>Ga0209992_10000021_pt1 | contig 255526 bp, 252 predicted proteins | sample 2SBtaG_2_FD_182564 | JGI IMG/M metagenome (GOLD analysis project Ga0209992, IMG submission 182564) | Deep subsurface microbial communities from Kolumbo volcano to uncover new lineages of life (NeLLi) - 2SBTROV12_ACTIVE470 metaG (SPAdes)... | ecosystem: Environmental > Aquatic > Marine >... | reverse complement strand
TCATGGGTAAGCTGTGTATATTTCATTGTGCTCCTCTTTCTTGGTGGTTAGAGAAAGCTGTCAATAATAACCCAGCTTACCCGCTAACCAACTCTTTAAGAGTTGCACTTACAAATTGAATTCACGATAGAAGTATTATCTATTTTCAGCAAATTATCCTTTTCCATATCATTTAATTTTTGTATTTCTTTCGAAAAATAATTATTGAAATCAATCTTAAATAGATCTTCAACTTTACAAAATTCAATTTGAAAATGACAAATTAACTGAGTAATGACCTCTCTTCGAAGTTCATCATCAACTTTCAATTTGTAGCCACGTAAAATAGGAATATTATTTTTTTCTAATGAGACATGATACTCATCAATAGCACGAATATTTTGCGAATATGAATTATTAATTTTACTTATTGCTGTAACACCAAAACCAATTACATCGCAATTAGCATTTGTAGAATAACCTTGAAAATTTCTGTATAAATTTCCCTTGCGTTGAGCAATTGCTAACTCATCATCCGGTTTTGCAAAATGATCCATACCGATATAGACATATCCAGCATCCTTTAGCGAATTGATTGCTTCCCCTAGAATCTCAAGTTTTTCGTTTGACCTTGGTAATTCCTCTTCTTTTATTTGGCGTTGATTTTTGAATGATTGTGGAAAATGAGCATAGTTATAAATCGCTATTCTATCCGGGTTTATTTCAATTACTTTACTAATTGTATTACAAAATGAATTAACTGACTGTTTTGGTAACCCATAGATCAAATCAATATTTATTGAATGAAATTCATATTTTCTGGCTTCATTATAGACATGAAGTGTCTGTTCATATGATTGATTACGATTAACTGCATTTTGCACTTGTGGATTAAAATCCTGCACACCAATACTCATTCTATTAAAACCGATATTTCTTAATAATGATATTGTTTCAGACTTAATTTCACGCGGGTCAATTTCAATAGAGTATTCCCCAGAGTCATCATCAAGTAATGTAAAATTGTTCTTTATGACATTCATTAAACTAATCATGCTTTCATGAGTAATAAATGTTGGTGTTCCTCCACCCCAATGAAGCTGATTCACAACTCGATCACTATCAAATAGTGGTCCCAACAGATTAATTTCTTTATGCAAGTCTTTTAGATAAGGTATTGCACGTTGTCTATTTGCCGTTATGATTTTATTACAAGCACAATAGAAACAAACCGTGTTACAAAATGGAAGATGTACATAAAGGGATAATGGTTTAGGTAATAAATCTTCATTTGAATCAGTTACAACTTGATAGTAATCCTTAACACCAAAGTTCTCATGAAATTGAGTTGCAACCGGGTAAGACGTATACCGAGGTCCATATAGGTTGTATCGGCTAATTAACTCTTTACTAAAGAGAATTGATTGATTCAATGCATTTACCTAAGAGAAACTAAGTTATTAAGACAAGAAGAATATAAATAGGAATTTTTGAGTAAAAAATTTACTACCAACCTTCAACACCTGCCATATCAGGTAATTCGTGAGCTATCCCTTTATGACAATCAATACAGGTTTTCTCGCCATTTGCTAAACCGCTACTATGTGCTTGTTCTGCTCGTTTACCTTGCCGAGTAAAATCCATATATTGAAAATCATGGCAATTTCGGCACTCCAATGAATCATTTGCCTTAAATCTGTCCCATTCATGTTGTGCAAGTTCCTTGCGCTTGGCGAGAAATTTTTCACGCGTATCTATGGTTTTGAATATTTTTCCCCAAACTTCTTTCGATGCCTGCATCTTCCTTGCAATTTTGTCTGTCCAATTATGAGGAACATGACAATCTGGACACGTTGCGCGTACACCTGAGCGGTTTGTGTAATGAATGGTTGATTTTAATTCTTGATAAACATTGTTATTCATCTCATGACAACTGATACAAAATGTTTCTGTATTTGTCGCTTCAAGTACGGTATTAAAACTGCCCCAGAAAATAATACCCGCAGCAAAACCGGCAATAATTAAAATTCCTAAACTGTAATAATGGCTGGGACTGTTAATAGTCTGCCATATTTCTTTAATCTTATTTAACATGAATAACTACTTTTTATTTTTTAATACCGTATCAATATCTTCAAAGTAATTTCCTACCAACGGTTTAACTTCTTTCTGCAACACATGACATTGATTACAAAAATAACGACGCGGTGATACCTCTGCTAAAAAATTACCATCGCGATCCATGTAATGCGTGACACTAATCATCGGTGCTTGTGAATCAGTCACCTGCCTTCGACTATGACAAGATAAACATTTATTACTATTTAGATCGATACGATAACCGGATACCTTATGAGGAATAGTCGGTGGTTGCATCGGATAATTGCGCTTTCTTTTCATATCTTTATTTTCTTCATTGCCCATACGCGGCGCATCCGGCTCTATTGAAATATCCGCAGAGCGTAAGGTAGCAATATCTTCTTCAGCAAGAACCATGAATGGCATCAGTAACAAGATTAATATTAATGCTTTCATAATAAATTCCTCATGCCGCTGTTATCTTTACGGCACACTTTTTAAAGTCTGTTTGTTTCGAAAGAGGATCGGTTGCATCCAGCGTAACTTTGTTAATCAATTGACTCGCATCAAACCAGGGAACAAAGATCAAACCGCGTGGTGGTTTATTTCGACCGCGTGTTTCTACCCGGGTAATAATATTGCCGCGTCTTGATTCGACTTTAATCTGACTACCACGCCTGAGGCCCAGACCTTCAGCATCATCCGGATGCATAAAGGCAACAGCATCCGGAAATGCTTTATAAAGTTCCGGCACGCGCTGCGTCATAGAACCGGAATGCCAATGCTCAAGCACACGACCAGTTGATAACCAAAAAGGATACTCATCATCTGGCGATTCGGCTGGTGGTTCGTAAGGCAAGGCAAAGATAACTGCTTTATTATCCTTGTGTCCGTAAAATTGATAATCAGTACCCGATTTTACATAAGGGTCACTGCCTTCCTTAAAGCGCCAACGTGTTTCTTTTCCATTAACAACCGGCCAACGTATACCGTGTGCTTTATGATAAGCATCAAAATCAGCCAAATCATGCCCATGCCCACGACCAAACTGTGCGTATTCTTCAAACAAACCCTTCTGGACATAAAATCCAAAATCATCTGCTTCATGATTGGCATATCCTTCTTCAATATCGGAGGCAGGAAACTTATCAACATTGCCATTCTTGTATAAAACTTCGTATAGCGTTTTACCCTTGAACTCAGGGTTTTTATCCAGAATATCTTTAGGCCATACGGCTTCCGTTTTAAAACGTTTAGAAAACTCAACTAATTGCCACAAGTCTGATTTTGATTCGCCCGGCGCATCGACTAATTGATGCCAGAATTGAGTACGGCGTTCAGCATTACCATAAGCGCCTTCTTTCTCAACCCACATCGCTGTTGGTAAAACCAGATCAGCAGCTTGTGCCGTTACTGTTGGATAGGCATCTGAAACAACAATAAAATTCTCAGGGTTTCGATAACCGGGATAACCTTCTTCATTAAGATTCGGTGCCGCCTGCATATTGTTATTCACCTGTACCCAATAAGCATTGAGTTTTCCATCTTTCAACATGCGGTTTTGCAAAACCGCATGATAACCCGGCTTGCTGGGTATAATTCCGCGAGGGATTTTCCATATATCTTCGGCAATATCGCGATGTGCTTTTTTCTTAACAACTAGATCAGCGGGTAAGCGATGTGAGAATGTACCGACTTCACGCGCCGTACCACATGCAGAGGGCTGTCCGGTTAATGAGAAGGGACTATTACCGGGCGTTGATATCTTGCCAGTAAGAAGATGGATATTATAAATAAGATTATTACACCAGACACCACGCGTATGTTGATTAAACCCCATTGTCCAGAACGAAGTTACTTTTATTTTTGGATCAGCATACAGTTCGGCCATTTGTTGTAATTTGTCACGCGGCACACCTGAAAGTTTCTCAACATAATCTTCATCATATTTTGAAACAAACTTGGCAAACTCATTAAAACTGATGGGAGTCGCACCACCAGCTTTGCTCGCGTTCTTTGCTGCTTTTTGTAACGGATGACTAGGACGAAGGCCATAACCTATATCATCATTACCGCGTTTTATATTGACGTGTTTATTCAAAAATTCTTTATTTACACGATCTGTTTTAATGATGTAATTAGCAATGTAATTTAGAATGGCCAAATCCGTTTGCGGTGTAAAGACCATAGGGATATCAGCCAACTCAAAACAACGATTTTCAAAGGTGGATAAAACAGCAACCTTGACATGCGGGGCACTCAAACGACGATCGGTTAATCGAGTCCAAAGTATCGGGTGCATCTCTGCCATATTTGAACCCCATAAGACAAAAGCATCTGCATGTTCAAGATCGTCATAACAACCCATAGGTTCATCAATACCAAAAGTACGCATGAAACCACCCACAGCAGAAGCCATACAATGACGCGCATTCGGATCGATATTATTGGAACGAAAGCCTGCTTTATATAATTTAGACGCAGCATAACCTTCCCAGACCGTCCATTGCCCAGAGCCAAACATACCAACAGCAGTAGGGCCTTTTTCTTTCAATGTTTTCTTGAATTTTTCTTCCATGATATCGAAAGCTTGCTCCCAACTTACCGGAACGAACTCACCTTCCTTGTGATACTTACCGTTTTTCATTCTCAGCAACGGTTTAGTCAAACGATCTTTGCCATACATGATTTTTGACAAAAAATAACCTTTAACACAATTTAAGCCACGATTAACTTCTGACTTAATATCGCCATGCGTTGCGACAACTGTTCCATCTTTTACCGCAACATTGACACTACAACCTGTGCCACAAAAACGACATGGGGCTTTCGACCATTTAAGCCGAGTATATTCAGAATCCGTAATAAGATTGGTGGCACTGACAGGAGCACTTATGCCTGCCGCTGCTGCTGCAGTTGTTAAAGCACTTGAGCGGATAAAATCACGACGTGTGAGTAGCATAATCAATTACCTCTAATAAAGACTCGATTGGTTCGCAATGGTGGTAGCAAAGTTGTACAGACATAACGCCCTGCCAATGTGTCATGTCCTCCATGGCACTGGATATTTCACTTTCTTGCTTCGCTTCAAAAACGAGAACAAATTTATTGTGTTGTTTATCACGATGACATCCTGCCTGTGGTAACTTTCCTGCCTTTTCAATAATCTGATCAATGTCATCGGGCAATGCATGAATAACTAAACTGACAATATGTGTTTGTTTTTTCATGAACTGACAACAGGATTATCAGCAATCGTAATTGCATCTGCCGGACAACTATCGATGCATTCCTTGCAAGAGGTACAACGTACAGAATCTATATTTGGCAATTGGACCCCTCTTTGAAATTGCGTAAAAATGATCGCATCTTCATCACAGACGTCCTTACAAGACTGGCAATAAATACCCATATGATTGAGACAGCCCGTGCTTATATCCGTTTTAGAACGCCAATGCCCCGTCAGGAATGCGCGTCGATCAATTTCAGCTTGCTGGCTCATAATAAGAAATAACTAGAGTGTTGGTGGCCCAGTAAATAGTTGATATAACCAAATTAATAATCCGTAACCACCGACTACAGCGACAGCCATCAGTGGTGTAATTACTGCCGTGAGAAACAAGAACGCATGTAATTCCTTTTTCTTCTGAATCTTTGTTTCATTAGTCATAATCATTTGATCCCAAATCAAAAAATAATTAATACTTATATGCAAAGTACGCCCAGAACCTGGACAAATCAGTTGCTTTGGTATTACTTGCACCTGAAGAAGCATCATAAGCTGCGTACTTCAAACCAACGGTATACTTCTTGTTAAATTTCTTGGTCAACCAGACATCAATTTCATCACCATAATCAAAACTACCTGATTCAGCTTCTAACATATGATAAGAAACAATTAACTTGGTATCGTATTTAGCAGTAGCAACCACAGTAAAATAAGTATCTTCAATACCGGCAGCCGGTGTTAATAAAAAGTTATCTGCCCACCCTTGGTAAGCATGACCTGTCGCAAGTGGTGTACGAAAGACGGTACCTTGTGTACCTTTATCAGTTTCTAAGACTTCATATGAAGCTTTCGCTAAAATCGAAGTTACAAAACTGTCTAGCTTTACTTTAAAACCACCTTCGACCAGATAGTAATCTGCATCGTAATTATTTGGGTTTGATCCAGTATCACTTTGCGTTGCGTATTCGCCGGTATAAATAAAATTGGTTTTATTATTAATGAAAGGAATGGCTCCATTTGCACGAATGCCATAGGTTGTATTTGCATTTGCCAAATCCGCTGTCTCGGTAAAATCTAGATCATAGTAATAGCCTTCCAAATTCACATATTTAAAACCGTTATATTTGGCATTAAATATCGGTGCTTCCATATCCCTATCGGTACCAAGTATCGTATTATTTTTCCAAATGTAGCCCGCCATAAGTTCGGTATCTTTAATAGAAGTATTAGTCACTGTAACTGCATCTTGAGTCTGCCAATTTTGACGCCATAAAACATTACCCAGGAAACGATGAAATGGTGCTTTACGAGGAGTAATTATCTGACGACCTGCCTTTATCAAGGTTTTATCAATAAATTTAATACCTAAATAAAGCTGGTTTAATTCGGTACCTCTTGGATCGGCAATAACGGGTAGTGTGGTTAAACCATTTTCACCGTCATTGTATTGTGTATCATCTAGAATATCGGTGACATTTTCAAACTCAACTTGTGCAAACACACTATGAAAATCAGCGGTTTTGTAACCCAATGCTGTTCTATTTGTTAATGCATCAGCATAGCGTTTACCGGAAGCCTTGGAATCATCATTAACACTTTCATAGCGTAAATTGATATTAAAATCGATCTTGCCGCCTATTAATGCATCGTAAAATGAATTTTCTGCTAGTGCACTAGATGAAAATGCAATGAGACACGCGAAAAAAAAATAAAAGATTCTTCTTATAAACACCCGTCTATCCTTTTTATATATTTAAAGAATAGAATATAGACTTGATAACTTTCTTGACCTAGATCAAGAAAGCCTCCTTAAAGTACTGTTAAATATTTAAACTTATCACGGCGGTATTGCTCGTATTGACACAATTGAACGTGATGTCAATGAAAAGTTATTCTACGTCATTGGAAATAATGGTGCCCAGGGACAGAATCGAACTGCCGACACGAGGATTTTCAGTCCTCTGCTCTACCGACTGAGCTACCTGGGCATTATTGTTGGTGGACAAAAAGACGCGTATTAAACCGGTATAGACGAACTACGTCAAGCTGGATGTTATTTCTCAGGCTCTACAAACTCTTTAGGTGCTTCAGAACCTTCACCAAAGAAAAATTTGTCCATCTCTTCTTCAAGGAATTTACGAGCTTTAGGCTCAATAGGCGTCAATCGATATTCATTTATCAACATAGTTTGGTGACCCAACCACATCTGCCATGCTTCCTGCGAAACCTCCTCATAAATGCGTTTTCCTAACTCACCAGGATAGGTCAGAGTCGCTAATCCTTCTGCTTCTTTATTCAATTTGACACAATGTACTTTTCGACTCATTCAATCACCATCCTCTTGTTATTTAACTCTTCCAACATGGATACTACCGGGGCAGGAAATCCTAAACTGGAGTTTTTGCCCGGATTAAGCCAGGTCGATAATCCCTCATCGTTTACGCTGCGTACCCGTCCTTCTAGTTTGATATGAACGGGTTTAATCATCAAATGAAAATGACTAAATGTATGTTTAAAACTCTTATATTCAATTTGTTGTTCAATATTAAAACCATATTGTTTTTCAATTTTAGTCGCTATTGACTCATCAGATGAAAACTCCGGGAAGCACCATAATCCACCCCAGATTCCTGTTGCAGGCCGTTGTTGTAATAGCACTTCGCCTTTAGCATTCTCAATAATAGCGAAAACCGTTTCTTTATTTGGTATCACTTTTTTCGGTTTCGAGCCTGGGAAATCATGTTGTCTTTCCATTTTTTTGGCGAAGCAAGATTTCGTCAATGGACAAATATCACAAGCCGGATGTCGACGACTACACACCGTTGCACCCAAATCCATAATAGCTTGCGTATAATCTCGTACCGATTCAGTTGGCGTATGTAGCTCAGCATAAGACCACAACTCTTTTTCAACTTTTTTCTTGCCCGGCCAGCCTTCGATTCCATGATAACGACTCAATACACGTTTAACATTTCCATCAAGTATGGGGTGTCGTTTCTCACAAGCTAAAGATAAAATTGCACCTGCTGTAGAGCGACCTATTCCCGGAAGAGCCATCATCTCATCCAGTGACGAGGGAAAGTGCCCCTGACATTCTTCTACAATTAATTTTGCAGCTTTGTGACAATTTCTTGCTCGTGCGTAATAACCCAAACCGGTCCAATGATGTAATACATCATCCATGTTAGCACTGGCTAATGCATTTACGTCAGGAAACGTTTTCATAAAACGTTCAAAGTAAGGAATAACTGTTACGACCTGAGTCTGTTGTAACATTATCTCGGAAATCCATACTCGATAGGCGGTAGGATTTTTCTGCCAGGGAAGATCGTGCCTGCCCTGCTTATCAAACCAGCTAAGTAATCGATCAGAAAAAAGTTTGCTCACTAAAATAATATCTAGAATATTTTATCGAAGATGTCTTTAATCACTTTCTCTTGAATATTCTCTGCAGGTTTTTTCGTTGTCGAACCAGCAGGCGCTGCCTCTTTCGCTTTACCACCGATTCCATCAAAGAGCTTGTCAATTACCGCTTTTTGAACAATGGTTGCTGCAATTGCGCCGACATCAGGCTGACAATTTTTTTCAACTAACTTACCTCTACATTTTATCGGTATCTCATGTCCACCTATGTTAAAGGTTTTTTCACCTTGCTCTACTCTTGTTTGATCAGCTTTCGCTATTAACAAATATTTCCATGTTTCATCATGAAGATTTAGCAACATGCCTTTACCTGTCACACTAAAACCCGAACCCAACATTAATAAATCATGGTTATCTATTATTCCATTATGGATATCGAGAGTCGCTGTTAACTTATCAAATTCTGTTTTTTCTCCTGGATCAGGTGTACCGAAATTTTTAGTTTCAATCATAATCTCTACCTGATGCAACACATTTTTTACATCGACACCAATCAATGTCCCTTTTTCAAATAAGATATTACCCTTGCCCGATAACGTGTTGCGTAATGTGTTTATATCCGCACCGCGTGAAGCTAAAGTCAAAGAAATATTAGCTAACCCTTTTGCACTGGCCGATCCAACAACATCATTTAATAAAGGTTCGACATCAACGCTTTTCAAATTTGTATTCATGGTCAACTTCGGCGTTTTACCTGTCGCATCAAGATGAATATCGCCTGCATACGACCCTTGATATAACTTGGCATTTATCGGTGCTAATTTAATATCGCCTTTATCCGCACGAATACTGAGTTCCATATCGGATAGTTTTGCATTAGAGATAACCATACTCCCCATAACAAAATCACCTTTTATCTTTATAGCCTGTAATGTGTCAACCGGCAGTCCGGTTGCCGCGCTGACAGCAACTGCCTCAGGGGTAACTGGTTTAGCCTCGGTTTGAGGAGGTAAATATCGATCTGCATTTAACTTATCAACACCTAGACCAAACTCTATATCCAGAGGTGAGAGTCGTTTGATATTAATATCGCCCTGTAAGCGCGTGTCATCTAATTCAGCTCTCAGATCTTTTAGAACAAGACTAGATGCTGTACCGGAAAAAACACTCGCCACAGCTACGCGTTTTAATACGTTTGCATCGGCTGTCGTGGGCGCATCCATATTTAACGTTTGCATTAACTTGCGTAAATCAAATGGTGCAACGGCAATCTGCCCTGAAATAGCCGGATCAGTTTTGTACTGTAATGCTTTAACACTGCCTTTAACATCAAGACCTAAGCCTGTGATTTGCAAACCACTAAGATTGAATATTTCTTTATCAAGATTAATTTCAGAATCCGCTTGAACAGTTAACTTAACCGGTGAATTAGGAATATTTTTACCCGAAAAAACTGCCTCAAGAGAGAATGGTTTTAGATGAAGATCGCTGGTATTACCGTTGATACCAGTATTAATATTAATTGATTTTAATACCTGTGCTACATCACCGTAACCCAGTGCCGTTAATAATGATTTTGGATTTTGACTACTAACAACAAGCTTACCCTTCATGCTACCATTACTTTCCTGGATGTTTTCACCTTTCAAATTACCATTCAATTTTAAACCTAAGGCATTAACATTTAGTGAAGGCAAGTTTACTTTTCCTGATGCAAGGTCTGTATCAAAACGTGTTTCAATACTAAAATCTTTTTTCTTTAATTTTCCCAGATCGTTTGCCAACGTGGGTAACTGACTCTCTCCACCTTGCATGCTTCCTGCAATTTGCATTATGAGAGGTAAATTAGGGCCTTGTGCTTTTAACTCCCCACTGACAGCAGGTGATTCTGAATTTATTTTTTTAGCTTTAAGATTTCCTGCTGCCGACATACCCAGTGCTTTAATCGACAAGGCAGGTATTGAAATCGTATTTGTCTTCGAGTCAGTATTAAATGTTGTTTCAATGGAAAATGTTTTTGATGCTGAAGCAAGTTGTTTTGAAAGTGAAGCAACGTCCTTCTTTCCTATTCCCTTTAATCGCGCCGCTATCGAAATCAGTAGCGGAAGATCTTTACCATTGGTTTTGATTTCACCATTAATTTCCGGCACATCAGAATTAATTTGTTTGCCATTAATCTTACCTGTTGCCGTCATCCCTAGTGCATTGATAGACAAACTGGGAATAGCAACCATCCCGCTTTTCAAATCAATATCAAAATCTGTTTGTACATCAAATACCTTAGGCGCTGACACTAATTCTTTTGACAATGATTTTAAATCCTGACTACCTCCAACCATAAACTGCGACGCAATTTTAATTAATGCTGGCAGGTCTGCACCGCTGGCTTTTAATTTACCTTTAGCCGCTGGAGATTCTGAGCCGATATTTCGCGCATAGATTTCAGCATTAATCTTATTTCCAAGAAGCTGTATATCGATTTTATTAACATCAATATCATTTCTGTTCATATCCGCATTAAACGAGGTACTGACATTAAATGTCTTGTCAGCCATTTTCGCCAATTGGCTCGCAAGCGGTTCAATTTCAACTATCTTGAGAAGTTGGGCCAAATCCTTTCCTATAATATCAATATCACCTGCAACTTCAGGTTTGCCTGAAAGAATTTTTGCAGCATTAATTTGACCTTTAACCTGAGTATCAAACGCATTTAAATCTAGCGCATTAACTTGTGCTGTTCCTTTATCAAGATCAAGATTAATTTCAGAACTTAATTTGACCAGAGTCTCACCACCCGGTATTTTTTTACCTTTAACTTTTGCTTCTAACAACATTGGCTTTAAAACCAGAACGTCACCACTATCTTCGTAAGCAACCGTTCCCTTAAATTGAATTGCAGCAGACAGTGCCGGTTTTGAAGCGGAAGCATTTAAAGAGGCAGCAAGTTCTATCGGCTCACCAAACTTTAATTCACCCGTGCTGATATTCGCATTCGTAATTTTATACTCAACACCCTGTTGTTTATCCTCCCAATGAATATTGGCATCTTTAATATCAATACCACCCAGCACCAATGCAGCTAATGGCATCGCCTGCTCACTTGTTTCAGCTTTCTCTTGCGGTTTAATTAAATCATCCCAGTTAGTCACACCTTTATCATTTCGGGCAAGGTTTACTGTTGCGCCATGCAACACGAACGTATCCACTTCCAGTTCCTTTCGAAGTAGTGGTAAAAGTTTTACACGTGCTTTAACAGTCCTGGTTTTCAAAAATGCTTTATCACTAAAACCTTTGGCATTACTAATACTGATACCTTCAATATCGAGTCCTAACCACGGGTAATAACTAAGATTGATGTCGCCATCAATGCGTATATCACGACCCATTTCTTCTTTTACTTTACTGGCAATCGTGCCTTTGTAATCATTTGGATCGATGTAAAGCAGGGTAATTACGACGGCAGCAATCGCAAGAATTATTAATAAACCTGTGCCAAAAATTAATTTAAATAATAATTTCATTCTGTTGATATCCGCATCATTCGTTAATTTGTTTTTTGAGTCGCGCTATCGCCAACTTAACTTGTTCTGGCGCCGTACCTCCAACATGATTTCTGGCTGAAACTGAACCTTCCAGTTCTAATATTGAAAACACATCATCTTTGATGACATCGCTAAATTGTTGAAGTTCAGGCAAGGACAATTCAGACAGGGTCTTGTTCTGTTGAATAGCAAATTGAACCGTCTTACCCACCACTTCATGCGCATCACGAAAAGCAAGGCCGTTAACAACTAAATAATCGGCAAGATCTGTCGCCGTCGCAAAACCTGACGCGGCCATTTGGTACATTGCCTCTCTATTGACCTTAATTGTTGGTATCAATCCAACATAGGCAATCAGACACATTTTTACCGTATCAATTGCATCAAACAGACTTTCCTTATCTTCCTGATTATCTCGGTTATAGGCTAAGGGTTGTCCTTTCATCAACGTTAGTAGCGCCATCAAATCACCATAAACCCGACCCGTCTTACCTCTAACCAATTCAGGAATATCCGGATTTTTCTTTTGCGGCATAATAGATGAGCCAGTACACCAGGCATCACCCATATCAATAAAGCCATTCGCCTGTGACATCCAGAGTACCAACTCTTCAGAGAATCGGGACAAATGCATCATGATCAAACTCGCAGCGGCAGAAAATTCGATGGCGAAGTCCCTGTCACTGACTGAATCTAATGAATTTTGGGTCACACCATCAAAACCTAACTGTTCTGCGACGTACTCTCTATCAATGGGATAGCTGGTTCCTGCAAGCGCTGCTGCGCCTAGAGGCAAGATATTTAATCGTTTTCGGCAATCCTGAAGACGTGCTTTATCACGCAACAACATTTCAGCCCAGGCCAGTATATGGTGACCAAATGTCACTGGCTGTGCTGATTGCATATGGGTAAAACCCGGCATAATTGCATCGGTGTGTTCAGAAGCAAGCGCTAATAAGGCGTTTAATACCTCATTCAGCTTTCCACAAATGAGGTCGATTTCATCACGACAATATAGTCGGATATCAGTTGCAACCTGATCGTTTCTCGATCTGCCAGTATGCAATTTTTTACCAACATCACCAATTGACTCCACCAACACAGTCTCAATGTTCATATGAACATCTTCAAGCACAGTCGACCATTGAAATTGATTCGCATTGATATCAGTCTCAATTTTCTCCAGACCAGCAATAATCTGCTCACTTTCTTTTTTAGTAATAACGTTCACTTTTGCCAACATACGCACGTGAGCTATTGAGCCCATGATGTCATAATGAGCCAGGCGTTGATCATAGGAGACCGACTCTGTGAATATCTCAACAAATTTATCGGTTGGAGCCGTAAATCTTCCACCCCAGGGTTTTTCAGTATTATTTGAAGTCATAACTCAATGATTGTATTTATTTTTCTACGGTCGATAGTATATACCCATGCCAAAACTGAACAAACTAGATAAAACCAGCTTCCTGCCAAACTTTTGCAGCGCAGACGTCCTCTTTATCGTTGTTTTAAGTGCTGAATTACTCGCAATCGTCTTAACACTCGCGCTCCCCATCTATGCCCGAGATTCTCTGTTTGATCTGGCAATGAACTCTCTATTCATTCAATGGATTGCTTTAAGCTGTGTCGGCTTACTTTGTCTCCTCAGAAAAAATATCGCTACGCTCTCAGAAAGACGCGCGGCAATTGTTAGTTACTTAATCATACTTTTAGTTGCATTTACTATTTCAGAATTGGCCTGGTGGTCATTGTATGTTTATCCAGATACAACAGTTCCTAATCGAGACTTACATCGACTTTTTCTGCTACGCTCAATGGGTATTTCAGCCATTGTCGGTGCTATTGTTTTGCGTTATCTCTATATTCAACATCAATGGCGAAAAAACATTGAAGCCGCAGCAATGTCCCGTTATCAAGCTTTACAATCCCGAATAAGACCTCATTTCCTGTTCAATTGCATGAATACCATTGCCAGCCTGACACGCAAAGCTCCCGAACTGGCGGAACAATCGGTTGAAGATTTGGCTGATTTATTTCGCGCAAGCTTATTAGAACCAACCGAACTTTATAAAATTTCTGAAGAATGGAAATTATGTCAGCATTATCTCCGTATAGAAGGACATCGTCTGGGCGATCGATTACAGATTAAATGGGATATTGATTCGTTACCAAAGGATGCTTTACTGCCGCCGCTAAGCCTTCAACCCTTACTTGAAAACACTATTTACCATGGAATAGAACGATTGCCAGATGGCGGAACCATTCAAATCGCAGGTAAATTTGACGGCAGCACTCTTAATATAAATTTCACCAATCCTGTACCCCCTGCTAATATTGAAGACACGCATAAGGGCAATAAACATGCTCAAGATAATATTCGTCAACGATTGAACACTATCTTTGGCGAAGACAGCCAGCTAATTATTAATAACATTGATGGACAATATTACGTAAAACTCACATTCCCTTACCGAACGCTATGAAAATATTGATTGTTGATGATGAAGCATTAGCACGAGAAAGATTGCACGATCTTGTCATCGAGTTATATCCAGATGCTATCACTATTGAGGCTGCTAATGGGTTGGAAGCATTGGATAAGATAACTGAGCACTCGCCAGAAATTATTTTACTGGATATACGTATGCCTGGCATGGATGGGCTTGAGGTGGCGAACCATTTATTACATCTAGAAACGCCACCAGCGATAGTCTTTACCACAGCCTATCAGGATCACGCCTTAAGCGCATTTGATGCAAATGCAGTTGATTATCTAATTAAACCGATTCGTAAAGAGCGATTAAACACCGCCATAGAACGAGCAACCGTTGTTAGTCAATCTAAGCTGACATCTCTTAACGATACAGAAGAAATCATTACTACACGTTCGCACCTTAGTGCCATGGTACAAGGGAATATTCGATTAATTTCAATAGATAGTATTTATTACCTTAAAGCAGATCAAAAATATGTCACTGCTGCCTGGCCGGGAGGAGAAATACTACTTGATGAATCCTTAGTCTCATTAGAAACTGAGTTTGCAGAATACTTCATTCGTATTCATCGAAATGCATTAGTTTCTATAAATTACATCCAGGGCTTATCTAAAAATGATGAAGGACAACAGGTCATTACATTATCAGATATGCCTATTGAATTAGCGGTTAGTCGACGACACCTTTCTGATGTAAAAAAAGCGCTTAAACTACGTTAATAATTTCACGCGTTGCGGCAAGCAAAGCTAGCCGTGCTATCACACCATAAGTATAAAAACGATTTTGACGACAGTCAGACTCCTGACTTGGATCGGGCGAAATACAACAGTCATCAAAAGCTAATGGTTCAAAACGCATACCCGGTGCATTTAAATTCTGACTTGCTGAGCGTTTTTCGTGCACACGATAGAAACCACCTACGACTTGATGATCCACCATGTAGACAACAGGTTCTGCAACAGTATCCTCTTCTCCCCAGGTTTCGTGCGTATAGACTCCTTCCTGAATAATGACCTGACTCACTTTTTGACCTTCCTTTGTCGTTGCCATTTTTGTTCTTTCTTTACGATTCAATTCAGCAATCTCTTCTGGGTTACGTATTGTCATCACTCCCATACCATAAGTCCCTGCATCAGCTTTTATCATAACAAATGGTTCACAATCTACATTGTGCTCATCGTATTTAGAACGTATGCCATTTAATAAAGATTCAACATTTTTTGATAAACAATCAACGCCATCGCGCTTCATAAAATCAACTTCACCACAATTTCTGAACATGGGATCAATTAACCACGGGTCAATATCGATTAAGTCTGCAAACTCCTGTGCGACTTGTTGATAAAAAGTAAAGTGATTTGATTTTAGTCGCGAAGACCAACCCAATCTCATTGGTGGCGTAATAATCTGTTCAATATCGTTTAATATTTCCGGTATGCCCGTAGCCAGATCATTATTTAATAGAATAAGATCTGGATTAAAACCACTGACTAATGCACGGTTCTCTTCTCTATATATCGGTTCTAACAACACGGACTTTGAAGACTCAAGATCGATCCGGGCTGGAGCATCAATATCTTCCATTAAGCTTCCAATCCGCGTTTCGAAACCCGCCTTTTCTATCATCATTTGAAGACTGGCAATATTTTCAAGATAGAATAAATTACGAGTATGGTTTTCAGGAATGATTAAAATTTTATCAATAGGTTGGTTAATACGCTCCACTGCCATCTGTATTGCTTGAAGACACAATGCTTCAAATGCCGGATTAAGGTTGTTAAATCCGGCAGGAAACAAATTTGTATCGACGGGCGCTATTTTGTAACCCGCATTTCGTAAATCGACTGAGGCGTAAAATGGCACGTGTGTTTCACGCCAGGCATTTCTGAACCAGGCTTCTATCGCTGCCTGTTTATCGAGCATTAAACGCTCCAGATTCTGGAAGGGCCCAGTTAAAGCGGTGGTTAAATGTGGAACTGTTGCGATTTCATTCATAATTATTGGATATGTTATATTTAGCCATCATTGTACATGCTGTCTATGACATATAGGGATTAAATAGCATTAATTCAAGTCCCCCCAAAGCTGCTGGGCATTACTTAAGGCGCTAATGACCGCCGTTTCTGTTCTTAATATCCTCGGACCCAAGCTAACGGGAACATAGTCTCTTTCTATCGCTTGGCCCACTTCAAAATCACTAAATCCGCCTTCGGGTCCCACCATCAGTATTAGTTGATTATCTCCCACTGCAATTTCTGGCATCGTTTGTTGACTACCCGGATGTAATAATAACCGTGTAGTTAACACATCTGGTGCCAGGCATTCACTAAACGAAACTGGATGCAGAAGTTGAGTTAAACGGTTTCTACCACATTGTTCTGTAGCATTGATAATTATGTTTTGCCAATGTGTCAGTTTATTTTGTACACGACTACCCTGTAACTTCACATTACTAAATTCAGACATAACAGGAACAATTTTATTAACACCCAGTTCAACTGCTTTTTGAACGGAAAAATCCATATGTTGAGCTCGTGAAATTGCTAAACATAGAGTTATGTTTAATGATGATTCATTATTAATTTTATGAGACGCTCTAATTTCTATCTCGGTATTTTTTTTTGTCAATTCAACAATTATCGAATCAAATTCATAACCAGAGTCATTAAATAATGTTATTGCGTCGCCGGAATGCATTCTAAGAACCTGAGTAAGGTGATGAACCTTGTCTCGTGGTAAAGAAACCGTTTCACCGGCTGACAATTTCAGATCAATATATAGTCGTGGGGTTCGCATAATATTCTTTTAAATTTTATACCTGAAATCAGTTGAATAATGTCTATTTAAACAGGCATTCATCTTTCTGTTATGATAATACATATGATCAAAACTATAAAAAATTATTTTGAAGAATTACTGCAAGACAATTCTGAAAACAACGAATCGCATAAACATACAATTGAACTTGCCACCGCAGTATTAATGATTGAAATAAGTTTGGCTGATGATCATATTCACGACGAAGAGCGTCGCGTAATAAAAGAACTACTACACAAGAATTTCGAGCTGAGTCAGAATGAAATAAATGAACTAATAACGCTGGCGGAAGAAGAAGTTGATCACGCTGTCTCTTTATATGAATTTACACGACTTCTTAATGAGTCACTATCTATACCAGAAAAGGTCAATATTATCGAAAATTGTTGGCGAGTAGCATATGCTGACTCAGTTGTTGATAAATATGAAGAATATTATATTAGAAAAGTAGCGGACTTACTCTACATCGCCCACTCAGATTATATTAAATCTAAATTAAAAGCTGCTGAATAAGATACTGTCAGAATTTTGGTTCAAGTAACAACTGAATTAACTGATCTTCAAGCTCAATACGTGTCGTTAATTCTTCACCAAGCATTGATACATCTTCTGGAAAGTGAACGAGTTTCCTGTCCTCATTTCCCGAATTGTATTTTTCATCAAATGCCAGAGCAATCTGTGTAGTCTGTTCAATTCGTGGATATATTTCCAAAGCAAGATCCGAAACCGCTTTTCGACGTTCCTTGCCTTCAGCTATGCGCTCATAGAGACCAAAATGACCTGCAGCGATGTAATCAACCAATACCTGTACAAATTCTTCAAGATCAACGCCTAATTGATCTGGCTTATTTTTAGAACTATCTGATGAGACTTGTAACAATAAAGACAATAGCTGATTCCGCTCTTTGAGCATATGTTGAATCAGTTCATTAGTGGCACCACGCCTCTCCTGAATTTCATTTAACTGTTCTTTCATTTACTACACCGCCTATTTCGAGGTTAATCCTTTTCTCTATCTTATTATTCTGGCGGCCAATTTCATGACCCCCCTTATTCAAAAAAACCGTCTATACTGCAGCACAACAATCGTAACAAGATAAACTGTTTTTCAGCTAACATAATGCCATGACTGATACGCTCGTCAACTACTACAGCTGTTGAATACAGTAATGAAGCTATCTGTCTGTAAATTCACTATATTTTTTAATTTCTGTATCGGATAAACTGCTAGAATTTACTAACTATAACTAAAGCAACACAATATAAAGAGTTACCCATGTATTTCACGCCTAGTCTAAATAATAAAAATTAGTAACATGGAAATACCAGGTTATAAAATAGAAAAAGAAATTGGCAAGGGTGGTATGGCGACGGTATACCTCGCTATTCAGGAATCGCTTGAACGCTCTGTCGTCCTGAAGATTATGGATAAGGTTCAAAGCGCCGCTGCCGATGATATGACTCAGCGTTTTGTCGATGAAGGCCGGATCGTCGCATCTTTACATCATCCCAATATTGTTACGATCTATGACATTGGCCTATCTGGTGATGAACTCTATATATCAATGGAATATGTTCAAGGTGGCGATTTAAAAACGCGCATGGAAACGCACGTCCCCCCCAAAACGGCTCTTGATATTATTGCAAAAGTGGGGTCTGCACTAAGTAGCGCACACTCACATAACGTTATTCATCGAGACGTAAAACCGGCAAATATACTTTTTCGGGAAAACGGCACACCATTGCTAACTGACTTTGGCATTGCCAAACAAATGGACTATGACAAGGATCTTACCTCTACTGGAATCTTTCTTGGCAGTCCAAATTACGTTAGTCCAGAACAAGCTGACGGAAAAAGAGTTGATGGCCGTTCTGATATATACAGTCTTGGTTGCATATTCTATGAAATGTTAACCGGATATAAACCTTATCATTCCGACTCTGTTATCGACATTGTTATTCAGCATAAAACCTCTCCTGTGCCAACATTGCCTGAAAAATTATCAATCTATCAATCCTTATTAGACAGGATGATGGCAAAAAATCTCGATGAGCGCTTTAGCAGCGCAGAGAAGATGCTGAAAAGCTTGGGAAAACTCCAGACAATAGAAGATAGCGGCAGCAATGAGTTAGTCCCCGATTTTGATATAACGGGCATGACAAAAAATACGGATGACACGAACAATACAAAAAAGAAATCCAGCGTTATATTAATTTCTTTATTAATTTTATCAGCGATATTCTTTTTCGGATTACAGTTCGTTGAAATAAAACTGAAAAGTTCCGATGTGCGTATGGATCAAATATCAACTAACAGCGTTTTACCATCAGTTACACCTACTACAGCCAACCTGGCAGAGCAAACAATAGAGACGATACAAACTACGCCACAAACTGCTGCTGAGACTGAATCCGAACAAATAACTGAAGAAACACAAACGAGTCAGATCAATCTCCCACCTGTATCTGATCAAGTGACACGCGCTCTGGCATGGCTAGGAAAACAAAGTCTGGATGAATTTAAGTTAACTTATCCACCCAAGGATAATGCTTATTATTATTTTTCACGCTTACTGGAACTTCAACCTGATAATCGATCTGCGTATGAAGGAATACTGTCGATTGCTGAACGTTATGTCATTCTTGCCGAACGATCTCTTGCTAACAACGAGATTGAAAAGACACGAACCTATATTGAAATAGGCCTGCAAATTAATCCGGGAAACGAGGGTTTATTATCCTTGCAGTCTTTATTAACTAATCAAAAAACAGGCTTCATGCAAACGATCAAATCGTTTTTCTAGATATTCGAAAGACCCTGACACAAAAGTTATTTTATTCTAGTGCTTGTTTAGCACTCTCCGTCTGTGATTTTTCCCACTCTGTAATCATTTTACGCAATTCATCCGCATTTTTATCTGTAATACTATCTTTCTCTTGTTCGTCTTCCTGATTTTCTTCAGGAAAGAAATCTTCTGTAGCGAGTTCGTCTTCCGAATCCATTTCATCAATATCCCCACGACGGGATTCCTTAGGCTCAGCTTTTTCGTATTTCTGCTTCATTTCTTGCGCCTTGGCAATTTTCTCTTTAGCCCTTTGGCGATCTTCTTCAACTAAAATAAACGCTTGCTGGCGCATACGTTGACGTACCTCATCTGAAACATCAATTGCTGTATCATCAATCAGTCGGCCATTATCGAATACAAAAACCCTCGGCCCACCAGCAGTACTTCGGTACCAGGCTGGCGGTTTACCGGACAACTGCGTAGTTTCAACACCCGGTTCTGTCCATTGATACATTCGCGCTTCTACCGCACTAGTAGTAACTAAAAAAAGTAGTATTAATAAAATTCGCATAGTTCTCAAACCTGACTTTATCTTTTAATTATATGACAAATAATAACAAAGCGTATATCTAGCTGCATCTCTATACTCATGATATTTGGAGATACAGTGTTTAATACGCATACCAAAAACTTGCATGATAAATTAAACCTTGATAACGGTTTCCACCCGCTGCATCAGAATGATGATATTGTGTCGCTAATTCAACTTCTGAACTTTCGCCAAGACTTAAATTCATTCCGGCATTTAATTTATGACTCGTAGCATCTAAACGATAAGCACAGCGACGATTCATACAACCTGGACCCAAACCAGGAGAAAAAACATCATCAGGTGCAATTGCTTCAGCAGCAGCCATTATCCTGGCATTAGGAATCGCCGTTGAAACAACTTCTCCGTATTCTATTTTATAACCGGCAAACAATGTCAATGCCCGTGAATAGCCATATTCCACTTCTGTTGCAACACTATGATTAATCAAATCAAAAACCTCTCCATCCGCATAACGTTGTTTATATCCGTATGCCAGTGAACCACTTAACTTATTGGTAAAGCGTTTACCTGTCTTTAATGATGCGCCCAGAATTAAACTATCCCTTATATCACTTTTATTAAATTTCAAATGATTCAAACTGAACGTTGCTTCAAACCAGGGCTTAAAAAAACCCGTGACAGGCTGATAATAATAATTTCCTGTTACACCAAACTGTAGATTATTGAGTGCCTTAAATTGATTCAGCCGCTCATAAACAATATCGGCAGAGATATTTAGCAAACTATGCTGGTTTAATACTTTTTGATAACCATAACGCGTGCTGAGACTATTGATGAAGTCCTCTTTTCTGTCATTTTCCGTTTGCGCACGGCTTACATTTGAGTCATAACGTAGTCCAGCACCAACGTCACCATATGCACCACTGCCATAATAGGAGGCGCTATACGTATCCATAGAAATGACTACGAAGATAAATAAACTAGTACCAAGAATAGTTTTTAGCATAATTTGGCAAACAGTACCTTAAGTAATTTATTAATAATAAATGATAAATTACTGATTTCAATGCTTAAATGTGATTTTTTACTAACTATTTCATATTAATAGGGTCAATAAACTGGTTCAAATCAAGAAAGGAGGGGTTATGCCACCTATAGAAGACAAATATGAAAATTCACGCAGAGAATTTCTGCTGCGAGTACTTGCATCTGGTGTTTATGCAGGAATGGCACCTGGGTTGCTGCTTCCTTTAAATGTTTGGGCAGAAAAATTAGGGCAACTACCTGGCACGTTATTAGAAGGGCGTTCAATCTTTGACATGAAAGGCCAGGTTAAAGTTAATGGTGTCCTGGCCAATGAAAAAACGATTATTTCTGCCAGCGATAAAATTGAAACAGGTGATCGCAGTTATATTATTTTTGTCGTAGGCAAAGATGCTTTTATTCTGCGCAGTAATAGTCAGCTTACGCTTTCAGCCAATGATGAAAAAGAGTCAAAATCACAAATTAAAAGTGCGTTGGTAAATTCTCTACGACTGGTAACAGGAAAATTATTATCTGTTTTTGGTAAAAGTCGTCATAAGATATCGACACCAACGGCAACAATAGGGATCAGGGGCACTGGCATTTATGTCGAGGCTGAAGCTGATGAATCTTATGTTTGTACTTGTTATGGCACCACCGTAATAAGCGCGACTAACGATCAGTCTAGTATCGAAACAATCACTTCACAACATCACGATGCTCCCAGATATATCACTGCGTCAGGATCTGAAGGACAGCTAATACGACCAGCACCGGTAAAAAATCACGATGATATTGAACTTTTGCTAATAGAAGAACTGGTCGGTCGACAGCTCCCCTTCCCTGTCCCAGGAGGAAGACGACGATCTTCGATATCGCCTTATTAAATACGAATTAGCCACAGAGCTCTTCGAGAGCACAGAGAAAAACAAAACGCTTATTTTTATTACTTTCTCTCTGTGAACTCCGTGTTCTCTGTGACAAACAGATTTCTAATTATCAATGTCGATGCATTTTAAATACGCATCTTCAAGACCATTGGCGTCGTATTGTTCACAGCATTCAGACGGCGAACCGTTAAAACAAACCTTACCATTGTGCAATACGATGATTCGATCACAGATACTTTCTACGTCGGCTAGCAAATGCGTACTGAAAAACAGTGTTTTACCTGTTTCCTTTAAACTAATCATGTATCGTTTTAAATAAGCGCGTGCTTTTGGATCTAAACCACTCATCGGTTCATCAAATAACAACATCGGACGTTGACTTAAAAAACAGGATGCCAGACCCAGTTTTTGTGCCATTCCTTTTGAATATTGGCGTACTGATTTTTTTAAAGCGGATAAATCCAGATCTAATACCTTGAAAATATTTTCTATATCTGTTTCTTTCAATTCAATCTGATTTAACTCAGCCATATAAGATAGGAAGTCTTTTCCGGTTAAATAATAGGGAGGTAAAAATTTCTCCGGCAAAAACGATAATGATTGTCGCGATAATGTTTCTCTATGAGATTGCCCAAAGATTTCAATATTGCCTGTTTTTATTGAAATAAAATCTAGCACAGATTTTATCAGGGTTGTTTTTCCAGCGCCATTGACGCCGACCAAACCAATATACTCACCTTGATTAACCGATAAATTAATATCGATTAATACAGGATTATTTTCATAACTCTGGTTTAATTGTTCAATTTTTAGTGCGGTTTCTGACATGGAATCCTATACATCGTCGCTTCGGACTCCTGTCCTCTCGCGACATACTGTTCATCCATGAACGTAAAAATGCCCGCATAAGCGGGCATTGATATTTAACTATTTTGCTTGGTTTAATATACAAAAACCTGTGGGCAATTCTGGAAATCATCAAATATATCGTAAATATCTGTTGCTACACCAGTACCCGCCGCATTTCCCGCTGCAACAACTGCTGCGCCAGTTGTGCAACCTGCAATTTGTGACACGAACTCTACACCATCAAATGCTGTTCCGCCGCCTCCAGCAAGCGCAGGGGTTGTTAATCTTAATACACCTGAATTTGGTAAGCCGTCATCTACTTTTATATCCAGTTCTCTGGCGATTTTGACAGGCACATTCCGTCCCATGTGTAGATTCAAACGAATCGAAGCCGTTCCGGTATAACCGGCATTACGTGTTAGCACCAGGGCACCATTAAAAGCATTAAACGGCCCTACCTGATTAGCCGAATAGGCTGCTTCAGAAGCAGGTGTTGCTGTCGCGGGTGTAAAACCGCCTCCGAGAAATTGGGCTCTGGCTAATTGTTCCCAAACTGCAGTGGCTTCTTCAAGCGTATTGTCGAGCTGGCCATTACCATCGGTAACAGATGCGGCAACTGGTAAATTAACCGTTACACCAATAGCTTGTGTTGCATTAAGCGCTATAAAATCACCTGGTACCTGACGATAACGGTCAATAAATCCATAGTATGCAGCTTGAATACCGGAATTCTGGTCGGCCAGGTTACGAACGCGTGCACTATTAATTAGTTCCTGGCCTTTGAGGATACCGCCTAATAACAATCCAATAATGACCAATACGATGGCTATTTCAACTAATGTAAAACCTTTCTGTTTATTAATTTTCATTGTTCTCTTCTCTCCGTAAATAAGCTTTTACTGCTTTTGCTTAAGTACAATGCAGAGACCATGCCAAAAATATAAGTAATTGATTTTAATAAAAATAACAGGGAAAAGTTCATGTTGCTTGTTAAAAACATGATGACTTATCAACAATAACTGTTGAGATATCAACAGTTCCGGGTTCAGGTAATTTAATCTCGGATCAAAACGCTGTCTAGTAAACAAAAGAGCGGTTTGAGAAACTGTTTCAGTTTCCCCTCTACCTTGTCGATAATTTAACTAACACTCTAAGCCAGAGCAGGAATTCTATTCTTTCGAAGCTCGACTTTCTTAGCCACAGACGACTGCATGGAGTCGTCTGTGATAATATTACAATCTGATAATGACTTTTCTTTTTACGTGTCAATAATGCCTAAAATATCAAAAACTAATCTGATAAAAGTTTCTGCCATCTTCAGTGTATTTATGATGTTTGTATCAGGTGCTACGGGCCTTATTGAAATCACTATTAGTCAAAGTCCTATACTCAGTATCAACAGCAAGCTATTTAATTCATCAGGCAGCTATAATCTTGCGCTAAATAATATATTTCTAACTAAAGAATTTAGCTTGCTATTGATGTCAGGCTTATTACTCACTATTGCTCTACCAATATTGTCCCCATTAAAAGCATTCCTGCTTACCTTTGCATTATTATTGTTCACGGTTGCTTTTGCTTATTACAGCTCAAACGCATCATTGATACCGTTAGAATATTGTTTCTTAACGATATTGGTTATCTACATGGTTAATGTATTGATTAGCTATTTTATTGAAATACAGTCCAAACAAAAGCTAATGGAAACATTTGGCCAGTACATACCGCCTCATCTGGTAAATGAATTAAGTCGCTTGCCGAAAGAACTTTCTTTGGAAGGCGAATCGAGAACACTGACGGTTTTCTTTTGTGATTTATTAAGTTTCACCAGTATTTCGGAGGAATTAAATCCAAAACAATTAAATAAACTGCTGAATGAATATTTCACCGTCATGACTGAGATATTATTTAAACACGAAGGCACCATTGATAAATATATTGGTGATGCGATTATGGCTTTCTGGAATGCACCAACAAAACAGGAAGCGCATGCCCAACGTTCGGTTGAAGCGGCGCTGGAAATGGATCTTGCTATAAAGGAACTGTCTAAAAGCTTTATTGCCCGCGGCTGGCCAGGACCAACCATGGGCATCGGTATCAACACAGGCCGGGCAAATGTAGGCAATATGGGTTCAAAGTATCGTATGACCTACACAGCGATAGGCGATGCTGTAAATCTAGCCTCTAGAATTGAGTCTCTAACCCGAGTTTATCGGGTGCCTATCATTATAAGTGAACATACCTATAAACAATTAGAAGGGATCTGTTGCAGAGAACTTGATTTAGTACAGGTTCGCGGGAAAAAACATTTAACACGAGTATTCCAACCCTTAGGTTATGAGAATGAAGTAGGCCAGAGGCTTAAGGAAAAACTGATACTGCATGAGGAAGCCATTGAAATTTATCATGACAAAAAGTATAAAAATGCAGCTCGTTTATTTAGAAACTTATATGAGTCAGATAAAACAGACAAATATTATAAAGCGATGCTAAAAAAAGTAATGGAATTACAAGAGCAGGAGCAGACTTAAATCATATTTCAGGGGCAGACTTAAGTTTGTCCTCTGTACGCTGTTTAATTTCTTCTAATCGTTGGCCAAGAAATTTTCTTTGATGTGGGTCTTTGAGTTCGCCGCTTTCAAGTAAGCCACCAATAACAATCATGGCACTTTCCAGTTCGCCCATATCCTCTAATACAAAAATTTCCATTTGTTTCGCCCAATAAGGAATATTGTCACCTTGTGCATATTGTCGAATCAATTGTGCGCATTCAAGTGCCAAATGTTCATCTTTGATTCGATGCTTGGCAATATAGACGGCATGAGTCATAAACGACCAGCGAGCATCCGGATTCTCAATAAATTTTTCACTAACATAGTGAATCATTTTTCTTTGTTTTTCTTCATCCTGTACTTCAGCATAAAATCTGATAGCTGCTAATAGTGGATATTGGATCTTATTATCTAGCTCCAATACCAAATCCAGCCATTCAATTACTTTATCGTAATTCAATTCTTTTAACGGGATACTGACTCCGGGTTGATTATCAAATGCCTGTAACCATAGCATTACTGCCTTTGCTGCAGTGACAGGGTCATCAAGACTGGCCAGTTTTATAATAGAAGATTGCGGCGGTGTTGGTAAATAATAACGCTTAACTTCAAACTTGGTAAAATAGAAATGCCAAAGACACTGTAAAAACAAACTTAATAATAAAGCAAAGCCTATACTTTTAGGAACAAAAGAAACATCTCGAGTTTGTTTTACATAAAGCTTCATTGTAAACAACTATAATTCTTTTCTATATAAATCAAATAAGGCAACACATGACAAAAGAATAATGTAGATTAAGGTCTGACCAATAACTATAAACAGTTCAGCATTAAAATCAGTAACGTAAACAAGCCAGTCAGTTTGTGTAAATTTATGCAGATCTGGAATGACATAAGCAATAATATCCAGAAAACCATTTATGAATTGATGACTCATTGAAGCTGAAGCAAGAATAGGTGAATCGCTAATAAGCTGAATTGCTTCTATTGATCTGGACAGAACATAAAATGCCATGACGACACTAAATGAAATTGTAATGCTATTAAACGAAAATAAAGATAACAAACTCAATGCAATAATAATCAATAATTCACAGAATAATGAGAACGACCAGAATAACGCTAAATTTGCTGGCACATATAAACATAAGCAACAGGCACTCATTAGTGCAATAAGAAGAGCAACGGCAGAAAATCCTGCAAATTTACCAAAATAATAGGATGATCGTGGCACTGGGTGAGAAAGAATTAATTCAAAACCTTTATCATTAAATTCCCGGATCATACTTGTGATGACAAACAGACCCATAGTAAAAACAGAAAACAGACGTAAAGTTGAAGCGAGCAAGGCTGATTGCATCTGGACACCTTCAGTAATAGCTAGTTCTCCTATGAACATCGATACACAGAAGAACACAATGACGCCCAGCAGAATAAAAAGTAAAAATTTATCCCGAACAGCTTCCCAAATTGAATACTTGGCTATTGTCAATAATAGATTATGATTCATAGTATAAAATTGATTAAACTAATTTAGACTGGAAGCTAATATAACAAAAAAAATACCATCGTAATCATAAAGATGAGCACATTTATAAATAAATTAACTCAAAAAAGAGAACTTATTGTTCTTGTTTTGATGCTGGAAATGCTGCATCTGTCTATCTGGTTTGATTTTGGCAGCATAATTTCCCGTTCTTTCATGCTAAGCCACCTCGGTCTTTTCTTAATATGGCAGCCGGTATGGCGTGGAGATGAAAAGCTTAGTGTTGAGAATACGATTCTCTTTATCGTTTTCACTCTTGCACTCACTATCTGGTTAAATCTTTGGTTACTCTTTGCCTGGCTAATTCTGTTAATCGGTTTTATTAGTGGCCGTGTTACTTTGGACAGAAATGAAAGAGCGGTATATATCTTTGCATTAGGGTTTCTTGTATTAGAACTACTTTTTGGCTGTGTTCCTGAATTGGCAAACATTGACATTGAATACAAATATATTTTTAAAGCATCGCTGCCTATTTTATTAATATTCATACTTGCTTTTCCAGGCACTAAATCAGACCACCCGATCCACATGGTGGATTTTATTCACTCGATAACAACAGCCATGCTTACTAGTTTAGTTGCTCTGGGCAGCCTGTTAATCATGTTCATAAATGAAACATCTTATTTTACAGCGTTGACTCAGACTTCCGTCGCTATTGGTGGATTCATAATATGTATAAGCTGGTTACTAACGTCACAATCACGTTTTAAAAGTGTTGCCCAATTATGGTCAAATTACATGCTCAATATAGGAACGCCTTTCGAAGAATGGCTATCTGAATTAGCAGAAATTAATGAACTGGAACTGTCACCAGATGACTTTCTTAAGGAGGCAATGCAACGCTTAGTTAATTTTTCATGGATCTCTGGCATAAAATGGAAATTAAATTCGATTGTTAATGTCAAGGGCGATGAAACAATTAATGAAGTTGAAGTAACAAACATTAGTTTCAATGTATGCATTTATACTTATAGTCCGGCAGGAGCTGCATTAAAATTACATAGTAATTTATTAATTAAATTACTTCACAATTTTTATATAAACAAACAACGAGAACAAGAGCTAACAAAACAAGCTCACCTGAAAGCTATCTATGAAACTGGAGCACGAATAACGCACGACATTAAGAATTTACTACAATCACTACAAGCAATCACGAGTATTATTACTCATGATACAGATGGTTCCAGTCTTGAGGTATCACAACAAGTTTTAAAAAAGCAATTGCCAAATCTAAGCCAACGCCTACAACTGGCATTAGACAAGTTACAAACACCTCAAGATCAAGATACCGAAGAAATCTATCTTAAAGATTGGTGGGCTGATCTTCAAAAAAGAAATTTTCATAATAAAATATTATTTCAAACCCATGTTCATGGCGACCCGATTATACCGGTCGACTTATTTGATAGCGTTATTGATAATTTATTGGAAAATATCCAAAGCAAACAAAAAGATGAGCCAGAAATAGAAATTACTATCACGCTCGCATGTAGTGAAAATGTAACAAGCGTTACAGTTTGTGACTCAGGCAGTATGATTTCTGATATTATTTCCAGAGATCTATTGTCCAATGTCATTACCTCTGATGATGGCTTAGGCATAGGTCTATATCAGGCTAGTAAACACGCTACATTATTTGGCTATGAATTAAAATTAATTAATAACCAGACAGGAAGAGTATGTTTTGAGCTAACTTCAAAGAAAGGTGATATAGACTAGGGCAATACTTCTGCCTTGACCATTCTATTCATCAATATATTGGGAGAGATCCACATTACGATATCATCAAATTGGCACAGGACATTAGCTGTAGGCTCATCAGCAGCATCGGTACAGCCCGCAGCACCCGAAGAAAATAGTCGCGAATAAAAATTTGCATCCGTATTAGCATCGTCGTTTTCGTTTTCATCCGTTCCCGCTGTCGTTGCCACCATTGTAGTACCTAGTGTCGTTGTGGCACCCAGTGAATTTCTACCGTGCGAGACAATAACCGCAGGGACTAAAGTGGCGGCATTGTACTGAAACTTGGACTCTACTACTGCGCCGGTACTCGTATCATCTCCTCGGGTTAATATAGTAATGTTTCCACTCTGGCATAAATCAAGTTCACCATCAGCAGCACACGTACCTGTATCAACAGTCGTAAATCCAGGGGTAGTGACATGATATTTGAATCGATTTCCCCATACATCACCTTGAAAATCAAGACTTAAAGTTTGCCATGGTATCCATCCATCACCCGTTGCAGCCGTACATGTGCCGGATGCCACTGGATCGGATAGACCGTCACCGTCCGTATCCGGGCAAGGTAAACGACCATTTATTATGGCAAAACCATATAATGATTCGAGGATATCATTCATCGTATCAATTGTTTGTTGCCGTTCTTGTGCTTCTATCTGTGTCCCAACTGGCCCTAGTAGCCCCACCATAAGTAAACTAATAATAAGCAGAACTACGGAAAGTTCTATTAAGGTAAAGCCTTTAAATATTTTATTATTCAACTGATTATTTACTCTAAGGGGTTTCGAGAACAAGAATTTGATCATTAAAATTACTGGTTTTTAATTGTTCCTGAAATAGATCATCTGATTGAGTGTTATTAGCTAACTCGTAATATTCATTAATAGTACCGTTTGTTCTATTTTGCGCATTTATTTCTGCACCAGCCGTAATAACCAACATTGATTTATCGCTATTCACAACACCTGAATCAACATCATTAAGCACCAAACAATTTACACCATCCACACAAACCGCTGCGGCCCCTGGCGCATAACCAGAGCTATAAGCAACGTACATTAATTTATGCCAATCGTTTTCAATAAACCAGGATGGAATATCACCGTTAACTTCACTCATACTATTAAAGTCAATATTACTAATACGAAGATTACCACTAGTTAAAGATGTCGGTGTAAAAGCAGCTTCGCCTACTTGTGTCACTTCATCCTCTTGATAATCTTTTATTACGACTAAAGACACACCTGCATTACCCGAAAAATTTACTGCCGCTGAAATTGAACTACAATCAGAAGTGTATCCCAAACAAACATCCCTTACGCGTTCGCCCGAAACCGTTTTTGTTCCCTGATTACCTCTGAATTTACTATGTATAGTATGTTCGCGCGAATAAACATAATCATAATAAACTGTATAGGAATCGCCTATTGTAAAATCATTAGATGTTCCATCATACATTGTCGTTACCATACCTGTTTCAAGTACATTTGTTATTTCTCCAAATGCCCCTGTAGTCGTATTTTCAACAATATCACCAACTTCAACGCCGTCAGATACAAAAGTCTCTGAAAAATCTCTAAACGCATCCGTTGCTCCAGTTAAAGGAACACTATCTACAGTTCCATTCAACGAATTAGAGGCGGGCATTATACGATAATATTCATTACTATCGAAATCAGGATTAACTGAAGAAGTATAATTATCTGTGCTTAATTGTGTTTCGCTGGAGACATTTTCTACTACAAATCGTCTAGGCTGATAAATTTGATAAGTGTCTCCCGGCCTAAATTCAATCGGCGTCGAACTTTCGCCGATATAACTCTCGGTAATTAATGTGTCTACTCCTTCTTTATCAATGAGAACAGCCTGTATTTTTCCAACTCCCAGTTCAACTTCTAATGTTTGATTCTGGACTAGATAACTGTAACGCTCATAGACACTGAAATCAGCACTTGCATCATACATTGTTGGGACAGTCCCAATTTGATAATCGTCTCCGACTTCGAAAATATTATCTGTTCCACCACTCAATGATGAAACCGTAATTTGAGTTGCTGTTACCGAATCAATAATACCGCTCGAACCATCCGTCGTGTTAAAAAGTGTATCGCCAACAGAAATATTGACATTTAAAAAATCATTATTGGTGTCTTGTAGTGTCAGGCTAGCTGGTGCGCCAGTGGCAATACCACTATTACCGGCATCCACAGTACCGGAAAGAACCCATGTTTCATCATCATAGTTTTGTGCAATATCACCACGTTTAACGTTATCAGTACTGAACTCGGCTGCGCTATCAGTGACAACTACCGTGTTAAGTCCTGAAGTAAGATTACCTGATATATTGACAAAATCTTTATAACTGACAAAACAATCAGCGAAATTTAAAACTAGCCAGATACAAGTGCCTATAGAATCATCAAACGATTCAGAACCCGAAGCAACATAGTTATCAATATAGTTTTGTAAGATTGCTGAATTTGATACGGTAATATCGCCGGCATTAGCCGTAAACGTCCAGTCAAAATTTAAATCTGTTTTAAAAGGTTCGCCGACTTCATGTATTCCCAAATGCCCTTCACGGACATTTGTCGTTGCATTAAATCTTGGCAGGAAATATCTGTCAGCAACAGTAAAATTATTGTTAACTCCAAACAACAATGAATCGACAGTTAATTCTGTAGTCGCTACAGCAGTAATTCTTCCCATAGAGTCATCGGTAATATTCCAGATTAAATCACCTGCTTGCACCCCCATAACTACAAAATCTTTAGTATTATCGAGTAACTGTGTTGCACTTGAAGCTGCATTCGTCGCTACACCATAATTATTTCTGATCTGATAAGCATTACCACTAGCAAATGTATTTATTGTGCCGCCACTAAGAGATTTAACTTCAATCTCATCAGCGTCTATTGAAGCAATAATTCCACTTGAGCCATCAGATACATTTTCTATTACATCGCCAACTCTGATACCGATATCAGTAAGATCCTGGGAAGTATCATTAAGAATAAGACCTGAACTACCCGCTGTTGCAGTACCAGACAAAACATTCGATGCGTCTTTAATAAATACAGAATACTCATCGTCCTCATCAAAATCATTTTCAACTCCTTGCTGAAGACTACTAACAGTTAATGAATCTGCCGAAGAAGGATTAACACTTACCGTACCTATTGAGCCATCAGTAATATTATAAACTATGTCACCTGCCTTAATCCCTCGTGCAAGAAAGTCCGGACTACTCGAGCCTGAGTCATTTAATACTGTAGATGTACTTCCGGAATCTGCAAATCCTCTTACTTCTTTTATATCAGCTTTAGGATCAGCATATGCAGATAACCAGGGGTAGGCGGCATAAGTAGAAAAATAGTTAGTCAATATTTGATTTACTTCGCCCAATACACGTTTTTCAACTTGTTCCATTAATTCCTGCCGCGTAATGTAAACTAATTTATCATTAATATTGTCAAAATTAGAAATCACAAAATCAGTATCAAAATCAATATTATCCGCTTCAAGATAATGAGCTATTTCCAGAGCAATATCCGTTTCACCAATATCCCTATTTTGATTATTTATTGGTTCTCCTGGAGCAATAATGATAGCAACGACATCATCTATATCATTAGCATCGATATCACCATCAGCATCGATATCAATTCGAAGCTGTCCTTCTGTCTCACTATTTAATGGCTCTAACTTAGGGTTATTTCGAAAATTATCAGACAATACATACCATAGACGCTGTCCACTACTATCTTTTAGATCGTTCAGTTTTAAAGTTACCCAGGGAAGTCTGCCAATAGTTGTACTAGATCCTGATGCACATGTGCCTGCATCAGTACTACCATCATTATCACGATCCGGACAAGGCAAATACCCTGGACCATAGTCCGAATTCACTATATCAGGATAAGTAACTGCATAACTGATTAATGCCTGTTTTGCTTCTGCTAATACCCTGCTGGTTGCCTGTTCTCTCAAATGTGGTTTTGTAGCGGCATTTATTTTACTGAGTAAGGAATAGGATGAGGCCATTATAAGAATTAACATAAAAATCAACAACGCGGCTCCTTGCTGTGATTTATATTTGACGACTGAATGTAAGGTCATAAACCTTCTCAAACTTATCTATCGCCTTCAGTATCGTCTGTCCCAACGATGTCTCTTTCAATGGGTTCAGGCGTAAAGGCTTCGCCCACCTTTAGCACTACATTCGTACTATCATCAGGCATAATAACTGTGACTTGATCAGACTTAATTTTGTTATCTGGCACTTGAATAAACTGAGATTCCAGATCGCCCTCGAAGGTATTGCTGTCATTAATCCATGCAGTGCTTTTTCCATCACTTCGATGAACCAGACCCCTTAAAGTAATAGCGTCACGAATCACTGTTTCTTTTTCTACCTCAAGAGGCTCGATGATCTCTTCAACCTCTACCGCCACCTCAATCTTTTTTGGTTTTTCTTTTGTGTACCTTATTTTTTCTAATTCTTTTCTTTCATCAGCAGTAGTATATATCCTGCCTAAATTATCAGCATATGATGGCTCAATTAGAACAACGCTAACAATAATTAATAATAAGCTGTATTGATAAAATTTTTTCATCCGATCTTAATCTCCTGTCCACCAGGAAGATCAATCGTTATCCAATTCAATAAACATTGAACAGTAATATTAGCAGCATTTTTTTCATATTGAATTTCTCTTCCACTCATGCCGAACGAACACTCAGATATTGTATAAGTCCCGTCCGCAGCTCGATTCATATAATCAATCAATTTAAACAAGTCGCCCTCATGTAATAAACCAAGGTTAAGTTCCATGCTGCTACGATATAAAGTATAGCCGCTATAATTAATATTATATTCCGGGATATGTTCTTCCTGTGAATTTATTGAATAATTTAATGACGGCAGTCTGATTTTTTCACTCGCTTGTCGTAACGCTTCTACCCAGTTTAATCTTTTCTCACGACCAATAATTCCTTGCATATATAACTTAACAAATTGTGGATAATAATCGCGCAATAATTGTTCTTCCTGATCGACATCCAGATATCGTCGACTAATAGACTGAAAAGCTATTTTATTATTATTATATTCTTTATTTAAATTAATATTGAAATAATAGCTTACGCCAATTAATGAACTCGAGATAGCAAGACACAGACAAAACAAGATCAAAGATTTTTTGAGAATAGTCCAGTCTATTTTAGTCTTGTCCTCCATTAATTCACTCCTATCACTGCTCTTAATGAGAATGCAGCTACTTTACCTGAAGACCCAGCATTGCCCTGCAACGTAGCGGCGGAACTTATATCGAGTGGGAATGACTCAATACTAACTGAATATGTTGAGTCAAAACCACGAAGTGTTTCAGCAAATTCATTTACCATCGCAATTGCTTCTCGGTAATTCCCATTAAATGGTTCAATGTGGGCATCAAAATTTGATATCTGATAATACTTCACCGAAGCATCAATATTTGACAAGTTTGCTGACAAATCGATGCCATTACTATCTATAGAGCTTACTGTTCCTTTGTTTGGATCAACACTAAAGATCCAGTTTAAATCATCCAGCTTTATATCCGGAAATTTTTCCAGTCCTCTACCTATAAAACCCAACATCTCATAGGGTGTAGATTTGTACTCTTCCAAAGTCGTTACTGCATCTACAGCAACTTTAATCTGTGCTGGTTCAACGGGCGTCTTGGGCAAACGTTCTCTGGCAAGATCATAACGTGCTTGATAAAAAGCAGCTTTATTTTTTGATGATTCACTTTCCTGCTTATAATTTAAACCACCCATAAAATTTAAACCACTGTATATAAAACTAAATAGTAACAATGACACACTGGCAGCATTCATAGCATAGCGTATATTACGCATCTTTAAATAACGCATTTCTTCAGAGGACGCATAACAGTTTTTTACCTGCGTTTTTAATAAATGATGCATTAATAATCGATCACTAAATGGAATTGCCTGACTGGCTCCTGCCTGACTGGATTCAAATAGTTTATCTACATCAAAATAATGAAGGCGCATCATTGGCAATTTAGTTTTTTTCTTTTCCATTTCATCCAACGTTGCTTTATCCGCAAATACATAGACGTCCAGAGATGTATCGCTGGGGATCAGACGCAGGCTGTTCAAATAACGTTGAATTTTCTCAACCTCAGACTCAATTCTTGGAACATACGACTCAGTTCCAAAACGAGGCAATTTTGAAAGGCGGCTAATCTTTAATTCTTTCTTTTTGAAAAAAGTTTGCCTTAAACCACTAATACTCTGCATAGTGACAAGCAACGCATGATCTGAAACATCCGGTAAAGTTTTAATATACGATTGCAGTAGTGTCGGAATAGAAAGTATCCCTTTCAAAGGTACTTTATATTTATCCAGTAATTCTATCCAAGGCTTTACAATTTCGTTATTTGTTAATGCTATAAATATCAGCCGGTCATCTCGACGTCCTTCTTCTTCTCGCCCCTGGCTCTGTACATAAACATAGTTAGCATCTCGAAATAGGCGAGATTGTTTGCGTTCTATAAGTGATTGTCTATCTGAGCCAAAAACATGCGGAATCGTATCTTCGCGAAATTCTTCTTCAATAATATCAACCACAATTGTCATTGCTGTATTATCAGATTCTTTCAAATAGCGTTCAAAATCATCGCGGCCACCAGCATCAGTTTCGAACAGGTAAGAACTACCAAGTTCACCTTTATCCCAGTGATAAACGGACATTTTGTCAGCACTGATATACAGTGCACGTCTGTTAAAAAAATCAGATTTTGACTTTTGTAATAAGGTCATAAATTGGTCCTAATACCGAAAACATAACCCAGGCAATAATAGCACCCAGAACAATCGTCATCGCTGGTTCAATCATCGATTGAAGTCGTTCAATGGATTCTTTTACATCCCGAGTATAAAAATAACTAATATTTGCCAAGGCATTCTCTAAAGCACCTGTACTTTCACCAACTCGAATCATTCGAAGTACAAGCGGAGGAAAGAGATCAGCAGCTTCAAAACTATCACTTAAAGTCGTACCATCAGCAATCTGTTGCCCAACCTCATGCATTGCTTTTTCAACCGACTTATTTCCGGCAATCTCTTCGCCTGTTCTTATGCACTCTATAATTGTAATTCCAGATGAATACATAATGGCAAAAAAGCTACAAAGCCGGGTTAATATAATTTTTTTAAGTATCGGACCAATTACCGGAACTTTTAGTTTTAATTCATCATACTTTATATGAAAAGCGGGACTCGTCTTAACACCAATTTGAATGCACAAAACTATAACAACAGGTATCAATAAAATAACGTACCAATAATTGACAAAAATATTTGAAACAATAATAAGTGCCTTGGTATGAGCTGGTAACTCCTGTCCCATCGTTTTTATAAAACGTAATAACTCAGGCACCAGATACGTCATTAAAAAGAAAACAACGCCACCAACAACAGTGCCGACAAATGCCGGATAGGTGAGCAATTTCTTTGTTAGCGCAGCTTGTTCATCTTGCCACTTAAGGCTTGCACCAAGTTCTTCGAACACTTTGCTGATTTCGCCAGATTGTTCGCCGGCTCTGACTAAATTAGTGAATATCTTTCCAAAAACACTTTCAAACTCTTCCATCGCCTCTGCCAGAGTTTTACCACCCTCGATAGCTTCGATCATTGCATTTGTCACTTCTGCCATTCGGGGATTGTCACTACTGTCTCTTAAATCCTGCAAGCTATCCAGAACCGGAACGCCAGCACGAGAAGTTTGTTCAAAATGAAAGCAAAATGTAATCAGATCTCGTCGTTTAATACCAGAGCCTGTAACACTTTTGCCGCTGGATTTAACCTCTTTATAATTAATCAAATCAAGACTTAACTTATTTAGACGCATCTCCAGATCAGCCGTATTTGCAGCATCGACCTGCCCAATGTTTACCCGACCTTTTTCATCTATCGCCTTGTATTGGTAAGCTTGCATAATCTAGTTCGTTTTCAATCTAGCTGTTAAATCAACGACTCTTGACATCTCTTCAAGACTGGTGGAACCATCGAGTACTCGACCCGCGCCAACATCCGCCAATGTTTTGAAACCTTTTGATAGTGCCATACGCAATAAGTCCCGTTGAGTCCCTTTGCGCGCAATTAATTCATCGAGGTCTGAATTAAAATGCAACACCTCCTGAAGTGCAATTCGCCCTTTGTAACCATGACTCTCACATACGTCACAACCTTTGGCCCTAAAAATTTCTTTTTGTTTATCTGTTACTTTCAAACTAAGTAAATTACGTTCCCAATCTTCTAACACATAGGACTCTTTGCAGGACGTACATAAACTTCGCAATAACCTCTGCGCAACAATACCGATAATATTACCGGCAATAATATCTGGCTTAACACCAATATCGAGTAATCGGGGAATAGAACCTAAGGCCGAGTTTGTGTGTAATGTTGAAAATACCTGATGACCTGTCATAGCAGCACGAAAAGCCATGCTGGCTGTATCTTCATCACGAATTTCACCAACAAGAATGATATCCGGATCCTGGCGCATCAAAGAACGTATGCCACTGGCAAAATCAAGCCGAGACGTTTCATTTGCAGAAGTTTGCCGAATCATCGTCGTTGGATACTCAACCGGATCTTCCAAAGTCATGATATTGACTGATTCGGTATTAAGGTAATTCAATATTGAATATAACGTCGTTGTTTTACCGCTACCGGTTGGCCCAGTAACCAGAATAATGCCTTCTGGTCGGGCTACCATTAACTTAAGTGTATTCTGCTCATCCTCTTTCATTCCCAACTGGTCAAAAGAAACGATGCCTTTCTGCCTATCCAGCACACGAAGAACGATATTTTCACCATGCACAGTAGGCAATGTAGAGACACGAAAATCTATCGGTCGTCCTGATAATGATAGAGAAATGCGCCCGTCTTGCGGCGCTCTTGTTTCTGCAATATCCATCCCCGACATAACCTTCACTCGCACAGCAATTGCCGACCAGTAATTTTTATGCAGACTACGAACTTGTCTTAGAACACCATCAATACGATAACGAAAACGAAGAAAGCCTTCCTCTGGTTCAAAGTGTATGTCAGAGGCGTTACGCTTTACTGCATCAGCAAGAAGAGCGTTAACTAATCGTACAACAGGTTGACTATATTCATCAGATTCAGCATCCAGACTCTGGTAGTCAATCTCACCTGTTTCAATTTCATGTAATATACCGTCAACAGAAAGTTCAAAACCATAAAATTGATCAATCGCTTTCTCGATTTCAGCTTCACTTGCCAGTACCGGAATAACCTCTGCGTTACCACCAAGATGAGTATTAATTTGATCAAGCGCAACAACATTAAATGTATCTGCCATCGCAAGCGTTAATACGCGGCGATGGCTATCGTAAGTTAATGGCAAGACTCGTAAACGTCTCGCCATATCCTTTGGAATCATGTGAACAGCTTCACTATCGGCAACGGCTGAACCGAGATCAATACTCTCTTGCCCAATAACACCACCAATAACATCACGAATGATAGCTTCTGTAGCAAAGCCAAGACGGACAAGAATTTTACCCAGGTGTTCCTTGCTGCGTTTCTGTTCGGTTAAAGCAATATTAATCTGATCAACGGTGGTTACCCCTTTGTTAACCAGAATTTCACCTAATCGCAAATGTTTTTTGTGGGCAGCAGTCACGGCGTTGAATTAATTAATTTTGATAGCACAAGAATACGATTGTTAACAGGAACCGTATCAAACCTTGTGCGTGAATTTTGTGACAAGTCAATTGCCGTTTTGTAATAATCTAATGCCGTATCATACTGTCCTATTTGGTCAAGACTAATTGCCAAATTAAGTACATAATCGGAATTTGTAGTATCTAGTCGATAAGCATCAAAAAAAGCTTGTTGCGCGTCTGCCCACCTTTTTTGTTTTGCATAAATATTGCCTAAAGAAAAATACAGATATGGCGCATCACCTTCTCTTTGCATCAACAACTTAACTGCACTTTCATCTTTTACCGGGTCGGCACTGTTTGATAAACCAATTAACGCATTCATCGCCAGTGTATCAACAGGATTCAAATTTAATAAATGTACATAATGAAAATACGCATCCTTTCTATCTTGATTACTAATAGCAATAGCAGCAAGCCCAAGATGCGCATCACGATTGTCAGGGGTATTTTTTAGAACACCTTCATAAATTGATTTCGCAGCGTCATAATGGCCATCTTGATAGGCTTTAAATGCCTGACTCACCATTGCGTTCTCTTGCTCTGAAGCATTATTTTTACTAATACTAATTAATGATGCATCAATCTGGACATTCTCTGGAAACGGCTCTGGCGTACTTTCAATAATTATTTGCTCATTTACAGGCTCAGTTTCAGCTAGCATTTCATTTCTTTCTTCAACAACAATATTATTTTCTGCTTCATCTATTGGAGCCATTTCATCAACTTCATTTAATACTACTTCAGTTTCTACAGCGATTGATTCAATTACATCTACTTGCTCGGTCGCTTCTGGCTGCGCTTCAATTGTCTCTTCAATAATTTCAACTGGTGGTTCGTCTATAACAGAACTAGTAACAGTCCCCGTAAGAACTTCAGATTCCGGAGTATGTGAAATTGCAGGAGGCGCGACTATTGTAGATTCAATACCACGTGCTATTAATGGCGAAGGCAGGTTTCTTGAAACCGGAGTAATTGTAAAATAATAGAATATGCCAAATGAACTCACGGCCAATAAAGCAAGAACTACAAAAACACCCCATTTAAATGAACTTTGTTTTTTATTCGCTCTGCCTGCTGTAAAAACGGTCTTTGCTGCGACTGGCGTGGGTTGAAACTCACCTCCACCAAGATCCTTTGCCAGTAAATCGGCAGGAATGCCAGGCAACGTCTCTTCATAAACATCAACGTCTTGCTCCTCTTCATCAAACAAAACCCCATGGAAAGTATCATCAAACGGAGCTGATGCATTTTCTGTACTTAAACCTTCTATAATAGTTGTGTCATTAAGATCGACAGCTTTATCTTTATGTGTTGATTCAAAAGTTTCCTGGACATCAAGTCCCTCAGCAACTGTACTTTCCAACGTTAGATCTTCAGAGAATGCTTCAGAGGCATCTGCTGTAGGAACTTCGCTTTCTTTTATCTCATTATCAACAAGTGTTACTTCTTTAGTCTCACTAGACTTCTCTACAGGCAAAAGCGGCTCAAGAGAAAATTGAGCCGTTTCAGTAAATACTTTTGGCGTCTCGATTTCACCCTCAGTTATTGGAACCTCTCCGGTAATATTATGCTCACCCGTCGTCTCACGTGCGTCGGCCTCAACTTCCTGAAGTCGCTTTGCTGCTTGCTTCTTTTCTTCTTCTGCCTTTTTCAAGGCATCCATCAACAAACTCACAAGGCACTGTCTCCTTGCTCTATTGTGTTAGTTAATGGCTGATAACCCTTGGACAAATATTTTTTATAGTCTTCCAAATCACCATCAACACTTGGGTTAGCTATAATTATTGGTTTAATAAATATAACCAGTTCTGTTTTAGTGTATTCAGCAGATTTTGATTTAAAAAGATTGCCAAAGAAACCTTGGTCTTTAACACCAGGGATTCCCGCATCATTATCTTTAGTTTCATCTGTCATCAGTCCGCCGAGCACGCCAATCTGTCCATCTGTCATTCTCAAAACCGATTCCATTTCCCTGACAGCAATTTGTGGCACCGGATTGACTAAAGTCGTTCCCCCCGCACCAGTAACAACTAAGCTTGGGTTAGGGTCATTAACATTTCTAATGAATCTTGAAATTGTTGGCCTGACAACTAATGTAATTACGCCATTAGAATCTATCTGCGGTGTCACGGTCATTACAATCCCAACAGGCACTGTTTTAGCAGTCGTGTCTACAGTAGTTACTGGAGCCGCACCTAATGCGCCAGCTGTGGTTTCTGCATCGATTTCAAAATAAACAATATTTTCTACCACTTTTAGTAACGCGGTATGATTGTTCAAGACCATGACTTGAGGGCTGGAGAGTATTTCTGTATCACCAAATTCATCCAGCAACGTCACTGTGGCACTAATATTATCAGCGTTAGTATCAATATCGGCTCCAACCTGATTATTAACGCTCTCAACAGTATTAATCACGAATGAACTACCTGCAGCTGTAGCAAACGCCGGAAGTCCACCTGCTGTTACTGAGGCAATATTAAATGCTCCTGTGCTTAATGCATTCCAATCTATACCCGCCTGATATCTTTCGCTTAATGTCACCTCAACTATCGTGGTTTGAATCAATACTTGGCGTTTTGCACTGACTAAAACCTGATCAATGAAAGTTTGTATTTGTTCATGCTCTTTTTCTGTTGCTCTTACTGTCAAGATACCCGATTCAGGATTAGGAATGACTGTATTGGTGGTAGCTACTTCTCCACCTGAACTAGCACCTGACTCATCACCTAATATCGCCGATATATTAGATACTAGCCTGCTCCAAAAATGATGAACTGACTCTGTACTAACATCCGTCGTTGATGTGTTTCCGCCGCCACTACTGGATTCTGTATCTCCACCGCTTGTCGAGGAAATCTGTGTTGATACAGAACTTGTACTTGACGTGTCTCTGGACAGATTTACATAATCAATTTTATAGGTTCGTAAAAATGGCGTATCTAGTGTAATTACCAGATTATCTCCTTCTTGCTCATAACGCATATCTATCTGGTTTGAAATACGTTGCAAAATCTGAGGTAAGGTTTGTTCAACCGCATTAATTGTTACGACACCCTCTATATCGGGATGAATATCGACGTTCACCTTAGCATCGCGCGCCAATGCAAATAATAATTCCTTTACCGGCACTTCATTTACCACAACAGTATATCGCTCAAGTGATTCAACGGAGCTTGGTTCTGGCAAGAGCGGTACTTGATCAACTAGCTCCGGGATACTTGAATCTATTGCCGGTGATTCTTCAGTATTTATGTGTCCCGTGGATGGTTCAAATGGTGTGGGCTCAATTTCAGCGCAACCAAAGATGAACATAGCTACAGCAAACAGAATGATATTTTTAATCATTATAAACATTGCCCCCAAGTATCAGTATTTGTATTTTATAAATCATCACATTACTCATCGAAAATATTACTAAATTATAGTTTTTTATCGTCTTTTAATGGCCTGTAAATAATTGTACTACAGAGCTCACAAGTAAGATCATTTGCCACTGTTTCATGGTTTATCGCCGTTTCTGAAGGCAATATTGCTAGTTGAGTTAATAATGCCATGTCGTCTTCACCATGTTGGCTCACTGCTTTTATCAAGTCTCGTATTTCAAGCAAGCCACTTTCATTCATTTTCTCTTCTGTCTCTGCTGCCGTCACCTGTTTATCAGCGGACTCAGGATAGAAAAAAACATTCTGTTCAATTGATTGCCATTGAGCTACTTCCAGCTCAGTTGAAGCGGGTCTGGCAACAAACTCCTCCGCTTCCGAAATATTTACGTTAGCTGAAGATATCACTATATTTTCATCACGTGCTTCTTTCACTAACATCAATGAAGCTTTAGCTGTTTCTGACACGGTACTTTCTACCGGAGCTGCAGAACTCGTTCTCTCAGAAATATTTGTCTCTTGCAATGCAAGCGATGAAAAATTCATATCAGCTATCATCACGATTAATGCAGCAACAATAATAACTGAGGCACTAAGAACACCCCAACGAAAAACAGGAAATTGTTGCTTGCTAACAAACTCTGTTTCGCCGGCAGCTAGTTTTACATGTTTCGCAGTAACTATATTTTGATTATCCGCATAACTGGCTAATAAGGCCTTATCAGCTAAAATATTTATTCGACGTAACAAACCATTCGAATATTTTGAAATCGTCCTGATAGCTTTTTCGTTGAATAATTCAACTGAACGGTAACCACACGAACGCAAACGTGAATTTATATATTCTTTGACTTCATTGGGTTTAAACGGAGACAAATAAAAACTATAAGTTATTCTTTCTTTTAATTGTCTGATTTCAGGTTTAGAAATCATGACATCTAATTCTGGTTGACCAAAAATAACTATTTGTAATAGTTTATTTTGAGCTGTTTCAAGATTACTTAGTAAACGAATTTCTTCAAGAGTAGCAATAGGCATACTTTGCGCTTCTTCAACAAAGACAACTATTTGTTTATTTTCGGCATGGCGTTCAAGTAAATAATTCTGCAGTGCATTCATTACTTCCAGGCGACTGTCACTCGGCCCAACTTTTAAATGAAGTTCAAAAGCAATCGCATGCAAAATATTATCAGGAGAAAGACTAGGGTTTGCTAAATAAACTATTTCAACACTTGCCGGTAATTCTTTTTCTAACATTCGACACAAGGTTGTCTTGCCGCTACCAACTTCACCCACTAATTTGACGATGCCCTCACCACTTACAATGGCATAAATCAATGCATCCAAAATAGCGCCACGATCCCCGCCAGGAAAGAATAAACTCGTATCAGGAGTTATCTTGAAGGGAGCTTGTTTTAAACCAAAATAATCGTAATACATGAATGTTTACCCTGTCTTCATTCTGAGCCTGGGTCTATATTTAAACGCTGCAGTCTACTATATAGTGTAGTCCGATTTACGCCCAGCGTTCGTGCTGCTTTGCTCAAATTACCTTTAGATTTCATTAAAGCATAATTTATATATTTTCGTTCCCACTCAGAGATTTTGTCATCCAGATGGAAATTTCTATTATTCAACTCTTCAGCAACAAAATTATCTCCATTGCCAATATCAATTGCTCCAGGTTCAAAATCACTTTCTAACTCTAGCTGTAGATCCTCCGCAGAGACTGTTTTTCCTGAATGTTTTGCAGATAAGCGAATAATAATATTCCGTAACTCTCTGATATTACCAGGGAAAGTGTATTCTTCTAACAATGCTTTAGCTTCATCAGTAAGTTCAAATAGCGGGCTTCCTGCAGCGTATATTCCTCTAAAATACTCCATCAAAATCAATACATCATTTTCACGTTCTCTCAATTCAGGTACATGTATCGTTAGCACACAAAGCCTGTGATATAAATCCTGTCGAAAATTACCAGCGCGTACTTCTTCTTTTAAATCACGATTTGTCGCCGTGATAATCCTGGCTTTAGATGAACGTGGCTTGGTCTCACCAATTCGATATAACTCGCCATTTTCCAACACCCGTAATAGCTTTGACTGTAATGACAATGGTAATTCAGCAACCTCATCCAAAAACAGTGTGCCTTCCCCTGCTGCTTCAAAAAAACCGACACGTTCATCTGCGGCACCGGTAAAAGCACCTTTTGTGTGACCGAATAACTGTGCTTCCAACAATTCAGGAGTAAATGCAGCACAATTGATCGTCATAAATGGCAAGTTAGAACGCTTACTTAAATTGTGTAGTTCTTCTGCAACCAGTTCCTTACCCGTACCTGACTCTCCTTCAACAAGAACAGGAAAAGGTGTGTCTGCAAATTGCTCTATCAAATCACGTAAGGTCTTAAGCGCAACACTTTCACCAAGAAGCTTGGTTTCACTAAGCGCAAATTTATTTTCTGAAGATTCAGCTCGTAACATCGTTATTTGATAATCCAATCTGGATTTCAATAAAGACATATCACACGGCTTCGGAATAAAATCGACAGCGCCTAAAGTTAATGCATGGTGAATATTTATATCTTCATTCTGACCTGACAGAATCAGGATCTTGCAACGGTTATTCAATGACATTAATTCTTCAATAAGCTTAAAACCTTCCTCTGGCGAATGCGGCTTTGGTGGCAATCCAAGATCAACTAAAGCGAGTGAAGGTATGACAGGTAAATCCAGCAATAAGGACTTAACCTGCTTTCGGGATTCGGCTGTTATGACATCAAAATCTTTTTCCAGGACGATAGAAAGTGCATCGACAATGATCGGGTCATCATCAATAAATAATAATAATGGCTTTTCTGCACTCACAAACGTGTTTAATTTTTTAACATTCGACGACAAAGCATTGATTCCTAAATACTTTCACTGCCAAACATACAACCATAAGGTGATTACATCAAGATAAATTGACGTTTTACTTCGAGAAATATAGAAATGGAAACTCAGACATTGTCAGCATTTAGAACGTTTCCAATGTTCTTCTGCCTTAACTTATTGATCTATACCAAGATTTTTCCAGATTTCGATAGTTGCCGCTGATTGATTCATAGTATAAAAGTGCATGCCGGGTGCACCGTTAGTAAGTAATTGCTCACATAACTCTGTAGTTACATCAATACCAAATTTGCGGATTGAAACGCGATCATCACCAAATTCCTGTAATCGCTTCAATATCCAGCGTGGAATTTCAGCACCACAACCTTCAGAAAAACGGACCAATTGAGTACAGTTTATGATGGGCATCACGCCTGCAACAACCGGTATATCAACACCGAGTTTTTCACAATTATCCACAAAACGATAATAGGCAAATGGATTGTAGAAATATTGCGTTATCGCACTATTGGCACCGGCATCGACTTTCTTTTTAAAATTATCCATATCAGACTGTGCATTCGGCGCCTGAGGATGAAACTCCGGATACGCCGCGACCTCAATATGAAAATGATCCCCTGTTTCTTTGCGAATAAATTCCACTAGCTCATTAGCGTATCTAAACTGACCATATCCCGTTTGACCTGAAGGTAAATCTCCCCTTAAAGCAACAATTCGTTTTATGCCATTGTCGATATATTTATCCAGAATTTCCTTAATTTCATGGTTTTGGTTGCCGACGCAGGACAAATGTGGAGCGGCTTCAATACCGGTCTTGTCATGAATATCCATAACCGTTTCAAACGTCATATCGCGAGTACTTCCACCCGCACCAAAAGTCACAGAAAAAAAGTCCGGATTTAATTTTGCTAATTCAGTTTGTGTTGTTTGCAACTTAGCCGCAGATTCTGGCGTCCTTGGTGGAAAAAACTCAAAACTAAAAGTCTGTTTATCTTTATTTTGTGATCCCATAATTTAACAACCTGTTAAAGGTGAAACGTTTAGGCTTTTAACATAATTAATAGCGGTAATGATCAAGCTTATATGGTCCATCTACAGGCACATTAATGTAATCGGCTTGGTCCTGTGTCAGCGTGGTTAAATTCGCACCGATTCTATCAAGGTGTAAACGGGCAACCTTTTCGTCCAGGTGTTTGGGTAAGACATAAACATCTTTTCCATACTTATCGCCACTCGTATATAACTCAATCTGAGCCAATACCTGATTAGTAAATGAATTAGACATAACAAAACTAGGGTGGCCTGTTGCACAACCCAGATTCACCAAACGTCCCTTGGCTAACAAGATAATCCGTTTACCATCAGGGAAAATGACGTGATCAACCTGTGGCTTAATCTCTTCCCAATCATATTTTTCCAGACTCGCCACATCAATTTCGTTATCGAAATGTCCAATATTGGATACGATAGCCTGATCCTTCATCTTCGCCATATGATCATGCTGAATGACATTGAAGTTCCCGGTCGTGGTGACAAAGATATCGACTTGGTCACAAACATTATTCATTTCCACCACACGATAACCTTCCATTGATGCTTGTAGTGCACAAATTGGATCGATTTCAGTTACCCAAACTGTCGCGCCTAGACCGCGCAATGACTGCGCACAACCTTTACCAACATCACCATAACCTAACACCAAGGCAACCTTACCAGCGATCATTACATCAGTTGCTCGTTTGATGCCATCAACTAAAGATTCACGACAACCGTATAAATTATCGAATTTAGATTTAGTGACAGAATCATTTACGTTAATTGCAGGAAAAGGTAATTCACCTTTCTTTTGCATTTGATAAAGACGTTGCACACCGGTCGTTGTTTCTTCGGTGACACCTTGAATACATGCCAGAGTACGTGAATAGAAAGTACTGTCTTCTGCCAATTTCTTTTTCATTGCAGCAAACAAAGCTGTTTCTTCTTCCGAACCCGGGTTTTCAAGTAACGAGGCGTCGCTTTCCGCTTTAGCGCCGAGTATTAATAATAACGTGGCATCACCACCATCATCGAGGATCATATTTGGCGAACCACCGTCAGCCCAAGTCATCATGCGGTGGGTAAAATCCCAGTATTCATCCAGCGTTTCTCCCTTATGGGCAAACACGGGAATATTCTGATCTGCAATCGCGGCAGCAGCATGATCCTGAGTTGAAAAAATATTACACGACACCCAGCGCACTTCAGCACCAAGCGCACGTAAAGTTTCAATCAAGACAGCCGTTTGAATAGTCATGTGAAGTGAACCGGCAATACGCGCACCTTTTAAAGGTTGATCGCTGCCATATTCTTCACGAATGGACATCAATCCCGGCATTTCGGTTTCAGCGATACGAATTTCTTTATGACCCCAATCGGCCAAAGAAATATCCGCAATTTGATAATCAGGTGTTGTAGATGTAGCTGCTACGCTCATGTTGTTCTCCTATTAAACAAGATAAGCGAGCGCCGTTGTTCATTTTCCGTGTCAGTTCCAAGCCTAGCGGATATCTACTTCTATCCGTCGCAACGCTCCTCAGAACTACGGTTGTATTTTATAAAGCGGCGGGAGTATAGCATGCCGCACCTTCTAAATCATACATGGTATAACATGCCGTTCTTTGCAAATCATACATGGTATAGACCTGACCGCCTCGGTATTCAAAGCATGTTATCGTTATTTTTATATTTAACTTTAGCGGTATTTTTACGCTAAAGCGTCACTTAGTGCATCTGCCTTGTCCGTTTTTTCCCAAGGCAAGTCAATATCACTACGACCAAAATGACCGTATGCCGCTGTTTGTCTATAAATAGGCTGCAACAGATCAAGCATATTGATAATGCCTTTAGGTCGAAGATCAAAGTTCTCGCGTATTGCTTCAATCAACTTAGCCTCATCAACCTGACTCGTACCAAAGGTCTCGACGCTGATGGAGGTTGGTTCAGCAACACCAATCGCATAAGACACTTGTAATTCGCAACGATCCGCAAGACCAGCCGCGACAACATTTTTGGCAACATAACGTGCCGCATAGGCAGCAGAACGATCCACCTTGGAAGGATCTTTTCCAGAAAAAGCACCGCCACCGTGACGTGCCATACCGCCGTAGGTATCAACAATAATTTTACGACCAGTTAAACCACAATCGCCAACCGGACCACCAATAACAAATCGACCAGTAGGATTTACCAAATAGCGGGTTTTTTCAGTAATCATGTTTTCTGGAAGCACCGGCTTGATAATCTGTTCAATTACTGCTTCTTCCAGATCTTTATGTTCTATTTCGGGATTATGCTGCGTCGACAATACGACGGTATCTATTGAAGTCGGTTTACCATCCTCATACACCACGGTCACCTGTGATTTCGCATCGGGTCTTAACCAGGGTAATTGACCGTTCTTACGAACTTCAGCCTGTTTTTTAACTAAAAGATGTGAATAAGTAATCGGGAATGGCATCAACACATCAGTTTCGTTACAAGCGTAACCAAACATCAAGCCCTGATCGCCCGCACCCTGATTTAAATCCAGACCCTCACCTTCATTCACACCTTGAGCAATATCCGGTGACTGCTTATCAATTGAGACCAGGACGGCGCAAGACTCCCAATCAAAACCCATATCAGAGTGGTCATAACCAATTTCACGGATGGTCTGTCGTGCAACATCCTGCATATCAACATAAGTCGACGTGGTAATCTCCCCTGAAAGCACCACCATGCCAGTGTTTACCATGGTCTCACAAGCTATGCGCGCTTGCTTGTCATCCGTAAAAATTGCATCAACAACCGCATCAGATATTTGATCAGCTACTTTGTCCGGATGCCCTTCAGAAACAGATTCTGAAGTGAATAAATAATTATCAGCCATTAACTTTCCATCTATTGAGAAATTTTGAGGGAGCGAATTCTATCCTTATTAAGTTCTTATCGCACGAAATATGACGAAATTTTTCTAAAAGCGATAAAATTCATCGCTAAACTCAATGCAGGCAACTTAAACTATGGTCTTAAAGGAAACCCCGATTTGTAACTTTGGTGAAAAAGCCATTGATTTCAAACTAGGCGGAATTGATGGAAAACAATGGTCTCTGGCTGATTGTGCTGGTGAGAATGGCACACTAATTATGTTTCTTTCTAACCACTGCCCTTATGTAAAAGCGATCCAGACCAGATTGGTCGAAGACACATTAAAATTACGTGATTCTGGAATAAACAGTATTGCCATCATGTCCAACGACGCCACTGATTACCCTGAGGACTCTTTCGAAAATATGAAAAAAGTCTCTGAAAGCTTTCATTTCCCTTTTCCCTACCTACATGATGAATCTCAGGAAGTAGCAAAAGCCTATAATGCCATTTGCACCCCGGATTTTTTTGGATACAACAAAGCCCTTGAATTGCAATATCGTGGTCGCCTGGATGCTAGTGGAATGAAGCCTCACACAAAAGAAATAAAGCGCGATTTGCTTGACGCGATGACAGAAGTTGCCAAAACGAACCTTGGGCCACGCAAACAATTCGCCAGTATCGGCTGCTCAATAAAGTGGAAGGAATGAGTGTTAGCATCTTGCCCATAACGAGCAGGTAAGCGATAATAAATAGCTAGATTTTTGGATAACACCCTGTCTGTATCGCCGCAAACAAGCGGATTTTAAGCGCTGCACTTTTGATCACCTCTCGGCTTTGGTGACACAACACCAGGCTTCGTACTCGACACAATTAAACATACGGGCGTCTCTGAAAATAGAATTATTTTTGTGAGAACAAGAAAGTACCGCGCACACGACTGCATGGATGCAGGAGGTAGAGCGACGCAGGAAGCCAAAGCCGAGAACCGCAGTGTATGAGTATTACATGAGGATTCGAGCACGGTGCTGACACAGTTATCGCGGAAATAAGACATTTTCAGAGGTGCCCTAACTTTTATAGGCTTAAGGCCTTATTGGGGGAATAAAATGCTTTCAAGGCATGAACTTGCCAATGCGATTCGTGCATTAAGTATGGATGCCGTACAACGTGCAAATTCGGGACATCCAGGTGCACCGATGGGCATGGCGGATATTGCTGAAGTCTTGTGGAATGATTTTCTACAGCATAATCCTGCCAATCCAGACTGGGATAATCGCGACCGCTTCGTCATGTCTAATGGTCATGGCTCGATGTTGGTCTATTCCTTATTGCACCTTACCGGTTATGACCTGGTTATCGATGAACTCAAAAACTTTCGCCAATTGCATTCTAAAACACCTGGTCATCCTGAATACGGTTACGCGCCTGGAGTAGAAACAACAACGGGTCCTCTGGGTCAAGGCATTACCAATGCCGTTGGTATGGCATTGGCAGAATCAGTATTAGCTGCAAAATTTAATAAAGACGATTTTAATATCGTCGATCACTACACTTATGTCACTGTCGGTGATGGTTGTTTAATGGAAGGTATCTCACACGAAGCCTGCTCTCTTGCTGGCACACTAGGTCTGGGCAAATTAATCACCTTCTATGATAGTAATCAGATCTCCATCGATGGTGATATTGAAGGCTGGTTTGCTGAAGATGTTGCCGCACGCTTTGAAGCCTACGGTTGGCATGTGATTCGTGATGTTGATGGTCATAACCCTGATGAGATTAAAAAAGCGATTGAAGACGCCATCGCTAATAAGTCACAACCTAGCATACTGTGTTGTAACACCATCATCGGTTGGGGATCACCTAACAAAGAAGGAAAAGCATCGAGTCACGGTGCGCCTTTAGGTGATGATGAAATAATATTGACTCGTGAAAAGCTGGGCTGGAAACATGATGCCTTTGTCATTCCCGATGAAGTCTATGCGGGATGGGATGCCAAAGAACGTGGTAAAGAACTAGAGTCCGCATGGAATGAAAAATTATCTGCTTATTCATCTGCGCATCCTGAATTGGCAGCAGAATATCAACGCCGCATGAATGGCGCGTTACCAGATAACTGGAATGACGTTGTTAATGACTATATTAAGACAACGAATGAAAAGGCCGAGTCTATTGCCTCACGTAAGGCATCACAAAATTCTATCGAAGCATTTGCTAAACATCTTCCAGAATTGATTGGTGGCTCAGCTGATCTTGCCTGTTCCAATCTAACCAGCTGGTCAGGAACAGTAGCTATAAGCAATGAAAATAAAGATGGCAACACCATTAATTATGGTGTGCGTGAATTCGCGATGTCTGCTATCAATACCGGTATTTCACTACATGGCGGTTTTATTCCTTACTCGGCAACTTTTTTAATGTTTTCCGAATATGCAAGAAATGCCTTACGCATGTCAGCATTGATGAAAAAGCAAAACATCTTTATCTATACGCATGACTCAATCGGCCTGGGTGAAGATGGCCCAACCCACCAAGCAGTTGAACAAGCTTCAACACTACGTTTAATGCCAAACATGTCACTATGGCGTCCTTGTGATGCCGTAGAATCTGCAATTGCATGGAAGGCGGCAATTGAGCGACATGATGGTCCAACAAGTTTGTTGTTTTCTCGCCAAGGTCTGGCACATATGCAACGAGATGATGCGCAGCTGAATAATATTCAACGCGGTGGCTATGTATTACTTAATGGCAGTGATAATCCTGATGCTATTATTATTGCAACCGGCTCTGAAATAGAAATGGCGGTTAATACAGCGAAGAAATTAAATTCAGACGGTAAAAAAATTCGCGTTGTCTCGATGCCTAGTACCGATAGTTACGATCAACAAGACGATGCTTACAAAGAATCTGTTTTACCTGATGCCTGTCGCAAGCGTATTGCTGTTGAAGCAGGTGTTACCGAATATTGGAGAAAGTATATCGGTCTTGATGGCACAGCACTTGGTATCGACACCTTTGGTGAATCAGCACCGGCAAAAGAAGTCTACAAACATTTCGGACTGACTGAAGAAAACCTGATCAAAACAGTAAGTGATTTAATTAAATAAGCAACAAAACAATTATAAAAAGTGGAGTATGAAGAATGGCAATTAAAGTAGGTATCAATGGCTACGGTCGTATTGGTCGCAACATCTTACGTGCGGTATATGAAGCAGGACGAACCGATGAAATTCAGATCGTCGCTATTAATGATTTAGGCGATTCAAATGCCAATGCTCATCTTACTCAATATGATACCGCTCATGGAAAATTTCCGGGTACTGTTGTTGTCGAAGGTGACAATATGATTGTTAATGGTGACAAAGTACGTGTCCTTTCAGAACGTGATCCGGCTAACTTACCCTGGGGAGAATTAGGTGTTGATGTCGTACTGGAATCAACCGGCTTTTTTGCCAGTAAAGCTAAAGCAAGTGCTCACCTTACCGGTGGTGCTAAGAAAGTCATTATATCTGCACCCGGTGGCAGTGATGTAGATGCCACGGTTGTTTATGGAGTTAATCATGGCGTACTTAAATCTAGCGACACAGTAATTTCAAATGCATCATGTACCACTAACTGTCTAGCACCTGTTGCAAAAGTTATTCATGAAAACATCGGTATGGTTGCGGGCGTTATGACCACAATTCATGCTTATACCAATGATCAGGTTTTAACCGATGTTTATCATTCGGATTTACGCCGTGCACGTTCTGCGACCATGTCTATGATTCCGACCAAGACCGGAGCTGCTGCTGCAGTAGGATTGGTATTACCAGAACTAAACGGAAAGCTTGATGGCTTTTCTGTTCGTGTCCCAACGATCAATGTTTCTATGGTTGACTTAAGTTTTACCGCTGCAAGAGATACGTCTATCGAAGAAATTAATAGCTTAATGAAAACCGCTGCAGAAGGCCCACTTAAAGGTGTGCTTGCTTATAATGAAGCACCGTTAGTCTCTATCGATTTTAATCATGACCCGGCATCATCAACCTTTGACGCATCATTAACCAAGGTTCTTGAAGGTAAATTGGTTAAAGTCATTGCATGGTATGACAATGAGTGGGGCTTTTCTAATCGTATGTTAGATACTACTGTTGCATTAATGAACGCAAGTTAGAGAATAATATAAAGAAGTGTCAATACTGGTAAAAATTGCTGATCTGGATTTGTCGGGTAAGACGGTACTTATCCGTGAAGATTTTAATGTCCCGATAAAAAATGGTGAAGTCACTAGTGACATACGAATTCGTGCCGCAATACCAACACTCAAGGAAGTACTAGATGCAGGTGCGAAAATAATTTTAGTATCTCATTTAGGTCGTCCTGTTGCTGGCGAATATGACGATGCCTTTTCACTTGCGCCTGTCGCTAAATCATTAAGCGATCTTCTGAACATTAATGTTCCAGTAATTAAAGACTGGGTCAGTGGCATTAACATGGCAGATCATCGGGTTGTGCTTTGCGAAAATGTACGCTTCGAACCAGGCGAAACAAAAAATGATGATGAACTTGCACGTCACATGGCACAGCTATGCCAGGTTTATATCAATGATGCCTTTGCAACTGCACATCGCGCACAGGCATCAACACACGGCGTCGCTAAATATGCTGGAATATCAGCGGCAGGACCTTTACTGATTAATGAATTAAAATCGTTATCTAAAGCGTTAAGAGAACCTGAAAAACCGGTTATTGCGATCGTTGGTGGCGCAAAAGTATCAAGCAAACTTACCATTCTTGAAAGCCTGTCCGAAAAGGTTGACCAGTTAATTGTTGGTGGTGGCATTGTAAATACCTTTTTAAAAGCGGCCGGCTATGAAGTTGGCAAATCGCTTTATGAAGCTGATTTGGTTGAGGTCGCTAGTAGACTCATGGAACAAGCTGAAGAGAATGGTTGCCAGATTCCATTACCTATTGATGTTATTTGCGGTAAGGAATTTGATGAGAAAACAAAAGCGGAAACAAAATTAATCAGCGATGTCGAAACTGACGATATGATTATGGATGTTGGTCCTGAAACAACGAAGATGCTAAATAAGATGATTGCTAAAGCAAAGACTATCGTCTGGAATGGTCCTCTTGGCGTTTTTGAATTTGATCAATTTAGTAATGGTACTAAGGGGCTTGCAAAAGCTATTGCTGATAGTGGTGCGTACTCTATTGCCGGAGGCGGGGACACTATTGCCGCTATTTCAAAATTTGGTGTTGAAAACAACATCTCTTATATCTCAACCGGTGGCGGTGCTTTTCTTGAATTTCTTGAAGGCAAGAAACTTCCTGCTATCGAGATCCTCGAAGAAGCTGCGCGCGCCTGGACTGCGATGGAACAGGCAAGGGAACTGTAAAAAATTCTTTATATTTAGAATATGACAAACAACGCTTAATAATAATTATAATAAAATGGACAACCACTAGCAGATGAGAAGAACTAAAATTATTGCAACGCTTGGGCCAGCTACTGATAAAGCAGGTATGTTGGAGAAGTTGCTTGATGCAGGGGTTGATGTATTTCGACTTAACTATTCTCATCAAACGCATGCAGATCATGAAAGACGGATAAATGAAATTCGTCAACTGTCTCATAAAAATAAACACGCCGTTGCTGTCATAGCAGACTTGCAAGGCCCAAAGATTCGGATAGAGCATTTCAAAAAAGGGAAAGTTCAACTACTGGAAGGTGCTAATTTTAAAATTAATACTAATCTCGCTACTGAAGATGGTGATGAAACTCAGGTTGGCGTCACTTACAAAGAGCTCGCTAAAGATGTAAAAGCAAAAGACAAATTGTTAATCGACGATGGAAAAATTGTTTTGCATGTTAAATCTGTCGATAAACATATTATTGATTGCGAAGTTGTCACTGGCGGAGAATTAAGTAACAACAAGGGCATCAATCTTCAAGGCGGTGGCTTATCAGCAAGTGCCGTTACTGAAAAAGATGTCGAAGATATGAAGCATGCTGCTGAAATAAAAGTCGATTATATAGCCATCTCATTTCCAAGAGATGAAAACGATGTGAAGAAAGCACGTAAGATGATGGATGAATGTAATTGTGCTGCACGATTAATTTCAAAAATTGAACGTGCCGAAGCACTTAATCATATTGAGGAAATCATTGAAGCTTCTGATGCGATCATGATTGCACGCGGTGATTTAGGTGTAGAAATTGGTGATGCTGCTTTACCGCCCGTACAAAAAAGCCTGATTAAAATGGCAAGAGATATGGATACAGCAGTCATAACGGCAACGCAAATGATGGAATCTATGACCGAACATAAAATTCCGACTCGTGCTGAAGTGTTTGATGTTGCCAATGCCGTTATTGATGGTACCGATGCGGTAATGTTATCTGGCGAAACCAGTATTGGTCTTTATCCAGATAAAGTGGTTGAAGCAATGTCACGTGTTTGTGAAGAAGCAGAAAAGCAGCGCAGCGTGCGTATATCAGATCATCGTATTAATCAACGTTTTGAAACTATTTCAGAAGCTGTCGCTATGTCGACCATGTATGCTGCGAACCATATAGGCGCTAAAGCAATTTGTACACTAACCGAAACTGGCGGAACTTGCTTATGGATGTCACGTATTAGTTCAGGCTTGCCTATCTTTGCATTTACCAGACATACTTCTACGCGAAGACGAGTCGCATTGTACCGTGGCGTTTATCCTATGAAACTGGATATCACCCATACTGATCCACTGGAAGCAAACAAACAAATGGTCGATCAACTAATAGCTCAAGGCACTGTTGAAGATGGTGATTATGTCATTATTACTAAAGGTGACTTGCGAGGTAAACGCGGCGGCACTAACAATATGAAAATCATTCAAGTAGGACAGGCACTAGAACATACTCTTTAAAAGAATCACACAAATAACACTATAAATAGCGTTAACGAGGCAAATAAAATGAGCGCAGCAGAACTCGAAGCAACAGCAAAAACAATGGTAGAAAATGGTAAAGGTATTCTTGCCATAGACGAAAGCACACCAACTATAGGCAAGCGGTTTGATACGATTAATCTCGAATCGACTGAAGAAAATAGACGCACCTATCGTGATTTATTAATCACTAACCCCGGTGGCAAAGAATACATCAGTGGCATGATTCTTTTTGATGAAACAATTCGTCAATCAACCAGTGATGGTACGCCTTTCGCTAAAGCATTAATTGATCAAGGCATCATGCCTGGAATTAAAGTCGATACTGGCGCTAAGGAGTTTGCTCGACATCCGGATGAAAAAATCACTGAAGGTCTTGATGGCCTACGTGATCGCTTGGCCGAGTATAAAGAACTTGGTGCTAAATTTGCCAAATGGCGAGCTGTTATAACCATTGGAGATAATATTCCAAGTCAGGCATGTATCGATGCTAATGCACATGCACTTGCTCGTTACGCCGGACTCTGTCAGGAAGCAGGCATTGTTCCTATGGTTGAGCCTGAAGTTTTAATGGATGCAGATAATACAATTGAACGTTGTTATGAAGTAACTGAAAAAACATTATCAACATTATTCAATGCACTTAAGAGTCAGGATGTCAGTATTGAACACACCATCTTAAAAATTAATATGGTGATCTCTGGCAAGCAATGTTCAACACAAGCTGATGTACAGGAGGTAGCAGATAAAACGGTAGAATGTCTACTCAAGAACGTACCTGCTGAACTTCCTGGTATCGTTTTTCTTTCTGGCGGACAAAGTGAGGAACTGGCAACAGCCCACCTTAATGCAATGAACGCTGGTAATTCTGACCTTCCCTGGCCATTAAGCTTTTCTTATGGACGCGCACTACAAGCACCATGTATTAAAGCATGGGGTGGTAAAGCCGAAAATGTTGAAGCTGCACAAAAAGCTTTATTGCATCGTTCTAAATGTAATAGCCTGGCTTGCAAAGGCGAGTACAACGCAGATATGGAAAATATTTCTTAAAAATTAATACTCATGTCAGATATTAATTTAACTGAAGAGGCAAGTGCCGCCTATCAAGCCTTTCAGGCAATGCGAGAAAGCAAACAAACATACTTTACATTCCTGCAAGAAATTGATGTCAAATACAAAGAAGGTGGTGAAGCAAGCAGTAATGAAACCGAGGAGCTTTCAAAGCTCCTCGCTAGTCATAGTGAAAAAGTCGCTGTATTCAATGATGCAATGAAAGCCGTTGAAGACTTTGAAGCAAGAGATGCATTAATTAAACTGATGTCTTAACCCCGTTTAATTAGAATCTTATTACTGATTTTCTAACGCATTGCGGGTATTTTCAGCCGCATCCATCATTATTCCTTCAACTTCTTTTGCTTTATTGATCGTGTCCGTTTGTTCTTTCCAAACGTGATCTTCTTTAGCTGCCGTACCGCTATTTCCTTCATCGGAACAGGCTATAAGAAATAAACATAAACTCGTTAATAACGATAACCTTATAAATTTGCCCATAACCAGCTCCTATTTGTTTATTCTTCTAATTGAATATCTTCTACTGGAACAAAGTCATCACCTTGTTTACCTAATAAACTACCGGAATCAATATCGAAATACCAGCCATGCACGAATAGTTTTCCTTCATCATAACGCTCCTTAATCCAAGGGAAAGTCATTAAGTTTTTTAATGACGTTTCAATTGATGCCTTTTCACAAAGCGTACATTGTTCTGAAAACTCTTTATCACCGTGTTCTTCTAATATCTTATTACGCGCTGACTTCGCTATCTCCATCCATGGATCGATAAACACATATTTATGATCTAGATGATCTCCTTCCATTAAACTTTTAATACCACCACACTGACTATGTCCAAAAACAATAATATGTTTTACTTCGAGATGCTTTATCGCAAACTCCATCGCAGCACTGGTACCGTGAGACTTATCATCGGGTTCGTTAACCGGAACAAGATTAGCAACATTACGAATAACGAAAATATCACCCGGAACGGTATCCATAACTTGAGCAGGATGGACACGCGAATCACAACAGGATATCACTAGAAATTTTGGTGACTGACCTTGTTCAAATAAACTATTATAAACTTCCGGTTGCTCTTCAAAATATTTTTGATGAAAACGTTGATAGCCATCAATTAAATTAATTATCTCTTTCATTCAGTCTACTTACCTCTTACAGTATTAATTTATCGCGTGCTTCTTCGTATTTTGCCGCGGTGTTATTCATCACTTCTTCTGGCAATTTTGGCCCAGGTGCCGTTTTATCCCAATCTAGTGTTTCCAGATAATCCCTAATATATTGCTTATCAAAACTGGGCGGACTTGTGCCCACCTCATATGATTCTACAGGCCAGAATCGTGATGAATCCGGTGTTAAAACTTCATCAATCAAAACAAGTTCTTCATTTTCGTCCAGACCAAATTCAAATTTGGTATCAGCAATAATAATGCCTTTTGTCCGAGCATATTCCACTGCCTGAGTGTAAATTTTCAAACTAATATCGCGAACCTGCTCTGCCAGTTTTTTCCCGATCAACTTAACAGTTTCATCAAAATCAATGTTCTCATCATGGTCACCAACATCGGCTTTTGTTGCGGGAGTAAAAATGGGTTCCGGCAATTTTTCGGCTTGTTGTAAACCTGATGGTAGACTGATTCCACAAACAGAACCCGTTGCTTGATAATCCTTCCAGCCAGAGCCAATTAAGTAACCACGGATAACTGCTTCGATAGGTAAAGGTTTTAATTTTCTTACAACAATAGCTCGGCCTGCCAAAACGTCGAGCTCGTCTGTTTCTTTAATCACATCTTTAACCGGAATATCAGTCAAATGATTTGGAAGAATACTTTCACACCGTTTAAACCAGAAATTAGACACTTCTGTTAACACGCGACCTTTACCAGGAATTGGATCGGGTAAAATAACATCAAACGCTGAGAGCCGATCACTGGTTACGATCAACATATGCTGATCATCAATACCGTATATATCCCTGACCTTGCCATTACTAATAAGCGGTAAACTTTTAATATGAGAACGATAAAGTACGTCTGATTTGGATTGCATAATGTTAAAAACGAGCCCTTCTTTATAAAGCGCCATTCTCCCACACTCGCTAGATTTCAGCTATTGCTCGCTGCAAGAAAAAAACTGCTCAAGGTTGCAATATATCTTGCCAATGTTCTACCCAACAGCAATCATGGCTGAAATCAGGAATTATTTTGTAGCTAAATAAAGTATTTTTTTCGGAACGCGCGATAAATGATAACTGCGTCTTCTCGGGAACAACCTTGTCCTGACCACCCCAGAAATGCTGCTGCCTTATGCCTTCTAGCTCTGTTAGATAACTCAATGGTGTTAACGAACCACTCAATTTTGACACCCCATGCCAATCACTCCAGGCTTCATGATCAATATTTGCAGCGATTGTTGTTATTTTGCTTACATCGTTTCTACTCGCTGCAACTAACATTGCTATAACACCACCACCTGAATAACCGATTAATTCGATGTTGGTAGCTTTTGATTGCGTTTTAATTTTTGTTATCGCTTCACTCATCGCATCGACAACTTCTCTTGCATATCTATGTGACGACCAATATTTGGTTGAACATTTTTTAAGTTGCTCTTTATTAAGGTACTGACAAGGACGAGCCAGATAAGCCACATTCGGTCCTGGATCAATTACTGCTAGCTCTAATGCGATTGGTTTTCTAGGCGTAGGGTTATCAGATAAGCTGTTTTTACGTTCCCATGCATGACCATCACCCTCGATATATATAACAATCTTATTTGTTATTACCTTATTGATTTTTACATAAGCAAATAGATCAAAGTCTTCAGTTTGAATAAGCTGGTTTTTAAAACCCGCCTTTACCGCCTCAGTTGTTGTTTCTATAAGCGATGAAGTAGAACAGCCATTGATACTCAATAGACATATAATTAGAAACACACGGGAACTTGCTTGTGGTTGTTTATTCAACTGAATACAAAAAATTGTGTGCTAATGCACAAGAGATACAGTTACAGGTATATATACCTCGTTGTATTAATAATACCTAGAAATCAACTCTTATCGTCATGCTGATTCTATCTTCGTCAAAATCTTCTCTGAGAAAACGTTTACTGTATTCGAGATTACCGCTAATACCATTCTTATTAAAATAACGAAAACCCGTCGTCATCAATATATCATCACTGTCATTTGAAGCTTGCGGACCTGTTGCCACAGTAATTTCTCTCAATTGAAAATCGTTTTGATAAGATAAATTAATAAAGGGCTCATAATTGTCCCAGCTATAAGCAATATCACCCGCAATACTCAAGGAACCCAATTTGGTGCGGCTATCATCAACAACGATTCCGTTACTCTCTGTATAACTATCTATATTACTACTTGCATACGAAGCACCAACACGACCACCAATGATCCAATTATCATAAAAGGTAATACCGTTAAGATTGAATGCGCTAAACCATCTGTCTGCATTCGGCGTACTGGTAATTTGAGTCGTTGTCGCTGGAGCGACACGAAATTGATTATATTCAACTTTCGAATAACCCACAGTGAAATCAACACTTAAACTGTCCGTTAATAATGCACCAAAATAAGGAGCTATCGTGTAACTATCCGTCTCCTGGTTCCCCGAGTTAAATGTCGTATCAACATCTCCTCTATCATAACCAAAAGCAACGCCTAATATCGTATTGCCCCAAAAGCCAAAATCAATCCCACCAAGGAAACTATGACTGGTACCATCAAAAGCAGTGCTACTCAGGTTATTTTCATAATCGGTATAGGAATAACTACCCCATACACCGTAAGGAATTGTTGATCCGTCACCAGCATTCAGCCCCGTGGCACCTTGCAATTTGAATTGATTGTCAGTGACACGGGAACCACTGGTAAAACCTACGCCGCTCAATGCACCGGAAACGTGACCACTAACATCTGAAATCGTACTCTGCACCTGAGTATTAAATAAAGCAGCTTCTGTAACTGTACTACTACTTGTAACCTCAGGAACAATAACGTTGCTACCACTGACACGAGTCAACGTTGCAGAAGTTGAAAATGTACAGCCGCCACCAAAATCGCCTGTTGAAGTAGTGGTCAGTGTGGTTCCAATTAGTGTTGCAGAAAATGAAGTAAATACACCAAAATTACCAAAAGAATCTTGCAGACCACCACTGAGTCCAGTAAGTGTGTTACCAGAAATTGAATTTGATCCTTGAAAACTTACGATTGATCCATCAAATGTTGCATTAGTCGTTCCTGTGGCGCTAATAATATTTCCATTCAGACCTGAAAAAGAAGTAGAGTTAGTGCCATTAAAAGGACCGCCAGCACATGAACCAAATAGAGTTATGCTCTCTGGACCGACAAATGTGCCTAAAAAATCCTCATTAGTAACCGCAGTCGCCGAAACAGGCAAATAAAACAATGCGAACAACAAGAAAGGTGAGATTAAACGATTCATAGAATTTCCCTTAATTCCTTAATTCCTTAATTCCTTAATTAAGCTTGGAAAATACAACAATTAAATGAAAAAAACTACATTTTCCGTGAAAGATACTTGAATTAACCTAGAAATCAGCCCTTATCGTCACGCTAATTCTGTCTTCGTCAAAATTATCTCTGAGAAAGCGTTTACTGTATTCGAGATTGCCAGTAATACCATTTTTATTGAAGTATCGTACGCCCGTCGTCATTAAAATATCATCACTATCATTAGAAGGTTGTGCGCCGGTTGTTACACTTATTTCTCTTAATGAAAAATCATTCTGATAGGATAAATTGATAAAGGGCTCATAGTCTTTATAACTATAGGCTACGTCACCGGCTATGCTTATCGTTCCAACTTTGGTTCGGCTGTCGGCGACGACTGTTCCGTTACTTTCTGTGTACGAATCTATCGTGCTACTCGCATATGAGGTACCAATACGCCCACCAATGATCCAATTATCATAATAAGTCACGCCATTCAGATTAAGTGCACCAAATACTCTGTTTGAAATAGGTGAACTGGTAATCCGTGTAGTGCTCCCGGTTACAACACGAAATTGATCATAATCAACTTTCGAATAACCCACTGTGAAATCAAGACTCATACTATCGGTTAATAATGCACCAAAATAAGGAGCAATCGTGTAAGTATCGGTTTCCTGATTACCCGAATTAAAAGTTGTATCGAGATCCCCTGAATCATAACCAAAAGCAATACCTAGTATTGTGTTGTCCCAAAAACCAAAATCTACCCCACCAAGAAAACCGTGACTAGTCCCTTCAAAGGCGGTACTACTCAGATCATTTTCATAATCTGTATAGGAATAACTGCCCCATACGCCGTAAGGAACAGCTGAACCATCGCCCGCATTTAAACCCGTTGCGCCTTCAAGTATGAGCTGATTATCACCGACAAAATGTAAGCCGCCAAAAAATATACCGCTCAATGCAGCGGCAACATGGCTGCTGACACCTGAAATCGTACCTTGAATTAGTAGATTAAATAAAACGGCGTCTGTTACTGTACTACTGGCAGTGACATCCGGAGTGATCACATTACCACCTGTGAGTGTAAGCGAAGCAACATCATTAAGAAAACACTGAGGACTACCACTGGTATCTGCCCCATTAGTAGTGAAATTAAAAACCCCATTAATTATTGTTCCTAATAAAGTACCTGAGGAAGTACTGCCGGGCTCTACTGTTGAGAAAGAAGCAGTCACATTACCAGCACTATCCACTGTGCCTGTCAATGTGGTAGTACCAATACCATCCGATGCAGATCCAGTAAAATTTGCACCAATTTGGTTTGAAAGCGTCAACGATAAAGTAGATACATCTACAAAAGGTCCTGCATTAGGGGGGCCGCCTGGAAAAGCCGTGCCACAACCAGTTTCAGTCGTGGTAATCTGACCAGAGTATGTTCCTGTAACATCAGGAAAGGCTGCACGTACATTTGTACTAAATAGCAGAGACATTAATACAAGAAAAACTATATTTATCAGCCTATTAGGAACATTAATCCTTTTATACATGCTAAAGACACCCCAGAGGAATTGTTATTTTTATAAAACCAGGCATGCATTATTGAATTTGCAAATACAGGCACTAAACTTAGGAAAACAGTTGCATGAACAACGTTTACTCATCATATAATATATGAACCATAGAGAAAACGTGTTTATGTCACATTCGTAATAAATTGATTTTATATTCTTAAAAAAATAAACATACAATCTACACAAACCATCAATATGCACTAATAGATTATGCTGAATATACTAACATCAAGAAAATATTTCTTCCTGACATTGATTTTACTATCTCTATCTTCCACACATTCTTTTGCCGACGTTATAAAAGAGTCGGGCATTATTGAAAGCATCAAAGGTGATGCCTGGGCTAGTCAACAAAGTTTGCCTGAAAGGAAGCTCTCTGAAAAAAGTGTGGTTTATGAAAATGATTTGGTTAAAACAGGAAAAGGATCTTCGCTGACGATATTATTTAAAGACAAAACTAAATTTGATCTTGGTTCTGAGTCTGATTTTTTAATTAGTAAATTTAATTATAAAAAATCAGATGATGAAGATGGTATTACTGTAAAAATGTTAAGAGGTTCTTTTAGATTTATATCCGGCTTAATCGCCAAGAAAAAACCAAAATCAATGACGGTAGGTACATCGGTAGCAACTATTGGTATTCGGGGAACACATGTTGCAGGAGAAGTAGAGACAACATCAGCAAGAATAGTGCTTATGGAAAAAGAAGATCCAACATCACAAAATGAAATAGAGGTCTTTAATGAATTTGGTAGTGTCACTATTGATGAGGCAGGGTATGGTACGGAGATCCCTGATGAGTTTAGCCCTCCATCGCCGGTAAGACGCATGCGGTTACAAACAATTAATAACTTAACCCGATCAATTCAGCGTGCCAATACACCAAGACCACGCATGCGTTAGAAATATCGGTGAAGGTTATTTACGTTTAGCCCAGGAATCCCGTAGGCTGACTGTGCGATTAAATACTGGCTTACCATCAATACTATCTTTGTTATCAATACAAAAATATCCCGTTCGTTCAAATTGATATGCATCTTCGCTTTTTGCATCTATCAACGATGACTCTAGACAAGCATCCTTAAGAACCGTCATTGACTCAGGATTAAGAAAGCTCTTCCAGTCTTGTTCATGTTTATTACTATCTGGTTTTGGGTCACTGAATAATCGATCATATAAACGCACTTCTGCTTTTAAAGCATGTTCAGCGGAGACCCAATGTATTGTTCCCTTAACTTTACGACCATCGGGTGCATTACCCCCTTTAGTCTCAGGATCGTAAGTGCATCGTAGCTCAATAACTTCACCTGCATCATTTTTTATTACATCAGTACATGTTATGAAATATGCGTAACGTAATCGCACTTCACGCCCCGGTCCTAAACGAAAGAATTTTTTCGGAGGATCTTCCATAAAATCACTTTGTTCAATGTATAGTACTTTTGAAAAAGGTAATTGACGCTGACCCATACCTGGATTGTTCGGATGATAAGGCGCGTCCAACTGTTCTGTTTCACCTTCAGGGTAATTTTCGATAACGACTTTCAGTGGATTCAAGACAGCAAGAACACGACGCGTACGTTTATCCAAATCTTCTCTTACGCAATTTTCTAAAACACCTACATCAATCACGGTGTCCGTTTTAGTGACCCCAATACGACTACAAAAATCACGTATCGCTTCTGGCGTATAACCACGACGTCGCATACCGACCAGTGTGGGCATACGAGGATCATCCCAGGATGAAACTTGTCCATCAACAACCAGTTCATTTAATTTACGTTTGCTAGTCACCGTGTAACTTAAATTCAGGCGGGCAAATTCAATTTGTTGTGGATGGCAATCTATCGGCAATTGATCCAAGAACCAGTCATACAAAGGACGATGATCTTCAAATTCCAATGTACATAAAGAATGCGTAATACTTTCTAACGCATCAGAAACACAATGGGTATAGTCATACATCGGATATATGCACCACTCATCTGCTGTGCGATGGTGACTTTCTTTCTTAATTCTATAAATTGCTGGATCACGCATATTCATATTGGGTGATGCCATGTCTATCTTTGCACGCAACAAACACTCACCTTCATCAAATTCACCAGCACGCATACGTTCAAATAAATCCAGATTTTCTTCAACACTGCGATCACGATACGGACTTGCCTTGCCCGGTTTAGTTAATGAACCGCGATATTCACGTATCTCATCAGCGGTTAAATGATCAACATACGCTTTATCATCACGGATTAACTGTTTGGCAAACTCAAATAATTTCTCAAAATAATCCGATGAAAAGTAGAGGCGATCTTCCCAATCAAACCCCAGCCATTTAACATCGTTTTGAATTGAATCCGTATATTCAACATCTTCTTTCTCGGGATTAGTATCATCAAAACGGAGATTACATGTTCCCCCCTTATAATCTTCTGCAATACCAAAGTTTAAGTATATCGACTTTGCATGTCCGATATGGAGATAACCATTAGGCTCAGGTGGGAAACGTGTATGCACACGACCCTCATTTTTATTATTCGTTAAATCATCATTAATGATATTACGAATAAAATTACTGGCTTCCGGAGTTGAATTTTCAGACATGAACTATCCTGTTTGTTATTACTAACCAAGCTTATTAGCCACAGAGTACACAGAGATCATTGAGATTAAGAAATATAAAACCAATTAGCTCTGTGTACTCTGTGGCAAATGGTTTTTATGACATCTTTAATTGCTTGATGATTATTTTCGTTATTATACATACTTACGCGCTGTATCAGGCAAGTCGCCTTTCAATCCCATCGCCCGTTTCATAATTGCGTGTTTGGCAAATGGTAAACTATCAATCATATCCAGACCAAAATTGCGCAGCCATTGTACAGATTGAGATTGATTTTCAAAGAGCTGTTTAAAACCATCCATTAAATACATCACATTCTGGTTCTCGCCTTTGCGCCGACGTTCATAACGACGTAACACTTGTAAACGACCCGGATCTCTTCCGCGCTGTACACTATCGACAACAACTTCTGCCAGGGCAGCTGCATCCAACAAACCTAAATTTGCACCTAAACCTGCCAGAGGATGGACGCTATGTGCACTATCACCAATTAAAGCCATTCTTGATTGAACATAGTGTTCGGCCTGCGCACGACTGAGTGGGAAAACTATTCGTTCTGTACTTTCCTTAATTTCACCTAATTCATTTGCAAAAGCCTCTGCCAATTCAAAATGAAATGCCGATTTATCCATCTCTTTAAGTCGCTGGGCATGATCCGGGCTAGTTGACCAAACAATGGCAGATTGATGAGGATCAATCATTGGTAGAAATGCTAAAGGTCCGCGTTTTAAAAATCGTTGTCGTGCAACTTCAGCATGTGGAAATTCCGTAGTAACAATACATGCCAAGGCAGACTGCTTATAGTCGTGTTTTTGGTAATGAATATTAGCAAGCGATCTGAGCTTTGAATGACTGCCATCGGCAGCAACCACAATCTTTGACCTGAACTGCAAGCCATCTTCTGTTTCCAATAGCATTGCATCCGTTTCATCTTTAATAAACGCGGGAGAAACTGCCCAAATGCAACGAACATTTTCCATATCCAGCAATTTTTCCTGTAGTGCATCGACGATAGTCTGATGAGAAATAATATAACCCATCGTTGCCTGGCAAATCGAAGCACTATCAAATTGAATTTCGCCCAATCCATTTTCATCCCAAACATGCATTTTACGAAAACAGGCAATATCATTCTCTTCTAAGCGACGCCAGGCACCGGCCTTTTTAAGTATTTGTTCAGAAGCAAGGGTAATAGCAAAAACACGCGCATCGACTTTTTTGAGTTGATTAACTTGTCTGACACCGGCATCAAGTAAAATAACTTTTAGTCCAGCTTGCCCTAATAAACAGGCAAAAGTACCACCAATAATACCGCCACCGACAACAACGACATCTGCATCAAATTTATCTGTCATAACGACTGACCTCTAACGAGCCGAGGTTGTAATCCAGCAATGCCCATTGTTTTTTCAACAAATGACCTTTTGAGATCAGGCATAGAATCCAGCAACAACATAGCTGCATTTCTAGCAGCACCTAATAAGGGTAATTCATTATAAAAGCTATTTGCTAGCCCATTAGTAAACCGTATAACGCGTTGTTGATCTGTTTGACGTAATTTTATGTAAGCTTCTAAAATACTAATATCATCCGTAGTAAGTCCTTTTTCAATAGCTGCAGAAATACACTCTGTCAAACCGGCAACATCACGTAGACCCAAATTAAAACCTTGTGCCGCATTCGGATGAATACTATGCGCTGCATTACCTAATAAAATTAATTGTTGCTGAAATTGTACTATTGCTTCTATAAAGACAATGGGATACGAGCGTCGTTGACCCACTTGTTCAATCTTTCCTAAACGACGTCCAAACTCGGTTTCAACGGCTTTAATATAATGCTCATCAGGCATGTTCAGGTATCGCTCTGCATCATTCTTATTTACAGTAAATACCAACACTGAACGATTTGTACCTATAGGTAAAAGCGCTATTGGGCCATGTGAAGTAAAACGTTCATAAGCAGTCGCATGATTTGGTTTTTGTGTTGTTACGTTGGCAACAATGGCCGTTTGTTTAAAATCTTTTTCTTTCGTATTAATTCCTGCCAACCGTCTTACCAGTGAACGACCACCATCAGCGCCGACTAATAATCCTGCACTCATCGTCTCGGTAGTATTTGAATTTACTATTTCCAGAGTCATACCTGAATCAGTCCGTTGAATGTGCCTTAGCTCCGCCGGACAAATTAATTTTACATTTTCAAAGGCTGACATTTGTTTATGCAAGGCAATACCCAGAGAACGTGCAACAACGATATGGCCTAATGCAGAATTTCCGGTTTCGGCCGCATCCAGATGAGTGAAACCAAATCGACCTTGTTCCGAGATATGTATTTTTTTTATCGGAGTAGTACATGACTGAACTTGTTGCCAGACACCAATATGTTCAAGAATACGTTTGGAAGAAGGCGAAAGCGTAATCCCTCTATCATCATAACTGGGCTGCTGCTCATTATTTAAAGCAACAAATTCGATAATAGCAATACGCAAACCTGATGGCGCTAAAGCACAAGCCAGACTCGCGCCAACCATTCCTGCACCAATGATAGCTACATCATAATCATGCGGCATTTGTCATCAACTCCTCTATTTCATCTGCCGTTTTTGGCGCACTTTTACTTAAGACTTCATGCCCATCTTTCGTCACCAAAACATCATCTTCAATTCGTATACCAATATTCCACCATTTTTTCGGGAGGCCTTTAGTGTTCGCTGGCATATAAAGTCCCGGCTCAACCGTCAATACCATACCCGGTTCAAGCATGCGCCATTCGCTATCAAGTTTATAATCACCGACATCATGCACATCCATACCGATCCAGTGTCCGGTACGATGCATGTAGTATTTTGTATAAACATGATCCTTAATTAATTCATCCACATCACCTTTCAAAATACCCAACTCAATCATGCCTTCGGTTAATACCCTGACGGCAGCATCATGTGGGTCATTCCAGTGATTGCCCGGTTTAACTTGTTCAATTGCAGCTAATTGCGCAGCCAATACCAGATCATAAGCCTGTCGCTGTGCTGTAGAAAATTTACCGCTGGCGGGAAAGGTTCGTGTTATATCACTTGCGTAACCCTGATATTCAGCTCCTGCGTCAATTAATAATAAATCACCTTTATCAATTTCATCCCGGTTCTCGGTGTAATGTAAAATACAGCCATTTGCACCTGAGCCAACAATCGAAGGATAGGCAGCAGCATGTGCACCATTACGCATAAACTCATGCACCAGTTCTGCTTCAAGTTGGTATTCATGCATACCAGGCTTACAGTATTGCATCACGCGTTTATGAGCGCTTGAAGAAATTACTGCCGCCTGACGCATCAATTTAATTTCATGTCGACTTTTATAAAGCCGCATATCATGCAAAAAATGATTTAGTGAGATAAATTCATCCGGAGCAACAACACCCGTTCGAGATTTTCCCCTTATTTGCTTAACCCAGCCCAATACTCTTTGATCAAAATTTTGATCATTACCCATATTATAAAAAATGCGTTCATGACCTTCGATCAAGCCGGTTAAGATGTCATCCATATCTTCTATAGGAAAAGCATCATCTGCACCATAAACATCGATAGCACCTTTAAGTCCAGCACGACGTCCATGCCAGGTTTCCATTTCCACATCACTTTCACGGCAAAACAATATAAATTCACCCTCTGCGCGATCTGGAATCAGTACGGCCACTGCCTCTGGTTCGGGATATGCTGTTAGATAGAAAAAGTCGCTGTCTGGACGAAATGGAAACTCAACATCCCGATTGCGAATATAAACAGATGCCGTCGGTAATATCGCAATACTATCCGAACCAATCATATCCATGAGTCGCTTGCGGCGAAGCTGGCATTCTTTTTTATTGATCACCCCAAAATCTCCATAGAATTAGTGCAAAACATCAGGTCTTTCATTTTTAACCGACATAGGCTGCCATTCCTGATGCAACATAATGGTACCAACGCGGAGATATTCAATAATCTCGAACAATGCAGATTCAGCATCTTCATTATCTTCAGTCGTTGTTTCCATACGCGAAATCGAAACCACATCTTTAATAAATTCATCACATTCATCATTTAATTGTGATTTTTCATCTAGGCCACCTATTCCTAAACCACTAACAAAACCAGCACACCATTCAGCAAGTGCGCTGGAACGCTCATCTATAGCGGACTCATCATCCGGCAAGAGTAATGTGAAAGAAATCTCTTCTGACAAAACCTCTTGCTGAACTTGATTTGCTAATTGAGTAAGAATAGCGAAGCAATCATCCACATCGACTACATCATCGATGCCCGCCAGCAAATGATCACGCCATGAGTCTGCAGCTATTGTGTTACTGACGCAAAAATGACCACACAAGAAACCGTGGCACTCTGAAGCCCGTACTCCTGCATGTACTGCACCCAATTCCGCATTAATTTCATCATAATCGACTTTCATCACTTTTTTCTCATCCGATTTTAACTAAATAGCTGTTTTTTTAGGCACAATAGTAACAGGAAGCGACATGCAGCATCTTCTATTTGTGATCATCAGTTGACCAGCTAATTCAGGCACTTTATTCTATGATAAATCAACTATAACGCTGGTTCACGCTAGAACTGGTATCAGGAAGCTATCATGAGCAATGACGACAACGAAAATACCGACCTCGGAGCACTCGAATCGCGAGTTGATGAGTTAATTAGTACTGTTGGCCAACTAAAAACAGAGAATTCTGCACTGCGAAATCAGCAAGACAGCCTGGTTAATGAACGTGCTGCCTTAATTGAAAAAACTGAGCAAGCCAGAACCCGTATCGAATCAATGATTTCTCGTCTACGTGCAATGGAAACACGTACATGAGCGAGGATACCTCTCCTATAAACGTCACTATCCTTGAAAAAGAGTATCTGATTAATTGCGAGGAAAACGAAAGAGAATCACTGCGCAATGCCGCTGATTATCTTAATCAAAAAATGGATGAAATGAAAAGCGGCGGTGGCGTCATTGGATCAGAACGAATTGCCGTGATGACAGCATTAAACATTTGCAACGAATTACTCGCATACAAAAAAGATAATCAGGACTATACTTCTAATATAGACAGTACCCTGAAGCGGTTACAAAACAAGATTAATGATGCTTTGGTAAGAGACACTCAACTGGATATGGTTGATACTCCAATTTCCCAAGGCGGATAGAATCAAGCTTGGGTATCTTCTGTGATGCTCGTTATCATATTCGTGGTAACTTGAGCCGATAAGATATTATACAGGGAGTCTGAAAGTTGTGTTGTTGTGCCATCCATCCACGTGGACAGCCTGATACGCAATCTAAGATACCCACTTGAACCTCTGGTTCAAGTTCAATGTATGAGACGGCGTCATGGTTGATACCCTCTATTTCTTTTTTTATTTTCTTATAAAAATATTTGGGCTGGAGTAGTCTTTTAGTTCAATATTTTTTTTCACTTTTTGTTTCGCCTTCATGGCGCCTCACTTTCTTCAAAGAAAAGTAAGCAAAAGAACCTTTTCCTAATGCCTTGGCCTGCGGCTTCCTTCGCAAGTCATCAGTTATTACGGGTCGCGCATAGGATTCATCCATGAACCAATGCGTTCAATTGTGCGTCCATGCACAATTGCCCCTATAACTAATCACTTACTCAGCATGACATAACGGGAATTTAAACCTGCAAACTGGACGATCTAGATATAGAATATACAGATAAGCTGTTTTTAAAATAAAGCATTACAAAAAATTAAAAGGATTTTATATGTACTTTTTATATGTAGATGAAAGTGGAGATGTTGGCCTTAATTCTAGTCCCACGAATTACTTATGTTTGAGTGGATTTGTTGTTCACGAACTTCGCTGGCATGAAACTCTTGAAAAAATAATCGACTTCCGCAGATATCTAAAAGCAACTTATAGCTTAAAATTACGAGAAGAAATTCATGCTGCCCATTATATTCATAAACCTGGTGAATTGCGCCGTATTGCAAAATCAATGAGGCTAAAACTTTTAAGAGATGTTATTGATTTTCAAGCATCACTACCTGATATTAGTATCATCAATGTTGTTGTTGATAAAAGCACAAAATCTCCCGCAGATGACTTATTTGAAATTGCATGGACAACTTTGATTCAGCGTTTTCATAATACTATTTCTCATAAAAATTTTTTAGGTCCTCAAAACCCAGATGACCGGGGAATGTTAATAGTAGACCAAACTGATGAAATTAAACTAAGAAACTTATCTCGAAAAATGAGACGATATAATCCGATTCCAAGTATGTTTGGTGGTAGTAGCTTAGCGGCACCAATTACAACTCTAGTTGAAGATGCGGTTCATAGAAACTCTCAACATTCTTATTTCATACAATTAGCTGACGTTAATGCATATTTTTTATTTCAAAAATATGAAACATGTAAATATATAAAAAGAAAAGGAGGAAAGAATTTTTTCAGTCGACTATCTCCAGTGCTATGTACTGTTGCTAGTAGAAGTCATCCTGAAGGAATAGTTGAAAGGTAAAATAGAAAGGGCCTGTCACCAGGCCCGGTAGATCCTACTGTAGAGTCTAGCTCTAGGTCAGATCCATATATTAAGTATATGACTCTATATTATAAAAGTAAACTGACTAACCTATTGAATTTAAATGAAATATATAAATATTTTCATTTAAGAACAAAATATTTGCGTTTCTTAACATATGGTTTAATTAGTTTTTTTAATAATTTTTTTATTCTATTATTATAAAAAAAAATTAACTCAAAAACTTTTGATATGCAGGGTTATCTGACTCTTTCCAAAAAGTAATTCCTAATTCATCAACAAAATTCTGAAACTGATCGCGTTCTTCCTCCTTTACCTGAAAACCCATGAGTACGCGACCGTAGGCTGCACCGTGGTTTCTGTAGTGAAACAAACTGATGTTCCATCGTTCTCCCATTTCAGTTAAGAAATGCAATAACGCACCAGAACGTTCAGGGAATTCAAAACGATAAATAATTTCATTTTCAGCTTGTGGTGCATGACCACCGACCATGTAACGAATATGCATCTTGGCGATAACGTCATTACTTAAATCAACAACGTCATAGCCTTTTTCTTTTAGCTGCTTAATTAATGTATCTTTTTCTTCTACGCCATTTTTAAGTTGTACGCCGACAAAAACATTTGCGTCATTATCATCAGCATAGCGATAATTAAATTCGGTGATTAAACGTGGGCCGAGATCGTGGCACAGATGGCGGAAGCTTCCAGGTCGCTCTGGAATTCCAATCACTAATAAACCTTCACGGTTTTCACCCAGTGCAGAAAGTTCTGCGATATGCCGCAAACGATCAAAATTAACATTTGCACCGCTAAAGATAGCAACTAATTCTTTATCGCTTAACTTCTCTCTGGCGACATATTGTTTTAATCCAGCGAGTGCTAATGCACCTGCAGGCTCTGGAATTGAGCGCGTATCTTCAAAGATATCTTTTACTGCCGCGCAGATATCGTCAGTACTAACTAATAGAATCTCATCAACCAACTCTTTTGCTATTCGAAAGTTTTCTTCGCCAACTTGTATCACTGCCGCACCATCAGCAAATATTCCTATCTGATCCAATACAACACGTTCATTCGCTTCGAAAGCATGGTGCATACTCGGTGCTTCATCGTGTTCAACACCGATAATTTTAATTTCTGGATACAATTGCTTCACATAGGCAGCAACACCCGCTATCAAACCACCACCACCTACTGGCACAAAAATAATATCCGGCGATGTTGGGTACTGCTCAAGTATTTCAACAGCAACTGTCGCTTGTCCGGCAATAACCAACGGATGATCAAACGGGGGTATATAACACATACCTGATTCTTCAGACAACTTAAGCGCATAATCCTTTGCCTCATCATAAGTATTGCCATGCAAAACCACTTCAGCGTTCATGCGTTTAACTGAATCCACCTTAATGTCGGGCGTGGTTTTAGGCATAACAATTACCGCTTTCATATTTAAACCCTGGGCTGCCAATGCAACACCCTGGGCATGATTACCCGCTGAAGCAGCAATAACACCACATTCGCGTTCATCTTTCGATAAAGACGCAATCATGTTGTATGCGCCACGCAATTTATAGGAGAAAACCGGTTGTTGATCCTCTCGCTTTAAACAGATGTTATTATTGTGGCGCTGTGAAAGCTGTGTTGCGTGATCCAGAGCCGTCCGTTTTGCGACGGTATAGATTCGCTGACTCGCTTCCTCAATTAATTTTTTGTATTCGTCAAACATTGGCATAAGATAACATTTAACATGGTATCTCACTATTTATTATGTGGAGCACAATATGTCACAAGATGATAAGAAAAAAGAAGTTGCCAGAGCTGCCATCGGCTATATCGAAGATGGCAGTATTGTTGGTGTCGGCACAGGCAGTACCGTTAATTTTTTTATCGATGAACTTGCTAAAATAAAAGGGCAAATAGAGGGCGCGGTTTCGAGCTCACTTGCCAGCGAGGAATTACTCAAACAACACCATATTCAGGTACTTCCCTTAAATAGTGTAATAGAAATTCCGGTTTACGTTGATGGCGCAGATGAATCAACCGAACATAGACACTTGATTAAAGGCGGCGGCGGCGCGCTAACACGAGAAAAAATAGTGGCAGCGGCGAGCAAACAGTTTGTTTGTATTATTGACGACAGCAAAATGGTGCCCGTGCTAGGAGAGTTCCCGTTACCGGTTGAAGTTATACCTATGGCACAGAGTTACGTCTCCAGACAGATAAGCAAACTTGGCGGTCAACCTCAATTACGTCAGGATTTCATGACCGACAATGGCAATATTATTCTCGATGTTCACAATATGAAGATTGATAATCCACTTGAATTGGAGCAGAAGCTCAACCAGATCGTGGGAGTAGTAACAAACGGGCTATTTGCACAGAGACCTGCAGATATATTGTTAATTGCCAGTGATGATGGTGTTAAAACGCTATAAATTGAGAAACCTGTCGCTTATTCAATACATAATGTTGGCTTAATAGTTATAAATTAGATTAGAATACGGCTATAGAATAAAAGCCACTATTTTTCAAAAGGAAATAATAAGATGCTCTTTTATATCGTTTATATCTTGTCGGTTGTTGTGCTTATTTTACACTTTACCGGCTTTCTCGCTCGCAGAAATATGGACTGGGTCGTACTTTTAGCTGCGGTCGCCATTTTTGCTGTCAACATCCTCGATTTTCTCAAGATAATTTAAGCTCTGTCTTTAATCTTAGTGGTCTGATTTCTATCCAGTCTATAGATGATTGGACTAATACAACGCGTTACCCAGGCTTCTGTCACTATCAATGGTGATGTCGTCGCTTCAATAAATACCGGTATCCTGCTGCTGATAGGTGTTGAAAAAAACGATTCAGAAAAAAATGCCATTCGCCTTTTTGAAAAGGCGGTTGCCTATCGGCTCTTTGCTGATGATGAAGATAAAATGAACCTAAGCCTGAAAGACGTACATGGTGGCTTATTACTCGTTCCCCAATTCACCCTAGCCGCTGACACCCAGAAAGGCTTACGACCCAGCTTCTCTAATGCTGCGCCACCTGAATTAGCCAAACAATTATTCAGCTATTTTATCGGTCATGCGCGTGAAAAGTATACGACTGTTGAAACAGGTGTATTTGGTGCAGATATGCAGGTCAGCTTGTGTAATGACGGGCCGGTCACTTTCTGGTTACAAGCCTAGATAAACTCTGATGTGCGCACTATCGAGATGCATTGCTGCGTTGTTTCGGCAACTGTTCCTGACGTTGCTCTACCTCCTACATCCATGTAGTCGTCCTCGCTCGCCCCTCACCTATCATTTGATATGTCTCGGGTTTTCGCTGCGGAACGCCTTGCACTGCACCTCGCTATCACACACATCAAAGCTTCTCTAACTCATTAATATAAGCGCAATAATAATTGAGATTACAATAATACCAATGCCAATTATCCGTTGCTTCCCCTGTAACAACTTCTTTTTAAATTTTTCTTTGTAAAAATATCGTAACGATAAAAAAATTACCATTACTGAAATAGTGCTGAGAAAACCTATTAACTCATTTCTCAAACTACTAGCCAATCCAATCCTGTGGTTTTAGAAATACATCATAGAGCTCCGCTTCAGCTGAATGAGGCTCGGGTTGATGGTCATATTGCCAACGCACCAATGGTGGTAAGGACATCAAGATAGATTCTGTTCGGCCACCAGACTGTAAACCAAATAAAGTACCGCGATCATAAACCAAATTGAATTCTACATAACGACCACGTCGATAGAGTTGAAACAAACGCTCACGTTCTCCGTATTCAGTCTCTTTGCGTCGTTCAACAATGGGTAAATAGGCTTTTAAGAAATGGTCACCAATACTTTGCATAAACAAGAAACAGGTTTCAAAGTTCGGTTCGTTTAAATCATCATAAAACAAGCCGCCAATACCGCGCGGTTCCTGACGATGTTTAAGATAAAAGTATTCATCACACCATTTCTTATATTTCGCATAGCTGTCTTCACCAAAACCATCACATGCTGCTTTGGCAATTTCGTGCCAATGACGCGCATCTTCTTTAAAGCCGTAATAAGGTGTTAAATCAAAGCCACCACCAAACCACCAAATAGCTTCTTCGCCTTCTTTTTCAGCAATAAAGAAACGCACATTCATGTGTGTCGTAGGAACGTACGGGTTTAACGGATGAATAACTAATGAATCACCCAGAGCCTGGAAAGACCGCCCTGCTAATTCCGGTCGATTTGCTGTAGCTGAAATAGGCAAAGTATCGCCAAAGACATGTGAGAAATTAATCCCCGCTTGCTCAATTACCTTGCCGTCTTGCATAACTCGTGTACAACCGCCACCACCACCTTGGCGCTGCCATTCATCTTCTGTCAGCGTCAAATTGCCATCCATTTGCATCAATGCATCAGAAATCTGGCCTTGTAAGTCCAGTAAATACTGTTTGATGCTATTAATATCGATCATTTCGACTCCATTAGTCGGTAATTCGTTGATAATAACGCTAATCCGCTTGTTATAAGGGTGCGCTAGTATCAAATTCAAATTAATTTCCTATCAGTGCACCAGCGTAGAATAATAATACTAATTATACTTGCCTATCGCTTGACGAGCCCTCACTGATTCTGGCACATTATGCGCGCACATGCTTCCTCCAACAGACGACTACATGGATGTAGGAGGTAGGGTGACGCAGGAAGCCAAAGCCGAGCTACGGCTATGATTTCAGTCACGAGCACGCGCATAATGTACCAGCCTGGCGTGAGCATCTCGCCAACTCTTACAACAAGCGGATTGGAGATTATCCTATCACGCTTAATTTTTCAGGTAATAGATAAAGATAATGAGTAATCGTAGCGCGACTGTAAAACGCGACACTAAAGAAACACAAATTGAAGTGTCATTAGTTCTAGACGGAACAGGCAAGGCTGATCTTGAAATTGGTGTTCCTTTTCTGGAGCACATGCTCGATCAAATAGCTCGACATGGCATGTTTGATATTACCGTTAAGGCCAAGGGCGATTTGGAAATCGACGCTCACCATACCGTTGAAGATGTCGGTATTACTCTTGGTCAGGCTTTCACTGAGGCTTTAGGTGATAAAAAAGGTATTCGTCGCTATGCTCACGCATATGTGCCACTCGATGAGGCATTATCACGCGTAGTAATAGATTGTTCTGGTCGTCCTAGCCTTGAATACAACGCAAACTACCCTCGAGCAAGAGTCGGTGATTTTGATGTGGATTTAATCTTTGAATTTTTTCAGGGCTTTATTAATCACGCAATGATGACACTGCACATCGATAGTATTCGTGGACGCAATTCACACCACATTGCAGAAACAATCTTCAAAGCATTTGGGCGCGCTTTACGTGTTGCCGTGGAAATCGATCCACGTATGGAAGGGATGCTACCTTCGACCAAAGGCGCTCTTTAATAACGTCTTGAGAAAAAAGCATGTCTAAAGTCGTTGTTCTCGATTACGGCAGCAGTAATCTACGTTCTGTTGCTAAAGCACTTGAAACTGTCGCTGGCGCTGACCACACGATCACTGTCAGTAATGATTCTAAAACTATTCTAAATGCAGATAAGGTTGTCTTTCCCGGACAAGGCGCTATAGGACAATGTATGGCTAACCTGAAAAAACAGGAACTGGATGATGTTATTCGACAATGTATTTTGAATAAACCTTTTCTTGGCATTTGTCTTGGCCTGCAATCATTAATGGAACATAGCGATGAAGATAGCGGTGTAAGGGGCCTGGGTATATTACCCGGTAACGTAGTTCGCTTTGAAGACAATGCTAAAGATGATGAGGGTAGTGCTTACAAAATTCCTGCTATGGGTTGGAATCAGGTCTACCAAGCTAAGCAACACCCTTTATGGCAAGGCATTGAAGATGGTAGCCGTTTCTACTTTGTTCACAGTTATTATGTGAAACCTGAACTTGAATCTGATATTGCAGGAAGTACCGATTATATATGTCGATACACTTCTGCCGCCGCACGAGATAATTTATTTGCTACTCAATTTCATCCTGAAAAAAGCCAACATGATGGCTTGGCTTTATTAAAGAATTTCCTTAACTGGAAGATTTAGATTTACGTGAACGCTTTTGTTTGCCTTTAGCACGCTTTCTTTTTTCTGCAGCTGTTTTTCTTTGCTTTTTCTTTTTTGGTTTTGTCGAAACTTCATTCTTCTCGCCCAATCGCGAGATATTTAATTGTTGCTTCGCCACCCAAACCTTTTTTAAGTCACGGAATAATTCTCTCGGCATACCGATAGGTAAATCCAGCGTCGAATAACTATCATGTATCGTTACATTCTTGATGTATTGGCTATCAACACCCGCTTCATTAGCAATGGCACCAACGATGTTGTTAATCTGTACATCATGATTATTTCCGACTTCAATTCGAAAACGTTCCATATCTCGATCAGGACGAGATTGTCTTGGTCTTCTTTCTCTATTACCTTGACGTGAAGAATTATCACTATCACGAGAACGATCTTTATTGCGCGAGCGATCATTATTACGTGATTTGTCATTCTTCTCTTTTCTCATCGGTTTAACAAAAAATGGTTCCGCACCTTGCGATATCTTTGCTAAGGCCGTGGCAATGTCCATTGCCGAATGACCTGATTCAACCTGGTATTCTTCAATGATTGAATGAAATAATTCTACCTCTTCATTTTCAAGTGTGTCGCTAATACGTTGTTTGAAGCGTTGAATACGTTCCTGGTTAATTGTTTCCGCCGTAGGCATATGCATACGTTCAATTTTTTTGCCAGTCACTTTTTCTATCATGCGCAACAAACGTTGTTCACGATTTGTTACAAATAGAATAGCTTCGCCTACGCGACCTGCCCTTCCTGTTCGACCGATACGATGTGTATAAGCTTCGGGGTCACTGGGAATATCGAAATTGATTACATGACTGATTCGTTCAACATCTAGACCGCGAGCCGCTACATCGGTCGCAACTAACATATCCAGTTTCCCAGCTTTTAATCTATTAATTGTTTGTTCTCGTATTCTTTGCGTCAAATCACCATTTAATGCTGTACTGGCGTAGCCACGCGCTGCTAATTTTTCGGCTAATTCAATTGTTTCAACCTTGGTGCGTACAAAAATAAGTATTGCATTAAACGTCATGCTTTCCAGAATTGTCGTTAAAGCTTCGAGTTTTTGTCTTCCGTTTACGATCATAAAACGCTGTCGAATCGTATCTGCTGTAATACTCTTTGTTTTAATTGTGACCTGTTCAGGATTGTTTAAATATTTTTTGGATATCTTACGAATCTCTGTCGGCATCGTAGCCGAAAATAAAGTAACCTGGCGTTTCGTCGGTAGTTGTTCGAGCACCCATTCAACATCATCAATAAAACCCATGCGTAACATTTCATCAGCTTCATCCAGAACCAGAGTTGTTAATTTATCCAGTTTTAATGTGCCACGACGCATATGGTCCATAACCCGTCCAGGCGTGCCGACAACAACATGCACACCACGTTTGAGTTGGCGTAACTGTACACCGTATTCCTGACCACCATAGATAGGCAAAACATGAAACCCTTTTAGAAAACCAGCATATTGTTGAAAAGCTTCTGCTACCTGAATTGCTAGCTCACGGGTAGGGGCTAAAACCAGAACTTGTGGCGTAGCCAACTTGAGATCAATTTTAGTCAGTATTGGTAATGCAAAGGCCGCTGTCTTACCTGTACCCGTTTGAGCCTGTCCAATAACATCGCGTCCATTCATTACATGAGGAATAATTTCAGCCTGAATCGGCGAAGGTGTCTCATAACCTACTTTTTTAACTGCCTTCAAAACAGACGCCGATAGCGACAGATCGTCAAACGTCAGATTGGAAGAATTATCAGTATTGCTCATGGAAACTTGCCTTATGGGTGTAGGAACGATAATAACCGCGTTATTATCAGGATTATAGGCTACCCGACAACAAGCGACCGCGAAGTATACGGGCTTGCTAGCCCGTTACAAGCCTAATATTGTTTGATTAGAGTGATATTTAGCCAAAATTGACTAATCGAAAAATTTTACTACTCTCTTTCTACTGCCCTATAACCGATATCTTTTCTAAAAAATAGTCCATCATAATTAATATGTTTTAGCGCCTGGTAGGCTTCTTTTTGTGCTACTGTCACTGTATCGCCTAATCCTGTTACGCATAATACGCGACCACCGGCAGTAACTACTCTATCATTATTGTTTGCAGTACCTGCATGAAACACTTTTACATTTTCAGAAAAATCAGATTCAAGTCCATTAATAATATCACCTTTACTTGCGCCTTCTGGATAACCTGCTGAAGCTGTAACAACACCCAAGGCTGCTCTTTCATCCCATTCAGCAGAACATTGGCCTAATGTACTTTTTGTTGCGGCAAGACAAAGTGAAACCAGATCACTTTTTAAACGCATCATAATTGCTTGTGTTTCCGGATCACCGAAGCGGCAATTAAATTCTAAAACTTTCGCTGTATCGTCTTTTGTAATCATAACGCCAGCATATAAAAAACCGGAATAGGTTCTGTCTTCACTCGCCATACCCTTTATCGTAGGCATAATAACTTCATCCATTATTCGATCATGCATTGCTGCATCAACTATTGGTGCTGGAGAATAAGCACCCATGCCACCGGTATTCGGTCCCTTATCACCTTCATCGCGAGCTTTATGATCTTGTGAACTCGCGAGTGGTAGTACATGTTCACCATCCGACATCACGATAAAGCTGGCTTCTTCACCTTGCATAAACTCTTCGATAACAACACGATGACCGGCTTCACCAAACTTATTACCAGACAACATATCGTTAACTGTATTAATTGCTTCTTCTTCATTTTCAGCAATAACAACACCTTTGCCCGCAGCTAAACCATCAGCCTTTATTACAATAGGTGTTGATTTTGATTTGATATATTGAATTGCAGATTCGACCTCGGTAAAGACGTCGTATTCAGCCGTTGGAATATTATGTCGTTTTAGAAAATCTTTACTAAACGACTTTGAACCTTCAAGTATTGCGCCAGCTTTAGTTGGACCAAAGCAAGCAAGTCCGGCTTGTTGAAAATCATCAACAATACCTGCAACTAATGGCGCCTCAGGGCCAATAATAGTCAGATCGATTCGTTCTTTTTCAGCAAACGCTTTTAACGCATCAATGTCCTCTGCACCAATAGCAACATTCTCACATTTATTTTCAGTCGCCGTTCCGGCATTACCGGGTGCAACATAGACAATATCAGCTTGATCAGACTGTGCCGCTTTCCATGCCAAAGCATGTTCACGACCACCACCACCGACAATGAGTATTTTCATATAAAACTCTTATGTTTACATATTGACTGACGGAGTAGATTTTTTGTTAATTCGAGACGCAATCATGAGTGAGCACGGACGACTACATGGATGTAGTCGGTAGAGCGACGCAGGATGCCAAAGCCGAATTTATTCATTAATAAACCAGTAGCGCAGCGAAGATTGCAACAAAGAAGTAACAAAAAATATGCCCGTCAGTGGAGGAAGTGGCGTATACCGGTATACACCATTGCTATATCATGTTCGTCAGCCGCCGCTATTACTTCATCATCTCTCATAGAACCACCGGGCTGAATAACTGCCTTAATACCTACTTCTGCTGCTGAGTCAAGGCCATCTCTAAATGGAAAGAACGCATCGGATGCCATTACTGATCCGGCTACTTCCAGCTTTTCATCTTCTGCTTTAATGGCAGCAATACGAGCACTATAAATACGGCTCATTTGTCCTGCACCTATTCCAATCGTTTGATTATTTTTGGCGTAGATAATGGCATTTGACTTCACGTACTTAACAACATGCCATGCAAAAACCATATCATTTAATTCCTGTTCAGTCGGTGCTCGCTTTGTCACCACTTTTAAATCATCTTTTGTAATCATTCCCTGATCATTATCCTGCACCAGTAAACCACCACTGACTCGTTTCATATTTAATTGATGTATCGCACCCTGACGATGACCACACTCAAGTAAACGCACACCTTTTTTATTTGCAATAATATCAATACATTCAGGTGCAATAGTTGGTGCAATAATCACTTCTACAAATTGACGTTCGACAATCGCTTTTGCTGTTTCAACATCAAGCTCCTTATTAAAGGCAATAATGCCACCAAATGCAGATGTCGGATCGGTTGCATAAGCTTTGTCATATGCTTCAAGAACCGAACTACCTATTGCGACGCCACAGGGGTTTGCATGTTTAACAATAACACACGCCGTCTCTTCAAAAGATAGAACGCATTCCAATGCGGCATCAGTATCTGCAATATTATTATAAGAAAGTTCTTTGCCTTGAATTTGTTTCGCGCTCGCTAATGTTCCTGCAGGAGAATTTGGTTCAGTATAAAACGCTGCCGTCTGGTGCGGGTTTTCACCATAACGTAATTCCTGTCGTTTTTTAAACTGTGTGGAATAAGTTAACGGGTATTCCAACGGTTCTTTAGATTCATTAAATGCGCCGAGATAGTTTGAAACATTGGCATCATAGTTTGCTGTATGTGAAAATACTTTTTGTGCTAAACGAAACCGCGTTTCATCGCCAACACTTTGATTATTTTCTTTCAGTTCTGTTAGTACAACATCATAGTCTACTGTATCGACAACAACAGCAACAGAAGCATGGTTTTTAGCAGCTGAACGCAACATAGCAGGACCGCCAATATCGATATTTTCGATTGCTTCTGCGAATGTACAATCTGCTTTACTCACTGTCTGTTCAAACGGATACAAATTAACAACAACCAGATCGATTTCATCAATACTATGTTGCTGCATCACTTCATTATCCGTTCCGCGTCGCCCTAAAAGTCCACCATGAATTTTCGGATGCAACGTTTTAACGCGACCATCCATCATTTCTGGAAAGCCGGTATAGTCAGAGACCTCAACTACATTAATATTATTTTCAGCCAGGAGTTTTGCTGTGCCACCAGTAGAAAGTATTTCTATACCAAGTTCATTTATGCTCTCACAAAATTCAACTATTCCTTCTTTATCTGAAACACTAACTAACGCACGTTTAACTTTCGTCATTTATAATTCCTTAAATTTACAAATCACTAAAGGGCTTTTAAAAACAGTAACTTTTAGCAACCCTTTTAATCAAGACCATACTTTTTTAACCTATTACGCAAGGTAACGCGATTCAAGCCCAGTATTTGTGCAGCATGGGTGATATTGCCTTGTGTGTACTTCATTACAACATCAAAAAAAGGTTTTTCTACTTCTTCAAGAAACAAGGCATGAAGGTTACCTGCCTCATGGCCATCAAGATCTTCAAAATAAGTTTCCATTGCTCTTTGTACATTATCTGCCAAACATTTTTCCGGTGATTCTCCACGATCAGTAGCCGTTTGTTTTTTAATTTTTGTTTTGATCATGCTGCTAATACTTGCTGCTCATTAAAAAAATGTTTTAATGCTGATAATTGCCTACTTGCTGAATCAATTCGATTTATAACTGATCGAAATACATTCGCATTATGCTGTTGTTTGCAATACCAACTGATATGTTTACGTGCAATACGTACACCCTGAACTTCTCCATAAAATTCATGCAAGTTTGTCACGTGTTTAATCAAAGTATCACAAATTTCATTGGCATCCGGTGATTTAAGTTTTTCGCCTGTCTTTAGGTAATGATTTATTTCCCGAAAAATCCATGGATTCCCCTGTGCTGCCCTTCCTATCATAATCGCATCTACGTTATATATTCTTAGTATTTCCGCTGCAATTTCCGGCGTATTTATATCCCCATTGGCAATAACTGGAATTACAGTTTTCGCCTTTATTTCTCCCGCCGTTTCGTGCTCCGCCATACCGGTAAAAGCACAAGCACGCGTCCTTCCATGAACTGTGAGCGCCTGAATGCCCGAAGACTCTGCAATTTGTGCAATCTTCACCGCATTACGATTTGATTTATCCCAACCTGTCCTGATCTTTAAAGTCACCGGCACATCTACCGCATTGACCACTGATGTAAGAATATTTGCAACTAACCGCTCATCTCTTAACAAGGCAGAGCCAGCCATGACATTACATACCTTTTTAGCAGGGCAGCCCATATTGATATCGATGATTTGCGCACCATGCTCAACATTAAATTTTGCAGCCATAGCCATTTGTTGTGGATCGGCACCAGCAATCTGTACAGCCCTTGGTTCTGGCTCACCACTATGGTTCAGGCGAAGTTGCGTCTTCCGAGTATGAAATAGCGCTGGATTCGATGTAACCATCTCGGAAATAACCAGACCTGCGCCCAGCTCCCTACAAAGCAACCTGAAAGGCTGATCAGTAACGCCCGCCATTGGTGCAAGCACCAAATTATTTTTAAGAATATAAGAACCTATAAACATGAAACCACTACACTTGAATGGGAAGAACTCGTTTTTTAAGCTTATAATAACGGACTACCTTTACATGTAAAGCAGCTTATTCTTGTATCAATTCAGTGTATCCGGTAACTGCTTAGATTGTGTCCAATTTTTGTGATTACAAAGAAAAAGCGCGGAGTTTATAAGCATAAATGAGCACTTTTGATGCCGTTATCGCGAAAATTGGGCATGAGCTGAGTAGTTACCTTATTTTTAACGAATAAAATCAGTAACTTTAACCGTTGATTTTATAGAAAACGAAACTCAAAACTGACAGCGCCTGATGTTGGGCCACTCACTTCCAGAACAAAATAGACCGGCGAGTTAACAGGCATACCTTTATCAATTTCAATACTGCTATCCAAGTAATCATTTGGCTCAAATTCCCGGTAACCTAACAAAGAACCTGAGGTATCAAACAAGGTAAGTTGCACGCGTGGATAGGGTTGACGGATGGGTAATTCATTTTTCATTGCAGCATTAACCAGCAAGGCATCCTGATAGTCCGGATGCAAACGAACATCACGATTAACTAATTTAATCGCTCTGGTATCACGTTGGCGGATCAATCTGCAATCGAATTCTTTACATAGCTGCTTAGCGTATGGCATTAATTCAGGATATTCCAGCAAAACTCTGTCACGATTAAACCAACCTAGCTGTAATAAAATTATTAGCAGTCCTAAAAAACTGGCAGTTGTCCAAAAAACAGACAATATCCAGCTGCCACTCCTCTTGACAGGCTCTTCTTGTAAAAGCTCTGCATCATCAGGAAAATCATAATGCGTATCCAATACTGGCTTATCTTCTAGTTCGGCTTTTTTGGATTCAATTGGCTCACTATTTATGTCACTTCTAATCTCTTCAACCGGGGGGGGAATACCAAGCTCTCCAATCGCCGTTTCCAATTCCTGATCTGTGTCAATTTCGTTCGTGCTTATTAATACATCTTGTTCAAGATCAATATTTTTTGGCTCTGGAGTTTCTCGAATATAAAATTGGGGCTCTACTTCCAGTTCCGGTTCCGGCTCTAGTTTTATTTCGGGTTCTTGCTCCAGTTCTGGCTCTAGTCCTGGCTCAAGTTGAATATCATTAAGAATTTTTTCATTTGATAATGGATCATCGTGTAAACGTTCCATCGCATTAAACTGTTTATGACAAAAACCACATCGAACTTGTCCTGATGCGGCGGCAAGATGCTCCGCATAGATCTGAAATTGTCTTGTGCAACCTGGGCAAACTGTAAACATTAAGTTTTGACCCCGTGTAAGCGCGTCCACTCTGAATTAAAAACAGGTTCGTCCATATTAAAACATGATGTGTAAGCTGCCAAACATTCTTCCGCCTGAACATGAAGTAAGCCAGATAAAATAATATCCCCTCCTGATTTTGTCAGGGCTGAAAATTTTTCAATTAAATCTTTTAACGGGTTCATTAATATATTGGCAACTAAAATATCTGCTACAGGAAGAGAGATATTATCAACATGATCAACAATAATTTTTTCAGACAATTTATTTCGACTTATGTTTTCCCTTGCGGCTTGCAAAGCCTGTTCATCTATATCAACAGCATAGACCTGTTTCGCACCGAGTAAAGCAGCCACCATTGCAAGAATTCCGGATCCACAACCATAGTCGATCACAATTTTATCAGCCAGTTCATTCTCTGCCAGCCATTCAATGCATAAAGATGTAGTCGGATGCGAGCCGGTACCGAAAGCTAAACCAGGATCAAGAATAAGTGTGGGAATATTATCTTCTGGTGGCTCACACCAACTCGGGGAAATACAAACGCGGTTTGAAAAAAGCAGTGGTTGGTGTGCAGACTTGAATTCACTAACCCAATCTTTATCTTTTATTAATTCAATTTTATGGCTGAAAATATTATCGGCACCAATACGATCACGTAAACAAACTAACATAATATCGAGATCTGAATCGGGATGAAGCAAAGCAATCAGTCGTGTTTTATCCCAGAGTTTTTTAGTTTCAGTTTCTGCATCAAATACAGGCTCATCACTCGATGCGGTTAAAGTAACCGAGATAGCACCAAACTGTTCAAGTAATTCTGATAACTCTTCAGCCTGAGCTTGATGGGTTTCAAGTTCAAGTTGGAGCCAGCTCATTATTTTATTCCGAGTTTAGTCTCCAAATAATGAATATCTGTTCCACCTGTCATAAAGGCGGTATCTTTAACAAGCTTTTGGTGTAGCGGGATATTGGTTTTAATACCATCAATCACGATTTCGGATAAAGCCATTGATAAGCGACTTAAAGCAAGTTCTCTTGTTTCAGCGTGGGCGATTAATTTACCAATCATGGAATCATAATGAGGCGGCACTTTATAACCTTGATAAACATGAGTATCGACTCGAATACCAAAACCTCCTGGCGGATGATAGTGTTCAATCGTTCCTGGAGAGGGCATAAAGTTTTCCGGGTCTTCAGCATTTATACGGCATTCCATTGCATGGCCGTTTATTTTTATATCTTCTTGTTTATAGCTTAATGGTAAACCACTGGCGATGCGTAATTGTTCTTTAACGATATCAACACCGGTGATCATTTCAGTAACCGGGTGCTCAACTTGAACGCGGGTATTCATTTCAATGAAATAAAATTCACCATCTTCATAAAGAAACTCAAACGTGCCTGCACCACGATAAGAAATTGACTTACATGCTTCAACACAACGTTCGCCTATTTTCTTTCTGGTTTTTTCATCTAAGCCTGGTGCTGGTGCCTCTTCAATGACCTTCTGATGACGCCGTTGCATTGAGCAATCACGTTCACCCAGATAAATAACATTACCGTGCTCATCTGCAAGTATTTGTATTTCTATATGGCGAGGATGCCCAAGAAATTTCTCCATATAAATAACATCATTACCAAATGTTACCGCTGCCTCCGCGCGGGTTAATGAAACCGATTTAAGTAAATTAGCCTCGCTATGCACGACGCGCATACCACGTCCGCCACCACCACCAGACGCTTTAATTATTATCGGATAACCAATTTTTTTTGCCGTCTTTATTAATGTTTCCGGATCTTCGCCTAAGGGTCCATCTGATCCAGGCACGCAGGGAACACCTGCTTTTTTCATCGCATTAATCGCCGAAACTTTGTCGCCCATTAAACGAATGGTCTCTGCTTTAGGCCCGATAAAAACAAAACCACTTTGCTCTACACGTTCAGCAAAATCAGCATTCTCGGAAAGGAAGCCATAACCGGGATGTATCGCCACCGCGTCGGTTACTTCAGCCGCACTAATTACGGCAGGAATGTTTAAATAACTCTCTGTTGATGATGCGGGACCAATACAAACAGACTCGTCAGAAAGCAAGACATGTTTCAGATCACGATCAGCTTCAGAATAGGCAGCAACTGTTTTAATGCCCAACTCTTTACATGCTCGCAAAACTCTAAGGGCAATCTCACCCCGGTTAGCAATAACAACTTTATCTAACATTAATAAAAATACTCTATAAATTCAGTTTATGAATAAACGGTCACACACGTTTTTATTATTTAGAACACCTATAAAAATGTTCTACTAAGAAGGGTCGATAAGGAACAACGGCTGACCATACTCAACAGCCTCGCCGTTCTCAACCAATACCCGTAGTAATTTACCTTCGGTATCAGCTTCAATCTGATTCATAATTTTCATTGCTTCAATAATACAGATCACTTCACCCGTTTTAATGGTTTGTCCTTTACTAACAAATACAGGTTCCTCTGGTGAAGGTGAAGCGTAAAAAATACCAACCATCGGCGCAGTGATTACTTGGCCTTCCCCGGAATTATCATCACTCGGTGTACTTTCTTCTGTAGGCAAGCGTGAATCATTTGATTCACTTGTTTGTACAACAGGCACGGGGGCTGAAGGAACATTGAGTACTGTTTGTGGAGCTGCAATTGTTGACCCACGACTAATACGTACTGATTCTTCACCTTCGTGAATCTCGATTTCAGCTATACCTGATTCTTCGAGTAGTTCGATTAATTTTTTTACTTTTCTTATATCCATACTATTTAATTATTTCATTTAAATTATTTTTTAAAATACTGTTCTGCGCCTTGCAAAGCCAATTCATATCCATACGCACCCAAACCACTGACAACTGCAACAGCGATATCGGATAGATAAGAGTGCTTTCTAAATTCTTCTCGTGAAAATACATTTGAAAGATGTACTTCTATAAAGGGTAATTCTGTTCCCAACATTGCATCTCGTAATGCAATACTAGTGTGTGTGAATGCTCCTGGATTGATTAGTATAAAATCAACAGCCGCTTTTTTCGCGGCATGTATCTGATCTACTAATTCATGCTCGGCATTACTCTGGAAGGTCGATAACTCATGGCCCTGTTGTTTGGCTATATCTACAAGCCGCGCATCAATCTCGGCAAGCGTTGTCGTGCCATAAACTTCCGGTTCACGTTCGCCTAATAAGTTTAGATTTGGACCGTTTAGTACTAGAAACTTCAAGATAATCCCCTACATTTGAAGGTTTTGTAGAAAAACCATCAAAATTCATATTTTGTTATTTTTAGCGATTTTCGCTGCTGTTTTACAGATTTTAGCAGTATTTTACAGGAAATACGAATAGGGGATTTTGCTGGATTTATAGGGTCAGAAGCGGCCGTATCACTAATTCTGCCTCAGATTTTAACAGTGGACCACGGCGAGTAAAGGTAATGATGCCGCTACGATCGATGATAACAGTATATGGCAAAGCACCTATATCGTTTCCTAAATTTTTTGCAATATTAATAACATCACCCGCACCAACTAAAGAAGGATAATTAATACTAAATTCGTTAATAAAATCACGAATTTCTTCCGCTGTCTGCAATGCGATACCTATAAACTGCAATCCATCGTTTGCATACTGTTGTTGTAATTCAATAAATGCAGGAATTTCTTCGCGACAAGGCGCGCACCACGTTGCCCAAAAATTAATCACGATGATCTTACCTTGCCACTCCTTTAAATTTCGCTGTTTTCCATTTACATCGAACAAACTGAAATTTTTAACCTGGGAGCCCATAACACTTTTTGGTGTCAGAGGTTTTTGAACAGCAACTATCTGCTCAGTCTCATCTGATTTCAGGTATTGTTGGAGTTGATAACCGCCTGCTGCGGAAATTAATGCGAGTACAACTACAGCTATTAGTATTTGCCACTGTTTCATATTGACGTTAATGATAAAGCTTGATTTACATGTTCAACAAATGGATTAGCTTTAACAAAACCAACCAAACGATGTGACTTAATTTCAACAGCATCTTTATTAAAAAATAAAATAGCCGGAGGACCAAACAGATCAAACTGTTTTAAAAAAGCTTTATCATCATCATTGTTCCTGGTCACATCAACTTTTAGTAATACAACTTGTTGTAATGTTTTTTGTACAACAGGATCGGTAAAGGTATATTCTTCCATTTCATGACAAGTAATACACCAGTCAGCATAGAAATCTAGCATGACTGACTTACCTTCCGCTTTAGCTCGTTTCAATTCTTTTTCTAATTCAACAAGGTTAGAAACTGTCTTAAACGAAAGCGCCTCTGTATTAATAGAAATATTTTGTTTATTGAATGGTTTTAAAACCGTACCACCACCATTTGCTGCTGCAACAATTAAAATGATTCCGTAGACTAAGAAAATTAACCCTAAACCTTTACATAATCGTTGCCCGCGCGTAGAGGCTGATTCAATTCGATCCAATGCTCCAATAAAAATAGCTGAAGTTATAAATAACGTCGCCCACAAGATCAAAACAACCGGCTCAGGTAATACGCGTTCCAGAAACCAAATTGCAACACCCAACATGATGACACCAAAAACACGTTTAATATTATCCATCCACAGTCCGGCACGCGGTAATAACTCACCTGAAGTTGCTCCAACTACTAATAAAGGCATACCAAAACCAAGACCCATCGCAAACAATGCGAAACCGCCCAACAAAGCGTCACCTGTTTGACTGATATACAGCAACGCACCCGCTAAAGGTGGTGCAACACATGGCCCAACGATAATAGCTGAGAGTACGCCCATAATCGCAGCTCCTTTTAAAGTGCCGCCCCCTGCTTTATCTTGACCAGCAGATAATTTGCTTTGCCAACTTGAAGGCAATTGCAATTCATAAAACCCAAACATAGATAAGGCCAACAGAACAAACACACCACTAAAAGAAATTAGAACCCAGGTATTTTGCGAAGCAGCTTGTAAGTTTAGACTAAAAAGACCCGCAACAAGACCGAGTAGAGAATAAGTTAATGCCATAGCAATAACATAACTTATCGAAAGCATTATCGCTCTTGATCGCGTTATGCGATCACCTTCGCCAACAATAATGCCTGACAAAATAGGAATCATAGGAAACACGCATGGTGTTAATGACAATCCCACACCTATTAAGAAAAACCAAATCACAATGCTTAAAAAAGTTTTATCTTTTAACTTTTGTGTGACCGTATCTTGCTCGGATAACAGTGTTGCTTGTTTTAATGCAGGTGATTCAAACGAAGCAGGGATTGAAACCGTTAATATTTTTTTAATTGGTGGATAGCAAACTGAATTTTCTTTACAGCCCTGATACGCAACATTGAGATTAAATTCTTTTAAATTTGAATCTGTAACCTGAAAAGGAATCGACGCATTATTTTGACCATAATAAACTTCAACCTGTCCAAAAGCCGGATCATCTTTCGATTTACCTTTAGGAAATTCATAAGCTCCTAAAATGACATTAGGATCAGCTGATTCAGTAGAAAATTTATTTTTGTAAAGATAATAGCCGGGTTCAATTTCCCAGTTTAAAACAAGTTGATTGCTAGAATTTACATTTGCAATGACCCGGAAAGCAATCTCTGGATCTAATATTTCATCTGCAGCGGACGAATCTTGAAACGAAAAGAGATCGTTTAATTTATTACCTAATTCACCTGCGTAAACTGAAAGTGAAAGTAGTAAAATGTAGAAGAATAATGCATTTCGAATAACATTCATGATTTCTCGGAATTTTTTGTAATCCAGTCCAAATATCCAGCTAAGCCTGTCTCTATAGGGACAGCAATAATTTCAGGAAGTTCGTAAGGGTGTATTTTTTTTATTCGCTTTTCTAACACCTCATATCTATCAAGTGTCGTCTTGATAATTAACATATATTCATTTGCGCTATCAACCTTGCCCACCCAGCTAAAAAAAGATTGCACACCGGGTACAATGTTTACACAGGCGGCCAATTTTTCTGTCACCAGATCCCGAGCGATTTTCTTCGCCGAGATCGATCCCGGGCAAGTACTAAGAACTAATATATGTTTTAGCTTTTTACTCATAAATACTGCGCTTATTCTTTATTAATTGCCTTGTATATTAGTATTTTGCCCATACATCAATAATAATGCCAGCTTGGCAAGTCAAAATAGTCCCGAGGCCTAAACTTTTGTTTAAATTACTATTCATTCTTTTCCTGACAATTCCCCTGATCGAAATCACTATCCTAATCCAAATCGGTCAAATATTTGGGGTTGGCTATACAATAGCCTTGGTCATCGGCACCGCCGCATTAGGAGCCGCATTACTACGTCATCAGGGTTTCTCCACTTTAGCCAAAGTTCAAATGAATATGGATCAAGGCAATTTGCCCGCAACCGAATTGGTAGAAGGTCTGATGTTGTTAATCGCTGGCGCATTATTATTGACGCCGGGATTTTTTACCGACGTATTTGGTTTTCTTGTTTTAATCCCGGCATTACGCCAAAAAGTCGCACAAACCCTGTTAATAAACTTTATTCAATCTCATATTAATACCAGACAAACAGCATCCGGTAACATTATTGATGCTGAACACTGGGAGTCATCCGACTCTGAATAAGCACTGTTCGTGAGCACCGAACACAGCTTGCTTGTTGCAGACGCAAGCTAAGTACATCCGTGTAGACAACGTACAAACATTATCTCAAAATTAAGCGACATCATTAATGATGGTCGAATACGTACGTATTAAAATCCTTTTTCTTTCCTAATCACCTCATAGGCCTTTCTTATTTCGTGGGTACGATCAGCAGCGACTTTCATCATCTCTTCTGGCAAGCCCTTTGCGACCAATTTATCGGGATGATGCTGACTCAATAAGCGACGATACGCTTTCTTTATTTCACTGCTACTGGCTGACTTATCTATATCCAGTACGGCGTAAGCTTGTTTTAATGAAGGAGAGCCATCATTACGCCCCGCTTGTGTAGAACCGCTATGCATGCCACCAATCATGGCGCAAAGATGTTCAAACTCATGTTGTGAAATGTTAAGTAGCTGACAAATATTTAATAAAACATTACGTTCGGCAGGATCCATAACACCATCGGCATAAGCTGCCATAACTTGCACTTCCATGAACATGCGTAATAAATTGGGCCGAAAACCTATCTCCAGACGAAATTGCTTTACGACATCGTTTAAAGGAAAGGATGCTTTCTTGCCCTCATTGAACAATCTAATGGCCGCTTTACGCTGTTCCGCATTCATATCCATTTGTTGCATCACTTGTTTAGCAAGTGCAATTTCATCTTCGGTAACTTGTCCGTCTGCTTTGCAAACATGTCCCATAACCGAGAAGGTCGCGGTATAAAATAGTGTTTGTGCGCGTTCTTGCCTGCCAAAGCCGGATTGAGCTGATGATTGTGATACACCCTTATCAAAGTTGTGGCCCATTGCTGCACCTAACACCGCACCTATTGGCCCACCAATCATCATGCCAAATGCACCGCCGAGTATTTTGCCCCACCAATTCATTGTTATAATCTTACCTTCTTACACTTAAAAATAAATATGTTAACTTGATTCATAACAATTCGTTATAATCCCGACTCAAATTATTAACATTACACTATCTTAACGGTAAATATCATGGCTTCAAGTAAGAAGAAAAATAATAAGAAATCATCTGGCCCTACTATGGCTGATCTGGCTGACCGTTATGTTTACTATGAAGATTCCGTTCAATGTGTTGAATCAGAAATCGACTTTGTTGATACGACTTTTCTTAAACTCCGTAAGCGACTGGGAAAAAGCTTAAGAGAAGACTTCTGCGGCACAACTAATACATCATGTGAATGGATACAACGTCGGGAGACTAATACAGCCATCAGTGTTGATCTTGATGATGAGGTGCTTGAATGGGGCAGGCAAAACAAAGTTGCCAAACTTACCTCCGACCAGGCTAAACGAATCACTATTATGAACGATAACGTTCTTAGCGTTAAAACCAAACCCGTCGATATTGTTTTAGCGATGAATTTTAGCTATTGGATATTAAAGAGTCGTGAACTCACTATCGAGTATTTCGTAAAAATTAAAAATGCTTTGGTTAAAGACGGTATCTTTTTTCTTGATGCTTATGGTGGCTACGAAGCATTTCAGGAAATGGAAGAAAAAACCAAACACAAGAACTTTACTTATATATGGGATCAACATAGTTACAACCCGATAACCGGTTTTGCAAAAAACTATATTCATTTTAAATTTAAAGACGGCTCTAAAATGATGAAAGCTTTCATCTACGAATGGCGCGTCTGGACCATGCCGGAACTGTTGGAAATGCTAACGGAAGCTGGTTTTAAACCGACCGTATACTGGGAACAAGCTGACGAAGATGGCGAAGGCAATGGCGTATTTATCCCTGAAACAGAAGGTGATGCGGATGCTGGCTGGATTGCTTATATAGTTGCTGAGAAATAACCTTTAAAATTAATCGAGTTCTTTCGGTTTAATAAATTCGATTAACTTTCCTTTGTCAGTCTCAGGATCGAAATGATTATCAGGGTATTCAAATATCACCAGATTTGCCGTGGTCATGCTTTTATATTCAGCTTCCGATTCGCTCGCCAAAAAATAAATCAGTTGCTCCAATCCGGGATTATGTGCAACTAACATCAAACTACTTACATCATTTTTATAGAGCTTAATAAACTCTAGCAATGATTCCACATCGGCTAAATAAAGATCTTTTTCATAGATAATATTTTCCAAACTAATATGGTTAAACTGTTCTGTTACTAATTCAGTTGTTTGTTTTGCCCGTACTGCTGCTGATGAGATGACTTGCTGCGGCAATCGATTATTTTCTAGCATCCATCGACCTATGCGAATTGCGCTTTTTTTGCCTCGTTTATTAATGGAACGATTAAAATCCGATGTGCCCGGGTCAGCCCAGTCAGATTTTGCATGACGCATTATATATAAATGAAATGTCATAATTAAAAACAATGATTTTTTGTTTTATTATGCTACATTTCTGTCGCATATACCGAGTCATTTTTACATGAACTATTTATTATTTAATTAGGCATACTCATAACTTGTCAAACTCAAACGAAACCTTTGCCGCTGTCGATTTAGGCTCAAACAGTTTTCACCTGGTAGTTGCGGATGTTGTTGACGGTCGGGCACTGATAGTCGATCGTATTAAAGAAATGGTTCGGCTTGCTGGAGGTCTGAATGAAGATCGGCAAATAAGCGAAGACGCCATTGAGACTGCATTACAATGTCTGGAAAAATTTGGTCAGCGTATAAAAACTATTCCCGCATCAAATATACGTGCTGTTGGTACAAACACCTTGCGCCAGGCCAGGAATGGAGTGCAATTTTTATCGCGCGCCAATACCGCACTTGGACACAATATTGAAATTATTTCTGGCCGCGAAGAAGCGCGTCTTGTTTATCTTGGGGTAGCTAATACGATATTCAATGATAAGGACAAACGTCTGGTTATTGATATTGGCGGTGGTAGTACCGAACTTATTATTGGCAAAGGTTTTGATACCGATTTGACAGAAAGCTTATTCATGGGTTGCGTCAGCATAAGCCAACGGTTTTTTAAGAGTGGTGAAATAACAGCGAAACGTTGTCGTAAAGCCCATATTGCTGCTCTACAAGAACTGGAAAATATCCAGGGACTATATCGAAACTATGGCTGGGATAAAACGATCGGGACATCAGGAACGATTCGCGCAATCTTCGATATTGTTACCAGTCATGGCTGGAGTGAATCCGCCATAACGCCTGAATCTTTATCTAAATTGAGAAAAGAACTCATTTCTATTGGCGACATAAGCAAGATTGAATTTGAAGGACTCTCTTCAAATCGTATTCCTGTTTTTATTGGTGGCGTTGTTGTCTTATCTGCCGTATTTGAAGCTTTGGAAATTGAAGCTATGGGAGTTTCAGATGGTGCGCTTCGTGAAGGCTTATTGTACGACCAGATCGGTCGACAACATGATATAGATGTACGAGACAAAACGGTTAATAGATTAATGAATCGTTATAGTGTTGATAGCGATCATGCCGATCGCGTTGAAAGCACAAGCAAACATATATTCAAGAATGTAAAATCAGAGTGGCAACTTGAGAAAAAAGAAGACTTGAAAATGGTGCGTTGGGCAGCGCGCTTGCATGGCGTCGGTCTGGCTATCGCACATAGCCAATACCATAAACACGGTGCGTATTTATTAAGTAATTCAGACATGCCCGGCTTTTCCCGACAAGAACAAGCCCTGTTAAGTATTCTGGTTCGACTACATCGACGTAAAATTGCTCTCGATATATTTGAACAAGTAACCGATGACGTTCAAAACAAACTTATTAAGTTAATAATAATTTTGAGATTGGCAATTGTTTTGAATCGGAGCCGTAACACGATCAAAGCACCAGAGGTGAATGTAAAAGTAAACAAAAATAAAATTGAATTAAAGTTTCAAAATGATTGGCTTGTAGATCACCCGCTTACCGAGGCCGATCTTGAAACAGAAGCAAGTTATCTTTCGGTAACAGATTATAAATTAAGTTTTAACTAATCAAATACGAGTCTTCAGCAGAATCTGTGGGTTAACAAGAAAAGTATTTTTGAAAACTTGAACAAATAGAATGAGTTAGGTGTTAAATGGGCTGTTTTATTTCTGTACTCGTATTTAACGGACAATTAAAAAGTTCCGTCATTCCGGGCTTGACCCGGAATGACGGGTATTATTTTCATGATGTCTACCCACAGATTCTGCTAAAGAGCCTCAAATACTATCTACAGTACTGATCGAGCAATACTTGTTGTGCCGATCTTGGTTTTGAATTTCCTGCTTTTGCCTGTCGATAACTTCCGTCTGCTTGTAGTATCCATGCCTGAGTATTATCAGAAAGATAATTCATTAAACCGAACTTAATAACCTGGTCGCGAGGACGTTTTTCCTCTATGGGGAAACAGGCTTCAACACGATGAAATAGATTGCGTTGCATCCAGTCTGCGCTGGCACAATAGAGATTTGGTTTACCCTCATTATGAAAATAATAAATACGTGTGTGTTCAAGAAAACGTCCAATGATCGAACGTACCTGAATGTTTTCTGACACACCTTTAACTCCGGGCCGCAAACAACATATTCCTCGAATAATAAGATCAATTCTAACGCCCGCTATAGAAGCTTCATACAGGGCACGGATAATTTCAGGCTCAACTAATGCATTCATCTTGGCAATGATTCGCGCCTCCTTACCCGCTTTGGCATTATTAGTTTCATGCTTGATGTAACCAAGTATCGCTTTATGCAATGTGAAAGGTGACTGTAATAATTTTTTCAATTTTTTAGCGCGACCCAAACCTGTCATTTGATGGAACAACTTATTCACATCTTCGGCAACGGCCTGATCTGCTGTTAATAAACCATAGTCTGTATATAAACGCGCTGTCCGGGCATGGTAGTTGCCTGTGCCTAAATGAACATAACGTCGGAGTGCACGCCCTTCTCTCCTGACAACCATGATCATTTTGGCATGAGTTTTATAGCCAACAACACCATAAACTACATGCGCACCGGCTTCTTGTAGATCATTGGCTAATTCAATATTTGCTTCTTCATCAAAGCGTGCAAGTAATTCGATAATGACGGTCACTTCTTTACCCGCACGAGCAGCCTCTTTAAGTGCATTTACAATCGCCGAGTCGGCACCTGTTCGATATAAGGTTTGTTTAATGGATAAGACGGCGGGATCATTTGCCGCTTGTCGTAAAAAATCAACGACCGGCGCAAATGATTGAAATGGGTGTAGTAATAAAATATCGCCGTTATGTAAAACATCAAAAACACTTGTTGTCTTTAACAAACGTGGCGGAATACTGGGAGTAAACCCCGGAAAAACAAGGTCAGGTCGATCAACCAAATCATGAAGTTGCAATAAACGATTCGGGTTTACCGGTCCATTCACTTTATATAATGCATCATCAGATATTTTGAACTGGTCAAGCAAAAAGTTACTGATTTCTTCCGGACAATTATCTGCTACTTCAAGACGCACAGCATCATTATAACGTCGTGATGGCAACTCCCCTTCCAACGCTCGCAACAGATCGCCAACTTCTTCATCATCAACAAACAGATCGCTATTTCGTGTGACACGAAATTGATAGCAACCTTTTACTTTCATGCCCGGGAACAGTTCACCCACATGCGCATGAAGCACTGAAGACAATAAAATAAAATCATGTGTTCTAGTTGAAAGTTCCTTTGGTACTTCGATCACACGAGGTAAAGAACGGGGTGCTTGCACTATAGCGAATCCACCTTCTCGACCAAAAGCATCTTTACCTTCCAGCGTCACTATAAAATACAGATTCTTGTTTAATACGCGCGGAAAGGGATGAGAAGGATCCAGACCTATTGGACTCAGGATGGGAATCAATTCACGATTAAAATAACGTTTAACCCAGCGCGATAATTTTGGTTTCCACTGAGCACGTCGCAGGATACGAATTTTTTCTTTGGCTAGTTCTGGAATAACGACATCATTCAGTACTTTATATTGCTCTTCCACAAGTTCGTGTGCTACTTCGCTTATCTTCTTTAAAACTTCAACTGGCGTCAGATTATCTTCGCCTGTTTGCACCGACCCATATTTAACCTGTTGATTTAAACCAGCGACACGGATCTCAAAAAATTCATCCAGATTAGTACTGGCAATACATATAAAACGTAACCGTTCCAATAAAGGATAGTTCTCATCCTTGGCCTGTTCAAAAACACGGCGATTGAACTCTAATAGACTCAACTCTCGATTGAGATAAAATTCAGGTAGTTTTAAATTTAACTGATCCATTGAAATATTTATTTTTTATCAGATGCCTAGCACTACATATTATATATATCAAGAATTTCGACTTTGATATAGATCTAGTTATATACAAAAAGACTGTTTAGAGCATACAATTATGCAATATTACAGTTTAGCTTTTTTATATTACATCTTTATGAAAAACCCTTTATATTTATTTGGTATTTAGATGTTTGTAAAACTATCAGGATGCACTATTAATGACTCAATCTAACTATTTTTCCAGGATATTTGGTAGTTCGCCCGTCACGCCGCTGCAAAAGCACATCGATAAAGTTGTCTTGTGTGTTGAAGAATTGATCCCTTATTTTGAAGCCGTTATTAGCAACGACTGGGAACTGGCTGCCACAACCCAGACAAAGCTAGTTGATCTCGAAAATGAAGCCGATGAGATTAAAAATGATTTGCGCATGAATATCCCTTCCAGCCTATTTATGCCTATTGATCGCCGAGACGTATTAGAAGTTCTTGATCTACAAGACCATATTGCAAATAAGGCAAAAGATATTTCCGGTTTAACATTGGGTCGAAAAATGTCCCTGCCAGAATCCATTAGTAGCGCTTATATGGAATTTCTTAAACGCTGTATTGATGCAACTCGACAAGCACAAGTTGCGATAAACGAGTTGGATGAACTCGTCGTCACCGGGTTTCGCGGTGATGAAGCAATTCGCGTAAAAAAAATGATTGAAGAACTACATATCATTGAAGGAGAAACGGATGAAATTCAGGTCACTCTAAGAGCTGAGTTTTATAAAGTAGAAAAGGAGCTCTCACCCATTGATGTGGTGTTTCTTTATAAAATAATTGAATGGACGGGTGATCTTGCTGATACAGCACAGAGCACAGGTAACCGTCTACAGTTAATGTTAGCTAAATAATAATCGAATAAATTCTTATGGAACACACAACAATATTTCTTATATTGGCGGGCTGTTTTGGCCTATTCATGGCTTGGGGTATAGGCGCAAATGACGTTGCCAATGCTATGGCGACCTCCGTTGGATCAAAAGCGCTTACCCTAAAGCGTGCTGTCATTATCGCCGCTATTTTTGAATTTACTGGTGCTTTTTTAGCTGGTGGACAAGTCACATCAACTATTCGTAAGGGTATTATTGATGCCGATCTACTTTCAGGTTCACCTGAATTATTAGTTTATGGCATGCTTGCTGCTCTTTTAGCCGCAGGTATATGGCTATTAGTTGCTTCGAAATATGGATTGCCCGTTTCAACGACACATTCAATTGTCGGCGCGATTGTTGGCTTCGCTGCTGTTGGTATTGGAGTAGAAGCCGTTAACTGGGGAAAAGTTGGCGCGATTGCTGCGAGCTGGGTAGTGTCACCCGTTATTGCCGGGACGATAGCTTATGCACTTTTTCGGAGTGTGCAAAAATTAATTCTCGACACCGCTGATCCAATGAAAAATGCAAAACGCTACGTGCCTGTTTATATTTTTCTAACCGGCACAATGATCTCCCTTGTTACAATGTTTAAAGGGTTAAAGCATATTGGTTTGGATTTATCTAAAACTGAAAGCTATTCATTAAGTCTGGCTATCGGTCTGATTTGTGCGTTCATAGGTGCATTTTTTATCCGAAAAATTTCGTTTAATGAAGAACGTAATCAGAGTAATCATTTTCACGATGTTGAACGTGTTTTTGGTGTATTAATGGTCTTTACTGCCTGCGCCATGGCATTTGCGCATGGTTCCAATGATGTTGCCAATGCAGTTGGACCTGTTGCTGCGATTGTCAGTGTTGTAACAAATAATGGCGAAATTACACAAAAATCAATGATGCCAATTTGGGTATTATTACTTGGTTCTGTTGGTATCGTAGCTGGCTTGCTTATGTATGGTCACAAAGTTATTGCGACTGTTGGAACGAAGATTACGGAATTAACACCGAGCCGCGGTTTTTGTGGCGAGTTAGCCGCATCCACAACAGTCGTGCTTGCATCTGGGACAGGCATACCCATATCTACGACGCATACACTTGTCGGTGCTGTCTTAGGCGTTGGCTTTGCCAGAGGTATTTCAGCATTGAACCTACGCATGATTGGTTCAATATTCATGTCGTGGATTATTACCTTGCCTGCCGGCGCCATATTGGCGATCATCTTTTTCTATATTTTGAAAACAGTATTTGCTTAATCATTATCAACTGAAGTCTGGTGGAGCGATCATAATGACGGAAAAATATAATGGTTTCTTTCTAAGATATCTGGTCAATACTTGACATCGAAAGATTGCTGTTATTAATTCTGGAAATTAATAATTCGATCTCATTTTCAAGAATAACTTTCTCTGATTGTTCCGTCATCTTAAAATAGAGTTCTGATATTGCCAAAAAGCCTGCAACGTTTGTTTCTCTTTCCATCGCTGCTCTCCTCAGTTAATTTGAGGTTTACAGTTTTAATGATATATGTGAAAAGGTAATGACAAGACCATGACATTCTAGTGAAATAGAAAAGTGATGCTGCAGGTTTATAGTTACCCCTGTTTTAAAAGAATCTCTTCCATTTGTTCAATACTAATATGGCGCACGTCCTTGCCTTCGACAAGGTAAATAATATTTTCACAAATATTACGTGCATGATCGCCTATTCGTTCTAATGCGCGCGCCGTCCACACGGCATCCAGAGTACCACTTATATTCCTCGCATCTTCCATCATATAGGTAATGAGTTGTCTTAGTATTGCACCATATTGATCATCTGATTCCGGTTCCTTTCCAGCAACGGCAACAGCTTGCTTTGAATCCATTCTTGCAAAGGCGTCAAGAGAATCGTGTAACATACGACCGACTAAATTGCCCATCGCATTAATACCAACGTAATAAGATTTAGGTCCATGTTTTTCAGCTAACTCCATTGCCATTTTGGCTACTTTCTCGGCCTCGTCACCGATACGCTCTAAATCCGTAATTGTTTTAGTAATTGCCATAACCAAACGTAAATCGCTAGCGGCAGGCTGCCGCCTGGCTAGAATCTTTGTACACTCTTGATCAATAGTCACCTCATAAGTATTGACTTGTACTTCGGTTTCAATAACAACTTCTGCCAGACCCACTTCACATTCAACCAAGGATTTAAGCGCATTATTAAGTTGTTGTTCAACAAGACCGCCCATAGCAAGCACTTTGCCACGTATATTCTCGAGCTCGTCATCAAACTGTTTAGAAATATGTTGTGCATCGTAACTCATTTGGTAGTCTCCAATAACTCGTTAACCGTAACGTCCAGAAATATAATCTTCTGTCATTTTCTCATTCGGATTAGTAAATAAGGTACTCGTATCATTAAATTCGACCATCTCGCCCATATATAAATAAGCAGTATAATCAGATACGCGAGCAGCCTGTTGCATATTATGGGTCACTATAACGATGGTAAATTTATCTTTTAATTCGTAAATTAACTCTTCAATTTTTAATGTAGAAATTGGATCCAAAGCAGAGGCAGGTTCGTCTAATAAAATAACTTCGGGTTCTATTGCAATTGCACGCGCAATAACAAGACGTTGTTGCTGCCCGCCAGATAGCCCCATTGCCAGGTCATCAAGCCGATCCTTAACCTCATCCCAAAGCGCTGCACTCTTTAATGATTTTTCAACAACTGTATCAATTGTACGTCGGTCACTAATGCCTTGAATCCGTAAACCATAAGCTACGTTTTCATAAATTGATTTTGGGAAAGGATTTGGTTTTTGAAAGACCATGCCAACACGACGACGTAAATCAGCAACATTAATGCTCTTATCAAAAATATCATTCCCTTCGAGTTTAATACTACCTTCAATTGATACGCTATCAATTAAATCATTCATCCGATTAAAACAACGTAATAGAGTAGACTTGCCGCAACCACTTGGACCAATGAAAGCAGTTACTTTCTTTTCTGGAATCGTCAGACTAATATCTTTCAGCGCCTGTTTTTCATCATAAAACAAATTGAAATTACTCACTTCTATACACACTTTTTCATCAGCCAATTTTGCTTCACCTTCAGATTTCACAATATTGCTTAAATCTATCGAATGAGTCGATGCTGTTACGTTTGTTTCAGTCACGGGTTGTTCCTCAGAATTTTCATTTCTTAGATTAAGATTGCTCTGCTGCACGGTACTTCTCCCTAAGATTATTACGAATCCGTATGGCTGTCAGGTTTAAAATGATAATTAGCACAACTAATAGCAATGCAGTTGCGTAAACAAGCGGTCTAGCAGCTTCAACATTCGGGCTTTGAAAGCCCACATCATAAATATGAAAGCCTAAATGCATAAATTTTCTGTCCAAATGTAAAAATGGTGCATTCCCGTCTAAGCCTAATGACGGTGCTAACTTAACAACACCAACTAACATTAATGGCGCGACCTCCCCTGCTGCTCTAGCGACAGCTAGAATCAAACCGGTAATCATTGCTGAAGCCGTCATAGGTAACACCGTGCGCCACATGGTTTCTGCTTTGGTCGCACCCAAAGCTAAACTACCTTCACGAATTGCACGAGGCACCCGTGAAAGGCCCTCTTCTGTCGCAACAATAACAACGGGTACGGTTAATATCGCTAGTGTTAACGATGCCCATAGTAGACCTGGAGTACCAAACGTTGGTGCGGGTAATGATTCCGGGAAAAAGATCTCATCAATTGAACCACCTAAAAAGTAAACAAAAAAACCAAGACCGAAAACACCATAGACAACTGATGGAACACCAGCCAGATTATTAACAGCAATTCTGATTAAACGAGTGATTGAACCTTGCGTCGCATATTCACGTAAATACACAGCAGCTATTACACCAAATGGTGTCACCATTACTGCCATGATCATAACCATTAAAACTGTACCGAATATAGCAGGGAAGATACCGCCTTCCGTATTTGCTTCACGCGGATCATCTGATAAGAATTCCCAGAATTTTTCAATATAGAAAATACATTTATCAAATAAATTCATCGCATTGGGGCGGTAAGCCCTAACGATCTTGGAAAAGCCAACCGTTACCTCCTTATCATCTGCTGTTCTTGCAGAGAAACTGGAACGATTTAAAACTCCGTATAATTTTTCTAATTCAATAGTGTGACTATTATATTCAACTTGTAATACTTCACGCTGTGTTCTCAATTCGTCTAATTTTTCTGGTGTATTTTCACTTTTAAGTTCTAAGCCACGTTCTTTGAGACGCAAACGTTCCATCTTATAATTAATCGCACCAATTAGATCCTTCTCGATATGACGAATCTCATCGAAGATATTATTATTTTTTTCTATTGCATCCTTGAATATGCGCCATAAATCATCGCTGCCACTATGCTTCTGACCGTTTAAATTTAACTCTGTCAGATAACCATAAAAGTTTCCCCATTCTCGACGTTCAACAATCATCGCGTCTTCAGGATAAGTTCTGTTCTGTATGCCAGCATTCAAAATCCAACGAAAATCAAGACCTGATACATCTCTGTTACCGGTCTTAATTAAATCGCGCACAACAACTTCACCTTCATAGCCTGGGTTACCTGCCCGCGAACGCGATACCGTTTCTTCATCAACGATCTCACCCATTAATCGAACAGCTTCACCATTTGGTTCTGTGTAATAATCAAACACAGCAACGTTAGCTGGCCAAAAGTGACCAAGACCACGAACGGCAATTAAACCAATCAAGCCTGCGACCATAATCACAGAAATTGAAACAGCGCCTGCATTTAACCAAACAAATGGTGTGCCTGAATTAAACCAGTTTATTATTCGTGTCTTCATTAGAGTGAACTGTATTTTGTACGTAACCGCTGCCGCACAACTTCAGCAATCGTGTTAAAAAAGAATGTCACGCCAAAAAGAACCAAGGCACCAAGAAAAAGAATTCGATAATGTGTACTGTCTACTTCTGTTTCAGGCATTTCCACGGCAATGTTTGCAGACAATGCTCGGAAGCCTTCAAAAATACTCATATCCATGATCGCAGTATTACCCGTTGCCATAACAACAATCATAGTTTCACCAACAGCCCGACCTAAACCAATCATCACCGCAGAAAAAATACCCGGACTGGCTGTTAACAAAATAACGCGTACCATGGTTTGCCATGACGTTGCGCCCAGCGCCAGAGAACCAGTGGTTAAATGCTTTGGCACACTGTAAACCGCGTCTTCACTGATAGAGAATATAGTCGGTATGACAGCAAAACCCATGGCAAAACCAACCACCATTGAATTACGTTGATCGTAAGTAATACCCATTTCCGTGCTTAACCATAATGGCAAATTACCACCAAAGAATAGATTTTCGATTGGCTGACTTATTCCTATAGATAAGGCTGTAGCAATAATAACCACGGGCATTAATAAAGCAGCTTCCCAACCTTCAGGAACTTTATGTTTAATATGGTCAGGAACGAATTCCCAAACTGCTGCTGCAAGGAGAATACTTAATGGCACAAAAACTATTAGCACAAACATACCCGGTAAATGCGTCTCAACAAACGGTGCTAACCAAAGTCCAGCAAGAAAACCAAGAATCACAGTCGGTAACGCTTCCATTATTTCAATAGTTGGCTTTACAACCTGGCGCATTTTTGGCGCCATAAAGTAAGCAGTATACATCGCACCTAAAATCGATAATGGAATTGCAAACAGCATCGCATAAAATGCAGCTTTAAACGTACCATAAGCAAGTGGCGTTAAACTGAACTTAGGTTCAAAGTCACTGCTCGCTGAAGACGATTGCCAAATGTATTCCGGCTTATCCCGGCTTTCATACCAAACTTTTCCCCAGATTGATTTAAATGAAATTTCCGGGTGCTCATTATCAACATGCCAAAATTGTAATTCACCCTTGTCATTTTCAATTAACGCAGCATTAGCCCTTGGTGATAATGTAACTGCATTTAACGCATGATCATCAATTTGTTTAAGTAAAACGGTTCTATGTGCTGTTGTATGGTAAATGCCCATTTCACCGCTTTCATCTATTGCAATAAAACCTTTACGAGAATACTCAGGTGCGATTGCAGTTATTGATGATTTTTGTTTGTTAAATGATCTTATCTTTTGCAGCGTGTAATTATTATCTTCATCTCTTACTGGAAACCACTGTGCAACTTGTCCACTAGAATCACCAATTAAAATTGATATGCCGCCCGCTAAAAACTCTAACGCTGTTATCTGCACACCTTCTTCAACTGCTTTTACTTTCTGTACTAAACGAGGTTCTGCTTTGTTACTTATGTCATAATAATAAACATTGCCAAGTGCATCAGCGACATACAATTCCCGTTGTTCAATATCCAGCTTTAAATCAACAATCTCTTCCGTATCAATTGAAATGAGACTTTGTTTCCGAGTGACTTCAACTTCATCACTTAAAAATGATTCTTCTTTAATAATGTTAATAAGGTTTATTTGAGCCTGTTTTCCATGCGTCGCAATCGTGGCTTCTTCACCATCATATTGAATACTGATTTGTTTAATCGGCAGACCTGATCCATCGATCAGAATCGCTTCTTCACCGAAAGGAAAATAAATATCGGGCGTGATTAAACGGACATCGTCAGGGTAGGTAACCGCGTAGTCGTGTTGAAAAAATAAGACCGAACCATTAGACAGACCCAAACCGATCATGCGTTCTGTTTGGTCTCCTCTGGCAACTGTTGTTATTGAAACGTCAGCAGGAATATTCAGATCAATGGCTTTTTGTATTTCACCATTTTGAGTAGAAAAGAAGACGGCTTGACCTGAATCATTTATTCGTAAACCAATCTCTCGCTGCTCTTCCATAGCATAAATAAGTGTATTGTTATTTTCTTCGGCGCCAGGAACAGAATAAATCGCAATCGGTTCAATATGTGCTGACTTGAACATCGGTATAACGACATAAAGCAGGTAAAAAGCAATTAGCACAATTGCGAGAATCACGCCAATACCACCAAAAGCCATCAAATAACGAGTAGCAACATCCTTAATGTGACGCCATTTCCGATAGTGACTCGCTGATTCGGAATTAAAATCAGGGAGATCAGCACTGACAGCAAGTTCATTTGAGTTCATCTGCGCCATTCTAGAATGGCTTTATGACAGTTCTGTTACAACGACGGGATATTGTGATGAAACAGTGTTTCACAGATATTACAGCCTAAATGTGAAAACCCCGCCGAAGCGGGGTTCTATTTCTAGAAAGACATTTAGCAGAGAGGGAAAATGTTAAATGCCTTAACTCTTCCTTGATTACTTAAGCTTGGCTAATTCACCCTCAGCCACTTTTGCTGGTAACGGAATGTAACCATCTTTCACAACAACATTCTGACCAATTTTAGAAAGAACCATTTTCATAAATTCAGTTTCTAAAGGAGGTAATGCTTTATTAGGCTGCTTATTTACGTAAACATATAAAAAACGACCTAGTGGGTACTTTCCTGCTGAAGCATTGATAGGTGTTGCTTCAATGTATTCACCACCTTCTTTCTTGGTCAATGGTACAGCTTTAACACCTGAGGTTTTATAACCAATACCAGAATAACCTAATCCATTAAGTGATTTGGTTACACCTTGAACGACTGATGCAGAACCGGGTTGTTCGTTTACGCTATCTTTATAGTCACCTTTACAAAGTGCTTTCTTTTTAAAATAACCATAAGTACCTGATACTGAGTTACGACCATAAAGTTGAACGGGACGGTTTGCCCAGTCACCAGTTAAACCTAGTTGACCCCAGGTAGTAATGTCATTTGCATAACCACATTTACGTGTTGCAGAAAACATCGCGTCAACCTGGGGAATAGTTAAACCTTTAATTGGGTTATCTTTGTTTACATAAACTGCCAATGCATCTATCGCAACAGCGATAGCAGTGGGCTTATAACCGAATTTACTTTCGAATGCGGCTAATTCTTTATCTTTCATCTTTCGGCTCATAGGACCAAAGTTGGAAGTTCCTTCACTTAATGCAGGCGGCGCTGTTGATGAACCTGCTGCCTGAATTTGAACATTTACATTAGGATAAAGGCGTTTGAACTCTTCAGCCCAAAACGTCATTAAATTTGCCAAGGTATCAGAGCCAACACTACTGATGTTACCTGATACGCCGCTAGCTTTAGTATAGTCAACCAGACCAACGTCAACTTTATCCTCCGCCATTACTGGCAAAGAGAGAGATAGCGCAACTAAAATTGTGGAAAACCTCTTAATAGTCATTTTGATTTATCTCCTTTGAGATAGTGAATATAAATAATAATATGCGAAGGGATTATCCCCGGATCAAATGACACTAAAGTTAAAACAATATGACAGTTTAATGACAAACAGATATGGCAGGCTATTTGGAAGACTGTAATGAAATAATTATGCTGTTAACACCGAATCCACATTGTTTTTAGCGTCGACAATAAGCGATGCCGGCACGTCACAACGAAACAAACTGCCTTTACCTACTTCGCTTTCAATATGAAGATCGCCTTCATATCGTGCTAAAGCATGTTTAACTATAGCAAGCCCAAGTCCTGTTCCACCCTTTTCACGCGAACGACCCTTATCAATACGGAAAAAACGTTCTGTTAACCTTGGTATGTGTTCTGGTGCAATGCCGAGCCCATTATCCCGAACGCTGAAATGTGCGCCTGTTTCATTTTTATACCACTCAACATCAACAGCACCATGCTCTGGTGTATATTGAACAGCATTAAAAACAAGATTTGAAAAAATACTATAAATTTCTCGTTGGTTTGCTTGCAGATATAAAGCTGGATCAGCTTTAAGCGTAATTTTATGACTCATAAAGCCACTTAACGATCTTGCTTCATTGACTATCGCCACTAACATATCAGGTATAGGTATTGTTTCTTTTACACTTTGTCCGGAACTGGCTTCTAACCCGGATAACTTTATTAGATCCTCAATCAAATTTTGCATCCGTGCTGTTTGCGAACGCATTTGCTGCATATAAGCAATCCATTCTGGCGGACACTCTTCATCATCAACAAAACCTTCGAGATAACCGGAGATTACTGTTAGAGGTGTTCTTAACTCATGCGAGGCATTAGCAATAAAATCTTTTCGCATCTGATTAATGCGTGTGATAGCCGTAATATCTCTGGCAACAAGTAATTTTTGTGTTTCACCATAAGCTGATATACGTACTTCCAACATTATTTTATTATCTATCGGCGATGCGATCTGTAAACCTCTTTCCAATTCAGACTCACTCGAATATAGATATTGTATTAATTTCGGGTAACGAACCAAATTAGGTAATCTTAAACCATTGTCCTTAGGCCATTGCACCCCTATATATTCTCGTGCTTTCTCATTAGCCCATTCAATTTCACCATGCTCACCCAACACAATGACTGCATCAGGCAAAGCCCGAGTCGCTTCCTGAAATCGCTTTAGATAACCAGAAAGTTTTTGTTTGCGGGACTTATTTCTATCTCTTAGATAATCAATCTCACGACAGGTCTCATCGATCAAACCCATCTGTGATGGTCCGTTCGTTTCCTGTCTTTTTTGTAACCATATCAAAATTTTTGTAAATTCTTTGTATTGCCACCAGATAAAGAAAAATAATCCAGCAATAATACAGAGCAAAAAATAACCAGAAACCATTCCTGCTAAAGCACTTAGAAAAAGTACACTGATAAAGCGCCAGAGATCGTACTTCATTTTGATAAGAGACTAACGCGTAGAGAAACGGTATCCAACACTACGAACCGTCTGAATGAACTTATCAAAACCAAAAGGTTCAAGCGTTTTTCTAAGACGTCGAATATGGACATCAACGGTACGCTCTTCAACATAGACATTCTCACCCCAAACCTGATCGAGCAGTTGAGAACGACTATACACCCGTTCGGGATGCCCAATAAAGAAATGGAGCAATTTAAATTCGGTAGGACTGATCTCTATATCCTGCCCATCGGCTGATACGCGATATGTTTCCGGGTTAAATAATAAACCTTCGACTTCGATCGTCCCTGAATCTTCAGTACCGGAATAGCGCCGAAGTACAGCCCTGACTCTGGCAACTAATTCTTTTGTAGAAAAAGGTTTGGTAATGTAATCATCAGCCCCCGTTTCAAGCGCACGCACCTTATCTTCTTCTGCGCCTTTAGCCGTCAACATAATAATCGGAATATCTCGCGTTTCCGCTACACTACGCAAACGACGTGCGTAATCAATGCCGCTCATGCCAGGCAACATCCAATCAAGCAATATCAAACCAGGGCGCTCCGAAGCTATTGTCGTTCTCGCCTGTTCAACATCAACAGCTTCTTTACAATCAAAGCCTTCTTTCATTAAAGCGTAACCAAGCATGTCACGAATGGCTTCTTCATCTTCAACGATAAGTATTTTATCTTTCATAAAATTAAATTCGGCATCAAACATATTTCTGTATTAGAAAGCACCAATATTACAACTTCATGACAAAAAAAGCTCATTGAAGCAACAAAGCCCAAAATTATTTCTATATTGAATAAATTACATTAAATTTTGTAATGCTATTGTCACAGTTCTTTCATTGCTTTGTCACATAAGATTCATTGAGTTGCAACAGTCCACCCCTAATGTAAGCACCATAAATTGGAGAGGCTCTTGTTTAGAGTGCATCACCATTTAAATAGTTTTTAATCCACTTTAAAGGAGAAATACCGTGTTTAAGAAAACACATCTAAAAAGTCTGTTAGGTTCGATTTTAATCGGCGCAATGGCAGCAATTTCAACACCGGCAATGGCAACTAACGAAGCTATGCTCGATCTTTTAAAAATCTTGCGTGATAAAGGCAGTATAACTGCTGATGAATATGACGTGCTTAAGAATGCCGCCAAAGCAGATGGGGAAAAGGTCGAAGGCAATATCAACGAAATGAAAGCTGATGTCGCCAAGAAAACCAAAAACATGCCTAAGATCAATACCAAAGGTAAACTGCAAATTTCATCACAAGATGGTGATTACAAATTCCGTGTAGGTGGTCGTCTGCAAGCTGATACAACCATTGGCCTAGGTGATGTTAATTTTGGGTCTGAAGCAGGTAATCCTATAACCGAGTTTCGTCGAGCCCGCATGTATTTGAGTGGTGAAATGTATAAAGCTTGGAAATTCAAGTTTCAATACGATTTTGCTGACCAGTCTGCTGGTGCAACATCCGCAGCTAACACAGCTGGTTTCAAAGATGCCTATATCGCATATAAGGGTTTTAAGCCGCTAACGATTACATTAGGTCATCATAAAATGCCTTTAAGTATGGAAGAGTTGACGAGCTCTAAATACATTACCTTTATTGAACGTTCGCAATTGGTGAATGGTATTGTGGCTGATACTGGTGGTGGTCGTCAGTACGGACTATCTGCAAAAGGGCATTTCAATAATATGTTTACTGCTGCTGCCGGCATATATGCAGGTTCTGCAAATGAAGATGCTTCAGATAGCCAGACTGGTTTTACTAGTCGGGTAACTTTTTCTCCTATTCATGAAAAAACTAAAATGGTTCACTTAGGCCTGGGTTTTGATAAATCCAGAGACCAAGGTGGCGGTTTCAACATTGATGGCGAACCTGAAATTCATCCAGGTCGTGACATCCTTGAAAATGAAGCTGCAAACTATAGAGACTCTACAACATGGGTTGCTGAAGCTGCAGGTATCTATGGTCCTTGGGCAATACAGGCTGAGTATGCTACGAACGAACTGGAAGATAGTCCTACTTTAGCAGACATTGATGCCGATGCCTGGTATGTCTATGGCAGTTATCACTTTACTGGTGAGTCTCGTAACTATAAATGGAAGAAAGGTGCGTACAGTCAAACTAAGGTTAAAAACCCACTTGGTAAAGGTGGTATTGGTGCTTGGGAGGTTGCATTACGTTATACCAACGGTGAATACGAAAATGCTAGTGCACCTGTAGTGTCTTCAGACGCTGATATTATTACTGCCGGCTTAAACTGGTACCCGATTAATAACGTACGTTTCTCCGCAAACTACGTAAACGTGCTTGATGCGAGTCCTGCTTCAGATACAGAGTTAGCTGCTGACTTAGATGCTGGGTCAACTGCTGATGATGCTGAGTACTTCATCCTTCGTGGTCAATGGTACTTCTAAGTAATCGATAATCTCTTTCTCTAGAGATGGGCCCCGCTTCGGCGGGGTTTTTTATTTACACGGACGTAATGTCATCGAAAATTGCTCCTGCATTTTCGATATTTCCGCCATCCATGGCGGTCGTGTATAGATAACCAGCTTTAATAATCTCATACATATTAATGAGAAATTTGTAGCTACAAAATACCCAATACAGATAATTTTAGCCCGACGAAGGTGATGCTAGTATTGAAGCGTTTCAAAGGATTATTAATAATTATAAGGAGATATATTATGAAACTAATCAATTCGATTATTCTTACCCTGCTATTAGCATTACCTATCATTGGCTTCAGTGCAGAAGCTATCAACATTAACACTGCTGACAAGGAAACCTTAATGTCTGTCATTAAAGGCGTTGGCGAAATGAAGGCGGAAGCCATCATTGCTTACCGTAAAGAAAATGGTGATTTTAAATCAGTAGATGAGCTGATTAACGTAAAAGGCATTGGACAAGGTACGGTTGATAAACATAAGGAGCAACTCACCGTTTCAAATTAACACTTTCCTTCTCTTTCTATTAAGGTCTGCTTTGAATAAGCAGGCCTTAATAGTTTCTGAGCCATTTCTTAAGAAAGCCATTCTATTTTTTTAATGCCTTGCGTATATCTACTAGATATACTAATGTATATTTATTAGATATACACATTTTGATAATAGGTAATTAAAAATGGCTAAATCCGCTCCCATTAATATGCGCGTAGAACCTGAACAACAAGCATTACTAACAAAAGCTGCATCTTTACTTAATATGGATAGAACTGCTTTCATATTAAATGTGGCTTGTCGCGAAGCAGAAAATGTATTGCTGGATCGAAGACTTTTCCAATTAGATCCCGAGGCCTTCACATCTTTTGAAAAAGTATTAGACAAACCAATACCTGATAACTCTAAATTGAAGGCTTTATTATCTGAGACATCGCCTTGGGATTAGTCTCTTTTCCGTCAGTACTTAAAGAAAGTCATAAGTTTCATGAATTTGATTGTGGAAATAATTCACTTAATGAATGGTTAACAAAACGAGTCATCAAAAACCAAGATAGTGGTGCGAGTCGAACCTTTGTCATTCGTTCACAAGACAAAGTTATCGGCTACTACACTCTGGCAAGCGGTAGTGTAGAACGCCTGAATACACCAAAGGCAATTTCACGAAATATGCCTGAATCAATACCAGTAACGGTATTAGGTCGTTTAGCTATTGATAAGCAGTTTCAACGACAACATCTTGGTTCAGCATTATTAAAAGATGCGATCCAAAGAACGGCTTTAATATCAAAAGATGTTGGTGTTCATGCTTTACTCGTTCATGCTTTAGACGATCTGGCGAAAGCATTTTATTTACAATACGGCTTTATAGAATCACCGATCGATTCTTTGACTCTTTTCTTATCTTGTAAGCAATTTAGACCATTAGTTTAAACGGATGTAAGCTCTGCTTTGTTTGATAAAGCCGCTTTGGCTTTTCCATTTCTTCACGCTACTGTATCCTTGCTGCATTTTATAAATCGACATACACATCAACATGGATAATGAATATAAGCCGGGGCAAATTGAGTCCGAGGTGCAAAAGAAATGGGAAGACGGTAATGTTTTCCATGTAACTGAAGATCCGAATAAAGAAAAGTTTTATTGCCTTTCCATGTTTCCTTATCCCAGTGGCAAATTACATATGGGACACGTGCGAAATTACGCCATTGGTGATGTCATCAGCCGCTATCAACGTATGCAGGGAAAAAATGTAATGCAGCCTATGGGTTGGGATGCATTTGGTTTGCCCGCTGAAGGCGCCGCCATTAAAAACAAAGTGCCGCCGGCAAAATGGACTTACGAAAATATCGACTATATGCGCGGGCAATTAAAGCGTCTCGGTTTTGCCTATGACTGGGGTCGGGAACTGGCAACCTGTAGCCCTGATTATTACCGCTGGGAACAATGGTTTTTCACTCAGCTTTACGAAAAAGGGCTAGTTTACAAAAAGACCTCTATTGTGAACTGGGATCCGGTTGATCAAACTGTATTAGCCAATGAACAAGTTATCGATGGTAAGGGCTGGCGTTCCGGCGCGGTTGTTGAACGTCGTGAAATACCACAGTGGTTTTTAAAAATCACCGATTATGCTGATGAATTATTAGACGATCTGGAAAAACTTCCTGGCTGGCCTGATGCCGTTCGCACCATGCAAGCAAACTGGATAGGTCGTTCTGAAGGTGTTGAAGTTGATTTTAAAGTTGAAGACTCAGACGAAACCTTACGTATTTATACAACGCGTCCCGATACCATTATGGGTATCACTTATATGGCCGTAGCAGCAGAACACCCACTAGCCAAACTAGCCTCTGAAAATGATGCCGGCCTACGTGCCTTTATTGAAGAATGTAAAAGTGGCGGTACTACCGAGGTCGAAATGGAGACCATGGAAAAAAAAGGTCTACCGCTTAATATTAATGTACGTCACCCTATTAGCGATGAACTCATACCGCTATGGGTCTCAAACTTTGTTTTGATGGGTTATGGCACCGGTGCAGTCATGTCTGTCCCAGGACACGACCAACGTGATTGGGAGTTCGCACATAAATACGACATCCCGATTAAGCAAGTCATCTTCCCTGCGGATGATAGCGAACACGATTTAGCCGAATCTGCTTTTACAGATAAAGGTGTATTAAAGAATTCAGCTCAATTTGATGATTTAACATCTAAAGAAGCATTTGACGCCATCGCCAACTTCGTCGAAGAAAATAATTGTGGTAACCGTAAGATTAATTACCGCTTAAGAGACTGGGGTGTATCTCGTCAACGCTACTGGGGTTGCCCAATACCCATCATTAATTCGAAAGATGGCAAAACACACGCAGTCCCAGCTGATCAATTACCAGTTGTGCTACCAGAAGATATTGAATTTGAAGGTATCAGCTCACCGATAAAATCCATGCCGGAATTTATTAATGTTGATGCGCCAGATGGCAGCGGCGCTGCAGAAAGAGAAACCGATACGTTTGATACTTTCTTTGAGTCTTCCTGGTATTTTGCGCGCTATTGTTGCCCTGATAATGAAGAAGCAATGCTGGATGACCGCGCTAATTACTGGCTGCCAGTTGATCAATATGTCGGCGGTATTGAACACGCCATTCTGCATTTACTCTATGCTCGTTTCTTTCATAAATTAATGCGCGACTTAGGTTTCTTAAAAAGTGACGAACCGTTTACCAATTTATTGACACAGGGCATGGTATTGAAGGACGGCTCGAAGATGTCAAAATCAAAAGGCAATGCGGTCGACCCTCAACCTTTGCTTGATCAATACGGTGCCGATACAGTGCGTTTATTTATGATGTTTGCCTCACCACCTGAACAAAGTCTGGAATGGTCAGACACGGGTGTTGAAGGTGCACACCGCTTTTTAAAACGTTTATGGAAATTAGCCAGTACACATATTAATGAAGGCGAAGCGCCAACACTGGAACCGTCATCTTTAACTGACGCGCAACGAGATTTACGCCGCAAGATCCATCTCACTATTGATAAAGTAAATGATGATATCGGTCGCCGCTATACATTTAATACCGCTATTGCTGCTGTTATGGAAATGATGAACGCCTTATCGCGCGGCGATATGAAAGAAGATAATGACCGCGCCATTATGCGTGAAGGCATAGAAACAGCAACACTGCTGCTAGCGCCTATTGTCCCTCATATCAGCGATGCACTCTGGATTGCTCTGAGGCATGATGAACTTATAATCAATGCCGCCTGGCCTAAATCAGATCCTGGGGCACTCGAACAAAACACAATTGAAATGGTTATCCAGGTCAATGGTAAACTTCGTAGCAAAATTTCAGTGGGCAAAAATACTGATGAGGAAAAAATAGAAGCCATAGCCATTGAAGATGAAAACGTCAAACGTCATACCGAAGGCAAAACTATCAGAAAAGTCATTGTTATTCCGGGACGATTAGTGAACATCGTGGTGTCATAGGGTAAGATGCGAAATAAGACGATACGTAACTTGCACGGGGATATTTGATGAAAACACGCCTACTACTAATATGCATGCTGATACTAACAAGCGCATGTGGATTTCATCTGCGTGGTTCACAACTAACCGAGTTTGATATTGCTAATATTTATATTAATCCATCGAGTGCACCACTGCTTGCCAAGGAAGTTAAATCCCAATTGTTAGGAGCAGGTGTATCTTTAGCCAGTTCAGTGCAAAACGCATCCTATGTCATCACCTTAAAAGAAGAGCGTTTCGAAAAATCGGTACTTAGTGTCTCTGCTTCGACAGGTAAAGTTGAAGAATATCAAATTGTCTATAAAGCAAAGATGGATGCAGCTCATGCTGACGGTCGCAATATTGTTAAAAACGATAAAGTCAGATCTGCTCGTGATCTCACTTTTGACGAAAATGCCGTGTTAGGTAAATTCTCAGAAGAGGGAATTCTGCATGAAGATTTAGTTCGCCTTGCTGCTAGTCAGGTGCTCCGTCGTCTACAGGCATTATTAACTGCCAATAAATAAATGCGATTACGCCCTGATCAGCTTAATAGTCATTTACAACGATCAACTTTAGCACCGATCTATTTTGTTAGTGGTGATGAACCTTTACAAAAATTAGAAAGCATTGACCAAATAAGGATGGCGGCACGCTCACAGGGCTACGATGAACGCCTTGTGTTTAACGTTGATAAATCTTTTGACTGGAGCTCTATTAATCAGGCTTCAGCTAACATGTCTTTATTTTCCAGTCGTCGAATTATTGAGTTACGTATGTCTTCGCCAAAGCCGGGCAAAGAAGGTGGCCGTGTTTTGCTCGAATATGCAGAACAAGCAAACGAAGATAACCTTCTTGTAATTAGTTCAGATAAATTAGATAAGAGTGCACAAAAGAACAAATGGGTTAAAGCCGTAGAAAAAGTCGGCATATTGATACAGGTATGGCCAGTCAACCCTGCTCAATTACCCGGCTGGATTCAAAATCGACTTCAGTCCAAACAGAAACGTATTACACTAGATGCTGCCAGATTAATTGCACTGCGCGTTGAAGGAAATTTACTTGCTGCACAACAGGAAATCGACAAGCTGATTCTTTTAATTGATAAAAACAGTATCGATATAGAGGATGTTATTGCTGCAGTTGCTGACAGTTCTCGCTATGATGTTTTCGATTTGATAGAAAGTGCATTTCTTGGCAATACTGATCGTACTTTACATATGCTGCAAGGTTTACGAAACGAAGGCACTGAACCAATGGCTTTATTCGGTGCGTGGATGTGGGAGTTCAGGCGCTTATGTTCTATCGCACATCAACATGAAGCTGGCGCAAATCTGGAAGGTCTTTTCAAATCATATCGAATATGGGACCAAAAGAAGCGACCAATGAATGCCGTTTTGAAACGTCATTCATGTAAATCATTTGATCAATTATTAAAATTTTGTGCGACGATAGACAAGACATTAAAAAGTAGTCAACGAGATCAAGCCTGGGATCAATTTAATGCGCTATTATTAGCCATAGCCGGGGCAAATACATTTAAGCTGCAAATTGCGTGAGAGAATTTTCGAGAAGGTTAGTTAATGGATATTAAAAAATACATGTTGGAAGTGGGTCAGCTTGCCAGAGCATCGGCAGGCATGATGGCGCGCGCAACAACAGCGCAAAAGAATAATGCATTGCATGCTATTGCAGAAAATATTATTAAACATCGTGCTGCCCTCGCCAAAGCAAATGCAGAAGATTTAAAAGCAGCAAAAGAAAAAAATCTTGAGTCAGCATTGGTCGACAGACTGGAGTTAACCGATGCACGCATAGATTCCATGGTTGAAGGTTTAAATCAGATTGCCAGCCTAAGTGATCCTGTCGGCACCATTACTGATTTAGCATTGCGCCCTAGCGGCATTCAAGTCGGCAACATGCGTGTTCCTTTAGGTGTGGTCGGTATCATTTATGAATCCAGACCTAATGTTACCGCTGATGCTGCCGCACTATGTTTAAAATCGGGTAATGCCACTATCTTGCGTGGTGGTTCTGAAGCGGTAAATTCAAATCAAGCCATTGCCAAGTGCATCAATATCGGAATGGTAGAAGCAGATTTACCACAAGAAGCCGTGCAAGTTATTTCAACAACAGATCGTGCTGCCGTTGGTGAATTATTGACCATGCCAGAATATGTTGACGTCATTGTGCCTCGAGGGGGCAAAGGCTTGATTGAGCGCATCAGCAACGAAGCACGCATGCCTGTGATTAAACATCTCGATGGTATTTGTCATGTCTACATCGATAATGATGCCGATATAGAGAAAGCAGTAAACATTGCCTTAAATGCAAAGACACAACGTTATGGTACTTGTAATACGATGGAATGTTTATTAGTTGCTAAGTCTGTTGCAAAAGATGTACTCGATAAATTGGCACCATTATACAAAGACGCCGGTGTTGAGATTCGCGGTTGTAAAGAATCCGCCAAATTAATAGGCGGTATTAAGATCGCGACGGAAGAAGATTATGGCACAGAATATCTGGCGCCTATTATGTCTTTAAAAATCGTCGCGGATGTTGATGAGGCTATGCAACATATTAGCAAGTACAGCTCGCAACATACGGAAGCCATTGTTACCGAAAACTACACAAGCTCTCGCCGCTTTTTGCGAGAAGTAGATTCAAGTTCAGTAATGGTAAATGCATCAACACGTTTTGCCGATGGTTTTGAATATGGATTAGGTGCTGAGATTGGTATTAGCACGGATAAATTCCATGCTCGCGGTCCTGTTGGACTGGAAGGATTGACTTCGAAAAAATACATTGTCCTCGGGGATGGGCACATTCGTAAATAATTAATGCAACTTATCGGAATTCTCGGCGGTACATTTGATCCAATCCATAATGGACACATTCGGCTTGCGCTTGAAGCACAGCAGCAACTCGAGCTTGATCAAGTAAGGTTCATGCCGGTCAATATTCCGCCGCACCGAACACGTCCTGTAGCATCCTCAAGTCACAGACGCAGCATGATTGAATTATCAATTCAGGATGAGTCGAAACTTTACATTGATTTACGTGAGTTAGAGAGTGAAGATATCTCCTATAGCATCAATACACTTAAATCATTACGTCAGGAATTTACTGATGACGCCTTATATTTAATTGTCGGCAAAGATGCCCTTAACAAAATTGATAGCTGGAAAGATTGGCAAGAACTATTAGACTATGCACATATCGTCGTTGCGAACCGACCCAGCATATCAACAAGGGAATCAACAAATAATATTTCACCTGAATTACAAAGCTGGATAGAAAAGCATCAAATAACAGATCACGCACAACTTAAAACGTGTTCATCAGGAAATATTGTGTTTATTAACATCCCCATGCTGGACATTTCATCAAGCATGGTTCGCAAATTTTATTTAGAAAATAAAACTGTCGATAATTTGCTGCCGACAATAGCTCAAACTTATATAAAAGATAACCAACTTTACCTGGACACTGCATGAAGACAAAAGAACTCGTTGATATTACCCTCACCGCTCTGGATGACGTTAAAGCAATTGATGTCACAGTATTTGAAGTAAGCAAATTAACCAGCATATCTGACTACATGATTATCGCTAGCGGGCGTTCAAAACGCCAAGTTAATGCTTTAGCCGAAAAGGTCGTAGAAGTAGCAAAAAAGAACGGCATTAAACCTTTGGGCGTCGAAGGCAAAACAGAAGGCGAATGGGTATTGGTTGACCTGGGTGATATTATTGTCCACCTCATGCACCCGGATACACGCGAATACTATCAACTGGAAAAACTCTGGGGAGCTGAGCCGAACAAGGAAGCCGAAAGTAGTTAGGCAACCATGCAAATCGATTTAATAGCCGTCGGCAAACGCATGCCAACATGGATAGAATCAGGGTTTAAAGAATATGCAAAGCGTTTACCAAAAAACATCAATTTCAAACTAATAGAAATTAATCCCGCCATCCGCGGTAAAAACAACAGCGCCGAAAACTACAAACAAAAAGAAGAAGAAAACATCAATGCCGTGCTCGCAGATAAAAGTTTTATCATTGCATTAGACGAACACGGCAAAACAATCAGCAGTCAAAAGCTCGCAAACCAATTGCAAACATGGAACGATGAAAACCAACACATTAGTTTAATCATCGGCGGCGCAGATGGATTAAGCGACGCGATAAAAAAGAAAGCTAATCAATTATGGTCACTATCAGGAATGACATTGCCACATGGCTTAGTCAGAGTGATGATTGCTGAACAGATATATAGAGCTTGGACGATAACGCAGAATCATCCTTACCACCGGGAGTAGCCCTTTAATTTTTAATCCTTACTAACTTTGCTTTTCGTCTTCAAGACGCCTCACTTTTCTTTAAAGAAAAGTAAGCAAAAGAACTCTTGGATTTATCGTGCCGATGCTTTTTAGTTACCACCCATTTGGTTTATAAATTTTAGTGTTTTCAATTGGGCTAGGTAATTGTGATTTAATAATAGTACTTTTTCTTATTGTTCGTTGAAAATCAGAGTTTGCCATAAGTTGTTTTGAAGCTCTTCTTCTCCAAGGGGTGAAAAGACCAACCTTCTTTTTACAATCCACACGAACTAACTTCATAGCTTCAGCCAAGTCGCTATCGTTACTAATCACAATTGCACAATCATAAACATCCTTCCAAGCATCATTTACCATATGCACTGCAAGATTCACATCTGATCCTTTTTCTTCGACTTTATATACTTCAACTGTCTTTCCATAAGTAAAGTCAACTGGCTTCATTCTTGTTTTATTCTCAAGGAAATGGCCATATATTATTTTTATCTCTGGAGTATGTTTAGATAAGGCTTTTATATATGTTGCTTGTCGAAGAGGTGCGTCAGGATTATCTTTTCGACTATTTACTAACGCCGTACAATAGACAATGGAATCTATTCGGTGATGGGGCTTTAATATATTTTGACACATGGCTTTTAGATCAAGCCATTTACATGACGTGCCTTTCACAGCGCCATAATAAAAATTGAATCCATCAATATATATAACTGTACGCATCCCTGTACCTTATAAAGCAAAGGGCCTTAAGGATTGCTCCTCAAGACCCTGCGGCCTGCCGACGAAACGACAGGGGTAGTAAACTTAATTATAGATGCTCTATGTGCCTATAATCAAGAGCCTGCATGCAATTATTTCTAACTTGTTGACTAAATCAAAAGGTCTGTGTCGATTGATTTAATAATTTTCCCTTATGACCTGCCGAGGTGTTGTTTTCTTTCTCGGTTGAGCTACAGGGATGTATCGAGAGTGCATTAGGAAAGGACGACCGCCATGGATGGCGGAAGTGTCGATTGTGCAGGAGCAATAATCGACGGGAGTATGTGCGTGCCGTAAGAAATAAAACGACACCGAGGGTACCCGCAGGGCAAGGCATTTGGGGTGGCCTTTTTCTTCGTTAGTTCTTTTTTGGCCACGCAAAAAAAGTTTTGTACATGGATGTACTTATACTGCGATCGCATGGATGCGGAAGAGCAGTGTACTCGCTATCAAGCGGGAACAGTAATAAATAATATCTGGATTCCCGCCTACGCGGGAATAACAAAGGAATAAAACTTTATTATGACTTCTTAATCCGAACTACATTCATAAACTCCATGTCAAATCCACCAACATTTTCTGTTGACGGATAATAAGTCAAATTCACTCTAGCGCCTTTAAGATTTCGATATTCTATTTTTCGTTTAAATCGAAACGGCACGTCATAACCTTCAAGTGTGATGGTATTAATAATCCACTCTGTGCCTTTCTCAACTCGCTGCACATGTGATGCGACTTTCTGCATTTCCATATGAATAAGTTCTCGGTGAGCTTCCAATAATTTTTGGACGGGGGATTTCATATTGAATAATCATGCTGCATAAGGTGGGATCTTATCTAGTTTCTTTCCTAAGTGGCGATGCGCTTCTTCAACATCATAATCTGATTGCAGTCCCATCCAGAATGATTCCGAAACATTAAAGTATTTAGCTAATCGAACAGCAGTATCGGCTGTCACTGATCGCTTACCGTGTACAATTTCATTTATACGTCTTGGTGGCACACCAATATCACGCGCTATGCGATTTTGACTGATTTCCATTGGCAGTAAAAATTCTTCCAGTAAAATCTCACCGGGATGTATATTTGGTAATTTCTTCATCTCTATTCAACTCAATTTATTCAAATTTTTAGTCATTAAAGATATCAATTGTATAACTTATCATGGACTATAACGCAATGCGTTATAGCGGTTATTTCTCTTGCTCATTCGATGAAACATAAGCCATAATCCGTCTCCTTTTCAATCAGCATAATTATAACAATGTGGTTCAAAAATCTTCGTATTTACCGTCTTACTAAAGACATTGATATTTCTCCTGAAACATTAGAAGACGCTTTAGCTGAACAAAACTTCACGCCTTGCATGAATATGGATTTTTCCAAATATGGTTGGGTTCCGCCTTTGGGTAAGAACAGTGAAATGTATACTCATAGTTGCAGCGGTTACGTCATGATCTGTGCACGTAAGCAGGAAAAGATTCTACCTCCAGCAGCGGTTAATGAAGTCGTCGAAGAAAAGGTTCTTGATTTTGAACAGGAGCAAACGCGTTCTATTTACCGCAAAGAGAAACGTACTCTTAAAGAAGATGTGATTCATTCCTTATTACCGCGCGCATTAACGCGTTCCTATCTGGTTTATGCTTATTTCGATCCTAAAAATAAATTATTGATTATTGATTCAGCCAGTTCTAATAAAGCGGAAGAATTTATGGATCATTTGCGCGCTACATTGGGTAGTCTGCCTGTTGTACCGTTGAAGTGTCATGGTGATGCGGCAAATATCATGACTCACTGGCTACAAGACACACCACCAAAAATGTTTGAACTCGATAATGAATGTGAATTACAAAATCCACAAGAAAGTAAAAACATAATTCGTTGTAAAAACCAGGAGCTGGAAAGCGCTGAAGTATTAAGCCATTTAAAAGCAGGCAAACGCGTCACTCAACTGGCCATGATTTGGCGTGATGCGATTCGTTTTGTTTTATCCGATGATTTTTCTATTAAACGTTTACGCTTTGAAGAAATTATTCAAGAACAGGCAGAAGGTGAAGCTGATGATAGAGCGACACAATTTGATCAGGATTTTGCTGTTATGGTTTTACAATTACACGAATTTATCAAAGAGCTACTTGAAGAATTTGGTGGTATAGAATTATGAAAATTGCTCTCGCTTCAAGATCCCCGCGCCGTCGCGAATTATTGCAGCAAATTGGCGTTGAGTTTGACATCATCGATATTGAAATAGATGAAAGCTGGGATGGCAATGAGATTCCTAAAGATTATGTCTGCCGAATTGCCACAGAAAAAGCACGCGCAGGCAAAAAATTTGTTGATAATAGCTCGCCTATTCTAGCCGCCGATACTGCCGTCGTTTTAGATGGATATATCCTCGGTAAAGCAGAAAACAAGGATGATGCTATTACAATGTTGAAAAAGTTATCTGGGAATACACATGAAGTTTTATCCGCTGTTTGTGTAATCAGCACAAAAGAACAAACTAAAATCAATATTAGTAAGGTCACATTCAAAACCCTGAGCAGCAAAGACATTGACGATTATTGCAATTCCGATGAACCGATAGGTAAAGCTGGCGGTTATGCTATTCAGGGCATAGCAGCTATTTTTATCGAACGACTGCAAGGAAGCTACAGTGGCGTTATGGGTTTACCGCTTTTTGAAACACAGCAGCTATTGGATAGCGCGTAAACAATATCCATAGTAATGGTCAACAATATAATAATAAATCGTTGACCAATCCGGTTCGCCAACATCAGTTGTAGGCCACCACATTTTTCGATTGCGCCAATGATCATGATAATGGTCTGCACAGAGATTAATCATTTCATTCGCCACAATCCGTTTAACACCATTTTCAGACTCAGCCTTGAAATAATCATCAAGCACATCAAGATAAGCTTCTCTCAATATAGGCTTGTTCTCATCTTCCATCACCGAACGGTCAACTTCCATAGCAAAATTATCACCCAACTCAACAATCCGTTCAGCATGCTGTTCTCCTTTAAGCATGCCTGCTGCCCGACTACAACTTTCCGCGTTACCTTCTTCACATTGGCGTTGGTGATATTCGCGCAGAGATTCAGCCAGAGCCAGATTAGAAATGATTATTCCTGCTGATATCAGCAAGTACTTTAAAAATACCTGTTTAGCCATAGTCCAACTCCATCCATTTTCCATTGTATTAAGAATTATTGCGAAATTATCAAATTGCTCAATATGAACCAGTATAGTTTATACGCTAATCTGACAACACAGCTTTACAGTCAGAGCCGATATCGGTATAAGAATGCTCCGGGGATAATCACAAGAATTACAACCTTCCCGCTCACAATAACGAATAATCTGTAAATAAGAGGAAGTTTCAATGAATTCAATAGCTTATATACCCATTGGTTTGGGTTTATTCGGTCTTTTTGCCGCTTTTCTGGTCTTTATGAATATAAAAAAATCACCGGCTGGTGATGGTAAATTAAAAGAAATTTCCGATGCTATCCATCTTGGCGCCATGGTCTTTATGAACAGCGAATATAAGCGTTTGGCTATATTCTGCATTATTTGTATTGTTGCTATTGCATCTTCTGATCTTGGTATGAATACCGCTCTAGCCTTTTTACTTGGCGCGTTATGCTCAGGTTCTGCGGGTTATTGGGGAATGTATACTGCGACTCACGCTAATGTTCGAACCGCAGTGGCCGCAAATACCAAAGGTGCGGCAGAAGCCTTAAACATTGCCTTTTTCGGTGGTTCCATTATGGGACTGACTGTTGCGGCGATGGGCTTGTTTGGTGTTGGCATACTCTATTATTTTTTTGCAGGTGATGCTCATACAATACATGCTATAGAAGGCTTTGCCATGGGCGCTTCATCCGTCGCCCTGTTTTCACGTGTTGGTGGTGGTATTTTTACCAAGTGTGCTGATGTTGGTGCTGACCTGGTTGGTAAGATTGAAGCGGGCATTCCTGAAGATGATCCACGTAATCCTGGTGTTATAGCAGATAACGTTGGCGATAACGTTGGTGATGTTGCTGGTATGGGTTCAGATATCTTTGAATCTTATTGTGGTGCGATGATCGCAACGATTGCATTAGCAGCAACAATGAGTGCAGCCTCTGTATATGATTTAGCTCCTGATGGAGACACAAGTACATTGACCTTCATGCCATTAGCGTTGGCTTCTATTGGTTTGATTTGTTCCATGATCGGTATTTACTCGGTAAAACTCTTCTCAGCAAAAAGCCCTGAAACTGCATTACGAATTGGCACCATGGGTTCATCTATTATTTTTATCATTGCCGCGTACATACTGATTCAAAATATGGGAGCTTCTATTAATGTTTGGGTCGCCGTTCTCTCCGGTGCTGTCGGCGGCATCATCATTGGTCTCATTACTGAATACTACACGGGTGGCGCACCTGTTAGAAAGATTGCACAAGACGGTGAAACTGGTCCTGCAACCGTTATGATTAGTGGTCTTGCCACTGGCATGCAATCTGTCGCGATTCCTGTTATTACTATTTGCGCCATTATCTTTACCGCCAGTCATTATTCTGGTCTTTATGGTGTCGGTATCGCTGCTGTCGGTATGTTAAGTACCGTTGGTATTACTATGGCCATTGATGCATATGGTCCGGTTGCAGATAACGCCGGTGGTATTGCAGAAATGGCAGAAATGGGTAAAGAGACACGTGAGATTACTGACTCGTTAGATGAAGTTGGTAATACGACTGCGGCTATCGGCAAAGGTTTTGCTATTGGCGCTGCCGCACTTGCCGCATTAGCCTTAATCAGTGCTTATATTGAGAAGGTGTCTCTTGCCTTACATGAAGTATCTGGAGGAAGCGAAGAGCTTATCTTAAGAATTAATGACCCTATCGTACTTTGCGGTATGTTCCTTGGTGGCATCTTTCCATTTTTAGTTAGTTCAATGACTATGACTGCCGTTGGGGATGCCGCGTTTGAAATGATTAAGGAAATACGTCGCCAATTCAAAGAAATTCCAGGTTTAATGGAAGGCACGGCTCAACCCGATAACGAACGTTGCGTTGATATTGCTACTCGTGCGGCATTAAAACGTATGATTGCTCCAGGTTCGCTTGCTGTGCTTGCTCCTGTTGTTGTTGGTTTCGGTCTTGGGCCGCAAGCGTTAGGTGGTATGTTAGGTGGCGCACTCATTTGCTGTGTCATGATGGCATTAATGATGGCTAACGCCGGTGGCGCATGGGACAACGCTAAAAAATATGTTGAAAAAGGAAACCTTGGTGGCAAAGGAACCGATCTTCACGCAGCTGTTGTTGTTGGTGATACGGTTGGTGATCCATTAAAAGATACTTCCGGTCCTTCGATGAATATTCTAATCAATGTAATGGCTATTGTTAGTTTGGTAATTGCACCATTATTGGTTTAGTTCATACATCATTTAGAAATACGAGAAAGCCATGTCATTACGACATGGCTTTTTTTATGTCCATGGATGGACTGTACGTCGCGAGCGCATGGATGCGCAAGAGCGACGATATATATTTTGATTAAATAGTTTAGTCTATCACTATGACAAACAGTACTGGCTTCCCACCCATTGCAAAACCCGATGCAGCAATTCTGATTCTTGGCTCAATGCCGGGACAAAAGTCACTCGATGAAAATCAATACTATGCTCACCCAAGAAATAGCTTTTGGTCGATTATGTTTCAGCTATTTAATGCTGATAAAGACTTAAGCTATGAACAACGCAAACAATTTTTATATGATCATAAAATTGCATTGTGGGATGTATTAAAAAGTTGTTACCGCAAAGGTAGTCTTGATTCAGATATTGATTACTCAACAATTGAAGCTAACGACTTTAATTCGTTCTTTATAAAATACCCCGGGATAAAAGCAGTGTTCTTTAATGGGTCAAAAGCTGAGCAGATATTTAATAAAGAAGTTTTAAAAAATCTAACCTCCTCCTGTCTAAAATATCACAAGTTGCCATCTACCAGCCCGGCACACGCTGCAATGAGCAAGGAAGAAAAACTATTGAAGTGGGAAATTATAAAAGAGCTAACTTAACGTTTATTTTACTTTTGAACTAGCAACCATATCTGCCAAACGTTTGCCAAGAACGTAACTGATATTAAAATTTAATTTAGCAACTATGTTTGGAAAAAACTTTAGATCATTTTGCATACGTTCATAATCAAAACGTAATGCTGATACATTCTCTGTTGCGACAACGTCCGCGGTTCTTTCAGTTTCACGGATATAACCAATCTCGCCAAATATCTGCCCTGGTTTTAATATGGCCAGTGAACGTGATTCACCATTATCTTTTCTGATGACTTCTGCTTCACCTGAAAGAATAAGATACATATCGCGACCTATCGTATCCTGCTCTACTAATAGATCACCTTTTTCAAATTCATGTAGCTCTGAAATCAAGATCGCTTTACGGCGTTGATAGTCCGTCATGTTTTGCAATAAAGGACTTTCATCAAGTACTTTACGATCAACTGACATAGCAAGTATTTGATAAAGACCAACCAGACGGATACGCGCCATTATGATTGGTGTAATCAGCAAGTTGGCAAAAATAGAGAACAACATAGTTGCTGCCGCCAAGGCACCAAACTGCGCAACAATAGTAAAGTTTGAGAAAATTAAAATACCAAAACCAAGTGCGAGCGCAATACTGGAAATAATAAGTGGCGTTGCTTCTTCGCGTACGGCTATATTTACTGCTTCAACATAATTTGAAGTACGACGACAAAGTTCATTGTAACGCGCCAATAAATGAATCGTGCCATCTATGGCAATACCTATCGCAATTACCGCAACCATTGCTGTACCCGGGTTTAATGGAATATCAAAGTACCCCATAATGCCAAACATTAGTGTAATGGGAATGATCGCTGGCACTAATGAGATGAAGCCACCTTTAAAAGAAGTAAACATAGCAGACATGATAAAAAAGATTAATGTCATCAATACCGCTAGTGCTTTTACCTGTGCCACCATCAAACTTTCAGCAGCATGGTTCACCATAAGGTTCTCACTTACTATGTAGGACTTCATGCCCGGCCCGACAATTTGTCCCATAGCCTCTTCCAGTTCACGAATATATTTATTAAGCGTATGTGAATCTGTGATGTTGTGTCTAACAACGATATTAGCACGACTGTAATCATGGCTAACATAGCTATCCAGATCACTGCGATGAAAAAACATTAAATACTGCGCAATCAGTTTTCGTGTTTCCGGAATAGAACCTTCGACGCCACTGTTACGAAACTCCCGATTTATAAACTTTAAATGATCAGCTAAAGATATACTGCGATCATAAACACCCTGATTATCGAGAAAATCCTGAATGTCAGATAACTTTTGAATGTTTTTCGGTTTCTGAAATGCCTTTGCCTGCTTCGACTCAAGTGATATAAAAAATATTTTTACCCCGGCAAGATCTTCATGTATGCGTTTGACATCGTGTACTAGTGGACGGTCACTTTGAAAATACGATAGCGGATCATTGGTGACATATAACTTAGATGCCTGCATGATAAAAAAGACACACATCGCTGCTGTCAGTAACAATGTCGATAAGGGAAAATTATCCTGAGAGTATCGGAATACCCGCATAACACGATTCGGCATGCTATTCGTTTCTTTATTTTTAACAAGACTGGTGTTTTTATCTGAGCCAAACAAAGACAGCATTAAAGGCAAGACCAACACAGTAATAAAACCGTTTGCTAACATGGCAAAAGTTGCCGCAATTGAAAAGTGTTGAATTAAACCGATATTACTGAAAAGATTACTGGCAAAACCCAATGCGGTGGTTAACACAGTTAGCACTAATGGCAAACCAATATGTTTTGCCATGTATTTAACCGCATGTTTACGAGCATCTCCTTCAACATCCTCATCCAGTCCACGTAAAAATGCCGCCATCAAATGTGTGTCTTCAGTCGAGCCAATTACTATAATCAATGACGGTATCATTGCGCTTAGAATATTTAGCGGGATACCGATCCAGCCTAACAGACCGAAGGTCCAGATAATCGTTATCAACGAGGTCACCAACGGCACCATCGCTGACAACCAGCTACGCATAAAGATCAAAATAGATAAAACCAGAATGATTGCTGATAACGGGCCGAGCAAGAGAAAGTCTTCATGCAAACTTTGTTTTAATTCAACGTTAATTCTCGGCGGACCCACTTGAGTAATGTAGTCAAACTCTGAGCGATGGATGTCGATTTGATCTTCCATCGCATGATAAATAAGTCGATTAAAATTATTTCTATCATCGGCATCGGCAACCGAAACAAGCATTGCAGTAACATCGCCAGCATCAGAGAAATAATTACCCAGATATAATGGATTAGACAGGGCGCTTTCTTTTGCGCTTAATGCTTCGTCTTCGGTCTTCGGTGCTGCTCGTAGTACTGGTCGAGAAACAATTTTTCCGTCTACGCCATGAATAGTATGCAGGCTAAACAAGCCGTCAACACGAACAACACCGTCAATCTTTTCAATCGCCAGATGCAGTTGTTCGAGCCGTGTTAATTTTTCCGGCGTCCATAAACTTTTGTCCTTGATGTAGATAATAGTTTTATTATCAGTACCAAATTCTCCCATCACTTTTTGATAGACTACTCGGGCAGGATCATCGGCGGGAATTAAGCTATCTATGCCGGTATCAACTTCTAATCGTTGTAAGCCCATAGCGGCAAATAACGTTACAATAAGTAAAAACAGCGTCACAGAAAGACGGCGTTTGTAACCCAGCATACATGCTTGCACTATCATTCTATGGTTTCCTCGCCTGTTTCTTCGGATGCATCCGTATCATCAGCAGGCTCAATATACGGATAGTTTTCATACAACCATTCCGCTGTAAATACTTCAGCAGGAACATAGTCGTGTGAAAAAACACGGCGGGATATTTTAATCAATGATTGATGTTGTTCTCTTTTATCTTCCATAAGAATCATATTGGCACGCCACATAGCACCATCAACTGCTTTAATATCATGGTGACTCTGTATACGGGAAACACGGCCCTGCTTATCAAAATGATGCGTTAGAGTAATATACAAATTATCCTGTCGAATAAAATGTCGTCGTAAAATTTGTTTTTTAGCTAACTGATCATTTACTCTGTAAACATCCAGTATAAAATATTTAATATTCTCAATTTCTCTATCTTCACGACGCACATAATAATGATCTGACAACACTTCACCGGTCAGATTCTCTACCGTAAAATCGGTGCCGAGAAAATTATCATTGCTACCTTCGCCAGTACTTTCGATGAGTTGTTCGCCAAATGCTGGCAAATAAATATATTTACTAGTACTACCATCAACATCACGATTAGCTAATAGAGCCACACCTTTTACTTCCTGAGGATAATCAAACAATAATAAAAACTTTACTGAACCATCTTCTTCTACTCTTGAGTAACGTCTGGCCTTGCGCGTGTCACGATCACCATGTCTGTCTTCCATAACCATGAATTGTTCTTCATAGATATACGGAAATTGCTGGTGCCGCTTTTGTACTTCTTCCATTATTTCTGCACCGCTAGTATCGATACTTATATAAGCAACGCTCTCTTGTACAAATAGAGTAGACGTCAGCAAAACAAATAATACAGTCTGGGATTGATGAGATAATGACTTCATTACTTTCGTATCAATTAATTTTAACTAAATTATTCCTGCTCAATAATCGAGTCAGCAATACGTTCACTAAGTTCACCGTATAATTGGCGCATCGCCGAGATCATTTGATCGTAGTTCTCTTCTTCAAGAATCTGTTCACTTTGTAAATCGGTACTAAATACACCTAGCGATTGTGATTGCGAACCACTAGTAAGTTGCCATCGCGCAATAAGTTTTACCGTGTTATCAACATCCAGTTCAAATTGCTCAATATGAATTTGCACACGATAATCCGGCGAAGATGACGACCGATTTAAAGGTGTGCCTACATCAATCGTTGATAACAGCCTCGATAAATTTCTTGCCACACTACGTAATAGATTTTTGCGTAAATTTTCGCCCCACTGATTATCATCTGAAAATTCAAGTCGACTTTCACTGCTTCGTGATGCAATTTGAAAACGTTCCAGATATTGGGGAATATGCAGATCAAGTATCTCTATACTTAGCGGCCGAACTGTTTTAACAGATTCGCCCGAATACTCCACTGGCTCAACCAGATAATAACGTATTGGTGTCGTCGCACCACCTCCCAAACAGGCAGTTAATAAACACATGACGGATAACAATACGATTAATTTATATCCCGAATTCCACATAATCATTATTCTCCTTTGGCCTTCTTATCCTTGCCAAAAATTAACGCCTGCGGGTAACGTTCCAAAGTATCAACTAATGAGCGAATGGATCGTGCCGTTTCTTCAAGTTCGCCGGTTAACTTGATCAGGTTATATTGAGCTGGTGAACTAGGCTCCAGTATATTATTCGTTTTACCCAAAGTGACGGTTAAACTTTCCAGAGCAAGATGACCGGCATTAATCGCCTCCTGTAGATTAGAAGCGTCTATTTTTTGCATAATAGTTTTGAAATTACTCAATGAACTTTGCATGTCTTCTATTGCTGTAGGAATGCCCGGTAATGTAATCAACGCATTTGCATTGTTTATTGTTTTATCTGCAGTGACTAATGTTTTGTCAGCATTCTTAATTGTTTCAAGTAAGACAGATGAGACTTCATTAATATCAATAGCGTTAAGTTTGGCTAATAAATTTTCAGCTGATTGAGTAATTGCGCCAAAGTTTGCTGTTGCCAAAGTAGGTAATTCGGGGAACGGCGTTGCTTCACCGCTGATATGAATTGGAGAATTCGGGTGCATATCCAGTTCAACATATAATTGACTGGTTAACAGGCTGCCTGTTTGCAAGCGTGCTCTGAGTCCTCGCTCTACCAATTTATTCAATGTATTGTAGGAAGAACCTGTATCCTCATTACCACGTTCGATAATTCTTTGTAATTCAATTTCGATTAATACCGGAATACGAAAGGAAGTATCTTCACTATTAAATTCTAGCCTGACATCAAGCACCGAGCCCACTTTAATACCCTTAAATTCAACCGGCGCACCAATATTTAAACCGCGCACAGAACTATCAAAGAACATTATAAACTTGAGCTTTCTGGTATAGGAACGTTCCTGAACAGCTTCGAAATTTTCATGCAGAGTAAACACCAGATTGTCAACTTCAGTCGCTGCCTGCTCCAGAGTCTCCGGTGTATCAAAGGCAATACCACCAAACATCATTGACCGAATAGATGCAGTCTCTACCTTAAAGCCATCAGCGCCCATAGACACATTAATACCACTGACATTCCAGAAGTAAGTATTTCCACGGATAAGTTGATCGAAAGGATCTTTGATAAATGCATGAACATAGACGCTCTTACGGTCATTGCCCAGTTCATGCCCTAGAACTTCACCGGCGAGCAAGCCCTGATAGTAAATCGGCGAACCGACATCAACCGAACCAAGCTTATGTGTTACTAGCACGATCTCCTGACCCTGCTCATCGGCCTTAACAACGGGTTGTTCTTCCAGGCCAACAAAATGCCGCTGTTGTGCGCCGGGACCTGGTTCGATCTCAATATAAGCACCCGAAATTAATGTGCTCAAACCCGAAGCACCCTGCAAACCTAGTTTTGGCTTAACCACCCAGAATTGAGTACTTCGACGTAAAAATTTCTCCGATCCCTTACTAAATTCAGCCGTCAGAATGACATTAGAAAAATCATCACTAAATTTAATATGCTCAACAACGCCTATATCGACATTCTTGTATTTAATTCTGGTCTTGCCTACCTCAATACCTTCTGCTGTCTTGAAACTGATAGTGACCTGAGGACCCTGTTCAGATAAGGTTTTCACGATTAGCCAACCACCCACCAGCAGCGTAATGAATGGAATTAACCAGACGATAGAAGGACCAGATCGTTTGCTAACTTGTGGGCTTGAGATTTCCATATTCCTCTAAATTTATTGTTCTTTTTCTCTAACATTATCCCATATTAGGCGCGAATCAAAACTTTGCGCAGCAAACATGGTAATAACGACAACGCCGGCAAAAAAGATGGCGCCAATTCCCGGACGTATTGTTGATAACGCGTCCAGACTGACCAGAGCCGAGAGCAAACCAACCAGAAAAATATCCACCATTGACCAAGCACCAATTACCTCCGTCACTCGATAAAGCAAAGTACGATCACGAGGGCGCCATACGGATTTTTTTTGCACACTGAATAATAAAAAACTCAGGGTGATTAACTTCGTAACCGGAACAACTATGCTGGCGACAAACACGATCAAAGCTAATCCCCACATACCAGATTCAATTAAATGTAAAACACCACTCATAATTGTATTTGGCTCGCCCTGACCAAAACGTATCACTGTCATTACCGGATAAACATTGGCCGGAATTAACAACACAACAGCTGCAGCTAACAAAGCCCAGGTTGTTTCTATGCTGTTCTTTTTTCTGTGATGCAATGATGAGCCACATCGAGAACAATGTTGTTGTTCGTCTGAATCTAAACTAAGAAAACCACATGTATGGCAATTCAGAATTTTTTTATTTGCTGCTTCATCGCTGGATAAATCCAATGGTGTATGTCCTGTTAAAGACCATAATTGATGGGGATTAAAACTTGCCCGTGCCGCAGTATAAGCAACGAGCAATAACGCCAGCGCAACCAGCGCGGGACCAAAAATCACATTGGCTAAATCCTGCAATTTAACAATGCCGATCAATACTCCCAGCATAAATACACCAACCAGACTCCAAGGCAATATCGCGTTAACTATGCGATACACCGTGCCCATACGTGGAGCGACTTTGCCGAGACTCGCCGGAACAAGTAAATAAAGCATGCCAACAATCACTATCAACGGAAATAAGATACTGGTCACAAAGATAAGCACGCCCAACTCACCCATACCCATCTCATACATTGCCCAACCGCTGGAAAATAGAATATTCTCGACAACTCGCCCACCCAACTCAAGAGATAAAAAAGGAAACGTATTGGCAATAATAAAAAGTATCAGTGCTGTGAAATACAACGCTAAACTACGATTTAATGAATCGGGGGTATGTCGATAAAGTAAATTTCCGCAATACAAGCAATTCGCCTTTGCTCCCACAGGAATCAATTCATAATGATGAAGGTGATCGCACTCGTGACAGGCGATGATTTCCCCAATTAAACTATCAGCCATCTGTTATACCTGATGATAAATATTCTTCTTATTTGGTTTTGCTCTCTTGAACAGCTTCCTATTCTGCCAAGAATTATAATTATACCTGATTACGAAGTGTATTTATCAGAGAGAACGGCAAATGAATGAGTGTTTTGAGAGCAACAGAAAAACGATATTATAATTATAAATCAACCACTTATGAAACAAATAGGGATTCCAAGCAGTGATTATATTTTTTCAGACCAATCTGACGCCACCACACTGAATTATTTTTTTAAAATCTCTTCGGAAAGCTGCAATGCTTGTAGACGTGATTTAGTAATATGGTTTTCAGGCAATAGATTATTTACACCAATACTACGTATTACCTTCTCTACTGATTCATTCATACCACAAAGAACAACAGAATCATTATCGTCTTGTGCTTGTGTCACTGCTTCTTCAATTGCAAGTGATGCACTACTGTCAATAAACGTAACATCAGTGAAATCGAGAATGAGCACATCTTGTTCACGATCAGCTGTTAACAACTGCACAATATCTTTGGTCGATCCAAAGCTCATAGGCCCTTCAATATGAAACAAGACAACATGACCATTAGCTTGATCAAACAATCTAGCCTCTTCTTCAGTAAGCTCATGCCAATCACCGGCTCCACCCACTATTTTCATGCTGGCAACTTGTGTGTTTGCCATACGTTTAACAAATAGCATGCTGGCCATAATCGTTCCTACTGCTACCGCCGTAACAAGATCGACTAAAACTGTAAGCGTTAATGTGGTTAACATAATAAATACGCCGGGACCCGGAACCTGATGAAGTCGACGCACATAATTCCAATCAATAATGTCGTAACCTACTTTAAGTAATATACCGGCGAGTACGGCATGTGGAATATGTTCTGCTAAACTACCCAGGCCTAAAACCATTAATAATAAAACGACAGCATGTAATGCACCTGAAATCGGTGTACGTCCGCCAGCTCGAACATTCACTACTGTGCGCATGGTGGCACCTGCACCAGGAATTGCGCCAAATAAACCCGCTACTATATTTCCGATACCCTGACCGAGTAATTCACGATCTGATTTATGATGGGTTCGCGTCACGCTATCAGCAATTAATGACGTTAATAAAGAATCGATAGAGCCCAGAAAAGCCAGGATCAAAGAGAACTTAATAATGACGGCAAATTCTTCGACAGAAAAAACCGGTATCTGCATACTTGGTAAACCGGTTGGTATCTCACCAATAATACTGGCATCCGTAAAAAAGAATACGCCCATTATCGTGCCGACAATCAGTGCCAATAACGGCCCTGGAATATAACGACTGATCTGTTGAGGTAGAAAACAAACTATCACTAAAGCAATAAGTCCCAGACTCAATGCATGCGTTTGTATTTGACCAATCAATTCAGGTAAGGCCAGGACTGATTGCAAAATACCTTTTACTGATTCCCCGCCAACAAACGGTGCAAGTTGCAAGATGATGATGATGCAACCAATGCCGCTCATAAAACCGGAAACAACGGGATATGGCACAAGATTAATAAACCGTCCAAATTTTAGTATGCCAAAGAGTATTTGAAACACACCGCCTAGCATCACCACCGTAAAAGCCATTGCTGGATTATGTGAAAAATGCATGATGATAGCTGTCATCACTACTGTCATAGGGCCGGTAGGACCCGAGACCTGAGACGGTGTACCACCAAATATGGCCGCAAAAAAACCAACTAGTATAGCGCCGTACATCCCAGCCAACGCACCGGCACCAGAAGCCACGCCAAAAGCAAGTGCGAGAGGCAAAGCAACGACCGCAGCGGTTAAACCACCATAAATATCGCCACGTAAGTTATCTAGAGTAAAACCGTGAATAAAACGAGTCATGCTTATTATTATCTTTATTCAAAAAAGTAGAGATTACACAAAATGAAGGCTTATTAGAAATGCTGATTTATCTTTTCCAACATAGCATCAATATTTAAATAATCAGGCTCAATTCTAATTTGTTGATTGCCTGTATCTAATAACAAGCTGGGAAAACTATTCAAACCTAAACGGCGTGATTGCTTTATTTCCTGTTGCAGTAGCTCATCTATTTCTAATGATTGAATATCTTTAGTAAATTTATCTTTGTTTAAACTAATCTCAACCGCCAACTCAATCAAGGTTGAAATATCAGAAGGATTTCGTGCTTGTAGGTAATAAGCTTGTTGTATTGCCAGTGTCATTAACAGATCAAACTCGTCACCCTGCGCTCGAGCTGCAATGACGGCGCGACAGGCAGGATAGGTGCTGCGGCGTGGTTTACATCTGATCCAAAAATCATAATTGAATTTTGTCTCGGGAACCTGTTGTTCGATTCTCCGCCAGTTGCCTTGCACATATATCCGTGTTTCATCAGACATAGCTTCATCACTGTCAACCGCCAAACCACCCAATAAACGAATAATTTTGATCTGTTTTGGCAACTCCGTTAATAGCGCATTGAGTGACGGCCTAAATGCCCAACACCAACTGCACATCGGATCGTGGACATAATAAAGTATTGCCGACACCGGTATTTGATAACTTAAAGTTCGAAACTTGTATTTAGAATCTTTGCTACCGATTTATTTTTTAGTGTGACATAAACCGGCATCCCCTTTTCATAAGGAGGATAGTCTTCACCTTCAATCAACGGACTGAGATAACGACGACACGCATCAGTAATACCAAAACCATCTTCGGTAATAAATTCTTTCGGCATCATCTTTTCAACGTTGGCTACATCTTCCAGTTTTGCTTTACCAATTTCCCAGACATAAGGTTCATCTGATTTTCTATCAATTGTAGGCATGACTGCATTTTCTCCGGCAAGCGCCATTTCAACCGCAGCCTGCCCTAAAGCATAGGCCTGTTCAACATCGGTCTTTGAAGCAATGTGTCTGGCCGCACGTTGCAGGTAATCAGCAACCGCCCAATGAAATTTATAACCCAAAGCATCTTTTATCATATTGGCAACAACCGGTGCTGCGCCACCTAGCTGAGCATGTCCAAATGCATCACGCGTACCTTGTTCGGCAAGAAATTTCCCATCCGGCCAATGTGCTCCTTCAGAAACGGCGATTGAGCAGTAACCATGTTGTTCAACGTTTTCTTTAACCTTTTTAATAAAGGCATCTTGATTAAATTCAATCTCAGGAAAAAGAATAACAACGGGGATATCATTATCTGCATCGGCAGCTAAACCACCGGCAGCGGCAATCCAACCAGCATGTCGACCCATGACTTCAATCACAAAAACTTTTGTAGAGGTTTTTGCCATAGAACAAACGTCATAAGAAGCTTCACGAGTTGATATAGCAATATACTTGGCAACAGAACCAAAGCCCGGACAGACATCGGTAATCGGCAAATCATTATCTACCGTTTTCGGCACATGAATCGCCTGAATCGGAAAACCCATTTTCTCAGAAATCTGTGAAATTTTATGACAGGTGTCGGCTGAATCGCCTCCACCGTTATAAAAAAAATAAGCAATATTATGTGCCTTGAATACTTCAATAAGGCGCTCATATTCTGCTTTGCTCTCTTCCAGACCTTTTAGTTTATAGCGACAAGAACCAAACGCACCAGACGGTGTGTGTCTTAGCGCAGCAATATCCGCATCAGATTCCTGACTAGTGTCAATTAAGTCCTCTGTTAGTGCGCCGATAATACCGTTGCGGCCAGCATAAACATTTGCAATCTTATCAGTGTGTTTTCTTGCGGTTTCAATCACACCGCAAGCACTGGCATTAATCACTGCCGTTACTCCTCCAGATTGCGCGTAGAAGGCATTTTTGGTCACTGCCATATTCTTTATACTCCTGATAATTTTTAAACGAATCGCAACAAATACAGTCTATATTGTTATGATAAAGCAAACGGGGAATAATATGTTGCAACATATTGCAACACCACATTAGATTTATGCATTTTCTAAAAAAAATACAGCAACATTATTTCAAGAGATCGCTTATCTTTCTTATCCTGTTACCGATCCTGTCATTTGCCGCGGGAAACAGTGATTTACCTGATTTTGGTGATTCCGCCGGAAGTGTTGTTTCACCAGAATTTGAACGTCGACTTGGCAAGATGTTCCTGAATCAGGTTCGGCACTTTGAGCAGGTTGTCAGCGATCCTGAAATTGAGTCTTACATTCAGTCTATCGGCTATCAACTAGCCTCTCACAGTGACAATACGGAGCAGGCTTTCACATTCTTTGTTGTCAATAATACCGCTATTAATGCGTTTGCCGGACCAGGCGGCATGATCGGTATTAATAGCGGCGTTATTCTCAACTCAAGTAATGAGAGCGAGTTGGCTGCAGTAATGGCGCACGAAATTGCACATGTAACACAACGCCACCTTGCTCGTCAGTTTGAGCAACAAAATCTACTTAGTATACCGACAGCAGCAGCGATGGTTGGCGCAATTCTCGTTGCTGTTGTAAACCCGGAAGCCGGCGCCGCCGCGCTAGCAGGAGTATCAGGTTTAAGTACGCAAAACCAGATTAATTTCACTCGTGCTAATGAAGAAGAAGCAGATCGTGTTGGCATGCAAACTCTGGAAAGGGCAAATTACGACCCACGCGGCATGCCCGCCTTTTTTGAAACGCTACAAAGAATATCGCGTTATTCTCAAAGTGCGGCACCGGAATTTTTGCGTTCTCACCCTTTGACCACATCTCGAATAGCGGACTCCATAGCTAGAGCAGAAATGTATCCTAAAAAAGAATTTTCTAATACGCACTCTTATGAATTAGTTCGCTATAAATTATTTGTTGGCTCATTCAAGTCAGCTAAAGAAGCTGCTACTCATTTACGCGGAAAATTAAATAAGAGCGAAGACTCTAAAAAAGAAAAACTACCTATTCGTTATGGCCTGGCCTATGCTTATATTGGCGACAATGATTTTGTCCGCGCAAAACAACAAATTGATGTTTTACTTAAAGACAGCCCGGATAATATTGCCTATCTTTTATTAGCCGCTAAATATCAAACAGCTCAATCAAATTATGATGCTGCTTTTACCATTTTTAAAAAAGCCTACCAGCTATTCCCTGATTATAAGCCGGTCATAACCACTTACAGCCGTGCCTTACTTGATGTAAAAAGGGCAAAACAGGCGCGTGACATATTGAAGAATTATGAACGACACTATTCACACGACTTGAATACTTATTCCTTGTTAGGTCAGGCAGAAGCCATGCTCGGAAATGAAATTGAAACGGCTTTTATCCAGGCAGAATATTATTTTCTTGCTGCTAATACCAAGCTTGCTGTTGATAAACTCAAGTTTATTCAGCAACAATACAAGCTCGATTACTATCAGGAGCAACGCGCTACGGCACGCATGACTGAATTCGAGTATGAATTAGAACTAGAAGAAAACCTTGATCTATAAAAAATGTTACGCAGAGATACTCTAAAATACCTTGCATCCGGTTCACTGATATTATTATCAGGCATACTTAAACCTGTGTCCGCTTTAGCCAAATGGAATCAAGAAGCATTTGATGCCACAAACCTTAATGACGCCATTAATAGTTATTTTCCAGAACAACAAATTGAAGAAACCGATCAAATTAAAATTGGCGTTCACCCTGTTATCGAAAATGGAGCGGTCGTACCAATAAAGATAAATACTGATTTAACAAAACTTGAGTCTATTACAATTTTTGTTGATAAAAACCCAACAGCGTTAATTGCCAATTTTGATCTTTCCCCCGGTTGCCTGGGTTTTGTTTCTACTCGTATAAAAATGGAACAGCCGTCAGATATCATTGTTGTCGTTAAATCAAACGGAAAACTTTTCTCAACAAAAACATTTGTTGAAGTTCAAGAAGGAGGTTGTGGGTAATGGCTTCAACAATTCGACTAAAAACTAAAACCAGAGACAACATTACAACGGTACGTGCAATTATTCGCCATCCGATGGAAACTGGCTTCAGAGTTGATGCAGATTCAGGGAAGCTTATTCCTGCACATTTCATTAAGCTTGTTACAGTAAAACACAATGATCAAATCATGTTTTCATGTGACTGGAGTCGAGCTATTTCTAAAAACCCTTATCTATCGTTTATGTTTGAAGGTGCGAAATCCGGAGATAAACTGAAAGTGAGTTGGCTTGATACTCAAGATAAAACCGACACATTTGAAACACTGATAGATTAAAAGATATTAGCTAATCACAAGTTATTATTTCAATGCGTGCTATTTTAGTATTCCTTATATTTATCGTACTGGCTTTTCTTGTCGGCGCAGTACTCGCATACCCATTAAAACTATTGCTCGATCCTGTACTTGAGCTCGCCTTTCGCAAATATCTAACTTACGCCACATTAATTAGCGGTTTGATAATCAGCGGTATTTATTTACAACTTTACAATCTGCTTTCATTTAGTGCATTTGGTTATAACGGGAAAGCCAAAATTTTTTTAAATGGTATGCTAAATGGTTTTGCTTATGGTCTGACCATTATGCTATTGATAGAAGTTCTATTACTATTACTCGGCATACATGAAATAGACTCTAGTCGCAGCTATACAATGGAGTCGGTTTCGCTCCTTTTGTTAAAGGCCATTGTAGTAGGCCTATTAATTGCCTTGATTGAGGAGTCAATATTTCGAGGGGCTTTATTTACCGGGCTTTACAAACAAACTGGCGCAGTCATAGCAACATTTTTTTCCAGCTTGATATATGCAACCGTTCATTTTATTCGTTATCGCGATCTTCCTGCAGATGTTGATATAGGCTGGCTTACAGGTCTATCAATGATGCCGGAAGCATTTCGTCGCTTTCACGAATGGTCCATTGTTGATTATTTCTTAACACTATTTATCTTTGGCTTGCTACTTGCGTTATTACGATTAAAGCACAAAAGCATTGCCGCTTGTATCGGCGTACATGCCGGGATAGTCATGCTTATAAAAATTTCTGATTATGCTACTAATAGAACTTATGGAAGTAATTATGATTATTTAGTTAGCCAGTATAACTCTACTTTTGGCTGGCTAAGCTTTATCGTAATTTTTTTATTTACTTTATTTTATTTCGTAAAGTTACAAACAAAAACAAAATAACAATCATGCACCAACCGTAGGCGCTTTAGCCGAAGGTATCTAATTTATTACATCTGGGTGGAAAAGCACTTCCCCATTGACCTTGAAATTTCGTATTAAATCTTGTCCTTCTTCGCTGCGAATAAATTCAGAATACTTTCTTGCCAATTCAATTTTTGTATGGGGATGTTTTTCAGGGCTCACCATAATAATGTGATAGGGATTAAATAAGGCTTCATCCTTTTCAAATAAAACTTTTAATTTCATTTTGTCTTTATAAGCCAGATAAGTGCCCCTGTCAGTTAATGTATACGCCTCTTTATCATCCGCAATTCTCAAAACAATACCCATACCCTGGCCTACAGAAAGATACCAGGATCCGAAAGCTTCATCGCCAACCATTTGCCAAAGATTTTTTTCTTTTTTATGCGTGCCTGAGTCATCTCCTCTGGAAATAAAGATATGCTTTTTTTCCATCAAACGATTCATAGCGTCATTAATGTTTTTTGCGTTTTTTAGCTTAGCAGGATCTTTAGTCGAACCAACAATAACAAAATCGTTATGCATTACAGGTTCGCGTTCTATTCCAAAGCCTTCATCAATAAACTTTTTTTCGGCAGCCGGTGCATGAACAAGAATTAGATCGACATCACCATTTTTACCCAAACGGATCGCTTTGCCTGTTCCCACCGAAATAACATCCAGCTTTACGCTATATTTTTTCTCAAAAGGTGGATTTAAAACAGCGAGTAAGCCTGAGTTATCGGTACTGGTTGTCGTCGCCATCTTTATACGTTGTCCTTCCGCCAGCGGCTGAAACGAAGTGGCCAACAATAAAACGAATAAGCCTATTGATAAAAATTGTGTCACTCTATTTCCTCATTTAAAAATAAAATTGATAAACTAAATTGAGTTATAACACCAAAACTGCTGAAAGTTATATTAAGAACGATCCTGGCTATTATGAGTTATTAAAAAAATGGTGGGCCGTGGGCGATTCGAACGCCCGACCAATGGATTAAAAATCCACTGCTCTACCGGCTGAGCTAACGGCCCGGTGTGAGATTTTTGAATGTTCTGAGGGCGGAAAATTATCTTGCCTGCATAACAAAGGCGGCGATAATACCCAAGAATTGCCTGTGGGTAAAATATAAACTGCTATTGAGGCGTTATATCTTGCTTTTAATCGACTATGCCCCTATTTTCTGCCCTGTATAGCCAAGTTACCAATATAAACCCGTTTTTTTGGAGTTTTTAAGTGCCGATTTATGAATATAAATGTGATCAATGTGATCACAAGTTGGAAATGTTACAAAAAATTAGCGATGACCCGGCAAAAACCTGCCCTGAATGTGGTGAAGAGGGTTTGCGAAAACTAATTTCTGCTGTTGCCTTTAAATTAAAAGGCACTGGCTGGTATGAGACCGATTTCAAGGACAAGAAACCCAAGAAAGACGAAAAAACTTCCAGCAAAAAGAAAACAGAGACTAAAAAATCTTCTAACTCCGAAAAAAAGGCGCCAGCAAGCAACGGCAAGAAAAAATCCTCGTCCGCCACAAGTAGCACTGGTTCAAGCTAACAGATGGGTACACTTAGAAAATATATTATTGCTGGTCTTCTGGTATGGCTGCCCTTAGCCGCTACCGTAGTCATTATTAAGCTGGTTGTTGATTTACTCGACAAAACTGTCCTGTTACTGCCGCCGGAATGGCAGCCTACCTCGGTTTTAGGTTTTTCTATCCCCGGGTTTGGCATCATTCTCGCCATCTTTATCTTGTTAATCACGGGCATGTTAGCCGCCAACTTATTCGGTCGGCGACTTGTTAGTTTTTGGGAAGCCATATTAAATCGCATCCCGTTAGTGAGATCGATTTATAACAGCGTTAAACAAATCTCGAGCACGATTCTTGATTCCAAAGGCAAATCATTTCGCAAGGTGGTCATGCTTCAATACCCCCGAAAAGGGTTATGGAGCATTGGTTTTTTAAGTAATGAAGATGTCAGCACCGATATTGAAGGCCTCGAAGAAGGGTTAGTTGCTGTTTTCGTTCCGACTACACCCAATCCAACTTCCGGTTATATCATTATGACACCCCGTGAAGACATCACTGAACTGGATATGACAGTAGAAGAAGGTTTTAAATTCATCATCTCCATGGGCGTTATCGTCCCCGATGGGCCAATCCGTACAGAAATACCCCATAATAAGTAAGGCCGCTTCTGAAAAAAGCGGATTTTCAGAGGTCTCCTGTTGCGTAAATGGCTTGCGACTCGTAAGATTCCGCCCCTTGTTCAGACCAGATGGAAGAAATAATGCGCAGTCACTATTGCGGAGAACTAAATAGCAGTCATATCGAAGAAGAAGTCGAGCTTTGCGGCTGGGTACATCGTCGCCGGGATCACGGTGGCGTCATTTTTATTGACCTCCGAGATCGCGAAGGTATTACTCAAATTGTATTTGATCCCGACCGTGCAGAACCCTTTGCCATAGCTGATTCCATCAGAAATGAATTTGTTATACGGATTAGCGGCAAGGTTCGACAACGACCTGAAGGAACGATTAACCCTGATATGCCAACAGGTGAAATTGAAATTCTGGGGTACAGCATAGAAGTTCTGAACAAATCTAAAACACCACCCATTCAGATGGACGACGAACACGTTCATGATGATATAAAACTTCGCTACCGCTATATCGATTTACGTCGACCATTTATGCAACAAAATCTGCGTTTACGATCTCAGCTCGTTAAAGAAATGCGAAACTTTCTCGACGACAAGGAGTTCCTGGATATTGAAACACCAATGCTAACCAAGGCAACGCCAGAAGGTGCTCGAGATTATCTGGTTCCCAGTCGTACGCATCCGGGAAATTTCTTTGCCCTGCCACAATCGCCACAGTTATTTAAACAATTATTAATGATGTCGGGCATGGATCGTTATTACCAAATCGTACGTTGTTTCCGCGACGAAGATTTACGTGCCGATCGTCAACCTGAATTTACTCAGCTTGATATTGAAACTTCATTCATGAATGAAGATGAGATCACCGGCATGATGGAAGAAATGTTAATTACATTATTCAAGAATGTGTTGAATATTGAATTGCCTTCGCCTTTTCCGCGTATGACCTATGCCGAAGCAATGGAAAGATTTGGTAGCGACAGACCCGATCTTAGAAACCCATTAGAATTAATTGATGTCAGCGATTTGATGAAAGATGTTGAATTCAAAGTTTTCTCCGGCCCGGCCAATATGGAAGATGGGCGTGTTGCGACATTACATGTACCTGACGGTAGCTCACTATCACGTAAACAAATTGACGATTACACTAACTATGTTGCCCAATATGGTGCGCGTGGTCTTGCTTATATTAAAGTGAATGATGTAGCCGCTGGTGCTGAAGGTTTGCAATCTCCGATATTGAAATTCTTACCCGATGCAGTTGCTGCAAATATTGTCGAACGCACAAATGCGAAAGATGGTGATTTAATCTTCTTTGGTGCAGATAAAACCAAAATCGTTAATGACGCACTTGGTGCATTACGTAATAAGCTGGGACAGGATCTCGACTTACTTAAAGGTGAGTGGGCACCGATGTGGGTTGTTGACTTTCCGATGTTCGAATACAACGAAGATGAAAAACGTTGGGACTCTCTACATCACCCTTTCACAGCACCTAACACAAGCGATATCGAATCTATTAAAGAAAACCCGGGTAAAACATTATCCCGCGCTTATGATCTCGTATTAAATGGAACAGAACTCGGCGGCGGTTCCATTCGTATTCATAATGCTGAAATGCAATCTGCGGTCCTGGAATTACTGGGTATCGGTGAAGAAGAAGCACAAGAAAAATTCGGCTTTCTATTAGATGCACTTGAATTTGGCTGCCCACCACATGGTGGTATCGCCTTTGGCCTGGATCGTATTGTGATGCTTATGGCAGGCTGTGATTCAATTCGTGACGTCATTGCCTTTCCAAAAACACAGAGTGCAAGTTGTTTATTAACTTCTGCCCCATCATCAGCAAGTACAAGACAACTACGCGAATTGGGAATCAAACTGGCAAAATCAAACAAGCCCGAATAAGATTTCAACATTGTGAGACCTTTGCACGAACAGGAATTTTATTCTTTGGCTAGGCAAAAACGCACGGAATGAGAGAGTTTATATATATAAATGACCGATTGAGTACGTTTTTACCAACAGTAGGCGCTTTAGGCGACGGCGCCAAAGGGTAAAATAACAATCGTGCAAAAGTCTCATAGTCTTAAAACTTGTCTAACAGTTGCCTGATAAGCTACTACTATTTTATTATGACAACAGAAGCTATTCTTAATCGTTCTTACACTCTTGAAAAAGAACAAATCCCGCCAACTGTTGTAGAACAGATTGATGATGCCGAACGCGCTGAATTAAGCGAAAAAATTAAAGCCCAATTGAAACAGCAAAACGCGGTTATCGTTGCTCATTATTATACTGAACCAGATTTACAAATACTGACCGATGAATCTGGCGGAACTGTTTCTGACTCACTGGAAATGGCGCGTTTTGGTAATGAATCTAAAGCCGAAAAGCTGATTGTTTGTGGCGTAAAGTTCATGGGTGAAACTGCCAAGATACTCAATCCGGAAAAACGCGTGTTTATGCCCGATCTGGAGGCTAATTGCTCATTAGATCTTGGCTGCCCTGCAAATGAATTCTCCGATTTCTGTGACGCACACCCTGATCATGTTGTTGTCGTATATGCCAACACCAGTGCCGCAGTCAAAGCACGGGCTGATTGGATGGTGACTTCTGGTAGTGCGGTTGACGTTATTAAACACCTCTCTAAAGAAGGCAAAAAAATAATCTGGGCACCAGATAAATATCTTGGTGATTACGTACAAAAAGAAACCGGTGCAGATATGTTGATCTGGCAAGCTGCTTGTATCGTCCATGAAGAATTTAAAGGCCAGGAACTGGAAACCTTGCGCCAACATCATCCTCAGGCAAAAGTGCTAGTGCACCCTGAATCACCATCATCTGTTATTGAGCAAGCAGACATGGTCGGCTCTACAACCGGTATCATAAAAGCAGTTGCAGACATGGATGCCAAAGAATTTATTATTGCGACAGACAAAGGTATTTTTCACAAAATAAACGAAGCTGCGCCCGATAAAATATTGATAGAAGCACCAACAGCAGGAAAAAGCGCCACTTGTATTAGCTGTGCTCACTGTCCCTGGATGGCAATGAATAGTTTACGAAAATTAGAGCGTGTTCTTGAGACAGGAGAAAATGAAATTTTTGTTGAGGCAGCTGTAATTAAAAAAGCCAAAGGTTCTATTCAACGACTGCTTGATTTCACTCAAGATCAAAACAAACTGGCAGGCGATGCCTAAGGAAAACACTTTAATTTAATAAGTGCCCGGCTAGTCTTGGGCGTACTGCTCTTGAATGTTAGAATTATATCCTTACCCTTCAATCAACATCACAAATACGGAACGAAATAATGGCAGGCCATAGTAAATGGGCGAATATCCAGCATCGTAAAGGCAAACAAGACGCCAAACGCGGGAAGCTTTTCACCAAACTTATTCGAGAGATCACGGTTGCTGCCAGATTAGGCGGCGGTGATCCCGATGCCAATCCTAGATTGCGAGCAGCAATCGATAGTGGTTTATCCAAAAACATGACCAAGGATACTATCGAACGAGCCGTTAAGCGTGGTGCAGGTGACGATGAAAGCGGTAATGTAGACGAACTTCGTTATGAAGGTTACGGCCCTGGTGGCGTAGCAGTTCTAGTCGATACCATGACGGATAATAAAAACCGTACCGTTGCTGAAGTACGCCATGCTTTTACTAAATTCGGTGGCAACCTCGGCACCGATGGTTCCGTTGCTTACCTCTTTACTAAAGTAGGTCTTATTTCGTATCCAAATGGTGCTGATGAAGATGCCATTATGGAAGCAGCCCTGGAAGGCGGCGCTGATGATATCGTTAGTAATGACGATGGCTCGGTTGATGTTATTACCGAACCGGATAATTTTGTTGATGCTAAAGAAGTTCTAGTCGCTGCCGGTTTTGAACCAGAGAATGCCGAGATCACCATGCGCGCATCAACATCTAGCGAACTCAATGTAAAAGAAGCAACCAGCATGTTAAAGTTACTCGACCTACTGGAAGATTTAGATGATGTACAGAAAGTTTATTCGAATGCAGAAATCTCTGAGGAAGTGTTAGCTCAATTAGATTAAATAGAATGATAAACATTCAACTAAATATCATAGCGTCACGAGCGAAGGCTAATCGAGGCAAAAATGATTGAGCAAGCGGAATGTATAAATAATACATGAGCATTGGGAAAACATTTTTAACGAAGAGTAGCCGAGTGCAGTAGCTATGATAAGGATACTTGGAATTGACCCCGGCTCGATTAACACTGGCTACGGCATAGTTGACTCCAAAGGTAATCACTCCAAGCACGTTGATAACGGCGTAATTAAAATAAAAGGCGACACACTTGCCGACAAATTAAAAATTATTCATAAAAGCATCACCGCTCTTATTAAAGAATACCAACCGGAAGAAGTTTCAATTGAAAAAATATTTATGAATCGCAATGCTGATTCAGCAATAAAACTGGGTCAGGCTCGTGGTGTAGCTATCGCTGCTTGTGCGATAAAAGATTTGCCTGTCTATGAATACACCGCTAATCAAGTGAAACAAGCTACTGTTGGCAAAGGTCATGCAGCTAAAGAACAAGTACAGCATATGGTTAAAATTCTGCTCTGTTTAGACAAACAACCTGCTGCTGATGCTGCCGATGCTTTAGCCATTGCCCTTTGCCATGCAAATTCACGCGAAGGTTTGTTACGTATGCAAGGCGTAAACGGCATACGTTATGGAAGGCTGCAATGATCGGCTTTTTACGCGGCATCATTATAAAAAAACAACCGCCACTTTTATTATTGGATGTACAGGGTGTAGGTTATGAAATTGAAGCACCGATGACTACCTTCTATGCCTTGCCAGAAGTCAAAAACGAAGTTGAAATATATACTCACTTGGTTGTACGTGACGATGCACACTTATTATTCGGCTTCGCAACAGAAGACGAGCGACATTTGTTCAGAACACTAATCAAGGTCAATGGCGTTGGCGCAAAAATGGGGCTGACTATCCTGTCTGGTATTGAAGCGGATGAATTTACCTTATGTGTACAAAATAACGACACCGATCGTTTAGTTAAACTTCCGGGTGTGGGTAAAAAGACAGCCGAACGCCTGATTGTTGAAATGCGCGATCGTCTTGATGATTTACCAAAATCATCAGCAACTCGAAGTAATGATCAAGCAAATATCAGCAACGATCCTGCCAATGAAGCCGTCAGCGCTTTGATTGGGCTCGGTTATAAACCACAAGAGGCAAGTAAATTTGTGCTTGCTGTGGCGAATGACGATATGAGTAGCGAAGAACTTATTCGTGAAGCATTAAAGAATTCAGTTAAAAAATAGTCTCTTGTTTTCCACATTTTGGTCATAAAAATGTCAGATTTAAGTAATTAAATAGAAATTAGAAACCTGACTAGCTTATTCATAAATTTACAGGGAAAATAGACGCTTACATGGTCGAACCTAACGCAGTCATTTCATCCCAAAACTCAGCTGAGGACGATGCCGCTGATAACGCACTACGCCCTAAGCGCCTGCAGGATTATCTTGGACAGGCATCTGTGCATGAACAAATGGGAATCTTTATCGACGCAGCACGACAACGCGCAGAACCTTTAGACCATGTTTTAATATTTGGTCCTCCCGGTTTAGGTAAAACGACACTGGCACATATTATTGCCAATGAAATGGGCGTCAATATGCGCCAAACATCGGGACCTGTTCTGGAACGACCCGGCGATCTTGCTGCTTTATTAACCAACCTTGAGCCACACGATGTTCTTTTTATTGACGAGATACATCGTCTTGGCGCTGTCGTTGAGGAAGTGTTATATCCGGCAATGGAAGACTATCAAATCGACATCATGATTGGCGAAGGGCCAGCAGCTCGAGCAATCAAACTAGATGTGCCACCTTTTACTCTAGTCGGCGCCACAACACGCGCCGGTCTGCTTACATCACCGTTACGTGATCGTTTTGGTATTGTGCAACGGCTTGAATTTTATTCCCCGCAAGAACTCGGTCAGATTATTGCCAGATCAGCAAAAATTCTTGAAGTAGAAATTGAAGATGAGGGTGCTGCTGAAATTGCAGCACGTTCTCGCGGCACACCACGAATTGCCAATCGTTTATTACGTCGAGTTCGAGACTATGCTCAAGTTAAAGCGGATGGCGTCATCACCGGCGATATTTCATCACGAGCGCTGGATATGCTGAATGTTGACGCCCATGGTTTTGACATGATGGACCGCAAATTATTACTGGCAATATTACAAAAATTTGATGGCGGGCCTGTTGGTGTCGACAGTCTTGCTGCTGCAATAAGCGAAGAACGTGACACCATTGAAGATGTGCTCGAACCTTATTTAATACAACAAGGCTTTTTAATGCGTACCTCAAGAGGTCGAATCGCCACAAAAACAGCCTGGCTACACTTTGGTCTGGATGTTCCGAAAGACCTTATTAAAGGTGATGATTTATTTAATGATGCTGAAAAGTGACGACGGAGATTAATTCGAATGGCCAAAGAATTTATATGGCAGGTACGTGTCTATTATGAAGATACGGATGCCGGAGGCGTTGTTTTTTATGCCAATTATTTACGATTTATGGAACGCGCACGAACAGAGTGGTTACGAAGTATTGGATTTGAACATGAACGGCTTATTAACTCACACAATTTATTATTTGCCGTAAGAAATCTGACAATTGATTATAAAAAACCCGGACGTCTGGATGATCTGCTAACCATTACATCACAACTATTAAGTAATCGTGGCGCAAGTATTATTTTTCAACAATTTATAAAAAACGAAAAAAACGAATTACTCGCTCAGGCAGAAGTTAAAGTTGCCTGCCTGAATGCAACGACATTAAAAGCATCACCGATGCCTAAAGAACTATTATCAGAATTAAACAAAGGAAATTAGCTTTATGACAACTGATCATTCAATTATCGATCTTATCCTCAACGCCAGTTTTCTGGTTCAGCTTGTTATGTTGATACTAGTCATAGCATCCATTGTTTCCTGGACCATGATTATTAATAAGCGCGTTATATTAAAGCGCGCAAAAAGTGATGCTGAATTATTTGAAGAACAATTCTGGTCAGTTGAAGATCTCAGCCCTTTGTATACGCAAATTACTGCCAGTCGTTACGAACCAAGCGGCATGGAAAAAATATTTGAAGCGGGTTTTAAAGAATTTGTGCGCTTAAATAAACAGCAAAATATTGAAGCAAAAGCCGTGCTTGATGGCTCGCAGCGTTCTATGCGTATCGCCATGAATAAAGAAGTGGATCATCTTGAAACTAATCTTTCTTTTCTGGCAACGGTTGGCTCTACCAGCCCCTATGTTGGTTTATTCGGCACAGTCTGGGGCATCATGAATAGTTTCCGGGCTTTAGGAACCGTGCAGCAAGCAACCATAGCTATGGTTGCTCCCGGTATTAGTGAAGCATTAATTGCAACAGCCATGGGCTTGTTTGCCGCTATCCCTGCCGTTATCGCTTATAACCGTTATTCCTATGACGTAGAACGATTGATTAATCGTTATGACAATTTCATGGAGGAATTTTCTTCAATCCTCCACCGTCATGCACACAGCTAATCCGAATGAGACAGCGAATAAAAAAACGACCGATGTCTGAAATCAATGTTGTGCCCTATATTGATGTGATGCTGGTGCTACTCATTATCTTTATGGTAACCGCGCCTCTTTTAAGCCAGGGCATTAAAGTTGATTTACCACAAACGCCTTCCGAACCGTTACCTCCGAATGAAAAAGAACCTGTGATCGTTAATGTCGATAAAAACGGAAATTTTTTCATTAATTATGGCGATGACCAGGATAAACCAGTCACAGCAGATACCCTGGTAAATCGTGTCAGTGCCTTATTAAAATACCAGCCTGATATACCTGTACTAATCGGTGGTGACGCAAATGTTCCCTATGGAGAAGTTGTGCAGGTCATGTCTCTGTTGCAACGCGCCGGCGTTCCATCTGTCGGCATGATGACCGATCCGCCTGAACAATAAGTTATGCGAGCTAACTGGTTTCTGACTTCGCAGTCATTTTTATTGTCAATTGTTCTCCATATTATTTTGGGTATTGTACTTATATTCAGTTTTGAGTTTTCACCAACACCCACGCCGCCACCTAGACCCACGGTTAACATTGTTAAAGCTGCAACGGTTGATAAAAAACAAGTGGAATTAGAACTCAAGCGATTAAAGGAAAAAGAAGAAAAAAAGAAAACTGACCAGTTAAAACGAGAAAAAGAACTTGCAAAGAAGGAAACGGAAATAAAAAAGAAGCTTCAGAAAGAAGAGAAGAAACTTAAAGAAATAAAAAAGAAGAAAGAGCAGGAACAAAAGAAACTAAAGGACGAGAAGTTACGTTTAAAGAAACTGGAAAAAGAAAAAAGGGAACTTGAGAAAAAACAAGAACTCGAAAAAGAAAAAGCAGCTGAAAAAAAGAAGAAGGAGCAAGCACGCAAAAAGAAAGAAGCAGAGCAGAGAAAGCTGGAGGAAGAGAAGAAGAAAAAGGCCGAAGAGGAAAAACGTAAGGCGAAAGAGGAAGAAGAACGCGTAGCTCGCGAAAAGGCACTACAAGAAGAACTGGAAGCCGAACTTGAGGCTGAGCAGCAACAACGCGATCTATCTGAAATACAGAAATATCAGCTCATGATAGCCAGAGCAATTGAAAATAAATTTAATCGGCTTGGCCTGGAAGAAGGCTTATCCTGTGTCATCCTGATCAGAATGATTGAAGGTGGTAAAGTAGTTGAAGCATCCATAGTAAAATCCAGCGGCAATGATTTATTTGATAAGCGCGCTGAAGATGCCGTTTATAAAGCTTCACCATTACCGGCACCGGATGAAGCAAGAGTATTTCAAAAAATGCGTAATATAAGGTTCACATTTGAGCCATAGGATAGAACATTACATGAAAATCTTATTTAAAATTTTTATTGCCAGCATGTTGCTAGTATCACTACAAGCACACGCTGTACTCGATATAAAAATAACACAAGGTGTTGAACAAGCCCTACCTATCGCCATCGTACCGTTCGGTTGGTCACAAGCTGGTAGCGTTGCTCCAATTGACCTGACAACAATCATTGCTGATGATCTGAGACGTAGCGGTCGCTTTGATGTCATGGACGAACAAGACTTACCACAGCGACCAAGTGATTATGATGCGATTAATTTTAGTGATTGGCGCAAGTTAGGGATGGAAAATGTTCTGATTGGTAAACTAAACCTGACTGACTCTGGAGATTATGATGTCAGTTTTCGACTTGTTGATATTTATAGAGGAAAACAAATCGCCGGTTTTCGCATCCCCGCCAAACCTGACTTATTGCGTCGCGTTGCACACCAGATAAGCGATATTCTTTTCGAAAAATTAACCGGAATCCCTGGCGCATTTGATACTCGTGTTGCCTATATAACAGTAAAGAAAAATAAGGATCATACTGTTCATTCTCTGCAAGTTGCTGACGCTGATGGCTATAACGCACAGATATTGCTGGAATCTCCTGAGCCATTACTTTCTCCGTCCTGGTCTCCTGATGGCAAAAAGATTGCCTATGTTTCTTTTGAAGGCAAAAATTCTGCTATTTATGTCCAGGAAATATTAAGCGGCCAACGACAACGTGTTTCTGCTTTTGAAGGGATCAATAGTTCGCCAGACTGGTCTCCTGATGGTTCACGACTGGCTATGACCTTATCTAAAGACGGAAATACCGAAATCTATGTGATGAACCTTAATGATAAATCATTACAACGGCTCACCCGACACGGTGGCATTGATACAGAGCCTAGTTGGTCGCCCAACGGACAAAAACTGGCGTTTACTTCCGATCGTAGTGGCGGCCCGCAAATCTATGAAATTAATGTTGCCGGCGGAAAGCCCAAACGAATTAGTTTTGAAGGAAAATACAATGCCCGCCCTGAGTATTCTCCAGACGGAAAATCTATCACACTGGTTCATGCCGTTGCTGGTTCATACCGCATTGGCATACTCAACCTGACAAATGGTTTTATCAATGTATTAACTGATGCACGGTTGGATGAATCCCCCAGTTTTGCACCTAATAGTGGCATGATCATTTATGCCACTACCGGTGTACGTGGTGGGCAGCTCGCCGCCGTTTCTACTGACGGACGCATTCATCAACGCCTTGGTTTACAACAAGGTGATGTGCGCGAACCGGCGTGGGGACCTTTTTTAAAATAAGCCACTTTATTAGCCTGGCTTATGAATGTTATGCTGTTTAATTAACAGTCTTTTTAGAGACTGAGAAGGAGAAAATATATGTCTATCCGCTTATTTCTGATTTTATGTTTAGCTGGTCTACTTTTTGGCTGTAGCAAAGAAGTTAAAGAAGAAGAACCTGTCGTTGTTGAAGATCTCAGTAGCAACGCCCCCAATGTCAACGTAAATGATGACAGTGGAGCTCAGGCTTATGGCACTGATGACAGCTCAACATCTGGCTTTAGCCAACTTGATGATCCACAAAGCGCCCTCTCGATTCGTATCATTTATTTCGAATACAATAGCAGCGAAATAAGTTCCGAATACCGTACTACCATTGAAGCTCATTCTGCTTATCTGAGCCAGAACCCGACGACTTCTATTACACTTGAAGGACATGCCGATGAACGTGGTTCGCGTGAATATAATCTGGCACTTGGCGAAAACCGTGCGCAAAAAGTAAAACAACAAATGCTATTGCTAGGCGCTTCTTCAAGCCAGATCAGGTTAGTCAGTTATGGTGAAGAACGACCAGCAATTGACGGACATGATGAGTCTTCATGGCAGCAAAATCGACGTGTTGAAATTTTATATTAAAAATATTTGGTGATTGGTGTATGCGTTTTTTTATTTGTTTAATTAGCTTTTTTCTTATTAATGCTTCTCTAGCAAAGGACGCTCTGGCCGGAGACACAGAAACAACTGAAAACAAGGCTCCTGTATATGAACCAATCACAGAAGATATAGGCGGACGTTTAGACAAGGTAGAGAAGGTTCTTAATAACAAAGCATTGCTCGATATGCTGGAATTGCTGGAATCACTAAAAATTGAAATAAGCACATTACGTGGCGAAGTTGAAGTACAAACACATACCATTGATCAGCTTAAACAAAAACAACGTGATCTATATACCGATGTAGATAAGCGGATTCAGCGTATCGAATCAAACAAGACAGTCGTTGATTCATCAACAACTATGGATGCAGCTGATACAGAGATAGCAGATACTGTTGAAGAATCATCAGAAACTCAAAACACAGACACAGCTAATGAGGAAGAGACTACGGCTATCGTTAGCAGTGAAAACGAAGAAGAGGCTGTTGATCCATTAAAGGCAGAGGCTGTTTATCAAAAAGCATTCAAGCTGCTTAAAGAATCTCAATATGATCAGGCCCTTAAAGCCTTTAAAGGATTTCTAAAGGATTATCCTGATAGTCCTTTTTCTGATAATGCACAGTACTGGTTAGGCGAAGCCAATTACGTTAAACAAAATTATGAATTAGCTATCAATGAATATCAGGCCTTATTAAGTACCTATCCCGATAGCCAAAAAGTATCCCATGCCTTATTAAAAATCGGTTATAGCTATGCCGAACTGGGTAATGCCGCTGATGCAAAGAAAACCTTAAAAAAAGTTAAACTCCAATATCCGGGAACGACAGCAGCACGACTGGCGGATGAACGCTTGAGAAAAATAGGTTCCGTAAAAGAATCCAATTCCTGAAATGGAAGCCAGCGCGCAAGCTAACTCAACAACGCAACAACAAGCAGTGTCAGAATTAAGCATTAATGAAATCTTTTTTTCTCTTCAGGGCGAGTCAACTAAAGTTGGCTTGCCCACCATATTTATTCGTTTAAGCGGCTGCCCTCTTCGTTGCCAATATTGTGATACAGAATATGCATTCCATAATGGCGAAAAGATGTCTATCGACGACATCATTCAAATCATCAGTCAATATCGAACCAGACATGTCACGGTGACGGGTGGCGAACCTTTGGCACAATATTCATGCCACGAGTTGTTATCGAGATTATGCGATGAAGGGTATCAAGTGTCATTAGAGACCAGTGGTGCTATCGACATTGCCAATGTTGATGAGCGCGTCATGAAAATAGTAGATATAAAAACACCTGCCTCAACAGAAGAAGACAAAAATAAATTTGAAAATCTTGCCTATATAAACAACGATGATCAAATAAAATTTGTTATCTGTGATCAATCCGACTACGAATGGTCAAAACAAAAGTTAAGCGAATTAAATTTGACTGATTATTGTGAAGTCCTTTTTTCTCCAGAACATGAATCACTAAATTCGACCGATCTGGCCGACTGGATACTTGAAGATGGATTAGATGTTCGGTTGCAGGTACAACTGCATAAATATCTATGGGGTAATGTCCCCGGCAAATAACCTCAAAACCATTATTTTATCGAATAACTTTGTTGTAAAACAATTTTTAAATACTCATTTACTAAGTGTAAACTCGCCTTTTAAAATAATTTTACGCCGCGTTCTTCAATAAACTAATGATTTTGAATACTTTTTAAAACTATATAAAACCAAATAGAAAATCATGACTAATTTTAATAAAGCGATTGTTCTTGTGTCAGGAGGACTGGATTCAACTACGACATTGGCTATCGCAAAAGATCTTGGCTTTGATTGTTATGCGTTAAGTTTTAATTATGGTCAACGCCATATAAGTGAATTAGATGCAGCAAAAAAAGTAGCTAACTCTTTTAATGTTAAAGATCATAAGATTATTAGTCTTGATATGGGACAGATTGGCGGTTCTGCATTAACAGATTCAACCATTGACGTGCCTGATGCACCGTCAGAAGGAATTCCTATAACTTATGTTCCGGCACGCAACACGATATTTCTAAGTTATGCTTTAGCCTGGGCTGAAGTACTTAATGCTAACGATATATTTATCGGTGTTAATGCCGTAGATTATTCTGGCTATCCTGATTGCAGACCTGAGTACATTAAAGCCTATGAACAACTTGCTAGCCTTGCAACAAAAGCAGGTGTTGAAGGGTCACCCTTTAAAGTACACACACCACTGATTGAATTAAGTAAGAAAGATATTATAAAAAAAGGAAGCTCACTTAATGTTGATTACGCATTAACTGTATCCTGTTATCAAGCCGATGATGAAGGTCAGGCCTGCGGCGTTTGTGATTCCTGTCGTTTCAGAAAAGAGGGCTTTAAAACTGCAAACCTGGCTGATCCGACTCATTATCAATAATAGCTTCACATATTATCAAGTGGACTTTTAACTCCTCGCCCACCTTTATTAAGTACGTGAGTGTAGATCATAGTAGTAGAAACATTTGCATGTCCCAATAACTCTTGTACCGTTCTAATATCATAACCATCTTCGAGTAGATGTGTTGCGAAACAATGCCTCAATGTATGTGTGGTCACTCTTTTGATTATGCCTGCTTTATTTCCTGCTCTTTTTATTGCCTTTTGTAATCCGCTTTCATGTAAATGATGACGACGAGTCACACCCGATCGTGGATCAATAGATAACTTTCCACTTGGGAAGACGTATTGCCAACGTAATTCTTTTGCCGCATTAGGATATTTTCTCGATAATGCATTTGGCAAATAAACTTCACCATAGCCTTCTTCAAGATCAACATCATGCAAAACTCTAACTTTATTTACCTGCTGTTGCAGGCGATCTTTTAAACATTTTGGCAACGGTACGACTCTATCTTTTTTACCCTTACCTTCTCTTACAACTATTTGTGAATATTCAAAATCAATATCAAGTATACGAAGTCGTACACAATCCATTAATCGCATACCCGTGCCATACATTAATGAAGCCATTAACCATTGGATATCTTTTAAGTTATGCAATAATTTAGCTACTTCATCTTTAGTTAATACAACAGGTATACGTTTAGGGCGATTAGCTCTAACAAAGCCATCCAATTCTGTTAACGGCTTCTTAACAATATTGCTATAAAAAAAGACTAATGCATTTAATGCCTGATTTTGAGTGCTGGCAGAAACTTTTCGTTGAACAGCCAAGTATTCAAGAAAAGAAACAACTTCAGCCTCTGCCATTTCTATCGGATCACGTTTGTTATTGTATGCAATAAACCGTACCAGCCACATATCATAAAGTTGTTCCGTACTAATGGAATAAGCGCGCCGACGTATTTCCGTTATCAACGCTGTACGATATTTTTCATATTGCTTACGAACCACATTAGTATCATGATCCGAATGGTGCTCAGCACCTTGTTTATCTGTATACGGCATTGTCTCACGAGCAATCGTTCTGTGTTCCTGTGATAAGGACTGAGAAGAATCGATCCAATATTGCCAATCAAATTCATTTTCCCACTTATTGGTAATAAGCCGAAACAAATTCCGTATAGCATCAACGGCTTGCCTAAACTGCCAGTCATTTATCCGGCCCGCTCGGCCTATTTTTTGAAGAAAATGAGTGACATCATCAGGCTGATGTTCATGTAATTTTTTATCAGGATAAGCGTTGATATATTGCTCCGCACGAATAACATACCAGCGAGCAGAAGAGGACTTAACGCCTTGTTTACAAAGTAATTCTATATAACGATCCCAAAATCGTTCAATAGACGTATCAGATGTGAGAGAATGGTTTTCCATAAGCGAACCTCCTTGTTTGCTTACAAATATAAATTGTCAAAGGATTATAACAATTATGAATAAAAAGGACACTTACCTCATGTCACTAATTAATACACTATATGGATTCTATGTTTAACGTGCTAAGCCGCGTCCATATAACATACTGTTATGTTTTAAAATCGATCATCGGTACATGAAGGAAGTAGTTATGGCTGAAACAAGAATTCACTGGAGCTTTTGGTTAATTTGTATTGTTACATTAATCTGGAATGGAATGGGTAGCATGAACTTCATTATGCAAATGAACCCTGAAATGCTAACTAATTATCCTGATGCAGCAAAATCCTTAATCGAAACTCGTCCAATTTGGGCTACAGGCGCATTCGCAATTGCAGTATTTGTCGGCCTACTTGGAGACATACTATTAATACTAAGAAAAGCAGCTGCTTACTATTTATTTATAGCGTCACTCATAGGAGTGGTCGTAACAAACATTCATACTGCTCAAGTGACTAGCTCTATAGATATCTGGGTTGGTAGCTTAATGTCTATTGTAGTATCTGCTTTTTTAATATGGTATACAAAATATTCTCAACGTAAGGGCTGGGTAAACTAAAGCATGTCTACTGAATCAAAAAACATAACAAGCGGGTCAAGTGCGACGCGAAAAAAGCGTCGCGCGCCTTACCCTAGACGTTAGATGCCCGGGAAACTATCAATGCCATCATTAAAGACCCTTGGCCAATTTCCTCCCTTGTTATATCGGGCCTTTTCAAGGCGCGAGTATGCTCAGCAATTTATGAACGGAATAATTAGATTTGGAAATATCTATTATTACAAACAGATCGAAGATGAGAACCGAAGAGATCGAACAGAAGGCGAATCTCATGTGCGATATAGAGGTATAGACCAGCAAGGTATGTTTGCGTCAAATTCAATATACATACTTTGTTGCCACCAAACTATGGACGCCGTAAAAAGGAATAGCCTTGGTACCCATATTGTCTTGATACGCGACCCCAAACGATTTGCAGAAGCCATTACGTTAGGGATAGAGAATTTGCCGGGGAAGTACTTCGGAGGGGCGGAGGGCTGTGCGATCGAATATACGAAAGGGCACGAAGTCGAAAAAAGGCCTAGCGGATATGAAATTGCACGGTTGGCGTATTCTCAGAAACCTGAAGCATTTCGATCGGAAGAGGAATTTCGATTCGCAATTATTCGAAAAACTTCTGTAGGTGATTTCCTCACTGTGCCTATCGAGGTTTCACCAGATTATTTTGAATACGTTGAGGCATCTAACAATTGCTTCGAGGAGGGACTGGCCTAAATCGGCGCTTTGCGCCCAGGCCAGCCCCTCAAGCAAACCGTTAAACCTTTAAAATCGCCCACTTGACAACGTAACCTTTTAGGTTACAATTAGGTCATGATAACTAGTTTTATACATAAGGGATTAGAGCGTTTCTACAAAACTGGTAAGTCGTCTGGTATTCAAGCAAAACATACTAAACGCATAAGGTTAATACTCACCAACCTTGATCAAGCTGAAAGCCCGCAGGATATGGATTTACCTGGCTTACGACTACACGAGCTAAAAGGCAGCCGTAAACATATATGGTCAGTTTCAGTTAGCGGTAATTGGCGAGTAACATTTCGATTCATAGGTCGAGATGCGGAAATAGTAAATTATGAGGATTATCACTAATGAGTATGCACAACCCCGCGCACCCAGGTGAAATTCTAAAAGAGCTAGTAATAACCCCTTTAGAACTCACCATTACAGACGCATCTGAGCATTTAAATGTCAGTCGTAAAACACTTTCAAAAGTTCTAAATGGTAGAGGTGCAATAACACCAGAGATGGCGCTACGTTTGGAGCTGGTATTTAAAAAACCTTCTGCCGACCATTGGCTTCGCCTTCAAAACGCCTATGACCTTTGGCAATCACGTCAAAATAAGTCTGATTTACATGTTCTACCTTATCGTAGTAACTATGCGTAAAAGCTTAACAAGTAGCTCAAGCGGACGTAAAAAATACGCCGCTTAACAAAGCGTTAGGCAAAGGAATATTAATGGCCGAAAAATTTACAGGTAGATCTCTTTCAATCGAGGAAATTTACAATTTGCTAGAAAATGAATGGGTTGAAAACATAAAGTGTACTGCTCCTTTTAACTATGATGAGCTCGTAAACTTTGTGAATGCATATACCGTTGGAATAGAGGAAACGTATCCTCTAAATAATGAGTCCGCCTCGAAGTTTCAACCTTATATTTTTCTTTTGCACTTTTCAGTTGCTTATAATCATTTTTCCTATGAAAAACTTTCAAAGCTATTAACTGGTGAAGTAATACACAAAAACTCAAGCACCAATGAGCGAAACCCGTTAACTGATTTGTTGATTTTACAGTTGTGGCGGCAAAAAAACTTCGCTTTAGATAATTTGGTTCGATCATTCTGTGTGGGAAGAGAATTTCAAGCATTCCAACAGCTAAGAAGTTATATAGAATCTTGCCAAATAATTTTTCTTTTATTGACTGACTTTGAAGCATTAACTCGGTTTATTAATAGTGAACTAGGTGCTGAAGAATATAGAAAGCTTTGGTGGAAACATTTATCGCCATCAAAAATTGGAAAGCGAATAAAAGCCAACAAACAAAGAATCTTAGATGAAGAAAATAGAAATAATATTTTAACAATGGATGTTCGAAAAGAAGAGATAGGTCATAACTCAGAGTTTACTAAAAAGCTTCTTGATGTTTGTAATGACTATTTGCATTGGAATAAAGATGCTATTTTTCATCATGCCTTCGATAAAGATAAATCAGGATTTCGAATACAAGGTGAAACTGATTGGAGCAAAAGTTCGAAGGCAAATTTAGTTAATTTTATTGAAGTTGTGAGTTATTCAACCAATTGGATTGAAAGCGCACTTGCGTGTCATGTTTCAGTATTCAATAGGCACACAAATGAATCTGACCTAGATGGAGAAACGCTAAAATATTTACATTCTATGTTTACGATAACAGCGACTTATAATGGATTATATGATTTTGCAAAAAATGCCTAACAAAGCGCTACTGTCGGACAATTTTTCCGCTGCGCTCCAAAATTACCGCAGAGCGCGGCGTTAGCATCACAAAAATCATTGACGCGCTATAATCCAATGGATTACACTTATAGCTATGCAAACCATAGTTGAGCTACCTGAATTCCTAAAAAGATCGAGGAAATTACTCAAAGAAGCTGAAAGGTTGAGTATTATCAATTATTTAGCATCGCATCCAGCCGCAGGTGACATCATCCAAGGTGCTGGTGGCATTCGCAAATTGAGGTGGTCTGCACAGGGCAAAGGTAAAAGTGGTGGTGTTCGTGTTATCTATTATCATCACAATCAATCTATGCCATTATTTTTATTAACCTTATTTGGTAAGGGCGAAAAAGCCAATTTAACTAAAACCGAGTGTAACGATTTAGCTAAATTTACTTCGTTACTTATCAAGAACTATGGGAGCCGAAAATGAGTAAAGCATTTGATAGCATTAAACAAGGCCTTGATGAAGCTCTAGAGTTTTCAAAAGGAAAAAAAGAAAAAGCAGTAGTCCATAAATTCACACCTGTTGATGTAAAAAATATTCGAACCCAGGTTGGCATGTCTCAAAATGAGTTTGCATCAGCATTTGGCATAAGTGTTAGTACGCTCCGTCACTGGGAACGTGGTGACCGCACACCTCATGGTCCAGCATTAGTTTTACTTAATGTAGTAGCAAAAGAACCAAAGACAGTACTTAAAGCATTGAGCCACTAAATGCTAATAAGGCAATTCAACCAGGACGCGGTAAAAAACGCCGCGCTTGTTAATTGCGCCGTTAGGGCCGCAAAACAAGCAACTTGACATTCCACCTGATGTAAATACAATGTATTTATGGTTAGGTTTGAATGGGATGCATCCAGAGCAGCATCAAACAAAAGGAAACATGGCGTAACTTTCGAAGAAGCACAATCCGTATTCTACGATGACTTTGCAATCCAATTCTTTGATGAAGAGAATTCAGAGCTAGAAGACAGATTTCTTATACTAGGTCACAGCAATCAATCAAGAATTCTCCTTATCTGTCATTGTGAACAAGAGTCGGGTAATCTCATTCGGATCATATCAGCACGTAAAGCAACAGCAAAAGAGCGCAAACTCTATAAAGGTGAAGCATAATGAAAAAAGAATATGATTTATCGAAAATGAAATCCCGTAAAAACCCTTATGCATCAAAGCTTAAAAAACCAGTAACAATGAGGCTTGGTGAGGATGTGATTAACTATTTTAAGGGTATGGCAAATGATTCAGGCGTGCCTTATCAAAGCTTAATTAATTTATATCTTCGTGACTGTATTTCACAGCATCGTAAAGTAGACATATCTTGGAATCAAAAGCCCTAACCAGGCGCCTAAACGGGACGGCTACGCTGCCCCTTGGCTTGGCCGTTAGGCTTATATGAAAAGATTCTTCAAGTTCCTTTTAATTATTGTTGCTTTATTTATTGTTAACTGAAGCAAGGAGTGATCATTTGACAAAAACGATTACTGTATGTCTTATCATCGTTGGATTGATTAATTGTGCCCCTGTATTAGGAGTGCTCTCTGCTCAAAATCTGGAAAACGCGTATTCAATTAGTCTTGCAAGTAATGATCTGATCATTTTAATGAGACATCGGGCGTTGTTGTTTGGTGTACTTGGCGGCTTTATTTTATATTCGGTTTTCTTCCCATCCTATCAAGGCGCCGCCATGATAATGGCTATGGTAAGTATGGTGTCATTCATAGCATTGGTTTATCTGGTTGGCGGATACAACGATTCAATATATAAAGTACTGGTAGTTGATATCATCGGTATCGTCTTCCTGGCTATTGCTGCATTGTTAAAGTATGTGGTCAAAGTCAGTTAATGAATCGTTACTATGAGAAGGGATATAAAGAATGACCACGCAAGACCTCCATATTCTCCTTTACTCCAACTATTACTTGTAATGACTTTACAAGTAAAAATAATACGACGCTTCGCCATATGCTGCGCCTAAATTAAACAATTGGTAGAAAAACTATGATGTATTCAAATGAAAGACTGGAAGAAATTAAGCTATTAAATCAATTTGATCTTGGTTCAACAGCAAATGGTATCAAGATTCATACTAAAGAAGCTTCACAAGAAATGATCGCTGCAGCCGAGCGATTATTTGATAAGGGTTTAACAGATCATGTTGATGGGGGTTATCTTACTGATCGGGGTATAGAAGCAGCGAATCATGCACAGAGTTTGATGAGGTTATTGTCGGAGTAATTACGAGATCTCTGCACGATTGTTCTTTTGTCCTCTGGCGGCGTCGCCTAAAGCGCCTACTGTTGGTAAGAACGTACTCAATCGGTCATTTATAATTATAAACTCCCTCATTCCGTGCGTTCTTGCCTTGCCAGAAAACAAAATTCCTGCTTGTGCAGAGGTCTCGAAACAGGACTAATTTATTGAATGCAGATAAGTAGATTTTCTATTCGGCTCTGTGAGACTGGCAATATTTTGCGTTGCCATTAAACGAATGTAGTTGAAATAACGTGTACGAATCTCGCGCACATAAACAACGGTTTGACCGCAACGACAATAACGAACTTGCTCGCCATCTTTCATATAAGGTTTTGCCAGGGACATCATTGCTAATTCGACATTATCAAACCATAAATCCTTATCCAGTCCCATTTTTTCTGCTAACGCACGTGCACGTTTAACTCTGCCATAACCGGCATTATACGATGCCAGCGTAAACCACATACGATCTTGCAAAAGTAATGATTCTTCGAATTTGCCTCTCAAATAATTTAGATAACGAACACCCGCATAAATACTACTCTCTGCATTACGCGCATCACTGACGCCCATTAGTTCAGCCGTTGCTGGAATCAATTGCATTAAACCCTCTGCACCAGCATAAGAATAGGCCTCTGGATTAAACTGACTTTCCTGAAACATTAATGCTGTTATTAAACGCCAGTCAAAACCATATTTATCTGCATAATGTTGTGTTACATCATCATAGGGAGACAGTGAACTAAATCGAGTTAATCTATTGTTAGTATTTTGTATTTGTGGCTGTTCAAAATATTTTGCATGCAAGACATTATAATTAGTACTGCGGTATTCATTTTCTATAAATGTATTCAAGGCATTATTTAATTGCTGATCATCCATTCTTACGGCCCAACGATGCGCCAGTGGCTCGGATAAAACAAATTGCGGTTTTAAACCAGCTTCTTTTATATAAGCTGATTTTATCTGATGATTGCCGACAACCGTCAAGTCATACATACCTAAGGCAACCATTAATAAAGTACCTTCCATGCTAACGCCAACATCTGCTTTAACCAGATCAAATTCCAGACCTTGTTGTTTAAGTTGCGACATATAATTCCAATACGGGCTATCTTCAGACAAGGTGACTCTTCTTCCTGTTAAATCACGGATATCAATAATCAAATCATCCGCATCACGCCCAACAATCACCGGGCTTGCATAATTATAAGGTGCTGTGTATTGAACTAATTCTTCTGCGTTGATTAAACTACTAGCTAAAGATGCTGCTATAACATCACCTTTGCCTTCTCTGAGTAAGTCGAACATCTCTTCTTGTGAATCAGCTAAAACAACGTCGACGCGCAATATATGCTTTGACGCAAACTCTTTTAATAATTCATATTCAAAGCCACGTAACTTGCCATTGTGTAAATAGTAATGTGATGGATTTGCATTAGTAATGACTCTTAATATGCCTCTGTCTTTTATTAACGAAAGGTCATCAAAATGAATGCTGGCAACATCATGCGTCAAATGTTGTTTATTTAAATATTGATTTACTGTTTTATATAATTCCTTATCATCCGTTTTTACTGCCCATGCCATTTTACGTTCATCCGTCAAACTAAAATTAGCTTGTAACTCAGTATTCAACGGTAAGTACGTATCAAGGAAAAGACTGTCTGCTATAACCAGATCATATTCGCCTGTTTTTACTAGCTGCATAACTTCCAGATAAGAAAGTGTCTGCGGAATTTCTTCCAGAACCATGCCTGTTTGCGACTCAACTAATTCAACCAGCGTATTCCAAACTGGCGAAGACTTATAAGCAGCAACTTGTCGGCCAGAGAGATCTTCTTTACGACTGATTCGGCTATTATCGGAACGCTCAACGACTTTGAATGTTGCATCTGCCCACGAATGACTGAAATTAACTTCATTTTGAATACTTGCAGATAGAGTTTGATCCTGAGCAACGATAATGTCGCCATTACCTTTCAACAGCTCTGGCAATAACTCCCAATCGTTATCGACGTAGACCCAATGCAAAGCCAGATTATTTAGATGAGCAAACTCTTTAATGAGCTGCTGCTCTATTTGACTGATGGTGCATGCATTTTTCTTCTTTTGCAGCAAAACACGCAACACACCACGCTCATTGATGCCCTTAAGATCGTTCAGGTTTTCAGAGAGATAATTTTCGGAAGTAGGCAACTGTTTATCTATTGCGTCAACTATCTGACAAGAATCAAAGGCCGTATTTTTTTCATTGGCCTGAACGGAGAGTGGCGCCACAAAAACGAGGAGGAGGACTTTTAAACAGAAGTCTATTGTGAACGATCTATTGATTTTCATTAAATTCAAACCGGATTGTATTTAATTGACGACAAAACCGCTGAAATTGGCGCGAATCATACCCTTTCCAACGTAGTTATTCTATATATAGTGGTAAAAAAACTAAATACTACAAGATATAGAAAGTACACTAATTATTCGGCAAACCGTATCACGCTTAATGTTGCAGCGCAACAATAAGACATCCTTTATGAAAAAAGATTCAATTTGAACCCTTTTATCAAATCAGTTTGTTAGTGTTAACTTTCTTATTTTGCTTTGCTGTCGTTGATTTCTTTTAAACGAACTGGTGTACCAATATCGTTCCAAAGACCCGTAAAATGTTGACCACTCAACCGCTTAGCCTGGGCTGATTGATACAACATTGGTGCCAAAGGGTATCGGCCAGAATTGAAATTTCTGAAGAAATGAGGATGAAATAAACCAATACCACTATAGGTTAATTTCGTGTTGCCTTGTTCGAATACATAACCGTTTTCGAAGGCGAAATCACCTTCAGGATTATGCGGTGGATTATTAACCAGAACGATATGAGCATCAGACTCCAATTGTTCAGGTAAAGAGCAGTAATCAAAATCGGTAAAGATATCAGCATTGGTAACAATAAACGGATCTTCGCCCAACATCGGCAAAGCCTTAATAATGCCGCCGGCTGTTTCCAGTATGTTGTCACCTTCATCAGAATACTGAATATCTACACCAAATGATGCGCCAGTACCAAGTTCATACTGAATTTGATCGCCTAGATGACCCGTATTGATAACGATTTCTCTAACGCTTGCCGCTTGCAGCGCTTCAATTTGATAAACAATCAACGCTTTTCCCGCAATTTCTAATAGCGGTTTCGGCACCTTATCAGTCAAAGGGCGCATTCGTTCACCCCGCCCTGCTGCTAAAATCATGGCGCGCATATTGTTAAGATTCCTGAAATATTGGCAAGACGGATTCCTCTATCAATAAACATAATGGAACCAGTTCGTCATAATCATTTTTCAAATCGAGAATATAAGAGAGTGTCCGAGGAACATCTTTTAAATATCCATGTTTACCATCTCTATGCGATAAGCGTGCAAAAATGCCACTGGCTTTCAGGTGTCGTTGCACACCCATTAGATCAAACCAACGTTGAAATTGTTTACGATTAATTTCAGTGTCATGTTGTGCGCTTTGATTGATGTAAAAATTAACCCATTCGTTAATTTCATCCTTTGACCATTTAATATAACAATCCTTTAATAAAGAAACGAGGTCATAGCTAATAGGGCCATTTACCGCATCCTGATAATCAATTACACCAGGATTATTTTCCGCCGTAAGCATCAGGTTTCTTGAATGAAAGTCCCTATGTACAAAGGCTTTCGGCTGCTCAAGCGCCGTTTCTACAAGCACATCAAACAATAATTCAATAGATTTATTTTGCTCCTGACTTAACACAATTTTAAGGTGCTTCTCTAACAACCACTCCGTGAAAAGCTGCATTTCACGACGTAATAAAGACTCATCATAACTTGCCAGTTCCTTTACATTAGCCAGGCTTTGCATACGAACCAACGCTATTATTGCATCAGAATAAAGCTTATTAGCTGTGGATGAGTCAAGCTTATGCAGATATAAATGATTGCCAAAGTCATCCAGCAATAAAAACCCTTGTTGCAGATCCATATCATGTATCGTCGGCGCGTTGACACCAGAAGCGTGCAGTATATTTGTCACCCTGACGAAAGGTTCGCAATCTTCCTGCGGCGGCGGTGCATCCATCACAATAAACGTTTCATCTTGCAAAAAAAGACGGTGATAAGATCGAAAGCTGGCATCCTCTGACGCAGGCTTTAATTCAAACTCACTCGTGCCAAGCACATTGCTCAACCAATCTTTCAAAGATTTATAACGTTTGGACATTTGAACTCATTAAATAGTTTATCTACAGACAGTCTATGATTTTTTCAGATTCAGGTAAAAAGCCAACGGCTCATAAATTTCTCAGAATCCGCTTATTCTGGCATCATCTCCTTAATTTATATATTAAGGAATAGCGAGTACATGCTGGTTTCATGTTTATTAGTTCTAATTGGCTTTGCACTACTTATATATGGTGCAGATATTTTTGTGGAAGGCGCATCAAATATTGCTCGCCAACTAGGTATGCCGCCATTAATCATTGGTTTAACAATTGTTGGTTTCGCCACTTCTGCCCCTGAAATTATTGTTGGTTCAGTTTCCGCCCTGCAAGGCAAAAGCTCAATAGCGATAGGTAATGCACTAGGCTCAAATATTACTAACATCGGCCTGGTACTCGGCCTAAGCATTCTTTTCTTTCCCATCACTATCGCATCAAACACATTAAAAAAAGAATACGGTCTAATGTGCGTGGCCATCATAATTGGCTTGGCTGTGATGATTGATGGCCACCTAAGTCGAATTGACGCGGCAATATTGCTTGTCTCTCTTGTTATCTCTATTAGCTGGATAATTTGGATTGCAAAACGAAGCAGTGCCGACGATCCCCTAAAAAATGAATTTGTTCAAGAATTTGCCGGAGAGACAAACAAGGCAGACTCTTTAGGAAAAGCAATAATGAAACTGCTGCTTGGGCTTGCCTTGTTATTGCTTGGGGCAGACTTGCTAGTACGAGGCGCGGTCTCAATTGCGGAATTTTTTGGTGTCCCCGACCTTGTTATTGGTTTAACCATTGTTGCTATCGGCACCAGCTTGCCTGAATTAGCTGCCTCCATCATAAGCTTAAAGAAAAACGAAGCCGATATTGCTGTTGGCAATATTATTGGTTCAAATATGTTTAACATGCTGGCCGTATTAGGCATACCGACATTAATTCACCCTGATTATTTTATCGCCGAAGTTTTAAACCGGGACTTTCCAACCATGATCGGATTAACTTTATTGCTAGGCGCTATGGTATTCGTCTCAAGCAAGGGTAAACTGATACGGCCTGAAGGAGCGATACTATTGCTTTGTTTTATTACATATCAATACACATTGTTTTCACAGACTATTGGACTGACATAAACACGATCATGAATGAAATTAGCCCTGACACACTAAAATCACTGGCAAAAACAGTAATAGAAACTGAGCAATCCGCGCTGGCGGAATTAATTGATCGTATTGATGAAAGTTTTGTTGCTGCCTGCAATGTCATTCTTCAATGTGAAGGACGGGTCGTCGTCATTGGCATGGGCAAGTCCGGTCACATTGGCAAAAAAATAGCGGCAACCTTAGCCAGTACTGGCACGCCTGCTTTTTTTGTTCATCCGGGAGAAGCCAGTCATGGCGACTCAGGCATGATTACCAGCAAAGATATCGTTATAGTATTATCTAATTCAGGCGAAACAGATGAAGTCGTTGCCTTATTACCCGTTATTAAAAGATTAGACACGTTAATGATTGCCTTGACCGGCAACCCCGACTCCACCCTGGCAAAAGCAGCAACGGTAAACATTGATGTTAGCGTTAGCAAAGAAGCATGTCCTCTAGGTCTGGCACCAACTGCAAGCACGACAGCAACTTTGGCCATGGGCGACGCTATTGCAATTGCTTTGCTTGAAGCACGGGGCTTTAGTGAAGACGACTTTGCTTTATCACACCCTGGCGGGACATTAGGCCGACGCCTGTTATTACATGTCAGCGATATTATGCATACCGGCAAAGGTATCCCGAAAGTTTCCGAAAGTGCCTTATTAAGCGAGGCATTGATTGAAATGTCTGAAAAAGGCCTGGGAATAACAACGATTGTTGATGACGATGAAAATGTTTTAGGTATTTTTACCGACGGTGATTTACGCCGCTCACTCGATTCAAATATTGACGTGAAGACTTGCCATGTTAAAGAGGTAATGACAAAAAATGGGAAAAGTATACGTCCGAACTCGTTGGCAGCCTCAGCACTTGCGCTTATGGAGTCACATCGTATTAACGCCCTGGTTGTTGTTGATGATGAAGATAAATTAACCGGAATATTGAATATGCATGATCTGTTACGAGCTCGGGTGGTTTAATGGATAAAAAAGCACTCATAAAAAAGGCCGCCAACATTAAGCTTGCTGTGTTTGATGTCGACGGTGTATTAACTGATGGCAAACTTATTCTCGGTGAAAACGGTAATGAATATAAATCGTTTCATGTACGAGATGGACATGGTCTGGTTATGTTGCTGGAATCAGGCTGCAACATTGCTGTTATTACAGCGCGTTCATCAAAAATTGTCGCTGAACGAATGGCATCTCTTGGTATCGAATATGTTTATCAAGGCGAAAAAGACAAAGGTGCCAGGTTAATGAAACTCATAGATGAACTCGGACTTACACACGAACAGGTGGTTTATGTTGGAGATGATGTCATCGATCTGCCCGCTATGGTTAAAGTTGGTTTAGCAATTGCGGTTGCTGATGCAAGACCTGAAGTCAAACAACATGCTGACTGGACAACGGAAGATCGAGGAGGGCAAGGCGCTGTTAGAGAAGTGTGTGAATTGATTATGAAAGCCCAGGACAAATTTGACGATCGAATCAAAGCTTATCTCTCTTGAACAAGCCTGGATAACTTTATATGTTCACAGGCAGATGGAAACTGGCACTCATTCTAGCCATTGTCGCTGGACTTAGTTACTGGGCTTTGGACAAACTGAGCGAGGACGATGTAACAAAATTAAGTAAACTGGCTCATTATCCTGACTACTATATGGAAAATTTCACCACCTTAACAATGAATCAGGACGGCACGCCTAAAAATCGTTTGAATGCTGCTTATATGGCTCACTATCCCGATGATAATACAACCGAATTACATGAACCTGAACTTGAGATATTTCGTCAGAACAAACCGCCTATTATTGTTAAGTCTGACAAAGGTTGGGTCACATCAGGTAATGACGTTATCCTGTTAAGCGGAAATGTCTATCTACATCAAAATGATGAAGATGGAACACTCAAACTTGAATTAATAACTGAAGATGCTCGCGTACTGGTTGATCAAAAATATGCGGAAACCGAGAAAGCCGCTACCTTGATCAGTAAAAAATCAACAACCACTTCCATTGGAATGCGCGCTTATCTACAAGAACAGCGAATGGAGTTTCTTAGTAATGTACAAACAACAATTGAATCAAAACGAACACCTTAAACACACGTTTAAATACGTATTAGCTATTGTTCTCGTATCAATGATGAATTGTGCGTTTGCCTTGTCTACAGATAAACAAAAAGACATCGAAATTGAAGCCGACTCTGCTGAAATGGATGATATTAAGGGAGTTACGATTTATCGAGGTGATGTCGTTGTCGTTCAAGGCAGCATTCGCATGACCGGGCATACAATGACAGTACATTTTGCTGATAGTGGTGACATGGAACTAGTCATCATGCAAGGAAATCCGGCTACCTACCGTCAATTGCCAGATAATAGTAAAGTATATGATGAAGCCGAAGCATTACAAATGGAGTACTATGCCTTAAAAGATTATGTCATCTTGATTAATGACGCTTTAGTAACTCAAGAAGGCCTGCGATTTAGTGGCAGCCGAATAGAATATGACACTGTACTTAGTCGGGTAAAGGCAAAAGGTTCTACAAAAACAAGCAAAACTGAAGATGGAAAAACTAAAAAGAAAAAAGACGGTCGTGTTAAAATAACAATTAAAAAGAAAAAAGAATAAGGGATTAAAACATTTGTATTCAATTAACTTTAAAGTACATTACTAATACTTATTATTAGCGTATTTAGCTAATCTGTTTTCATATGAGTATTTTATCTGTACGTCATCTCTCAAAATCCTATCAATCTAGAAAGGTCGTTGCGGATGTCAGTTTAACCATACAAAGCGGTGAAACCATTGGTTTACTTGGCCCAAACGGTGCCGGTAAAACAACCAGCTTTTACATGATCGTCGGTCTGATAGCATCAGATAATGGCACCATACACATGGATAACCGCGAAATAAGTCGTTTATCTATGGATGAACGTTCGCACATGGGTTTGGGCTATTTACCACAGGAAGCATCTGTGTTCAGAAAATTGACAGTTGAAGAGAATATTATGGCAATACTCGAAACACGTTTGCCAAATGATCATCTTAAAGCAACACAACGCCTGGAGTTATTGCTACAGGAATTTCATATTACTCACCTTAGAGATAACCTGGGCATGAGTCTTTCTGGCGGTGAGCGTCGACGTCTGGAAATCGCCAGGGCTTTAGCTTCTGAACCCCGTTTTTTGTTGCTAGATGAGCCTTTCGCGGGTATTGACCCTATTTCTATCAATGATATACAACGATTAATTCATCGCCTCTGCGAGCATGGAATAGGCATATTGATTACCGATCATAATGTCCGGGAAACGCTTGGAATCTGTGATCGTGCTTATATTGTCAATGATGGCAGAATTCTTGCGGAGGGATCAGCAGAACAGATTCTGGACAACGAACAAGTTAGAGAAGTTTATTTGGGAGAGGAGTTTTCACTCTAAACCCATTACTTCTTGGAACTAACTCAAATACAGGGATTTTAAGTTACACTTAATAATATGAAAGCATCTTTACAATTAAAAATTGGTCAAAGCCTGACCATGACACCACAGCTACAACAGGCAATTCGCCTGCTGCAGCTATCCAGTATTGAGCTACAAGCGGAAGTTCAAGAGGCGCTGGAGTCCAATATGATGCTGGAAGTCGACGAAGGAGAAGCGGGACAAAATACGCAGACAGAGAACGCAAATAAAGAGGAAGTAAAAGTAGAAATAGATTCTTCCGAACCACCGGAACAAACACCTGAAATGAATCAGGACACTATGCCAGATGAACTTCCCGTTGATAGTGGTTGGGACGATGTTTATGACAGCACACCCAGTTTTACAAAAGCGAGTTCTGACAATAGTTATGATGGTTTTGAAAATCAGGATTCCGGAGAAAAAACACTGAACGAACATCTGGAATGGCAGCTTAACCTAACGCCAACATCAGATACCGATAAGGTTATTGCTATGACCATTATTGATTCACTCGATAATGATGGCTACTTAACTGAGCCTCTCGAAGATATCCTGGCAACCCTTGGCGATGATCTGGAAGATATTGGCATTGAAGAAATTGAAGCTGTTTTAAGCATGATTCAATCTATGGATCCTATCGGTGTTGCTTCAAGAGATATCAAAGAGTGTCTCGGCCTACAACTGGAACAATGTAATACCGACACACCCCGACTGGAACAAGCAAAAAATCTTGTTGCTAATTATCTAGACCTGCTAGCCAGCCATGATTACAACCAGCTAATGCGTAAAATGAAACTGGATAAAGCAGCGTTGACAGAAGTTGTTACTTTAATTCAGTCCATGAATCCCAGACCTGGCAATCAAGTCAGCGATGCACGCACTGAGTATGTGGTACCTGATGTTTATGTCAAAAAAGTAAACGGCGTATGGAAAGTTGATCTAAATACAGACTCTATACCCAGTTTAAAAATAAATTCTGTTTATTCTAATATGATTCGCCGCGCAGATAATAGTGATGATAACAATTCCCTTAAATCACATTTGCAAGAAGCGCGATGGTTTATTAAAAGCATACGTAGTCGAAGCGAAACACTCTTGCGCGTGACAACATGCATTGTAGAACGACAACGTGCTTTTCTTGATTATGGTGAAGAGGCAATGAAACCACTGGTGTTGCATGATGTTGCCGAAACGCTGGGCATGCATGAATCAACTATTTCACGGGTAACAACACGCAAATATATGCATACGCCGCGAGGTATTTTTGAACTAAAGTATTTTTTCTCCAGCCATGTCAGCACAAATTACGGTGGCGCCTGTTCTTCAACTGCTATTCGCGCTCTAATTAAAAAACTGGTCCAGGCAGAAACGCCGGATAAACCACTCAGTGATAGTAAGATTGCGGCCATACTGGAAGATCAAGGAATTAATGTTGCGAGAAGAACTGTCGCAAAATACAGAGAGGCTATGGCCATACCGCCTTCAAACGAACGAAAAAGATTGGCTTGAAAAAAACAATAATTATTAGGAGATATTATGCAAATTAATGTAACGGGTAGACATGTTGATATAACTGACTCATTAAAATCCTATGTAGAAAATAAATTTCAACGATTAGAACGGCATTTCGAACATATTAACAATACCCATGTCATATTAAGCGTAGAAAAAGAACGGCAAAAAGCCGAAGCAACTGTACATGTTAATCGTGGCAATTTATTTGCTGATAACGAACAGGGAGACATGTACGCTGCTATTGATGGACTAATAGATAAACTTGATCGGCAGTTAAAAAAACACAAAGAAAAATTAACCGATCATCATCGAGGAGAAAACAGTCTAAAAGGCCAAAGCGCTGATTAAGTGCTCTTCGTTTTTTTACTAAATATTATATATAAATATGAATATTTCAGATATTTTGTTGCCTGACTGTGTCTTTCCAAACGTAAACTGTCACAGTAAAAAAGATGCATTGGACACACTGGCAAAAGCCATCGCTAATTCTGACAACTCAACATCACAAACCGAGGTGTTTGATTGTTTAATTGCCAGAGAGCGGCTAGGTAGCACCGGTCTCGGTAATGGCATTGCTATACCGCACGGACGATTGAAAAAGGGCGAAAAAACTATTGCGGCATTTATACAGCTTGATGCCGGCATTGATTACGATGCTGTCGATAACGCCCCGGTTGACTTATTGTTTGCCTTAATCGTGCCAGAAGACTCAACTGAAGAGCATCTACAAATATTAGCGACACTCGCCGAAATATTTAGCGATACAGCAACGCTTAACAAACTCAGACAATCCCGTTCTGCAACAGAAATGCATTCTATCTTAACGGGTTGATTCTATGCCGGGACTCACTAACCAGTTAAACGTAGAAGATTTATTCAATATTCATCGTGATAAATTAAAACTTGAGTGGCTAGCGGGTCAACAAGGCGGAAAGAACGCGATCATCCGGGACGATGAACAAACGACATCTGAATCATCAAGCAGCCTTTCTTTAGTCGGTCATTTAAATCTGATCCATCCTCATCAAATACAAATTATTGGCAAAATTGAAATTAAGTACCTTGAAGGACTAAGAGACATTACCAAACAAGATGCTATCTCACAGTTATTTAATAGTACGCTAGTTTGTATTATTGTCGCTGATAACTGCAAAGTACCGGCATTACTTAAACAAAAAAGTGATGAACATAACGTTCCCTTATTTTCTTCGCCAAAAAATGGCGGCAAACTGTCTGATGTATTGCATTATTTTTTAACTAACCTGTTTGCCGACATACTAACGCTACATGGTGTATACATGGAGATCATGGCAATTGGTATTTTAATAACCGGCGCCAGTGGCATAGGTAAAAGCGAACTTGCACTTGAGCTGATTTCTCGTGGCCATCGTTTAATTGCTGATGACGCACCACTCTTTTCAAAAATCGCACCCGACATTATTAATGGCACATGCCCAAAGACACTACAGGATTTTCTCGAAGTCAGAGGACTCGGCATTATTAATGTGCGTGAATTATTTGGCGACAGTGCTATCAAAAAAAACAAATACCTTAAATTAATCGTACAATTACAACCTATGGGAAATGCCGATCTTTTATCACTGGACCGACTGGAAGGCAGTTATGACACCCGTAACGTGTTGGACATGTACGTACCTTTGATTACTTTGCCAGTAGCGCCAGGCCGTAATCTGGCTGTTATGATGGAGTGTGCTGCACGCAACCATATTTTGCGCGTCAGTGGTTATAATGCAGCCAAGATATTTGAAAAACGAAAAAATAGACTGATGGAATCAGGCGAAGATTAAATGAATGAAACAGAGCGTCGACTTATTATTGTTAGCGGTTTATCGGGTGCGGGTAAAACCGTTGTTTTAAACACACTGGAAGATCTTTCTTATTATGCCATTGATAACCTTCCGGTCAGTCTGCTCAATACATTAATCGAGCAATTCTCTAAAGAAGATAATAATCTCGCCAGACAAATAGTCATCGGCATCGATGCGCGCAATAGCCATGATGACTTTTCATTTCTTCCCAAAACAATCACGTTGTTGCGAAACCAGGATATATCAACTGAATTAATTTTTATTGAAGCTAACGATGACGTATTAACCAAGCGTTTTAGTGAAACTCGCAGGAAACATCCGCTTTCTACAGATTCGATTTCATTGGCTGATGCAATAAAACATGAACGAAAAGTCATTGGCGCGCTTGCCGAAGCTGCCGATCTGGCTATTGACACCAGTCATATGCAATTGCATGAGTTACGTGACATTGTTCGCGAACGTATTGCCCGGCGAGGAAAAGCAACCCTCTCTTTACAGTTCATGTCTTTTGGTTATAAAAACGGAATACCGAAAGATGCAGATTTTGTTTTTGATTTAAGATGTCTTCCCAACCCTTACTGGAAAAAAAACTTGCGCCAGTATTCGGGCAAAGATCAGCCTATCATTGAGTTTTTATCAAAACAGGACAGCGTTGAACAAATGCTGAATGATATCGAACAATTTCTTGAACGTTGGATACCTCAATTTGAGGCAGACAACCGCAGTTATTTAAGTATTGCCTTAGGCTGTACCGGCGGGCATCATCGTTCTGTATTTATCACTGAGCAACTTGCTGCCAAATTTAACGACACAAGCAGACAAGCTATTATTAGACATCGGGATTTATAACATGAGTGTAGGAGTATTAATTATTTCGCATGACGGCATAGGAGATTCCTTGCTTGATGCAGTAAATCATATGTTTGAGAACAAGCCATTAAAGGTAAAGCTTCTTTCGGCAAGCCGAACTTGTGATCCAGACAAATTACACGAAACAGCATGCTCATTACTTGACGGCTTCGATCAAGGTGATGGCGTGCTTATTTTAACTGATCTAATAGGATCTACACCAAGTAATATTGCCCATCGATTACATAAATGTGCAGTAGTAAATATAGTCACCGGTATAAATTTATCTATGTTAATTCGACTGTTTAATTATCCGAACTTGAATCTGGCTGACATGACAGAAAAAGCCTATAGCGGCGGAATTGATGGCATCACCATTAATATTGGCGAAGCATAAAATGAACCACAAAGAAATTACTATAATTAATAAACTGGGCTTACATGCTCGGGCTGCAGCTAAATTTGTTCAGCTTGCATCAGGCTTTCAAGCTGAAATAAACGTGCGCTCCGGTCATAAAGAAGTTAGTGGCAAAAGCATCATGGGAATAATGATGTTGGCGGCGGGCAAAGGATCAATCATAGAAATTAAAACAATCGGCGCTGATGAAGATGAGGCGATGGCTGCATTAGAATCACTAATCAACAATAAGTTTGGTGAAGACGAATGACCATCTCTATTCAAGGTGTCAGTGTTTCCCGCGGAATAGCAATTGGCCCGGTTCATATCATTCAACACGACCAGCTTGATGTTCATGAATACAGCATACGAAGAACAAAGATTGACAATGAACTTTCACGTTTTAATGACGCGATGGCTAATGCGCGCCAGCAATTACGTGCTATACGCGATCATATTCCAGGTTCAGCCTCGGTAGATATTTCTGCGTTTATAGATACACACTTATTAATGCTCGAAGATAATGCATTAACCGAAGAGCCTAAACGAATTATTAAAGAACGTCTGTGTAATGCAGAGTGGGCACTTAAGTTACAACGTGATGCATTGGTTAATGTGTTTGATGAAATGCAAGATGCCTATCTCAGTACACGGCGTGACGATGTTGATCATGTCGTAAACCGGATATTGCGACTCCTGCTAAAACAAAAACCTTTACTACATGAAACGCTAGACGAACATTTAAAACACCGCGTCATTCTGGCAGATGACTTAACGCCCGCTGATACTGTACTAATGCAACATTATGGCATCGCTGCGTTTGCAACAGAATTTGGTGGGCCTACTTCGCATACGGCCATTCTTGCCAGAAGCCTGGGCATCCCGGCTATTGTTGGCTTACACAATGCCCGACGCTATATAAAAAATGATGATATCGCTATTATCGATGGCACAACCGGCACCATATTAATTAACCCCGATAAATCCATTCAACATTTTTATGATCAGAAACAAAAAGAAGTAAAACGTTATTACTACTCGTTGGCAAAACTTAAAAATGCCCCCGCTGAATCAACTGACGGCGTTGCTATTGAGCTGATGGCAAATATTGAACTGCCTAAAGATCTAAAAACTTTAAAGGATGTCGGCGCAAAAGGGGTTGGCTTGTACCGAACTGAATTTCTTTATATGAACCGTGAAACACCACCAGATGAAGAAGAACATTTTGAAAGTTACATGGGCGTGCTTAAAACCTTACGTGGTTTACCCTTAACCATTCGCACGCTTGACTTAGGCGCTGACAAACAAGTGGACGGCGCCGGAAAACAAACTGGCCCGATGAAATCTAATCCTGCTTTGGGTTTACGTGCCATAAGGTTGTGCCTAAAAGAACCCGAGCTATTCCGACCACAATTACGCGCCATGTTAAGAGCGTCTGCACATTCGCCAGTACGAATATTGATCCCGATGCTAACCAACGTACAGGAAATGCAGCAGGTTCTACAAATGATCGACGATCTAAAAGCAGAACTTGATAATGAATCGATTGAATATGATCCTGATATACAAATTGGCGGCATGATTGAAGTGCCCGCTGCTGCTGTTTGTGCAGATGTCTTTGCTAAAAAACTGGATTTTCTTTCTATTGGCACGAACGATCTAATCCAATATACCATGGCAATCGATCGTGTTAATGATGAAGTCAACTACTTGTATGATCCCCTGCACCCGGCTGTACTGCGATTAATTCAGACAACCATAAAAGCCGGGAAAAAGGCAAAGATACCGGTGGCAATGTGTGGCGAAATGGCAGGCGAAATTGAACACACCCGTTTATTATTGGGTTTAGGCTTAAGAGAATTTAGCGTTCATCCAACATCAATGCTGGAAATTAAAAAAATTATAAACAGTACAGATATTGGTGAACTGGATAATTTAATAAAACGCATCCTTCATGCATCAAGTGGTGCCGAAATAAAAATGCTGCTTCAAGAAAACCAGACTGAGACGATTTAATACTGTTTCACAATTCTTATGTTCTCATACAGTTTTAGCATTGCACGGCTAGCACTGATAAACTCTATTCCATAAGTAATACCCAAGATACTTAAAAATGCAGGTTTATAGCACATCTGTTTTCAACCAGAACAGCGTTGCTCCTCCTTACAGGGAGTGGCCATGTGCGTCGTCTCGCCTTGTTCTGAATAAAAACAGGCGCACTCTATTCCCTCCATTTCTAAGTATCTTGGATATATAGGTACTAATTATGGACGAGAAGGTCACGCAAGAAGAAATCAAAACGTCAGCTGTCGACTCATTACATGAGGCGCTCAGTCAAGACGCTATCGATCTTGCTCGCGATATTATTGCTACGCTTCACCCTTCTGAAATTGCTGATGTTATCGAACGCATTCCCGGGCGCGATCGCAATATTGTTTGGGAATTAATTGATACCGAACTCGAAGGCGAAGTTCTTTCGCACATGCAAGACGCGGTTAGAACAGAGTTTCTTGAACATCTCCATCCACATGAAGTTGCTGATGCGACAAAAGATTTAGCAGCGGATGATGTCGCCGATATCTTACAAGATTTGCCTGAAGAAGTTGCCGACACCGTTCTGCGTTCCATGGATGAACAAAACCGCGAACGACTTTCATCTGTATTAACTTACCCGGAAGATACTGCCGGCGGCTTAATGAACATCGATGTTGTTTCCGTACGCGCCGATGTTTCGCTGGATGCCGTTGCTCGCTATTTGCGTTTAATGGGAGAGATACCTGAAAAGACAGACAATCTTATGGTTGTCGACCGTGACAATCATTACCTCGGTGTTCTTGCATTAACTGAATTATTAGTGCGAGATCCGGAAACATCCGTCGGCGAATGGATGGAAGAAGAGTCTTTCCTGTCTGTAAATACGCCCACTACCGAAGTTGCCAAACTATTTGAGCAAAGAGATTTACTTTCTGCAGCTGTCGTTGATGAAGAAAACCATTTACTTGGACGTATTACTATTGATGATGTTGTCGATGTAATCCAGGAAGAAGCCGAACATGTTGTAAGAAGCATGGCCGGCCTGGGTGATGACGACATGTTTTCTCCGGTTATCGCCAGTACAAAACGTCGGGCAATATGGTTAGGTATAAATTTAATGACTGCCTTTTTGGCTGCCTGGGTTATTGGTCGCTTTGAAAACACCATACAAGAGCTTGTTGCACTGGCAGTGCTTATGCCTGTTGTTGCCGGCATGGGCGGTATCGCGGGGAGTCAAACATTGACGATTGCAATAAGAGGTATCGCACTAGGACAAATCAGCAAAACGAATATCAAACCTTTAATCATAAAAGAACTTTCTGTCGGCATACTCAACGGCATCGTTTGGTCATGTATAGTCGCAGGTATTGTTATTGCCTGGTTTGATAGTACCTTCCTCGGTTTGGTAATAGGCATATCAATGATCATCAACCTGATAATAGCGGCACTAGCGGGCGCAACCATACCAATGATATTGAAACGTTATGGCATCGATCCTGCCATTGCCGGTGGCGTGATATTAACTACCGTTACTGATGTAGTTGGGTTTATGACGTTTTTGGGATTAGCGACTATCTTTCTGGTTACTTAAATATCTTTAAGTAACAATATTTTTTAAGTTTGCTTTTCGTCTTCACGGCGGAAGACAACCGCAAAGTAGACACTGTAGATAAATCGCCAGTATAATAAAATTATCACATATCTAATTGAAACAAGGAGAATTTTCCCAGTGTTGCCTATTAAAATATATAGTCTATTACCAGACACCATATTCCATAACGCTTAGTTAAGTTTACATAGAACTATGGGCGGAACACTAATATTCCTCGGCTGCTTCTTGTGGTTTGCTATGGCCTTTAATGGGGGTATTGGTGAGGTCTTCGTAAATTACTCGGCATTTGCGAGCGGACTATTTATGGTAATGGCTGGAATAATACTAATTGCGAAAGGTGGTGCTATTTACGGTCGAGTATTCGCAGCGCTCGCTCTTCTGAGTTATTGCGCTGTTATTTGGCAGCGGTTTAATTTCGATTTTGGTACAGATTGGGTTGGTTTTGCGTTTGATGGCATTTATGTGGTTTGTATGATTGCCGTAATCGTGCGAAGTAAACCTAACAAATCACCCCAGCCGACCGCCTCCGGCGACGGCTGAGTTCAAACGTTACAATTTAGAAATATCTCTTAAATAAAACTTTAAATACTTCTTTTCAAAATTCTCTAAATTCCATTCCTTTTCACTCAAATAATTTTTATATTCATCTTTAGTCACATAAACAAATGCCTGTTTAACTTCATTGTTGAGTTGCACTTCTAATAAACAGCGTTCGTACATAATGTCTTCAAATTGATCAAGACAACTTAATGCTTCCTCATCAACATCTTGATAAAGCATGCCATCAACTGAACAAGCTTTATTTTTAACGATACCGGGGAAGGTTCTATTTTTAAATTTGAAACGTTGATAACCCGCTAAGCTTGCGGGCATGGACTTAAGATCTTTGCCGATAACGGATTGCATAACGGCAGGAAATTGTAACGTTCCATATGTGAATACGGAGAACGTTGCCATTAAAAACTAAAGTATTGGACTTATTCGCTTTTTACCAGCGATATAAAATCCACTGCGGCACAATGACTTGATCCAGTTCGTGTCTTCTGCTGCCAAAATTTCCATCACCATTATTATCGATTAAATAATAAGAGGGTCCTATCGCTGGCGTAACTTTTACCATATAAAGCGCGCCGTTAACCCGATATTCCTCGATAACGGCATCCTCTTTATGAACGATGGTCACCACGGGCTCAATATTTTCACCGGTTTCCAACGGATCGGGTAATTCGGGAGGTTCGGGAACCGGCTCTAATCCACCCGGGTTGGTATTGCCTGCCATTAACGCTGTTGATGCGAAAAGCAGTCCTAATATGATTAATAGCCTTTTCATGCTGTCTTGTCCTATAAGCTTATTATTGTGTGTTGCTACTCTATTCACACTTTACCACCACAATTTGCATAGATGAAGCGGATCAACCTTAAGGAGCTAAAAGTCTGAGATTTTTTAATGAAGCTGTCATAATTTAGCTACATAAATTCTTAAATATTACCCAAAAACGTCCTATGACTGAACACACCATGGTGCTGGTTGACGGCTCCTATTATCTGTTTCGCGCCTATCACGCTATACGAGATTTAAGTAACGCAAAAGGAGAGCCATCCGGCGCAATCTATGGCGTTATTAATATGGTACAGAAACATTTAACCGAGGGTGGGCCCGATTATTTCGCTATTGTTTTTGATGCCAAAGGTAAAACCTTCCGTAACGATTTATACAAGGAATATAAAGCCAACAGACCGCCGATGCCGGATGATCTGGTAACGCAAATTCAGCCGTTACACGATTTAATTCGTGCTCTGGGCATTCCCTTGATTATGATCGAAGGCGTTGAGGCTGACGATGTTATTGCAACTCTGGCCAGACAAGCGGCAAATAAAAATATCAAAACAATTGTGTCGACAGGCGATAAAGATTTAGCGCAGATGGTGAATGATCGTATCCATCTGATTAATACCATGAGTAACACTTACTTTGACCATGATGGCGTCGTAGAAAAATATGGCGTACCGCCGGAGCGAATCATTGATTACCTGACGCTAATGGGCGATAACGCTGATAACGTGCCTGGCGTTCCTAAAGTTGGACCAAAAACAGCAGTAAAATGGTTAAACGAATACGGAACGCTGGATGATATTATTGCTCGCGCTGATGAAATCAAAGGCAAGGTTGGAGAAAACTTACGCGAATTTCTTCCGCAATTAGCCTTGAGCAAAGAATTGGTCACGCTTAAATACGATGTCGAGCTCGATTGCACACCTGAAGAATTAATAATTGGTGAATCTGATAATGCGTCATTAAGAAAAATTTATACTTATTGGAATTTTCGCAGTTGGTTATCTGCACTCGACGACGAAGAGGAAGACAACGAAGATAGTTATGAAGAAACTGACGAAAACGAAGAAGCAATAAACGAAGATTCTTCTGATTTAGTTGAAGCAGAAGCAGCGTCTGATTCTGACTACGAAACAATATTAACAAACGAACATTTAGACGAATGGATTGCCAGACTTGAAGGGACAGATTTAATCTCCATTGATACTGAAACAACCAGTCTCGATTATATGAAAGCGGAGATTGTCGGTATTTCCTTTGCCGTTTCTGAAAACAGTGCCGCTTATGTGCCGCTACAACATGATTATGCTGGTGCACCAGAGCAACTTTCTCTGGCATCAACACTGGAAAAATTAAAGCCCCTCCTCGAAGATGAGAATAAACACAAGATTGGTCAAAATCTAAAATACGATCTGGAAGTGTTTGCCAACTATCAAATTAAGCTACGTGGCATCGAGCATGACACCATGCTCGCATCCTATATTGTCAACAGCACCGCTAATCGACATGACATGGATACGCTCGCACTAACTTACCTCGGCGTAGAAACAATTCATTATGAAGATGTAGCTGGCAAGGGCGCCAAACAAATTCCCTTCAGTCAGGTAAGCATTGAAGTAGCGGCGCCTTATGCTGCCGAAGATGCCGATATTGTATTGAAACTGCATCGCGTTTTATCAACAGAGCTTAAAAAGCACACAACGCTGGAACAAGTCTATAAAACAATTGAAATGCCACTATTAACCGTGCTCGCGCGAATTGAACGTAACGGTGTTGTTATTGATGCAGATATGTTGATGCAACAGGGCCTTGAATTAAAAGCACGTATGCAAGAGATTGAAATGGAAGCGCACGACCTCGCTGGAGAAACATTTAACATAAGCTCACCAAAACAAATTCAATCTATCTTGTATGAAAAAATGGATTTACCGGTGCTTGCAAAAACACCAAAAGGACAACCTTCTACTGCTGAGTCAGTGTTACAAGAATTAGCCGAAGACTATAAGTTGCCTAAATTGATTCTGGAATACCGCAGCGTCAGCAAACTTCGCTCAACTTACACCGAAAAATTACCGTTAATGATCAATCCTGAAACGGGTCGCGTTCATACCTCATATCATCAGGCTGTGGCAGCAACCGGACGCTTGTCATCATCTAACCCAAACCTGCAAAACATTCCTATTCGCACAGCGGAAGGCAGAAGAATACGACTGGCGTTTATTGCGCCCAAAGGCTACACCCTGGTTGCGGCGGATTATTCTCAAATTGAATTACGTATCATGGCACACCTTTCTGGCGATAAAAGTTTATTAGATGCGTTTGATAAAGGATTGGATGTTCACAGAGCAACCGCCGCCGAAGTTTTTTCTGTTTCTATTGATGACGTTAATAATGATCAACGCCGAGCGGCCAAAGCCATCAATTTTGGTTTAATTTATGGCATGTCTGCCTTCGGACTAGCTAAACAACTGGGTATCGCGCGTGGCGAAGCGAAGGAATACATCGAACTTTATTTTAGCCGCTATCCTGACGTTAAAATGTTCATGGATAAAACGCGGGAAAAGGCGAAAGAAGATGGCTTTGTTGAAACGGTATACCACCGGCGCTTATATCTGCCAGAAATAAATGCGCGTAATGCTGCCCGACGACAATACGCTGAGCGCACCGCAATCAATGCGCCCATGCAGGGAACAGCAGCAGACATCATTAAGCTGGCCATGGTTGATATTGATGACTGGTTACAAAAATCAAAAATTGACGCGAAAATGATCATGCAAGTACACGATGAACTTGTTTTTGAAGCAGCGACCGATCAACTAGACGAGTTTATTAAAGAAATAGATGCGCGCATGTCCGACAACAATCAACTTAGCGTGCCGCTTGTCGTTGATATCGGACATGGCAACAACTGGGACGAAGCACACTAGCTATAATTTCGACTATGAGATTACTAATGATGTGCTAAAATATTGGCAGGACAAAGAATTTTATAAAAATAATTGGATAAAGTACTTTTCAAACAACTCATCGATATTCATCGAGCTAATAAACCATGTTAATTATTCCTGCAATCGACATTAAAGACGGCAAGTGCGTTCGCCTGAAACAAGGGCAAATGGACAAAGAAACCATTTATTCGGATGACCCGGTCGTAATGGCCGACAAATGGGTTAAAGCCGGAGCTAAACGACTACATATCGTTGATTTGGATGGTGCAGTCAGAGGCACGCCAAGCAACGCCGATGTTATTCACAGCATTGTTGAAGCATTTCCAGATATCCCGTTACAGGTTGGCGGCGGCATTCGTGACGAAGACGTTATACAAACCTATCTTGATATTGGTGTTTCTTACGTCATTATCGGAACTCGCGCGGTAACGACGCCGCATTTTGTTTCTGATGTTTGTCTCGAATTTCCCGGACATATTATTGTTGGTCTGGATGCCAAGAACGGAAAACTGGCGACCGATGGCTGGTCAAAATTATCACACCACGATGCAGCTGACATGGCACATCGCTTTGAAGATGACGGCGTTGCCGCTATTATTTTTACCGACATTGGCCGTGACGGAATGATGAATAGTGTTAACGTTGAAGCGACCGTAGAAATTTGCCAAAACATTACCATTCCTGTTATTGCTTCCGGCGGCATCAGCAATCTTGATGATATCCGAGCCTTATGTGAAGCAGGCGAGGAAGGTATTTTCGGCGCGATCACGGGTCGCGCTATTTATGAAGGCACGCTCGATCTAGCTGAAGCACAAAAATTAGCAGACGATATTTGCACCTATAAGGAAGATTAATGGGGCTCGCCAAACGCATAATACCCTGCCTTGATGTTGATAACGGCCGGGTTGTTAAAGGCGTTCAATTTGTAGACATTCGTGACGCTGGCGATCCTGTTGAAGTTGCCAATCGCTATGACCAACAAGGTGCGGACGAAATAACATTTCTTGATATTACAGCTAGCAGTGACGACCGCGAGACAATGGTACACGTAGTCGAGGAAGTTGCTAGCCAGGTTTTTATTCCGCTTACTGTTGGCGGCGGCATACGTACAATCGAAGATATTCAACGTATGCTTAAAGCTGGCGCAGATAAAATTAGTATTAACACTGCCGCAGTAAAAGATCCTGAATTTGTACGCCGTGCCGCAGAGCAATTCGGCTCACAGTGCATAGTTGTTGCAATAGACGCCAAGCAAATTGCTTCAAGTGATGGCAAGCGCTGGCAGGTCTTTACCCACGGCGGCCGAAATACAACCGGATTTGATGTAATAGAGTGGTCACAAAAAATGGAGAGCTATGGCGCTGGCGAAATACTATTAACCAGTATGGATAGAGACGGCACAAGAGATGGTTTTGATATTGACCTTACTTGCGCTGTTAGCGAAGCGGTAACTATCCCGGTAATTGCATCCGGCGGCGTAGGCAATCTTGAACATCTTGCTGATGGCGTGGTCTATGGAAAAGCTGATGCCGTACTGGCTGCGAGCATCTTTCATTTTGGCGAGTACACGGTTGCTGAAGCAAAAGAATGCATGTCCAAACGAAATATTGAAGTTCGTCTATAATTTAACCCTGATAAAATATGAGCGCCTGGCTAGATAAAGTTGAATGGAATGATGATGGTCTTGTACCTGTTGTTGTGCAGGAGGCTGATTCCGGGCAAGTTCTTATGCATGCCTGGATGAATCGTGAGGCACTATCGCTAACTAAAAAAAATGGCAAAGCCACTTATTGGTCGCGCTCTCGACAATCACTCTGGGTTAAAGGCGAATCATCGGGCCACTATCAAACAGTTGAGACGATACAAATGGATTGTGATTGCGACACCTTATTACTCACGGTAAAGCAAGAGGGTGGCATTGCATGTCATACTGGCAGGCATCATTGTTTCTTTATGTCGCTAACTGATGAAGCGTGGCTGACAACCGAAGAAATATTAAAAAACCCTGAAGATATTTATAAAACAACAGATCTAAAATGAAACAAGACATACTTAATTCGCTCGATGAAATACTGGAACAGCGTAAACAGGCCAATCCCGATGAGTCCTACACTGCTAAATTGCTTAGTGACGGCCTCGATAGCATTCTTAAAAAAGTAGGCGAAGAGGCAACTGAGACGGTAATTGCTTCTAAATCCGGTGAAAATGCTGCTATAATTCACGAAATAGCCGATTTGTGGTTTCATACGCTTGTGCTTCTTAAGCACCATGGTCTTGATTCCAGTGACATACTCAAAGAGCTTGAGAGTCGTTTTGGTTTATCCGGACTTGAAGAAAAAGCCAATCGAAACAATTCATCATAGGATTCTATTGTTATATCAGGCTTGCCTGCTGCCAAGAAATCGGTTCAACTAGCTGTTAAATAATTATCTGGAGAAATAAGTATGGGTTTTGGTGTCTCCGAATTACTAATCCTGTTACTCATTGTTGCTTTGTTGTTCGGCACCAAAAAATTACGCAATATGGGTGGCGATTTAGGCAGCGCGATAAAAAGTTTCCGAAGCGCAGTAAAAGACAAAGATGACGGTGAAAAATTGACTGAGGCAAGCGACGACAAGCCAACAGGTGAAGTTATCGAGGGCAAGGTTGAACCTCAAGACGAAGATCCTGGCAAAAGCTGATCTTTAAGCACGTCATATAAACAAAAACATGTTTGATATCGGGTTCTGGGAGCTAGTCATTATTGCACTGGTCGCGTTGATCATTATTGGTCCGGAACGTTTGCCAGAATTAGCCCATGATGCGGGTCGAATTGTAAGGAAACTTCGAAACTTTATTCAAAACGCAAAAAGAGAGCTTGAGAAAGAACTGGAACTTGATCAATTAAACGATCTAAACGAAAGCATTGATCATGTTGACGGCCTGATGAAGCAAGCGCCTGACCGACTCGTTCAGGATCAAATTAATAACATCAAAGAAAATGACTCAACAAAGTAAGCGCTTCTTTTTATGACGGACGCCAAAACAGATAGCGGACAATCTTTAATCTCACATTTAATTGAATTACGTAGTTGTGTTTTACGAGTTGTAGTTTGTATTTTTGTCGTGTTGCTAGTACTGCTTCCTTTCGCTAATCAAATATACAATTTTATAGCAACACCATTAATTGCAAAACTGCCGGAAGGCAGCAGCATGATAGCAACAGAAGTCGTCTCGCCTTTTTTTGCGCCATTCAAATTAACCTTATTCTGCGCTGTATTTTTTACTGTGCCGTTTACTCTTTATCAGGCCTGGTCATTCATAACTCCCGGGCTTTACACAAACGAAAAGAAACTCGTCGTTCCCTTACTAATAAGCAGCACTTTGCTTTTTTATACGGGAATTTTGTTCGCTTATTATATTGTCTTTCCTGTTTTGTTTGCCTTTCTAACAACAACAGCACCGCAAGGCATACAGATAATGACCGACATCAATCATTATCTCGATTTTATACTGAAACTCTTTTTTGCTTTTGGTATTTCATTTGAAATTCCGGTTGCTACTTTTTTATTAATCCGCTCAGACTTTATCAGCATTAAAAAGCTTGAGGCAAATCGACCTTACATTATTTTATCTGCTTTTTTTGCCGGCATGTTGTTAACCCCGCCTGATGTAATATCTCAAGTCTTATTGGCCGTGCCGATATGGTTGTTGTTTGAAAGCGGCCTTATTCTTGGAAAAATTTATGGCAACAAAGAAGAAACGTATGATTAACCGCTAGCGGTTGTTGCCCAATTGGCGTTTGCTTTTGTTTCTTGCCTTTTTTCATAGTTGATTAATTTGTTTTCTATTTCGGATCCTATTCTTATTTGTGGATTTGAGTTTTTAAAACCTTCCTTGTTTTCTTTCTCAAAAATTATTTCTTTGGCAAGATTAAATGCCTGAACAAATGACTTTGTCTGCTTTAAGCCCTGCTCAAAATAAGCATCGCCAAAATACGTATATTTTCCATCATGCCCACAACCAAACGAGTTTCGATCAGCACTAGCTGCTGTTATTAACAAAGTATAAGGATCAGCTAGAGGCTCGATAAAGCCGCCAGAATAACAGGCAGAAACAATAATAATGCGCCATTTGACCCTTGCCGTATTCAATGCCGCACGAATCATTGCTGCATCAATATTGTTCAGTTTAAATGGCGGGAAATTAGCGGAGATATGATGATCTTCTGATCCATGAGAACTTAGAAATAATAATAATATATCCTCATCAACATCCATTAATTCTGCTATTTTTTTAATACTATTTTTTAAATTATGTCCGTTCGCTAACGGCACACTATCAACTGTTTTTTCATTGTTAATTAAAAGCAACGAACGGCCAAAAACACTAAAATGATCATTGATAATAGATTGTGCCGCTTTTGTCTCATTCATAAAAACATCTTCATCTGCATCACCAGCAAAACCAATAAAAAATAAATCTGCAATGCCTGCTTTACCCGCAATAAGATCCTTAATATTTGAGTCAAGCAGTGTATTTTGAGAATAGTAAACGGATTCAATATCAATATTAGGCGAAGCTTTTGCGATACTACTTTCCGTTTGCAAGGGATACCAGAGTGGCTCTGTTGGTAATAAAAACAAAGGCGAAAAATTAAACACGGCATACAAGGTGACATAAGCCAGCGTCTGCCAAATGCTCAAATAAAAGAAACGCTTTATTAAACGAGCGACAACTAGCAAGTACCATAAAGAATACGCAATAAAAACAGCCCAGTTTGATTGATAGGGATCAAGGTACGTTTGTTGTTCTGCTAGCGCTAGCAAACAGACTGAGCCTAACCATATAACAGGAACGACAGACAAAAACAGTATAATTAATTTACCCAGATCCTGTTGTCTGTTATTTAATACCGCAATCAAACTTAAACTGAATAAAAATGAAAGGTAGAGTAATGCCTGATAGCTTAATCCATAAGGATTAAAATAATTATCAGGTGCTGCATCAAAATAATCGTAAACAATAGATAAGCTTAATGAAACCAAGAGCAGCAAACAAATTTGCAAATAACCGCCTTTAAATGACCAAAGACGCACCGGCATAAAAAGCGCTGCGCGCGTGCCTGCTATAATGTTTCCGAATAATTCTATAAGTGGCTTAAGTGTTTTCATTTATCTAATACTATTTATGACTTTTACAGCATAATTCATCCCGTAGTCGAATACTAAACTGATATTGCTCAAAGATTGATTGATTGCGTTTGATTGGCGCATTAACATTAGTCCGTTTTAACAAAATCACAGAGGCCTTAACACGAACAGGGTTTTTGTTCTCTGGCTAGGCAAAAACGCACGGAATGAGAGAGCTTATACCTATAAGCGACCGATTGAGTACGTTTTTACCACGGTAGGCGCTTTAAGCGACGCCGCCAGAGAAAAAAAGAACCATCGTGGGGTGGCCTCGTTAATAATTGGTAAAAATATAATGAGTATGGATGATCGTGACGGTGTAATTTGGCTTGATGGCGACTTTGTTCCCTGGAGAGAAGCAAAAACCCATGTGCTGACACACACCCTGCATTACGGAATGGGCGTTTTTGAAGGTCTTCGCGCCTATAATACTGCCAAAGGCACTGCAATTTTTCGCCTTAATGAGCACACAGACAGACTGTTCAATTCAGCACATATTTTAAATATGCCGATACCGTTTGACAAAGAAACCATTAATAGCGCATGTCTGGACACCGTAAAAAAGAACAACCTGGAAACTGCCTATATTCGGCCGATGTGCTTTTATGGCTCGGAAGGCATGGGTTTGAGGGCAGACAACCTGAAAACGCATGTGATGGTTGCAGCCTGGGCATGGGGTTCCTATCTCGGTAACGAAGGACTGGAAAAGGGCATTAGAATCAAAACATCTTCGTTCACTCGCCACCATGTCAATATCACCATGTGCAAAGCAAAGGCCAACGGCAACTATATGAACTCGATGATGGCCCTGCAGGAAGCGCTCACCGATGGTTATGACGAAGCTTTACTGTTAGATAATGAAGGTTATGTCGCTGAGGGCAGCGGTGAAAATATATTTCTTGTGCGTGATGGTATTATGACCACACCGGATCTGACTTCTGCGCTGGAGGGCATAACACGCGAAACAATTATGCAATTTGCTCAAGAAAACAATATTATCGTTAAAGAAAAAAGAATAACGCGCGATGAAGTATATATAGCAGATGAAGCTTTCTTTACCGGCACAGCTGCCGAAGTGACGCCAATACGCGAACTTGATAATCGTCAAATCGGAAATGGCAAACGAGGCCCGATTACAGAACAATTACAGAAACTGTATTTTGATTGTGTTGAAGGAAAACTGGAGCAACACCAGAACTGGTTAAGCTATATAACGACTTAGATTAATTAAGGAACAGCACTTATGAGCGACTCTGAACAAAGTATGGCGGAAGTTTCCACCAGCAGTGAATCTCTGTTTCATATTAAAAAAGAACAATTACCTTTACATTGTCCTTTGCCCGAAATGAGCCTCTGGAATCAACATCCGCGCGTCTATCTACCGATCGAAAAAACAGGCAAGGGGAAATGCCCTTATTGTGGCAGCGAATTTATTCTTGAGGAATAAAGCAACGACGATCATAACGCATGGCTTTTAATATTTGGCGCATTACTGACGGGAAAGCTGGCCATGACTCTCAAAGCATTGGACTATGTAACGCTATAGAACAATTAAAATCCTGCGAGCGCTTTGATGTTCCTGTCGACTCATTGCTTAATAGCTGCAAAAATATTTTATTAAAACAATTTCCGCAGGGTAAAGAACTTCCCAGCCCAGATATCATTATTGGTGCCGGACATGGAACCCACCTGCCGATGTTGTCTGCAAAATATGTTCGAAAAGGCAAAGCCATTGTCTTAATGAAGCCAAGCTTGCCTTTGTCATTTTTTGACTGTTGTATTATCCCAAAACACGATTCGCCACCGAATAAAGAAAAGATAATATCAACAAACGGCGCATTAAATCCGGTACAAGATAATGAAGACAAGTTGGCAAACACGGGTTTAATTCTCATAGGCGGATCATCAAAACATTATCAATGGAACGACGAAGCTATAGTGAGCCAAATAAAGCAAATCGTTACTAGTCAAACTAATATTCACTGGACTATTGCTGACTCACCACGTACACCAAAAACAACGTTGACCACCATACTTAAACTTGCTCATAAAAATGTTGATGTGTTAAATTTTACAGAAACTGATAGCAAAATAATCCGTGAATTTATTTTCAAGGCTGACAATATATGGGTTAGTGTGGATAGTGTTTCCATGATTTATGAGTCGCTCTCTTCTGGCGCAGCGGTTGGTTTGCTTGATCTGGAGCAGAAAAAGAAAAATAGAGTGACTGGCGCTATAAACACCTTAATTAATGAAAAACAACTAACCACTTTTGCTATGTGGGAAAACACCCATAAATTAACAAAGCCCTCTCATAAGTTTAACGAATCTGAACGTTGTGCCTCTTTGTTATTAGAACGGGGCATACTGGATTGAATAAGCCTGAAGACTCTATAGTCGCTTGTCCTGTTTGTGATCACTCGGAAACCCATTATTTTGTGACAAAAAATGATTACCCGTTCAATCGCTGCACGCAATGTGATTTTGTTTTTTTAAACCCCATGCCTGATCAAACGACACTCAATGAGCAATACACCGACGAGGAAAAGGAAGCAGAGCCGACATATAATAAATCAGGCTCTCGCTTGAGACGGGCATTTATCAAATTACCCCGTTTTATGCCTTACGCTATTGGCAAAAACACACTGGATTTTGGTTGTGGCGGAGGATTTGTCGCTCACGCATTGAGTTTTGTCGCAAAATCTTCCAGTGGCATTGATATCAGTGAAAACGCCGTTGAATATGCCAAACAGCGCTTCAAGCGAGCAAATTATTTTTGTATGGACTTTGTGCAATTACTCGAAACAAAAGACAAATATGACTTTGTACATTCATCTGAAGTCATAGAACATGTCAGCGATATTAATCTTTATATGAGGGCGCTGGAACACCTGGTAGAGAAAGGCGGTTATTTATATATCACAACCCCTGATTTAGGCCACCCGAAAGTACCGGAAGATATAACCCAATGGGATGTTTTCTGGCCACCAATTCATGTTCAGCATTTTACCAGGAAGACTGTGGATATATTATTTAAGCGTTATGGCTTTAAAATAATTAAATTCTACAATAATAAAAAACCCGGCCTTATTTTTCTTTCACAAAAACTATAGCTTTAGCAACGGCGCCTAAAAGCATATTTAATTATATGCACAAACATCGAAAGGCCTTAAGTATTAAGTTATTATGTGCTTGCTAACTCTCCTACATTAACTAATTCGGGCTATTCGAGTTTTTTGAAACCAACTATATTACAAATATTGCCAGAACTTGATTGTGGCGGCGTAGAACGAGGAACACTTGAAGTTGCTGCTGAGCTTGTACGCAGAAACCATCGTTCTGTCGTCGTCTCTGGTCCAGGGCAAATGGTCGCACAACTTGTTTCCGAGGGCAGCGAACACATTAACTTGCCGGTAGGAAAAAAATCGGTATTTAGTGCGATAAAATTAATTCCTGAATTACGACAATTATTTGAAAGAGAAAAAATCGATATTATCCATGCACGATCGCGCTTGCCGGCATGGCTGGCTTACTTAGCATGGAAAAAACTCGACCCGGATAAACGGCCAGTTTTCATGACGACGGTACATGGTCCTTATACGATAAATCGTTATAGTAAAATTATGACATCAGGCGAACGTGTCATCGCCACTTCCGAATACATTAAAAGTTACATTCTTGAAAATTACCCTGACGTAGATGAAAATAAAATCGAAGTCATTCATCGCGGCATCAGCAAATCAAAATTTCCCTATTCCTTCAAGCCATCAAAAGAGTGGATCGGGGAGTGGGAAAGCCAACACCCTGAGTTATCTAATAAGTTTATTATTACACTTCCAGGCAGAATCACCCGCTGGAAAGGACATAATGATTTTGTTGATATTATTACTAAAGCAAAAAATAACGGATTGAATGTTCATGGTCTTTTCGCTGGCGGCACAGATCCTGGAAAAGAGAGATACTTACAAGAACTAAAGTCAATAATTAGCTCAAATAATATGGATGAACACTTTACCTTTCTAGGCCATCGAAATGACATGATAGAAGTCATGTCTATGTCAAACATCGTGTTGTCTCTGGCCAGAATTCCCGAAGCATTTGGTAGAACGGCACTGGAAGCGCTAAGCCTGGGAGTACCGGTTATTGCGTATAATCATGGTGGCGCAGCAGAAGTGCTAAATGAAATGTTCCCTGAAGGTAAAGCAACACCGCTTAGTACTGAAGATGTGAATTCAATTATAAATAAATTTTATGCGTCCACGCCTGAGGTAGAGGACAAAAATGCATTTACATTAAAAACCATGCTGGACAAAACTATCTCTGTCTACAATTCAATTTATTAACAACGCTCTTATGCCCGCCACTAAAAACCTTGTTGCTATCTGTGTCGCCACATATAAACGGCCGGAATTATTAAGCAACTGTCTGAACTCAATTGGCCAGATTTCTATTCCAGAAACTTTTAGCGCGATAATAATCGTTGTTGATAACGATAATGAAAAATCTGGGGAAGCAAGCTTTAATTCAACCGTAAAAAATATTGATACTGAATCATATTATTATGTTGAGCCTGATCGTGGCATTTGTTCCGCCAGAAACTGCTTATTAGAAAAAGCTTTGCTACACAAAGCCACATATATTGCATTCGTCGATGATGACGAGTTAACTCACAAACAATGGCTGGTTAATATGGTTATCGGCATGGAATCTTATCCGGGCGACATTTTCGCCGGGCCCGTAATTCCTATAAAAGAAACCGTGGCGCCAGAATCATTTAGCAAAGATCCAAAACGAGTAACAGGGAGCACGCCAAGGAATATACCTGCTGGAAATGTTATTTTTAGCGAACGATTAATTAATGAACAAAACCTGCGGTTTGACCGATACTTTGATTTTATTGGTTGCGAAGATTTTGATTTTTTTGATCGCGCTATAAAAAATAATATGGCGTCTGTCTGGATTGACGACGCCATTATTTTTGAAACGATCTTGCCGGAAAGAAATACCCGCAAATATATAATGTATCGTCATTTCACCGGAGGAATAAATGTTGTCCTGCGTTATAGAAGACATCATTCGTTAATTTTTGCCTGGGGACGATATTTGCCAAAGGCTATCGGCAAGTTTATTGGCGCTTTTTATTCTCTTGTAAAAGCAATTTTTGTGTCACACACAACAAACTTTGATAAATTTATTATTAAATTATCTAACGGTGCTGGATATATTTGTGGTTTAACAAACCTCATTATCGAGCGTTACCGTTATTAACCGGGACGTTTTAATACATAACAAAAATATAAAACCTGTGAAAGCAATAAGCACAAATAATATTTCATCAATAATTATAAAGTACTGGCCCTGCTACCTTATTTTACTTGCGTTTATTGGTTTCGTAAGCAAATCATATTATAACTATCCCGTTGGCATAATGGCGCTGCTTGGACTGTATCAGCTTGTAGTAACGCCGAAAATATTATTACAAGATCAAATATTAAAAACATTTTCCCTTGTTTTTCTTTGTCTATGGCTGCCATTACTCATTTCCTTTCCGGATGCAGTAAACCCAGGTCATTCTGCCCACACCATTTTTCCTTATTTAAGATTTTTCTTTGCCGGCGTTTTTATTATTAGAGAGCTATCGAAGGATCCTGATCGATTAAAATTTATTGTTGCTTGTCTTTTTTATATTGTTCTTTTCTGGTGTGTCGATGCAACCATACAATTTGTGTTTAATAAAAATCTTCTGGGCTTCCCTTATCAGCCTGGGCACATTACCGGAATGTTTCATCCAAGAAATACTATTTCCCATATCTGTTCGATTCTTTCTGCTTTTTTATTTTTGTATATATACATACACATCGAAAAAAATAAATTTCTGCCCCTAAGCATTATTCCTTTATTTTTTATTATCTTGTTAAGCGGGCGACGGGCTGCATGGGTGATGCTTGCGCTGTCTTCTTTTGGCTTTCTGATTTATGGCTATTTTTATTCAATAAACAGAACGCACTTTATTAAAACACTGGGCGTTGTTGTTGCGCTGGTCAGCGCATTGCTTGCATCAACCATACTTTTTCACCAACCCACAAATGATAGATTTAAAGTTACCCTGGGTCTTTTCAGCAACAACTATGACCGTATTAATGCAGCAACGGCTGTAAGACTTCCTATATGGGAAACATCCTATGCCATATTTAAGGCGAACCCGGTTAACGGCATAGGTCCTCGTGGATTTCGTCATGTTTATAAAGACTATGCCTCAGAAGATGATTATTTCGTTAAAACAGATACCGTGCCTACGCAGCCACATATCCTTATATTGGAAATATTAGCCGAAGCGGGTGTAATTGGTTTTTTTGGATATCTGTTAGCTATTTATTTAATTATGCGAGTTATACAAAGTTCCAGAAATAAAAACAGCTTATTCCCTTTTTTTATTCCTGTTATTGTTTCACTGTTTCCTTTTAATGCGCACATGGCTTTTTATGGATCTATCTGGTCAAGCATGATCTGGTTATTGCTTGCTTTATATTTTGCTAGCGCAAAACTATCTTTAAATAATGACTAATTACTTATTGGGCTCTATATGAAAATTCTGATAATTAAATTAGGCGCATTAGGGGACATTATTACTTCAACATCAATAATTAACCAAATAATGAGGCATCATGATGAAGATGATGTTTATTTGCTTACAAGCTCTGCTTTTAAAGATCTATTCTCAAACTTTAAAAAATTAAATGTTTTTTCCTTTGAAAGAAGAGGACTGTTAAACACAATAAAAACCATTCTCTGGATAAGAAAGCATAAGTTTAATCGAATATATGATTTACAATCAAACGACAGAACTACAATTTATTGTGCATTGTCGGGAAGCCCGTTTCGCGCAGGCAATCACCCTCGCTACCCTTATCATATTCACCCGGAAAATAAATATATTGGCGAATGCCACTCATTCGAACGTCTCAATCAAATAATAGAAAGCGCAAATATCATGCCGGCTAAGCCGCTCCCGTTCTTGCCGATTCCTGACAACATAGTCGCCGAAGTATCAGACTGGCTTAATGAACATGGTTTGTCTGAAAAAACTTTCGTACTGCTACATGCGGGCTCCAGCCCATTACATTTAAAGAAAAGATGGCCTTATTTTTCTGAGCTAGCCTCTACAATAAGCAAAACGTTGAACATAATCTGGATTGGCGCAAAAGATGATGCGAAATTAAACGAGGCACTAAGCAAGGGGACAGGAATAAACGCGACAAATGCTTTTGATATTCTTGGACTTGTTGAACTAGGCAAAAGAGCAAGGTTTGCAATAACAAACGATTCTGCGCCTATGCATATTTTATCTTGTTCACAAATACCTGTGTTTGGACTATTTGGTCCGACATATGCCCGCAGAACCCATGCGTTGGGACAACTAGACAACGTCATAACTGCAAGCGACACGATAGCAAACAACGATCATGATTTTAGACCGGAAGACATATCAAAGATTTCTTTAGGCATGGTATTAAACAAACTTAATGCTCAAAACTTGTTATGAGTTTTAATCAAAAAATAGCCTTGATCTACGTAAGCCTGATAAAAACTTTTCGGACAACGACTATTAATGTTTTTATAAAACTTCTTTTTAAAAAAACAACAGGGCACAAAAAGATTTTAATAAATCGTGATGGCGCTTTTGGTGACTCTATTGTTGCTTTGCCAGCATTAAGCGTCATTAGACAGAACTACCCTGAAGCTCAAATTGATTTACTGTCTGTTAACAATGGCGGCATTTCTTTTAAGGACATTAGTATAAGCAACAACCTGATTAACACGCTCTACATCATAGACAAAACTCAACGAAAAAAAACATTAAACAAATTAAAGCAACAAAACTACGATTTATTTGTTCAAATTCCCCAAAATATCGGGGTCTATAAATCCATTAGAAATATGCTGTTAGTTCGTTTTTATTTAAACATAAAAAACGCATTTGGCTGGGATTACGGCAAAATAAAATCATTCATGCGTCTTCAAAAACAGGAGGGGCTGATACCAACTGAAACTGTCCGTTTTATTAATACGCTAAAACAAAATAAGCTCTATGGCGATATTGTTTATCCACTAGAGAGCCATCCGCCGAAAAATGAACTTGCCCACGAATTACTTAAAACGGATCAGCCTCTTACCTTTTTAATTGGCGGGAAGCTTCAGACAAAAAAATGGCCGCTTGATCACTGGGTGTCACTGACAAAGCTTGTCGGCAACAAACAAAAAATATTGATCATCGGTGGCGATGAGGACAGAAAAGACGGGGAATATATTGCGACTAACAGTACTAATGCCGTTTGCTTATGTGGCAAACTATCAATACCGGAGTTACGTTATGTTTTCGAAAAATCAAAAATAGTGATCAGCCTTGATACCGGCGCCATGCATCTTTGTGATACTACAGACGCAAAACTTATTGCTCTTTTTTCTACTCGAGACCTATCAAACAAATGGTTCCCAAATAACAAGAGCTCCATTGTCATTGAAAAAATACTGCCCTGCAGTTTTTGTTTAAAGACCGAATGTAATAATCATATTTGTATGAGCAACATATTGCCGAATGAAGTTTATTCAAACATGAATAAATTATTAACCGCTTAGTTCGGCCCGGAACATCAGGCTAATATCTTCTGGAACGGGCCCTCCGGCAAAGATTTAATTCTGTCTGGATGAACGAAAAAATAATCTTTCCAGTTTTCAGATTCGTCAACTTCATTTACCTGCTGTATGTTTCCTTCGTCTTCTCTAAACATATGATAGCCAAGATCAAGCAAAAACCCTGATACTTCTTTTGCGCTACTATTAAAGACGTCCTTAAGAGCGTTGCTATGAATCTCAATCAATAAGTTTGGCCTGGTTTTTTCCAGCGTTTTACTCGCCCCTTTGAGAATCAACATTTCAGAGCCTTCGGTGTCGCATCGTATAAAATCAATACCATCTATATTATTTTCTGAAACAAAGTCATCAATAGAGACTGACGCCACTTCTTCTTTTGTTGCTTTGTCAGATTCAATATCTGTTCGTTTAATATTTGTGCTTTCCAGTCCGGCAATAAAGGCGAATGAACGCCCGGCATGGCCTGTTGATTTTTGCGGGGTTACTAAACAAACGCTTCCGGCTTTATCGGAAACGGCCAAATGATATGTAGAAACGTTCTTTAGCCTGTGTAGCTTAACCATTAACGCTAAATGGCCGTAAGAATATGATGATGGCTCAAAAGCATAAACCTGTCCGTTATTGCCAATAAGGGCAGACATAATATAACTATGTCGAGCATCGCTCGCTCCTATATGGAGACAATTATTGCCCTCTATGATGATGTTTTTAAGAAACTTTATTTCTGGCTCGAACTTACGCCCTTTAATGTTTCTTACATATGTACGCAATGCTGCTAGGCAAATACCAAAGTTAAACTTACTCATACTAATAATTCTCCAGCATAAAACTCTTATAATTCTTCGTCTAAATATTGCTTGTCTTTTCCCACAACGCCCGCCAATCATAAAATGGCGGCAAGCAATCTTTTGTCTGTAAATGAATTGCCACCGCGGGAATAGGGGAAAAACCGGGCATGTGATTAAACAAGCGATCTGTTGTTTTCTTTTCTGATCCAAGATGGCGTTTTTCCTTAATGCCAACATATTTTGTGTTCTCAAAATATTTCCAATAATCTTTAACAACGCTTGAGTGCGTAAAAAAAGTATGGGTCATATGGCTCATTGTCCGCCAACGCCTGTTTTCTCCCAGCAATATATATGATGGATAATTATACTGACTGTATATCAACTCATGTTCTTGCGGATGAATCAATAAGTGTGATCCGATTTGCTCGTATACTTTTTTATAAAAATTAACCATGTCATAAATTGCATTTGGTTCATGAAGGTAATCATCTTCACAAAAATAAAAAAGCGCATCCTTATCTTTCGCAGAAGAAAAGTGTTCATGTAAGGATTCTCCCTGGCCTGTTTTATTCGTTGTTATTATCTGCCAGTCACACTCAAGCTTTTTACATAAGGCTTTTATTTTATCAATCACCGATTGTTCTGAGCGATCATCAAAAATAGTCAGGCTAACGTCAACATTATTTTGTTTGGCCTTATTAATTGAAATAAGCAATGAATTAATACACTTTAAAAGATGCTCTTCAAGACTAACCTTTGTCAGTTCGCTACGCTTTCCCTTTGCTCGTTTATCATTAATACAAGTACGCAAACATATTTCAAGCTTATCTGTGTTGTCTGAATTCGCATTGCTATTCGAGCTGAAAGAATCATAAGCTTTTTTTTGACTGGCATAGCCCTCAAATTCCTTGAGCGGCAATAAATTATATTCCGCGTGTTTTTTTATCGAATAGCCTTGTTTTTTTAAAACTCGATCCAATAAGCGCAAAACCTCATTCATCAACCATTCTCCGAACAGCGGCGCTCACGTCATCAACTGAAATATTGCGCGCATCATTTTCTGCTCCAGAAAGACTCTCGCTTTTGTTTCCCCATGGCCGATATTGTTCCGGCGTTACATGACTAAAAAAACTAATCGTCGGCGTTTTTACTGCACCTGCAATATGGCCCAAGCCAGAATCAGGACCAATATACAAACAAGACTTTTCCAATAACGCTGCTGCTTCTAATAGACTGTTGCCCACTGTATTAATGTGTGGCAAATTAATTTTATTAGCAACTTTCTCTGTTTCTTTAGCTTCATGACTGTTTCCCAAAAATATCACGCCGGAAAAGTCATTTTCGTGCCGCTCTAATAACTCAATAAACTTTTCTGCAGGCCATGTTTTTATTGGCTTACGGCTATCGCCAATAGATAATGTTAACAGCCTGTCTTTATTGTTAAACACAGATAATTTCTTTTCTGCATAATTTTTATCGGCGCCTGATGGCCAGACACTGGCACACGGAATAGGATCGTCTCCATGAAGGCTTGCTATTACGCCCATTAATCCTTCGACCGCATGGGTACCATAACTTTTTGCAGACCATTTTGTATATCTTTTTTTAGCTCTCAGCAAATAAGCAAGCCCGTCTGTTCTTACATCAACAATAAGATCATAGCGAGTTTTCCAAAGCTGAAACAATAAGTCTGGCACCCCTCTTAAGGGCCTGTCTTTATCTTTTAAATATAATTTATTAAGGCGTGGATAATTTTTATATAAGCCAGTTCCGCGCTTATCAACGACAATATCAAACAGAGCATCGGGATACTTGTCCTGCAATGATCTTAAGACAGGCGTTGTCATTACCACGTCACCTACGGAGCTGAGTCCAATAAATAATATTTTTTTAACGCTCATAAAAATAATCTAAAAAAACATTTATTGAGTATTAACTATTGCCTGCAGAATAATCACTATATGACTTTTCTTCGATTAACTCTGAGCCTGTTTTACTATTAATTACTCGTTTAATTTCCGCGCGTTTATCATTTGTAACATAAACAGATCTTGCTAGCTCTATAAACCCCTGGTCGAATACTTGCTCGCCTTCTTTGTCTCTTATCTTGTCTTCTATATCCCACAGCGCTTCATTAACTACTTTTAATTCACTTATGTTTTCATCAAGTTCATTCTCTGAGTATGGAGAGGCGCTCCATAGTGACTGCAAAACGTTGAGTTCTTTGTTAATGTTTTCTAACTTGGTTTCGTCATCAATTCTTTCTGACTTTATTTGAAGGATGGTAATTTTATCCAGCAGTTCTCCTACCGATAGTTCTATTTTTATACTCACAAATGCTTCCTCTATTATTTATTTGCCGATACAAAACTGCGAAAAGATATTGCCCAAAACATCATCGCTGGTTGTTCTTCCCGTGACTTCGTCAAAACCCGACAATGCTTGTCTCAATGATTCCGCCAAGACTTCCAGACCAACGCCACTTTTTGCTCCAGACAATGTTTGTTGCAAACAAGTTTTTACCGAATTTAATGCATCAATGTGTCGCTGTCGTGCAAAAATTAAATTCTCTTCATTGTCAGTAACATCAAGAACTGAGCCTATTTTATCGACAAGATCATCCATGCCCTCGCCTGTTTTTGCCGAAAGATAAATCTCATCATCTAAGTTTTTGAAGTTACGTCCTTTACAGAGATCTATTTTATTCCTTACTGTAATCACCTTGGCTCCTGACGACAAATGTTTGTTTAACATGTCCTCTTCTATTTTTTGATCCATACTATGGTCGAGAACGTATAAAACGATATCTGCAAAACCTAAGGCTTTATATGCCCTTTCTACGCCTTCCTTCTCTATGTCGTTTCTGGTTTCACGTATGCCCGCCGTATCAACCAACGTTATAGCAAAGCCGCCAAGCAATACTTTTTCGCGGATTACGTCACGGGTCGTTCCCGGCGTCGAAGAAACAATGGCTGAATCAAAACCAGACAAATAATTAATAAGACAGGACTTTCCTGCGTTCGGCAAACCAATAATAACTACCACGGGGTTCTGTTCAAGCACACGCCCCGCCTCTGCTTTTATTAATAATGCACTAAGCGCAGCTAAGGATTCTTCTATATTTTCAATCGCAGGATCGATATTGACATCAACGTCGTCTTCGTCCGGAAAGTCCAATGCCGCTTCAAGCAACGTTTTAGCATCAAAAACCAGGGCTCTTAGCTGTTTAACACTGTCAGAAAAAACACCGTCTAACGACTGCATCGCGCTACGCGCTGCTTTTTTGGAATTACTGTCAACTAAATCCACAACAGCTTCCGCTTGAACCAAATCCATCTTGCCGTTTAAGAAGGCTCTTTCGGTAAACTCTCCTGGCCGTGCGGCTCTTGCACCTAAAGAAATAATTTCGTCCAGCAATACGCTCAACAAGACACGGCTTCCATGGGCCTGACACTCGATAACATCTTCACCAGTATACGAAGACGGGGCACTAAAATAGAGGGCGATACCTTTATCAATTGTTTTTTGAGAGGAAGACTTAAACGAAACATATTTCGCCTGACGAGGCTCTGGAAGGCAGCCCGTTAATGCTTTGTATATGGTTTTACATCGGCTTCCGGAAATGCGGATTACGCCTATGCCTCCTCGCCCTAATGGGGTTGCAATAGCCGCAATTGTGTCATTATTTTCTGGCATAGCATTACACCGCTTGACCGAACCTTTTGTTGACGAATTATTTACTAGAGCTTGCTCGCTCCAGATTACGGGTAATCACCCATTGTTGTGCGATTGAAAGCGCATTGTTAACAACCCAATACAAAACCAGGCCAGACGGAAAAAAGGCAAAAAACACCGTAAAGACCACAGGCAAAACAGACATCACTTTCGCTTGAACCGGATCCAATGGCGCCGGATTCAGCTTTTGCTGAACATACATCGTTATGCCCATCAACAAAGGCAAAACAAAATAAGGATCGGCGACAGACAAATCATTCAGCCAAAAAATAAACTCTGCCTGTCTTAACTCAACACTTTCCAGCAACACCCAATACAGGGAGATAAAAACAGGGATTTGCACCAGTATGGGGAAACAGCCGCCCAACGGATTAATTTTTTCCTTCTTATAAAGATCCATCATCGCCTGATTAAGACGAGCGCGATCATCCTTATATCGATCTCTAATAGCGAGGAGTCTGGGCTGAACCTGTCGCATATTTGCCATTGAACGATAACCGGCGGCAGACAATTTAAAAAATAATAGTTTAATGAGGAGCGTTACCAGAATAATCGACCAGCCCCAATTTTTTACAATAGAATGTATGTGATCCAAAAGCCAGAAGACCGGCTCGGCAAGAAACCAGAAAATTCCATAATCAACCGTTAACTCCAGGCCATCAGCAAACGCTGGCAATTCTTTCTGAAGTTTTGGCCCAACATAAAATCGATGCATTAATTTTTCACTGGCGCCGGCAGCGATACTTTTTGATGGCGTTATTGCGCCGATTACATAGCTGCGCTTGTCCGGGTTCAGCGTGTAATAATGATATTGTTCGTCTTTTGTATCAGGTATTAATGCTGTAACGAAATAATGTTGCAACATCGCTACCCAGCCATCAGCAATATCTACAGATAGTTTGTCGTCTTCAATTTCACCAAAATCTATCTTCTCGTAACGTTTCTCTGGCGTAGATAGTACGGCGCCTGTATAGGTATAAATAAACCGGGATCCTTTTTCCTTTGGCTCTGTACGATTGATCTGGCCATAAGCACTACCTGTCCAGTTTTCTGAGGTGTTATTTTGTATTTCATAGCTTATGTCCGCTATGTATTGTCCTTTATAAAAGGTAAATCTTTTTATGATTTTTAAACCGTTTTCTGACTCCCAATAAAGCGGAACGGAGACTTTATCGCTCGAGCCCAGTTCATAACTATCATTTTCCAAACTAAAAACAGTTTTATGATTAGGGGCATCTGATTTGCTTAGCAGGCCGCCTTGAACTAAATAGAAGTCGTTGTTTTCATTCTTTAACAAGACAACTTTATCGTTTTCCTGATCTTTAAAAACAGGGTAGTTTAATAATGCTGCTCGTTGAACTGTTGCGCCCTGTGTATTGATCTCAATATCCAACACATCCGTTTTTATGCGTACAATGTTGCCGTTTATTATTTGCTCATCAGTGGCAGCGATTAAAGAAGCGGGCTCCTTGCTCATCTCCGCTGTTTGCAGCGCCGGCAAGGCGGCGTCCGCTGGCTCTATCTGTACGGACGGAACAGAAGTATCCACACCAACCGGAGCGGGAACCAGATCGCCATAATCCTCTTGCCATGCTTGCCAGATCATTGTCAAAACCAAGCCCAGGCTTATTAATAAAATAAATCGGGTAGTTTCCATTAACCTGGTGCTCTTTTAGGCTTCAGCGGAACAGGATCGAAACCGCCTTTATGCAAAGGATGACAGCGACAAAGGCGCCTGGTACTCAACAACAAGCCCTTTATTGCCCCATGCTCAGATAATGCGTCGATAGTATATTGCGAGCATGTCGGCTGGAAACGACAACAGGGCGACATAAAAACACTTAAATAACGTTGATATATCTCAATAAGCTTTATAAAAGCGATTTTCATTTAATAATATTATCCCAGTGCTTGGCAAGAATGGACTCAAGGTTCTTTTGCTTAACGTCCGGCCTGTTTCTAACGACAACAACGATATCGTTTCCCTTTAGTTTTTCTTGTTTTAGTCGAAAGCTTTCTCTGATTATACGTTTCAACCTGTTTCTCTCAACAGCACTATGAATATGTTTCTTGGGAACCGCCAAACCAAGACGAGCTACACCAAAGCCATTGCTATTAGCTAAAAACAAGAAAGAATTATCGCTGGAACGGCGTTTTGAAGAAAAAACACGTTTAAATTCTTCCGGTCGTTTTAGCCTGTTACCAGACCGGAAACCAGCCCCGAAAGGAGACAAGATCAATTATGCCTAGGCTGAAAGTTTTTTTCTTCCTTTGTTCCGGCGAGCTTTTATTATTGCTCTTCCTGAACGAGTTTGCATACGAGCACGAAAACCATGGTTTCTTTTTCGCTTTAAATTACTGGGTTGATAAGTTCTTTTCATGTCTGCTGCCTTTGGTTTTCACTGCGTCGCTGTTTAAAAGGGCGCACATAGTACTGTTGCAGCATTAAATATGTCAATTACATCTTGTAAAAATAAAGCATTGTTATGGTTGTGGATAACTATTTTGATCAGGTATAAACTTCACTTAACTCTTCATTTTTATTTTCAACGAGGTTATTTAGTGGGTCCATCCCCCTGGAAGCGTTGCCTGGAGCGACTTGAGGGCGAGTTATCTCCTCAACAATTTAATACATGGATACGTCCATTACACGCTATTGAAAAGGATAGTTCTGTGCGCTTGTTGGCTCCTAACCGATTTGTTCTCGACTGGGTCAGCGAAAGATACCTGTCTAGAATGGAAGAAATGTTAAGTAATGGCCTACTGGAAAACGAACAAATATCTCTAAAGCTGGAAATAGGCAGCAAAAGCAACATTAAAACAAAAAATACCGCCGCCTCAAACAGTCGCTCTATAAGCCCGGAAAAAGAAAAACCGCCAACACAACAAGCAAAACATTCTAGTAATTTAAATTCTTCTTTTACCTTTGCTTCGTTTGTTGAGGGCAAATCTAACCAGCTGGCCAGAGCGGCCTCTATACAGGTTGCTGAAAACCCGGGGGAGGCCTATAACCCCTTGTTTATATATGGCGGAGTAGGTCTTGGTAAAACACACTTAATGCATGCTGTGGGCGCCGCTATTTTAGAGCAAAAACCAAGCGCCAACATTGCCTATCTTCATTCTGAAAGATTTGTTGCTGATATGGTTCGGGCTTTACAGCATAACGCAATTAATGAGTTTAAAAGGCACTATCGTTCTCTCGATGCTTTATTAATTGACGACATTCAGTTTTTTGCAAAAAAAGAACGATCACAAGAAGAGTTTTTTCATACCTTTAACGCCTTGCTTGAAGGCGAGCACCAGATTATTTTAACTTGTGATCGTTATCCTAAAGAAGTCAATGGTCTGGAAGAAAGACTAAAATCCCGTTTTGGCTGGGGGCTTACGGTAGCCATAGAACCTCCCGAGCTTGAAACACGCGTTGCCATTATTAGAAAAAAAGCGTTGCAGGCACAAAAACAAATTCCAGATGACGCGTCCTTCTTTATAGCCAAGCGATTCAGATCAAATGTACGTGAACTGGAAGGAGCACTAAATAGAGTCATCGCTAACTCCAACTTAACCGGGAAGCCCGTTACTCTCGAATTTGCACAAAGCGCATTACGTGATTTGCTCATCATTCAAGACAAGCAGGTTACTATGGAAAATATTCAGAAAATGACCGCCGAGTATTACAAAATAAGAGTGGCTGACTTGCTCTCTAAACGACGTAATCGCTCAATAGCAAGACCTCGGCAAGTCGCTATGGCTATTTCTAAAGAGCTCACCAACCATAGCCTGCCTGAAATTGGAGATGCTTTTGGTGGGCGCGATCACACTACCGTTTTACATGCGTGCAGAAAAATAAAAGAATTAAGAAAAACAGAGCAGCGAATAGAAGAAGATTATATTAATATCACGAATATTTTAACAAGCTGAATAAAAACTGTGGAAAAAAGAATAATAAATTTATATTACTATATATTCACATATTATTAACAAACTTAAAGAAACTTGAACACAATTAACAAACAAACTTAAATTTACATAACTTGTTGATTTATATAGATAAATAGAGATATAAACAGATTTTTTAATCACTAGTAATAATAATAATAGGTATATATATGAAATTTAATATAGATAGAGATGTACTGTTGCCTGTATTACAAGCGGTTAGTGGCGTAGTCGACCGACGGCAAACTCTCCCAATACTTTCTAATCTATTATTTAATCTGAAGACTGACTCCTTGTCTGTAACAGCGACAGATATGGAAGTAGAACTTATTGTTAAATTGGCAGTGCAATTAGAACAAACGGGCGAATTAACATTGCCGGCAAGAAAATTATTTGATATTTGTCGAGCGCTGCCTGAAAAATCAAAGCTTCAATTTGAAGTAAAAAATGATCGCGTTTTAATAAAATCAGGAAAGAGCCGCTTTACTTTGGCGACATTGCCTGCAGCAGAATATCCTGTAATTGATATTACAGAAAATATCGCTGTTTTTAATATAAAACAAAAAGAGCTTGAGCTGTTGCTTAGCAATACTCAGTTTGCAATGGCGCAGCAAGACGTGCGCTACTATTTAAATGGGCTATTACTGGAAATATCTACGGACAAACTAAGAGCTGTTGCAACAGACGGCCATCGATTGGCATTAGATGAAGCCGTTATAAAGACATCTATAGATGAGCCCCTACAAATTATAGTTCCTAGAAAAGGCATTACAGAACTAGCACGCTTGCTCCAGGATGATAGTGAAATAGAAATACAGATCAGCACAAATCACATAAGAATTAAAAACACAGATACTTGCTTTACCAGTAAATTAATAGATGGTCGATTTCCAGACTATAAGCGAGTTATTCCGGAGTTAAGCGAAGCCCCGGTATTTGCTAGCAGGGAAGAATTAAAAAACAGCCTGACAAGAGCATCTATTCTTTCTAACGAAAAATATCGAGGCGTTAGAATAATGCTTAGTTCTAATAGTTTACGCGCATTAGCACACAACCCGGAGCAAGAAGAAGCAGAAGAAGAATTAGAAGTGCAATATGAAGGATCTGAAATAGAAATAGGCTTTAATGTTTCCTATTTGCTGGATACCTTATCAATCATTAAAAGCGATAAGGTGAAATTAAGTGTCCTGGATGCAAATAGCAGCTGTTTAATTTTGCCTGAAGATGAATCGAACTGTCAGTATGTCGTAATGCCTATGCGACTCTAGGAAATGCTCTGTATTGAACAGCTTAAGGCTAAATCAGTCAGGAACCTCGGCGAATTAGAAATAGAGCCAGGCCCAAAGCTTAATTTTTTTTATGGGCCTAATGCGAGCGGCAAAACCTCCATTCTGGAAAGCATTTATCTTTTGTCACGAATAAAGTCATTTAGGACAAAACGCATAAACGATGTTGTCAGCCGCGGAAAAGAAAAGCTGAATGTGTTTGCTATAGGATTAAACCAGGAAAAAAGGTTCTCTGTCGGGGTAGAAAAAGGCAGGGGCATTACCGTTATAAAGTTTGATGGAGAAACAGTTCAAACAGCATCAGAGCAAGCTAGGCGCTTGCCAGTGTACATTTTAACGCCAGATCACCATATATTGTTCACTGGAACACCAAAAGATCGTAGACATTGGCTAGATTGGTCTCTGTTCCACGTGGAACAAAACTACATGTTTGTTTGGAAAAGCTATCATCGGGCGCTTCGACACCGCAACGCCCTACTGAAAACGGACAGGGCAATTAACTCCTCAGAATTAAGCGGCTGGGAAAGGGCGATGTCCGAAGAAGCAGTAAAAATAGACGTGATGAGAGAAGAATATGTTTCGGGCGTAAACCAATTTTTAAATGAAAAACACCTTCCTGTTGTTTTGCCTGGCGCAGGAAGAGTTAAATACTTAAATGAGGCTTACGCGAAACAAGATTTATCGTGTTTATTGGCTGAAAATAGACAAGATGACATAAACAGGGGCTACACTAGTTTGGGGCCGCATCGCACAGACGTCTCTTTTAGTCATGATGATTTTAAAGTGGAAAAACATTTGTCGCGGGGCCAAACAAAGCTCTTTGGCGCGGCCTTAGTGTCTTCACAAATAGAAATATTAAAAAAATCAAATATCGATGCAATGATGCTGGTTGATGATTTGGATGCGGAGCTCGATGAAGAGTCATCAAAGAAAATGTTGGCGCTATTATTGGCTAACGACATTCAAACTTTCGTTTCTTCATTAACAAAACCACAGCAGCTTCAGCAAGAAAATAGTAGCTATGTAATGTTTCACGTGGAACGCGGAAAAGTTCAGAAAATGTTAGAATAAACGCAACACTTACCGAGAGAAAAACATGTCAGAGGAAAAAGAATACGGATCGTCGCAAATCAAGGTTTTAAAGGGCTTAGAGGCTGTAAGAAAGCGCCCGGGAATGTATATCGGTGACACAGATGATGGTACTGGTTTGCATCACATGGTGTTTGAGGTTGTTGATAATAGTATTGATGAAGCATTGGCAGGCCACTGTAATCAAATCAAGGTGACAATACATTCTGGTGAAACAGTCACCGTTTCTGATAATGGCAGGGGTATTCCCGTTGGTCTTCATGAGGAAGAAGGCCGATCAGCAACAGAAGTTATTATGACGACGCTGCATGCGGGCGGTAAGTTTGATGATAATTCTTACAAAGTATCCGGCGGTTTACACGGCGTAGGCGTGTCAGTTGTCAATGCGCTTTCGGACAGACTGGATTTAGTTATTTATCGAGAAGGCTTTGTTCATCGGCAAACTTATAAAAACGGTGATCCGGTTGCTCCTTTGGAAAAGGGCGAGGCTTCAGATAAAACCGGCACTGAAGTTACCTTTGTGCCCAGCGTTGCAACGTTTAAGGATATTGAGTTTCATTACGATATTCTTGCCAAGCGATTACGAGAGCTCTCGTTTCTAAACTCGGGCATACGCATTGAGTTGCTTGACGAGCGCAGTGAAAAATCGGACATATTTGAATACGAAGGCGGAATAAGTTCTTTTGTTGAGCACTTAAATAAAAATAAAACGCCTTTGCATGAAACGGTTGTTGATATACAGACAGACAAAGACGACGTTGGTGTCGAGCTGGCAATGCAGTGGAACGACTCTTACCAGGAAAATATTTTTTGTTTTACAAACAATATTCCGCAAAAAGACGGCGGCGCGCATCTTTCCGGGTTTAGGGCGGCATTAACCCGAAGCTTTAATCAGTTTATGGACAAACAAGGCGCGGCAGTTAAAGCAAAGGTGAGCGTCAGCGGTGACGATGTTAGAGAAGGCCTTACCGCGGTATTGTCTATTAAATTGCCGGATCCGAAGTTTTCCTCTCAGACAAAGGATAAGCTTGTTTCCAGCGAGGTTAAGTCGGTTGTTGAGTCCCGTGTGGCGGAGAAAGTACAGGAGTTCTTGTTAGAAAAGCCAGCCGAAGCCAAAGCAATTACAGATAAGGTTATTGATGCTGCAAGAGCGCGTGAAGCAGCGCGAAAAGCAAGAGAATTAACCCGTAGAAAGTCAGCATTAGATGTTGCCGGTTTGCCCGGGAAGTTAGCGGACTGTCAGGAAAAGGATCCGGCTTTGTCAGAGCTGTTTCTAGTGGAAGGAGATTCTGCTGGCGGATCTGCTAAACAGGGCCGTGATCGTAAAAACCAGGCGATCTTGCCTTTGAAAGGCAAGATTTTGAACGTTGAAAAAGCCCGTTTTGATAAAATGCTGTCTTCTATAGAAGTAGGCACGCTTATTACCGCCTTGGGCTGTGGTATTGGCAAGGAAGAGTTCGATCCTGAGAAATTAAGATATCATCGAATTATTATCATGACAGACGCGGATGTTGATGGTGCCCACATTAGGACGTTGTTACTTACTTTCTTTTATCGTCAAATGTTTGAGCTGGTAGAGCGAGGCCATGTTTATATTGCACAGCCACCACTGTACAAAGTAAAAAAAGGCAAAGCCGAGCGATACCTTAAAGATGAAACAGAGCGAGAAGCTTATTTGCTCGAATTAGCGTTGGAAAACAGCCGGATACATGCAGGCGGAGGAGAAGCGCCAATAGAAGCCGAAGCACTAGAAGAAATGGTAGGCCTCTATATTTCTATGAACCGCGCTTATAGTCGTTTATGCAAACGCTATCATCCCAGCATTGTTGATGCGATCCGTTATATGCCTGTTATTACCGAGGCGGACTGTGCCGATCAAGCCGTGATTAAGAATTGGTTTGGCGAGCTAACAAGCCATCTAAACAACGATGATGCCCATGTAACGGAATATAATTTTGAGTTATTTCCTGCAAACGATGATCTCTCCGGCGCTAAAATTTCTTTAACAATTCACGGCATTGAATCAAGCAATGTCTTTATGCCGGAATTTTTCTCTTCAGAAAACTACAAGAAACTAAGTGCTTTGGAACAGGGCTTAATGTTGAATGATGACGCCTATGTGCAACGCAATGAGCGAAAGCAAGCAATCACTTCATGTAAGCAAGCGTTTGATTGGTTGATGAAAGAAGCAGAACAAGGCTTGTCCATTCAGCGCTATAAAGGCCTTGGAGAAATGAACCCGGAACAGCTCTGGGAAACAACCATGGACTCAAAAACCAGAAGTCTTTTGCAGGTTAAAATAGAAGACGTTATTGGAGCTGACGAAGTGTTTACTACTTTAATGGGCGACCAGGTAGAGCCAAGAAGAGAGTTTATTGAACGTAATGCATTGGTCGTCGAAAACCTCGATACCTAAACAAGCTCAAGTTCTGGCTATAGCCCAAACATCAATGCGTTGACAGCCGCCTTTTTTCAATAGACGGGCAAGCTCGTTGACGGTTGAGCCGGTTGTTATGACGTCATCAACAATCGCAATGTGCTTTGGAACCGGGCTTTGGTTCAGACAAAAAGCACCCTTAACGTTTTTTCTTCTAACCTTCATCGGCAGCGTGCTTTGCGGATCGGTATTTTTTATACGACTGCATAAAGACGAGTTTAGCGTTAGCCCAAGGTGCTTATTTATTTGAGCCGCAAGTTCCAGAGACTGGTTATAGCCGCGTTCGCGTTGTCTTTTTTCGTGTAAGGGAATAGCGATAATAGTCTCTGCTAGCGGTGTTTTCTTTCCAAGTTTTTGTGCCAGTTTTTCAGCAAAGCATCGTGCGAGCTCTGGCCGATTGTAAAACTTAAATGCTTTAATTAAATGGTTTGCCGGGTATTGATAATTAAACAGTACTTCAGTGCTCATGAAATCAGGTGGTTTTTTCATGCATGCACCACAAACAACATTATGAGGCGTATGTCGTGCGCAGATCGGACATCTGTTGGTCTGCAGAATAAAATCCTGTTCACAGTCGTTGCACCATGTGTAATTAGTCTTTTTAAGACAAAAAAAACAGGCGCCCGGTAAAATTAGTTGTTTGACATCCATGTCAGTCTGTTAACCTTATAGAAAATAAAAAGTTTACAAAAAATTCTCAGGCTTCATTGTGACATGCTAAAGCATGTTTGTTGAGTCACAAGGCAAATTACTAAAAGCGACGATCGGATTTATGCAACAAAATAAAAAAACATCAGCAAGAAATAACTGGAGCAGAGAAGAAGTTATTTCAATATTAAACCAACCGTTTAACGATTTACTATTTACGGCACAACAAATTCACCGAGAAAACTTTGATGCGAACAGTGTTCAATTAAGCACGTTGATGAACATTAAAACCGGCGGTTGTCCGGAAGACTGCGCCTATTGTCCACAAAGCGCGCACTACAATACCGGCGTGGACGCAGAAAAATTATTAGATCTGGATGATGTATTAACACAGGCAAAAGCGGCGAAAGATAAAGGCGCAACACGCTTTTGTATGGGGGCAGCATGGCGTCAGCCAAAACAGCGAGATCTAGAAAAAGTAATGTTAATGGTTGAGGCGGTAAAAAAAACAGGCATGGAAACCTGTGTAACTTTGGGAATGCTGTCTGGCGATCAAGCGAAAGATTTAAAATCCGTAGGGCTAGATTATTATAATCACAATCTGGATTCTTCGCCTGAGTACTATTCAAAAATTATTAGTACACGAGACTATCAGGAAAGACTCGATACGCTTGAACATGTTAGAGAAGCGGATATCAATGTTTGTTGTGGCGGGATTATCGGCATGGGTGAAGATCAAAACGATCGCGCTGGCTTATTATTAACTTTAGCTAATATGCCTGTGCAACCAGAAAGCGTTCCAATTAATATGTTGGTACAAGTTGAAGGAACACCGCTAGATGAAGTTGACGCGCCTGATGCGATTGATTTCGTCAGAATAATTGCAGCAGCTAGAATAATGATGCCGGCATCGTATGTGCGTCTTTCAGCAGGACGCAATGAGATGACAGACGAAATGCAGGCTCTATGTTTTCTTGCCGGTGCGAACTCTATTTTTTATGGAGAAAAATTACTTACCACAGACAACCCGCAACTAACGCAGGATAAAATATTATTTGAACGTTTAGGCATACAGTCATCGCAGCAATAAAAATCCCCGCAGCAAGCTGACGGGGTATTAACGGCGTCATACCGGATTTAGTCCGGTATCCAGTCAAATGAATGTTCCGCTGAAAGCGGTCATTGTCTTACTGGATTCCTGCCTTCGCAGGAATGACAACAACGCAGCAAGCTGCGGGGAATTAAACCCAAAGAGATTAAATAAATATAAAATACAAAAGTGAATTTACAGGAGGAATTTAAACAAAGAAAAGCGGACAACTTGTTTAGGGAAAGACAGGTGATTAGTTCCGCGCAAGGAGCATTAGTAAAAATAAATGATGAAGAATATATAAATTTCAGTAGCAATGATTATTTAGGCCTGGCAAATAATGCAGAATTAAAATCTTGTATGACAGAAGCAATAAACAAATATGGAATTGGCGCTGCATCATCACAATTATTAGTCGGCCACTTAACCCCGCATAGTGATCTGGAAAATAAGCTTGCTCAATTTTTAAACAGAGAAGCAGCATTGGTTTTCCCAACCGGTTATCAGGCAAATTTAGCCATCGCTTCTGCATTGATAGAGCCAGATACCATTATCCTTCAGGATAAATTAAATCACGCTTCATTAATTGATTCGGCATTACTTTCTAAAGGCAAGCTTGTTCGTTATCGACATAATGATACGGCGCACCTAAAAAATCTTTTAGAAAAACACAAGCAACATAATTGTCTGGTAATGACAGATGGTGTTTTTAGCATGGACGGAGATCACGCGCCATTAAAAGAAATCGCTGAACTATGTAAAACGTACAATGCCTTTTTAATTGTTGATGATGCGCACGGTCTTGGTATTTTAGGAAAGACGGGCGCGGGCTTGCTAGAAGAGCTGGAGCTTGATCAAAAACAAGTGCCATTGCTCATAGGTACTTTTGGAAAATCTTTTGGCGCAAGCGGCGCATTTGTATCAGGAAGTCGTTTACATATAGAAGCGTTTATACAAAAGGCAAGAACTTATATTTATACGACAGCATTATTGCCTGCTATAGCAGCAACAATGGTCCGGGCAATAGACAAGGTTATTAGTGGCGATCACTTGCGTAAAAATATAAAAGATTTAATTGTTACTTATAAAAACGAGACAAAAGATTCCGGCTTAAAAATGAGCGAATCAAATTCTCATATACAACCTTTAATAATTGGTGAGACTCAGAAAACATTAGCAATAAGCAAATTGTTATATGAAAAAAAAATACTGGTTCCGGCAATTCGACCGCCAACAGTAGCTAAAAACACATCGCGTTTGAGAATAAGCATTACTGCCGCACACACAAAGGCTCAGGTAGAGGCACTCGCTCATAATATCAAGGACGCAACAAGCACTAATGGATAAAAGCCTTGAGTGTGTTTTGTTACACGGTTGGGGCGTATCAAATAACGTCTGGCAAAGTTTTGCAGATCAATTAAAAGGTTTTAATAATGTGTTAATGCCTTGCCTGTATGAAACAGCGTGTAACACGCAAGACAATAAATTTGAGTCTATAGCCGCGACGTTAAGTGAAAAAATGAATTCAGACAGTGTTGTTGTTGCCTGGTCAAGCGGCGGCCTTATTGCAACACACATGGCAAAGTTAACAAACAAAGTTAAAGCAATTATATTTATTGCCAGCACACCTTGTTTTGTTAATAAAAAAGACTGGTCATATGTGATTGACAAAAAAAGCATCGAAGAACTTAAAAACAAATTATCAAAAAACACAGAAAACACACTTGAATACTTCGCCGGGTTAATTGCCCATGGCGACATCTCTAAGAAAAATACAAATAATATTTTGCGTAACAGCCTGGCTAATAAAAAAAATAAAAAAATACTTTCTGTCTGGTTAAGTCAAATGCAAAAAATAGATCAAAGAAAAGAATTCGTAGAGCTAGATATCCCCGCGCTAGTGATATTGGCTGAAAATGATGCACTTATAAATTTTAAAATAGAGAAGCAGGCTAGAAAATTAAATTCCAATATGCAGTATGCAGCAGTCAAAGACTGTGGCCATGCTCCCTTTGTTAGCAAATCGGAAGAAACAGCTAAAATAATTAATGAGTTTGTAAATGCAAAATTCAATTGAAGATAATCATGTTGTTGACAGTAGGCATGTTAGAGCAGCTTTTAATCTGGCAGCAAAAAATTATGATGATTTCTCATTGTTGCAACAAACGATCACAAGCCGATTAATTGAATCTTTTGAACATATAAAAGTTAATCCTGCATCAGTTCTGGATTTAGGATCTGGCACAGGCTTTGGCTCCAATAAATTAAAACAGCGGTTTAAGAAAGCACAAATTTATCAGACAGATCTTTCTACAGAGATGTTAAAAAAATCGCGTAAGCAAGCTTCACGCTTTTTTTCAAAAAATCATTTTCTATGTGCCGATGCAAATCAAATTCCATTTCCTGATAACAGTTTTGATCTGGTATTTAGTAGTTTGATGTTGCAATGGTGTAATGATCCGGATGCTGTCTTTGCTGAAATTAAACGCGTGCTTAAGCCAGGCGGCGTATTTCTGTTTTCCAGCTTTGGCCCTGATACATTAAAAGAATTACGAGCAAGCTGGCAGCAGGTTGACGATGAAGTACATGTTAATGCTTTTACAGACATGCATGATATTGGTGACTCGCTTATTCGCAATGGTATGGATGCGCCAGTGTTGAGTATCGAACATATCGTTTTGACTTATGATGAATGTAAGCAATTAATGTACGAGTTAAAAAATATAGGTGCTCATAATGTTAATTTTGGCAGAAGAAAAACGCTAACAGGGAAACAACGCTTGCAAAAGGTAATTAAACATTACGAGTCATACAGACAGAATAATAAATTACCGGCAACTTACGAAGTTATCTATGGGCATGCTTGGAAGCCGGAAACGGACAAAAAAAATAATGGGGGCGCAAATACTCAAGCCGTATCTTTAGAAAATTTGAAACAAGACCTGGCTAACAGGCGGTCAAAGAAATAGTGGCTAAAGGCGTTTTTATTACAGGCACAGATACCGGCATAGGAAAAACCCGGTTTACACTCGCTTTAATGGAGGGATTAAAAAAACAGGGAAAGATTGTTTCTGGAATGAAGCCGGTTGCTTGTGGGGCAAGACGAGACGGCGGCGTATTGCTGAATGAAGATGCAGAAATAATAATGCGGCACGCTAGCCGCCCTCATAACTACGAAGATATAAACCCAATTGTATTTGAGCCGCCTATTGCGCCACATATTGCCGCAAATATGGACAAGGAAGACATTGATATAGATAAAATTGTTGCCGCTTATCGTCGTTTAGAATCAGACAGCGACCTTGTTGTCGTTGAAGGCGTTGGCGGTTGGCGCGTGCCGTTGTCAGATCTTGCCTCGATAGTGGATATGGTTCGTGCTTTGGATTTATCGGTGATTATGGTGGTGGGACTCAGATTGGGCTGTATTAATCATGCAATATTAACAGCAGAGGCGATTCAGTCTGATGGCATGAATTTAATGGCTTGGGTCAGTAATCAGGTGGAGAAGGACTATCTAAACAGAAAAGAGACTATCGGCGCGTTGAATAAAAGGCTGTCCTGCCCACACATAGCCGATATAGCTTATTTGAATGATTTTGATCCGGACAAATTGCATGAAAATATCGATATTTCTTGTTTTGAGTTTTAACTTTAACTCAAAGCAAACTTATAGTATCTTGACGGGCATCATTAAAGTTGCAAATAATACCCAATATTAAGGCATATTGACGTGCCAAAATCGGGTAAAAATCAAATGTTTGCTGGCTTAATAAAATAAAAAGATGCAAAAAGGTTTTGCTTGAGTGATTTAGGGGCGGTAAAACCTTGTAAAAGCACGAGAGCTTTGTGAGGAATCTACAGAGCAGGCAAGAATGAAGAAGAATTTGTAATAATATTAAATCCATCAATGCTGAGGATCGTTGTATGTCAGTCGATAAATTAAAACATACTGTGCTTGGGTTAGCTGCAGTTTCATTATTTCTGATGAGCGGGGCTGTTCTGGCCGAATATCCGCTCAATTTGACCGAAGGTGTGACGCCAACCAGTCATAAAGTCTACGAATTACATATGGACATTCTGTATATCTGTACAGTAATCGGCATCATTGTTTTCTCCGTTATGACGTGGTCAATCTTTCATCATAGAAAATCAAAAGGCGCTGTTGCCGCACAATTTCATCATAGTACCACTGCTGAAATAGCCTGGACCGTCATTCCGATTATCATTCTGGTTGCCATGGCAATTCCTGCTACCAAAACGCTTATTTTCATGGAACAAACCGGTGATGCGGAAATGACCTTGAAAGTGACCGGTTACCAGTGGAAGTGGAAATATGACTATCTTGACGACGACATCAGTTTTTTCAGTGCGCTGGCACAAGAAGATAATGAGGCCAGACAAAGGGGTTCAGGCATCGATCCAAGCACCATTGATAACTACCTTAAGAATGTCGACAACCCAATCGTGCTGCCAGTTGAAACTAAAATCAGAATTTTAACCACTGCCGCAGACGTGATTCATGCCTGGTGGGTGCCAGATCTAGGTTGGAAGCGAGACGCGATTCCGGGCTTTATTAATGATAACTGGACCTATATTGAAGAGCCGGGCGTATACCGAGGTAAATGTACCGAGTTGTGTGGTAAGGATCATGGGTTCATGCCTATTGTTGTACATGCTGTTTCAAAAGCAGAATACGCGACCTGGGTAGAAGAAAAGAAGGCTGAACTAAACGCCGCTAATTCAGGCGCAGATATGAGCATGGATGAGTTGATGGAAAAAGGTAAGGCGGTCTATGCGGCAAACTGTTCCTCCTGTCACTTGGCAGAAGGCCAGGGTATTGATGGTCTATTCCCGGCATTAGACGGCAGCGCTATTGTTAATGGCCCTGCTTCTGATCATGTAAGCCTGGTGCTTGCAGGAAAGAATTTAATGCCCTCATTTGCACCGCAGTTAAACGATGCAGATATCGCAGCAGCAATTACCTATGAGCGTAATTCATGGAGCAATGGCACTGGCGACATGGTGCAGCCATCAGATGTAAAAGCGGCACGCTAAGACAAACAACAATTTTAATTATATAGATTAAGTAACCAGAGGATAGATACATGAGCTACGCAGCTGTCCACGAAGATGATCATCATGATCACAAACCCACCGGCATAGGCCGCTGGCTGTTTTCCACCAACCATAAAGACATAGGCACCATGTATTTGGTGTTTGCCTTGATAATGTTTTTTGTTGGCGGTGCCATGGCAATGGTAATTCGTCTTGAATTATTTCAACCGGGAATGCAATTTGTTGACCCGCAGTTCTTCAATTCAATGACCACTGTGCATGCGTTAGTCATGATCTTCGGCGCCTTGATGCCGGCCGGTGTCGGTTTGGCCAACTGGATGATTCCGATGATGGTCGGTGCGCCAGATATGGCATTGCCGCGTATGAATAATATGAGTTTCTGGATCTTGCCATTTGCTTTTACTCTGTTGTTGTCTACCTTCTTTATGGCCGGTGGCGCTCCAGCAGGTGGTTGGACTATGTATCCACCTTTGGTCTTGCAGCTGGGCGATGGCTTTCCGTTCCTGATTTTTGCTGTTCACCTTCTGGGTATTTCCTCAATCATGGGTGCGATAAATATTATTGCGACGGTTTTTAATATGCGCGCACCAGGCATGACTTTCATGAGATTGCCGTTGTTTGTATGGACCTGGATTATTACCGCATTTTTATTGATAGCCGCTATGCCGGTATTAGCTGGTGGCGTAACAATGTTATTAACTGATAAGTATTTCGGAACAGCATTCTTTGATGCTGCCGGTGGCGGTGATCCTGTTATGTTCCAGCATATTTTCTGGTTCTTTGGTCATCCGGAAGTCTATATTCTGGTGCTGCCATCATTTGGTGTTATCTCGCAGATTATTCCGACCTTTGCTCGTAAGCCTTTATTTGGCTATGAATCCATGGTCTATGCAACAGCATCGATTGCCTTTTTATCTTTCTTTGTTTGGGCGCATCACATGTTTGCTGTGGGTATGCCGTTGTCTGGTGAGTTGTTCTTTATGTATGCGACCATGGCGATTGCCGTGCCGACAGGGGTGAAAATCTTTAACTGGACGGCAACCATGTGGAAAGGCTCGATGACTTTTGAAACGCCGATGTTATTTGCTATCGGTGTTCTATTCATGTTCTCTCTGGGCGGTTTCTCCGGATTGATGATGGGCATCACCCCGGTTGATTTTCAATACCATGATACTTACTTCATTGTGGCACATTTCCATTATGTCATCGTGCCCGGCATTATTTTTGGCATAATCGGTGGCATCTATTACTGGCTGCCTAAATGGACGGGCGTTATGTATGACGAGACCTTAGGCAAATGGCATTTCTGGTTATCAACCATTTCTGTGAACGTATTGTTCTTCCCTATGCATTTCATTGGACTGGCTGGTATGCCCCGACGTATTCCGGATTACAACACCCAGTTTGCTGATTGGAATGCGATTATTAGTATCGGTGGTTTCGTGTTTGGATTGAGCCAGCTGATACTGGTTTGGGTTGTTATCAAGTGTGCTCGCGGCGACGGCGAAAAGGCGACGGATCAAGTTTGGGAAGGTGCTCATGGCCTGGAATTTACCCTGCCATCACCACCGCCTTTCCATAGCTTTACCACGCCGCCACAAGTGACGGATGCGACAGCTCATTCATAGGCTCGTTCAAAAAATAGTTTTAGAGAGGCGCTAATGAGCGACAACGATAAGACTGCTGCTGAAAAGGAATTAGCAGCAAAAAATATACGAGTGATCATTATTGTTACGCTGGTTGCGATGGGCTTTTATGCTGGCATATTTTTTATGTATATGTAGCCATGGTACAGGAGGCAACTAAAACAGCGAAAAAATTGGCTTTATTTGCCGTTGCCATGTTTGGTTTCGGCTATGCAATGGTGCCTATCTATTCTGTATTATGTGAAATTACCGGCATCAGTGGCAAGACCGGGGTTATATCGCAGATAGAGGCTGAAGCCGATCAAGTGGACGCCGATCGTTTAGTTACGGTTGAGTTTGATACAAATGTAGATACGGCCTTACCCTGGAAATTTAAGGCGCAGGACAACAAGATGAGTGTTCACCCTGGCGAAATGTCCGAAGCTGTATTTGTCGTTGAGAACAGATCAGATAAGCCGGTTGTTGGAAAGGCTGTTCCAAGTGTTGCGCCAGAAATAGCATCGATATTTTTTAATAAAACAGAGTGCTTTTGTTTTACCAAGCAACTCCTTGAGCCGGGAGAACGTAAAGAAATGATAGTGCGTTTTATTGTTGGCTCGGAGTTGCCTGAAGATATATTAATAATGACATTGTCATATACTTTTTTTCAGGTGACTGACAATGCTGATGTTGCACTATCTGAGACGAAAGCAGATAAGATGAAAGGTTAATTTTAGTAAAACAATAAATATACTTATGAGGAATAGTTATGTCTGAATCTCAAGGCGCATATTTTATCCCGGAACCAAGCCGCTGGCCGATTGTAGGTACGTTGGCGTTGTTTACCACGTTTATTGGTGGTGGCATGATGTTAAATGGATCGGGCTTCGGTACCTTTATTCTTGGAATGGGTGTCGCAGCGGTTATCTATATGTTCGCAGGCTGGTTTTCTGAAGTAATCGGCGAAAGCATGGCGGGTAAATATAACAAGCAGGTTGATGTCAGCTTCCGTTGGGGCATGAGTTGGTTTATTTTCTCCGAGGTTATGTTCTTCGCTGCTTTCTTTGGCGCTCTTTTCTATATTCGTGTCTTATCTGTGCCCTGGCTAGGCGGTGAAGGCGCAAAATTCGCTACGAACTTCTTTTTATGGCCTGACTTTCAGGCAGCGTGGCCATTATTAACAACGCCTGATATGGCTCTAGCCGGTGTAGAATCAAAGTATCTGGCGATTAAAGAAGTTATCCCAGCTTTTGATGTGCCGGCACTTAACACTGCCATATTGCTTGCTAGTGGCGGTACAGTTACTTTTGCACACCACGCTTTGAAAAAAGATAACCGATCAGGGTTATGTTGGTGGTTAGCCGCGACGGTTTTGCTTGGCTTTATCTTTGTCTACTTTCAAGCCGGTGAATATGCCCATGCCTATCATGAGCTGGATCTAACCATGAAGTCCGGTGTTTATGGATCGACCTTTTTTATGTTGACAGGTTTCCACGGATTTCATGTGACCATGGGCGCTACCATGTTATTGGTTATTCTGATTCGTTCGATGAAAGGACATTTCTCGGCACAAGACCATTTTGCCTTTGAGGGCGTAGCCTGGTATTGGCATTTTGTTGACGTCGTTTGGTTAGGGCTGTTTATCTTTGTTTACTGGATATAGTTAAAACCGAAAAGCAATATATGAAAGGCGCTGCTGATGCAGCGCCTTTTTTATTTGTTAGATGTTGTTTATATATGGCGCCTTAAAAACCGGCGCTGTGTGGTTGAATCCAGCCGAGCTTAAAACCAATAAACAGGGAAATAAATAAAAGAATAGAAATCGACACTCTAAAAGTTAGCGAAGTAAGCAGTCGATTTGATTTAGAATCATCTTTGACCAGAAAAAAAAGCCCTGACATCAGTGAGACGGCTATCGCGAGAAGCAAGATAACGATATATATTTTAAATAAAATAGCAGCGGTCATAGTTAAGTCTCGATTAATAAAATTCACGCTCAGTATAACCAGCAAACGCAATTTAAATGAAATTAATTATTGGACAATGGTGCTATAGCCCTAAACTTGTCAGTAGTTTGCTGGCTTTGGTGTTTTTCTATTTGTTTGTATCCTTAGGATTTTGGCAACTGGATCGTGCTGAATATAAAAGAAACCTGTACGCAGAATTTGAAAGCAGACAATCAGGTGATGTCCTTGATCTAAATCAAGAAGACCTGGGTTCGCTTAGTCATGATGAGCTTTTATGGCAGCCTGTAACAATGAGCGGTGTATTTCTAGAGCAATATCAGATTCTTTTAGATAATCAGGTAGAAAATACACAGGCGGGATATTATGTCTACACGCCTTTTAAGCTGGATAATAGTGAGCATGTTGTTTTAGTCAATCGCGGTTGGCTGCTGGCGGATACGGATCGTGCCGTGAGCCCGGCGTTAGTATCGACGAGTGGCCTGGTTAATATTAGCGCGGCAATAAAGGAAACACCTAAAACTGGCCTGTTATTAAAAGAATTCCCGCCGGAACAAATGAGTGAATTTATCTATAGAGTACAACGAATTAATATTGATGAATTAGCGGGATTAACAAAGACTACGCTGTTGCCTTATATTGTCAGGCTAGAACCAGAATCAGAGCATGGCTATCAGCGGCAGTGGCGTTTACCAGGATCAGGAGAGAGCGTGCATAATGGTTATGCTTTTCAGTGGTTCGCATTTGCAGCAGCATTATTAATAATTTATTTAGTTACCAATATTAAGAAGAGTCAAGGCATGGGAAAAGACACATGAGTGAAGAAACTGAAAATAAAAAGAACAATAATAAATTAACCATCATTCTTTTCATCGCCTTGTTTGCCAGTCCGTTGTTTTTATCCTGGTATGTGTTTAATTACACTGATTATCTTGAAATGAGAGGCATGTCTAATAAAGGTGATCTTATTGATCCAGCAAGACCGTTAGGCGACCTTGCTTTAATAGATCCTTTAAATGAAGAGCGAGAAGATAGCTTGCATGGAAAATGGAGCCTGGCATATGTGGCAACGACGTGTGACAAGCAATGTATGGATAATGTATATCGGATGCGCCAAATTCATGTCTCTATGGACAAACATTCACTGCGCGTGCAAAAAGTATTGTTCCTGACCGAGCAAAATGCAAATGAGCTGAAAGAGTTGTTAGTTGAATTTAAAGGTCAGCAAGTGATTGATGCTGCTTCAATTGACGCTGGCACATTGTTGGAGAAATTTCGATTAAATGATGCAGATAATCCGCTGGAAGCAGAACGACTTTATATCATTGACCCGCTCGGGAATCTTATGATGAATTATCAACCGGATGCAAATCCAAGAGACATTTATAAAGATCTGAAAAAATTATTGCGCGGATCACGCATCGGTTGACCCGGTAATATTGAAAAAATATACAGATGAATAATATCTTGTTAAATGTTGCGCGTGTTGCGATGGTCTCGGCATTAATTGTCATTGTCCTGGGTGCCTATACACGCTTATCTGATGCTGGATTAGGTTGTCCTGACTGGCCGGGTTGCTATGGTAGTTTGATCGTGCCAAAGCAGGTAGATGCTACAAATGAAAATCTCGCTGTAAGACCGCTCGAGCAAGCCAAGGCCTGGAAGGAAATGGTACATCGATATGTGGCCAGTACTTTAGGTTTTTTAATTGTAATTATGGCCTTATTGGCATGGACAAAATCGTCGCTAGCAAATATGCGTAGTTTTTCTTCGATACTACTCGTATTGGTTATTTTTCAGGGTATGTTAGGTATGTGGACGGTAACGCTATTATTAAAGCCCGTCATTGTTATGTTGCATCTACTTGGCGGATTAACAATTCTTTCCCTGTTGTATTGGACAGTGTTGCGCCAACAAGCACAACAAGGTGTTTTCGTAAGTGCGGGAAACAAAAAGTTATTGCCCTTGGCAGTAACGGCGATAATCGTTCTGATTCTACAAATCTCATTAGGCGGCTGGACCAGCTCTAACTATGCTGCACTTGCTTGCCCGGATTTTCCGACCTGCCAGGGTGTTTGGTGGCCAAATATGGATTTTAATGAGGGTTTTATACTCTGGCGGGGTCTGGGCATTGATTATGAAGGTGGTGTTTTGGCTGGAAGCGCAAGAACTGCTATCCATATGGCGCATCGTCTGGGTGCTATTATAACGCTTATCTTGCTGCTTTTTGTTGCGATCCGGGCATTCACCTCGGGCATGAAATCATTAAAGTTGACCGGAATCGTTGTGATGGTTTTGCTATTAATTCAGGTGTCTCTGGGTATTGCCAATATTAAGTTTCATCTACCATTGCCAGTAGCAGTGGCGCACAATGGGGTAGCTGCGTTATTATTGCTTTCCTTAGTAACCCTGCTACATCACTGCGTGCCAGAGAATAAGCAATAACAGAGAAACTCAGGAGTTTTTGTGAAAGATCAATCAATAACAGACGCGTCGGTTCCTGCCTGGCAGGATTATCTTGCCCTTTGTAAACCAAAGGTTGTGTCTCTTATTGTCTTTACGGCGATTGTTGGTATGTTTTTAGCGACGCCTGCAATGGTGCCATGGGATATCTTGATTTATGGCACGATAGGTATTGGCTTTGCGGCTTCTTCGGCAGCAGCAATCAATCATATTGTGGATCATCGTATTGATACCATTATGGCGAGAACCAAGAAACGTCCTTTGCCTGAAGGCAAGGTCAGTATTCTCAACGCTATTATTTTTGCCTGGTTTCTAGGTACGATTTCCATGGGAATTCTCGCCTTTCTGGTTAATCCGCTTACCGCCGCCTTAACCGCTGCGTCGCTTATTGGCTATGCTTTTATTTACACGATGTATCTAAAACGTGCGACACCGCAGAATATTGTTATTGGCGGAGCCGCTGGCGCTGCGCCGCCTGTATTAGGCTGGACCGCTGTTACCGGGACACTGGATCCGAACTCATTATTATTGTTTCTTATTATCTTTGCCTGGACGCCGCCACATTTTTGGGCTTTGGCAATATATCGACGTGAAGACTATGCCAAGGTTGATATTCCCATGTTGCCTGTCACACACGGGGTTGAATTCACGCGACTGCATATATTGTTATACACCATTGTGCTCTTTATTGTGTCCTTATTACCGTATTTAGTCGGTATGTCGGGTGTGTTCTATTTGGTCGGGGCAGTCTTGCTGGGCGCTGGATTTCTTTATTACGCTATTCGTATGCAATATGACCATGCTGATCGTCTGGCTATGCAAACCTTTTCATATTCATTGATTTATTTAATGTTTATGTTCGCCTTTTTGTTAATTGATCACTACATTCCGTTAATCGCTAGCGTTATTTAATTCTTCTCCTGCTCAAGGGGCTATAAAAACACTTATTTCCTGTTATTAAGCTGAGTTATGGAACCGAAGCACTAATTTGAGGTCTTTAGTGTTACTCCAGGAGAAAAAACATGCAACGCAGACAATTTCTATTTCAAGCGGGCAGCATAGCCGGCTCATTTTTAGTCGCTAGCCCAGCCCTTTTAGCCCATACAATCAATAATAAATTGAATCTAACGCGCTTAGATAAATCAGAGGAAGACTGGCGCAAACTAGTATCAAAACATGAGTTTCATATCCTGTTTGAAGAAGGCACTGAACGCGCTGGTTCTAGCCCGTTGAATAATGTAAAAGAAGAAGGCACTTTTGTCTGTGCTGCCTGTTATTTACCTCTATTTGAATCTGAAACAAAATATGACAGCGGCACCGGATGGCCAAGTTTTTATCAACCTATAGCCGGCCGTGTTGACACGAGTCTTGATTTGAAATTAGTTTGGCCTCGAACTGAATATCACTGTATCCGTTGTGGCGGGCATCAGGGTCATGTATTTGACGATGGTCCCGAGCCTACCGGCTTACGTTATTGTAATAATGGTCTGGCTTTAAAGTTTATTCCAGAAGATAAATCACTACCCGAATTACGAGGTTAACCATGTACCGAATTCTTCTCGCTGTATTGTTATGCAGCATTCAATTTAATGTGTTCGCAGAAAGTGATGCAGTTGTTTTTGCTGGTGGGTGTTTCTGGTGTATGGAAAAACCTTACGATAAAATAGAGGGCGTTATAAGTAGTATTTCAGGATACACTGGCGGACATACAGAAAATCCGACATACCAACAAACCTCAAGCGGGACAACCGGCCATTACGAAGCAATACGCATAGAATACGACCCAGAAAAAGTCAGTTATGAAAAATTATTAGATGTGTTTTGGAAAAATATCGATCCCTTTGATGGCCGTGGTCAGTTCTGCGACAAAGGACCTCAATACCGCGCGGCTATTTTTACCAAAAACGATAATGAAAAAGAGTTGGCAACAAAGAGCAAGGAAGCATTACAAAAAAAACTAAATGGCAAAGAAACCATCGTTACAGAAATACTTCCGGCTAAACAGTTTTATGCCGCTGAAGACTACCATCAGGATTACTACATAAAGAACCCAATACGCTACAGGTATTATCGTTTCGGTTGTGGCAGGGACCAGCGTCTTAAAGACATAGAGAATATTATAAGCGGGTCAAAAATCTAGATTAATTATAGATGTTAACTATTGGCTTTTTCATTCTTTATCTCACGTAAAATAATAGTTAAAGCATAAAGCGCAGGTATCAATGGTAAGGCAGCAGTATACATACCAGACACATAATGGAATGTTCCGTCTTCCATAAAAGGAAACAGGTAATGAGATAGTTCAGCCATGGTCATGGCGACGATAAAAAAACTCAGAAAGTAATAGCCAAACTGTGTTTTCTTTAATAATAAAATTGCCCCAGTGATCCACATCGCTGGCGCCATGAATGCAGCAATCGTCATAAAGACTTGTTCCTGCACATGGAAACCAAAGATATCAGTTACAGCAACTTCAAAATCAGTTAAGTATTCTTCATAAACGTGCAAAATGAAAAGGATGATCGTGATCAGATAAGGAATGATGACTTTATGCGGGTCGATCGGAGTTTTGTAAGTCGTGAAACGCCACAACACAAACCCTCCTGCAGATGCGACAGTAAATACAATTGCTGGTACTTTCCCCATGAAGTTATAAGCCATACTGACAAAAGCTATGATGAAGAGCATGACAAAGATATTGGTTAGTTTGTTGTCCATAAATTTTGTCTAAAATGAAATTTTAGTTTAAAGTGAAAGTTAATTGTAAATAAAAATGGCTCCGAAGGAGTCATTTGTTTATTAAGTTATTCATTCTTGATTCGTCCTTGTATCAAGTTACTTTAAGATTACGCTGTTATTGCTTCCCGCAATTTTTTCATTGCGTTGCTTTCGATCTGCCTTATGCGTTCTGCAGAGACGCTATGTTCTGCAGCGAGTTCGTGCAGGGTTGACTTATCTTCGGCTAACCAACGTTTGGCGATGATGTCTTTACTGCGATCATCTAACAATGCAATAGCATTGTGTAGTGAGTTTTGGCTTTGTTCCTTGAGTTGTGCTGTTTCGATTAGCTCTTCCGGCCCCGCACTTTTGTTTTCAATATAGTGCGCAGGCGCATAGATTGCTTCGTCATCATCTTCATTGGCTGCGCCATCGAAAGAAGCATCGTAGTTGCTCATACGTTTTTCCATTTCAACGACTTCGCTCGGTTTCACGCCCAGCGTTTCAGCCACTTCATTTACTTCCTGCTGGTTTAACCAGCCTAAACGTTTTTTTGATGAACGAATGTTAAAGAAAAGTTTGCGTTGTGCTTTGGTTGTCGCAATCTTAACAATGCGCCAATTTTTTAGAATATATTCGTGCATTTCAGCACGTACCCAATGTACGGCAAAAGAAACCAATCGAACACCGACGTCTGGATCGAAACGTTTTACCGCTTTCATTAATCCAACATTGCCTTCCTGAATCAGGTCGGCTTGTGCTAATCCATAACCGTTGTAGCCGCGGGCAATTTTTACGACGAAGCGCAAGTGCGACATAACTAATTGACGGGCGGCGTCGATATCTTCTTCTTCACGGAAACGTCGAGCTAACACCTGTTCTTCTTCCAAAGACAGAATAGGCACTTGATTGACCGACGAGATGTAGCTCTCGATGGAACCTGTCGGTAATGCAAATTGTAGTTTTTTAAGCTGATTCATATAGAACCTTCCCTTAAATATTATGTAAATTTTAGCACTCTTGGTATATGAGTGCTAATAGTTTGAAAGGTTCAATTGGTTTTTGCCTAAACCATTGATATCTTAGTATTTTATACCGGGTCTATGGCGCTTAAATGACGTTTTACCGAGATCCAGGAGCCACACAGGCCCAATATAATGCCGATTCCAATTAGTAGCAGGCTATTAACGAAACCGAGGCCGATTAGCTCAAAATTGCTGGCGTACAGGTTAGCCAGCTGTTTTACCGGGCCGCGTAGCATTTGCATAGATGTGCCAATCAATAGCCAGGCGATAATGCCGCCAAAAGCGCCATACCAGAGTCCGCTGTACAGAAACGGTCTTTGGATAAAACTGTCTGTGCCGCCAAATAGTTTGGTTATTTCAATTTCGGCGCGGCGGTTATATATGGACAAGCGTATGGTGTTGCCAATGATCAGTAATACACCGATAGCTAGTAACGTCGATAAAATAATAATGACGCGATTAATAATATCGAGCAGATAAAGTAAACGTTTGATCCACTGACTATCATATTGTGCGCTATCCACTTCCGGCATTGTTTGCAGTTCTTTGATCAAATTTTCGGTTTGTGTTTCATTCATGCCATCGGTGGCTGGCTTTATTAAAATGACATTCGGTAACGGGTTTTCATCAAGTGCATTTAGTGCGTCAGCAAAGCCAGATAGTTTTTGATATTCCGCCAGAGCATCAGCTCGATTAATTAACGTTGTTTCGTTAATCAATTCATTTTCTTTTAATTTGTTTGCAAATGTTGCTGCTTGTTTGTCATCAACCTCTGTTTGTAAAAACAACGTCACTTGTACGGAACCATTCCAATTGGAAGAAACAAAACGAACATTATCGAGCAACAAATAAAAGCTGGTAGGTAATGCGAGTGAAATACCAATTACAGCGCTCGTTAAAATATTACTCAAAGGATATTTAGCGAATTGTCCCAGGCTAAAGATAAAGGCTTGTAAATGTTGCAATATCCACATATCAAAGCGACGTTTGAGTTCGCTTTTAATATTTTTATTTGGCAGGGTATTTTTTTTCTTGTTGACCGGCTTCATGATTCTTCCATTGGTGTTCCGGCATGCGTTAGTATGCGACCCGATTTCAGGGTAATGATGCGTTTTTGTAAACGTTTGATCATATCCAGATCGTGACTGGCGATCAGTACCGTTACGCCAACTTGATTAAACTGCTCAAATAATTTCATCGTGTCCCAGGACAAGGCTGGGTCAAGGTTTCCGGTAGGCTCGTCGGCGAGTAATATCGCTGGACGATGCACTACAGCGCGAGCGACACCAACGCGCTGCTGCTCGCCACCTGATAAAGACATGGGATAACTGTTGATTTTTGGCAATAGACTGACTTTGTCCAATGCTGCTTGTACGCGTTTGCGAATTTCCTGGTGACGGTAACCGGCAATAACTAAAGGCAAGCCAACATTATCAAAAACAGTGCGATCATGAAGCAGACGGTGATCTTGAAACATGAAACCAATGTGTCGTCTGAATAAAGGGATACGACGATTGCGTACCCGTTCCAGATTTTGACCATTAATAATTATCTGTCCGCGTGAATGGCGATCAATTAAAGCAATTAAACGTAATAAGGTACTTTTGCCTGCGCCAGAACGACCGGTGATGTAAACCATTGCGCCCTGGGCAATGTGTAGGTTGACATTGCGCAAGGCTTCATTGCCATCCGCATAAGTCATATTAACGTTAGTAAATCGGATCATGTATCGCTTACCAATAAGGCATCAATAAATTCAGAAGCATTAAACGGCCGTAAGTCATCAACTTGTTCGCCGATACCAATAAAACGTATCGGTATATTTAATTCATCAGCCAGTGAAAAAACAATACCACCTTTTGCTGTTCCATCGAGTTTGGTTAACACAATACCATCAACGCCGACACTGTCGTTAAATTGTTTTGCCTGGACCAAAGCATTTTGTCCGGTTCCCGCGTCTAATACTAGCAACACTTCTCTTTGTAAATCAGGATCAAACTTATTACCGAGTCGATGGATCTTTTTCATCTCCCCCATCAGATTATCTTTGTTATGCAATCTGCCGGCAGTATCAGCAATTAACACATCGATGTTTTTTGCTCGAGCAGATTCGAGCGCATCAAAGATAACCGCGCCTGAATCAGAACCATGTGCTTGTGCAACGACAGTAATCTCGTTGCGTTCTCCCCAGACTTGTAATTGCTCAATGGCGGCTGCTCTGAAAGTATCTGCGGCAGCAAGCATGACGCTTTTTCCCTCAGCTTGTAGGCGTTTGGCCAGTTTGCCAATAGTTGTGGTTTTACCGACGCCATTAACACCGATGACCAGAATCAAAAAAGGCTTATTTGTGTTGTCAGGTATCGTTAGCGCTTGTTCTACAGGCGCAAGCGCGGGCAATAAGACCTGTTTTAATTGTTGCAGTGGATTGCCTTCAGAATTCTTTTTAGATCCGGTCTTTAGAAGTTGTATAACTTGATCGGTCGTTTTAATGCCAATATCTGCCATTATTAGCCGATCTTCGAGTTCTTCCAGTGTGGCATTGTCGATTATCGTTTTATTTCGACCAAAAAGTCCGCCAAATAGACCACTACGCGTGCGTTGCAGGCGATCGGAGAGACTGGCTCTCTCGGTTTTATTCTCTGAATCTTTTTCGGCGTTTTTTTTCTTGAAACCAAACACGAATGTGAAATATTTAATATGCTGTGGGACTTGCGGTATCCTACCACCACACGCAGCGAACTCATAAAGAGAAATGCACTCTAACGTCACAGAATTATAATCTCAATTAAATAGATAAAGACAAAATGAAAGACAATAGGAAGTTAATAAAAATCACATTGCTTGCTCTAGCGTTAATAGCTCCAGGGCTTGCAATCGCAAATGTTCATGAATACCAGCTCGAAAATGGCTTGAAGGTTCTGGTTAAAGAAGATCATCGTGCGCCGGTTGTTGTGTCGCAGGTTTGGTACAAGGTCGGTAGTAGTTATGAGCATGATGGTATTACCGGTGTTTCGCATGCGTTGGAACATATGATGTTTAAAGGCACGCAAAAATACCCTAATGGTGAATTTTCCCGAATTATTTCAGAAAATGGTGGCCGTGATAATGCCTTTACTGGCTCAGATTACACGGCTTACTTTCAAACAATGGAAAAATCCCGTTTGAAGATTAGTTTTGAACTAGAAGCCGATCGTATGCGTTTTCTAACCTTGCCCGAAGAAGAATTTGCAAAAGAGATAGAGGTCGTTAAAGAAGAGCGCCGTTGGCGTACCGAAGATAAACCTCAGTCTTATGTTTATGAAGTTAGTATGGCGACGGCTTTCCAAACCAGTCCTTATCGTTTTCCTGTCATTGGCTGGATGCAGGATTTGGATAATATGACGATTGAAGATTTGAGTGCTTGGTATCAGAAATGGTATGCGCCAAATAATGCCACCGTTGTTGTTGTTGGCGATGTAAAGGCGGATGAGGTATTTGCTCTAGCCGAGGAATATTTCGGGCCATTACCCGCAGGTGAGCCAATTGCAATGAAAGTATTGCAGGAAGTTGAACAGATTGGTGCCAAGCGCGTGAAAGTAAAGCGCCCGGCAGAGTTACCATATTTAATGATGTCTTATAAAACGCCCGTTGTTAAACCGGAAAGCGAAGATGAAAGTAATTGGAGTTGGGAACCATATGCTTTGGAAGTATTGGCGGGAATAATAGACGGCGGCAACAGTGCCCGTTTAAGCAGTCGAATGGTTCGAGGAACTGAAGTTGCTGCTTCAGCCAGTGCCGGCTATCGAATGGTATCGCGGTTGGATAATTTATTTATATTTTCCGGTACACCTGCACAGGGCAAATCTATTCAGGAACTGGAAGTGGCATTTCGAAGAGAGATTTTAGATCTGCGAAATAAACCTGTAACCGAGGCAGAGCTTCAACGTGTTAAGGCGCAAGTTATATCCAGTGATGTATATGAAAAGGATTCTGTTTTTTATCAAGCATTAATTATTGGCACATTAGAAACAGTGGGTTTGTCATGGCGCCTGGCAGATAGATATGTTGAGCGAGTTAAAGCAGTTACAGCGGAACAAGTTATGGAAGTAGCAAAAAAATATTTGATTGATGATCGCCTAACCATTTCTGAACTCGAACCTTTGCCAATGGATAAGTCGCCGAAGAGAGCGCCAGCAGGAGGGTTCGGTCATGGTCATTAAAAAAATATTAAAAATTGTTATTTCAATATTATTGTTTGTTAGTTGGACAGTTCAAGCATCACCTAAAATAGAAACATGGAAAACCAGTAAAGGAACAGAAGTTTATTATGTTCATGCGCCTGAGTTAGCAATGGTTGATATGGAAATTGTTTTTGATGCCGGCGGTAGTCGTAATGCTGAACTGCCGGGTTTAGCCGCATTTACAAATGGTTTATTAAGTCAGGGCGCTGCTGGTCTTGATGCTGATGCGATTAGTAATGGTTTTGAGTCATTGGGTGCGGTTTATGGTTCGAGTTCTGGCTATGATTCGGCTTCAGTAACATTAAGATCGCTAACAGACGAGACTTTATTGGCAAAAGCGATTGAGAATTTAAAGCAAGTTATTTCAAAACCAGATTTTCCGAAAGATGCGTTGGAGCGAAATCGTTCGCGCGCTTTGATAGGTTTAAAAGCAAAACAACAATCGCCGGGTGCGCTAGCAAAAGATGCTTTTATGAGTGCGGTTTATCAGTCACATCCTTATGCAAGTCCTAACGATGGTACAGAAAAATCTATTAGCGCTATTAAACGCAAAGATATTACTGCGTTCTATAAAAAGTATTATGTTGCTAATAATGCAATGGTCGCCATTGTTGGTGCGGTTGATCGCAAGCAAGCGGAACAGATGGCAGAAAACATTACTTCTGAGCTTCAACAAGGCAAAAAAGCAAAACCAATAGAAAATGTTAAAGTCCTGGATAAAGCGGACACAGTATTTATTGAACATCCTTCAGCACAAACGCATATCCTTATTGGCCAGCCCGGACTTAAGCGCGGCGATCCTGATTTCTTTCCGCTTTATGTTGGTAACCATGTGCTTGGTGGTGGTGGCATGGTGTCACGTTTGTTTATGGAAGTTCGAGAAAAACGTGGTTTGTCTTATAGTGCCTATAGTTATTTTTCACCAATGCGTTTTAAAGGCCCATTCCTTGCCGGTTTACAAACTCGCTCAGATCAAGTGGATGAAGCGCTTTCTGTTTTGATGGAAAATATTAATACTTATATAGAAACAGGCCCAACCGAAGAAGAATTAATAGCATCCAAGAAAAATATTACCGGCGGTTACCCCTTACGAATTGATAGTAATAGCAAGATTCTTGGTTACCTTGTTGTCATTGCATATTATAAGTTGCCACTTGATTATTTGGATACATTTAATGCCAAGGTTGAAGCAGTAACAATTGATCAAATCAAGGATGCGTTTAAACGTCGATTAACGCCGGATAAGTTAATTACCGTGATGGTCGGTTCATCAGAAGAAGAAAAGAAAGAAGGACCCTGAGTTTTTGACTAAGGTTCGCATTATTGCGGGTAAGTGGCGCGGAAGAAAACTGGAGGTCATGGATTCTCCCGGCTTGCGACCTAGCCCAGATCGCGTTCGTGAAACATTATTTAACTGGTTACAACAAGAGATTGTTGGCGCCCGCTGTCTTGATTTGTTTGCTGGTTCCGGTGCATTTGCTTTTGAGGCCTTATCTCGTGATGCGTCAGAAGTGATTCTGGTTGAATCTGATCCGAAGAGTGTTGAATCATTAAGGCAGCATGCAGAAACATTGGGAAGTGAAAATCATACCATTCAACTTGCTGATGCGTTGAGCTGGCTTAAGCAAGGGATAAAAGATTTTGATATTATTTTTCTCGATCCGCCTTTTAAACAAGGATATATCGAAAAATGTTGTTCATTAATTCTTGAAGAATCATTGTTGAAGACTAACGGTTTGGTTTATATTGAGTCCGAGAAGAATTTAGCCTTGCCTGATGGTTGGCGCATTAAGAAACAAAAAAATGCAGGTCAGGTACAATCATTACTAATTGAACCAGCTTGAGAGTGAATAATGGTAACTGCAATTTATCCCGGTACATTTGACCCGATCACAAACGGCCATGCTGATATTGCTCAACGTGCAGCAAGCATGTTCGAAAAAGTCATTGTTGCTGTTGCAGATAGTGAAAGCAAACAAACCTTGTTTACAGTTAACGAGCGTGTTGCGCTAATAAGTAATGTTTTATCAAATATTAAAAATATAGAGGTCGTCCCGTTCAATGCTTTGGTTACAGATTTTGCACATGAAAAAAAGGCAAAAGTTATTGTTAGAGGTATTCGTTCAGTCTCAGATTTTGATTACGAATTTCAAATGGTGGGTATGAACCGTCAACTATTATCCGATGTCGAGACAGTCTTTTTAACGCCTGCTGAAAACTTAAGCTTTATTACTTCCAGTCTGGTACGGGAAATTTCATCATTTAATGGCGATGTTAGTAAGTTTGTCCATAAGTCGGTGTTAGCCGCACTAAAAGAAAAGCACCAACAATAAAGTCTAGTTTTATACTCATGAAATTTATATTTTCGCTTGTCTTCGTTTTAACGTTTTCTTCTTCATACACTTTTGCCGAATCAATAAACCAGGCGGCTGTTGCTACTGCACATCCACTAGCGACAAAGGCAGGAATCGATATCTTAAAACAAGGTGGCAATGCTTTTGATGCTGCGGCTGCAATAAGCGCATCATTAGCGGTTGTCGAGCCCTATAGTTCGGGTCTGGGCGGCGGTGCTTTCTGGTTAGTTCACCGTGCTTCAGATAATAAACAAACGATGATCGATGGTCGCGAAAAAGCACCAATACGTAGCCATAAGGATATGTATCTGGATAAGTCCGGCAATGTTATTAAAGGTTTGTCTTTAAATGGGCCAATGGCGGCAGGAATTCCGGGCGTGCCGGCCGGTATTGAACATCTAGTTAAGCGCTACGGTCGTCTTTCTTTAAAAAAAGTATTAGCGCCTGCGATTAAACAGGCTAAAGAAGGCTTTGCCGTCACCGAGCGTTATCAAAAGTTAATGGCTTTCAGGCACAAGGTAGTTAAAAACTATTCTGGGGCAGCAACTTTATTTCTTAAAAACAATGAAATACCGGCAAAGGGATTTGTCATCATTCAAAATGATTTAGCCAATACTTTAAATATTATCGCTAACAAAGGCAGCAAGGGCTTTTATAAAGGTTCGTTAGCAAGGCAAATGGTTAGTAGCGTTAAAAAGAATGGCGGCATTTGGGAAATAGAAGATCTGGCGAATTATCAGATTATTGAGCGTGAACCGATTGTTGTAAATTATAACGGGATTAAAGTGACTTCTGCAGCGCCGCCTTCTTCTGGTGGTATTGTTATGGGACAAGCATTAAATATTCTTGAGAATTTCGATTTAAAAAAACATGATCCTATAACACGTAAACATATTATTGTTGAAGCGATGCGCCGTGCTTATCGAGATCGTGCGGCATATCTTGGCGATGCAGATTTTATTGATGTTCCTGTTGATCGTTTATTGGATAAAAATTATGCCGAAGGTATGGCATTAACGATTCGTCCTGATCAAGCAACACCTAGCGCAGAGCTGAGTAATGTTGCTACTTATAATCAAGCTGGAAATGACACGACTCATTTTTCGGTTGTCGATACTGCAGGCAATCGCGTGTCGGCAACATTAAGTATCAATCTACCCTTTGGATCAGGTTTTGTTGCTGAGGGCACAGGTGTTTTATTGAATAATGAAATGGATGATTTTTCTATTAAACCATTAACAGCAAATGCTTATGGATTGGTTGGCGATAATGCAAATGCAATTGCTCCAGGGAAACGTCCTTTATCCAGTATGACGCCCACATTTCTGGAAACAGATGATCGTATAGCTGTGCTCGGCACACCAGGCGGAAGCCGTATTATTAGTATGGTGTTATTGGGCGTGCTTGATTTCGCTGACGGACACTTGCCGCAATCATGGGTCAGTTTGCCGCGTTATCATCATCAATATCTGCCGGATCAGATTATGTATGAACAAGGCGGTTTAACGAATAGCGAACAGGATGCTTTAAAAAAGAAAGGTCACAAACTAAATGAAAAAAATCGTAAATACGGCAATATGCAGGCAATTATGATCTGGAAGACAAAAAACATTACCTTTGCCGCCAGCGATCCACGTGGCGAAGGAACGTCAGAAGTAATATTTATTGCTAAATGATATTAGACTGGTTCGAGCTTTTTTATAATAAAACATCGCGAGAATAACGGTGATATTTACTCAAGTGTTTCCAATGGACTCTTGATTGTGGCAACGATTATTAAAACGGATATAACGGAGAACCCATTGAATCTAATTCTTTTCAGTGCTGTAGGCATAATGATGAAAGCGAAGGGTTTCTTTAACCTGATCCATCAGTCTGGCGGACTTCGGGGTAAAATTCTTATCCATATTGCCTCCTTGCAATGTGTGCTAAATTCCATTAACGAATGCCGCTTATCCTCAATAAATTTCAATAAACACGCCAGTAACTATTCCAGAAACAATATAGCGTACTTACGGGTTGATTATTTACATTCGTTGAACAATCACGGCACGTTTTTACACCCTATTCCTAATAAACACGCCACTATAGGTAATTATATAAGAAAAATAAGCGGTCATACTAGTGGCTGTTTATAGACTAGTTATGTTTACTAGAGGAATTAAGATGAAACTAAAGATGTTGATTTTTTCTGTGCTATTCATTTATGGAGCCGTTGCTTTTGCGGAAGACAACCATTCACCCATGATGAATCATGAACACAAAATGGAAATGTCTAGTGGGGGGCTGACAGAGGCAGGCAATGATGTTTTTGGAACCATTCAGGAAGTTATCGCTAAACTGAACAGTAATCCAAATACCGATTGGGGAAAAGTTAATCTTGAGGCATTGAGGCAGCATTTATTAGACATGAATGATATGACTTTAAATGTTGAAGTTATGTCCCAAAAACCAATTCACAATGGTTTGGAAGCCATTGTCAGACCAACTACAGCCAGAGCTGCATTAGCGCTAGAAAGGGTTTTTAAGACTCATCCAATCCAGCTAAAGAGAGAAACTGGGTGGACTATGCAAATTAAGAAACATAATGACCAGTATATTCTGACAACTACGTCAGAAAACCCGAGAGATACAAGCAAGATTAGAGGGCTAGGTTATATAGGCTTGATGGCTTATGGTAATCATCATCAGTCTCATCACTGGGCAATGGCAACAGGTAAAAATCCTCATGCTAATCATCATTAAACATAACAAGGCGCTACACCGGACGTGATCTTACCCCGATCTAGTTGACACCTCCTTCAACCGAGTTAGAAGAGGTGTCCAATGAAAAAGAAAGAAGAACATACATATTATAATTATGAATTTAAAAAAACACGGATTATCCGTTGGTATTGAAAGAGTTGATAGCAATATTTTTCTTTCGTTGAAAGCGATTGGTAAACTCACCCATGAGGATTATGAGCTAATCACGCCCATGATTGATTCTGCATTGAGCGAGGTGAAAATGCCAAAAGTTAATGTGCTAATTGATGGGACTGAAATGGAGGGCTGGGAGCCAAGAGCTGCTTGGGATGACTTTAAAATTGGATTAAAGCATGGAAGTGAATTTGAGAAAATAGCCATATATGGAAATAAAAATTGGCAAGAAATTGTTGCAAAAATAGGCTCATGGTTTATTTCTGGGGAAGTGAGGTATTTTGAAAATCATGATAGTGCTTTTAGCTGGATCAATAAATAACCGTTAATGTTTTGGATTAAAATATAAGATGCATCAATCAAAAAAGCCGATAGGATTCTGGTCGGCTGTTTCAATGGGTATAGGAGCAATGGTAGGCGCAGGAATTTTTGCATTGCTCGGTGAAGCGAGTGCCATTTCAGGAAGTGCCGTTTATATTTCATTTATCATTGGTGGAATCATTGCTTTATTCAGTGGTTATTCATTAGGCAAGTTAGGCGCTCGTTATCCCTCCTCTGGAGGAATGATAGAATACTTGTCCCAATCCTACGGGGCTGGGTTTTTTACCGGCACGATGGGGATTATGCTCTATTTTGCAGCGATTGTTTCCTTAAGTTTAATCGCCAAAGCGTTTGGAAATTATGCCGTCACATTTTTACCTGCTAATGAAACATCAGGACTATTCCACCACTTTTTTTCAATCGGAATTATTGTTTTATTTGTTTTAATTAATCTTAAAGGTGCCAAAGATGTGGCTGTTTGGGAAAGGATCACCGTTGGAATAAAATTTGTTGTGTTATCAGGGCTATCCATAGCAGGCATTATTTTCCTAAAACCTGAATTGTTATCCACAAGCTATTACCCACCAACCAGCGACATATTTTTTAGTCTTGCAATTACCTTTTTTGCTTTTGAAGGTTTTCGGGTCATCACTAATACAGCAGAGGATATGCCGAATCCTTCTAAAACACTCCCAAGAGCAATGATGACAGCAATTTTATTAGTTATAGTGCTTTATGTTGCTATTGCATTTGCTGTTTTTGGTAATTTACCGGTTGAAAAAGTGATTGAGGCTAAAGATTTTGCCTTGGCAGAAGCCGCGTTACCACTATTTGGTCAGGTCGGTTTTACTGTTGTCGCCATTACCGCACTAATAGCCACGGCATCTGCTATTAACGCTAATTTGTATGCGGTCACAAACGTGACTTATCAATTAGCGAAAGACGGTGAGCTTCCTGCTCAATTTGGCAAACCCATTGCACATAGCAGAGAAGGGCTAATCATCAGTGGTGTTTTAGTTATTATCTCATCCCTTTTGTTTGATTTATCTGAAATAGCGGCTATTGGTTCAATATCCATTTTGTTTGTCCATACGGTTACTCACATCGGGCATCTAAAAATTATTTCTGAAACAGGTGGTTCTAAAACCTTGGTTTTTATTGCCGCCATGCTAAGTTTTATTGCCATGGTTCTTGCCCTTATTTATGTCAGCAGGGTATCAGATCATATCGTGTATATTCTTGCTGGGTTTGTCTTCGTAGCTTCAGTCACAGAAATTTTATTGCAAAAAATAGCAAAAAGAGAAATCAAATCAAGAGTAGTGTGGTAAAAAGGCTAACAAAAAATCCAGCGGACAGTTTAAAGCGTCACGTTTTTTGCGAAGCAAAAAAACGCGCCCTTTTAAATTGTCCGCCGATTTAGGCGTTAATCTCGGACACACAAAGAGATCCATTTGCTGGTGTTGGCAAACCTAAGCCTCTAAAGGAAAATCTATCTGGATTTTGGTCTCGTCTAATCGACGAAAACAATCGCTTAGTGTACGCAGTTGATGACAATAAACTAACGATAATCTCATGCAGGCATCACTATGAGAGGTGATTTAACAATTCCTTCCAGCGGGCGTAGTCCTATCGCATCTACTAGGTCAGGCTAGCGTTACAAAAACTCCTCACACTGAAGCAAGTCACTCCAGCGCTGACTCATGCCGAACTCGGCTACTAAATTTTTAACCAATTTTCTGACATCGATTTCAGAAAGTCCATGTTTCTCATTTATAAGTTTCAGGCTTTTACAATCAGCTTCATATTCATCTTTGGTTTCGAATTTCAAGTGTGCACATTCGTGGTAGTAAATAAATTGCCTTGTATTGAGTGGTAGTTTTAAAAAAGCACTGTTATCAATCACTATTGTTGGAGAGCCTAGAGGCCATTGCGCTGTTGCTATTTTTTTATTTTTAATTCCCGGCACCGTTTTTACTTCAACATTTTTGTTCGTGTCTAAATGTCTTGCCGTGCAAGTGAGCGGCTCTCTTTTATTCGGCTCTAGCGCTAGAGAATTTAATGGCAAGAATAAACAGGAAACAAATATCAAGAATGTCTTTAATAAAAAATGCATTTAGCGTTGACAGTTTGAGCAATAAAAAGTTGAGCGTTGACCGAGCCGAATCTTTTTTATTTTTCGTTTACAGTTTTTACAGGATTCGCCTTCTCGATTATAGACTTGCAACTCCTGACTAAAATAACCAGGCTTTCCATCACCATTAAAAAAATCACGTAAAGTTGTGCCGCCTTTTTCTATCGCTTCAGTCAGCACATTTTTTATTTCTGTCACTAATTTTTCATAACGGGCTTTTGATACACTGCCGGCTTTTTTTATCGGTTTGATGCCCGCACGAAAAAGCGCTTCGCTGGCATAAATATTACCAACGCCGACCACGACAGGACTATTCATGATAAAAACTTTAATAGCCTGCGTGCGTTTGCGTGAACGAGCGTATAAGTAGTCAGTATTAAATTCATCACTTAGTGGTTCGGGCCCAAGATGATGGATTAATTTATGATCTAATGGATCGTCGTTAGTCCAGAGTATAGAGCCAAATTTTCTCGGGTCGTGAAAACGTAATAAATGACCGGATTCGAAAACTATATCGACATGATCATGTTTTACATGGGTTTGTTTCGCATCAGTAACTCGTAGGTTGCCAGACATGCCAAGATGCAAAATCATGCAGCCGTTATCGGTGTAAAAAAATAAATATTTAGCGCGCCGACGGAGTTTTCGTATAAGCTGGTTTTTTAATGATCGTTTTAACGTACTTGGAATAGGCCAACGTAGTTGTCGTTCGCGGATGATAATATCTTTTACTGTTTCGCCAACAACATAGGGCGCTATGCCTTTACGTGTTGTCTCTACCTCGGGTAGTTCAGGCATCTAGCGTAACTCAAGACCAACGGGCTCAGTCTCTTCGTTTATATTGACGTCGCTAGTTAACATTAATTTTTTCGCTTCATCACCAGCCATATTATATTGGATACCAATATCTTTTCGACCGAGAATTAAATGTGGTTCTGTTGAGACGATGACAAATTGAATCGACACATTGTTTGCCGATGATATTTTTATTATTGATTCTGTTTCGGGTTCTTCGTATTTGCTTGTAGATATTGCCGCTGAGTTTTTCCAGTTAAACACAATGCGTTTTAATTGATCCGGACTAATATCCATCAAAGTTTGTAACTGCCATTGACCATCAATCAATTCAATTTTATTTTCTGGAAACTGAATTGACACAAATTCCATTTTTTCTGGTAAAAGTCGAGTGTCAGCAAAAAATGCCGCATTCGTCATTAACTGGTGATAGAGAAAATCATTGGTTAAATGAATTTCATCGTTAAATAAAACATAACGATAATTATCTATTGCCTCTGTCGTGCCAAATTTAAATTCATGATCATTTAGTTTCATAACTATAGCTGGGTCAGCAAGACCTATCGCTTCTAAATTAACTTCAGCTAAGTTTAGCTGGCTACGTGATGCCACGTTCAACATCCTAAGCATGGCATTTATACGTGAACCATTAGCACGGAACTGTAGTGGAGAGTCCATATGCCAGGCTTCACCTTGTTTACTAAAGATGAAGTCTTCCAATTCTTTTCTTAAGACTTTAATTTGGACGATATTATTTTGATCTACGGTTGAAAGGAGTGGAAGCTCCTGTTTAGTTTCTTTTCCTGTGTTGATCAGGATGATGGCAAGAAAAATAATAAAGGCAAACAGGCCAATGTTGATCCAGAGTCGCTTGTTCACCTTATTGCTTCTTTCGGCGTAGTCCGATCATGATACCAATGACGATCAATGCTGCCGGTAATACGAATAAAAATCCTATGCCTATAATTCCTAATACGGTTGGCGAAATATCCAGCTGCGTGTCATTTGCAATTTTTGGTGGAATCGAAATGAATTCGTCGTCGCTACTTAACCAGTTAATAATTCGTGTGCCAAGTTCGTTGTTGCCACTATTAGCAAGATAGGTATTTGATAAAAAGTCACCATCACCGACAATGACAATACGTTGTTGTTTATTGACGAGTTCGTCACCTTCTTCTGTTTCTATGTCACGTTCCAGACTTAAGCCAATAGTTAATGGGCCCTGCGTATCATTGTCTCTATTAAATTCAACTTCACCTTCAAGTTTTTCGGTTTCGTTCCATGTGTGGTCGCCGGTAGTAAGAATTTGTTTAGCCAACCACTTGTCTGATTCAATTATTTCAATGGCGCCAGCCATAGGGAACAAGGTAGTGAATTCGAAGTCCGCTGTTATGGCATGTGGCGGGTATAAACTACTAGTGACTAGTGTGATTGTAGGGTCATTAATGCCAATTAATTGTCCGGCGAAGTCAATTACTGCGCCAGGATAAAACTGAATGGATAATTGTTCCGCCAATGTTTCCAGTTTATAAAGTGGACCTGGTTCATGTAGCCATAATAAATTGCCGCCAGAATTGATGTAATTAAGAATAATCTCAAGTTCACCCGGGAGATAATCAATCCGTGGTCCTGCAATAACTAAAATACTGGTGTTATCCGGGATAAACTGTATTTCAGTCAAATTGATAGGTTGAACCCGGTAGCCTTTATTGAAAAGCTGTTTAACCCAGTTACTCAAATCATGATTTGCCTCATTCAAAGCGTTACGCTCACCATGACCTTCTACAAAAGCAACCCATCTTTCCTGATTACGCGCCAGGCGCTGTAGCGCATTGGTAAATACCTGCTCTTGATCAGAAGTGACATGTTCGCTGCGATCTTGATAACGTACGATAATCTCGCCGTCGACAGTAATTCCGAGATTACGAACTTCATCAGGGACAGCATCCGGGTTTACAAAACGCAATATAATATCGGCTTTGTGGCGCTGATACTTTCCAATGAAATTTTTAACAGCATCACGTAATAATGAATTTTCACGTGCATAAGATGTTACTTCAATCGGGTCTGGCATTTGCGCCAATAGATTGCGGCTTGCTTCTGACAGGGTGTGTCGCCCGTTAGCGGTCCAGTCATATTCTGCTGAATGCTTTTGGCTAAGCCATGCTAATAGAACAAGAACAATGCTTAACAAAACAAACATAACGATACTGTTTAAGCGAGATTGTAACCGTGTTTTTGCTGTTACGAACATTTGGAATCACCCATGAGTTCGCTCCGCATCCAGTCGCCAGATACTTAGCAATATAAAAAACAGACTAACGAAAATATAAAACAATACGTCGGCTGAATTAAACACGCCATTTAACAGGTTGGTATAGTGTTTAAGTAATGACAAATAAGAAAAAATTGCTGCCGTACTTTCCGAGGAATTAGCGCCCGCAATATTTATAATCCAAAGTAAAAATAAAACACCGAAAGTACTGATTGCTGCAGTTGCCGGCTGCTTTGTAAGTGAGGAAATAAATAATCCTATCGCTGCAAATGATGACGTTAATAATAATAAACCTATCAGCCCTGAAGCAATTTGTCCGAGGTCGAGTTGAGTGCCAAACAATAATGAAGCAGGCATTAAACTGATCATTATTAACATTAGAAAATAAAAAACGATCATACCGAGATATTTGCCAAGCACTAACTCAGTAATGCTTATCGGCGATGAGAACAACAATTTGATTGTGCCTAAACGGCGCTCTTCAGTTATTAACCGCATGGTTAATAAAGGCGATACCAGCAACATAATAACGCCGGCAATTTGATACATGCCAGAGACAACGACCTCTGTTAAACCGGCTCCTGCTGAGGCCGGTTGCATATATTGTGATAACAACAGGTAAAAGAATATAGCTAATAGAAACTGTACAGTGGCAAGAATGATCCATGCTAAAGGTGATTTAAACAAACGACGTAATTCATTAACAGCTATTAAATTAATATTATTAATCATCAGCGCTGTCTTCTTTAACTTGTTCGTTGTCGCCGTAAGTTAATCGCATAAAAGTAGTTTCGAGCGATGTGTCGGCAGGGTTTAATTTATATAAACCCCACTTTTCAGTAATCGCTTTTTCGACTATAGACTCAGTAGCATCTATATCCGGATTAAAATTAAACCGTAAAGTATCTTTGTTAATGTTTTCCACAGAGGCAATGTCTTCTATATTTAGCAAATCTCCTAGTGCGGGAGGATGACGCAAACTAATTTCAATATGATCTATCTTTTCAGAGTTATTTTGTAGTTGCTCCATTGCTTGATCCAGAACAATATTGCCCTGATTAATGATCAATACTCGATCACATAAACTTTGCACTTCTGAGAGAATATGAGTTGAGAGTATGACGCTATGATCTTCAGCTAGCTCCAGCATTAATTCTCTGATTTCCCGAATCTGTATTGGATCAAGACCTGAAGTGGGTTCATCAAGGATGATAACAGACGGAGAATGAATAATTGCCTGAGCTATTCCGACACGCTGTTTATAGCCCTTGGAGAGGTTTTGTATTAGTCGCGACCCTGTGTTTTCCAAACCGCAGCGTAGTTTACTGACTTTAACAGCATCGATAAGCGCACCCTTTTTTAAGCCACGTAGTTTTCCAGCATAGTTTAAATATTCATCGACAGTCAGATCATCGTACAGTGGCGGTTGTTCAGGCAAAAAGCCAATATGTTCTTTCGCTTTTCGAGGCGCTTCGTTAATGTCATGTCCAGCAATATTGACGGAGCCATGATTTGCGGCAAGTACACCACAAATAATTTGCATAGTTGTCGATTTACCCGCGCCGTTTGGGCCAAGAAAGCCAAGAATTTCTCCACGGTGAACATTAAAACTGACGTTTTCTATGGCACGCTGCTGCCCATAAAAGCGAGAAAGCTCATCAACTGATATAAGAATTTCATTCTCCATTGCGAAGCTATTATTCTCATTACTTCATAACATGCAAGTTTCTTTGAACAAATAAAAGTCAGTCAGCAACAAGCAATAAAAAACAATGCCTTTAGATGTAAGAAGAATGAAATACTGGGAGGTTTTGCGGGAATTCCGCGAGAGACACTATAGTTTTCTTATTCGAAATAAAAAAATAGCACTTAAAAAGTGCTATTTGATTTTGGCTTCTTTATAAATGACATGTTTGCGGGAAACAGGGTCATATTTCTTCATCTCTATTTTATCCGGCATGGTGCGTTTATTTTTGGTCGTAGTATAGAAATGACCATTATTTTCAGAAGAGACGAGTTTAATTTTTTCGCGCATAGTTTTTTACCTTAATTCGCCTTGTTACGAGCTTTAATATCAGCCAGCACATTTTCGATGCCATCTTTGTCGATAATACGTAAGCCTTTTTTGCTGACGCGTAGTCTGACCCAACGACTTTCACTCTCAATCCAGAATCGTCTTGATTGCAGATTGGGCAGAAAACGACGTTTCGTTTTATTATTTGCGTGGGAAACATTATTTCCGGCTAATGGGCGTTTTCCCGTTACTTCACATACTCGTGACATGATTCTTCTCGTCATTCATAATAAAAAAGAGCGCGGATTGTACATGGATTAAACCCTGAATCCAAGCACTAGCATGGCACTAATTGGTTTCGGTCAATATTGCTGTAATAGCCAGGATTACAGTAAACCGCGCTCAGCCAGTGATATCGCATCGCTACTACCAATAATCAAGTGATCTAGTACCCGAACATCGATTAAACACAGTGCTTTTTTTAATTCTTGCGTCAAATTAATATCGGATTGGCTCGGTTCAGCTACGCCAGAGGGGTGATTATGCGAGAGAATAACGGCAGCGGCATTGTGTTTCAATGCTGCCCGAACGACTTCTCTGGCATGAACCTGGGCACTATCAATGGTTCCTCTGAAAAGCTCTTCAAAACTGATCAATCGGTGACGATTATCAAGATATAGGCAGGCAAATACTTCATAAGGGTAGGCGCGTAGCTTCAAAGTCAGAAATTCACGCGTTTGTTCAGGGCTAGTGAACGCATTTCCGACTTCCAGCTCTGCTTGCAGGTAACGTCGACCAAGTTCTATAGCGGCTTTTATCTGGACATATTTGACCATGCCCAGGCCTTTTATCTGACAAAATTGCTTTTGATCGGCATCAATAAGCTGGCGCAGACCCTGAAATTTATCTAATAATTCTCGTGCTAAACCTTCGGCAGATAAGCCTTCGCGACCGGTTCTTAGGAAAATGGACAATATTTCGGCGTCAGACAGGGCAGCAGGCCCTTTTTCTAGTAGTTTTTCTCTGGGTCTTTCATGGATAGGCCAGTTGGATATAGGCATTTGTAACACTCCTTGTTACTGTGAGGCCTTTGTACGATTGTTCTTTTGTCCTCTGGCTTCGTTAAAAGTGTACTCAATCGGTCATTTATATCTATAAACTCCCTCTTTCCGTGCACTTTTGCCTCGCCAGTGAATAAAAGCCCTGCTCGTACAAAGGTCTCACTGCTAGTTTTAAATGTATGTAAGTACATGCTTAATATGTACGTCACGAACAACAATAATAAGGTAAAATCAGGAAGATATGTATCAATTAAGTGGAAAACGAATTTTATTAGGCGTCACGGGCGGCATAGCAGCTTATAAGTCTGCTGTATTGCTGCGTTTGTTACAAAAGAATGGTGCGGATGTGCGTGTTGTCATGACGCACAGTACCACCGAATTTATAACACCTTTAAGCTTTCAGGCTCTATCAGGAAGACCCGTGCATACAGAATTGCTAGATCTGGCAACAGAATCAGCAATGGGTCATATCGAATTAGCGAGATGGGCGGATTTAATTTTAATTGCGCCGGCAAGCGCAAATTTTATGGCTAGATACGCAAATGGCTTTGCTGACGATTTGTTAAGCACTTTATGTCTGGCGACGACTGCCCCGGTTATATTAGCTCCGGCAATGAATCAGCAGATGTGGTTAAATCCGGCAACACAAGAAAACCTGGAAAAATTAAAAACAAGAGGCATTGCTATTATTGGTCCAGCAGAGGGCGATCAGGCTTGTGGTGAAAATGGACCTGGGCGAATGCTTGAAGCAGAAGAAATTGCATTACTAGCCGCCAGATCATTTGAATCAAATATTCTGACAGGTTCTCGAATATTGGTTACTGCCGGACCTACCCGTGAGGCGATTGACCCAGTGCGATATATAAGTAATCGTAGTTCCGGCAAAATGGGTTACGCAGTCGCGATTGCAGCCAGGGAGGCGGGCGCTGATGTTTCTCTTATATCAGGGCCGGTTAATTTACCTGAACCAGAAAGAGTTAAAGTAACTAATGTTACTTCTAGCGTAGAAATGCATAGTCTGGTGATGCAAAACATCTCTGATACTGATATTTTTATTTCAGCAGCAGCAGTTTCGGATTACGCATTGGAATCAATTTCAGAGCAAAAAATAAAAAAATCCAATGACTCTTTTGAGTTAAAGCTAAAGAAAAACCCTGATATTCTGTCGGAAGTTGCTGCCATGCAAAATGCACCTTTTTCAGTTGGTTTTGCGGCAGAAACTGAAAACCTCGAATCGAATGCGCAATCAAAATTGCGCACTAAAAAACTGGACATGATTGCGGCAAATCTGGTGGGAGATGAGCAAGGGTTTGATGTCGAAATGAATGCATTAACTGTATTTTGGAAAACAGGCCAAAGACAATTACAACAAGCGCCAAAAACCAGATTGGCAAAAAATTTAATCACTCTTATTGCTGATCAATATAATGGAAAAAATACAAATAAAACTCATTGATGCGCGTTTAGGAAATGAATTTCCTATGCCAGATTATGCTACTGAAGGTTCTGCCGGTATGGATCTGTGTGCTTGCATTGATGATGTTTTAGTTATTAAGCCCGCTGAGACAATATTAATACCTGCCGGTTTTGCTCTCCATATTGCAGACAATGCCTACGCTGCTGTGTTGTTGCCACGTTCTGGTCTTGGCCATAAACATGGTATTGTTTTGGGAAATTTGACCGGTTTAATTGATTCGGACTATCAGGGGGAGATTTTTGTTTCTTGCTGGAATAGAAGCGATACGCCATACACGATAAATCCTGGAGACAGGATTGCACAATTAGTGATAGTGCCAGTGGTACAGGCGAACTTTGAGTTCGTCGATTCATTTACTGAGACAATAAGAGGCGCAGGTGGCTTTGGTCATACCGGTGTGTCTCAGGACTCAAGCAGCAAGACAATGGAGAATATTAATGGTTGATGGACCAGTTACTAATCGGCGTTTTAGTCGAAGGGTTGTTAGAAAAGCAGTGGCTATATCTGCGGGCGTGCTGATTTTTTTTATTGTTGTCGGTGGTGGTTGGGCGTTGTACTCAAAAAATGTTGCTGATGCAGAAGAGGCCAATCGTGAAGCTAACGAAGCAATGGCACGAGATATTGCATCGCAAGTACAAAAACATCTGGGCACGGTAAAAGCAAAACTCTCTGTCTTGGCTAAAGATCAGCAAACTATTTCCTTGTTTGAGGGAGGTGCGGATAATGCAGCGTTGCTCGCTATGGCAGAAGAAAAAAAATCTTTATTCGCGCAAGCTTTAAAATTACGTTATATCAAACCGGGCTCATATGAACTTGATAATATTTCGATACCGCCACTTAGTTATGCTTCATTAGATATGCTTAAGAAGGCGGAAACAACGAGTCAGGTAAATTCAGAAGTTCATATGTTTGGAACTCCAAATCAACATATTGTCATTATTGAACGCGTAGTTAATAACGCTTTTGAACTTATCGGGCTTTTGCATTTAAGTCTGGACGTTAGCTTTTTTGATAGTTTTGCGAAAGATTTATCCCTGGATAATGGTTATGCGGAACTAACGCAACGCGGATCAGGTAAAACATTAATTTTAACTAAAATAGGTAGTGGCGGTGCAAGACAAGGTGAAGCGACTACAGTTAGTGTAAATGACACGCGCTGGATCATTGCTTATTGGTCAGGCGATGAGGCAGTAATAATAGAGGATGAGGCTTCATCAGGTATGCCTGCCGTGCCAATTGCGATTGCATTATTATTACTCATAGGTGCTGGCGTTTATTTTGTCATGAAGAAAAAGGGCTCTTCTTCAGAGGCGACAGAGGATGATTTGATACTCTATCAAGGGGCCGTTCTGGCAATTGCAGAAGGCGCACACCCTGGTGTCGAACATATGATTCCGCATTTGCCAAAAGGCGAACGAATTACAGCTAACTTAAAACCTGTTTCACAAGGAATGAGCGGTGAAGATGTCACCATGATGGCGGTGCCTCTAGCTGAATCGGAAGCAGTCACGGAAGCTATAGACGAAGAACCGGCATCGTCAGAACAAAACGAAGCAGAAAAGAAAGATGATCGATTGCAAATTGCTCCGGTTGTTTTTCGAGCTTATGACATCCGTGGTGTCGTTGATGAAAGCCTGACCGAAGAAGCTGTTTGCGAAATAGGCAAGGCAATAGGAACAATAGCACATGAACAAGGCCAGCAAGGTATTGTCGTTGCTCGTGATGGTCGGGTTTCCAGTCCTATGTTAGGCGAAGCATTAATAAAAGGTTTGCGCAGTAGCGGGCGTGATGTGATTGATATCGGCGTGGTTCCGACGCCAGTATTATATTTTGCAACATACCATCTTGAGACTAGTAGTGGCGTCATGATTACTGGAAGTCATAATGCACCGGAATATAATGGCCTGAAGATTATGTTGGCCGATAAGACTCTAAGCGGCGATGATATTAAGGATATTCAGAATCGTACAATTAGTGGCGAATATACAAGCGGACAAGGCGATCTTCGTCACGCTGATATTTCTGCAGACTATGTTAGACGAATCTCGGAAGACATCCCTGTTGCATTAGGATCGTCATTAAAAATCGTTGTTGATTGTGGGAATGGTGTGGCTGGCACATTAGCGCCTCAATTACTTAATGCTATCGGTCATGACGTCATTGAGATGTATTGTGATATTGATGGAAATTTCCCTAATCATCATCCTGATCCTAGTAATCCCGAAAATTTGCAAGAGCTGATCGAGAGAGTTAAAGCTGAAGGCGCGGATATTGGTTTTGCCTTTGATGGCGACGGTGATCGCCTAGGAGTGGTTGATGCGGATGGCAATATTATTTATCCCGATCGACAACTTATGTTATTGGCTAAAGATGTTCTCTCACGTAATCAAGGTGCGAAAATTATTTTTGATGTTAAATGTAGTCGCTATTTGAAATCAATTATAGAAACTAATGGCGGCGAACCGTTGATGTGGAAGACAGGCCATTCATTTATTAAAAACAAGATGAAAGAAGTCGACGCACCTTTAGCTGGTGAGATGAGTGGGCATATCTTTTTTAAAGAACGTTGGTATGGTTTTGACGATGCTCTGTATACCTCAGCACGTCTTATCGAAATATTTACCAACGCCAAGACTACACCAACAGAATTATTTGCGGAGCTTCCTGATGGGTTTTCAACGCCAGAACTACGAATGCCGTTAAGCGAAGATGAGCATGCTGGTTTTATGGAAGAACTTGTAGAGAAAATGGCTGTGTCAGATGCGGACGTTATTGATATTGATGGTTTACGTATTGAATATAGTGATGGCTGGGGATTAGTTCGGCCTTCGAATACATCGCCTTATATTATTTTAAGATTCGAAGGAGAAAATGAAGCGGTACTTGATCGCATCAAGGCTGAATTTCGCGCCGCAATTCAGCTTGTTAAAGCTGATGTTGAATTACCATTTTAACAACCGAATTTATTATTTTTCTAAAGGTCTTGAGTAATCCTAACGTAGACATATTTATCATATAGAAACAACAATGCCAGATTCAAATAAGAAACCAGCTCATATTGCTGAAGTTTTAACAGAAGCCTTGCCCTATATACGGAAATTTAGGGGTAAAACTATTGTTATCAAATATGGTGGAAATGCCATGTCTGATGATCGGCTTAAATCTGGTTTTGCGCGAGACGTTGTGTTGATGAAACTGGTCGGGATGAACCCGGTGCTGGTGCATGGCGGTGGGCCACAAATAGGTTCTCAGTTAGAGAAGCTAGGTAAAAAATCTGAGTTCATTGAAGGTATGCGCGTAACGGATAGTGAGACCATGGATATTGTTGAAATGGTTTTGGGCGGATTGGTGAATAAAGAAATTGTTGATCTAATTAATCGTCATGGCGGCAATGCCGTTGGCTTAAGCGGAAAGGATGGCGGATTAATTCGAGCCAGGAAGCTGGAAGTAAAACGAAGCAGTCCAGAATATGAAACGCCTGAAATAATTGATATAGGTCATGTTGGTGAAGTCGATAGCATTGATACAGGGGTAGTCGACATGTTGATGCAGGGCGATTTTATTCCTGTCATTGCGCCTATCGGCGTCGATGAATCTGGTCAATCATATAATATCAATGCGGATCTCGTTGCAGGAAAAATTGCAGAAGTATTGAGTGCAGAAAAACTGATTATGTTAACTAATGCTGCAGGTTTGCTTGATGCTGATGGTAAAGTGTTGACGGGTCTGTCTGTTGAAGAGGTTGATAATTTAATAGAAAAAGGTGTTATTCATGGCGGCATGTTACCAAAGATACGTTCTGCTTTGGATGCGGTGCATGCGGGCGTGAAAACATCACATATTATCGATGGTCGTGTTGAGCATGCTGTTTTACTGGAAATACTGACCGATGTAGGCGTGGGCACGCTAATTCACGGGCGCAAAGCACATTAACCTAAGAAGAATATTTTAATGACGACGAATACAAAATTTAATAGACGACAACAAATTCTGGAAGTGTTGGCTAGTGAACTGGAAACAAATCCGGGTTGTCGCATCACTACAGCAAGTCTGGCCAGTGCTGTTGGTGTTTCTGAGGCGGCCTTGTATCGACATTTTGCTAGCAAGGCAAAAATGTTTGAGGCTCTAATCGATTTTGCTGAGGAATCTATTTTTGGATTAATTAATAAAATTGTCAGCAATGAAACTGATGTAATAGTGCGTTGCGAAAAGATTATTCAATTAATGTTGGGTTTCTCAGAAAAGAATCCAGGCATAACACGCATACTAATTGGAGATGCGCTATTGGGAGAAAATGAACGTTTGCATGCGCGTGTTACTCAGTTTTTTGAGCGTCTTGAAACGCAATTACGACAGATATTACGTGAAGCTAATTTGGCTGATGGCTCAAGAGCAATCAGCAACATGGAAGCGGCGGCTAATCAAATGTTAACTTACATGGAAGGTAAACTATCACAGTTTGTTCGTAGTTCATTCACAAAAAAACCCACTGAGCATTGGGATGATCAGTGGGTCGCGTTAAAAAAAGGCTTGTTCAGATAATTACTCTATCCCTTTAAGTTTCTTAAAGTGAGCTATGTCTTTTGCATGAGACTCTTTAATTTCCTCTTGCTCAGCCTGTTTCCCTTCTATAAATGTATCGTTGTTATTTAATTGCCGCTTTAGTGACTCAATATCTTTAAGTAGATCTTCAGGAGGTGCTTTGCCAGCTCTTTCGGCCGTTGCTGCTTTTTGGATACGTTTATCAAGGTCATATTGTATTTTTTCACTTCGAGCCTGGGTTAAATTTATTGAAGCATCAAGTGCCGTTAGACGTTCATCCCGTGCTCTCTCAATATCTTCAACATTACTAAACGTCTGAAGCAGGATATCGTCCTTTTTCTTTTGCTTCGCAGCCAATTTATCTTCTTCAGCTTGAATTTTATCCAGGCGTCTTTGCTCAGCTAATTCTTCGTCTGTTTTAGCGCGTTTCGTTTCTTCTCTAACAACACCGCTTTTACCCAATTCCTGATGGCCTTTTTGTGCAAACTCAGGTGGAATTCTATCGCCACATTCTTTTACGCCTTCATTATTGGTCCAGCACTTCATTCTTGCCTGAACGGAAGCAGACAAGGTCAGACCGATTAGTGTAAACATAATGATAAATGTACTAAATAATTGTTTTCTCACAGCAAGTCCTCCTGACCGTGTAGTTTATTGTATGAGCATGAGTATAGTACGCTTATAGTCTCAGATCATGCCTTAGCCGCACCATATTGACCTTCATAGGTATTTATCGCATCAAGATGCTCTTGCATTTCGCCATGTTCAGCCAAATAAGCAATGATGTGTTCCAGGCTTATAATACTTACGACCTTAATTTTATGCAGTTGTTCCACTTCCTGTATGGCCGATTGCTTGCCCTGCCCGCGTTCTTGTCTATCAACAGCAACTACAGCACCAACAGTCACGCTTCCTTTTGCGCCAATAATTTCCATTGACTCACGAATTGATGTTCCGGCAGATATGACATCATCAATAATCAAAACGCGACCGCTAATATCAGCGCCGAAAGTAATGCCGCCTTCGCCATGATCTTTGATTTCTTTTCGGTTAAAGCAGAATGGGTAGCTGATTTGATAGTTCTCCTGAAACGCTATCGCCATGGTTGAAGCGAGAGGAATGCCTTTATAAGCCGGGCCGTAAATCATATCGAACTCAATACCTGAATGCTTAACTGCTTGAGCATAATACTTGCCTAGTTCCGAAAGACTTTTGCCGTCGTTAAATAAGCCGCTGTTGAAAAAATAAGGGCTTACTCGACCGGATTTTAATTTGAATTCACCAAAACATAACACCTGCTTTTCAATAGCAAATTCAATAAATTCTTTTTGATATTGTTCCATTCAGATTCCTGTATATTACTAATGTATATCATGATTAATCGGGGTTAATAGTGAAGGTCATCAGCGTAAACGTCAACGGTATTCGTGCCGCCCATCGCAAAGGATTTTTTGACTGGATACAAAAACAAAAAGCGGATGTTATTTGTATTCAGGAAACCAAAGCACAAATAGATCAATTAGTTGACGAAATTCTCCAACCTAAGGGCTACCACGCTTTTTTTAATGATGCGGTCAAAAAAGGTTATAGCGGCACCGCTATCTATAGCAAGAAAAAACCGGATAAAATAACTGACAAACTTGGTTGGGAAATTGCTGATACTGAAGGCCGATATCTACAAGCAGATTTCGGAAAGTTAAGCGTTGTTTCTCTGTATCTTCCTTCTGGCTCATCAAAAGAAGAACGACAATTGATCAAATATGATTTTCTTGATCGTTTCACGCCAATCCTGAAAAAAATGCGACGCCAAAAACGAGAATATATTATTTGCGGTGACTGGAATATTGCACACAAAGAAATCGATCTTAAGAACTGGAAAGGTAATCTAAAAAATTCCGGTTTTCTTCCAGAAGAGCGAGCCTGGATGGATCAGCTGTTTGATAAAATTGGAATGGTTGATTCATTTCGAGTTGTCAATCAAAAACCAGATCAATTCACTTGGTGGTCAAATCGAGGACAAGCCTGGGCGAAGAATGTCGGCTGGAGGATTGATTATCAGATTGTTACTCCTGGGTTGAAGGATAAAATTAAATCGGTGTCGATTTATAAAGAGGAAAGGTTTTCTGATCATGCTCCTTTGATTACTAATTATGATCTGGAATTTTAATTCCTTTTAGTTTTGTAGTTTGATTTAAAGATTTGATTTCGCCCGATGGCGAGTCACTTTCTCTTGCGTGCTCAAGAGAAAGTAACCAAAGAGAAGAGCACGGTACGATACACCCACATCGGTAACACATTAATACAAGTACATAGGTAACAGTTTACTAATCTATGGCTATCAACGAGAAGGAGATAGCCATGCCTTGGAGAGAACTGAAACCGATGGAGCAAAAAG
>Ga0209992_10000019_pt1 | contig 259885 bp, 235 predicted proteins | sample 2SBtaG_2_FD_182564 | JGI IMG/M metagenome (GOLD analysis project Ga0209992, IMG submission 182564) | Deep subsurface microbial communities from Kolumbo volcano to uncover new lineages of life (NeLLi) - 2SBTROV12_ACTIVE470 metaG (SPAdes)... | ecosystem: Environmental > Aquatic > Marine >... | reverse complement strand
CGTCGGCCTCCTCCTCGTGCTGATCGCGTGTGGTGACGACAGTGGCGCAGACGACTCCGCCTCCAACAAGGTCGAGCCCGCGAAGCCCGCGCCCGCGCCCGAGAAGAAGAAGTCGACCCGGCCCGAGACGCCCGCGGACATGCCGAACGGTCTGGTGCTCGCGCTGTCCGCTTTTCCAGAAGGCTCCTCCGATCCGCTGCCGGCCGAGCTCGAGTTCATCGTGCGCAAGGGCGGCGAATGGGTCGTCACGCGCATGACCGACGAGGACAGCAACGTCTTCCACAAGGCGATGGCCTACGAGACGCCGCAGGGCGAGACGAAGCTGTTGACGGCGGCGGGCGAGAAGGCGCTGCTCAAGCTCTGGACCAGGGGCGAGGTGGGCTTCACGGCCGAGGTCCTCTGGGAGAAGGACTTCGGCGGCGCGTTCTCGCGCATCCGCGACGTGGAGGTCGGTGACGTCGATGGCGACGGCAAGAACGTGATCGCGGTCGCGACCCACGACCAGGGTGTCGTCGCGGTCGTGCGGCCGAACGCCTCGGGCTACGGGGTCGAGGAGCTCGATCTCGAGAAGGACACGTTCGTGCACGAAGTCGAGCTCGGCGACGTCGACGGCGATGGCACGATGGAGATCTACGCGACGCCCTCCGAGCCGAACAAGCTCGACGGCTCGCATCAGTCCGGGAAGGTCGTGCGTTATGTGCCGGGGAAGGGCGAGGGACGCGCCGTCGTCGCGGATCTCGGGGATCGCCACGCGAAGGAGATCCTCGTCCACGACATCGACGGAAACGGCAACGACGAGCTCTACGTGCTCGTCGAAGGTCAGGTCGACCCCGAGACCAAGCGGCTGGCCCATCGCACGGAGGTCTGGCGCTACGAGGCCGACACCCCCGCCGCCGAGGGCGTCGTCGTCGCGGCTCTGGATGACCGCCTCGGGCGCTTCCTCACGCCGACCGATCTCGACGGCGACGGCAAGAAGGAGATCGTCGCGGCGCTCTTCGCGAAGGGCGTGTGGTGGCTGCGGCCCGGAGACGACCCGACGAAGCCCTGGCGCAAGAAGGCGATCGATCGACGCTCGAGCAGCTTCGAGCACGCCACGATCGCCCTCGACCTCGACGAGGACGGCAAGCAGGAGCTGTACGTGGCGAGCGACAACGACAGACAGATCCGACGTTATGTCTGGAACGGTCGCCGACTCGTGAAGGAAGTGATCTACGAGCGCGAGGGCAAGCGCTCGATCCTGACGTGGAACATCATGCCGATTCCGGTCGGGCTGGCCCTCGACTGACGCCGGGTTCGATCAGCCCTTGGCGAGTGCGAGCATCGCATTCGTCGCGATCGCGATGCACTGGTCCATGTTGCGGTCGAGGTCGATCTCGGAAGGACCGGGCCACGGCGCCTTGTCCGAGACGACGCAGATCGCGCCCGCGCGGATGCCGAAGAGGCCGGCGAGGGTGAGCAGCACCCCGGCCTCCATCTCGCAGTTGAGGATCCGCGCCTGCTGCATGTCGCGGATGCGCGCGGCGAGGTGCGACGGCCAGTAGCCGTCGACGGACATGCTGATCAGCTCGTCGTTCGGACCGGCGACGGCGTTGCGGGCGTAAAACGCGTCGAGGGACCAGGTGACGCCGGTCCGGACGCGCGCGTCGGTCTCGTTCCCGGCCGCGACGAGCGCTGCGACGACGTCCCAGCTCGCGACGGCCGGATATTCCGGAACGACGTAGGTCTTCGTGGTCCCATCGTCGCGAACGCAGCCGGTCGTGATCGCGAGGTCGCCGACCTCGAGCTCCGGGTGCAGGCCGCCCGAGTTGCCGATCCGGATGATCGTCTTCACGCCGAGCTTGATCATCTCTTCGACGAGGACGGCGGTACCCGGTGCGCCGATTCCGTGGGAGGCTGCGGAGAGCGGGACGCCATCCCTGGTCCCGGTCACGATCGTGTACTCGCGGACCTCGGCGACGACGCGCTTCTCGTCCCAGCCGTCCGAGATGCGTGCGACGCGGCCCGGGTCTCCGCAGACGAAGGCGTGTGGGGCGAGTTCGCCGGGGCGAAGGCCGGTGATCGGTTGCGCGTCGCTCAAGGTCGGCTCCTTCCGGAAGGGGGCGAGAGCGGGCAGGGTTGCGGTTTTCCGGCGCGGCTGCCATCACAACGCGCGGCGGCAGTCGAGGGGTGGTCGAGGGGCGATGGAGAGGCCGAGCGCCGATCCGCGATAGAATCTCCGGACGCGGACCCGGTGCTCGCACGCCGCCGCAGGAGGATCCATGGCCCGTCGGTCGATCGGAGGCCCGCTCGCGATCGGGATCATCTCGATGGTCCTGGTGCTCGCCCTCGCGGTGGGTTGGCAGATCCTCGTCTGGCGAGACGAGTCGAGCGCCGACCCCGGCATGTCGACCTTCGACATGGTGCTCTTCGGCTTCGGGACGCTCTTCTTTCTCATGGTCTTCGCGGGACTGGTCTGGCTGTGTGTGAAGTTGGTGCTCGAGATGCGCCTCAGTCAGTCCCAGCGCGCCTTCATCGACGCGGTCACCCACGAGCTGAAGACGCCCCTCGCGTCGTTCCGCCTGGGACTCGAGACCCTCGACCGACACGAGCTGGCACCGGAGAAGCGCTCGGAGTTCCTCGGCCGGATGGGCGAGGACCTCGATCGGCTCGAGTACACGGTGACCCAGGTGCTCGCCGCCGCGCGCGCGGAGGACGGACGCGTGAAGCGCGACGCGCGCGCTTCGGTCGACCTCTGCGAGGTGATCTCGGCCAACGTGCGCGAGCTGCGCGAGCGCCACGACCTCGACGGCGAAGCCGTTCGCGTCGAAGAGCCGGGTCGACTCAGGGTGCGCGGCGACGAAGCCGAGTTGGGGGTCGTGTTCCGGAACCTGCTCGAGAACGCCGTGAAGTATTCGGTGGCGCCGGTCCGGATCCGGGTCGGGATCGAGGCGGTGGCGGACGGACGCGTCCGCGTCGAGATCACCGATCAGGGCATCGGCATCCCGAAGCAGGAGCTCGGTCGGATCTTCGACCGCTTCTACCGCGCCGGCCGCGACGTGAGACGACAGGTGACCGGTCTCGGTCTCGGGCTCTTCGTCGTACGGACCTTGTTGCGGAAACACGGCGGTGGAATCGTGGCGCTCTCGGAGGGCACCGGCCGAGGCAGTCGATTCGTCGTGACCCTGAGGCCCGCATGACGTTCGCGGCGACCGAAGCGAGTCCGGGGAACGGCGCGCGAGTGCTCGTCGTGGAGGATGAAGCCCACATCGCCGACGGCCTCCGCTTCAACCTCGAGGAGGAGGGCTACCTCGTCGAGGTGGCCGCGGACGGTCGTGCGGCGACCCTGCGGATCTCCGACGCCGGGGCGCCGCGACTCGATCTCGTGATCCTCGACCTCATGTTGCCGGAGCTGTCGGGCTTCGAGGTGGCGCGCCGGGCCCGCGCCGCGGGCAACTACGTGACGATCCTGATGTTGACCGCGAAGGACGACGCGGCGGACATCGTGCGTGGCCTCGAAGAGGGCGCGGACGACTACCTGACGAAGCCGTTCCGACTCGAGGAGCTGCTCGCGCGGGTGCGTGGGTTGCTGCGGCGTCGACGCTGGGACGGCGCCGAGGAGCAGCCCGACCCGCTCGCGGAGGTGCGGGTCGGCGACAGCGTGATCCATTTCGATCGCTTCGCGATCGAGACGCCCGACGACACCGTGACCCTCACCACCCGCGAAGTGGGCTTGCTGCGCGCGCTCGTCGATCGCGAGGGCGAGACCGTCACGCGAGGCGAGCTGCTGCAACAGGTCTGGGGATTGCGCCCCGATACCAAGACGCGTGTCATCGACAGCTTCATCGTGCGTCTACGCAAGTATCTCGAGCGCGACCCCAGCGAACCCGAACACATCGTCTCGGAGCGCGGACGTGGCTACCGCTTCGAACGATAGTCGGTCGTGCCGCGAGCGCTAGACGATCGATCGTTCGCTTGGTGCCGCGAGCGCTAGACGATCGATCGTTCGCGTCGGGTGACGCGCGTCTTTTCGCTTGACGAATCGCCGCGCGTTCTTCTCGCGTCGCGGGTGATTAGTGCTTGTGGAGGGTGGCGGGAGCGTGCCAACTTCCCGGGATGGGGTCATTGCGCATGCATGTGCAGCCGGTGCTCGGCGAGCCGACGCTGATGCTGGCGTTCGAGGGGTGGAACGATGCGTGCGAGTCGGCATCGACCGCGATTCGCTTCGTCGATGCGCATCTGCGCGGCGTGCCGCTCGCCGAGATCGACCCCGACGACTACTACGACTTCACGGTGCGTCGTCCGCACGTCCAGTACTCGAGCGGGCAGTCCGGTGAGATCTCCTGGCCCTCGAACGAGTTTCGCTACGGCGTGACCGAAGACGGTCTCGAGCTGATCACTGGCCTCGGGATCGAGCCGCACATGCGTTGGCGGAGCTATTGCGAGTCGATCGTCGAGCTCGCGGTCGACATGGGCGTTCAGCGCTGCCTCCTGCTCGGGGCCTATCTCGCGGACGTCGTGTACTCCCAGCCGGTGACCGTCTCCGGGTTCGCGAGCGACGCGACGCTGCTCGAGCAGTTCGAGATCGAGCCGACGACCTACGAAGGGCCGACCGGGATCGTCGGCGTGCTCGCGAACGCGCTGATCGAGGAGGGCGTCGAAGTCCTCTCGCTGTGGGCCGGGCTGCCTCACTACATCAGTGCCACTCCGAACCCCCGCGGCGCCCTCGCGCTCCTGCGCAAGGTCTCGCAGTACCTCGAAGTCCCCTTCGATCTCCAGAAGATGAAGGAGGACGCCCTCCGCTTCGAAGAGGAGATCTCCCGCGTCGTCGCCAGCGACGAAGAACTCTCCGACTACGTCAAAGAGCTCAAGCGAAGAGAGTTCGCCCAGTAGCTCCGCGGTAAGCCGCGCCCGCGTCCGCGCCAGAGCCTTCAGCGCAAGACGCATCCCGATAAGGGATGCGCCGAGAGGCGCGCAGCGCCGACCGAAATCGCCTTCAGGCGATTTCGATTGAACGGTCGATCAGCATGATCGGGATGCTGTCGTCGACCAGGTAGAGGACGCGGCCGTCCTCGCGGAGGAGCGCCTCTTCGATCGGCTCTTCGACCTTGTCACCGCCCCGATTGCGCAGGCGGCCCGCTTCGATCTCCGCGTTCACGGGGGCGAGCACGGACGCCTCGGCGCGGGCGACCGGCTGCTGGGTTTCGGGGCAGCAGAGGATGTCGAGCAGTTCGTCGTCGATCGGCATGGCGGAATCCTATCGCAGCATCGCGGACGAATAGTCCAGGATGCGACGGGCGACGATCAGCTGATTGATCTGCTGCGTGCCCTCGTAGATGTCGTTGATCTTCGCGTCGCGCATCCACTTCTCGACGAGCAGCTTCTTCGAGTAGCCGACCGGGCCGAGGAGCTGGACCGCCTTCTGCGTGATCTTCGTGACCGCGAGCCCGGCCTTCGCCTTGGCCATCGAGGCCTCGAGGTTGTTCGGCTTGCCGGTGTTCATCATCCACGCGGCCCGCCACGTCAGCAGACGCGCGGCGCGCAGCTCGGCTTCCATCTCGATCACGTCGCGCTCGATCGCGGTCAGCTCGCGGGGTGCGGCGTCGTAACGGATCTCGACGCCCTGACGTTCGAGCTCTTCCTTCACGAAGTCGAGGGCGGCGCGACCGATGCCCGTCGCCATCGCCGCGACGATCGGGCGGCTGGCATCGAAGGTGGCCATGGCGCCCTTGAAGCCCTTGTCCTTGGTGTTGTCTCCGGCCTTCTTCGGGTCCTTCTTCTTCTTGACCTCGCTGCTGCCGAGCAGGTTCTCAGCCGGTACGCGGCAGTCCTCGAAGCGAAGGGTCGCGGTGTCCGATGCACGGATGCCGAGCTTCTTTTCGCAGCCGATCAGCTCCATGCCGGGCGTGTTCGCCGGAACGACGAAGGACTTGATGCCGCCGCGTCCCGCGTCCTTGTCGATCGTCGCCCAGACGACGACGAAGCCACCGTCGACGGTCGAGGCGCCTTCGCCCGCGGTGCAGAAGATCTTCGTGCCGTTCAGCACGTACTCGTTGGTCGCCTCGTCGTAGTCGGCGGTCGTTTCGATCGCGGCGGAGTCGGACCCTGCGTTCGGCTCGGTGATCGCCATCGCACCCCAGATCGGTTCGCCGCCTTCCTCCCGGAACGCGGACATGAACTTCGTGCGCTGCTCCTTCGTGCCGGCGGCGGAGACGGCGGAGCCACCGAGGGCCGGGGTCGGCATGCGCAGGTACAGGCCGGCGTCGCCCCAGCAGAGCTCCTCGGCCTGCAGGCAGACCGTGACGAAGCCGTCGTTGGCCTGGGTGCCGGCATCCTTCGGACCCTTGCGTCCCTCGCCCCACCAGTAGTCGACCCACTCGGTCGGGAGCGTGTGCTCCTCGAGGTCGTATTTGCGGGAGATCGGGCGCATCTGATCGCGAGCGATCGCGTTGTAGTGCTCGAGGGAGAGCTTGGATCCGGGGCTGAGTTCGAAGTCGATCGGCATGTCGGGGTCCTTCGCTGTGCCTAGACGAGCGCCAGGGTCTCGAAGCTCGAGAGACCGGCGAGGTTGCGGAGGTGGAGCTCGGGCAGGTAGTCGCGGATGTAGCCGTGGCCGCCTAAGACCTGGACGGCCCCGTCGGCGACGCGCAGGCCGATGCGCGTGATCTGGTCCTGGGCGAGTCGCGTGAGGCGACCGGCGGGCTCGCCGCGGTCCATCGCCGCGGCCGCCTCCCAGATCAGCAGCCGTGCGCCGTCGATCTCGATCGCCATGTCCGCGAGCATGAAGGCGATCGCCTGCCGCGTCGCGATCGGCTGGCCGAAGGTCTCGCGCTCCTTCGCGTAGTCCCGGGAGACTTCGAAGGCGGCGCGCGCGGTGCCGAGGGCGGCGGCGGCGACGGCGATCCGACCGCGGTCGATCAGGTCGCGAATCGCGGTCTCGTCCGCGTCGAGCCGCGCGGCCGCTGGGATCCGGACCCCGGCGAGGCTCAGCTCGACCGTCGGCAGGCCGTTCAGGCCCATGTTCCGCTCGCGCTCCGTCGACAGGCCCGCCGCGTCGCTCGGCACGACGAAGGCCGCGAGGGCGTCCTCCTGGGCGGCGATCACGACCACCTGCCCGGTGCCGTCGAGCCAGGGCACCTGGCACTTCACGCCGTCGAGCACGATCTCGTCCCCATCGGCTTTGGCCGTGGTCTGGGGGTGGAGCACGTCGAAATCGAAGCGCGGCTCGACGATCGCCAGGGACCCCGGGACGAACCGGTCGCCGACCAGGGCCGGGAGCAGCTCATTTCGTTGGGAATCCGACCCGTAATCCGTGACCGGGAGGCCGAGCAGACCCGGGGACAGGATCGCGAGGGATGTGGCCATGTCACCCCAACCGAGCTCCTCGGCGATCAGCGCGCCGGTCAGGGCCGAGCGCTCGCCAGCTCCGCCGATCGACTCGGGCAGGGCGTTGGCGACCAGGCCCAGCTCGTGGGCGGCGTCGAGTACGGACTGTACCGGGCCGCCGCCCTCGTCTGCCTCGCGACACGAGGGCCGGATCTCGTTCTCCGCGAACTGGCGCACGGTCTCGATGATGAGCGCCTGCTCGTCGCTGGGTTCGAAATCGATCATGGGGATCTCCGTGGGGGCTCCGAGGGTCGAGTCGGCTCCCGCCCTCGTCGGGCGGGCGTGGGGGCCGACCCGCCGGCGGAGCACGACGTGCGCTTCGAGGTGATCGACGTCGCCCGCTCGGGCGTCGGAGACTATCCGATCGGCCGATCCGCTGCTCCGGGCGCCGCGAACTCGAAGTCGGCCGCGTCGTCTCGCACGAAGGCCGGAGTGGCTTCGTCCACGCGACTCGAGTCACCCGTCGACGCGCGAACGCGTTCGCCCGAACACTGATGGATTCCGGGCATCGTGCGATCGATGTCGCGCGAAGCGCGCGTCGGTTCGTGCCCTTCGATCGCGTGTTTCGTCGGACGGGCGATCACCCCGGAACGCTCTCCGGAGTGCGCCTGCAACCATGTGCTGCGCGCCTCGCCGAACCCGCCCACGGATACTCCCGCGCGACCGCTTGACGCTGTTTTCGGCTCGTTGCACCCACGTGCGCGAGTCCGGAACAAGTCCGCGTTTTGATTGCGGTTCGAGCCCGTGTCGCACGTCTTCACCCCTCCTTCTTCATGACTGGCCGGTCGATGATGAAGGGATGTGAGAGGCGCTGTCGGTGCGTGCCCGACCAACCATGAGACCATCCAGGAAACCGTTTGTTGCGCGCGGGCTCGCTCTGTTAGGCCGATCCTCTTCGATGGATCTCCGAGCGCTGACACGACCCGTCCAGACCCTGCAAGAAACGGATTTCAGAAGGCCCTTATTCGTCTATGCCTGATACACACTTGTCGAATGGACCGAACGCGTCGAATGGACCGAGCGAGCAGAGCGGGGCGGCGCGCATGCGCTCCCTCGTGATCGGTGCGCTCACCGCCCTCCTCACGGCCGCCTTCGTGTTCTGGTCCGGATGGCCGGCGCCGACCGACGGAACCGCCGTCGCCGCCGGCGGTGGGGACGTCCTCGTCGCGACCAGCGTCTGCGAAGCGCATGAGCTTCGCGCCGAGAAGGAAGAGGATCCCCACCTCGAGATCGAGATTCCGCCCGCGTACGACAAGCAGTGGCCGTCGGCGTCCGCGTGTCAGTCGGCGGTCGACGCGTGGGACCCGCAGGCCGAGGGCCCGCTCCAGCCGATTCCGTTCAGCCACAAGCACCACGCCGGCGAGTTCCAGATCGAGTGCCTCTATTGTCACTCCGGAACGGATCGATCCCAGGCGGCGGGCGTTCCCTCCGTCGAGGTCTGCATGGGCTGCCACAATCAGTTCCCGTCCGAGTACGACCAGATCGAGGGCATTCGCATCCTCAAGGAACACTGGAAACAGAAGAAGTCGATCGAATGGGTCCAGCTCCATCGCCTCCCGGAGTACGTCCAGTTCCGCCACAACCGCCACGTCCAGGCGGGCGTCGAATGCCAGACCTGCCACGGGCCCGTCGAGGAGATCGACAAGCTGCACCTCGTCGCGGACTCGCACCTCGGATACCTGGTGCCGGTCGCGAAGCTCGAGATGGGCTGGTGCATCGACTGCCATCGACAGAACAACCAGCAGGCGTCCCAGGACTGCCTGAAGTGCCACTACTAACGAGAGGTCTCGAGGAATCCCATGTCCGAGCTCGATCGTCGTGACTTCCTGAAGATCGTCGGCCTCTCTGCCGGCGCCGCGGCCACCGTGGCCTGTGATCCGCCCGACAAGCTGGTTCCGTACGTGATCCAGCCCGAGGAGATCACCCCCGGTATCGCCGTCGACTACGCCTCCACCTGTCTCGAGTGCTCGGCCGCCTGCGGCCTGCACGTCAAGACGCGTGAGGCCCGCCCGATCAAGATGGAGGGCAACCCCGACCATCCGATCAACCAGGGCAAGCTCTGCGCCCGTGGTCAGGTCGGCCTGTCCCGCGCCTATCATCCCGATCGCATGATCGGTACGGCGGCGCGTTCGAAGGACGGCACGATCAGCGCCATCAGCTGGGAGGATGCGACCGCGAAGGTCGCCGCCAAGATCGGCAGCGCCGCCAGCAAGACCTGGATCCTCGGCGGTCCGGTCGGTCCCTCGCTCACGGGCGTGATCGACGGCTTCGCGGTGGCCGCCGGCCTCGCGGGTCACTTGACCTACGACCCCTTCGGACAGAAGGCGCTCATCGAGGCGAGCGAGCAGGTCTTCGGCGTCGCCGCCGCCCCGATCTTCGACCTCACGCACGCGGACCTCGTCGTCGACTTCGGCGCCGATTTCCTGGACAGCTCGGTCGAACAGGCCGCGCAGTTCGCGAAGGCGCGCGACCTCGACGCACACGCCGACGGCGGCGCGCGCTTGATCGCGGTCTCGCCGCGACAGAATCTGACCGCATCGAACGCCGACCACTGGGTCGCGGCCGCCCCCGGAAGCGAGGGCGTCCTCGCCCTCGCGCTCGCCAAGGCGGTCGCCGAGCGCAAGGGCGCGTCGGTCCCCGCCGTGAGCGGCGCGGACATCGGTGGCGCGGTCTCCGCGGCGGGCATCAGTCAGGGCAAGTTCGACGCGCTGGTCGAGAAGCTCGCGAGCGCCGATCACGCGGTGGCGCTGCCGCCCGGAATCGCCGGATCGACGGCTTCGGGTGCGGGCAACGCGGCGGCGATGCTGCTTCTGAACGCGGTGCTCGGCGCCGTCGGTTCGCGGCTGACCTACCCCGCCGAGGACGCGCCCCACACGGCCGGCCTCGACGAAGTGATCGCGCTCGTCGAGCAGATGAATGCGGGCAACGTCGAGTGCCTCCTGATCCACGACCTGAACCCGGTCTACGCTCTTCCACGGCAGTTGGGCTTCGAAGAGGCGCTCGCCAAGGTGGATCTCGTTGTTTCGTTCGCGCAGATGGTCGACGAGACGACCGAGCTGTCGCATCTGCTGATGCCCGACAACACGGCGGTCGAGAGCTGGGGCGACGCGAATCCGCGCCCCGGCGTTCGTTCGCTGGTGCAGCCGACCCTCAAGCCGCTCCACGACACCCGCCAGCTCGGCGACGCGATCCTCGCGATCGGCCGCGCCATGGGCGACGCGGTCGCGAGTCAGCTCCCGGAAGGCAGCTTCAAGAGCGTCGTCGAGTCGAACTGGTCCGGTACGAGCTGGCGCCAGGCCCTCGCCAAGGGCGGCGAGTTCGGTCCCACGCCGACGCGAAACGTCTCGGTCGCCTCGAGCGCCGGCAACGTTCGCCCCGCGGTGGCCAAGCTCGCCGGCTCGGGGAGCTTCACCCTGGTCGCCTTCCCGCACTCCTACGTCGGCGACGGCTCCGGTGCGGCGCTGCCCTGGATGCAGGAGGTTCCGGATCCGGTGACCAAGCTGTCCTGGAACAGCTGGGCGGAGATCTCGCAGGCCAAGGCCGACGAGCTCGGCGTGGTCTTCGGTGACGTCATCAGCGTGGAGACGCCGTCCGGTTCGGTAGAGCTCTCGGTCTATCCCCGCGGCGGCGTCCGCGACGACGTCATCGCGATCCCGACCGGCCAGGGACACACCGTCGGTCACTACGCTTCCCACGCGGGCGATGCCTCCCACGAGGGCGCGACCGCGAAGGACGTGCTCCAGCGTGGCGTGAACGTGACGGACCTGCTGCCCGCGGCGACCGACGAAGCCGGCGGTCCGGCCTACCTGTCGACGACGGCCTCGGTCACCAAGACGGGTCGCTTCCGACGCCTCGCGCTCTCGCAGTGGACGGACAACCAGCGCCAGCGTGGCCTGGCTCCGGAGGTCTCGCTCTATGACCTCGCGAAGGGCGGCGGCATGGCGCACTTCATTGCTGCCTCGGCCGCATCCGCGGCCGAAACAGGGGCAGACCATGAAGGGGACGGAGACCACGGCGAAGAAGGTGGCGGTGGTCACCACTTCGAGGGTCCGCCCTTCGAGTACGAGCGCCAGTACGATGCCGATCCGAACCAGCCGTATCGCTGGGGCATGACGATCGACAACGACGCCTGCACCGGCTGCGGCGCCTGTATCGCGGCCTGCTACGTCGAGAACAACGTGTCGATCGTCGGCGAAGAGATGGCCATCAAGCATCGCGAGATGACCTGGATGCGCATCGAGCGGTACGTCGGCGACGGCGAGATCGACTTCGACGACGGCGCGGAGCGACGTCCGACGCCGGACGGCGAGGCGCTCGGTGAGAACGAAGTGCGGCACCTGCCGATGCTCTGTCAGCACTGTGGTGCGGCGCCCTGCGAGGCGGTCTGCCCGGTCATCGCGACCTACCACACCGACGAGGGCATCAACGGCATGGTGTACAACCGCTGTGTCGGTACCCGGTACTGCGGCAACAACTGCACCTACAAGGTCCGCCGGTTCAACTACTTCGACTACGGCAACAAGAACTGGCCCGGACTGCTCGGACTGATGCTCAACCCGGACGTCACCGTCCGCGGCAAGGGCGTCATGGAGAAGTGCTCGTTCTGCGTCCAGCGGATCGAGACGGCACGCCAGCCGGCCAAGGACGCCGGGCGGGAGATCGCCGACGGCGAGGTGCTGACCGCTTGCCAGCAGACCTGCCCGTCCGACGCCATCACGTTCGGCAACGTCCGAGACGAGTCGAGCCAGGCAGTCCAAGTCGCAAAGCAGAGCGAGGATCGAGCGTATGCAGCGCTCCAGATCCTCAACACCCGATCCGCCGTGACCTACCTCGCGCAGGTCCGACGTGACGAGAACGGAGGCCACTGATATGGCACCGCCTCCCACATCCGCTGTCGCCGACTCGATGACGTCGCCCGCGGTACCCAGGGATTCGCAGACCAACATCGACATCATGGCGGTCACGAAGGGCTTTCATTGGCCTTGGCTGATCGCCCTGATCTTCGCCGTGTCGGGCGTCGGTCTGGCCGCCGGTACGCTGGCCTGGCAGACCTACAAGGGTCTCGGGATCGCCGGCTACCAGGCACCGGTCTTCTGGGGCGTGTACATCATCACCTTCGTCTTCTGGATCGGGATCGGCCACGCCGGCACCCTGATCTCGGCGATCCTCTTCCTCTTCCGAGCGAAGTGGCGGAACGCGATCAACCGCGGCGCCGAGGCGATGACGGTCTTCGCCGTCCTGACCGCGGCGCTCTTCCCGCTGATCCACATCGGGCGGCTCTACAAGTTCTACTTCCTGCTGCCCTACCCGAACCAGCGGTACCTGTGGGTCAACTTCAAGAGCCCGCTCCTCTGGGACGTCTTCGCGGTCAATACCTACCTGACGATCTCGGTGCTCTTCTTCCTGGTCGGCTTGATCCCCGACATCGCGATTGCCCGCGACCGCGCCGTCGGCTGGAAGAAGGCGGTCTACACCGTTCTCGCCGCCGGCTGGCAGGGCACGGGCAAGCAGTGGAAGGCGCACAACCGCACGGTCCTGCACCTCTCAGGTATCGCGACCCCGCTGGTCCTCTCGGTCCACTCGATCGTCAGCTGGGACTTCGCCATGTCGATCGTCCCGGGCTGGCACGCCACGATCTTCGCCCCCTACTTCGTGGCGGGCGCGATCTTCGGCGGCTTCGCGATGGTGATCAACGTGATGGTCCCGGTCCGGCGGATCTTCCGCCTCGAGCGGTACATCACGGACTACCACTTCGAGAACATGTCGCGCTTCATCCTCTTCACGAGTCTGATCTGCGGCTACGCCTACGCCGCCGAGTACTTCATCGCATGGTACTCGGGGGTCGAGTTCGAACAGACCTCGTTCTGGCTCCGCGCCTTCGGTCCCTACTGGTTCTCGACCTGGTGCATGATCATATTCAACGTCGTGCTGCCACAGCTCCTGTGGATAAAGCGGTTGCGAACCAACATCCCGTTCCTGTTCTCGCTCTGCTTCCTCATCAACCTGGGTATGTGGTTCGAGCGTTACGTGATCATCATCACGTCGCTCTCCCGTGAGTACATCCCGGCGGCCTGGGGTCTCTACATCCCCAGCACCGTCGAGCTGATCGTCCTCGCGGGCAGCTTCTGCTGGTTCAGCATGTTCTTCCTCCTGTTCCTGAAGATGTTCCCGATCATCGCCATCGCCGAAGTGAAGGAACTCGAGATCCACGACAAGGAGGGGCATTGAGATGCCTACTCTCGTTAGCGTCTACGACCTGGTGTCGGATACGTCGAACACCGTTCGCAGCTTGAAGGCGCGCGGCTTCGAGGACCTCACGACCTACTCCCCGGCGCCCTTCGATGAGCTCGAGGAAGCAGAAGACCCGACGCCGTCGAAGGTGCGGATCTTCACGCTGGTCGGCGGTCTGCTCGGCGTCGTGACCGGGTTCGGCATCCAGATCTGGATGTCGATGGATTGGCCGCTCAAGATCGCCGGCAAGAACTTCGCCGCCATTCCGCCCATGTGGATCATCGGCTTCGAGCTGACGATCCTCTTCGGTGGCGTGCTGACCGTGCTGGCGCTCGTCGCGATCGGCGGTCTCTACCCGCGCCCCCTCGACAGGCACTACAGCCCGCGCTTCTCCGCCGAGGAGTTCGGGGTCGTGGTCGAATGTGAAGAGCGCGACGTCGCCGAGGTCGAAGCCGTCATGCGCGGCAACAACGCCAAGGAGGTCAAGCTCCATGCGTAGCGTGACCGCTACCCGAGACGCTGCTCGGCAGCCCGTCCGCGGCCCGCGCACGACCGAGCGTCGCGTGATGCTCGGCGTGATGGCCTTCTTCTTCCTGACCCAGGTCGGCTGCTGGGAGCAGGTCTCGAAGGAATGGTTCGAGCAGATGAAATGGCAGCCCGCCGTTCAAGCGTTCGAGCTCAACCAGTACGAGCACCAGATCCAGCTGACGAACCTGATGCCGCCCGAGGGTACGGTCCCGATCGGTTGGGGCTCGGTCCCGGACGTCGCGAATCTGCCCCTCGCCGACCAGGAAGTGCTCGCGAACCCGAACAAGGCGAGCTTCGAGTCCCTTGCTCGAGGCAAGGAGTACTTCGACGTCAACTGCGCGGCCTGCCACGGTCCGACGGGCGGTGGGGACGGGAAGGTCGCGGCGCCCAACGGCCCGATCCAGGGCGTGCTCCCGATCGGTCCAGGCTCGCCGCTGGGCTTCAGCCTGGCCCCCGGCCTCACCGACGGCCACATCTACACGACGATCTCCCTCGGCCGCGGCCGCATGCCGAGCTACCGCCGGATCCCGCCGGATGCGCGCTGGGACGTCGTCAACTACATCCGCGACCTGAACGGTCAGGGAGGTTGAGATCGTGAGCGCTGTCTCTACTGCAGCCGAGCGCGCCAACCCGGGCGCACTCCCCCAGCCGCTCTTCCAGGCGTGCATCGCGGCCATCGTGATCGGAATCGTCGCCTTCGTCGGCGGCGTGTCCAGCGATCCGCAGACCGCCTGGTTGGCCTTCCACTCGAACTTCGTCTTCTTCACGATGCTGTCGTGCGGCGGCCTCACGCTGACCGCGATCTACTCGATCGTCGGTGCGCACTGGCCCGGCCCGTACAAGCGCTTCGCGGAGAGCTTCGCGGCGTTCATTCCGGTCGCGTTCCTGCTCGGCCTCGTGTCGATCGCGGGCGGCGAGTACATCTTCGACTGGCAGGCCAACGGCGCCATGCACGGCAAGGAAGGCTGGCTGTCCAAGGGGCGCTTCTATGGAACCGACCTCGGACTCCTGCTCGCCATGGCCATCATGTCCTACCTGATGCTCAAGGCGTCTTCCCGCCCGAACCTCCGAAACCTCGCGGAGAACGGGGAGGGCTTCGCCAAGCGCATGGCCGAGAGCTGGACCGCCGGCTGGAAGGGCGACGAGGAAGAGCGGGTGGCGTCCAGGCAGGCGACCGCGAAGCTCGCGCCCCTCATCGCGCTGACCTACGGCATCGGCTTCGCCTTCTTCTCCTTCGACCAGGTCATGTCGATGGAGCAGGCGTGGTTCTCGAACCTCTTCGGCAACTTCGTGTGCTGGGGCGGCATTCTCTCCGCTGTCGCAGCTTGCGCGGTCTCGGGCCTCCTCTCGAAGGACGTGCCCGGCTTCGAAGGCGAGATCACCGAGAGCCGGATGCACGACATCGGCAAGATGATGTTCGCGTTCTCGATCTTCTGGTTCTACCTGTTCTGGGCGCAGTACCTGGTCATCTACTACGGCAACCTGCCGGAGGAGACCTACTACCTGCGGGATCGCCTCGGCGACCAGTTCCTGATCGACAAGGGCTACTCCGCGGCGGCGTTCGCGAAGAGCTGGACGAACTGGGACTTCGAGTGGGCGCGCTTCCAGACCGGCTACGGCTGGGTCGCGATGGCCACCTGGGCCTGCAACTGGGTCCTGCCCTTCTTCGTGCTGCTCGGTCAGACTCCGAAGAAGACCCCTTGGATCGCCGGACCGATCGCCGGTCTGCTCCTCTTCGGCCTGTGGCTCGAGCGCAACCTGCTCGTCTGGCCCTCGGTCGTGAAGGGCGACATGACGGCGCCCTTCGGCCTGATCCAGTTCGGGATCGCCGCCGGCTTCATCGGCGCGTTCCTGGCCGTGGTGCTGTACTACAGCCGGGTCTTCCCGACGGTGGCGGTTTCCGTAAGGGACGACTGACGATCTATGCGGCTTTGAGCGGCTTTGCTCGAGGTCGACGGACGTGCTCGTTTGGCGGCGCTGGTCTGTGAGGATCGGCGCCGCTTTGCGTTTCGGGGGTCGCTTGGCGCTACGCTGTCGGGATGGGGGCTGACTTGGAGCCGCGGCGGATCTCGTTGGCGGATGGGGGGGCGCTCTCGCTCGGGGCGGAGGGGTTTCGACTCTTCGACGCGGAGGGCGAGCGGGCGCCGATTCATTCCTACGACGCGATCGGGCACGTCTACGCGAGCGAGCGACTGCTGCTGATCGGCACCGAGGAGGAGCTGATCACGCTCCGCGCGGAGCAGTTCGCCGATGGTGCGGGGCCGGAGGCCGCCCGAGACGCGCTCTTCGAGGCGATCGGTGCGCTGCCGGAGGGTCGGGCGATCCTCGACCACATCGCTGCCGTCGAGCGTCTGGGAGAGCACGAAGGGCCGCCCTGGATGATCTGGGCGACCGCCGCGATCTGCGCGCTCGGAATGGTCCTCCAATACAACGACCGGCTCTTCGATCAGGTGGGGCTCTTCGTGCCCGACCTCTTCGTCCGCGGCGAATACTGGCGCGCGATCACCATGCACTTCCTGCACGACGTGATGGCGATGCCCGGGTTCATGCGGGCGCTCCTGCCGATGTTCGACACGCTCCCGCTGCATCTGATGCTGAACGTCGCGGGCCTGCTGATCCTCGGGAACCTGGTCGAGCGGCCGCTCGGACACGGGCGGACCGTCGTCGCCCTGGCATTCTCGGGAATCGGCACTCTCGGCGGCATCGTCCTCTTCGATCATGGGCGCGTGCTCGGTGCTTCGGGACTGGTTGCCGGGCTGGCGGGCGCGATGCTCGCCCTCGAGCTCCACCACGCGCGATTCATGCCCGCCTATTGGCGCGTCCCCCGCCGGCTCTTCATCATCTTGCTGGTCGTGCAGTTCTGCGTGATCGATCAGCTGCTGGCCCGCTGGGTGGCAGGCGGCGCCCACATCGGCGGATTCGCCGGAGGCTACCTGGCGACCTGGCTGATCGGCCGTCCGAGCGTCGAGGATCTCGAGTCGCCTCTCGGTATCCGCGTCGCCGCCTGGAGCACGCTCTCTCTCGTCGTCGTCGGCTTCCTCGGCGCGCTGCCCCTCGCGCGGCACGACATGCCCGCGCTCGAGCGGCATGCGGTTCGGGTCTGGGACCTGCCTTTCGACTACTACCGGCCCCGCTACGACAACGCGGCGGCCTGGTTCATCGCGACGGAGGACGGGCCCTCGGAGGACGGGCTCGAGCTCGCGGTCGCCCTCGCAGAGCGCGCAGTCAACGACACCGCGGGGCTCAACCCGAACGTGCTCGACACCCTCGCCGAGGCGCTCTTCCAGCGCGGCCGCGCGGACGAGGCCGTCTATACGATCGACGCCGCGATCGCCCTGGCGCCCCAGGAGCCCTACTTCCGGGAGCAGCGGAAGCGATTCACCGGAGAGCGCGATCCCAGCGACCGCCCCCCCGCGCCCGGATTACCGATTCCCTGGGACACGGACGAGGGGGAAGCAGGCGAGGGGGGCGATCCGGAGACCCGCGACGGGGTCGACGTCTAACGGATCGCCGGTCTGCAGGGACGAGCCTGGCGGACGAGCGCTCAGGGGATCCGACTCTCGAGCCAGGCCTGCAACCAGAGCAGCGCCGGCTTCTCCAGCGCCTGGCCCACCCGCAGCGTCGCGTCGTCCGAGACCAGCACGCAGCCTCGCGCGAGGCGCTCCTTCGTCTGGACGCGGACGCGCTCGACCTCGCGCAGGTCCATGGCTTTCGTCTGGACATGGACGGGACCCACGTGCAGTCGGCGGCGGACCACGCCGTGCTCGACCGAGAGCTCGGCCTCGACGTGCCAGGCGGCCACCAGGGCGGCGAAACCGATCACGTCGCATAGCAGGACCAGACCCACGGCGAGGGGCGCGGCTTCGCCTAGGGTCGACCAGAGCAGCGCGGCCGTGATCACGCTGGTCGTGAACATGCCGACGCCGACGATCGGGAGCATCTTGCGCTGCCGCTGCTGGAAGAGGCCTTCGACGATCAGGACCTCCTGGCCGCGCCGGGCCTCGACTCGCAGGCCGGCCGGCGGCGGCTCCGTCGGCGCGGGCTTGTGCTCCGCGAGACGATTCATCTCGTCGGGGGTGCGGATCTCTTCGCGGTCGCCGATCGCGTCCTCGAGTGGCCAGCCCATGTGAAGCGCGATCGCCTCCGCCGCTTGCCGCGCCTTCGCTTCCGAGCGGAAGCTGTCGATCTCGATGGCGTGGCCGCGTCCCTGCTCGTGGACCATCGCTTCGATCGCGTAGTACACGACCTGCCGCCCCGCGGTGCCGGTGTTGTTGGCGGATGTGTGGAGCTCGACCTCGAGCCGCAGCCGGTCGACGACGACGTCCGCGCGGGGCTGCTTCTCGCCGGCGAGCTGCACGCCGTGTGGGGTGACCTGCCAGCTGTCGTTGCGGAAGACGAGTAAGCCCAGGCCGGCGAGCAGGGCGATGCCGAAGACGCCGCCGAGCAGGTCGTTCGACCAGCCGCTCTCGAAGACCGTCATGGTCATGTGGCCGACGAGCAGCAGGCCGAACGCGGCCCACACGAACGCCGCGAAGCCGCGCTGGCCGGAATGGACTTCGAGGTGTCCGGGGCGAGGCATGCGATAGGCCATGGGTCACTCCACTCGGGTTCTCGTCTCATCGGCCGAACCGGAATCGCGCTGAAATGCGAGCCGTGAGGGGGAATCCCCGACGTCGGTGGCGACGGAGGCGCGTCTGCCTATCGTCTCGCGAGCCCTCCGGCGCGCTTCTCGCCGGACGCAAAGGGAGTCCTCGATCCACATGCGCCACGTTCACCCGACCCTGCCGCGCCTCGCCACCTTCCTCCTCCTCGCGCTCGTTCCCATTGTTGGCCAGGCCGAGATCCCGGAGCCTACGCCGCACGTCGACCCCGACTTCGCCGCCTACTCCGATGCCAACGACGACGCGAAGCTCGTGAAGGTGAGCGAGCACGTCTACGCCGCCGTCGGCTTCGACATCGCCAACATCGGCTTCGTGGTCACCGAAGAGGGCGTACTCGTCTTCGACACCGGAGGCGAAGTCGCCCGCGCGAAGCAGGCCCTCGCCGCGCTGCGCGAGGTCACTCGGGCGCCGATCATCGGTGTCGTCTACTCCCACGGCCATGGCGATCACACTGGCGGGGTCGACGCCTTCGTCCCGCCCGAGGCCCGCGGCACGATTCCAATCTACGCCGGCAAGAACTTCGAGCGCTATCTGCGTGAGAGCGCGGTGCCCCGCGGATTGATGCGCGCCTACTACCAGATGGGATACCTGCTCCCCAAGGACGTGACCGGCAGCGTCGGCTCCGGCATCGGCCCGACCGTCGGCGGCGGCGGGGCCACCTATCAGCGGCCGAGCGTGATCGTCGAGGACACCCTCGATCTGACGATCGGTGGCGTCCGCGTGCACCTCTTCTGGGGGAACACGGACCTCGACGACGGGCTCTCGATGTGGCTGCCCGACGACAAGGTGATGATGGTCGGGGACGCGGCGTATCCGATGCTCCCGGCGATCGCGACGCCGCGCTTCGAGTTCGGCCGGCAGTCCTGGGAGGCCCTCGAGACCCTCGATCACTACCGCACGTTCCCGATCGAGCACCTGGTTCCCGGGCATCTGCGCGTGATCAGCGGTCGCGAGGAGGTGACCGCCTTCCTGCGCAACTTCCGCGACCTGGTGCAGTACATGCAGGACCAGTCCATCCGGGCCGTGAACCGGCGCCTCGACCATGCCGACGCCGCTGCGGAGATGGAGGCGAATCTGCCGCCGCATCTCGCGTCCGATCCGAATCTCGCCGAGCGCTATCACGAGTTCGATTGGATCGCGAAGCAGATGTACACCAAGGCCGGTGGTTGGTGGAACGGGGACGTCGTCGACCTGGTGGCGATCGGGCCTTCGGATCGGGCGGAGCGCATCGTCGAGCTGATCGGCAGTCGGCGCAAGGTCCAGAGCGCTGCGGAGAAGGCGTTCGAGCGCGGGGAACGCGGCTGGGCGGCGGAGCTGGTCCGGATGTTGATCGTCACCGATCCGGAGGATCAGGCCGCGCGCGGGATGCTCGCCCGGATCCTGCGGACGATCGCCTACGACGCCAACACGTCGAACCTGCGCCACTACCTCCTGACCGAGGCGCTCGTGATGGAGGGCAAGGCCGACCTCGAAGCGCTGCCGATCGACGTCGCGAACCCGTATTTTCTCGCGGCCAATCCGGACTCGGTGATGTTCCGGGCGATGGGCACGAAGCTCGACCCGGTGAGCAGCGCCGAGGTCGAGCTGGTCGGCGGCTTCACGATCCGGGACACCGGTGAGCAGCACACCCTCGTCCTGCGGCGCGGCGTCATCGAGTGGCGGGCGGGGCGCCCCGACAAGGCGGACCTGCGGGTTGCCTTCGACCGCCAGACGTGGCTGATGATCGCCGGGGGGCACCTGCGCTGGCTCGACGCGGAAGCGAAGGGCGTGCTCGAGGCGAGCCCGGATCGCGGTGCGTTGCGCGCCTTCGTGCGCCACTTCGACGGAGAGGAGTAGGGCGTGGACGAAACGCTGCTCCTGATCGGGCTGGCCAAGCTCGTCTTCGGGCTCGTGGTGGGCGTCGTCGGCATCACGATCGCCGCGCGCATGACGACCCGCTTCGCCGGCTTCGAGAGCGTCGACGAGGGGTTGCGGACGGGAAACGTCACAGTCGGCGCCGTCGCCGCGGGGGCTGCGACTCGAAGTCCCTGCTGCTGATGGCGATGCTCGAGCGGGTCGGCATCGGTTCGCTGCTGGTCCTGTCCGAGGCGCACGCCCTTCGATTGGGAGATCGTGCTGCGGCGCTGATCCCGCGCGGAACCGGGAAGGCGTTCGCGCCACCGTGGCGTAAGCTGGGAGCCGGGCCCGCGTGGCCTGCCTGGAGCCGCCATGACCACCCGACTCGAACGCCTCGCCGACGAATGGGCCATCCGCGACACCCTCGCGCGATACTGGAGAGGGATCGACCGGCGCGATCCGGAGCTGGTCGCCAGCACCTACCACCCGGGTGCGTACGACGACCACGGTTATTTCAAGGGGCCGGTCGAAGGCTTCGTCGAGACCCTGGCGCCGATGGTGTGGGCCTTCTTCGAGAAGACCCAGCATTTCAGCGGCCACATCGCGGTCGACCTCGACCCCACCGATCCAGACCGCGCGGTCGCCGAGTCCTACGCCGAGGCGCATCACATCCGCCGGGACGAGCACGCGGCACAGAGCGACCTCATCTACGGACTCCGCTACGTCGACGTGTTCGAGCGGAGAGAGGGCGAATGGCGGATCGCCCATCGGGTCTGTACCTGGGACTGGGCGCGGACCGATCCCTGCGGCGGCATCCCCCTGGCCGAGAGCTATGCCCGCGGATTCGAGAGCCATCAGGACGCCGTCTTCGCGCACCCGGTTCGCGTGGGTCGCCCCGACGAGCCGCGCGTGCTGGCCATCAAGCAGTCCTGCCTCGACACGCTCGCCCGCTACACCCGCGGCGTCGATCGTTGCGACCTGGAGCTCGTGGCATCCACCTATCACCCGGACGCGCACGACGACCACGGCGGTTACCAGGGCGACGCCCGGGGCTTCGTCGAATGGGTGAAGCCCACGGTGATGGATACGTTCACCTGCACGATGCACAAGCTCGGCAACCAGCTGATCGTCGTGGACGGGGCGCCCGGGAGCGAGCGCGCGTTCGCGGAGACCTACGCGATCGCCCACCACGTGCTCGGCGATGCCGAGGAGCCCACCGATCTCGTGATGGGCGCGCGCTACGTCGACGAGCTCGAAGATCGCGGCGACGGCTGGAAGATCGCGGACCGGCGGATGACCTTCGAGTGGGAGCGTTCGGTCGCGATCGGCAGCCAGGCCGAGTACCCGGGCTTCTCTCGGGGCCAGCGCGACGGAAGCGATCCGGTCGTCTCGAGCGGCGCCCGGGCTTCGGTGCCCGCCGACACGCACGTCCAGCTGGACGCCGCTGCCGACCGAGCCGAGATCTACGCCGTCCTCGTCCGCTATTGCCGCGGCGTCGACCGGCGGGATCCTGCGATGATCCGGAGCACCTATCACGCGGACGCCTTCGACGACCATGGATCGTATCGAGGGGATCTCGACGGCTTCGTGACGTTCGTGGAGAAGGAGGTCTGGTCGCGCTTCCGGACGACGATGCACAAGCTCGGTCAGGCGCTGATCGAGGTCGACGGGGATTCGGCTGCGAGCGAGACCTGGGCGATCTGCCATCACGTCGCCGCAGAGAAGGGGCGGGACACCACCGACAGCGTGATGGGCATCCGCTACCTCGACCGCTTCGAGCGGCGCGACGGCGAGTGGCGCATCGCAAGGCGGGAGCTCCGCTGGGAGTGGATCCGTCACGACGCCCTCGACCCGCTCGACGAGAGCTGGACCCACGGGACGGCGTCGCGCGACGACCCGGTGTTCCACCCGGAGCGCCTCGCGATCGACGACCCCACGAACCACCCGGAGCGCTCCGCGATCGAGTGATGCAGGCCCGAAGCCGATCGCGCGCGTTGCTGATGCTGTTCGCCTGTCTCGTCGCCACGCCGGCGCTCGCGGCGGACGATCCCTACGAGGGCGTCGAGGAGATGATCGTCGAGGAGGAGGGCGGAATGCCCGCCTTCTTCCACGACACGATCTCGGCGGTCGCCTTCGACTCGGACTATCTCGCGGCAATCGGGGCGGAGGATCTCGCCGACGTCTCGACCTTCACGCCGAACCTCGAGATCCGCACGCCCTTTGCCGCGTCGAATCCGACGCTCTTCATCCGCGGCGTCGGCTTGCGGGACTTCAACGCGAACTCGAACTCGTCGGTCGCGGTCTACAACGACGAGATCCACATGAACTCGCCGGCGGCCCAGCTCGCGCAGCTCTTCGACGTGGAGCGGATCGAGGTGCTGCGCGGCCCGCAGGCGACGCGCTACGCACGAAACGCTTCCGCGGGCACGATCCGGGTCCTCGCGCGCAAGCCGACCGGCGTCCGCAGCATGAGTGGCTCGGCCACCTACGGTCGCTTCCACCAGCTCGACCTGAACGTGGCCATCGAGAACGTCATCGTCGAGGACCGCCTCACCGTCCGCGCCGCCGCGAAGTGGAGCCAGCGCAAGGGGACGACGAAGAACCGCTGCGCCGACGCGGACTACATCGAACGGCCGCTGGCCCGGGAGTCGAACGGCGCCAACGAACAGACGATCCTGAATGCCCTGATCTTCGGCTCCAACGTGACCTGCTTCGATCTGTTGAACACGGACCCGATGTCTTCGCCGCCGGGAAAGGGGTGGACGCGCGGAGAAGTCGCGCCGGTCAAGGAGTGGGTGAATGACACGAAGAACTGGGCGGCCCGGACGATCTTCCGCTTCGAGCACGAATTCCTCGACATGGACTGGCAGCTGAACCTCCACGGCGGGCAGAACCGCGGAGACGCCCGACAGTTCCAGGTGCTGGCCGCGATCCAGCGCTTGACCGAGACGCGCCCGGGGCCGGCGGTCGGCAGTCGCGACCAGGCGGGGTATCTCGATCCGGACAACCGGATGTGGCGCAACCGGAACAGCTTCGTGCCGATCACGAGCCCGTTCCAGGGCAACCCCTACGAGGGCGACTACGACGACGTCGAGAAGGAGAAGATCGACCTCTTCGGGTCGAACCTCGTCGGCGAGATGACCTTCGGCCGGTACAAGCTCACGACGATCACGGGCTACGAGTGGAATCGCCGCGACACGACCCTGAACCTCGACGGCTCGCCCCTGCCCGGGATCACCCCGGACCTCGACAACACCGCGACGCAGCTCTCGCAGGAGCTCCGTCTCGACCATGACGGCGCGCACGGCCTCGACTGGCAGCTCGGCGGGATGTTGCTCTACGAGTCGCTCGAAGTGAGGAACCGCTTCACGTTCGGGCTCGTCACGCCCGAGATCTCCCAGGACTACACCTACTTCACGCGCTATGCGGCACTCTGGTACGACCTCTCTTACTCGCCCACCGAGACCTTCGAGCTGAAGGGCGGTGTTCGGCTGAACTACGAGGACAAGGAGCTGAACCTCACGTTCAATCGGGCGCGGATCGCCTTCGGGACCGGCCTCCGTCTCCCGATCACGTTTCCGCGGAACCATCCTCAGGCCGGGCAGCCGATTCCTCCGCGCAGCGCCGCCGCGGCCGCCCGGGCGTGGGGCTGGGCGGGTGAGCTGGTCGCGACCTGGAGCCCGGCCACCGACGTCTCCTTCTATGTGCGTTACGCGCGGGGTTGGAAGGGGCCTCACATCAACGGGGCGGTGCTGAATCCGATCGCGCCCACGAGCGATGCCTCCCGCCTGACCGAGCCTGCGGATCCGGAGACCGTGGACTCCATCGAAGCCGGCGTGAAGGCGATCTTCCTGGGCGAGCGCGTCAAGCTCTCGGCGGCGCTGTTCTACTACGACTACCAGGATCTGCAGGTCTTCCAGCTTCGGAACTCGGGGGGCAACGCGCCGGTGCCCGAGCTGATCAACGCGAACGACGCGGACGTGCTCGGGGTCGAGGCGGAGATCGACCTGCGGCCCTTCGAAGGCTGGGCGCCACCAATCTTCGAGGGGCTCTGGATCCGGCTCACCTTCGCCTGGCTCGACAGCAAATACACCGACTTCGTCAACGTCTTCGAGGTCCAGAACTTCGACTTCGAGCCCGTCGTCCGGACCGTGATCCAGGACCTGACCGGCAACCGCCTGATCAACTCCCCGGAGAAGGCCTTCATCGGCTTCGTCGCCTGGCCGGTCGGGGGCAGCTGGGGCTCGCTCACGCCGCGCTTCGACTGGTCGTTCAAGGACGAGGTGTTCTTCACGGCGGAGAACACCGAGTACGTGCAGCAGGATCCGCTCTGGCTGTTGAACCTGCGCCTCACGTACAGGGACCCGTCCGAGCGGATCGAGCTCTCGGGCTGGATCGAGAACCTGACCGACCAGGCCTACACGGTGGACGCGTTCAACCTGGCGAGACTGCGTTGGTCCGTGTTGCACGCGATCGGGGATCCGCGGACCTACGGGATCACGCTCGCGTTCAAATTCTGACCCGGTGGCTGGACGCGCGTCCGGAGCAGCGCCGAGTCGAGTGCGCTATCCCCGACGTTTCCTCGCGCGAACCGCGCCGAAGCCAAGGAGTCCACCGCCGTGAGCGCCCAACCCTCGATCCCGCTACCCGCCCTCGCTCTCTCCGCCGTGCCCGGTCGCCGAGTGAAGACCCTCGAGCTCGCCCAGGAGATCGAACGGCGCGGCTATGCGGGGATCTACTGCGCGAGCTTCGCGGACGGCGTCGGCCTGTCCCATTCCCTCGCGCACGCGACCGAACGCATCCCCTTCGGCACGTCGATCGCGAACATCTACACACGACACCCCGTCGACTACGCGCAGACGATCTCGATGATCCACGAGGTGTCGGGGGGACGGTTCACGTTCGGGATCGGCGTGAGCCACGACGCGGTGAACGGGCGCTTCGGGATCAAGGGCGGAAAGCCGCTCACGGACATCCGCGACTTCGTCGGCGCGGTGCGAGGCGCGAAGCGCGTCGGCGATCTTCCGCCGATCGTGCTCGGGGGGCTTCGCAGCAAGATGGTCGCCCTCTCCGACGAGATCGGCGACGGCGTCGTCTACGCGAACGTGTCGCGACGGCACACGCCGAAGTCGCTGTCGGTGATCCCCGAAGCGCGCCGTGAGAGCGACGACTTCTTCGTCGGGGACATGATCCCGACCTGCATCTCCGACGACCTCGAAGCCGCGGCCGCGGTCAATCGGCGCACGCTGGTCATGTACGTGGGCCTTCCGAACTACCGCAACTACTGGAAGGAAGCCGGCTACGTCGAGGAGATGGAGGCGATCGAGGCGGCGATCGAGGCCGGGGAGCGCGACGAGCTCACCTCGCTGATGACCGACGAGTGGCTCTCGGACTGCACGCTCTACGGCTCCGCGGATCGCGTCCTCGAAGGCGTTCAGGCCTGGTACGAGGCCGGCGTGAAGACGCCGATCCTGGTGCCGTCGGCGACCGACGGCGGCCAGTTCAAGGCCTTCGAGGAGCTCTTCGCGCTCTTCGACGCGGTCTGAACGCCTTCAGTCGACGGCCTCGATCGTCACCAGCCGTGCCGGGACGCCGGCGAACATCCCGTCGGTCCGGTCGGCGTAGTAGCGCGCGTTGAGGTCGTCCTCCGTCGCGTGCTCGATCAGCTCGAAGCCGCGTTCGGCGACGACCTTCTCGAAGCGTTCGGGCAGCCACTTGCTGACCCAGGGCTCGCCGCCCTGTTCGGTCGTCATTCCGATCTTGCCGAGGTACGCCCGCTGGTCGGGGGTGAGGGGCACGTCGCCCTGATAGTTGAGGCAGAGCCGGCTGCCCGGGGCCATCAACGGGCGCAGGTCGGCGAGGGTCGCTTCCGTGGCTTCGACGGTCACGTAGGGGATCGTGTTCATCCACGACCAGATCGAGGGGCGGGCGGGGTCGAAGCCGGCGGCCGGGAGCGCATCGGAGACCTTCATCGACTCGAAGTCCACCGGGACGAATGTCGGGATCTGCGCCGGGGTCCGCTCCGCCGCGTCGATCCGGCTGCGCTTCAACACCTGCACGTCGGGGAAGTCGACTTCGAAGACGCGCACGGCGTCGGCCAGATCGTCCCGGCGGAGCGCGAAGGTGTCGAAGCCTGCGCCGAGGATCACGTACTGGTCGATCCCCGCGCGCACGCAGCGTTCGACCTCGTCCTCCGCGTAGCGAAGGCTCCCGATGCCGAGGGCCAGGATCAGGCGGAAGTCGATGCCACTCGCTTCGAGCACGCGCGCGTCGTGCTCCGGATCCCGGGCTTGTGCGCGGGAGGCCTCGCCGAGCAGCTCGATCGCCCAGGTGTCCCGGAGCACCGGGTCCTCGGCATTCAGCGTGTGACTCGCGCGCCCGAGGACCGCGCCCTCCGCGGTGCCGAGGCTGTCTCCGTCGCCCGTCTTCGCCATCGCCGTGTCCTCGCCTAGCGCCGGTACCGCGCCATCACGGCACGGTAGCGATCACGGAGCGCGCCGGCGCGGGCCGCCGGCGACACCCGCGGCGTCGAGCTGGGCAGGGCGTCTCGCACCTGCGACAGGGACACGCGCTCGAAGCTCGGCGACGGCGCCTCCTTCGCTCCCAGGAATCGCATCGCGACGGTGCCCAGGACGTCGCCGGCGGGATCGAGCCAGTTCGGCACGCCCGGGTCGTCGTGCGCGATCACGCCCCGGAACACGCCGTCGTCGTCGATCGCGGCCTGGAAGCCGTTGAGCGAGCTCTGGCGCGAGGCGTATTCGACCTGCTCCCAGTACCGATTCCCCATCGCGAACACCCAGTGGTGACACGCAGGCGGCGTGAAGGAAACGACCACCGCCTCGTCCGGCGCGCAGGCGAAGTTGCCCATGCAGTAGGCCTGGTCCGCGGCGCCGCCGTGTTGCGAGGCCGCGTCGGCGGCGTGGGTGATCACCGAGTTTTCCGGGAGGGACAGGAAGCCCGCGCTCATCCGCGCCCACTGCTCGGCGCCCTTCACGAGCCAGGTCTCGAGGAGGGCGAGCTGCTCGGCGACGCGCTCGGGTGTCGGCGGGGGAAACGGAAACGTCGCGCCCTCGCGTTCGATCAGCAGATCGGCCGGACGTTCGTTCGCCCAGTCCCCGAAATACTGTCGCACGAGCAGGAACCCCGCGTCGTCTCCGGTCTCGAGCCAATGGGCCGCATCCGTGGCAGCGCGCTCGCCGCCGATCTGGAGATCGAGCGCGTCCCCGGGCGCGAGGTCGAGGGCGCGCGCGTCGGTCGAGGCGAGGGTCACCGTCGCCTGGACACTGCCGAGCGCGAAGTGCCCCGCGTTCACCTGTACGTCGAAGTGGTTCGCGCTGCCGCGCGGGCCCCGTACGCGATAGGTCGCGTCGCTCCGGAGCGGCGCGTAGAGGTAGAGGCAGTCCGGGTGATCGAGCCCCCACGGCATCGTGTAGTCCATCATCCGACCGAAGACCGGATGGTCCGGATCGTTGTGCAGCACGCAGCTCGTGAGTCCCGCGGCGAGGAAGCGCGCGACATAGCGCTCCGCCTCCGCCTGGAAGCGGGGCGTGTCCGGGTGGTCGATCTGCGCCACGATCTCGGCGGTGCGCTCGATCGCGCAGGCGATCGTCGGCCAGGAGGAAGCGGGGAGCGACTCGGTCATCGGTCCGAGGATAGGCGAGGAGGAACGCGCGTGGATCGGTTCGTCGTCGGCTCCGGGCGCTGTGGCTCGACGCTCTTGTCGCGAATGCTCGACGTCCATCCCGACGTGTCGTCGCTCTTCGAGTTCTTCAACGGGCTCGACGTGGCGCGTCGGTTCGCGCCCGCCCTCGACGGCGGGGCGCTCGCGGACCTGCTCGGGGCCGAGCAGACGGTCGTCACCGCGGCTCTGCGGAGGGGGCATACCGCCGAGGAGATCGTCTACCCCTTCGGTGCGCCCGGGGCGCGCTATGCGCCCCACGATCGGCTGCCCTGGCTCTGCGTGTCGATGGCGCCGCGCCTCAGCGACGATCCCGACGGCCTCTTCGACGCGCTGATCGAGTGGGCGCGCGCCCGGCCCGAGACCAGCGCGGGCGAGCACTACCGCGCGCTCTTCGCGTGGCTCTGCGCGCGGTCGGGCACGTCGACGTGGATCGAGCGCTCGGGATCATCGATCGACTACGCCGGTGCCCTCGCGACCTGCTTCCCCGACGCGCGCTTCCTCCACCTCCACCGGGACGGCGCGGAGACGGCGCTCTCGATGCGGGAGCACGGGATCTACCGGCTGCCGATCGCGCTGCTCTACGACGTCGCCCTCGCGGACGGGAAGCGCGTCTCCGAGAGCCGGGGGCTCGACTTCGCGGGGCCGGTCGAGCGCGGTGATCTGATCTCGCAGATCCTCGACGCGAAGCTCGAGCCTGCGGTCTTCGGGCGATACTGGAGCGATCAGGTGGAGCGAGGCGTGGCCGCCGGAAACGCGCTCGGGCCGGACCGCTTCGCCGAGATCGCCTTCGAAGACCTCGTCGAGCGTCCGCGCGAAGGCCTCGCCTTCATCGCCGACTTCTTCGAGCTGCCGTCGGCGGACTGGATCGACGCGGCGGTGGCGTTGATCCGAAGTCGGCCGCGAACGCGACGCGACGCGTTGCCCGAAGCCGAGCGCGAGGCGCTCGACGACGCTTGCGCACGCGGCCGAACGGCACTCCGCGAGAGTCGCGAGGCAGGGCGCGTGCGCTGCGCGTTCGCCTGACCGGGCAGCCGTGGCCGCACCGATTCAGCCGCCCCGACTCAGCCGGGTCGCGGCGCCCGGGTCTTGCGCGCGGCGGCGCGCACCCGCTGCGTGAGCTCGGGCGGGAGCCCGGAGCCCGCGAGCCAGGCCTGCGCCGCCTCGGGATCGACCGTCATCCAGCCTTCGGCGGCCGCGGCGAGCAGATCGTTCCGGTAGTCCGGGTCCTCGGCGCGCTCGGCCAGCTCGACCGCAGGTTCGGGCTCGGTCTCTGCCAGCGACCGGATGAAGTCGCGATAGGCGGCCTTCATCTCGGGGTGTGGCGGACGCGAGCGGAGCCAGTCTGCCGCGTCGTCCCGATGCTTGCGCGAGTAGCTGATCCATGCGCGCTTCACGATCGCGGGCTTGGACGGGGAGTCCGGCAGATCGAGCGCCCACTCGAGGGCCGGGCGCCCAACGTTTACGCCCCAGTAGTAGGCGATGTGCTTGTGAATGCCGGGGCCCGCTGGTGTGCCCGCGTGTTCGGCGGCCCAGGCGACGGCGCGACCTTCGTCGAAGTCGAGCAGAGCGACCCCGGTCCGGGCGAGAAGCTCCTGCTGCACGCTTCCGCCCGGCGTCCTTTCGTCGGGCATGCTTCGAATGACGTCGAGCGCTGCGTCGATCCCACGATGTTCGATCAGCGTCTTCGCGACGTGGTGGAGAGCACCACCCCGGGCCATCGGCTCGAGCTGCGCGATCACGCCGAGCAGGGCCTTCGGGTCGGGCATCGTATCCAGGGCGAGCCAGGCGTCCAGGACCGCCCGCGCGGCGGACTTCCGTCCCTTGTTGGGGCCCGCCGGCATGTTCTGGACGGCGAGCGCCGCGGCGATCGGATCCGTCTCGGTCCAAGCCTCGACGACCGTGCGGACCCACGGGTGACGGTCCGGCCAGAGCGGATCGATCGGATGCACGAACGCGATCTGCGGCGCAGCGTCGGCCCACCACTCGGCGACCAGGATCTCGACGATCTCATCCATCCCCGGCTCCGCCCGCAGCTCGCTCAGCTTCTCGCGCACGAGCAGGCCCGAGGAGGGGTGCGTGCGGTCGAGCAGGTCCACCAAAGCGCGCGCCCGCTCGCGAGGCGACTCCATCGCGAGGATCGTCTCGAGGGCGGCGATGGGATCAGCCGCGGCCTGGACGGCCGGCCGGGCGTCGCCGGTAGGCGAGGAGGCGGGGGGGAGCGCCCATCCGAGCGCGATTCCGACGAGCAGTGCGACGGCGATCCCGAGCACCGATCTGGAAGTCATCGACGAGGTCTCCTCCGGTGGAAGAGAAAGAGAGCGGACGGCCGGTTGGCCATCCGCCCTCCTGTCAGGTCCGGCACGAGCCCGTGAAGGCCCGAGTCGCTCAGCGCTTCATGCGTCGCCGCGCGACCGCGACGAGCACGCCGACGCCCGCGAAGAGCGCAGCGCCTGCCGCCGGCTCCGGCGCCACCAGGTTCATCTCGAGGCGCGTGATGCGGAAGAAGGCGTTGCCACTGTCGGGATCGACCGCGACGCCGCCGCCGAGCATCACGATGTTCCGGCCACCGCCTGCCGCCGTGGCAGTCAACGAGTCGTTGCCCATGCGGCTGAAGAAGAAGCCCTGGCTCGCCGGCTGCGTCCCGAAGGTCGGGTTGAAGGGTGTGCCGGCGACCGTCGTCACGACCGCGCCGAAGGGGTAGGGATCCGAGCCGGAGATCGTGCCGGTCGTCATCTTGAAGCCCCAGCCCTGGCCCGGTGCGTTCGGGGCCGGGTCGGTCCCGCAGTTGCTACCGGCATTGAGGATCGGCGGGCCGACGCCTGCCATCAGGCTTCCCATGACCGTTCCGACCATGTTCGTGCAGCCGAAGGTCGAGATGACCGCGCCGTTGGCGTTCAGCCGGGCGAGGACGCGCGGACCGTTGTTTCCGCCGAGGCCGGTGAAGTCGAAGTTCGAGCGGCCGCCGGACCACGCGAGGTTCGTGATGTCCATCCACGACCTTGTCGCCTCGGCGTCGGACGCGTTCGGCGTCGACGGGGCGACCGGAACGCGCCACACGTTCATCGCGTGGTTGCGAAGCAGCGTGAACGTCCCGCCGAAGTTGTTTCGAAGGGACGCGTTCGAGATGGCGACGCGAAGGAAGCGGTCACCGCCGCCTGCACCCGCCTGCCAGCTGGCGCAGTCCCAGTTGCCGATCTGGGCGAGCGCCGTGCCGGGCGCCGGCGAGGCCGGCAGGTGCGTGAGCGGGGGGCACCAGCTGATTGCCGAACCGGCACCGCCGGCCGTGCAGCCGGGACCGGGGCAGTTAGCCAGCGCGCCCTGGTTCTCGGCGAAGGTCGCTGCGCCCTGGACCGTCATGAACGACTTCGAGACCTGGCCGACGTTGCCGAAGGCCGGGAAGTCGCGGAACTCGAAGCCCGTGCGGTTGAGCTCACTCGCCGGGAGCGTGACCTGGCGACCGACGAACGTGCCTGGCGTCGCCCCCGCGACGCTCAGGCTCGGAACGGCCGCGTTCGGCGGAAAGAGGTTGGGTCCGGCGCCGCCGACCTTGCGTCCGTAGACGCCGGGCGCGAGCTCGAAGCCCGCGGAGGGATTCTCGACCAGGATGTTGCCGATCATGCTGCGCGGGTCGGCGCTCGCGGTCGTGGCAACCAGTGTCGTGAGGGCGAGGGCCACCAGCACGGCGCCTGCTCGCATTCCGATCTTCATCTCCAGCTCCTCCTTCGATCCGGCCTCGAGTCCGGGTCGTGTGTCCTCATACATGCCGGGTCATTCTACGCATCAGCTGACGCGGAGTCGATCGAAAATGCAGGCTGATGGCCCCATTTTATGCATTGGTAGCCGGCGCGTGACGATCGAATCCCATGCGTTGCATTTCGAGAATACCGGCAGTGATTTAGGCGCCTCCGCCGCCGGCACCTTCGATCGGGGTCACGTGCAAGGGCGCCAGCGGGCGTCGCTGCCGGCGCGCCACCTCGAGCGCCTGGACTCGCGCGTTCTCCCCGCGGGACCGATGAATCTGGATCAGCTGCTCCTGCGCCGTCGGCCCGCCCAGGAACAGGACCGCGCGCTCGGCGAGCTCGACGGTCCGGTCATCGAGCCGGTCGCTCGAGATTCGGAGATGCGTGAGGGCAAGGGCGGCCTCGACGTCCCAGGGATGCTCGATCAGGTGCGCTTCCCAGGCGGCCTCCGCGTCGTTCGTACGTCCCATTCTCGCGAGGGTCCGCGCGACGGCGCGCGCGGGCTCGGGCTCCGCCGGGTCTGCCTCGGCGGCCCGCTGGTAGTGCGTGAGCGCCGACGCGAGATCGCCTTCCGAGGCGAGGTGGTCAGCGATCGCCGTGAGGGCGTTCCAGTCGTCGGGTGCGAGCTCGACGGCCTTCGCCAGCTCCCGGCCGACCGCCGGCGTCGGCGCGCCCGTCGCGGCCATCACGCGGCCGTGAATCTCGTGGAAGGCGCCTTCTCCGGGCGCCGAAGCCAGCGCGGCGCCGGTCTCCGACAACGCCTGCTCGCCGCGGCCGTTCGAGACGAGCAGCCGCGCTCGCGTGCGGAGCACCTCGGCGTGGGCGGGGAGCGTGAGGTCGAGCTGCTCGTTTCCGTCCAGGAACGCGATCGCGGCGTCGACCCCGCGCATCGCCTCGATCCGCTGCGCGCGCATCGCCACGGCGGTCGGCCAGAGCGGACCACCGGCGAGGCGCGCGAGCAGCTGGTCGACGCTCTCGTTCTCGGCGCTGCTCGCCGCCCGGAGGAGCACGCGAACCGCCTGGGCGTCGTCGCGGTGGTGGCGGAAGTGCTGGGCGGCGCTGTTCCAGGCGTTCTGCAGCGAGCCGGCGGCGAGGTAGAGATTGGCGAGCCGCAGCCCGGCGTCGGTCTGCTCGGGATCCGAGCGGATCGATTGGCGGTACTCCTCGATCGCCCGGGTGAAGTCGCCGAGCTGCTCGGCGGCGCGGCCGGCGTAGTAGCGGGCGCCCGGGTTGTTGGGCCAGGTCGGAAAGACCGTGTCGAGCCGCGCCAGCGCCTGGGCCGGTCGTCCCTCGTTCAAGTGGATACGCGACTCGATCAGCCCGCGGTAGGAGTCGCGCGTGAGCTGCTTGGCGACCTCGAGCGCCTCCGCGTTGCGCTCCGCCCGCGCGAGCAGATCCGCGAGGGTGAGCACGGAGAGCTGGGTGGGCTCCGGCGCGACGGCCATCGCCTCGCGATAGGCGTCGATCGCTCGGTCGAGCTCGCCGCGCGTCAGATACAGGTTCGTCAGGTCCGTCCAGGCAACGCCACGGGTGCGCGGGTCGGGGAGCTCGGTGCCGACGAGGAGCACGCGCTCGGCCTTCTCGTCGTCACCGTCGACCGAGGCGCGGCGCGAGAGCCGAGTGCGGTAGACCGCGCTGCCGGGCGACTTCTCGAGGGCGTCCTCGAGGATCTGGGTGGCCCGATCGCGTCGTCCGAGGGAGTCGAAGAAGGAGATCGCCTGCTCGATCAGCGTCGCATCGACGGGATGCGCGACGAGACAGGCCTCGAAGGCCGACTCCGCCTCCGCGACGTCACCGCGTTCGCCGAAGAGGGTCGCGCGGGTGGTGCAGACCAGCGCCTGGGTCGCCGGCGGGGCGGAGCGGCCCTCGGGCACCTCGTCGATTCGCGCAATCGCCTCCGCGGCTTCGTCGATCCGGTCGAGCATGATCAGGGCCGCGGCCCGGGAGGCGCGCGCGGGCTCGTCGTTCGGCGCGAGCTCGAGTACGCGGTCGAAATCCGCGAGCGCCGGTTCGGCCTCTCCCTCGTTCAGGTAGGCCATGCCGCGCAGGCTTCTCGCCGCGATCGAATCCGGTTCGTCCTCGAGCACCCGGGTCGCGTGCCCGATCGCTGCTTCGAAGTCGGCGTTCTGCATGGTCGCGGCGGCGAGCTCGAGGTGGGCCCGGGCGCTCCAGGCCGGATCCTCGGCCGCCTTGCGCAGGGAGAAGAGGGCGATCGGCGAGCTGGTGGTTCGATTGAGTGCGGTCCCGTAGAGGAAGTTGACCTCGGCATCGTCCGGGGTCTCGTCGAGCAGCGTCCGAAGCGGGTCGAGGCTCGCCTCGAAGCGCCCCTGGGCTTGCAGCGCGCGCACGTCTTCGACCTTGGGGCCGGAATCGCACGCCGTGAGCGCAGAGAGCATGAGCACGAGAAACAGAGCGAGGGGGATGCGGGGGACGAGAAGCATCGAGCCATCCTACCACTCCATTGGCGCGCACACGGCCACCCGTTTGCTAGACCCTCGCCCCATGAAGGTCCTGCGCGCGCTCCTCGCCGCCCTCGCTCTTGCCCTCGCGGTCGTCGCCCTGCTGTGGGTGACGGGCGTGCTGCGGATCGAGATGGGCAACGCCGACTCGCGCCCGCGCGGCACGGCCTACGACATCGAGGCCCTCAAGCGCCGCGACGACGTCAACGTGTTGTTCATCCTGACGGATACCCTTCGCGCTCATCGCCTCCACAGCTATGGCTACGAGCGCGAGACCTCGCCGACCTTCGATTACATGGCCTCGACCGGCGTGCGCTTCTCCCGCCAGCTCGCGCAGTCGTCCTGGACCAAATGCTCGATGGCTTCGCTCTGGACCGGCCTCTATCCCCAGCGCACCGGCGTGCTCCGCTCCTCACACGGCGCGCCGGAAGAGGCGGTCATGCCGGCGGAGATCCTGCGCGACGCCGGCTTCCGCACCGCCGGTGTGTGGCGCAACGGCTGGGTCGCGCCGAACTTCGGCTTCGCCCAGGGCTTCGAGTTCTACGAGCGACCGATCCCCCGCGGCCGCCCGCGCCACCTCCGGGCGGAGAACCCGCACGTGAAGCTCGAGGGAACGGACCTCGACGCCCTCGAGGCCTCGAAGGAGTTCCTGCGCATCCACGGCGACGAGCGCTGGTTCCTCTACGTCCATCTGATGGACATCCATCAATACCTCTACGACCCGTCGAGCGCGCTCTTCGGCACCACGTACTCCGACATCTACGACAACTCGATCCACCGCACCGACGGCATCATCGGCCAGCTGCTCACGCACCTCGTCGACGAGGGGCTGCTCGAGAAGACCCTGATCGTGATGGCCTCGGACCACGGCGAGGCGTTCGGCGAGCGCGGCCTCGAGGGTCACGCGCGCGAGGTGTTCCGCGAGTCGACGGAGGTGCCCTTCATCCTGGGCTTCCCGTTCCGGCTCGATCCGGGCGCGGTCGTCGAGACGCGAACGCGGAACGTCGACATCTGGCCGACCGTGCTCGACCTGCTCGGACTGCCGGCGCTGCCGGACGCCGACGGACGCTCCCTCGCGCCCGAGATCTTCGCCGCCGCGACGGGCAAGTCGATGGAGGACGATCTCGTCGCGGTGTCGCACCTCGATCGCGGCTGGGGTCGGATGGACAGTCCGTCACGACCGGCGATCGCCGTCACGCTCGGTCCGTACCGCTTCGTGTTGCAGATCGGAACCGGCGAGCCGGGCGACCCGGAGATCGAGTCGCTCTTCGATGCGAGCGCGGATCCCCTCGAACGCCGCAACGTGATCACGGACCATCCCGAGCTCGCCGCCGACCTGCGGGCGCTGGCCGACGAGTACCTGGACAGCCCGGATCCGCCCTGGGGCGCGGGCCCGGTCGAGGTCGAGATCGACGAGATGGAGGCGAATCAGCTCCGTGCGCTCGGGTACGCGATCGAATAGGTCGCCTCGTGCGTCGCGGTCGCTAGAACGTGAGCTTCCCGCTGAAGCCGTAGGTGCGCGGGTCGCCGACGAGGTTGCCGACGAGCGCGGGGCCTGCAGACGCGTCGAACGCCAGCTGCTTGTAGACCTCGTTGGTCAGGTTGCGCACCCATCCCGACACCTCGATCGCGCCGCTCTCGGTCGCGAAGGTGACCCGGATGTTCTGCAGGAAGAGCGCCTCCTGCCCGATCGTGTTGTCCGGCATGAAGATCGCGCCGGTCACGTCCGGGGAGCCCCGTCCGCCGCTCGGGTCGAAGAACACGTCGTCGGACCACGTGAACTCGTAGCGGGGCGTCATCGTGAGTCCCATCGGCAGCAGGAACGGGTAGCTGATGTTCCCGGAGAGCTTGAAGCGCGGCGCGTTCGGCAGGGGGTTGCCATTGAAGTCGGTGACGACGCGCCGGACGACGTTCGCGTTCTCGCCCTCGGGGCGAGCGACGGCATCCGTGAAGTCGAGGAAGCGACTCTCGAGCCAGCTGAACCGGATCTCCGCGATCAGGCCGTCCCAGGGCTCGAAGTAGGTCTCGACCTCCGCGCCATAGAGCTCGGCGTCGTCTGCGTTGATGACGATCCGCTGGGGGGGCTCGCCGGCGTTGTTCGAGAACGTGAAGACCTGGTAGTTGTCGTAGGTGTAGTAGAAGAAGGCGCTGGTGAGCCGCACTCGCTCCTCGAACCAGCTGCCCTTGAAGCCGATCTCGAAGGCGTCGATCACTTCGGGATCCGCCACGTCGGTCACGGCGCCCGCCCGCCGTGCGTCCCGCGCGTTGTACTGTGCGCCCTTCCAGCCGTGGCTGTACGAGAGGTACACGTTCCGGCTCTCGTCGAAGCGGTAGTCGAGCTTGATCGTGCCCGTCGGGTGATCGACGGTCAACGTGCGCTGACAGGGCGGGGGCCGGCCGGACAACGGGATCTGGCAGCGCGGGCTGAGGGTCGCGCCGGTCACCGAGAAGATCTGGGTGTCGAAGCGCTTGTATTCCCAGTTGTAGCGGCCGCCCGCCGTGAGGGTGACGTCGTCGAGGATGTCCCAGTCGAACTCCGCGAAGACCCCGAGGCTCTGCGTGTCCTGGACGTAGTTCGCGATGCTGGGCTCGAAGGGTGTTCGGGCGTCGGTGAACTGGACGAAGTCGAGGCGTTCCTGCAGGTAGAAGACGCCCGTGCTCCAGGCGACTGGATAGTCCGTCATCTCGCCTTCGATCTGCAGGTCCTGGGAGAATTGCCAGAGGTCGTCTTCGATCGCGAACTCGAACAGCTTGTTCGGGGAGTAGTCCGCGTCGATCAGCCGTTCCCGGTCGTCGCGTTCGAAGCCGGTGATCGACTGGATCCGAATCGCATCGAGCTCCCACTCGCCTCGCAAGTAGGCGCCCCAGCTCGATTGGCGCTCGTAGCCGTCCAGGTTGTAGGAGCCTTCGAAGGGGAACTGGTCGAGGGGGCGGTCGCCGAGGTTCTGCGCGAGCTGTCGGGACGCCTCGATCTGCGGCGCGTTCCGGCACGCGCGCTGGGCGACGATGTCGCCGGGAAACAACAGGCGGCAATCGCGCGCGGAGGGTTGCGGCAGCGTGGCGAGGATGCGATCGCGCTCGGCGGCGATCTCCGGCTGGACGTAGCCGAGCCGGTCGGCGGAGCCGAGGGAGTTGAGTGCGCCGAGGCTCTCGCCGACGGTGCCGAGCTGATCGCGGCGGCTCCCGTGGAACGAGAACGTCCACTCCATGTCCAGGTCGGGCGGTTGGAACACCGCGGTCATGCGCGCGGCCCAGACGTCGATGTTGTTGAGCTCCTTTTCCAGTCCGGGCAGGAGGTCGTCGGCGAAGCCGTTCCGGCAGGGAGTGGTGCCGCCGCCGAGGCCCATGTCGATCTCGGCCTGGGTCAGCCCGGCGCACCGGTTCGTCACGAGACCGTCGCGGCGCTTCAAGGAGAACGCGGTGCGCGCTGCGAGCACGTCGGCCACGATCGGCGCTTCGAGCGCGCCCTCGACGTCGATCGCGTTGAAGTTGCCGTAGTCGAAGCGCAAGGATCCGCCGACCTCGCCCGTCGGCTTGCGCGTGTACACCTTGATCGCGCCGGCCGAAGCGTTGCGCCCGGCGCCCGAGCCCTGCGGCCCCTTGAGGATCGTGACGCCTTCGACGTCGTAGAGCTGCTTGAGCTGGATCGCGGGCAGGTTCTTCGGGACGTCGTCTTCGTAGATCGCGACGGAACCCGATGCGTTCGAGTCGAAGGCGTTCAGTCCGACGCCGCGAATGAAGAACGTCGCCGCGGTCGAGCCCGCGGTTCGGATCTCGAGGTTCGGCGTGAACTTCGCCACGTCCGACATGTCGGCGGCGCCCATCGCTTCGAGATCCGAACTGTCGAAGGCCGTCACGGAAACGGTCGACGCCGTCAGCGCGTCCAGCACTCCGCTCGACGTGACGACCATCTCCTCGACACCGGCCCACGGATCGTCGTCATCCGGCGCGGACCCCTCTTGCGCAGTGGCAGAGAGGGCGAGAACGAGCGCGAACAGGGTCGTGGTGAATGCGACACGCGTCCGACTCGGACACGCGGGGGAGCGGTGCATGCGCCGATCGTTCAGCATTCGCACACCAGCGTCAACCGGTCGGCTCGGGTGATCGGGGGTCGTCGATGGGCATCGTTGGACAGCGTGCTACCACCCTTCGTCATGAGTCGGCAGGTCGTGCAGCGACGGGTGATCACACCGGGAACGATCCTCGCGTTCCTCACCCTGATCGTCATCGTCGCGCACATCGAACCCGCCCGTGCCGCGTCCAACGATCGCCACGGGTGGCAACCCGGCATCACGATCTTCACGGCCGGCCTCCCCGAGGAGCGCGCCGCGGAAGCGGTCACCACGTCCCAGGGATTCCAGGACGGCGAGAGCGTCGGGCTGCCGTGGAGCGTCGGTGGCGGGCTCGAGCTCGCTTCGCCGCCGTTGTTCGACACGCGTGTGTCGCCGCGCCTCGTCGCGCACGCCGAATTCGCCTACGTGATCGACAGCAGTGATCCCGTCACCACTGTCGGCGATCCGGGCGGTCAGCCCTTCGTGCCAGAGTTCTTCCGGGCGCCCGCCTCGATCGAGGGGCAGGGCGCCGCAATCCGTGCTCAGGCGAAGCCCTGGGTGGTGACCGGCGGAATCGGGTCACAGGTCGAGTTCGAGTTGTTCGACCGTCAGGTCTATCTCCGTCCGAGCGTCGAATGGATGTATCGCCGCGACACGATCCAGGGGATCCTCGGCGCGGGCGAGGGCGAGGTGCTCGACGGGAGCGGAAACTGCGCGCCCTGTCGGCTGCTCTTCGTCGATGCCGAGCGCGAGAAGGGGTATCACAGCCTCGGCGGGGGCCTCGACGCGGGGATCGACGCCGGGCGATCGGGTCCCTTCCTCGCACGCTTCTTCACCACCTTTCGCGTCTACCACGTGCTGGGGGATCGCAAGGCGGACCTCGTCGCGACCGGCACCTGGTTCGTCGAGGGGGGCGGGCCCTCCGTGCGGGTCCCCCAGACCAGCACCATCACCGGCCGCTACGAGCGGGAGTCCCTGCACTATCGGGTGGGCGCCGGCTTCCGCGTGCTGTGGTCGCCCGAGTAGGCGAGCGCCCTCTCGATTCGGCCGATTTCCCCTTTTCCGGGCGCCCCAGGCCTTGAATCCCCCTACGGCGCGCCCATATCCTCGCGGCCGCCGACCCGTCCGCGGGAACGGGGCCGGGTCCGGCGGCGTCGAAGCCGCAGGCACGTTGGCCGTGACGATCCGTGCCGGATCGGCGCAGGAATGAAGGAGGAGAGCGAGATGAGCGACGGGAGCGGAGCCCCGCCGGAAGCCCAGATCCAGGAGCACGTCCGCGTCTGCAACGACCTGGTCGCGGAGGTCGCGAAGGTCGTCGTCGGGCAGGAGACGATGATCTCCCGGCTGGTCGTCGGTCTCCTCACCGGTGGCCACGTCCTGCTCGAGGGCGTGCCCGGGCTCGCCAAGACGCTGACGGTGCGGAGCCTCGCCACCGCGATCGACACCGACTTCTCTCGGATTCAGTTCACCCCGGACATGCTGCCCGCCGACGTGATCGGGACCGAGATCTTCAACCCGCGCGAAGGGACCTACAGCGTCAAGCAGGGGCCGCTCTTCTCGAATCTCGTGCTCGCGGACGAGATCAACCGCGCGCCCGCGAAGGTGCAGGCAGCGTTGCTCGAGGCGATGCAGGAGCGGCAGGTCACGATCGGCGACACCACCTACTCCTTCGACGAGCCCTTCCTCGTGCTCGCGACCCAGAATCCGATCGAGCAGGAGGGGACGTATCCGCTGCCCGAGGCGCAGGTCGATCGCTTCATGCTGAAGGTCGTCGTCGGCTATCCCACCAAGGACGAAGAGAAGAAGATCGTCGACCGGATGGCCAGCGGGCAGCCCGAGCCCGTCGTGTCGAAGGTCGCGACCCCGACCCAGCTCCTCGCCGCGCGCAAGGTCGCGCAGCAGGTCTTCATCGACGAGAAGGTGAAGGAGTACGTCGTCGACCTCGTGCACGCGACGCGCGAGCCCGCCGTCGCCGGGATCAGCGATCTCGACGGCATGATCGAGACCGGCGCGTCCCCGCGCGCGTCGCTCTTCCTGACCCAGGCCGCGAAGGCCAACGCCTTTCTCCAGGGCCGGACCTACGCCACGCCCCACGACGTGAAGGAGCTCGCCCTCGACGTCCTTCGCCACCGCGTCGTCGTCACCTACGAGGCCGAAGCCCAGGGGCGCACGAGCGAGGACGTGATCGAGCGCATCCTCGCGGGCGTGCTCGTCCCCTGACCGGCCTCGCTTAGCAAGCGCGATGCTCACCAGCGAGATCCTCGGACGCGTTCGCGAGATCCAGGTTCGCACCGGTCGCCAGGTGGCCGACGTGCTGGCGGGGGAGTACGTCTCGGTCTTCAAGGGCCGCGGGATGGAGTTCGACGAGGTCCGCCCCTACGTCCCCGGCGACGACGTGCGCGCGATCGACTGGAACGTGACGGCGCGGACCGGCGAGCCCCACGTCAAGCGTTATGTCGAAGAGCGGCAGCTCACGCTGATGTTGATGGCGGACGTGTCCGCCTCCCAGGACTACGGCTCGCGCACCCGCAGCAAGCGCGAAGCGGCCGCGGAGCTCTGCGCGCTCCTGGCGTTCTCGGCGACCCGCAACGACGACAAGGTCGGCCTCGCGCTCTTCCACGGCGGGATCGAGGAATACATCCCCCCGCGCAAGGGACAGAAGCACGCGCTGCGCGTCGTGCGCGAAGTCCTGGCCCACGAGGACGCGACCGCCGCCGCGGCTACCCGCGAGGCAACCCTGCGTGAGCGCCTGCGCGCCGCCTGGGACCGCTTCGCGACCGGGCGAAGGCCCCGGCGCGCGCGCGAAGCGACGGACGTGGGCGCCGCACTCGAGTTCCTGATGCAGGTGACGAAGCGCCGGACGATCTGCTTCGTCGTGAGCGACTTCCTGGACGATGGCTTCGAGCAGGCCATGCTCACCGCCAACCGCCGCCACGACGTGATCGCGGTCCTCGTCACCGACCCGAACGAGCTCGAGGTGCCCGACGCCGGGCTCGTCGCGCTCGAGGACGCGGAGACCGGAGAGACCCGGGTCGTCGACACCGGCTCCGCGGCGTTCCGTCGCGAGGTCGACGCCGGCGCGCGCGAGCGCGTCCAGAGCCTCGCGTCGAAATTCGCGTCCCTGGGCATCGACTTCATCCACGTCGACGCCGCCGGCGACGTCGTCGATCCGCTCGTGCGCTTCTTCCGCATGCGCGAACGCCGGGGGCGGCGGTGATCTCGAAGCGACACCTCCTCGCGTTCGTCGCGAGCCTCGTGGCGCTCGCCCTCGCCCACGCCCCGGCCGCGACGGCACAGGACGAGGCCGAGGAAGAGGCGAGCGAGCAGGTCGTCCTGCGCGGTCCGGTGCGTGCGACCCTCTCCCTCGACCCGCCCGCCCCCGTGATCGGTGACGTGCTCGTCCTCTCCCTCGAAGTCGTGGCCGAGCCCGAGGTCGAGGTGTTGATGCCGGAATTCGGGGAGGCGCTCGGTCGATTCGAGATCGTCGACTTCGCCCCGAGCGAGCGCATCGACGACGAGGGCCGGACCGTCGCGAAGCAGGTCTATCGCCTGCAGCCGGCGCGCTCCGGCGCGCAGTCGATCCCGCCCCTGCGCGTCGAGTTCGTCGATCGGCGCGCGGGCCGCCCGGCCGCACCGGAGGGCGAGGACGCGTACGAGCTCCTGACCGAGCGCGTGCGCGTCGAGGTCGCACCGATCCTCGCGAAGGACGCGCCCCTCGAGCTTCGCCCGGCCCACGCGGATCTCGGTCCCCGGACCGGTCCCCTCGGCCCCGCCTGGGCGTGGGCACTGGCGGGGATCGTCGCGCTCGCTGTGGCGGCGCCCTTCGCCGTGCGCGCCTGGCTCGCGGCTCGCGCGCGCAGGCGCATGCGCAGCGCCTACGAGGTCGCACGCCAGGCCCTCGATGCGCTGCTCGCAGAAGGCCGCCCGGACGCGGCGGGCATGGACGCGTTCTATGTGGCGCTCTCGTTGATCGTTCGGACCTATCTCGAGGACCGCTTCCGTCTGCGCTCGCCGGAGCTCACGACCCAGGAGTTCCTGACCGAGATGGGCCGCTCTCCCGATCTCGCGCGGTCGCACCAGCAGCTGCTCCGGGACTTCCTCACCCAGGCGGACCTCGTGAAGTTCGCCGGACTGCGCCCGGACGAGGGCGCGGTCGCCGAGTCGATCGCGGCCGCGGAGCGCTTCCTCGAGGAGACCCGGAATCAGGTCCTCGGGAGCGCCCTGACGGACGGCGCGCCGGGAGGGGACGATGCCTGATCTCGTCGCGACCGGCTTCGAGTTCTCGGACCCGCTCTTCCTGCTGGGGCTGCTCGTCGTCCCCCTCGTCTTCCTGCGCGCGAACGCGCGACCCGCCGCGGTCACCTGGTCGAGCCTCACCCTCGTCACGACCCGCGGACGATCCCTCCGCGCGCGGCTCGTGTGGCTGCCCGCCGCGCTGCTCGCCGTCGCGACGACCTGCCTCGTGCTCGCGCTAGCGGGTCCGCGGACGGGCGACGCCGTGAGCGAGGTGAAGCGTGAGGGCATCGCGATCGTCATGGTCGTCGACCGCTCCGGCTCGATGGAAGCCCGGGACTTCGTCCGCTCCGACCGCAGCGTGAGTCGTCTCGACGTCGTGAAGCGCATCTTCCGCGAGTTCGTACTCGGCGACGGCGACGCGGGGGAGGGAAGGCCAGACGACCTGATCGGGCTCGTCGCGTTCGCACGTTATGCGGACGGATTGTCTCCGCTCACCCTCGATCACGGCAACCTCGTCGCGATCCTCGACCAGCTCGAGACGCCGACCGAGCGGGACGAGGACGGCACGGCGGTCGGCGAGGGGCTCGCGCTCGCGGTCGAGCGTCTTCGTCGGCAGGAGACGAAGTCCAAGATCGTGATCCTGCTCTCCGACGGCGTGAACAACATCGGCGACATCGAGCCGCTTCCCGCCGCGGACCTCGCCGCACGCTTCGGCGTTCGGGTCTACGTCGTGGGCGCCGGCTACACCGGGATGGCGCCCGTCCCGGTACGCATGCCCGGCGGACGGACGGTCCTCCAGCGCGTTCCGGTCGAGATCGACGAGGTCACCCTCCAGCAGATCGCGCAGAAGACGGGCGGACGTTATTTCCACGCGACGGACGAGGACGCGCTCGAGGAGGTGCTCGCCGAGATCGATCGGCTCGAGCGGAGCGAGGTCAGCGAAATCCGCTACCTCGAGTACGAGTATCACTTCGCGCCCTTCGTCGCGGCAGCGCTCGCCGCGACCGCGCTCTCGCTCCTGCTCTCGGGCAGCTGGCTCCGGAGGCTTCCGGCATGAGCGCGTGGGTGATCCATTGGGCGCGACCGGACCTCGTGTGGGTCCTCGGGGTGTGGGCCGCGGTCGCGATCGCTGCGGTCCTGCTCGAGCGCCGGGGCAGCGGGGCGCTCGATCGGCTCGTGGCGAGCGCGCTGCAGCCGGCCCTGGTCGCGCGTCCGGCCCGCTGGCGCCGGGTGACGCGACTGGCGTTGCTCGTCGTCGCGGGGGGCGCGATGGCCGCCGCGCTCCTGCAGCCGCAGATGGGCGAACGCTTCGTCGCGACGCCGCGGGTCGGGGCCGAGATCATGATCGCCCTCGACGTCTCGCGATCGATGCTCGCGGACGACGCGGCGCCGTCGCGCCTCGAGCGCGCGAAGGCGGAGGTGCGCGACCTGCTCGCGTATCTCCGTGACGACCACGTGGGCCTGATCGCGTTTGCGGGTCGCGCGAGCGTGCTCTCGCCGATGACGCCGGACAAGAGCTTCCTGCGCCTCGCGCTCGATGGCGCCGGACCGCACAGCGTGCCCCGGGGCGGCACGAAGCTCGCCGAATCGATCCGTCGCGCCGTCACGGGCTTCGGCGAGCCGGGGCCCTCCCAGCGCGCGCTGATCCTGATCACCGACGGCGAGGACCACGACTCCTTCGCGGTCGACGCCGCGCGAGCTGCCGCAGAGGCGGGCATCAAGATCATCGCGATCGGATTCGGGGACGAGGGCGGAAGCCCGATCTTCGTGCGGGATCCAGAGAGTGGCGCGCGGGAGCAGGTTCGCGACGGCGACGGTCGGCCGGTGATCAGCCGGCTGAACGGGGACCTCCTGCGAGAGCTCGCCCTCGCGACCGACGGCGCCTACGTGCCCGCCGGGACGGGGGTGCTCGACCTCGCGTCGATCTACGACGCGCACATCGCCGGACTCACCCGGGGCGAGATCGACGAACAGGGCCGCACCATTCGGGACGAGGCCTATCAACTCTTCGTGGCGATCGCGCTCGTCGCCCTGGTCGCGGCCGTCTTCCTGGTCGGGACGCGCTCGAACCCGCGCGCGGGCGCGCGGGACACCGCGAACCTGTTGCTCGCATGTCTCGGCACCGCGGCGATCGTCGCGGCTGCGTCCCTCGCGCCGAGTGGCGCTGCCTGGGCCGAGGCGAGCGAAGACGCGGACGCACTACCGCCGAGCGCGTCTGCCGATCCGACGCACGCGCCGCTCACGACGGACAGCACGGACACCACGGACGCGCCGGCAGCGTCGTCCGAGCGAGACGAGGACCCCCGCGCGCGCTTCAACCGCGGGAACGCCGCGCTCGCCGAGGGCGAGCCCATCGCGGCGGCGACGGCGTTCCGCGCCGCGCGACGGGATGCCCCGGACGATCCCGAGCTGCGTTATGCGGCGACCTACAATCTCGGGTTCGCTGCGATGGCGCGGGCGGACGCGGAGGAAACGCCGGAGGCGAGCCTCGCCGCGCTCCATGAGGCGGCGGACTGGTTCCGGGAGGCGGTCGCGCTTCGCGCGGACGACGAAGATCCGCGCCACAACCTCGAGGTGGCACTCCGGCGGGCGCTGATCCTGGCGGACGAGATCGCGCAGGCCGAGAAGGGCGATCTCGAGACGGTCCTCGACGGACTGATCGAACGACAGCGCGCGCACGCGGGGGGCGCCGCGCAGTTGCTCGGGGCGATGGCGAACCTCGACGGGCCGGCGGCGGAAGGTGCGATCGAACACCTGCGACCCGCCTTCGATGCTGCGGCCACGGACCAGCGGGTGCTCCGCGCGGAGGCCGACGAGCTGGCGGAACGCGTCGTGCGGGAGCGGGACGCGATCCTCCAGATGGCCGAGGACGCGCGCTCGCCCGAGGATTCCCTGCGCGCGGTCCAGCTCGAGGGCGTGCTCGTCTACGTCGACGCGGGGATCGAGCGCATGGGCGGCGCGCGTCGGCAGCTCCGCCTCGCGAGGCCGGAGCGCGCCTATCGTCGGGCGGCTGCAGCGCTCGGCGAGCTGAAGCGCGCGCGTGATCAGCTGCGCGATCCGGTGCAACAGATCGACGTGCTGATCGCGGAGACCGGCGAGCTCGTGCAGAAGACGGCGGTCCTGCTCGCGAGCTCCGCGCCTTCACCCGACGGCGACGATCGGCCGGAAGCCCCCGCCTTCCTCACGCCGACGTCCCTCGGAGAGGACGCGCGTCGTCTCGCCGACCGCGTGGGCGAGCTCGCGGGCCGGCTCGCGGCTGCGGCCGCAGATGCGGCCAACGCGGATCCCGCGGCGGATGCGCCGCCCCAACCGGGCGCACCGGACCCCGAGGTCCTCCGCCAGGCCCTCGCCGCCGCGGCGCCGCTCGTGGGAGAAGCGGCGAGCGCGCTCGAGGACGCGACGGCGTCGGTCGTCGCCGAAGCATTGCGCGACGCGCTGTCCTCCGAGGCGAGCGCCGGTCGCGCCCTCGCGGACGCGCAGGAGCACTTCTTCGATCTCGCGCGTCTCCTCGCCGTGACCCACGAGGACGAGGCGCAGATCGCGGAGATCGCGACGACCGACGAGGCGGCGATCGCAGCGGTGCGGGACGAGTACGCGCCGCTCGCGGCGGAGCTCCAGGCGAAGAACCTCGCCCGGGCGCGGCGACTCGAAGACCTGCTCGCGCGGGAGCGGGCGCAGGCGTTCGCGGCGGCGGCGCAGGCCGGGGCCGACGCCCCGACGCCGACCGAGGACGGCGCACCGACCCCCGCCGAGCTCGAGAAGCAGCGCTTCGACGCCGCCGACGCGCTCCTCGCGGCGGCGACCGGAGAGATGGAGGTCGCGCGGCTGGGATTCGAGGCGAACGCCCTCGACTGGGCCTCTTCCGGGGCGCACGCGGTGAACGCGCGCGATCACCTCGAGGCGCTGCGCTCGCTCTTCTATTCCCTCGTCGAGCACCTGCAGGCGTTGGCGCGCGATCAGGTCGATCTCTCCGACGAGACGAACGAGGTCGCCGCGCTCTCGACGTTGGACGACGCAACGGACGCCAGGGACGCCACGGACGCAACGCGTTCGCCGGAGAGCCAGGCGCGAGCGGAGGCCCTCGCCGAGCGGCAGGCCGAGCTCGAGCCGCGCGCGGGGGGGCTCGCGGATGTCCTCCTCGAGCAGTCTCAGGCGCCGCCGCCCGACGGTGTCGACGAGACCGAGGCGGAACAGGGTCGCGAGCGTTTGCGGCGCGCGGCGGAGCACGTCGCGGGCGCGCAGCTCGCGATGGGGAACGCGCGAGCGGGTCTCGCGGACGAAGCCGCCCCATTCGAAACGATCCAGGCTGAGCAGACCGTCGCGGTCGAGGAGCTCGCCGCGGCGATCGAGCTGCTCTCGCCGCCGCCTCCGCCGGAGGACCAGCCGCAGCAGGATCAGGAGCAGGACGAGTCGGAGTCGCCCGAGGGCGGCGAGGAAGAGAAGCCCGAGCAGGGAGGCGACGACGGCGCCGGAGCGAGCGACAATGCCGACGTGGCGCCCGAAGAAGGGCCGCAGGATCCTGGTCAGCTCTTGCAAGGCGTGCGGGATCGCGAGGCCGAGCGTCGGCGGGATCGGGAACGAGCGCGTCAGCAGCGGCGCGCGCAGCCGGTGGACAGGGACTGGTGAGTCGGGTGAGACGGGACGGAGTCGGGTCGGCGACGGCAGGGGCGATCTCGGTCGCATGGGCCGCATCGGCCGCGTCGGCCGTGATGTCGCTTTCGACCCTCGCGACCGCCGCCGTGCTCGCGCTGTCATGCGCCGCGACCGCCGCCGCGCAGGACGTCCAGGTCCAGTCGAGCGCAGGCCCGCACTACGTTGGCGACCCGATCACGATCCAGGTGGTCGCCTCGGGCTTCGAAGAGGAGCCGACGCCGACCGTCGAGACCCCGACCGTCGAGGCAGGGTCGCTCCGGTTCGCAGGTGTGTCGCCGAGCGTCTCGAGCTCGATCTCGATCGTGAACGGCAAGATGACCCGGTCCAAGGAGGTCCGCTTCGTCTACCAGTACGAGCTGCTCGCGACCCGGGCGGGGCGCGTGACGATTCCGGCCTTCGCCGTCTCGCAGGGCGGCACCGCGCGCGAGACGCGACCGCTCACCTTCGACGTCAAGCGCGTGCCGACCACCGGAATGATCTCGCTCTCTCTCGATCTGCCGAAGGGGCCGATCTTCGTCGGCCAGAAGGTGCCGGTCGGGGTCGAGCTGCAGATCGACCGCGAGGCGGAGCGCGATCTCTTGTCGCTGACGACCAGCGTGCCGCTCTTCGACGTCCCGAGCCTGCGCTTCGTCGATACGCCGCGGGACGCGGACAACACGCTCGAGATCCGCACGGCGAACGGGACCTTGCGACTGCCGGCGGACGCACGCGAGGAGCGGGTCGGCGGGCGCGTCGTGCTGGTGCTGCGAGCGGAGCGCACGATGATCGCGCAGTCCCCTGACGCCGTGCGCGCCGATCCGGCGCGTGCGGTGATCACCCGGGGTACGCGCTTCCGCCGCGACCTCTTCGGTCAGCGTCAAGCGACCAGCGTCGAACGGCTCATGTCCGAGGGCGACCAGGTCTCGCTCGAGGTCGTCGAGGTGCCCCGGGACGGCCGGCCCCCGAGCTTCGCCGGTGCCGTCGGCCAGGGCTTCACCCTCGAGGTGAGCGCCGATCGCAGCGTCGTCCAGCTCGGCGAGCCGATCGTGCTGCACTTCACCTTGCGCGGCGACGGCGACCTGTCGACTGCCGGGCTCCCGCCCTTCGACAGCGCCGGCTTCTTCGACGCGGATCAGTTCCGGCTTCCGGAAGAGCCCCCCGCCGGCCTGGTCGACGAGCGTGGCAAGCATTTCGAGGCGAGCCTGCGCGTGCTCGACGCGAACGTGCGCGAGGTCCCCGCGCTCGAGTATTCGTGGTTCGACGCGAAGTCGCGCCGCTTCGAGACGACGCGCACACGACCGATCGCGCTCTCGGTCGGTGCGGCGCAGATCATCGGCGCGGACGACGTCGATCGGAGCGCGCGCGATGCGCCGGTCGCCCGGAATGATCGCGACGTGCCGGAGCCCGAAGAATCGTCCGCGCCGTCCCGCGCGACGGAGCGGCGGGACTCCCTTGCGGCGAGCGGCGCAAACCTCGCGATCGAGACCGCGCCAGCGCGGGTCCTCGGAAGCGGCGCGCCGACGGCGGGGGCGGACGCCGTCTTGCCGGCGCTCTACGGCGTGTCCTTCGCGTTGCTCGGGTTCGCTGCCTTCGACGCAAGGCGTCGCGCGCGGGATCCCGGCGACGTTGCGCGCGCGGCGGCCATCGCGGACGCGCGTCGCGGGCTGCGATCCGCGCGGGAAGGCGGCGGGGCTGCGGATCTCGGGCGCGCGATTCGTGGGCTGCTCGCTGCGGTGCCCGAGGCGGCGAGCGGCGAGGTCGACGCGATCCTCGGCGAGTGCGACGCGCTCCGGTTCGCGCCGGGCGGCGATCGCGCAGCGCTCCCCGAGGCCCTCGCGGAGCGGGCCGAGCGCCTGCTTTCATCGCTCGAGAAGGCCGGGGAGGGCGGCGCATGACGCGCCTGCGGACCCTGCTCATGGCCGCCGCCGGACTCGTCTGCCTGGCGTCCTTCGAGGCCCACGCCCTCGACCGCGAGGCGCGACTCGCGGAGGCGGCCGACGCGTACGCCGCCGCCCTCTCGGAACCGGATCGATCGGCGCGGCTCGACGGATTCGCGCGCGCCCAGCGCGCGTTCGCGTCCCTCGTCGAGGACGGCGTCGCGACCGCGGCCCTCTACGCCGATCTCGGCAACGCCGCGCTCCAGGCGCAGGATCGAGGCAGCGCCGTCCTCGCCTATCACCGAGCGCTCCGTCTCGATCCCGACCATCGCGCTGCTCGTCAGAACCTCGAGCACGTGCGCAGCCGCTTGCCGGGCTGGGTGCCTCGACCCGAAGCGGCGAAGGGCTTCGAGGGGCTCTTCGACGATCGACTCCTCCCCCGCCCGGCCCGCGCGCGCGGCGCCGCGCTCGCGTTCCTGCTCGGGGCCCTCGGCCTCGTGCTGGCCATGCGCGATCGTCGCGGGGCATGGCGAGGCTTCTCGGCCTTCGCCTTCATCGTCTGGGGCGTGCTCTTCGCCTCCACGTTCGCGGAGGGGGCGCGTGACCGGCCTCTCGCCGTGATCGTCGCGGCGGAGACCCCGGCGCGCTCGGCGGACTCGGCACACTCTGCGCTCGCCCTCCCGGAGCCGCTCCCGAGCGGCGTCGAGGTCGACCTGCTCGAGGAACGGGAGAGCTGGGCGCGGGTGCGACTCTCGAACGGACGGGACGTATGGGTCCGCCGCTCGAGCGTGGCCCCGGTCGACGTGGACCCAGGCTGACCCGGCGATCGATTCACGCGCGCTGCAATCGCGACGAATCGATCGAACTCTGCGATCCTCGCCCCTTGATCCAAGGCAGGAGGGCAGCATGGACCCGATCCGGGTGGCGATTGCAGGCGTCGGGAACTGCGCCAGCGCGCTCGTCCAGGGCGTCGCGTGGTATGCGACGAAAGGGGCGGAGCGCAGCGAGGCGGAGCACGACGCTGGCCTGATGCGCTCGTGCATCGGCGGATTCCGCGCGACGGACCTGATGTTCGTTGCCGCCTTCGACGTCGATGCGCGCAAGGTGGGGCGTCCCCTCGAAGAGGCGATCTTCGCCGCGCCGAACTGCACCCGGGTGTTCCAGCCCGAGGTCCCGCCGACCGGGGTGGACGTCGCGATGGGGCCCAGCCTCGACGGCGTGGCCGAGCACATGGCAGAGCATCCCGAAGATCGCGCCTTCCGCGTCGCGGAGGACCCGCCGGTCGATCTCGCTCACGTCCTGCGCGCGGCGAGCGCCGAAGTGCTCGTCTGCTACCTGCCCGTGGGCTCCGAGCGCGCCGTGCGTTGCTATGCGGAGGCGTGTCTCGAAGCCGGTGTCGCCTTCGTGAACTGCGTGCCCGTCTTCATCGCGTCGGATCCCGAGTGGTCCGCACGCTTTCGCGACGCCGGACTCCCGATCGTCGGCGACGACATCAAGAGCCAGGTCGGGGCGACCATCGTCCACCGCCTGCTCACGCGGCTGCTCGCGGATCGCGGGGTCGAGCTCGATCGCACCTATCAACTGAACACGGGGGGCAACACCGACTTCCTGAACATGCTCGAACGCGATCGCCTCGCGTCGAAGAAGCACTCGAAGACCGAGGCGGTCCAGAGCCAGCTCGACGAGCGTCTCGCGACGGACGACATCCACATCGGCCCATCGGACTACGTGCCCTGGCAGGGCGACAACAAGGTCGCGTTCATTCGTGCAGAAGGGCGCGGCTTCGGGGACGCGCCGATAGAGATCGAGCTGCGTCTCTCGGTCCAGGACTCGCCCAACAGCGCAGGCGTCGTGATCGACGCGGTCCGCTGCGCAAAGCTGGGCCTCGATCGCGGCCTCGGCGGTCCGCTGGAGGCGTGTTGCGCGTGGTACATGAAGAGTCCGCCGATCCAGGTGCGTGACGACGAGGCGCGGCTCGCCCTCGACGCGTTCATCGAGGCGAAGCCCCTCGAGCGGGCGAAGGGCGATCCGGACTGATCGGTCGCGCGCCGCTTCGCGTCTGCTCCGCGCTGCTACGATCGCGCCGCGCTCCCCTCGACCCACGGAGATCCTCGTGAAAATCCTGATCTGCATCGGCAGCCTGCGCGCCGCCTCGTTCAGCAAGAAGCTCGCCCAGGCCGCCGAAGCGCTCGTGCCCGCTGGCACGTCGGTCGAGATCGTCGATGGTCGTGATCTTCCGCTCTACGACCAGGATCTCGACGGCGACGAGAAGCCGCAGGCGGTACAGACGCTCCACGATCAGGTGAGCGGTGCAGACGGTCTCGTCTTCATCACGCCGGAGTTCAACTACGGGATTCCCGGGTCGCTGAAGAACCTGATCGACTGGGCGTCGCGGCCGGCGTTCAACTCTCCTCTCAAGAACCGACCGTCCATGGTGATCACGGTCTCGCTCGCGCCGACCGGGGGCGCACGAGCGCATGTCCAGCTGTCCAGCGTCCTGTCGGGCACGCTCACGCCGGTCTTCACCGCGCCGAGCTTCGTCGTCGGCGGAGTGCACGAGAAGTTCGGCGAGGACGGCGAGCTGACCGACGCGCAGACGAAGGCGCGGCTCGAGCGGAGTCTCGAAGCGTTCGCGGCGTGGGCGAAGAAGAACCCCGCCTGACCCGGGCCTAACGCTTCGCGAGCTCGAACGCCTCGCGGAGCTCGGCGAGGCGCGCCTCGATCGGCTCCGTATGCACGTGGTGGGTGATCGTGTAGGGGCGATTCGCCGCGAGGTCGTCGAGCACGTTCCGCGCGGCGTGGTCCGCATCGACCATCTCGCCGCCGGCGCCCTTCGCGATCACCTCGATCGTCTCCGGCGTGTGGACCGGGTGTCCGTCGCTCGACGGCTTGGCGGCCGCGCTGCTCACGATATGCGTGGTGGCCATCGGACCGGGCAGAATCGCCGTCACGCCGATCCCCTCCTCGGCGAGCTCGAGGCGCAGCGATTCGGCGAAGCCGAGGAGCGCGTATTTGCTCGAGACGTAGGCGGACATGTGCGAGCAGGGATAGAGCGCGGAGGTAGAGGCGGTGATCAGGATGCGTGGATCCACCGCTCTTCGCAGTTGGGGCAGGAAGGTTCGCACGAGGGCGACCGTCCCGAACACGTTCACGCCGTAGATCCATTCCCAGTCGGCGCGCGTGAGATCTTCCGCTCGTCCGAACTGCTGGACGCCGACGTTCGCGCAGAGGATCTGGCAGGGGCCGAGGGTCTCCTCGACCTGGCCGGCCAGTGCCGAGATCGACGCCTCGTCACCCGCATCGAGGGGAACGGCGAGGGCAGAGCTGCCGCGCTCGCGGATCTCGGCGGCGATGGACTCTGCGTTGTCCGCCGCGATGTCTGCAAGGGCGACCTTCATGCCTGCGCCCGCCATGCGGCGGGCGAGGGCGGCGCCGAGACCCGATCCGGCCCCGGTGACGACGGCGACGTTTCCTTCGGTGTGCATGGACTCGACGGTAGCGCCCGCTCTCGTTCGCGGACCGGGGATCTCGTTCCGAGCGTCGACGCGCGCGCCTCCGTCTGCGACGCTCGCTCCGCGCCACGGAGGAACCCCCCCATGACCCGTCTCGGCTATCAGATCCCCAACTTCACTTATCCGAACACCCAGCCGTCGGAAATCTTCGACAAGGTCGTCGCTCAGGCGAAGGCCGCCGAGGCCGCGGGCTACGACCGGGTCTTCGTGATGGACCACTGGTATCAGCTGCCCGGAATCGGCGCGCCGGAAGAGCCGATGTTCGAGTGTTATTCGATGCTCTCCGCGTTGGCGCAACACACGGAGCGCGTTCGGTTGTCGGCCCTCGTGACGGGCAACACCTATCGGAACCCGGCGATGCTCGCGAAGACGGTCACGACCCTCGACCACGTGTCCCATGGGCGAGCCACCCTCGGGATCGGTGCCGGCTGGTTCGAGCTCGAGCACGAGGCGTTCGGCTTCCACTTCGGGACCCTGGGTGAGCGCTTCGAACGGCTCGAGGAGGCGCTGCAGATCATCGCGCCGATGCTGCGGGACGAGCGCGTCAGCCTCGACGGACAGCACTACAAGGTCGTCGACGTCGCCAACAGCCCGGCTCCGATCGGAAAGATCCCGATCATGATCGGGGGTCAGGGCGAGAAGAAGACCCTGCGCCTCGTCGCGCAATATGCGGACGAATCGAACCTGACCGGAACGATGGAAGACATCCCGCGCAAGCTGGAGGCCCTCGACAAGCATTGCGCCGCGCTCGGTCGCGACCGAAGCGAGATCAAGGTCACCAAGCTCACGATGTGCTGCATCGCTCCGACGATGGAGGACGCGCTCGCGGACCTCGACCGGGTCGCGGAGGTGAAGGGGCTCTCCGACAAGGCGAAGCAGTTCATCCAGACGAGCCTCGTCTTCGGGGATCCCGACACGGTGGGCGAGCAGCTCCAGGATGCCGTCGCGAAGGGACTCGATGGCCTGACCGTCGACCTTCCCGTGAACGGCGACGACGTCGAGCGGGTGGCGCTCCTCGGGGAGGTCGCCTCGAAGGCCCTCGGCTGAGCGGCCCAGGCTGAGCGGTCAGGGAGTTCGCGCATGACCCTCGAACAGCTCGCGAGTCTCGGAGAGTTCGTTGGTGGCTTCGCGGTGATCGCGTCGCTGCTCTATCTCGGCCTGCAGATTCGTCAGGGCAATCGCCAGGTCGAGCAGAACACGAAGTCCCTCGAGGCCTCGACCCACCAGGCGATCATCAGCGAGCTGAACGCCTTCCGGTCGCTGCTCGTCCAGAGCGAGGATCTCGGCCGGATCTACCTCGACGGACTCGAAGACCCCGCGCGCCTCTCGCCCCAGGAACAGTTCCGCTTCCGCGGCCTCATGCAGACCCTCTACTCGAACCTGGAGCTCCAGTGGAAGAGCCGCGACTCGGGCCTCTTCTCCCTCGACTCCCTCGATCGCACCGTCGTCGGGATCGCGCTCGCGCCCGGCGCGCAGGCGTGGTGGAGCCAGGCTCGCTACCTCTACGACAGTGATTTCCAGCGATACGTCGACGAGGCCGTCGCGGCCGCGTCGGATCGGGGCCTCATGACCAGCCCCGTGCGCGAACTCTGAGAAAAGGAACCCCCATGATCACGATCACCGCCATCATCCAATCGAGCACCGCAGACATCGCCGCCCTCCAGGACGTCATCGCCGAGATGGAGACCGCGAGCCAGGCCGAGGACGGCTGCCTCGACTACACGTTCTGTCAGGAGCTGAGCAACCCCGACGTGCTCCGCATCAACGAACGCTGGGAGTCGATGGACGCGCTCACGGCCCACTTCGCGACGCCCCACATGGCGAAGTTCAACGCGGCGATCGGCGAGCATCCGCCCAAGTCGATGGACCTGTCGATCCACGAGCTCGGCAAGCCCCTCGAGCTGCCGCGTTAGCACGTTGGCCGGCCTCGCATACGGAGACGGCGACGCGACGCATCAGGCGCTCGGCGGCGTCGAGGCAATTCGGCGTCTCGTCGAGGCGTTCTACGACGAGATGGACACGCTGCCGGAGGCCCGGCGGATCCGTGAGCTGCATCCGTCGGATCTCGAAGTCTCGATCGACAAGCTCGCGCGCTTCCTGTCGGGCTGGACGGGCGGACCGAAGCTCTACTCGGAGAAGTACGGGCCGATCAAGATTCCGATCTTCCATCAGCATCTGCCGGTCGGAGAGGAAGAGCGCGACGCGTGGCTGCTCTGCATGGAGCGCGCGCTCGACCGGATGGAGTACCCCGGCGACCTGAAGGCGTACATGCTGCGCGAGCTCTTCGTTCCGGCGGACCGGATCCGGCAACGAGTCGCCCAGCGTCGCGCCGAGCGCGGGAGCGTCGACGCCTCTGGCCTCACGCCGAGCGAGACAGGAGAAGGACGATGAAGCTACACATGTTCCCATTCGCGCCGAACGCCGCGAAGGTCCGCCTGTATCTGGCGGAGAAGGAAGAGCTCGGCTGCGCGATCCCCCTCGACGAGGTGGTCGTGAACCTGATCGAGGGCGAACAGAAGAGCGAGGCCTACCTGAAGTTGAACCCGCTCGGGACCGTGCCGACCCTCGAGCTCGATGACGGTCGCGCGATCCACGAGTCGCTCGCGATCATCGACTACTTCGAGGCCTGCCATCCTCGGCCGTCGATGTGGGGCGACGATCCCGCCGAGGCGGCCTACGCCCGCCAGATCGAACGGATCGCCGACATCGGAGGCTTGATCGCGATCGCGCGCGAGATCCACGCGACGAACTCGCCGATCGACCTCCCGCCGAACCCGCCGGTCGCGGAATATCACCGCCAGCGTTGGGTGTCCGCGATCGGCTACCTCGAGGACGCGATGTCGGACGGGCGCGCATTCCTCGCCGGCGATCGCCCGACGGTCGGCGACTGCACCCTCCAGGCGGCCCTGCAGTTCGCGCGTTTCCGCGAGCTCGACGTCCTCGCGCGCTCGCCGCGGCTGCGTGCGTGGTGCGACCGCTTTCGCGAGCGACCGGCCGCCAAGAAGACGATTCTCGTCTAGTCCAGCGCCGCGAGCGCCACCTTCGCGACGTCCGCATCTCGTTCCTGGTCCGCCCCGGACACGCCGATCCCGCCGAGCAGCAGCTCTCCCTCGAAGATCGGGTAGCCGCCGTCCGCGGCGATGTAGCCCTCGACCTTGTCGATGATCTTCAGCTCGTCGGCGGGGATCGAATCGACGTACTGCTTCCAGGCGAGGGTCGACATTCCCGTATGCACGGCGGTGAAGGCCTTTTGGCGCGCGGTCGTCGCGGCGAGTCGCGGCGCGCCCTCGCAACTCACGAAGCCGACCTCTTCCCCGGACGAGTCGTAGACCGCGACGTGAACACGGATCTCGAGCTCGCCGGCGCGGTCGAGGGCCGCGTTCAACAGGCCGCGAATCGCGTCGGTCGAGAGCGTGGCGCGCGGGGCACTCTTCTTCACCGGTTCTCCTCGTGTCGGTCGTGGATCGGCGTCAACCGTACCGGATCGGGAGCCGCTCGAGGGTACGGAGCGCGAGGCCCGGGACGATCCGGAGCGGCTCGTCGGTCGCCAACTCGAAGCGTTCGAATCGATCGAGGAGTCCGCTGAACGCCGTCTGGAGCTCGAGCCGCGCGAGCGGCGCACCGACGCAGTGATGCTCGCCCTGGCTGAAGGCCATGTGGGCGCCCGCGTTCGGCCGGTCGAGATCGAGCACGTCGGGATCCGGGAAGACCGCCGGGTCGCGGTTCGCCGCGGCGAAGCGGACGTGCACCATCGACCCCTTCGGAATCTTCGTGCCCGCCACGACCCCGTCCTCGACCGCATAACGGAAGAAGCCCTGGCTCGGCGACTCGAGGCGCAGCACCTCCTCGACGAAGTTCCGCATCTTCGAGGGCTCCGCGCGGAGCCTTCCCTCGACCTCGGGGTGCTCGATCAGGAGCTTCAGCCCGGAGGCCAGCGCGCTCGTCGCGGTCTCGTGCCCGCCGACGATCAAGTGCTCCGCGATCCCCATCCGCTCGGCCATCGGGAGCGGCGTCCCGTCCGGGAAGGCCGACGTCGCGAGGGTCGTCAAGACGTCGTCCGTGGGTTCCCGTGTCTTTCTCTCCATCCACCCGGCGAGGTATTGCTGGAGCTCGACCCCGAGCCGCGCCACCTCGAGCTCGCGCTCGAGGTCGATCGCGCTCGACAAGGGCTCGACCCAGGCGTCGCTCCAGTGCTTGATGCGCTGCGCGTCCTCCGCCGGGAGACCGAGCAGGTGGGTGACGACGCGGATCGGGAGCCACGCGGTGAAGGCTCCGATGAACTCGCACTCGTCGTGCTCGGCCATCACGTCGAGCAGCGCTGCGCACTCGCGCTCGACGAAGGGCGCTAGGGCGCGGACGCGGCCCGCGGTGAACGCGTCGCTTACGAGCGCACGGTAGTCGCGGTGAATCGGCGGGTCCGTCTGCAGGCGCGTGTCCCGCGGCCAGCCATCGGCTTCGAGGACCGCGCGGGCCTCCTCGTGCTGGAACATCGAGAAGCCCGCCGTGCCGAGCAGGTCGTTCGACCAGATCTCCGGGTGACGGATCACGTGCTGCACGTCGGCATAGCGCGTGACCAGCCAGGCTTCGGCGTCCGGCATCCAGTAGACCGGCGCCTGCTCGTGGAGCGCGTGGTAGTAGGCGTAGGGATCCGCCTGAATCGCGGGGTCCATCAAGCTGTGGTCTTCGACTCTCATCGGTCTTCCGCTCGTCGCACGGGAAGGCGCTCGAGGGCCCGCACCGTCGGGTTCCGGCGCTGCCAGGTCGCTTCTTCGACCCGTTCGAGAGCGGGGAAGTCCGCGGCGAAGAGCGCCTCGAGGGCCAGACGCCCTTCGAGTCGGGCAAACGGCGCACCGAGACAATGATGCCGCCCGCCGCCGAACGCGAGGACGCCGGTCAGGTCGCGATCGGGATCGAAGACGTCCGGATCGGGGAAGCGGTCGGGGTCCCGGTTGGCGGCGGCCAGTCCGAGCAGCACCTGCGCGTCCTTCGGGATCGTCCGATTCGCGACCGTGGCGTCTTCCAAGGCGCGTCGGGAGCAGGATATGGCCGGGGCTTCGAAGCGAAGCGTTTCTTCCGCGGCCTTCGCCGCGAACCCGTCCTCGGTCGCGACGCGCGCGGCGAGCGTCGGGCGATCGAGGAGGCAGTGGATGGCATTCGCGATGAGTCCCGCCGTCGTGTCGATCCCTGCGGTCAGCAGGAGGACGGCGTTCGCGACGACTTCTTCCGCTCCCAGACATTCGCCGGTTTCGTCGGGTCGTGAGAGTGCGGCGAGGAGACCGTCTTCCGGCGTGGCGCCGAGCGCCGATTCGAAGCCCTCGGCGAGTCCGGAGATCATCGCGAGGCTCGCCCCCGGCGTGTCCGGCAGCTCGCGTACGTGCGCCTCGAGCGCGCGCCATGACTCGCGATCGAAGCCGAAGAGTCGCCGCATCACCTCGGACGGGATCGCGAACGCGAACCGCTCGACCAGATCGATCGGTCCCGAATCCAGGCCCGCGCGGACGTCCTTCGCGCACTCGGACACGACCTCGAGGATCATCGGCGCGATCGCGTCGACTGCCCGCGGCGTGAACGATCGCCGAACGAGGGCGCGCGCGCGATCGTGCGGCGGGCCGTCGTGGGACATCAACCAGGTCGACATCACGTCCGCGGCGCGGCCTGCGTCGGCGCCGAACGACGCCGCGACGCCGCTTCCCGCGCCGAACCGGGGGTCCTTCAGGATCGCGTCCGCGGCGGCCCACGATGTCGCCACCCACACGCCGTCGTCGGCCGGGGCGAGCGCATCACGCTCGCGAAGCTGCCGCCAGTCGTCGTAGGGATCGTCGAGCGCCGCGATCTCGTAGACGCTCCAGGCCGGCGCGGAAGCGCTCGGCGGATCGGTCGCAGCTTCGGTCTCGGCCGGCATGTTTCGCCCAGGCCTCCGGTCTCTCGTCGCTCGGCGCGTGGGGACCCGCCGATCTTCGCATCGTCCGCGATCGCACTGCAAGGGGCAGCCTCACCGCCCCGTGGTCAGGAAAGTGCATTAGCATCCACCACCAGGGAGGCGCTCACGCATGCTCGCAGTTGCTTTCGAAGACGGAAAGGTCGTGCTTCGCGACGTCCCGGCGCCCGACGGCGACGGTGTGCGCGTGAAGGTGCGTGCCTGCGGGATCTGTGGCTCCGACGTGACGATCCTCGACAGCGGCTTCCCGATCAGCGGCACGCCCGGACACGAGATCGCAGGGGAGCTCGACGACGGAACGCCGGTCGCGATCGAACCCGTCGCCGCGTGCGGGGACTGCGACTTCTGCGACCGCGGCGACACCCAGGTCTGCAAGCGCGGCAACGAGATGATCTTCGGCGTCGGCCGCGACGGCGGCATGGCGGAGGAGCTGATCGTTCCGGAACGCTGTCTCGTGCCGCTGCCCCGGGGTGTCGACGCGACGACGGGCTTTCTGGTCGAGCCGCTCGCGGTCGCGGTCCACGGCGTGCGGCGTGCGCGAATCGATGGTTCGCAGCGAGTGCTCGTCGTCGGCGGTGGAACGATCGGGCTCTGCGCCGCGGTCGCCGCGCGCGGCACCGACGCGGAGGTCGACCTGATCGCGCGGCATCCCGCCCAGATCGCGGCGGCGACGCAGATCGGCGCGAACGTGACCCCGAAGCCGGGCGGCGGGGACTACGACGTCGTGCTCGACTGCGCGGGCACGCCCGGCGCGATCGAGACGTCCTGCGACGCCCTCGCACCCAAGGGCACACTCCTGATGCTGGCCTCCTCCTGGGGCACGTTCGAGTTCCCCGGGCTCGTCGTCGCGGCCAAGGAGCTCGATATCGTGGTCTCCACCATGTACGGTCGCGCCGGCACGATGCGCGACGTCGACGCGGCGGCGCGACTGCTCGGCAGCGACGACGCCATCGCCGACGCGCTGATCAGCGACCGCTTTCCGCTCGACAAGGCGCCGGAGGCGTTCGAGCGGAGTCGGGATCGGAAGGGTGGGGCGATCAAGGTCGTGCTCGAGCCCTAGGCGGCGCTTCGCCTAGCTTCGCGCCTCGACGCCGTTGGTCATTCGGTGATCCCGAAGCGGTCCAGGCCGAAGCCGCGGATCGCGTTTCCTCTCATCAATGCGTAGATCTCGGACGCGTCGAGTCCGGCGTTCGCGCAGATCTTCGTCGCGACCTCTTTCGTGTGCGGAAATGTCGAGTCCGCGTGTGGGAAGTCCGTCTCGAAGGTGATCAGCTCCATGCCGATGCGATCGCGATTGGCGAGTCCCGTCTCGTCGTCGAAGATGCAGCCGAGCACGCGGTCTTTCAGATAGGAGGTCGGCGGCTCCGGGAGCCCGGATCCGAAGGAGTTGTCGACGCGCTCTTCCCAGAGCTTGTCCATCCGCTCCATCACGTAGGGCATCCAGCCGACCTGTCCCTCGGAGTAGGCGATCGTGAGCTCGGGGAACCTCGCGAGAGTGCCGGAGAAGACGTAGTCGATCAGGGAGCCCATCGCGTTCTGGAACGTGAGGGTCGAGCTGACGATGAAGGGCGCGTCGGGGGTGGTCTGCGGCATCTTCGACGACGAGCCGATGTGCATGCAGACGACGGTTCGGGTCTCCTCGCACGCGCGAAAGAGCGGACCCCAGTATCCGGTGTGGATCGACGGCAGGCCGAGGGGATGCGGGTTCTCCGAGAACGCGACCGCGAAGCTGCCCTTCGCGGCGCAGCGATGGATCTCCGCCGCGGCGAGCTCGACGTCCCAGAGCGGCACGATCGTGAGCGGGATCAGCCGGCCCCGTCCGTCACCGGCGCACCAGTCATCGATCATCCAGTCGTTGTAGGCCTCGACGCAGAGCTTCGCGAGCACCTTGTCGTCGCGTTCCATGAACGTCTGCCCGCAGAAGCGCGGCAGGGTGTTAGGGAAGCAGATCGACGCGTCGACGTGGTTGAGATCCATGTCGGCGAGGCGCTCCTTCTGCTTCCAGCACCCGGGGCGGATCTCGTCGAAGGTAGTCGTCGCGAACGCGAGGTCGCCCATCCCGACCGCGGCCGAGAGGCGCGAGAAGGGAGACACGAGGTCGTCGTAGTACCAGATGTCCGCCCACTCGCCGTCGTCGGTCGTCTCCCAGGTCATCCCGACCGGTCCACCCATTCGGCCGCGTTCGCGCACGATCCGTGGCCCGCGATCGAGGTAGCGCGAGGGCAGCCGCGCCGACCAGAGATCGGGAGGCTCGACCACGTGGTCGTCGACGGAGATGATCTTCGGAATCGTCATCGCAGGCACTCGCCCTCGTGTCCCGACAAGCCTATTGCTCCGACGCGCGTCGCGCCTGCTCGAGCAGGAACGCCTGGACCGCGCGGACCTCCTCGGGCGACAGGAAATCGTCGAAGCGCGGCATGCCAGCCGGCTCGAGCAGACCTTCGAGGAGGATGCGAGGGAAGAGGGCGTGGGTCGCCTCGCTCAGGTATCGCAGGTCGGGCACGCCGGAGCCGCCGCCGACGCCCCCCGGACCGTGGCACGCACCGCAATGTTCCTGATAGCGGATCGCGCCGAGCCGGCGCTCCGCGGGCGTCGAGTCGAGCCGATAGGTGGGCGCTGGCACCGGGCCGAGCGGCGGTCGACCGGGCGGGACCTCGGCGTCGCCCCCGAGCTTCCACGCGAGGACGCGACCACCGCCGCGCACCTTCGCCAGCAGTGCGGCCTCGCCACCGGACATCGCGAACGAGGCTCCCCAGCCGGCGGCGACGGCGACGTACTGATCCCCGTCCACGCGATAGGTGATCGGGCCGGCCATCACCCCGGTGCCGACCGGAGACTGCCAGAGCTTCTCGCCCGTCGAGGCTCGATAGGCGACGAAGCGGCCGTCGGCGCTGCCTTCGAAGAGCAGGTCCTCGCCGGTCGAGAGGGTGCCGCCGTTGAACGCGGTGATGTGCGGAACCCGCCAGGCTTCCTTCTGGGCGACCGGATCCCACGCGAGCAGGAACGCCTCCCAGCGCTCGGAGTCGTCACTCGATCCGAAGTTTTCGTAGACCGCCATGTCGATCCCGGTGTTCCACGTGCCCGGGCGGTAGTCCCAATCCGGATTCATCTTGAAGATGGAGCCCATGTTGCGGACGGGGAAGTAGACGAGACCGGTCTTCGGATGGAAGCTCATCGGTGGCCAGCTGTGGGCGCCGTATGGACTCGGGCGGACGAACTTCGCGACCTCCCGGTAGTCGGTGTCGGTCTCGACCGGGCGTCCGTTCTCATCGACGTGGGAGGCCCAGGTCGCTTCGGTGAATTTCTCGGCGGAGATGAACTCACCGGTCTCCCGGTCGATCACGAAGAAGAAGCCGTTCTTCGGCGCCTGCATCAGGACCTTGCGGAGCCGTCCTTCGATTTCCAGCTCCGCGAGCAGGATGTGCTGGGTCGCGGTGTAGTCCCAGCTGTCCCCGGGTGTCGTCTGGTAGTGCCAGACCAGCTCACCGGTCTGCGGTCGGAGCGCCAGAATCGAAGAGAGATAGAGATTGTCGCCGCCGCCCGGGCTGCGCAGCCAGCGGACGTGGGGCGTGCCGTTCCCGGTGCCCACGTAGAGGAGACCGAGCTCCGGGTCGTAGGCGAGGGCGTCCCAGACGGTGCCGCCGCCGCCGGCCTTCCACCATTCCCCGGTCCAGGTCTCGGCCGCGCGGGCCATCGCCTCGGACTCGAATCCGTCGGCGGGGTTGCCGGGGACGGTGTAGGTCCGCCACGCGAGAGCGCCGGAGTCGGCGTGATAGGCGGAGACGTAGCCGCGCGCGCCGAGGTCGGCGCCGGCGTTGCCGATCACGACGAGTCCTTCGACGACGCGGGGTGCACCGGTGATGGAGTAGGGCCAGTCGGGCTCGCGGGTGTCGACGTCCCAACGCACGGCTCCGGTGGTCGCGTCGAGGGCGATCAGCCGACCGTCGAGGCTGCCTAGGAAGACGGACCCGTCGTGGTAGGCGACCCCACGATTCACGACGCCGCAGCAGATGTCCCGCGCCATTCCGCGCGGCACCTCGGGATCGAAGCTCCAGAGCTTCTCGCCGGTGCGTGCGTCGAGGGCGTGGACGAGGCTCCAGGGCGCGCTGACGAACATCCGGCCGTCGACGACGAGGGGGGTCGACTCGACCCCGCGATCGCTCATCAGGTCGAAGCTCCAGGCCAGCCCGAGCTCGTCGACGTTCTGCGTCGTGATCTGGTCCAGCGGGCTGTAGCGCTGTTCGGCGGCGGTTCCGCCGTGGCTCGCCCACTCGACGTCGGGAGTGGGCGGGGGTGTGTCGGTCGCGACGCGGGCGGGGTCGCAGGCGACGAGGAGGAGGGCGGGCGCGAGCAGGCAGACGAATCGCATGGCTTCCGATGATGGAGCAGCGATCGCGGTTCGCTCGTCCTCTGCCGTGGCGCCAGAGCCTTCAGCGCGAAACGCGCCCGAAGAGGGCGCGTCGGGAGGTGCGCAGCGCCGACAGGTCAATCGTCGAACTCGACGCCTTCGACCGGCGTGAAGGGCAGGTCGAAGAGCTCCGCGGACGCCTGGGTCATCGCGTTGACCACACCGATGCGTGGCACTGGCCACAGGCCCTTCGCCATGCCCTGGTTGGCCTCGCCGGGGATCCAGTTGGGACCCTTGCCGAGATGGTCGAGGGCGCCGCGCGCGACTTCGGCCGGGTCCATCGCGTCGGCAAAGGCCTCCGGCTTCTGGTCCAGCATCGTCTCGGTCTTCGTCGCGCCCGCGAGGACGCCGAGGACGTCGACGTCGTGGGGCGCGAGCTCGACCCAGAGCCCCTCGGCCAGGATCGTGTCGAAGGCCTTCGTCGCCGAGTAGGTCGCCTGGTTGCCCCCGCCGGCGAGGCACGCGAGCGAAGACATGAAGATCATCCCGCCGCGCCCGCGCTCCCGGAGTCGTGCACCGAAGTGGTGGCCGAGGGAGACCGGCGCGCGACAGCTCAGCGCGACCAGGAAGAGGGCGTCGTCGATCGACTGGTCGAGGAATTTTCCGGCCGCGGGGTTCGAGCCGGCGTTGTGGATGAAGAGCCCGACGTCGAGGTCGGCGGTCGCCGAGGCGACACTCTCGGAGACATCGTCACCCGTGAGGTCCGCCTGGATCGTGCGGGTCGCGACGCCGTACTCGTTCGCGATCGACTTGGCGAGCGCCTCGAGCGGATCGGCCCGGCGCGCGATCAGTGCGACGTCGAGACCGCGCGCGGCGAGCTCGCGAGCGAAGGCGCCGCCGATTCCGTCGGAGCCCCCGGCGATCACTGCCCAGGGCCCGAATCGTTCCCGGAACGCGTTCCCTTCGTGTCGACCCGCCATGTCGTCCGTCCTCCGTCCTTGCAGACGGAGAGGCTAACCCCGAGAGGCGCGCAGCGCAGCGATTCGATCGTCGAGGGGCGGGTGGGTCGAGAACAGCTTCGCGAAGCCGCCGCCGCCGATCCCGAACGCGGCCATGCCGTCCGGTAGCTCCGCCGTTCCGCCCTTCAAGCGTTCGAGGGCGCCGATCATGTTCTCGGCGCCGGCGTACTGCGCGCCGCCCGCGTCCGCGCGGAACTCCCGCTGGCGACTGAACCAGCAGACGACGATCTGCGCGAGGATGCCGAGCAGGAGCTGGAAGACGATCGAGGTGATCCAGTAGCCGGGGCCGTGTCCGCGCTCCGTCTTGAAGACGAGCCGGTCGACGAGGTGTCCTGCGATCCGGGAGAAGAAGACGACGAAGGTGTTCACGACGCCCTGGATCAGGGTGAGCGTGACCATGTCGCCGTTCGCGATGTGCGCGATCTCGTGACCGAGGACCGCGTCGACCTCGTTCCGGTCCATGCCGTGGAGGAGTCCCGTCGAGACCGCGACCAGCGCGCTGTCGCGCCGCATCCCGGTCGCGAACGCGTTCGGCTCGTTCGCGGGGAACACGCAGACCTCGGGCATACCGATCCCGGCGCTCTCCGCGTGCGCGCGGACGCGGCTGACGATCCACTGCGCTTCGGGGTCGCGGCTGTCTTCGATGTTCTGGCAGCCCGTCGACCGCTTGGCGACGAACTTGGACATCGCGAGGGAGATGAACGAGCCCGCGAAGCCGATCACCGCCGAGTACACGAGCAGACTCTGGAGGTCGAGATCGACACCCTGTTCGTCGAGCACGTTCCCGATTCCGAAGACCGAGAAGATCACCGAGATCACGAGAATCACGGCCAGGTTCGTGAGGAGGAAGAGCATGATGCGCTTCATTTCGAGAGGTCCTTTTTCGAGGATTCCGGGGCGCGAGGAAGTCTAGGAATCGCCTGGCCCGGATTCCAGCGAATCGCCTTCTTCTAAGCGCGGATCGAGCGGAAGCAAGCGGAGATTCCGGAATCGGACGGTGTCGCCGTGATCCTGCAGTACGAGGTGTCCACGGGAGCCGGTGCAATAGCCCTCGCGGTCCGCGAACTTGCTGCCCTCGATTGCGCGTCGCCAGGCGGGGGAGTCGATTTGGACGTCGACCACCCGGGTTCCGTTCAGATAGTGCGAAAGCCGTCCCTTCTCGAGATGGATGCGACCGTGGTTCCAGGCGTCGGTCCCGAGGAATGTTGCGTCCTGCGCGGCGATCATGTCGTAGAGCCCGGCCAGGCGGCGCGTGCCGGGTCGGCCGCGATCCGCGTCGGGATGCCTGGCGTCGTCGAGGATCTGGAACTCGCAGCCGAGTCCGTGGACGTAGCCCATCTGGTGCTGGGCCTCGGCGCGGTACTTGATGCCGCTATTCGCGCCCGGCGACATCCGGAATTCGAAGTCGAAGACGAAGTCCCCGAAGCGTTCGCGACTGAACAGGTCGCCGCCCGCGCGGAACTCGAGGACGCCCGCTTCCCGAATCACGAGGGCATCGTCTTCGATAGACCATCCGTCTTCGGGAAAGGCTGCGCCCTCGGCCGCGCGCCAGGCGTCGGTCGTGCGTCCGTCGAAGAGCAGGCGCCAGCCCGCGGCACGTTCGGCGTCCGTCAACGTGTTGGGCGTCGCGGGTCGGGGGACGGCGATCGTGGCGGGTCGGTCGTCGGCAGCGGCGGTGAGCGTGATGCCCACGATCGCAGCGAGCGCGGCGAGAGAGAGGGACCTCACGCCTTTCCGAGGCGCCGGAGCGCCGAGCGCGCGGCCCAGTAGCCGCCGAGACCATGAACGCCGCCGCCGGGCGGGGTCGCGGCGGAGCAGATGAAGAGGCGAGGGTTCGGCGTCGAATACGGGTCGAGCCTCGTGACCGGACTGTTGAAGAGTTGGAGCGCGTCGGCGACGCCCCCGGTGATCGCGCCGCCCTTGTAGTTCGAGTTGTACGACTCGAAATCGGCGGTATTCATCGCCGCCTTCGCGAGGATGCGATCCCGGAAGCCCGGCGCGAAGCGCTCGATCTGGGATTCGATCGCGTCGGTGCGGTCCTCGGTCGAGCCGTGCGGCACGTGACAGTAGGCGTAGCCGGTGTGCTGGCCTTCGGGGGCGCGGGTGTCGTCGAACTGGCTCTGCTGACACACGATGAGGAAGGGGCGATCGGAGTGACGCCCGTGGTACATCGCGTGCTCGGACGCGCAGATCTCGTCGAGGCTGCCGCCGACGTGAACGGTCGACGCTTCGAGACAGCGCGGGTCCTTCCACGGGATCGGTCCGTCGAGAGCCCAGTCGAGCTTGAACACGCCGGGGCCGTAGCGGTAGCGACCGAGCCGGCGGCGATACCCGCCCGGCAGCGCGTCCCCGCCGATCGACGAGAGCTGCGCAGGCGACGTGTCGAAGATGACCACCGGAGAGGGCGGCAGCTCGTCGAGACGCTCCACGCGGTGGCCGGTCCCGATCGTGCCGCCGAGGCTTTCGAAGTACGAAGCGAGTGCGCGACCGATCGCCTGCGAACCCCCGCGTGCGACTGGCCAGTTTTCGACGTGGGCGGTCAACGCGAAGAGCGTGCCGAGGGCCGCGGTCAGCGGCTGCGAGAGGGGCAGCACCGAGTGCCCCGCGCACCCCGCGAGCAGCGCGCGCGCCGGCTCGTCGCGAAACAGGATCCGGGCGAGCCGATTGGCCGAGAAGATCGCGCGCAGTCCGAAGCGCGCCATCTGGATCGGATGCTTCGGGATTCGCAGGGGCGCCATCGCGTCGGCGAGCAGCCCGTGCGCGTCGCGCATGAGCGGTTCGATCAGGCGCAAGTAGTTGCGCCGGTCGCGCCCGAGCTCGTCGGCGGTCCGGTCGAGGGAGCGGTAGATCATGACGGCGTCGCGATCGTCGAGGGGATGCGCGACCGAGGCCGGCGGGATCACCCACTCGAGGCCGTGCTCGTCGAGGGGAAGCTGTCGGTAGTAGGGGGAGAGGATGCCCATCGGATGCACGGCGGAGCAGACGTCGTGCAGAAAGCCGGGGAGGGTGAGCTCGGCGCTGCGCGTGCCGCCGCCGATCTCGTCGTTCGCCTCCAGCACGTGCACGCTCGCGCCCCCGCGCGCGAGCTCGATCGCAGCGGCGAGGCCGTTCGGACCGGAGCCGATCACGATCGCGTCGGGCGTGGACGCGGAGGGAGTCGAGGTAGAGGGGGCGGACGACATGGCGACCGAGACCGTAAGCCTTCGCCTCGCGGCCAGCCACCGATCCGCTGCAGTAGAATGGTGCACCCGCACCCGAAGGAGAATCGCCATGCCGGCTGGCGGGACTACTTCGATCGCAAGCAGGCGGGGCTCGACTGATCCGCCCCGTCGCCGCGACAGTGCTCGACGGGCTGGGAGCGGCCTAGCCAGATCGCTTTCGGTCGATAGATCGAATCGTTCGCCGCGAGCGCGCGAAGGACCGCGAAGTCGTCCTCCGGACTGGCCGCGAAGAGGTTGCACACGTACGTGATCCAGGTCCCGGCTCCGGCGGGGAGCTGCGGATGCGCCTTGCCGGCATAACAGAAGGGACGACCCTTCCGGATCTCCGTGGACGGCGCGACCCGGATGCGGCGCACGACCGACCAGGGCCCCTCGATCGATTCCGCCCGCCGGATCGAAACCGCCGAGAACATCCGGTCGTCCTTCGACTGCGTCGAGGCGTCGACCGCGATCCATTCTCCCGATCGCGCCCGGTGGAGACTCATCTCGGTCGCATCGACGGACAGGACGACACCGATCCGCTCGGCGTCATAGCCCGGCCACCAGCGCCCGGCCGCGTCCCGCGTCTCCACGGCGCTCGGCAGGCTCCCCGTGGCTTCGAGCGCTTCGAGGGGCCAGCGGACCAGGCCGCGGGGGCGGTGGTCGTCGCCGCGGTCGAGGAAGGCGAAGGCGTAGAGGTGGTCGTCGACGGTCGCGAACGCGGACACGGGAAAGATCCGCGCAGAATCCGAGAGACGTTCGATCGCGAGCGACCAATCCGCGGGATCGTCGGTCGGGTTCTCGATCCGCGCGAGATCGACCCCGACCGGACGGAAGGGCAGGCGGAACGGGCCGCGCGGTTCGACATGTTCGACGCGCAGGAGTCCGACGAAGAGCGCGCCCTCGTGCACGAAGCCCGAGAGCGGCCAGTACCAGGGCGCTCGCTCCGTCCGCTCAGTCGCCTCGACGACCCACGGATCGTCGTCCGCCGGCGCGAAGAAGGCGCGGGGGCGACCGTCAGGATCCGTGCGCCAATGCGGCGTCCAACGGAAGCCTTCGACCGGGTCACATCGCGAGAGCCCGATCGTGTTGGACACGAACGGGTACGCGCGTCGACCCGGCGCTTCCGGCCGCTCGACGAAGCTGTCCCCGAAGAGCCAGACGCTCCGGTCGCCCTCGCCCTCACCCCCGCCACTCCCGAGCGAGATCGACGAGCCCACGTCGCCCCCGTACCAGCCTCCGCGATCGGCGAACTCGGGCGCGCACTCCGCGAGCGCGCCGCGTTCGGGCTGCGGCGCGAGCCCGCCGCAGCCCGCGAGGGCGAGCGCGAGAACGAGCGGCGCGACGCGGAGCGCACGTCGTCGGGCGCCTGGGCACCGACCCGCCCGAGCGAACGAGGGAAGTCCGGACATGCGAAGAGGGTAGGGAGTCCCGTCGCCGTTCGGCGAGAGCCACTTCGTCCCGTCGGCTAGCGTGTCCTTTCGACGCGGCGCGCCGATGCCGCACTGAACCAGGAGACCCCGATGGCGTTGCCCGACTCCTTCGAAGCTCTCGAGCTCGTTCCCCTCTGCTCCGCGACCCTGCAGGTCAGCGAGACGGTCGCCCTCGAGAACGTCCCGACCGGCACGCTGATGGTGGGCGAGATCGGCTCGTCCACCTGGACCGGGGATCGCTTCACTGCTCATCAGCGCGGGCGGGCCGCCGCGGACTGGCTGAACGTCCTGCCCGACGGCACCGCTCAGGTCGACGTTCGGATCACCCTGGAGACGACCGAGGGCGGTCTGATCTTCGTCGAGTACACGGGCCGAACCAATCTCCAGACCGGCTATGCCTATACCTGCCCGCAGTTCCGGACCGGCGTCCCCGAGCTGGCCTGGCTGAACAACGTGCAGGCGGTCGCCAAGGGCTACTTCGACGCCGAATCGATGTCGGTCACCTACCCGCAGATCTTCGAAATGCGTTAGGTCTTTCTCAGCTTGCGTCGGGCTCGAGGGTCGGGACCGTCCAGCCGCGAATCGAGCGCGAGCGGCGGCCGGGGCGCTGCTTTCCGCCGTGCGCGTTGATGCGATCGAAGTGGAACTGGGGCGCGGCTTCGGTCTGGCTCGAGACCTTCGAACCGCCTTCCTCGCCCCAACCCTTGTCGTAGGGTGAGAGCAGGTGTTCGTGGATGCAGTGGTTGTTCTGGAAGCGCCAGCGACCGTCCATGCGTCGGTACTCGTAGTCGAGGGTCGCGATCGACCAGGCGGGCTTCTGTGAGTCCGGGTCGATCAGGAGCGTGAGCAGGAACCAGCGACCGTAGGCGTCGTCGCCGTCCACCTCGACGGTCGGGTTCGTGAGCATGTCGAAGGCCCAGCCGCCGGCCTCCTCGAAGCCCGGCATGAACTCGAGATAGAACTGCTCGATGTCCTTCTTACCGCGCAGCTCACCGAGGATGCCGTGGTCGTAGCAGGCGTCGTCGGCGAAGCAGCCGACGGCATCTTCCCAGCGCGCGTCGTGCATCGCCTGCATGTACTCGCGCGTGAGCCGATGGATCTCTTCGCGGTCTTCGAGGAGCTGGACGCGCGCGCGGAGCGCCGTGAGCTCTCCGGAAAGCGTGGCCATCTCTGCGGCCAGGGATTCGAGGGTGGGTTCGCTCATGTCGGGGCCTCCTGGCCCGACGATAACGCCGTCACCGCCGCGGCGACGCATGCACGGAACGCATGCACCGCGTGACCAGTCCCTGAGCGCCGCCTGGCGGAGAACGGCGACTGTGGGCCGTCCGCCGCCCGGTCGCGCGCGCGGGCGCACGCCCGATTCCCGGCACGCTTCTTGAAACGCAACCGCTCGAAACGGTGGCGACGCACGAGGCGATCGTCACCGAAACGATTTCCCGTGAGCAAGGATCTTCCGTGGTGAGTGAGAGAGTCGTCGTCGTCGGCAACGGCATGGTGGGCCATCGCTTCTGTGAAGCGCTGGCGGAACGCGACGAAGCGAAGCGCTTCCGTCTGACCGCCATCGGGGAAGAAGGCCGCGCCGCGTACGACCGCGTGCAGCTGAGCACCTTCTTCGACGGACGCGGGGCCGAGGACCTCGCGATCGCCGACGCCGACTGGTACGCGGAGCAGGGCTACGACCTCGTGCTCGGGGATCCGGTCCGCGAGATCGATCGCGAGAGCCGGCTCGTCTTCTGCGCGTCCGGCCGCGTTCTCGAGTACGACCATCTCGTGCTGGCGACGGGCTCGGTTCCCTTCGTCCCCCCGATCCCCGGAACCGACAAGGCAGGCGTCTTCGTCTACCGCACGATCGAGGATCTCGAGGCGATCTCGGCCTGGGCTTCCCGGACGGAGACGACGCGCGCCTGCGTGATCGGTGGGGGCCTGCTCGGGCTGGAGGCCGCCAAGGCGACCGTCGATCTCGGGCTCGAGACCCACGTGCTCGAGTACGGGGGGCGACTCATGCCGCGGCAGGTCGATGACGCCGGGGGTCGACTCCTCCAGCGCGCGATCGAATCTCTCGGCGTACATGTACATACCCACAGCGGAGCGCAGGCGATCGAAGGGGGCGCCGCGGTCTCCTCGCTCCTGCTTCCGGAGAGTCGCGTCCTCGAGGCGGACATGGTGATCGTGTCTGCCGGGATCAAGGCGCGGGACGAGTTGGCGCGGGGCTGCGGTCTCGAGGTCGGAGAACGGGGCGGGATCCTCGTCGACCGCGCGCTCGCGACCTCCGATCCGGACGTGTTCGCGATCGGCGAGTGTGCGCTGCACGAGGGCACGATCTACGGCCTCGTCGCGCCGGGCTACGAGATGGCAGACATTCTCGCCCGCCGACTGAGCGGCGAGTCGGTCGAATTCGAAGGCGCCGATCTCTCCACGAAGCTCAAGCTTCTCGGGGTCGACGTCGCGAGCTTCGGTGATCCCTTCGCGGACGAAGAGGGGGTCGCGGCGCGCAAGGTCGTGATCGAGGACGCGGTCGCGGGCGTCTACCAGAAGCTCGTCGTGAGCGCCGATGGCGAGCGTCTGCTCGGCGGGATCCTGGTCGGGGACGCCGCGCCCTACATGAATCTCCTGCAGGCGACGCGGACCCGGGCGCCGGTGCCGCCCCGGCCGCACCAGCTGCTGACCGGCGTCCCGGACGCGGGCTCCGATGCTGCGGACCTGCCGGACGACGCGCAGATCTGCTCGTGCAACAACGTCGACAAGGGCGCCATCGTCCGTGCGATCCGCGACGACGGGCTCACCCAGCTCCCGGAGGTCAAGTCGTGCACGAAGGCCGGCACGGGCTGCGGCGGCTGTCTGCCCGTGGTGAAGAACCTGCTCGAGACGGAGCTCGAACGCGCGGGCGTCCAGGTCGATCGCAGCCTCTGTGAGCACTTCGCCTTTTCGCGACAGGAGCTCTTCCAGATCATCAAGATCAATCGCCTCGAGTCCTTCGAGGCGGTCCTGCTCGCACACGGCCAGGGCGGAGGTTGCGAGGTCTGTCGGCCGGCGATCGCCTCGATCCTCGCGAGCACCTGGAACGATCCGATCCTGAACCACGCGAACATCCAGGACACGAACGATCGCTTCCTCGCGAACATCCAGCGCGGCGGAACCTACAGCGTGATCCCGCGCGTGCCGGGCGGCGAGATCACGCCGGACAAGCTCGTCGTGCTCGGCGAGGTCGCGAAGAAATACGACCTCTACTGCAAGATCACGGGCGGTCAGCGAATCGACCTCCTCGGCGCCCGCGTCGAGCAGCTTCCGGGCATCTGGCGGGAGCTCGTGGAGGCCGGCTTCGAGAGCGGTCACGCCTACGGCAAGGCGCTGCGCACGGTCAAGAGCTGCGTCGGTTCGTCCTGGTGTCGATTCGGCGTGCAGGACTCGACGGGCTTCGCGATCCGGATCGAGGAGCGGTACCGCGGCATCCGCGCGCCGCACAAGCTCAAGAGCGCTGTGTCCGGCTGCGTGCGCGAGTGCGCCGAAGCACAGAGCAAGGACTTCGGCCTGATCGCGACGGAGAATGGTTGGAATCTCTATGTCGGAGGCAACGGTGGATCGACCCCGCGCCACGCCGATCTCATCGCCACCGATCTGGAAGAGGACGAGGCGATCCGGCTGATCGATCGCTTCCTCATGTACTACATCCACACGGCCAACCCGCTCGAACGGACCGCGCGCTGGCTCGAGCGCCTCGAAGGCGGGCTCCCGGAGCTCCAGGCGATCCTGATCGAGGACAAGCTCGGCGTGTGCGAGTCCCTCGAGAAGGACATGGCGGCGCTCGTCGCGACCTATCAGTGCGAGTGGAAGGAGGTCGTCGAGAATCCCGAGCGCCAGAAGGCGTTCACGCACTTCGCGAACGCGGAGGATCCCGATCCGGCGCTCCGCTTCGTCGAGGAGCGGGGACAGCGAAGGCCGGAGGACTGGGCCGAAGTGTCGAGCGAGGACGAGTCCGTCGCGTCGGTCGCGGTCCCGGAGGATGCGTGGGTCTGGCTGCCGGTCGGCGACGCCGCGAGCATTCCGCGCGATGCCGGACGGGCGGTGCGGGTGCCCGGCGGACAGATCGCGATCTTCCATCATGCCGGGAGCGACGCCTACTACGCGACCGAGAATCGCTGCCCCCACAAGAAGGACATGGTCCTGGCGCGGGGGCTGCTCGGCTCCGAGGGCGACGAGCCGAAGGTGGCGTGTCCGCTCCACAAGAAGACGTTTTCCCTGCGGAGCGGCAAGGGTCTGTCGGATCCGGATTTCTGCGTGGACACGTTCCCGGTCGACGTCCGTGACGGCACGCTCTTCGTGAAGCTGCCCCCCGCGCTCGGCGAGGAGCCTTCGCGGTCGTGAGCGCGCAGCTCGAATGGGACCCGACGACGAGGCTCGTGGACCTGTTGCTCGAAGAGCAGCGGACGCTCTCCGCGGTCGATGCGTTCTCCCGGAAGCACGATCGCGAAGGGCGGGGTCACGGTCGCTATGAGTCGTTGATCCCGGTGGGTGAGCCGGGCGTTGGCCAGCAGCTCTCCTTCCGGGTCGACCTCGACGCCTGCACGGGCTGCAAGGCCTGCGTCACGGCGTGTCACAGCCTGAACGGTCTCGACGAGGACGAGACGTGGCGGAACGTCGGGCGCGTCGAGCGCACCGTGTCGGCGCCGGACAGTCCAGGGCAGCACACCGTCACCGCCGCCTGCCACCACTGCGCGGAGCCCGGGTGCCTCGCGGGTTGCCCTGTGCGTGCGTACGAGAAGGACGCCACGACGGGGATCGTCCGCCACCTCGACGATCAGTGCATCGGCTGCCGTTATTGCCAGCTCATGTGTCCCTACGACGTACCGACCTGGTCCGAGCGTCTGGGCATCGTCCGCAAGTGCGACCTATGCCACGCCCGCCTCGCCGAGGGCGAAGCGCCGGCGTGCGTGCAGGGATGTCCGAACGAGGCGATCCGGATCGCGATCGTCGACACACCGGAGGTCGCGCACGACGAGGCGTTGCTGCCCGTGGCGCCGGGGAGCATGCCGCTGTCGACCTGGACGAAGCCGACGACGCGATACGTCTCCAACGCGGAGGTGCCGACGGCGTTCGAACCTTCGGACCTGGACCGCGTCGAACCGAACCACGCGCACATGCCGCTGGCGATCATGCTCGTGTTGACGCAGTCGGCGATCGGGATCGCCTGGGCGGACGCGCTTCTCCAGAGCGCGAGTTCGAGCGCGAGGATCGCTTCGGTCGTGCTTCCGACGCTCGCCCTCGCCACGGGTCTCGCCGGCCTGGGCGCGAGCATATGGCACCTGGGCCGGCCGCAATGGGCGTTCCGCGCGGTGCTCGGACTGCGCACGTCTTGGATGAGTCGAGAGATCGTCGTGTTCGGCGCCTTCGCGGGCGCGATGGTCGCAGTGTTCGCGTTGGCGGGTCTCGCCGTCGTGGATCCTCACGGATCCGTGTTGCGCTCGGCGGCGATCGAGGCGGCGCGCGGGCCGGCGGCCTGGTCGAGCGCCCTGGCCGGCGCGCTCGGTCTCTTCTGTTCGGTGCAGATCTACGCCGTGACGCGTCGACCGTTCTGGTCCTTCGGCCGGACGGCGTGCCGCTTTCTGGGTACGGCGGTCTGGGTTGGTGTCGCGGCGGTGCACCTCGCGCTCGTCGTGGGTGTGGAGACGGCCGCCGCATCTCCTACCGCCGCCCAGGCCGCCCTCGCGGTCGGACTGATGGCACTGACGGCGCTGCGACTGTGGTTCGAAACGGGTCCGCTCCTGGCGACCGCCGACCCCGTTCGCGCGCCCGCGCTCGCGCGGAGCCGTCGTCTGCTCGGGGGCGCGCTCGCGTCCTCGGCGATGTCACGACGCGCGTTGCTCTTCGTCGCCGGGGTGCTCGGTCCGTTGCATGTCCTCATGGGGCTCTCCTCGGGCGCGGTCGGCGTGGGGCTGGCCGGGACGATCCTGCTGCTCGGGATCGCGGCGGACCTCTTCGAACGCAGACTCTTCTTCCAGGCGGAAGCCATGCCGGCGATGCCGGGGGCGGGGTAGGGCGCGATGCCGATGCGATGGCAGGAAGGCGCCGAGAAGATCGCGGGGCTCGTTCGTTCCCACGACGGACCGCTCACCCGGGAGCTCGTGCGGAAGCCCGGGCGCTTCGGTCTGGGTCAGGTGCCGGCACGACTCGCTCCCGACGCGGTCGCCCGCACGATCTGTGGCTTCTGTTCGACGGGCTGCGGGCTGAAGGTCCACCTCCGCGACGGCGAGGCCTGCAACGTCTCGCCCGATCCCGAGTACCCGGTGAACCGGGGCGCAGCCTGTCCGAAGGGCTGGGAGTCTCTCGCGCCCCTCGCGGCCGAAGACCGCGCGACGCATCCCCTCGTGCGCGGCGACGACGTCGCGCTCCGCGAGACGTCCTGGGACGCGGCGATGGATCGATTCGTCGCGGGCGTTCGCGACGTCCAGTCGGCGCACGGGGCCGAGGCCTTCGCGTTCCTCGGCACGGGACAGATGCCCACCGAAGAACTCATGTTCCTCGGCAGTCTGGCGAAGTTCGGCCTCGGCATGGTGCACGGGGACGGCAACACGCGACAGTGCATGGCCACCGCGGTCCAGGCCTACAAGGAATCCTTCGGGTTCGACGCACCGCCTTACAGCTACCGCGACTTCGAAGAGTCCGACGTGATCGTGCTCGTCGGCGCGAATCCGTGCATCGCCCATCCGATCCTCTGGGAGCGCGTCTGCCGCAACCCGCACGCGCCGGAGATCATCGTGATCGATCCCCGACGGACCGAAACCGGCGAAGCCGCGACCCAGCACGTAGCCCTTCGACCGAAGTCGGACCTCACGCTCTTCTACGGGGTCGCCCGCGCGTTGATCGAGCGCGGCGCCGTGGACGCCGAGTTCGTCGAGTCGCATACCCGCGACTACGAAGCGTTCGAACGCTTCGTCGAGGACTTCGACGTCGATCGTGTGCTCGAAGCGACGGGGATCGATCGCGCGGCGTTCGAACGGCTCGTCGACGTCATCGCGCGCGGCGAGCGCGTCTCGTTCTGGTGGACGATGGGCGTGAACCAGAGCCACGAGGGCGTGCGCGTCGCGCAGTCGCTGATCGATCTCGCCCTGCTGACCGGCAACATCGGTCGTCCCGGCACGGGCGCGAACTCGATCACCGGTCAGTGCAACGCCATGGGCTCCCGGCTCTTCAGCAACACGACGAGTCTGCTCGGCGGGCGCGACTTCGAGAATGCCGACGACCGCGCCGAGGTGGCGTCGATGCTCGGCCTGCCCGTCGAGCGCATTCCCGACCAGCGGAGCCTCGCCTACGACGAGATCCTGGAGGGCGTGCGCGAAGGGCGGATCAAGGGCCTCTGGATCGTCGCGACGAATACGGCGCACTCCTGGATCGACCAGAACGACTTCCACGCCCTCCGCGAACAGCTCGACTTCCTGGTCGTCCAGGACATGTATCCGACGACGGAGACCGCGCGTCTCGCCGATCTGTTCCTTCCGGCCGCGGGCTGGGGCGAGAAGGACGGCACCTTCATCAACTCCGAGCGGCGCATCGGTCGCATTCGAAAGCTGCAGCGCGCGCCCGGGGAGGCGCTGGCGGACTTCCAGATCTTTCGACTGATCGCGCACGCCTGGGGCTGCACGCATCTCTTCGAGCAGTGGAAGACGCCGGAGGACGTGTTCGACCTGATGCGCCGTCTCTCCGAAGGTCGCCCCTGTGACATCAGCGGGATCGAGGGCTACCGGATGCTCGAGGCGGCCGGTGGAATGCAATGGCCGGTGCGGCGAGAGGCGACGCGCGACGGCGCGCTCCCGGACACCGACCGCCGGCTCTTCGCCGACGGGCGCTTCTTCCACCCCGACGGGCGCGCGCGATTCGTGTTCGAGGCACCGCGACCCGTCGAAGAGCCGACGAGCGACGCGTATCCCTTCGTGCTGCTCACGGGCCGCGGTTCATCGGCGCAGTGGCATACCGGAACGCGCACCGACAAGTCCGCGACCCTTCGCAAGCTCGCGCCGTCGGAGACGCGGCTCGAGATCCATCCCGCGGACGCGGCAAGACTGCGCGTCGTCGCCGGCGACTTCGTGGAGATCGCATCGCGTCGCGACGCGATGCGCGTTCGAGTGACCGTGACCGCCATCGTGCCGGAAGGCTCGGTGTTCCTGCCGATGCACGACGCGCGCACGAATCGATTGACCTTCGCGTCCTTCGATCCGTACTCGCACCAACCGAGCTACAAGCACGCCGCCGTTCGCGTCGTGCGCGCAGCGGATGCCGACGGCGGCTCGACCGACTGACCGGTCCTTCACCACTGACTGCCGCGGGCTTGATCACGCGGCCGGGAATTCCGGCACGTGGGTGGCCGCGTGCGTGCCGATCCGCCTCATGCCTGTCGGGCGAGCGACCCGGTCGGGTCGCGCACGGCCCAATCGCGTCGTGGCGTACGCGCTTCCGAAGTTGGCATCGATCTTGAAGTACTCGGGGCGCGAACGCCCCCACCGAAGAAGGCCTCGACCGTGACCCCGACGACGACGCGCGAACGAATCGTTCGCGGAATTCTCATGACCGCGACGACCCTCGCATGCCTCGTGCTCATCGCACCCGCATCCGTCGCAGAAGAGCTCGAGCTCGAGAAGGACGAGCTGAAGTTCGGCTTCATCAAGCTGACCGACTGCGCGCCCCTCGTGATGGCGAAGGAGCTCGGCTACTTCGAGGACGAGGGGCTCTTCGTGACCCTCGAGGCCCAGGCCAACTGGAAGATCCTCCTCGACCGCGTGATCGGCGGCGAGCTCGATGGCGCGCACATGCTCGCCGGCCAGCCGATCGGGGCGACGGTGGGGATCGGCACGCAGGCGGATGTGATCACGCCCTTCAGCATGGACTTGAACGGCAATGGCATCACGGTCTCGAACGAGATCTGGGAGGAGATGCAGTCGATCGACCCGGCGCTCGCCGGGCCGACGCCGCCCCATCCGATCACCGCCGACGCGCTCGAGCCGATCGTCGAGGATGCGAAGGAGCTGGGTGACCCGCTGCGGATGGGCATGGTCTTCCCGGTCTCGACCCACAACTACGAGCTCCGCTACTGGCTGGCCGCTTCGGGGATCAGCCCAGGCTTCTATACACCGGCGGACACGACGGGCATGACCGACGCGGACGTCCTGCTCTCGGTGACGCCGCCGCCGCAGATGCCCGCGACCCTCGACCAGGGGACGATCCAGGGATACTGCGTCGGAGAGCCCTGGAACCAGCAGGCGGTGTTCAAGAAGATCGGCGTGCCGGTCGTCACGAACTACGAGATCTGGAAGAACAACCCCGAAAAGGTCTTCGGGATCACCCGCGAGTGGGCGGAGGCGCATCCGAACACCGCGATCGCCGTGACCAAGGCGCTGATCCGCGCCGGCAAGTGGCTCGACGCGAGCACCGCGAATCGGAAGCAGGCGGTCAAAGTCCTGTCGCGGAGCGAATACGTCGGCGCGGACGATGAAGTCATCGCCGCCAGCATGACCGGGACCTTCGAGTACGCGAAGGGTGACAAGCGGGAGATGCCCGACTTCAACGTGTTCTTCCGGTACGACGCGACGTACCCGTTCTACAGCGACGCCGTCTGGTTCCTGACGCAGATGCGGCGCTGGGGTCAGCTCGACGAGGCCAGGCCGGACGCCTGGTATCACGAGACCGCCCGGAAGATCTATCGACCGGACATCTATCTCGCCGCAGCACGTTCCCTTCTCGCCGAGGGACACCTCGCACAGACCGAGATTCCCGAGACCGACGGATTCAAGCCGCCGGACGCGGGCTTCATCGACGGCGTCGTCTACGACGGTCGCAAGCCCAACGAGTACCTCTCGAAGTTCGAGATCGGGAACCAGGGCGGCCGCAAGACCGCCGCCGCGCGTTAGTCGACCCCTCTCTCACCCCGCATCCCTCGTCACCCAGGAGTGATCATGTCCACCGATTCGCCCTCGCTCCGACCCAAGGGCGTCCTCAAGTCTCGTGTGATCCGGACCCTCGACGGGTTGGGACTCGAGATCTTCGTGCCGGCGATCCGGCTCGCGACCGGTGAAGAGCCCGGCGTGCAGATCCGGGACCTCATCCGCTCGGTCGGGGTGCCGATCCTCTCGATCGGCGTCTTCCTCGCGCTCTGGGGGAGCCTCGCCGCCTCGGTGGAGACGAGCATCGGCTCCGTTCCCGGTCCCGCGCAGGTCTGGACCGAAGCCCAGGCCCTCGTCGACGACCACTATGCCGAGCGTGCGAAGGAGGTCGCCTTCAACGAGCGCATGGAAGTCAAGAAGCAGGAGTGGCTGGCGAAGGGCAAGACCTGGAAGGACCGCAAGTACTCGGGCAAGCCCACCTACTTCGATCAGATCTGGACGAGCCTGCAGACCGTGTTCGCGGGCTTCCTGGTCGCTTCGCTGATCGCGGTCCCGATCGGGATCCTGTGCGGCCTGTCGAGGACGATGAACGCGGCCTTCGCGCCGCTGATCCAGGTCTTCAAGCCGGTCTCGCCCCTCGCCTGGCTGCCGATCGTGATGATCCTCGTGAGCGCGCTCTACACCTCGGAGAGCCCCTTCTTCGAGAAGTCCTTCATCACGTCGGCGCTCACGGTCAGTCTCTGCTCGCTCTGGCCGACCCTGGTGAATACGTCCCTCGGCGTCGCGTCCGTCGACCAGGATCATCTCAACGTGGCGCGGGTGCTCAAGCTGCCGTGGACGACCCGGGTCTTCAAGATCGTCGTGCCGTCCGCGCTCCCGCTGATCTTCACCGGGTTGCGCCTCTCCCTCGGTGTGGGTTGGATGGTGCTGATCGCGGCGGAGATGCTCGCCCAGAACCCCGGGCTCGGGAAATTCGTCTGGGACATGTTCCAGAACGGCAGCTCCCAGACCCTCGCGCAGATCATGGTCGCGGTCTTCACGATCGGTCTGATCGGCTTCGCGCTGGACCGGCTGATGGTCGCGTTCCAGCGCTCGGTCAGCTTCGACGGCGGGGCGACGGCATGAGCGCTGCGCCCCTCGTGCAACGCCCGTTCCTCGAGATCTCCGGCGTGAGCAAGTCCTTCGGAGAAGGCGCCGCGCGGACCGAGGTGCTCTCCGAGATCGATCTCTCGGTTCCGGAGGGCGAGTTCCTCGCGATCGTCGGCTTCTCCGGGAGCGGCAAGACGACGCTGATCAACCTGATCGCGGGGCTCGTCGAGCCGGACGAGGGGACGATCGAGCTCGATGGCCGCGCGATTCAGGGACCCGGTCCCGACCGCGGGGTCGTGTTCCAGACCTACGCGCTGCTGCCCTGGCTGACCGTGATGGGGAACGTCCAGCTCGCGGTCGATTCGGTCTTCGCGAACGAATCGAAGCGCGAGCGCGAGGTGCGGGCGCGGCGATACGTCGAGATGGTCGGGCTCGGCGCTGCGCATTGGAAGTATCCGAGCGAGCTCTCCGGTGGGATGCGACAGCGGGTCGCGGTCGCGCGGGGGCTCGCGATGGATCCGAAGATCCTGCTGCTCGACGAACCGCTCTCGGCCCTCGACGCCTTGACCCGGGCGACGCTCCAGAGCGAGATCGAGCAGATCTGGGCCGCGGATCGCAAGACCGTCGTCCTGATCACGAACGACGTCGACGAAGCGATCCTGCTCGCGGATCGGATCATCCCGCTCCGACCGGGGCCGCGCGCTTCCCTGGGTCCCGCCTTCGAGGTGCCCCTCGAGCGGCCCCGCGATCGCACCGCGGTGAACGACGACCCGCAATTCAAGAAGATCCGCAACGAGATCACGCACTACCTGAACGCCGTGAGTAGTCAGGCCGCCCGGGCCGCGAGCCGGCGCCGCGTGAAGAAACCCGACGTCAAGCCGCTCGACCTCCGGCCGCGCAGCTTGCCGACGGCGAGGTAGAGACGATGGCAGGGTTCCTCGAAACGGTCGCGCTCTCCAAGGTCTACGAAACCCCCGACGGTCCGCTCCCCGTCGTGCTGGGCTTCGATCTCGAAGTCGCGCGCGGCGAGTTCATCGCCCTGATCGGTCACTCGGGTTGCGGCAAGTCGACGGTGCTGCAGATGATCGCGGGTCTGAACGACATCTCCGACGGCAACGTCGTCCTCGACGCCCGGGAGATCGACGGACCGGGCCCGGATCGCGGGGTCGTCTTCCAGGCGCCGTGCCTGCTGCCGTGGATGACGGCGCGCGAGAACGTCCGGCTCGGCGTCGACCAGGTCTACTCGCACGTCGACGAAGACGTGCGAAGTGACATCGTCGAGTACCACCTCGATCTCGTCGGGCTCGGCGACGCCCTGGACAAGCACCCGGCGGAGCTCTCCAACGGCATGCGACAGCGGGTTGGACTCGCCCGGGCGTTCGCGCTCTCGCCGAAGATGCTCCTGCTCGACGAGCCCTTCGGAATGCTGGACTCGCTCACCCGCGTCGAGCTCCAGGAGATCCTGCTCGACATCTGGACCGAGGACCGGATGACGGCGCTGATGGTGACCCACGACGTCGACGAGGCGCTCTTTCTCGCCGATCGCGTCGTGATGATGACGAGCGGCCCGCGCGCCCGGGTCGGCCGGATCCTCGACGTTCCCTTCGGTCGTCCCCGCGACCGCGCCGAGGTGCTCGAGCACCCCGACTACTACGCGCTGCGAGGCGAGCTGATCGGCTTCCTCGAAGGCGAGGGCAGCGACGCTCCGCTCCAGTCGGTCGCCTGATCCCGACCTCGCTTCCTTTTTTCTTCGACGCGTCCGATCCACCCGAATGGGAGAGATCCGTCTTGAGTCCGAAAATCGACGCGCCGCGCACGGCCCACACCCCCCGCGGAGTGCTGCTCGCTGTGGCGATCCTGCTCTTCGCGCTGACCGCTGTCGCCGGTGAGCCCTCGACGCCGACGAGCCAGAGCGAGTCCCTTCGAAAGGCGATCACCGACGCGAAGCCCGTGCTGCACTCGGTCGCGCGCTGGGAGTACGCGAAGCTGAATGGCCTGGAACATTCCCACGCCGCGACGCTGCGCACCCGCTTCGGCCTGAAGAGCGGCACGGTCCACGGCTTCACCGCCCTCGTCGAAGGCGTGAACACGACCTCGCCCTGGTCGAGCGAGTACTTCGACGCCCAGGGCGCGAACGCAACGGGGCAGTCCCCGGTCGCGGATCCAGAGCGAACGGACGTGAACCGCTTCTGGCTCGAGTTCGCGAAGAAGCACTGGGCGGGGCTCGCGCTCAAGAGCGGCCGCCAGCGGATCAAGCTCGACGACGATCGCTGGGTCGGGAACGTCGGCTGGCGCCAGAACGAACAGACCTTCGATGCCGTGCGGCTGCAGACCTCCCTGGGCATCGAGGACCTGCTCGTCCAGTACGTCTACACCTGGGAGGTGAACCGGATCTTCGCGGACAGAGGACTCGGCGGGCAGCTCGACTTCGATCCGAACGCCCACTTCGTCAACGTCGCGTACGAAGCGGGCAAGTCCCTGAAGGCGGTCGCCTTCGTCTATCTCGTCGACCCCGACACGTCCGCCGGTCCGGTCGCCGCTTTCGGTTCCGCCACTTATGGCGCGCGATTCACGGGCGCGATTCCGATCGACGACGATTGGTCGGTCCCGTACCAGGCCTCTTACGCCTACCAGACGGATTGGGGTCGCAACCAGACCGCCTACGATGCGCACTACGTCCTGGCCGAGGTCGGCCTGAAGCTCGCGCCGGTCGGCACCCTCGCCCTGGGCTACGAGCACCTCGGCAGCGATACCGATGCCCGGATCGTCACGCCCTTCTCGACCGCGCACAAATTCAACGGCTTCGCCGATGCCTTCCTGAACAACGGCGGGCTGCGCGGGCTGCGCGACTTCTACGTCTCGATCGTGCCGAAGATGCCCTTCGCGGGCTGGAAGCTGAAGCTCGCCTTCCACCAGTTCTGGGACGATCAGGGGGGAGACGCCCTGGGCCAGGAGTACGACCTGGTCACGAGCTACCGGCTGAACGAGTACGTGTCCTTCCTCTGGAAGGCGGCCTACCTCGACGGCGGGAAGAACCGCTCGCCGATCGCTTCGGTGACCCGCAGCATCCTGCAGACGACTCTGTCGTTCTAGATGGTCGGGTCGTTCCGTCGGTGCCCCACGTAGAGCGCGACCAATCGCGCGACGAAGATGGTCAGATAGAGCTGCCCGATCACCGCCTCGGCGACGGCGAACATCTGCGCGAGTTGTCCCTCGGGTGCGATGTCGCCGTAGCCGAGGGTCGTAAGGGTGACGAAGCTGAAGTAGAGGAGCTGCGTCGCGTGTTCAGAAGGATCGGCTTCGTTGCGTACGATCGCTTCCCCGCCTGCGGTGAGCGTACCGGGGGCGATCTCGGTCATCGCGATGAACGTGATCGCGAAGCAGAGACCGACCAGCAGGTAGACGCAGATGCCACCCACGATCGTGTCCCGGGACACGCGATCCGCATGGATGAGGCTGTTCAGCATGACGAGCGTCGTCAGGCCGAGGAGGCTGAGGCCGAGCACCTGGGACGCGATCCGCAGGTTTGCCGACGGTATGTACTCGGCGACGACGATCCCGCCGATCGCCGTCGTGCCGAAGATCGCGGCGACGACGAAGACGCCACGCTGATGGCTGTTCACGAGCACGGCCGCGACCAGCACGAGGGCGAGCAGGAGCGGGAAGCCCGCGCCGCCGCCGATCAGCATCTGCGCGATCGGAAGCGCGACGAGCAGGAGGACGAGGGACGCGAGGAGCGCCGCGTGGCGCCCGAAGGCGCCTTCGTCCTCGTCGCGAGTCGCGAGCGTGCGCAGCCAGGACATCATCGATCCGAAGATAATCGATTCGGCGCGGGGAAGCGCGCGCGGGTGTGGCGCTACGCCTCCTTGCGATAGGCCTCGACGATGGGTGCCAATTCCGAGGGCGTCGCCCCGTGCAGGATCACCCCGTCGCAGCCGAGATCGATCTGGTGGCGAATCGCCGCCACGCATTGGTCGGGGGAGCCCGTCGCCGAGTAGGAGAGCCACTCCTCGGGGATGAGCGTCGCGACGTGCTGGAGCTCCTCGGTCGTCGCTTTGACGTCGATCCCGCCCTGGAACGTCGAGACGAGCTCGTCCGCGCGGAACTTCTCGAGCACCGCGCGGTCCCACTGGTTCGTGTCGACCAGCAGGTCCCCATAGCCCTGGAGATAGGTCGCGAGGCGGCCGACCGACTTCATCAGGCGCTTGTCCTCGGGAATGTGGTCGCCGATCGTCGCGAAGCACGACCACACCTTCACGTCGTCGGGGTTCCGGCCCGCCTGCTCGGCTGCCTGCTTCACGGTCCTCACCGCGTTCGCGGTCGTCTCGTCCGTGAAGTAGGTGTGGAGCACGACCTCGTCGAAGGCGCGCCCACCGAGGGCGAGGGAGTTCGGGCCGAAGGCCACGAGCATGAACGGCACCTCGTCGGCAACGTTCGGTCCGAGATGCAGGTAGGGATAGCTGCCGATCGGCCCGTCGTGTCCGACGACCGGCTCGCCCGCGAGGAGGCGCCGCGTCACGCCCACGAAGTCCTCCATCTGGGCGGTCGTGATCGTGCCGATCCCGTAGGCCTTCTGCATGGGCACGATCCCGCGTCCGATGCCCAGGACGAAGCGGCCGCCGGTCAGCCCGTGCATCGTGAGCGCATAGCCCGCCGTCACGATCGGATGCCGCGTGTTGTGGTTCGTGGCGGCCGTCGCGATCCGGATGCGATCGGTCACGGCGCCGGCCGCGCCGCTCAACGTGCAGATCTCCTTCGAGTTGTACCGCTCGGAGAGAAAGGCCGTACCGAGGCCCATCGCCTCGCCCTGCTGCAGCTCTTCGATCAGGTCGCGGGGGGACTTCGGTTGGCCGGCGAGGGCGTAGAAGCCGAGCTCGGGATTCACGGTCGTCATGTCATGTCTCCTTGGATGGAGTGTTTTCGGTGGAGGCGGCCGATCCGCCGTCGGCCGCGACCGGCAGCTGTGCGAGCGCCGAGGCGAACCAGCTCGAGACGACGGGCCAGGCGAAGAGGATCCAGAGCAGGAAGGGCACGGCGTCGGAGAGCAGTGACGGAACGAAGGGGAGATGCGATGCCTTGTGCATCCGCTCGGTCAGGTTCAGCGCGAGGTGTCCCACGAAGAGGAGCCCGAGCCCACCGCCGAGGCCGATGGCGCGTCGACGGAGCGCCAGCCCCGGCGTGACGAGCATCAGCCCGACGAAGGGGATCCAGTTGATGTAGCGCTGGCGCATCGCGCCGACCCGCGCGTCGCCGAAGCCGATCCAGTCGTAGATCGTCGGCGCGACCGTCTTGAGGAAGCGCCCGTAGAAGTGGCGCCCGCCTTCCTCCCACACCCAGGTCAGCGCGATCGTGATCACGACGAAGCCGAGGACGACCGGGATCGCGCGCTTCATCCATCGCCTCTATGGACGAAGATCCGGATCCAGCCGTAGAGGACGCTCACGATCATCGCGATCAGCGTCGCCTGCCAGAAGTAGACGTGGAAGAAGTCGAAGTAGTCGCCCCAGTGTCGGCCGACGATCAAGAGGGTCACGATCCGCAGCAGGTTGAAGACGAAGATCGCGAGGCAGCCGAGCACGACGCCGGCGACGCGCGATCGGATCGGCGCGGGAAAGGCCAGCACGCAGGCGGAGTAGATCAGCATCTCGAGCAGGCCGACGCACTCGATGATGATCGAGACCGCGAAGCCGTCGAGGGTGACGAGCTGGTTGCGGAGCGTCGTGGCTTCCGTGAACACGAGCAGGAAGTAGTGGACGCTCGCGGCGGTCCAGGCGGAGAAGGTCTCGAGGGGCTCGCGCAGGTCGTCGAGCCACGCACCTACGACGCTGCCGATGATCAGCAGGTATAGAAGGACGAGGATCGGGTAGCGGACCTGGGGGTTGCGCCAGTGATCGCGCAGGCGCTCTGAGAGGGTGCCCTGCGTCGACTCTGCAGGCTGGCTCTCGTTTTCGTCGAAGTCGTCGGCCATCACGCATCCCGTCGCCGAAACGTGCGGACCGACCCTCGGACGCACCAAGTTCCCCACCTGGCGGCGAATTCCGACGCTAGCCCATCGGCCCTTCGAGGTCGGCCGCGACGACCCCGGCGCGATCGGTTACACCTTTCCGTTGATGACCGCGCCCGATCCGTCGACGATTCAGGACGCCACCGCCCGGCGCGTCGTGAGCGGCGGCTTCCTCGGCAGCGTCGTCTCGGTCGGGATGACGATCTACCTCTTCGGCGTCTTCCAGGACGCCCTCGTCGAGGCGTTCGACACCTCGGTCGCGGTGCTGTCCTATGGCCCCTCGCTCTTCACCCTCGCGAGTGGCGTGTTGTCGCCGCTGATCGGGCGATTGCTCGCGACCTCGACACGCAGCGGCCTCTCCATCCGGAGCGTGATGTTCGCGGGTGCGCTCGCGCTCGGGTTCGGTCTGATCGGGCTCTCCCGCGCGCCTTCGCTTCCGATCGCGGCGGTGGTCTTCGGCGGCGCGATCGCACCCGGCGCGATCCTGATGGGCCCGCTTCTCGGGCAGGCGCTGGTGACGAACTGGTTCGACGCGGACCGTGGCCGGATGCTCGGGATCGTCTCCGCCGGCACGACGGTCGGCGGCATGCTCATGCCACCGCTGGCCGCGCAGCTGATCGTCGCGCTCGGCTGGCGCGACTCGATGGCAACGCTCGGCGTGCTCGCCCTCGCCTTGATGCTGCCCGCGATCGCGTTCCTCGTTCGCGACCGACCGGCGCGCGCGATCGTGGAGGCCGCGGCCGGTTCGTCCGATTCCGTTCCCGACGAGTCGGTTTCGACGAGCGCGCTGCTGCGCGACCCACGTCTATGGCTCGTCGGTCTCGCCTTCGGATTCATCTTCTCCGCGGGCATGATCTCCACGATCTTCATGGTCCCCTACGCGACGCAGATCGGGATCTCCCTCGAGCTCGGCGCCGTGGTCGCCGGCGCACGTGCGGGGTTCGCGGCGGTCGGCAAGATCGCGTTCGGCACCCTGGCCGACCGGTTCGGCGTCCGGCCCGTGTTGTGGAGCGTCGTCGCGAGCGAGGCGATCCTGACGGGCGTGCTGATCGCGACGCGCGAACCCTGGCTCTTCATCGCGATCTTCGTCTCGATCGGGTTCGTGGGCGGTGCGCCGCTGCCGCTCAAGGCGACGATGGCGGGGCAGCTCTTCGGACGCGACAACTTCCCCGCGGCGATGGGCTTGCTCCAGACCCTCGCGACGCCCTTCCAGCTCGTGCTGGTCCCGGTCGGCGGCTATGTCTACACCCAGACCGGAACCTACGCGTCGGTCTTCATGCTGACGATCCCGTGCTTCGTGCTCGGGGGGCTGCTGCCCGTCTTCTTGCGCGGCGACTCGCAACCCCCCGGAAAAGCGACCTGATTCCGAGGTCGCGAGCGTTGCTGCGCTGATCGATACTGACTCGATGGGCGACGTCGCGCCCGAGGAGTCCGCTGATGAAGTTCACGTGGTTCAACCTCTGCCCCTGGCCGCACCTCGCGGACGACTTCCGGCAGACCCATCGCTCGGTCTGGGTCGACATTCCGAGCGAGCTCTTCGACCCCGAAGAAGGCAACCGGGTCTACAACACGTACCTCGATCAGCTCGAGTACGCGGACGAGCTCGGCTTCGACGGCATCGGCGTGAACGAGCACCACCAGAACGGCTACGGCCTCATGCCGTCGCCCAACATCATGGCGGCCTCCCTCGCGCGTCGGACCTCCCGGGCAGCGATCTGCGTGATCGGCAACTCCCTCGCGCTCTACAACCCGCCGATCCGGGTCGCCGAGGAGTTCGCGATGCTCGACGTGATCTCGGGCGGACGTCTCGTCGCGGGCTTTCCGGTCGGCTCGCCGATGGACGTCAACTACTGCTACGGACAGATCCCGGTGCTCGTGCGCGACAAGTACTACGAGGCCCACGACCTGGTCATGCGTGCCTGGCAGGACCCGGAGCCCTTCGCCTTCGACGGCAAGTACAACCAGCTTCGCTACGTCAATTGCTGGCCGAAGCCGATCCAGAAGCCCCACCCGCCGATCTACATCCCGGGTGGCGGCTCGATCGAGACCTGGGATTGGTGCGCCGAGCACGACTACAACTACTCCTACTTGTCGTTCAGCGGCTACAAGGCCGGGCGCGCGATGATGGACGGATACTGGGAGCGCCTCGATGCGATGGGCAAGGACACCTCGCCCTATCGCGGTGCCTTCGCGCAGATCTTCTGCGTAGCGGACAGCGATGAAGAAGCGGAGGAGCTCTACTCCGAACATTGCCTCTACTTCTTCAATCGCTGCTTGCACGTCGCGCCGCAGTTCTCGGACCCGCCGGGCTACCGCACGCTCAAGACGATCAAGGCCGGCAAGCTCGACCAGCTGCGCGCGGAGAACCAGAAGATCTTCGAGAACCTGACCTGGAAGGACCTCGTCGAGAAGGGGTTCATCATCGCGGGCTCGCCGGACACGGTGCGGGAGCAGAGCGAAGAGATGATCAAGACCCTCAACGTCGGACACGTCTTCGGTCTCTTCCACATCGGGAACATGCCCGACTGGAAGGTGCGGAAATCGTCGAAGCTCTTCGCCGAGAAGGTCATGCCCGGGCTGCGGGACGTCTGGCCGGACTGGAAGGACGACGACCGCTGGTGGATCAAGCCCTACGACGGGCGGGTGCGCGCGGAAGACAACTTCCCGGGTGGCGCGCTCGACGCGCGGGCCCATCGCACGGACCCAGGCAGCCCGGTCTATCCCGGCTCCTGGACGCGCGGGGAGGGCGCGTGATGGCGGCGCTCGGCAAGCGAACGATCACGACGCGGCGCGGGCTCGAGGTCGATGTCCTCGAAGGCGGGCAGGGCGCGCCGGTCGTCTATCAGCACGGCCTGACCGGATTGCTTCCGGAAGAGCCGATGCTCGCCGCGCTCGCGGAGCACTTCATGGTGTACGCGCCGACGTTTCCGGGCTTCGGTGAACACGAGGGCGAGGAAGCGCTCGAGGACATGCTCGACTTCACGCTGCATGGACTCGACGTCCTCGACGCGCTCGGGCTGGAGCGAACCGCGCTCGTCGGGCACTCCTTCGGAGGCATGGTCGCGGCGGAGATGGCGAGCCTGCAGAACGCGCGCTTCGACCGGGTCGCGCTCCTTGCGCCCTTCGGTCTGTGGATCGACGAACACCCGATTGCGGACGTGTTTGCGACGTTGCCCTTCGAGCTGGCGTCGATGCTCTTCGCGGCCGCGGAATCGGGACAGAAGGTGTTGCTCGGCGGCCAGGACTTCTCGGACAACGAGGCGCTGACCGCGTTCATGGTCGCGAACGCCCGGCGGATGGGGACGGCCGGCAAGGTGCTCTTTCCCGTGCCGAACAGGCGACTCTCGAAGCGGCTGCCGCGCCTCGAGGCGGAGGCGCTCGTCGTGTGGGGTCGCGAGGACGCCCTGATCCCCGCGATCTATGCTGGCCATTGGCAGAAGGCGATCGGCAGCGCTTCGGTCGTCGAGATCGAAGGCGCAGGGCACATGCTGACCGCGGAGCGTCCTGCGGAGGTGGCCGAGGCCCTCGTGAAGTTCCTGGGCTAGGCGGTGCGGCAAGCGAGGGGAGGGCGGATGACGGAGTTCGACTACGACCCGACGGCGCCCGATTTCCAGGAGGACCCGTACCCGCTCTTCCGCCGCCTGCGCGACGACGTCCCCGCCTATCACAACGAGCGCCTGCGCTTCTGGGCCCTGTCCCGCTACGACGACGTGCGCGACGCGGCGGCCGACCACGCAACCTTCGCGAACGCCCTCGATCACTATCCGGATCCGACGGGGGATCCCAGCGAGCTGATGCCGCGCTGGATGATGGACTTCGGGCTCTTCTACATGGACCCGCCGCGGCACGATCACCTGCGGCGGCTCGTGTCGAAGACGTTCACGCCGAGTCGAGTGACGGGGCTCGAGCCCGTGATCCGCGACCTGGCCCGCGGTCTGTTGCGCAAGGTCGCCGAGTCCGGCCGGGCCGAAATCGTCCACGATTATGCGGCACCGCTGGCGACGCAGGTGATCGGCGCCCTGCTCGGCGTGCCGGAGGCGGACCGCTGGCAGTTCCGCCTCTGGGCGGAGAAGATCGAGCAGCGCGATCCGAGGATCCCCGCGGAGGTCGCGCAGAAGGAGCAGGAGGAGACGATCGCGGCGATTCGCGCGTACATGGTCGATCTCGTCGCGGAGCGTCGCGCGCGTCCGCAGGACGATCTCCTCTCCGGGCTCACCCAGGCCGAGGAACACGGTGAGCGACTCGATGACGCCCAGATCGTCGACCTCGGCTACCAGCTCATGATCGCCGGCAACGACACGACGGCGGCGATGATCTCGAACGGTGCGCTGCGCCTCGCGGAGTTTCCGGATCAGCGACGGCGGCTCGTCGACGAGCCGGGCTGGATGGCGAACGCCGTCGAAGAGATGACGCGCTACGACTCGCCGACCGTGCAGTCGCCGCCGCGGATCACGACGCGAGACGTCGAGCTGCATGGGCGTGCGATCCCGGCGGGCTCGGCGGTCGTGTTGATCTGGATGTCGGCGAACCACGACGAGCGGCAGTACCCGGATCCGGCGCGCTTCGACGTGACGCGCAAGCTCGGTCGCCACATGGGGTTCGGCCACGGGCTGCACGTCTGCCTCGGCGCACACCTCGCCCGCCTCGAAGGGCGCATCGCGTTCGGCGAGCTGCTCCGGGCGATGCCCGACTACTCGATCGTCGGCGAGCCGCTGCGTTGGGCGAGCACGTGGCTGCGGCCGGTCGGCCGGCTGGACATCGCCTTCGACGCTGCGGTCGCGGGACGAGCCCTCGAAGCCGAGACGAGCGCGTGACTGTCGACGCGGATCTCCTGAACGTGGCGGATCCCGCCACGCGCTTCGCGGCGATGGCGTGGTTGCGCGAGCACGATCCGATTCATCGGCTCGGGGGGGACGGCGGCCCGCTCTATCTCGCGAGCCACGCCGCGGTCGCGGAGGCGCTTCCGCGCATCGATTGCTTTGGCGGCGGGGTCGGCGCAGCGGACGTGCATCCGGACCTCCAGGCGCTCAACGGCGTGGCCGAGCCCCGGCACGGCCGCATCCGGCGGATCGTGAACGGGATGATCGCGCCCCACAAGGCGGGCGAGGTCCGGCCCCTTCTCGAGCGATTGTGCGGCGAACGAATGGATGCAGTCGATGCGCAGGCGCGCGATGGCGCGTCGGTCGATGCGATGGTGGAATTCATCGACCACGTGCCGTCGAGTGCGATCTGCTTCCTGACCGGTTGGGACGAGCGCGACGCGATCCAGCTCTACCGCTGGACGGTCGAGGTCTGCGAGAAGGCGATGAACATGAAGCCGGGGAACTCGGGCACGATCGCCGAGATGGTCCCCGCCTTCGGCGACTACGTCGAAGAGCGCGTTCGAGACCGGGTCGCGCTCGACCGTGCGGACTGGCCCGACGACGGCATGACGCGCCTGCTCACGACCGAGGTCGAGGGCGAGAAGCTGTCGCCCCTGGCGGTGAAGACGCAGCTCTTGTTCCTGCTCGGGGCCGGCTCCGAGACGAGCCGCGACATGATGGGCTTCCTGCTCTGGACGCTTGCGCGGGACCCGGATCTCTACGCGCGGATTCGGGAGGACCGGTCCCTGCTGGTGCCCGCCACACTCGAAGCGCTTCGCCTCTGTTCGCCGACGCAATTCATGGTGCGGCGATGCGAGAAGGCCGTCTCGATCGCGGGCCTCGAGGTCGCCGAGGGCGAGAGCGTGTACCTCGGGCTCGCCTCCGCGAACCGCGACGCCGCATTCTGGGAGGACGCCGACGAGTTCCGGTTGGGTCGACCGAACGCGAGCGACCACCTGGCGTTCGGGGACGGCCCACACGTCTGCCCGGGCTCGTTCCTGGTCCGACTCGAGACGCGGGTCGCCTTTGACGCGCTCTTCGACCGGTACGAGCGGGTCGAGCTCGCTGACCCGGGCGACTTCGAGCCGCTCGCGACGCCCATGTTCTACGGGCCTAAGACGCTCCCCGTGGTGCTGATGCCGGCCCGCTAGGCGACCTCCGGCAGGACCCGCTCGGTGAAGAGATCGAAGGTCTTCTCCGAGAGCGGGGAGAGCAGCAGGTAGTCGAGGGGCAGCGTCGTCTCGAGCTCGCGTAGCTGATCGATGACGCGCTCGGGCGTGCCGTAGACGATCACCCCGTCCATGTAGTGGTCCTTCGGCTCCATCGCTTGCCCGTCGCTGCGGAACGAGGCGATCGCTTCCTTGACCATGTAGCGCCCGGAGAACTCGGCCCCGCGTTGGGCGACCTGCAGCGCTTCTTCTTCGGTCTCACCGAGGGCGACGAGGCGCGCGATCGGCCGATCGCCCTCGGGCTTGCGACCCTGCGCGGCTTCGAAGCGTTGCGCGTAGAGCGCCTGCTTCTTCGCGATCTGGTCGTGCGCCGAATGCGGATCCATCAGGATCTGGTGTCCCTCGTTCGCGGCCCAGTCGATCGCGCCCTCCGAACTCGCGGCGACCCAGACGGGCGGGTGGGGCGACTGGCTGGGCTTCGGCAGGACCTCGACGTCTTCGAACGAGTTGTACTTCCCTTCGTAGGTGAGGCGGTCGTTCGTCCAGGCGGCCATGACGATCTCGACGGCTTCGCGGAAGCGTTCGGCGCTCTCTTCCGACGGCACGCCGAAATTCTTGAACTCGACCGGATCGAAGCCGCGCCCGGCACCCCAGTTCACGCGGCCGCCCGACAGGATGTCCAGTAGCGCGATCTCCTCGGCGATTCGCAGCGGGTGATAGAAGGCCGCGAGGGTGACGGCCATGCCGATCCGCAGCCGCTTCGTTCTCGCAGCGACCTGCATGCCCATCAGGTGGACCGAGGGGCAGACGCTGTAGCTGCTGAAGTGATGCTCGGCGAGCCAGACCGCGTCGTAGGCGGTCTGGTCCATGATCTCGATCCGCTCGAGTGCGCGTGCGTAGACGTCCTCGAGGCGGACCTTGCGATCGCGCCAGCCGAAGAACTGCAGGACTCCCACCTTCATCACACGTCTCCTGGAACTCGATAGGGCGCCGCGTCGGGCAGCCACTCGATGATCTCGATCGGATGGCCATCGGGATCATGGATCACGAAGGCCAGCGAGTTGTCGAAGGGTACGGGCTCGCTCTGGCACGCGACGCCCCGCGCGACGAGGGCGGCGTGCGCCGCGTGGGCGTCCCGGACCTCGAAGGACATGAGCGTGCGGTGCTCCGCGGCGGGCTCCCGCCAGCTGTGCCAGAAGAGCTGTACGACCGCGTTGCCGGCGACGAGCCCGCGGACGAGCTTCGATCGCGCACCTGGCGTCGCGGTCACCGCCTCGAACTCCGGGCCCGCGAGGTCGCGCTCCATCACGGTCTGCATGCCGAAGACCTCGCGGTAGAAGGCGAGGGCGCGGTCGAGGTCGGCGACCTGGAGGGACACGTGCGAGCGGCGGGCGAGGCCAGCGGCGGCGAGGGCGTACACGTCGCCGGGGGGGCTTCCGGATTCGGGCATCGCGCGAGCATACCACCGGGGGCACCCCGCGCGGCCGTTCCGGGCGGACTCGGCGTAGCGGTCGTCGCGGTCGTAGCGGCACCCGACGGCCGGGGCATGGCATAATGGAGGCGCGATGCCCCCCTCAGAGAACGCACCCGACTCAGCGGAATACACGACGCCGGAAGGCCTGCACGTGCGCCGCATGGCCGGCGCCCTCGGCGCCGAGGTGCGCGGTCTGTCGCTCGAATCGATCGACGCAGCCGGGGCCGAGGCCGTGCTCGGGCTCCTGATCGAGCATCACGTGCTCTTCTTCCCCGAGCAGGCGCCGTCGGTCGACGCGCACATCGCCTTCGGTCGGCACTTCGGAGAGCTCGAGGGTCATCCGCACCTCGTGAATCCGACCGAGGGGCTGCCGCCCGAGATCTTCGAGCTGTCCGCGAAGCACGGCGGCGTCGCCGACGAGTGGCACACCGATCTCACGTGTCTCGACTCGCCGGCGCTCTTCTCGATCCTGCACATGGTGCGCGCGCCGGCCGTCGGGGGCGACACGATGTGGTCGAATCTGGCGATGGCCTACGACGAGCTGTCACCGCCGGTCCAGGCGCTGTGCGAAGGCCTCACGGCCATCCACGACGGTGAGCCGCACGACACGCCCGAGGTGAAGAGCGTCCACCCGGTCGTTCGCGTCCACCCCGTCACCGGCCGTCGCGTCCTCTACGTGAATGAACACTTCACCCGGCGGATCGTGGAGCTGTCGCGCGAGGAGAGCGCGCTGCTCCTCGGCCATCTGACGAAGTGGGTCTCGAATCCCCGCTTCACCGTGCGCTACCGCTGGCAGACCGGGACCGTGGCGATGTGGGACAACCGTGTGACCCAACACTTCGTACTGAACGATTTCCACGAAGAACGCGTCATCCAACGCGTGACCGTCATGGGCGATCGGGTCGAGGCCGCGGCGCCGGCGCGCTGGCCCGCGTTCCAGCGGGTGGGCGGCGTCAGCGACACGAGCCGGCACGACCGGGTGCTCGACGAAGTGACCGGGTCGAGCGACGGCGACTGAGTGACCCTGGGCGCGTTGCGACGCATTTCGGCCCCTTCTAGAATGCGCCGCCCCAACCCCAATCGCAGGTCTGCCGATGTCCCCCGACCGTCGCGCCGCCCCGGCGCGCTCGCTGTTCCTCGCCCTCGCGTTCTCCTGCTTCCTCACGATGCCATCGAACGCCGCGGCCGAACGCGGCTGGAAGCTCGATGACCTGATCGGGTCGGACGCGATCTCGCTCCGCTTCGAACACCGCACGCGTTACGAGGGCCTGTCCGATCCGTTCCGCGCGGCGAACGCCGGCAAGGCCTACACCGACGTGATCGCGATGCGGACGCTCCTGCACGGACGCGTCAAGCTGCCCGCCGGCTTCACGATCGGCGCCGAGCTGCAGGACTCGCGTGCGTTCCGAAACGGCGACACGGTCCTCAACTCGACGACGGTGAATTCCTGGGAGCTGCTGCGCGCGTATCTCGAATACCGCGGCGAGCTCGATGGCGGCACGCTCACGGCCCGCGGCGGCCGCATCACGATGGACGTCGGCTCGCGTCGCTTCGTCGCGCGCAATCGCTATCGCAACACGATCAACGGCTTCACCGGGATCGACCTGGATTGGCAGGGCGGCGCCGACCGCGACCGCTTGAATGTGCGCGCGTTCTTCACGCTGCCGGTCCAGCGCGAGCCGAATCCCCAGAGCGGTGCGAACCGCCGGAATCGTCTTCGCGACAACGACGCGGTCTTCGACACGGAGAGCTTCGACGTCCTCTTCTGGGGCCTCTTCGCGGCGCGCGATCTCGACGATGCGCTCGGCGTCGAGGGCGTGCGCGGCGAGCTCTTCCTGTTCGGGCTGCACGAGAGCGACGACGCGGACCGGCCCACGCGGAATCGCCAGTTCTACACCCCCGGCTTCCGCGTCTTTCGAAAGCCCGCCAAGGAGCGCGTCGACTTCACCGTCGAAGCGGCCCTCCAGGTGGGTCAGTCGCGGGCGACAGGAGGCTCGACCCAGGAGCTCGACCACGTCGCGGGCTTCATCCACGGCACCCTCGGTTACACCGTCGATGCGCCCTGGTCGCCCCGTGTCGCGCTCCAGTTCGATTACGCGAGCGGCGACAGCAGCGCCGGGGACGGCACGAACGAGCGTTTCGACACCCTCTTCGGCGCGCGACGCTTCGAGTGGGGTCCGACCGGAATCTACGGTCCCTTCGCCCGGTCCAACCTGATCACGCCCGGGCTGCGCGTCCAGATCAAGCCGTGCAAGGCCGTGACCGCGTTCACGTCGGTCCGCACGTACTGGCTCGCCTCCAAGACCGACGGCTGGACGACCTCCGGCGTCGCGGATCCGCAGGGCGAGTCCGGCGACCACCTCGGCACGCAGATCGAGTTCCGGGTGCGCTGGCGGATCGTCCCGAAGACGATCCTGCTCGAAGCGGGCTACGCCCATCTCTTCGCGGGCGAGTACATCGACACGAACTCGGGCTCGTCGAACTCGAACCGCCAGGGCGACAGCGACTACGTCTACACGCAGGCGAAGTTCAACTTCTAGCCGCGGCGGAGTCGCCCCTCGGCCCCGGTGCGGGGCCTAATATGGCATTCGTGTGAAAGTGTGAAGATCGAGTGGTCGGGTTCGGGCGGGTTCGCCCTCGATTGGCTCGATCGTCGCACCGATGTCGCCATCGATTCGTCACAGAATGGCGAAGGAAGATTGACGAAACGAAGAAGGCCTTCATAATGTCTCAACGCTGCTGAGCCGATGTTGTCTCCATGACTCGAATCCCCGGGCGATCCATGAGTGACATCGGACTCGACAGACGCGTCGCGAGGTTCATCGAACGCCGACGCGTCATGCGTGAAATGAGACGTGAGACATCGCGCGCTGCACGGCGCGTCACCAGCGAGGTCGGAACCATGAAGGCCATCCAACGAATCGAGACCGGAATCTGCTACGCGATCGGCACACTCCTGGCGGCGGGCTGGCTCGCTGCCATCGGTGAGCTGCTCGCCCCCGCGGCGTAGACGCCCGGGGTCGTCACCCGATTCGGATCGACCGGTTCGCGCGAACACGCGAGCCCGGAAAACCAGCACTTCGGCCCGGCGCCCGCACCATGGGTGGCCGGGCCGTTCTCGTTTCTAGGCGCGCTTCGTGGAGAGGCCGAGCGCCTCCAGGTGGTCGGCGCTCTTGCGAAGGGCTTCGAGCATGTCGGTGGCGCACTCGTCGAGCTCGACGATGTGCCAGTCCGCGTGGCGAGCGGCGCGGGCGCAGGCTTCGACGTCGACGGCGCCTTCGCCCAGGGCGACTTGTGGTTCGCCGGGGACGCAGGAGCCGTCCTTGAGGTGGACCCGACGAGCGCGTGGGCCGAGCTTCTCGAGCTCGGCGACCGGATCGCGGCCGGCGGTCTGCGCCCAATAACAGTCGAGCTCGGCGTTCACGCGCGGATCGACCTCGGACCAGAAGCGGTCCCAGGCGGATTCGCCGTCGAGGTCGACCTCCCACTCCCAGTGGTGGTTGTGGAAGCCGAGGGCGAGTCCGCGCTTCGCGGCGAGCTCCGCGGAAGCCCCGAAGCGATCGATCGCCGCGCGCAGCACGTCGAGGTCCGCGTGGGCGTTCGCGGCATCGGGCATCGCCATGAAGCTCGCGAGCACGAGCTGGTCGGTCGCGAGCGCCTCGGCGAAGTCGAACACGTAGTCGGCGCCGTCGCCTTCCGGGAGTGGCGCGTGAAGGCTCGCGACCTGCAGGCCGAGGTCGTCGAGCAGCGCCCGGTATCGGGCCGGCTCCGGGAAGGGGACGCGCATGTCCTCGGGCAGGACCTCGAGCGGGATCGGGCCGAAGATCATCGGCTCGATCCCGACATAACCCATCTCCGCCAGGCGTGCGTGGGTGCCGTCGAAGTCTTCGATCAGCTGCCTTCGCACGCTGAAGAGATTGACCGCGAGGGGGCGCGGCGTGAAGTCCGGTTCGTTCGACATGTTCGTTCTCCCGATCAGCTGCGCTCGCGCGCGCTCTGGCAATCGATGCAGTAGGCGGACTCGGGGCGGGCGCGGAGGCGGGGCAGGGCGATCTCCTCGCCGCACGCTCGGCACTCGCCGTACTCGTCCTCGTCGATCCGCAGGAGCGCCGCGCGGACCGCGTGCAGGCGCGACTGCTGCGCCGCGCGATTCGCCTCGAGCATCTTCTGTTGCTGGATCGCGTCGATCCTGGATACGCGGCCGACCGCGGGCTGGTCGAGCTCGACGGGGCGAGCGGCCTCCTCGGAGCCTTCGAGGCCGGATTCGAGCTCCCGTGCGAGCGCCATGAGGGCGGCGGTCAGCTCATCCTGTTCAGCCTGGGAGAGCGCCACGCTGCCTCCGTCTCCGCGCCGGGTCGGCGGGAGGGAGAGGGTAGCGACTGCGACGGCGCCGTTCCGGGGGCGGCTCCTGCTAGCCTCCGCGCGTGCTGCGGACCCTTGGAAGACAGCTGCTCGCGACCCTCGCCGGGATTCTCGCGTGTGCGGTGCCCGCCCAGGCGGAGCGCGTCCGCGTGGCGGTCGCGAGCAACTTCGTCGTCGCGGCCGAACGGCTCGTGACTGAGTTCGCCGCGAACTCCGAGCACGAGGTGCAGCTCATCGCCGGATCGACCGGCAAGCTGTACGCGCAGATCGTGCGGGGCGCTCCGTTCGACGTCTTTCTGTCAGCGGATGCGGCGCGGCCGGCCCGACTCGTCGAGGACGGCCTCGCGATCGCCGAGTCCCGTCGCGCCTACGCGCTCGGTCGACTCGTGCTCTGGAGCGCAGACCCGGACGCACGCGCGTCCCTCGGCCCAGAGGCCCTTCGAAGGGGCGCGTTCCGACGCCTGGCGATCGCGAACCCGGACCTCGCCCCCTACGGCGTCGCGAGCCGAGAAGCGCTCGCCTCCCTCGGTGTCGGTCGCGACGTCGCGCCGCGTCTGGTCTACGGAGAGAACATCGGGCAGGCCTACGCCCTCGTGGCGAGCGGGAACGCCGACCTCGGCTTCATCGCGCGATCGCAGGTCGTGCAGCGCGGCGGCGCACGCGACGCCGGATGGGTCGTGCCCGCGTCCCACCACGCGCCCATCCGACAAGAGCTCGTGCTCTTGTCGCGCGCGGCCGGCAACGCCGGTGCGCAGGCCTTCGTGACGTGGCTCGCTTCCGACGCGGCGCGCGCGACGATCCGCGCCGCGGGCTACGAGGTCGACTAGCGATGGAACCGGCGAGCAGCGGACTCGACCTGACCCCGATCTGGATCACGCTCCAGCTCGCCGCGTACACGACGGCGATCCTCTTCGTGGTCGGAACGCCGCTCGCGTGGTGGCTGGCGCGGACGTCTTCGAGGGCCCGCCCGTGGGTCGAGGCGGTGACGGCGCTGCCGCTGGTGCTGCCGCCGACGGTGCTCGGGTTCTATCTGCTGATCCTGATGAGCCCGGATGCGCCCCTGGGTGGCCTCTGGCTCGATCTCACCGGGGACACGCTCACGTTCAGCTTCACCGGCCTCGTCTTCGCCTCGCTCGTCTACTCCCTGCCGTTCATGGTGCAGCCGCTCACCTCCGCGTTCAACGCGGTCGGCCCCGGGCCGATCGAGGCCGCGGCGAGTCTCGGCGCATCGCCCCTCGACGCGTTCCTCCGCGTCGGCATCCCGCTCGCGAAGCGCGGCTTCCTCACCGCCGGCGTGCTGACCTTCGCGCATACCCTCGGCGAGTTCGGCGTCGTGCTAATGGTCGGGGGCAACATCCCGGGCGAGACGCGCGTGCTCTCGATCGCGATCTACGATCACGTCGAGACCCTTCGCTATGCGGAGGCGCACGCGCTCGCCGCGGGCCTGCTCGTCTTCTCGTTCGTCGTGCTCGTCGCCGTCTACGCCTTCGACCGGAGGGCCCGTCTCCGTGTCGGATGACGTCACGACCTCTCTCGATCTTCGGGTCCGGGTGGAGCTTCCGGACTTCACCCTCGAAGTCGAGGAGCAGCTCGAGAACGTGGGGGTGACCGCGGTCTTCGGCGCGAGCGGCAGCGGCAAGACGACGCTGCTCCGGGCGATCGCGGGCTTCGAGCGCCCCTGTCGCGGGCGCATCGCGATCGGCGACGAAGTCTGGTTCGATCGCAACGAACGCATCGATCTTCCGCCCCATCGACGCGCCGCCGGCTTCCTGTTCCAGGACGCGCGCCTCTTCGAACACCTCGACGTATCCGGCAACCTCGCCTTTGCGGAGCGTCGCCGCGGCGCGGGGGACGCGCGCGTGGAGCGCCGGGCGGTCGTCGAGGCACTCGATCTGTCGTCTCTCCTCGGTCGACGCGTGACATCGCTCTCGGGTGGAGAGCGACAGCGCGTGGCGCTCGCGCGCACCCTGCTCGCGGGCCCGCGCGTGCTGCTCCTCGACGAACCGCTCGCGGCCCTCGACGTCGGTCGCAAGGCGGAGATCCTGCCCTTCCTCGAGGAGGTCACGCGACGTTTCCGGATCCCGACCCTCTTCGTGAGTCACGACGTCGACGAAGTCGTCCGCTTGTCCGACCGCGTGCTCGTGCTCTCCGAAGGACAGGTCCTCACCGAAGGGCCGACCGCGGAGGTGATCGAGAACCTCGACCTCGCGCCCATCACCGGACGCGCGGAAGCCAGCGTCGTCGTCGAAGGCCGCGTCGCGCGCCACGACGAGCGACTCCACCTCACCTTCGTCGAATTGCACGGCGACGAGCTGACGCTGCCCTTCGCGTCGCATCTCACTCCTGGTGACGCCGTTCGACTCCGGGTGCTCGCCCGGGACGTCGCGATCGCGGTCGAGCGGCCGAGTGGTCTCTCGATCCGCAACGTGCTGCCGGGGCGGATCACCGGTCTCCGGGCGGAACCGCCGGGTGCTGTGGACGTGACGATTCAGCTGCACGAAGACCACGTCCGCGCGCGGCTCACCCAGGCGGCGGTCGAGGAACTCGGGCTCGGGGAGGGGCGCGAGGTGTTCGCGCTGGTGAAGAGCGTGAGTTTGGAGCGGGGGCGGTACGTGTTCTCTGCGAGCGCCGTGCACTTGGTATTGATGGGGGTGGTTGGGTGTTAGGCGATCGCTCTGCCTTGGGGCCCGGTCGGGGATCAGGGTTCGCGTGAACGCTGGTTCCGTGCTCGATTCGGTGAGCCATCGCCCCTATCTTTGTTAGGCGATGAAAGACCCCCAGCAGCTCTCGATCGATCAGTGCTTCGTGCGTCGCCGCGCGCCTTCGCGTCGGAAGAAGAAGCCCGGGCGGAAACCGGCTCCGCGCGCGCGGGTCCGACATCGGGAGCGCGTGGCGGTTCGGAAGGAATACCCGGTCCACGTCACGCTTCGCATGCGTCGGGACGTTCCGTCGCTTCGGAATCGGAAGTGGCTAGTCGCATTTCGGGAAACCCTCGAGCGTGGATGCGAGCGCGGTGACTTCCGCGTCGCTCACTACTCCGTTCAGCGCGATCACGTGCGCATGATCGTGGAGGCGACGGACAAGGAAGCGCTCGCCTCTGGCATGAAGAGCATCGGCTCTCGTATCGCGCTGGCGGTGAACCGCGTCTTCAAGAGGAGGGGGCGCGTTCTCGATGGGCGCTTCCACTCGGTCGTGCTCGCGAGCCCGCGTCAGGTGCGAAACGCGCTGCGCTACGTGCTCCTCAACGACCGGAAACACCGCCGCCAGCGTGGCGAGCCGCTCGGCAGCAGCAAGGCGCCCGATTCGGCCTCTTCCGGTCGCTTCTTCGAAGGCTGGAAGGAGCGGATCAAAACGATCTCAAAGATCGAGGTCGCACGGCCGAGATCCTGGCTACTCGCCAAAGGCTGGCACCGAGGCGGCGGCCCGATCTCCCTCTCCGAGATTCCGGGCTAACCCGGCCCCACGGCACGGCCCCCGAGCACCCGAAGCGCGACCCAGGAGCAAAGGCAGAGGGAACCACCTCCCCCATCAACACCGAGTGCACGGCCGCCGACAACCCGAGGCGCGACCCACGAACGGAAGCGGACGGAACCACCTCCCCGAGCCCCTTCAGTCCTCCTCGACCACCGCCTCGAACGGCACCTTCTCCCCGTCCCCGAACTCCAGGACGACCTCCACCTTCCCCCCAGCTTCGAGCCCGGTCGGCGACATCATCCGCAGAAACAACCCGCGCGGTACGAACGCGACGTCGCCGCCGGCGGGGATCGGCATGCCTTCGGGCATGCCGACCGAGCCCCACTGTCCGTCGTCGGTCACCGCCGTCCGGCGGACCGACATGCTCTCCGCGCACTCGCAGCTCGCGCCGGTGATCGTGCGGGTCTCGGTGCTGCCGTTGCGAAGCACGAAATAGACGGACGGGGACTCGCCGGCGGTGGGAAGGATCACCCGGCCCTTGAAGACCTTGATGTCGTTGGCGCTCGCGGCAGCGGCGACCAACAGGGTCAGCAGCCCCGTGGCAAGAATCGTCGTGGCTCTCATCATGGATCTCTCCTCGTGTGCCCTTGCTAGGGCGCGCGGACTTCGAGCCGCAGGATCAGGCTTCCCGAGCGATGCTCCAGGAGGGCGATCAGTTCCCCGTTCGGACCGACCTCGACGTCACGGAACCGCCCGAGCGCTTCCACGAGCGTCTCACGCTCGATCGCGCCGTTCTCGTCCACGACGTAGCGCCAGAGATCGCCCTTCGAAAGGGTGCCGACGATCAGGTGGTCCTGCCACGCCGGAAACTGCTCGCCGCGATAGAAGACGATGCTCGAGACGCCGGGGGAGGGGGTCCAGTCGATCAGTGTCGGCGTGAGGTCCGCCGGGTCGTATTCGATCCCGTACTTCTTCGCGTAGGGGATGGGACGACCGTCGTAGTCGACACCGTTGGAGACCATCGGCCAGCCGTAGTTGCGCCCGGGCTCGATCAGGTTGGCTTCGTCCCCGCCGCGCGGACCGTGCTCGCTCGACCACATTCGACCGGTGGCGGGATCGAAGTCGAGGCCCTGGGCGTTGCGGTGGCCCAGGGTCCAGATCCCGGGCAGCGCACCGGGCACGTCGACGAAGGGATTGTCCGCCGGCACGCGCCCGTCGTCGTGCATGCGCATGATCTTGCCGTCCGGTCGGCCGAGGTCCTGCACACCGCGATAGTCGGTGAACTGGCCGACGACCAGATAGACGTAGCCCTGGTCGTCGAAGGCGATCCGCGCGCCCGCGCCATTCTCCGCGGCGTCCGCAAGGTAGGTCTCCTTCGGTGCCTCCCAGATCGTCTGCTGATCGACCCAACGCGTGCCGTCGAGCCGCCCGCGTACGAGCCGCAGCATCGCCACGGACTTGCCCGTCTCGTGGCTCACGGCGTTGCAGTCGGTGCAGCGGTCCCCGTACGAGAGATAGATCCATCCGTTCTCGGCGTAGTCCGGGTGGAGCGCGACCTCGTGGGCCCAGCCGGTCCCGGTGTAGGCCGTGCCGCGGAGGACGCTGTCGTTCCAGATCCGGGGCGTGCCGGTCACGAGGGTCGCCGCGCTCCCGTCGCCCTCGACGATCGACAGGCCGCGCATCTTCTCGGTCACGAGGAAGCGCCCGTCGGGGAGCGGCGCGATCGAGTAGGGCTCCGCGAGTCCGACGTAGACCGGGTCGATGGTGAACGCGTGATGCTTCGTCTCGACCGGCTCGCTCGGGAGCGTCGGAGGCTCGCCGACGCCCTGTCCGTCGGCGCCGCGATCGCCGGACCGCTTCTCGAGCAGGTAGATCACGAGGCCGCGGATGTCGGCATCGGGCAAGGTGCCCTGCCACGCAGGCATGCCCTTGTCGGGGTTGCCGGTCGCGATGCTCGCGACGAGGGCGTCGACCGAGTCGCCGCCGCTGAGATCGCCGAGGAGCGAGGGGCCGAGGGACGAGCCCTCCTGGTTCGCGCCGTGGCACACCGAACACTGAGCGGTGTAGATGCCGCCCATCTCGTCGGGCAGCACCCACGCGTCGCGCGCGGGATCGCCTGTTTCCTCGGCGGGCGGGGGCGTCGGTTCCCGCAGCGCTTCACAGGCGAGGAGGAAGGTCGTCGTCAGGGCGAGGCCCAGGAGTACGTGGCGCGTTCTCATGGACTCCGATTATACGAAGATCGACGCGCCCCGGACGGCCGATCTACCAGGCGACGGGCAGGGAAGCGAGCCCGTGCACGTGGAGCTGTCCCTTGTAGACGGGCTCGCCGGCGAGGCGCAGGCCCGGCAGCTTCGTGGCGAGGGCGGAGAAGGCATGTCGGAGCTCGAGGCGTGCCAGGTTCGAGCCGAGGCAGAAGTGGGCGCCCATGCCGAAACTGTGGTGGTCGATGTCGTCGCGGGTGATGTCGAGGCGATCCGGACTCTCGTATCGCGCGGGGTCTCGATTGGTCGCGCCCCAGAAGAAGATGACGGTGTCGTCCTTCCGGATCGTGCGGTCGTGGAAGGGCACGTCCGCGGCGGCGAACTTCGTCGTCATCTGGACGGACGTGTCGTAGCGGAGCAGCTCCTCGACCGTGTTCTTCGCGAGCTCGGGGCGTTCTCGCAGCAGCTTCAGCTGGTCCGGGTGTCGCAGCAGCGCGAGGGTTCCCTTCGAGATCATGTTGGCCGTCGTCTCGTGTCCGGCCTGGAAGAGCAGCAGGCCGGTCGAGACGATGTCGGCGTCCGAGAGAGCGGCGCCGGCCTCCTGCTGGATCGTGACCAACCGCGAGATCAGGTCGTCCCGGGGCGAAGCGCGTCGTTCGTCGATCAGCGCCTGCATGAATTCCATGAACTGCTGCGCCGCCTCGTTGCCCGCGGCTTCCATCTCGGGTGACAGGTCCGCGCCCTCGTCCGCGCGTTCGGAGAACGTGCGCGACCACGCCTCGATGCGCGGCACCTCTTCGAGCGGCACGCCGAGGAGCTCGCAGATCACGGTGACGGGCACGAGGAAGGCGAAGTCCGTCACGAGGTCCATCTCGCCCCGCTCGCGCTGGTCTTCGATCAGGCGCGCGACGAGCGCCTCGATGTGCGGCTCGAGCTCCCGGATCGAGCGCGGGGTGAAGCCGCGGTTCACGAGGCCGCGCAGCTCGGTGTGTCGCGGGGGAGGCATGAACGCGAACATCCCGCGCATTGCGTCGATGAAAGCACCGCCTTCGCCCATCCCCGCCATCACGAGTTGGCGATCGTCCTTGATCAGCGACGCGTTCCGGACGAGCAGCTCGTCGTCCGCGTGGCGCGTGATCACCCACGGGTTCTGGAGGCGAGGGAAGTCCGCCCGGAAGATGGGAGCCGCGGCCCGCAGCTGGTGGTAGAGCCGGACGAGGTCCCCGCCCGTCGCGCCGGTCGCGAGGATCTGTTGGAAGATCGCATCGGCGTCGGTCGGGAGGTCGTCGAAGGGGAGGGCCGACATCGCGTCAGGCCTGCCACTCGCCGATCTGCTCGAAGAGCAGCGTGACCGGCAGTGGGTCCATCTCGAGCAGGTCGCTGTGGCTGCGATCGGGGCTCGACGAGTTGATGCGATTCCGAACCGCTTCGAGGTCGTCGCATTCGATCTGGTAGAGCGCCAGGAATCGTCGCCCGTCGATCGAGTCGAGGCCGGGGATCATCTGGTGCTCGGAGGTTTCCCAGCGAGTGGCGGAGACGATGCCATCGAGCTCGAGGAGCTCCTTGACGTGGAGGGCGTACCACTCGTGGTAGTCGTCCACCCGGTCGGGGTCGGTGGTGCTCGAAGCGACGAGCATCAGGGCGCGGGGCATGGCGGTCTCCTCTTCGTTCGGTGGGCGCTAGTCGGCGTCCGGCGGCGCTCCGGGGATCGGTCCCTTGATCTTCATGCCGGCGGTGATCCCGCCGTCGAGGTCGAAGTCGGCGCCGGTATAGAAGGCACTGTCGTCGGAAGCGAGGAAGGCGACGGTCGCCGCGACGTCCTCGACCCGGCCGCGTCGACCGATCGGCGGCGGATCGTGCTTCTCCTGCAGCTCGCGCATCTTCGCGATGTCCGGGACCAGGGGCTCGACCATCTCGTTGCTCCCGGCCGCCGGATTCACGCAGTTCACCCGGATGCCGTAACGCCCGAGCTCGAGGGCGGCGACCTTCGAGAGGCCACGCACGCCGAACTTCGAGGCGCAGTAGGCGCTCGTCCCGCCGGCGGCGTGGTGGCCATCGATCGACGAGATGTTCACGATCGACCCGCCGCCGTTCGCGCGCATCGGCGCGATCGCCGACCGCACGCCGAGGAACGTGCCCATCTCGTTCACCCGCACGATCCGGAGGTAGTCCTCCGCGCTCGTGTGCTCGATGGGCGCGATGTGGATGATGGCGGCGTTGTTCACGAGGGTGGTGAGCGGGCCGAACTCGGCCTGCGCGATGTCGATCGCGTTCGTCCAGTCGGCTTCTTCCGTAATGTCGCCGTGGACGTAGCGGGCGAAGGCGCCGAGATCTTCGGCGACGGCCTTTCCCGGGCCGTCGAGAAGGTCCATCAGCACGACCGACGCGCCGTCGGCGACGAGCCGTCGGGCAATCGCTTCGCCGGAGCCACGTGCGGCGCCGGTCACGATCGCGGTCTTGCCTTCGAGTCGGGTCATGGGTCTGCCTCGCGCCCGTCCGGAATGGGATGCACCTTCGATGTTCGCAATCCTGCAGCGCCTCGCCATGCCTGGTGCTCGCCCGATCGGCTAGCATCGTCCCATGGTCAATGGGGGAATCTGCACGCCTGTGCGCTCGCGGGGGCTCGCGCTCGTCGCAATTCTGCTCGTCGCCGGGAGTACCGCCTGCGGCGGCCGACTCGGCCCCGCCACCGTCTCCCTCACGCGCACCCACTACAACGTCGCCGCCCAGGAGACGAGCGCGCAAGAGCTTCTCCTGAACCTCGTCCGCCTGCGCTACCGGGACACGCCGTATTTCCTGCAGATCGCGTCGCTCTCGACCAACATGCGCGCGCGGGCGGGGATCGGCGCGAATGCCTCGTTCGTGCCGAACGGGGCGGACAGCCAGGGCGTGTCCGGCAGCCTGTCCCTCGAAGAGTCGCCGACCGTGACCTACACGCCGCTCGTGGGGGATCGCTTCGTGAGTCAGCTGCTCGAGCCGGTCGAGCCCGAGATCTTGTTGCTGCTCTCGCACGCGGGGTGGTCGATGGACCGGTTCCTGCGCCTCTTCGTGCAGGAGATCGGTGGGGTTGCGAACGCGCCGACGGCGTCGGGACCGACGCCCGCGAAGGAGCCCATCTTCGAGGAGTTCCTGCGCGTGGCGGAACTGTTCCGAACGCTGCAATCGCGCCGGCAGGTGCAGCTGCTAGGCGGAACGCTCGGGGGACACGGCGCGGAGACGCCCAGGGACACCGAACACGGGGTGCTCCTGCGCTTCGCGCCGGAGGCCCTCGAGACCGACGAATACAAGGAGCTCCAGGGACGACTCGGGCTCGAGCCGGGACGCGAGATCTTCGAGCTGGTGAGCGGGATCGGCGCGCGAGCGCCCCATCGCATCAACCTCGTCGTGCGGTCGGTGCTGTCGGCGATGTTCTACGCCTCACACGGGATCAGCGTGCCGGAAGGCGACCGGGTCTCCGGCCGGGTCACGACGACGATCTCCAGGGACGGGGGTGACTTCGACTGGGATCGGGTGACCGGGTCGCTGATCGACGTCCAGTCGGGAAAGCCCGGCGAGTACCCCTATGCGTCGGTCGGGTATCGCGGACACACGTTCTGGATCGACGACGCGGACCTCGACTCGAAGTCGACGTTCACGATGCTGAACCTCGTGCTCGCGCTCCAGGCCGGGGAGGTCCCGACGGGTGGACCGATCCTGACCCTGCCGGTCGCGCAGTAGCGCCGCCGGGCGCAGCTCAGCTCGGCACGCGGATCCGTTCGACCAGGCTTCGCACCTCTTCGGATGGCGGCGGCGTGAGCGCCGAGACGCCGAGGGCGACCGCGAAGTTGAGGACCGCGCCGAGGGCACCGATCCCTTCGGGCGAGATGCCGAAGAGCCAGTTCTCGGCGACGTCCGCGGCCATCGGCTCGATCACGATGCCCTTGAACCAGACGATGTAGCCGAGGGTGAAGACCAGTCCCGTCAGCATGCCGGCGATCGCGCCCTGTTTGTTGACGCGCAGGGAGAAGATCCCGAGCAGCGTCGCCGGGAAGAGCGACGCGGCCGCGAGCCCGAACGCGAGGGCGACGACCTGCGCGACGAAGCCCGGCGGGTTCCAGCCCAAGTAACCGGCGAAGAGGATGGCGACCGCGGTGCTGATCCGGCCAGCGGTCAGCTCGCCCTTGTCGCTGATGTCGCGCGCGAAGACGCTCTTCAGCAGGTCGTGGGAGACCGCCGCGGAGATCACGAGCAGGAGGCCCGCCGCCGTGGAGAGCGCGGCGGCGATTCCGCCGGCGGCCACGAGCGCGATCACCCAGTTCGGGAGGCCGGCGATCTCGGGGTTGGCGAGGACGATGATGTCGCGATCGACGCGCAGCTCGTTGCCGGCCCAGCCACGGGCCGCCGCCTCCGCGGCGAAAGCCGCGTTCGTGTCGGCGTAGTACTGGATCCGGCCGTCACCGTTCTTGTCGGTGAATTCGAGGAGCCCCGTGTCCTCCCAGGTCCGGAACCACTCGGGCCGATCTTCGTACCGGAGGTTCGCGGTCTCTTCGAAGACCGGCCCGGTCTGGATCGTCTGCGTGAGGTTCAGGCGCGCGAGGGCGCCGACGGCGGGGGCGGTCGTGTAGAGGAGGGCGATGAAGAGGAGTGCCCAGCCGGCGGACATGCGCGCGTCGCGCACGCGGGGGACCGTGAAGAAGCGAACGATCACGTGGGGCAGGCCCGCGGTTCCGATCATCAGCGCCATCGTGATGAAGAAGACGTCGATCCGGCTCTTGCTGCCGACCGTGTACGCCGCGAAGCCGAGATCCGTCACGACCTCATCGAGGCGCACGAGCAGCGGCACGCCGCCGCTGCCCTCGACCGTGCTCGCCATCGCGAGCTGCGGAACCGCGACGCCCGTTACCTGGAACGAGATGAAGACCGCCGGGACCGTGTAAGCGAAGATGAGCACGCAGTACTGCGCGACCTGGGTGTACGTGATCCCCTTCATTCCGCCGAGCACCGCGTAGACGAAGACGATCGCCATGCCGCAGACGAGGCCCGTCGCGAGGTCCACCTCGAGGAAGCGTGAGAAGACGATCCCCACGCCGCGCATCTGTCCGGCGACGTAGGTGAACGAGATGATGATCAGGCAGACGACCGCGACGACGCGCGCGGTCTGGGACTCGTAGCGGTCGCCGATGAACTCGGGGACCGTGAACTTGCCGAATTTGCGGAGGTAGGGCGCGAGGAGAAGGGCGAGCAGGACGTAGCCTCCCGTCCAACCCATCAGGTAGACCGAGCCGTCGTAGCCCAGAAAGGCGATCAGGCCGGCCATCGAGATGAAGGAGGCGGCGGACATCCAATCGGCGGCGGTCGCGAGGCCGTTCGCGATCGGGTGGACGTGACCGCCGGCGACGTAGAACTCGCCGGTGCTGCTGGCTCGGCTCGCGAGCGCGATTCCCAGGTAGAGGGCGAAGGAGGCGCCGACGACGAGGTAGGTGAGCGCCTGGAGCTCCACGCTAGTCCTCCTCGACGCCGTGTTCGCGGTCGATCTTCGCCATCCGCCAGGCGTAGAAGAAGATCAGCGCGACGAACACGAAGATCGAGCCCTGCTGGGCGAACCAGAAGCCGACCTGCAAGCCGCCCACCTCGATCCGGTTCAGCCAGTCGAGTCCGAGGATGCCGAACCCGAAGGACACGACGAACCAGACGACGAGGCACTGGCCGACGAGGCGCAGGTTCGCCTGCCAGTAGGTGGGCTTGCTCAAGGGGCGCTTCTCCTTCCGCAGCGGGGGCGTGAGCCGCGGCAGAGTCCAGCGGATCGAGCGGCGGGGGGCAACCCTGGAACGCCCGTGAGCGACTACAATGGGGCGTCCATTCGAACGGAGCGTCCGATGCCCGAGCCCCTGAGCTTCAATCCCTTCGCCTACGAGATGCACGAGGATCCGTACCCGACCTACGAGCGATTGCGGGAAGAAGCGCCCTGCTATCACAACGAGGAAATGGGATTCTGGGCGTTGTCTCGATTCGAGGACGTGTTCGAGGGTTACCGGAGCTGGGAGGAATTCACGTCCACGAAGGGCGTCTCCCTCGAGACCGGAGGCTCGAGCGTCCCGTCGATGATCGAGATGGACCCGCCCGCTCAGACCCAGCTCCGGAAGCTGATCGTGAAGCAGTTCAATCCGCAGCGGGTCGGCGCCCTCGAGCCACGGGTCCGTTCGCTCGCGACCGGTTTCCTCGACCAGCTCGTGGAGGAGGGCGAGTGCGACCTGATCGCACGCTTCGCCGCGCTTCTCCCCTCGGACGTGATCTCGACGCTGCTCGGTGCGCCGCCCGAAGATCACGATTCACTGCGCATCTGGACCGAGACGATCATGCATCGGGAGGACGGCGTGTCGACGATCTCGCCGGCCGCGACCGAGGCGTCGAAGAACCTGATCTACTTCTTCTCGGACCTGATCAAGGCCAAACGCAACAAGCCGGGCGACGACCTGACCACCCGACTGGTCGAAGCCGAGCTCGACGGTCGACGTCTCGACGATCGCGAGATCCTCGGCTTCTGTTTCCTGCTGATCTCGGGGGGCAACGAGACGACGGAGAAGTTGATCGCGAATACGGTTCATCAGCTGTCTCGCCATCCCGACCAACGCGGGGCGGTCGTCGCCGACCCGTCGAAGATTCCGGCCGCGGTCGAGGAGTCGCTGCGCTTCCGCAGCCCGACCCAGTACATGGTTCGCGCGGCGTCGAGGGACGTCGTGCGCCATGGGCGTACGATTCCGGAGGGTGATCGCGTGGTGCTCCTGATCGGCGCCGCGAACCACGACCCGCGGAAGTTCGACGAGCCAGGGCGCTTCGACATCTCACGCGGCGCGGCGCAGCACCTCGCATTCGGCTTCGGCCCGCATTTCTGCCTGGGCGCGCGCCTCGCGCGTCTCGAGGCACGGGTCGCGATGGAGGAGATCCATCGGCGGCTACCGGACTACGGGGTCGACGAAGCGGGGGTGAGCGTCGTGCACTCGGGCAACGTGGCGGGACTCGCGACCTTGCCGATTCGTTTCACGCCCTCGGCGCCGATCGGCGCAGCCTGAGCGCCTAACGTCCGCAGACGAGATTGCAGGGCAGGTCGACGTGCATGACCGCGCCGTTCGCGCAGTGACATGCGCCGTCGGTGCCGCGCTTCGACTGCTTCGCCAGCTTCTTCGGGCCACCTGCGGCCGACGGAGCTGGAGCGGCGGGCGTGGCGCCGCCCGCCGGTGTCTCGAAGGCGAGCTCCCCGGGCATGCACTTGCTGCCGCCGCTGCTCGGGCAGCCCGGCTTGTAGACGAGGCCGGCGACCGGCGTGTAGCCGCGCGCCGTTCCGTTCCAGAATTTGACGGGAACGGTCTTGCGCTTGCCGTCCTCGCGCAGCTTGTAGACCTCGAAGTGAAGGTGGGGGCCGGTCGAGAAGCCCGTGTCCCCGGAGAGACCGATCAGGTCGCCGGTGCGCACGGGCTGACCGACGCGCGCCGGGCCGCCATGTCGAAGGTGGGCGTAGATGGCGAACGTGCCGTCCCGATGTTCGATGACGACGCGGTTGTCGCTCTCGAATTCACCGGAGCGGGTGCCGCTCGCGACCATGTCGTTGATCACCTCGACGATCACGCCGCCGCGGCTCGCCAGGATCGGCGTGCCCCAGGGCATCGGGAAGTCCAGGGCATAACGACCGAGGCCCTTGTGGCTGAACTTGCCGTTGTATCCCTGGCTGATGGGGCGCATCGTCGTGCCACCGAAGGGCATCCGGTAGTGCCACGTGTCGTCGTGGACCGCGTGCGGGTTGCCGCGGAGGAGCGTGAACCGCGACTCGTGCGCGTAGCCCCGGCGACGATCGACCACCGAGAGCACCCCGGCGTCGTAGCGACCGTCCGGCTCCGCGCGCAGCGCGAAGGGCAGGGGTTGGAGCGGCTTCAAGTTGTCGAGCTTCGTCAGCTCGATGACGACCCAGACCGGCTCTTCGCGGCGGCTCTGGACCTGATAGGTCAGGAAGTCACCGCGGCGATGGGTGCGCAGGCAGACGCGCTCGTGGCAGTCCCAGTCGGAGGTCTCCGAGACGGACTCCGCGGTCGCGAAGCGCGGTGCCGGCCCCAGGCCGAGGGACAGGGCGACGAACACGGCGGCGACGACGAGGCGCTTGCGCATGCGCCGCGTATCGGAGGGGCGGGGCGCTCGCTTGAAGGGCGTTGCCGATCGGCACCGACGAGCCCGCGCAGACCTCCCGAGAGCGAGCTAGCGCGCGGCTGCGGCCTTCTCGACCTCGCCCCGGACCGCCTCGCCGTTCGCCTTGAACATCGCGAGCAGCGGCTCCGCGAGCCACTCGTTCACCGCCTTCGCGAACGCCGGCCGCGCCTCGACGCGCGAGAACCAGTCCGCGACCCGCGGCCGCGCCTCGACGAGATCGCTCATCGCGAGATGCCGCATCCGCAGCACGTAGGGTGTCGCGGCCGCGTCGGCGAGACCGAAGCCCGCCCCCGACAGCCACTCGCTCTTCGCGAGCGCCGCATCCATGCCGTCCAGGAAGTCGAGGTGCGCGTGCAGCGCGCCGACGAACTCCGGCGCCTCGACGCCGTGCTCGACCACCGAACGCCTTCGTGCGCGCTGAGCCGGATCCGGGATCGCCGCGATGTTCGCCTCGCGGACCTCCTCGGGCTGCTGCAGCAGGATCGTGCGCGGACCGATCGCGAAGGTGATCACGCCGCACTGCGGATGCATCGTGTCGATCTTCTTCGTCCACAGCCGGATCGCGTGGCGTCCCGCCGCGTCCGCCGGCCGCATCGGCACGTCCGCGTACGCCTCGTCGAGGTACTCGTTGATGAGGGTGCTCTCGATGAAGACGCGGCCGCCGTCGACGATCGTCGGGACCACGTGGTTGGGGTTCAGCTTCACGTAGTCGGGGTCGTGCTGCCCGCCGCCCACGAGGTCGATCTCGTGCGACGTGAAGTCGAGACCCTTCTCGGCGAGGACGAGACGGACCTTCTGGGAACAGGTGGACACCGCGTTGTGGTAGAGCTCGATCATGCCCCGAGCCTACCGCACTCCGGCCGCGCTGCGCCTAGGGCCAGCTCTTCCCTTTCTGCGCCTGCAGCTGGTTCTGCTCGAACTTCCGGTCCGGCGTGCAATTCGACGCGCCGCCGTAGCACCAGCGCGGCTTCGACTTGAAGCTGCGGGACAGGTTCGCGTTGTGGTGGCGGTTGTAGAGGTCGAGGCGGATCTCCTGCCCGCCCACGAGATCGACGCATCCGACCGGCGTGTTCGAGCTGCTGTAGCCGACCTCGACCACCCGGGACTTGTTCACCCAGATCTGCGAGCAGGCGTTCCAGCCGCTGATGATCCCGGTCCCGGTCGCGCCGTTGTTCTGCGAGAAGCAGTAGCGACCCGAGTCCTCGGGCACGAAGCGCGCCGACATCATCGCTTCCCAGGACGATCCGCCGCTGTTCGGCCAGTCGGGCGACCACGGGAAGGTGTAGGTGTGATAGCTGTGGTTCTCGCTGTCGTAGTCCCAGCCGGCGGCCATGTTCTGTTTCTGGTCGGCGCCGAAGTTGTTCTTCATCTCGGTCCAGGTGTCGGCCTTGTTGCAGGTCCCGCTCCAGACGCCGTCGTCGTCGATCCGGACGTACATGCCGGAGAAGTCGTTCGGCGTTCGGTCCGTGCAGTCGCTGATGCCGTCGCCGTCGCTGTCCTGGCTCGCGCAGGCGCCGTAGTAGTGACTCGCGAAATCGCCGCCTTCGAGGGGCGACACGAAGCCGTTCCGCCGGGACGACGCGTTCGAGAACACGCCGTAGGGATCCATCGTGGCGATCACGTTGTTGAAGACCGCGCGCTCGCCGGCGTTCTTCGAGAGCACCGAGGGATGTTCGAAGACCCACTCGTCGTTCTTGCCCCAGTGCGGCCAGTAGTCGTAGTTCGTGACGAGGTGCTCGATGATCTCGGTGAAGGGGTTCGAGACGAAGGCGTCGAGGCCCGCCTCGTCGAGCTCGTAGCCCCAGTACTCGACGAACTCGAGGTGAACCATCTGCTCGCCGTGGGCAACCCCGGCCCGCGCGTGGTTGCCGGAGAGGAGCGTCCCGTCGTCGGCGACGTCGAAGCGCATGATCGTGCCGATCAGCGGTTGGCAGATGTCGTCGCGATCGTAGATCGAGTGGAGGTACTGCACGGCCGACTGGATCTGGCTCATCGGCATCGCGCCTTCGTACTCGAGCTGCGAGAGCGACGGCTGCTCGAGGAAGACTTCCGGCTGAAGCGTGATCATGCGGTGGGAGTAGCCGGTCAGGTCCGTGTGTCGGGACACGACGTTCGCATTCACGCCGGGGCTGTCCGTGACGACGAGGGGCGGCTGGCTCTGGTAGATGGCCACGCGCTGTTGCTCGGTGAAGCACTCGGTCGCGGGCGCGCACATCCCGAGCTGCAGGATCGGGATCGCGAAGGCCTCCTCGAGATCGCTGATGTCGGGGGTGAACAGGCGGTTCTGGGCGTTCGGCTGGACCGCCGTCACGTCGTCGCGGTTGCCGCAGAGGTACTGAACGAGGTTCTGGCCCGGGAACCAGGTGAGGAACACGTAGTCGCAGCCCGCGACCGTGGCGGCCACGCCGCCGTCGGCGACGAAGCTGGCTTCGTTCTGATAGAGCACCTGCACGTTCATGTTGAACTGCGGCTCGAGGCGCAGCCGCAGGCGGACGACCACGCCGAGGAGCCCGAGGTTCGTGCGCAGCGCGCGCCACTGCTCCGGGTTCGTGACCCCCGTCGTGCCCTCGGAGTAGGTCGTCAGCGCACCGTCGGGGCCGACCACGTCCATCGCGACGATGTAGGACGAGATCGTCGAGTGGCCGAGCAGCGACGAGCCATGGGCGCCGGTCGCGACCGCGCCGCCGAGGGAGATCCCGCCGTAACCCGTCGACGCGAGGCCGAAGCTGTACCCCAGGCCGTGCAGGTGCTCCTGCAGCTCGTTGAAGTGGACGCCCGATTCGAACTCGATCGTGGTCGGGTGGCCCTCGAAGGGCTCGACCGGACCGATGTCCTTCAGCTTCTTCGTGCGCACGACGTCGCCGAGGTCGTCGGCGCAGATCACGTCGGTCGCGGAGTGGCTGGTGCCGGCGGGCTTCAGCTTGCGGCCGGAGCTCACGATCCCGCGGACCGCGTCCTGCAGGTCCTGGATCGACTCCGGTTCGTAGATCGTCGTCGGGGGACAGGTGATCGCCTGGGTGTAGTAGGCCATGAGCTGGGAGCTCGGATCCGCGCAATCCTCCGGACAGCTGTTCACGTCCTCGCCGAGGGCCGCCTCGCAGAGGTCGTTTCGACAGCTCGACGCGAGCACCGAGAGCGCCGGGCAGGTCTGGGCAGCGGCTTCCTGCGCGAGCACGACGATCGTCAGCAGGCTCGCGAGCAGGAAGGGCAGGAATGGGAGGAGGGCGCGGGCACGGTCAGGAATCATGGAGTTCTCCGTCTGTTTGAAGAGGTCGCAGACGCCGAATTGGACTCGGAGGGGCTCGGAGTCCGATCGCCCCTTTGACGGCCAACCTATCCGGGATCGCCCCGCATTCCGATTACCTCGTAGGTAGGACCGGCAAGATTTTTCTGTTCTCTCGCAAAATCAGTTGGTTAGGGAATGAGTTGCCACTTTGCGAACGCGTTCTGGTTGCCGCTTCGCGCGTCGCCCGTCACCCTGTGGGGTGACGCCACCGACGGGCGAGGTCGGCGGCGCGAGACGGGACGAGAGCGACGACGAATGGCGGGCTTCGGGCTGCTGCTACGACACTGGCGCGAAGCACGGGGCTTCTCACAACAGACCCTGGCCGCCGAGGCGAGCATGTCGACCCGCCATCTGAGCTTCCTCGAGACCGAGCGGAGCGGGCCGAGCGAGATCGCCGTCCAGAACCTGGGGCGGGTCCTCGAGCTGCCGGATCGCGAGGTGCAGCGCCTCCTCTATACGGCGGGCTTCGCGAGCGATTGGTCGCGTCCGCCCTCCGAGGTCACCCCGCGGCAGCTCGCCAAGGTGGCCGCGCTGCTCGATGCGCAGGACCCCTATCCGGCGTTCATTACGGATCCGCGCTGGCGGATCGTCGCCCAGAACCGCGGGGGCGCGGCCTTCTTCGCCCGCTGCCTCGACCTCAATCCGGCGCTCGAGAGCGAGCCCTTCGACATCGCCGAGATCGTGACCGACCCCGCCAGCATGGGCCGGATCGTCACCAACACCGACGGGATCCAGAAGGCCATTCTCGCGGGCCTCTTCGAGCTCGTCCCCAATCCGAAGGAGAGCGGCAACACCGACCTGCTCTTCGAGCGCGTCGCGGGCGAATCGACGGCGCCGCCGCCGGGCGGTGCCCCCGAGCGCGCATCGATCGCGGACGGGGCCTGGGAGGTCGAAGCCGACTTCCAGGACGAAGGCGCGAAGTTCTCGCTCGGCCTGCTCGCGATCCCCTTCGGCGGGCCCTGCGCCGGCTACGGGCTGTTGCTGACGGAGCCGGCGCGCGAGGACGAGGCCGAGACCGCCGAGGGCTATTTCGAGGGGCTGGTGGGCCGCGCATAGCGGTGTGCGTCCCGCGATCGCCGCCCTTCGGATCGTGATCCCGCCCCAAACGCCCTACCGTTCGCCGCCTGTTTTCCGGGGGTTCCGACTGAAGCCGGTCCGGGCCCGCGCCGATGTCGTACGCAGGGGGGAGCATGTCGAGCAAGGGCACGATCGTCGCGCTGGCGGCCGCAGGGCTGCTAGTGGGGTTCTTCCTGGGCCGGGAGGCGGGGCAGGCCCCCGTGGTCTTCCCGGACGTCGACCAGGGCCGGAGCGAGGCCGAGATGTACGAGGCGGTCACCGCCGCGCTCCACGAGCCGCGCGCGTTCGTCCGTTCCGCCACCCTCACGCGTCTCTTCGAGGGGCTGACCGAAGCCAACATCGAGGGCGCCCGGCGAGCCGTCAGCGCGAGGTCCGGGCTCGGCGATCCGGTCGACATCCAACTCTTCGTGTCGGCCTGGGTTCAACTCGATCCGATCGCCGCGCTCCGCGACATCCAGACCTGGCCGGTGAAGAGCCGGCGGCGCATCGGCTTCAACGCCGCGGTCCGGGAGTGGGCTGCGAGCGGTCACGGCGTCGAGGCCGGCAACTACGTCCAGCTCGTCGAGGACGCGGACCTCCGGCGCGAGTCCTTCGGACCGCTGGTGCGCGGCTGGGCGCTCTCCGGCGACTTCAAGGGCGCGCTCGATCTCACGCAGTTCCTGTTCCACGAGCGCGACGCCGACGTCGTCGACGGCTTCGTACGCGGGATGCTCCAGACTGCCGGGGCCGCGCAGACCCTCGACGTCGCGCGCCAGATCCTCGAGGCCGGGGACGGTCCCTTCGAGCAGCGCTTCGTCACCGTCGCGCTGAACCTGGCCGGACGCGAAGCGCCCGCGATCGCGGCGGACGTCCTCCGCGGCGTCTTCGGCGACAGCGTGCCCGAGTGGCTCCGGCCGCAGCTGGACCTGGTCGGCAAGCTGTATCGCACCCGCGATCCGCAGGCCGCGATCGAGTGGCTGCTCGGCTTCGTCGCGAACCCGGAACGGGATCGCGCGCTCCGGGAGACCGCCGGGTTCTGGGCCATCCGCGACTACGAGGCGGGCTGGAGCTGGTTCGAGACCGATCGGGGACCTTTCGCAGGCGCGGACGTCCTCGCTCACGACGACTCGTTGCTGCTGGCCGGGTTCGTGCGCAAGATGGCTCGGATCGGCCCCGTAGAGGCCTCTCAGTGGGTCCTCCGCATTCGCGAGGGCGAGGTGCGGGACGCGATGCTCAACCGGACGGCGTTCTTCTATGCGCGGGCGGACGCGGATGCGGCGGAAGCCTGGATCGACGGCCTCGGACTCGCGAGCTCGCAGGCGAAGGTCGTGCGCGCCGCGGCCGAGCGCGGCCAGCAGGACGCAGCGAACCTCGATCAGCTCGGGACCGTGCCGGTCGACGAATAGCGACCGCTCCTCGTGGTCGTCCACCGAGATGCGGCCGCACAAAAGGAAAGGGCCACCGCCGCTTGCGCGACGGTGGCCCTTCTTGCCTTTGGTCGGTGATCGACCGAGTCCCTCAGGACCCGATCAACTCTCCGAACCCCTTAGCGCCGGCGGCGAGCCGCGAGCGCGCCGAGGAGACCGAGGCCGCTCATGAGAGCAACCGTGGCACCCGGCTCGGGGGTGAGGGAGATGTCGACGCCGAGCATCTGGTGGTTGATGTTCGTACCAGCGACCGACGTTCGCACCGAGTAGGAACCAGCGACGAGACCGACGTTGCGGTTGGTACCGCTGACGGTGTCGTAGCCCTGGCCCGTGGCCGTGTCAGTCATCGTGACGCCGTTGCGGACCGCAACGCGCTTCAGGGTGACTCGACCGGTCGTGAGAGCGAACATGTGCTTCGTGGAAGTCGCCGACGGGATGACCGGGCCGAAGTGAACGCCGGGGGCGCTGTTCGTGGCCATGCTCGTCGGGGTGATGCCCGGGAACGGGCTCTGCCAGAAGTTGATCTCGTTACATCCAGCCGGGGTCGGCGGGGGCGTCACGGCGCAGTCGGGCGCGATGATCGCGTTCTGCACGGACGTGGGGTACACGCCGTAGCCCTTCGCGTTACCCGCAGCCTGCGAACCGGTGACCGTGTAGTCCCAGCCCGCCGCGTTCCGAGTCGCGAAGCCAGCGACGGTGTCGCCAACCGGGTTCGACGCCACGATCGGGCGAAGGAACGTCGGGAAGCCCGCCGAGATGGAGGGGTGCTTCAGATAGAGAAGTCCCTGACCATCGAGCAGGATCGTCATCGTGCCGGAGAAGCCGTTCGCGCCACCCGCGTAGGTGACCGTCATGACTTCAGCGCCGACCACGGACGTGACCGTCTGTGCAGCCGCAGTACGCGTGATCGCACCGGCGCCGGTGAGGCCGTTGTTCTGGCCGGTCCAGCCGCCGTTGTTGAACACGCGGGTGTCCGCCGGCGGAATCAGCGCGCGGGACGAACCCGGGGCCGCGGCCGTGAACGTCGTGTCGAGCTGGCGAACGACGTTGTTCAGCACGATGCCGATCTGCGGGCCAAGACGTTGCTGCATGAGGAACGGGGGAACGCGGAACGCGTCACCGACGTTCAGGCCGGCCGGGTTGGCGCCGCCGAGCGGGTTGGTCGGCAGGGTGCCCGTCGCGGCGGTACCGAGACGTGCACCGTAGTTGCCGTGGTGCGGGTTGACGAAGCGCGCCGGAGCGGCCGTCGTCATGAAGAAGTGCTGCTCGATGCGCGGGCAGCGAGCGTCACCGGGGGCAGACCACGCAGCGGTGCTCGCGGCGCAGGTCTGGTTCGGCGGGTTCTGCGGGATCTGAATGATCACGCCGTTGGATTCGCTGTACTCACCAGCGATACCGACGTTCTGCGCGTTGGCGAGCGAAGCGCCCATCACGCAGACCGTCAGAGCGACGGCGGCTCCAAGGAACCTGGACATTGGCGGTCTCCTTTTTCAAGTCCTGTCTTGACTAGGTTGGTTGATCTGACCGACTCGGGTCGGGACGCCGACTCGAGGCGGAACTCTTCGAACGCGCGGCCGTGGCCGGTTGCTCTGCTTCGTTTCAGAGGCTGGTGCGGTTTTGTCCCGGGGCGTTTTACACCCCAGTGACCGCACGTCGCCACGGTTCACGTTCTCGACACTATCATGAGGGCTTCAGGAAGTGGGTGGATTTTTTTGCCCTGAGGCCATTTCCAGGTCACTCTTGGGACACTTCCTGCACCCCCGGGGATGATCGAGCCTTGCGCCAGCCCCGAACGATCGCGTCGAGACTGCGCTGACATGGTGTGGCCCGGAGGAGAGAAAAAGAGCCGAATCGGGTGGAAAAAAGACCACCGAAACTCTCTCTTGATTTCACGCGGCCAGAAACCGAATCTCCCTGAACGCCGTCGACTCAGACCTTTGCAAACGGGAGATGCGTACCTTGATCAGCCGGACCGATTCGAAATCGACACCCACGGGGGTGCTCACTCTGCTGGTTTGGATGGCCGCGATTCTGTGGGGCAGCACGCTGCTGGGCTGCACGCCGTCCGATTCGACGGGGGCGGCCGACGGCCGGGCGTCGTCGGGCGACGTCTCTGCCGAAGCCTTCGACGAGGTACTCGCGATCGAGGACACGCTGACCCGGATCGAGCAGCTCGCCGGGCTCCTCCGCGCCGCCGGGCCCGAGGACGTCGAGCTGGTGACGGCCGCCTTCGACCGGGCGGTCCTCCCGCAGGCCTCCCTCGAGTACGGGATGTTCGGGACCTGGTGGGCCGGGATCGATCCCTTGAGTGCCTTCATCTATGCGGACACCGTCCTCGCGATGGACCACCCGACGACCCTCCTCTCGGTCGTTCGCGAATGGGCACGACGGGATCCGATCGGGGCGGTCGAGTCCGAGGCTCTGAACGAGCTCGACTCCCAGCTGCCCGCGATTCGCGAGTCCCTTTCGCAGGTCTTCGTCGCCGGCTGGTTCCAGTCGGGCAAGCCGGGGATCGAGGACTGGATCATCTCGCAGGACGATCCGCGGGCGATCAAGAAGGCGTTCGAATACTACGCGCAGATGCGCGTCGTGCGTGACGGGCCCGAAGCGACGCTCGAGTGGGCCCGCACGGCCCCCTTCGAGCAGGTCGACCGGATCGCACTGATGTCGGGCGCGCTCTCGGTCGTGGCGCACGAGAATCCCGAGCTCGCGGCGGACTTCTTGCCGAACCTCGAAGCCGAGGGCGTCGACTCGCGCATGATGATGGGTTCGATCGCGAAGGGCTGGTCCCACCATCGGCCGCGCGAAGCAGTCGAGTGGCTGCTGACCTTCCCCGAGTCCGCGAGCCAGAGCGCCGCGATCCGCCAGGCGATCGGCCTCTGGATCCGCCGCGACGAGCCCGGCTTCTCCACCTGGCTCGACGAGAACGAGGAGGAGGGACCCTCCTGGCTCGATGTCTACCGGAACCAGGCGATCCGAGCCCACGTCAACCAGAAGAACTTCAAGGTGGACTGGGCCGACGTGCTCGACCGGGTCGAGCGGGTGAAGACGCTGGATCTCCGGAAGCGGCTGCGCGTCTGGGCGCTCCAGCGCTGGAACATCGTCGATTCGGAGGCGGCCCATGCGTGGATCGACGCGCGCGGCGACTCACTCGAGGCGAACACGAAGGCCCGCCTCTCCAACATCCGGCGACAAGATCGCGAACGCGTCGAAGAGGCGATTCGTTACATAAAGTAAGGAAGGCTGACGACCGCGCGGCTCAGGCCGCGTCGCCTTCTTCGGCCTCTTGCGCGACAGGCTCGGCGTTCGGCGACTCCGGCTGCGGGACGTCCGGGAGGACGACCTCGGTCCGGTACCGACTCGCCCGCTCCGGGTCGATCTCGCGCAGGTAGTCGAGCGCGTCCGTTCCAGCGCCGAAGCGCAGCGCGCGTTCCGTGAACCGAACGCGATCCGCCTGGGAAACGCCGTCCGGGAGGAGTTGGGCGTAGACGAGAGCGGCCTCGCCCTCGTAGGGATTGTCGCGGTCCAGGAAGACCTTTAGCCGTTCCAGCGCCACATCGGTCCGCCCCTGCGCGACGAGCTGCCGAACGAGGCCGTCCATCGCCGGCCAATGCCCCTCGTCGATCTCGAGTGCGCGTTCGAAGGAGGCGAGGGCGGACGCGCCGTCGCCGAGCTTCTCTTCGACCTCACCGAGTGCGGTGACGAGTCGAACGTCCTTCGTGTCGTCCGAATCGACGCCTTGCAGGAGCGTTCGCGCCTCTGCGAGGTCGCTGCCCGCGGCCGTGAGTGCACGGGCGAGCGCGACGTGGAGGTCCGGGTGATCGGCCCGCTCGCGATACCGACGCGCGAGCTCGATCGCGGCTTCCGGCTCGCCGCCATCGAGCAACAGCTGCACGCGCTCGCGTACGAAGACGCCGATCGTCTTCGGCCCGGTCACGATCGGTTCGAAGGCCGCGAAGGCCTCTTCCGCTTCGAGCGGATTCGCTCCGACGGCGATGCCGCGCGCGATCGCGCGGATCGCGCCGCGCCGGAGCTCGCCCGCCGTGAGGTCACTGCTCTGCGGCATGCTGAGGTCCGGCTGTTGTCCCATGCGGATCTCGGTTTCGAGCGTGAGCAGCTTCATCGCGCCCGAGGCCGTCGAAGACTCGCGGGGCGACGCGAAGTTCAGGATCGTCGCGGCTTGCCGCACGAGCCCCTCGGCCAGGTTGAGACGCGCGAGCCGCTCACGCGCCGCGGACAGCTTCGGGTCGGTCCGCATGGCCTGGCGGTAGTCCTCGACCGCCAGGTCGAAGTCGCCGACGCCTTCGCGCGCTCGGGCCAGGTAGTACCGGCTCGGCGCGTTGTCCGGCCACATCCGAGCGACCTCGTTCAGCTCGTCGATCGCGGTCTCGTAGTCCGCGCGCTCGAAGGCCACGCGACCACGGATCAGCGGGCGGTGGACCTCGACGATCGTGAGGTCGGCGAGCTCGAGGGCCTCTTCGAAGCGACCGGCGAGGGTGAGCGCTTCGGCCTGCCGGAGGAGCAGGTCCGGAGACGCCCGTCGGCCGAGCATCTCGATCGCGTCGCCGAAGTGGTCGATCGATTCCGCTCCCCGGTCGTGGTCGACCAGGAAAGCACCGAGGTCGACGAGACGTCGCGCGATCTTGTCGAGCCCGGCGCCCTCGGTCGAGCGTTGTCGCGCGACCTCGATCCCGTCGCGGAGGGCCTGCTCGGCCTCGTCGTCGCGTCCCATGCCGTCGAGCAGCTGCACGTAGGAGATCCGGAGATCGTCGCGGTCGGGGTCCGCCTCGATGGCGGTGAGCAGCACCTGCTCGATCTCGGCGGTTCGGCCGAGGAGCGGATAGAGCTCACCGACCTGGCTGAGCAGACCGGAGTCGGTCGGGTATTTCGCGAGGCACTCGTCGAGGATCTCGCCCGCCTCGGCGAGCTCGCCGGCCTCGCGCTTGAACGTGGTCCGAACGGTGCACCAGTAGGCGGCGGTCTGGTCGTCCTCCGACGCCGCGTCGTCACCTCCCTCGCTGTTCGGAACCGGGTCGAGAATGACTTCGGATTCCGCGTCGACGATCGGGTTCTCGGCGAAGTCGCCGGCGATTCCCGGGTCGTCATCCCCTGCGCTCGGATCGCGCCCGGTGATGCCCGCCTGCTTGATGACTTCGTAGGCGGCGTCCGTCTGCTTCAGCCCGAGGAGGGTGACCGCCTTGAGCCGGAGCACGTGCTCGTGGTCCGGGTGGTCTTCGAGGATCGTGTCCGCGAGGGCCAGCGCCTCGTCGTACATCCTTCGCGTCTCCACCAGCGTGCGGAGCTCGAGGATGTGCGTCGGGAGATCGTCCTCGTAGACGTAATCGCCGATGTCGTGCGACTTGAGACTCTCGATGGCCGCGAGCGCGACTTCGTGATTGCCGCCGCGGAACGCGTCCAACGCGATCTGCTGGCTCGCGTTGACGAACCATTCCGGGTCATTCTGCGCCTCCTCGAGGGCCCAGATGCCGCGTCCGGGCTGGCCGATCAAAGAGAGGCCGCGGCCGTACCGGTACATGACTTCACCGCTTCGATCGCCGTCGGAGATCAGCTCGCGCAGGAGCGGGATCGCCTGCTCGAAGCGCCCCGAGTTCTGGAGCGCGCGGATTCGCGCCAGCTCGTCGCCCTCCGCTCCGGGCTCTTCGCCGCAAGCGAGGGCCAGCGTCGCGAAGACGAACGGCACCAGCAGCCCACGGAGCTTCGGGGCGACGGATCGGGTGCGGGAATTCTGGGGAGCAGGCTTCGAGTCGGGAACGGACGCGCGTCGCGCATCATCTCGGTTGCGGTGCATCCTTCGAAGATAGCAATCGGCCTTGGCGACGCACGGTCGCGTCGAGCCGTTGCAGTCGCATGGTGGCCATTCGCAAGGGTTGCGACCGCGGCGCAGTTCCGAGTCGCGAATAGATCCGATACCCTCGCGCGTCATCATGACCGATGAATCGAAGCCTTCGATCTGGCCCCTCGTCCTGATGATGATCGCCGCCGTCGGGATCTACCTCTACTACTCGATCGAGATCACGCCGCCCGCGATCGGCGGGCGAGAGAAGGGTGGTGTCGAGGCGCTCGAAGCCCTCGCCGAGCGGGACGACACCAACATCCTGTTCATCCTGGTGGACACGCTGCGCTCGGAGCGAATGGGTGTCTACGGGTACGAACGCGACACGACGCCCTTCTTGAACGCGTTCGCTTCGACCGGCATCCTCTTCGATCGACACATCGCGCAGTCGTCCTGGACCAAGTGCTCCATGGCGTCGATGTGGACGGGGATGAATCCGCTTCGGGCAGGCGTGACGAAGTTCAACGACACGCTCTCCGCGGAAATCGAGATGCCCGCCGAGATCCTGCAAGAGGCGGGGTTCAAGACCGTCGGCATCTACCGAAACGGCTGGGTGAGCGGCTATTTCGGGTTCGATCAGGGGTTCGACAAGTACTTCCGCCCGACCGTCATGCAGGCCCTCGGGCCCGCGGCGCGCATCAAGCCGAACGTCCTCAGTCGCGGGACCGACGAGAACCTGATCGGCGATGCGATCGAGTTCCTTCGTATCCACGGGAAGACGAGTCGCTGGCTGCTCTATCTCCACTTGATGGATCTCCACGAGTACACCTACGACGAGGAGTCCTCGCTCTTCGGCACGACGATCGCCGACATCTACGACAACTCGGTCCTGCGGACGGACTGGGTGCTCTCGCAGCTCTACGCGTACCTCCACGAAGAGGAGCTGCTGGACGACACGCTGATCGTTCTGATCTCCGACCATGGCGAGGCCTTCGGCGAGCGCGGGATCGAAGGGCATGCGCGATCGGTCTTCCCCGAGACCACCGAGACGCCCTTCCTCATTCAGCTTCCCTTCGACCTGGAAAGCGGTGTGGTCGTGCCCGAGCGCACGACGAACGTCGATGTCTGGCCCACGATCCTCGACCTGCTCGGGCTTCCGGATCAGGGCAACGTCGACGGACTCTCGCGGAAGCCGGAGCTGATCGCGGCGATCAACGGCGAGCCGTTCTCGTCGGAAGTCGCCGACGACGTCTCGATGGCGTTCCTCGACGAGAACTGGGGAAAGCCCGGCACGCCGCGGCGTCCGGCGATCTCCGTGCTCGACGGGCCCTACCGCTATCTGCGCGGGTCGGGCGCCTCGGGCCAGGCGCTCGAAGTGTTGCTGTCGACTGAGGACGGCCAGCAGCTGAACCGGATCGACGAGTATCCGGAAGTGGCGGCAAGACTCCGCGAGGAAGCCGACCGCCAGCTCGAGATCAAGCCCGAGTTCGAGGCAGCAGACGTCGAGCTCGACTCGATGCAGCTGAACCAGCTGCGCGCGCTCGGATACGAGCTGCCCTGATCACGAGCGCCCAGGGCAGGCCGCCGCGCTCGCTCGCGAGAAGTCGTGCTCGTGCCCTGGAAGTCCTGCGTGCGCGCTAGAAGTTGAAGCGCGCGTCGATCCCGCAGGTTCGCGGGTCGCCGACGAAGATCAGCTGCGCACCGGTGAAGCCCGCGAGGTCGACGCCGAAGTTCTTGTACCGCTTGTCTTCGAGGTTCCGGCACCAACCGGCGACCGAGACCCCGGACTCTCCCGGCGGGTCCCAGGCCAGTCGGACGTTGTGGAGGATGTAGGCGCGGTTGCCGATCAGGTAGTTCTGGAAGCGGCTGTCTCCGAAGGGCGTCAGCTCACCGCGGCCGTTGTTCGGATCGAAGGGCGTGTCGTCGTTCCAGGTGAAGTCGTACTGGGGTGTGAGGGTGCCGAAGGTGTTCGTCACGATCGGCCATTGGACAGTGCCCGTGAAAGAGAGATTCGGGGCGCTGATCAGTGGGTTGCCCGAGTAGTTGATCGAGACGCCGATCTGGGCGGGACCTTGATTTCGAACCTCCAGCGTCGAGAACTCGACGTAGTTGGTCTCGAGCCAGCCGCCGTTGAACGTGATGCGGAGCCCCTCGATCATCTCCGGGACGAAGCCTTCGAGCGGCGTGAGCACGAACTCGAAATCCGCACCGTAGTTTCTCGCGAGCCGAGCGCTCTCGATCGTCCGGAAGACCGTCGTCGTCCGCGTCAGGCGGAACACCTGGTAGTTGCGATAGTTGTAGTAGAAGAGCGCGGCGTTCCCGGAGATGCGACCTTCCCAGAAAGCGAACTTCGAGCCGAGCTCCCAGGCGTCGATCTGCTCCGGGTCCGCGTACCCTATGGCGGGATCCTTCGCGGCCTGCGCGCGGCTCGGATTGAAGTGGCCGGCCTTGAACCCGCGCGTGTACTTGAGCCAGGCCTCGATGTCCTCGGTGAATCGGTAGGCGATCTTCGCGAAACCGGTCCACTGCTCCCAGGTTCGCTGGTTCTGGGACCCGCGCGCCAGCTCGACGCCGACGTTCGGGTCGCCGCCGCCGTCGCCGAAGGATCCGGTGACCGTGTTCGCCTGCACGCGGAAGTCCTTTCGCTCCCAGTTGTACCGGGCCCCCGCGCCGAGGATGAAGCCTTCGAGGAACTCGTACTCGACCTCTCCGAAGACGCCCCAGCTCCAGAGCTGCTCCTCGAAGTCGTTGAAGGCCTCGTCCTCGAACACGATCTGCAGCTGGAAGGCCTCGACCTTCTGCCACATGTTGTAGAGACCGGTCTTCCAGTTGAGCGGGTGGTCGAACAGAGTGTCGCCGGAGAGCTCCGCGGCACCGTAGACCTCCCAGGCCTGATCGTTCGTGCTCGACGGGAAGAGCTTGTTGGGCGACAGATCCGTGTCCCGGGCTTCGGTCTTCCGGTAGTCGACGTAGCCGGCGTTCAGCTCGAGGAGCGATTCGTCGAGCTCGATCTTGCCCGTGACGGACGCGGCCCAGGTTTCGAGGATCAGCCGCCCGGGTCGGTCGAAGTCACCGCGGAACGGCTTGCGATCGAGCGGCGTCTTGTAGAGCTCCTTGGCGACGAAGGGGAGCGCCAGCTCTTCGGCCTGCGCGTTGGTCAGGTTCATCGGCGCAGCCTGTGCGCGGACCAGCGCGATGTACTCGTCGAGGCGGGCCACGATGTCAGGATCCCGGTAGCCGCGGAGGTCCTCGCCGCCGATCGGATTCGTGACGAGGCCGGTGCCGAAGACCTGACCCAACGTGGAGTCGCGGTTGAGACGAGAGATCTCGAGGCGTGCGACGAAGTCCATGCCGGAGTCCGGAGGCTGGATGCGGACCTGCCCGCGGAAACCGAAGTCGTCGATCTCGCCGAGGTACTTGCTCAGGAACGGCGTCACTTCACTGTAGCCGCGGCCGACCTCGGGCGGCACGCCCCGACTTGCGCGGCGGACGCTCTCCCCACACAAAGAGGCCTCCTCCTCCGACACGCCGCCATCGACTCGGGCTCCGCGGAACGGTCGGTCGGTGAAGTCCAGGCGATTCGCGCAGCCGTTCTCGAACCACGGCGTCTCGCGCTGGTACCGCGTCGAGATGCGCATCGAGACGATGTCCCCGTAGACCGGGGCGTTCATCGCCGTCTCCATGTCGTACTTGTTCGCGTCGTGCGCATCGACGGAGTAGATCTTCGAGTAGGAGACCTTCGCGTAGCCCGAGAACTCGGGCTCCGGCTGCTGGGTCTTGATCACGAACGCACCGGCGGAGGCGTTGCGGTAGTTCCCGGAGCCCTGCGGCCCCTTCATGACGGTCAGGCCGCCGATGTCGAAGAGTCCGACGAGCTGGGTCGCGGAGGGGTTGCGGGCGATCCCGTCCTGGAAGATCGGGACGGAGCTCGACGCGTTCGAGCCGAAGTCCTGCAGACCGACGCCGCGAATGAAGAAGGAGGCGTTCGTCGCGTTCGCCGTCCGGATCTCGAGGTTCGGGACGTAGGCCGCGACGTCGCCGACGTCCTGCACGCGGTAGTTCTCGAGGTCGCTCGCGTCGAAGGCGATCGCGGACGTCTGGGCCTCGGCGAGCAGGGACGCGGCGCTCCCGCCGATCACGATCATCTCCTCGACGCCCGCGAAGGGATCGTCTTCGTCGACCTGCGCAGCGGCGGGTCCGGCGAGAATCGAGAGCAGCGTGATCGCGCAGATCGCGCGCCGCAGGCGAAGCGAAGACACGGACCGTCGACGTCCACCGGTACGGGTGACGTGGTCCGCGTGGGGCGGCGATTCGGGGAAGCGGTCCGGGGCGCTCATCGTGACTGCTCTTCTTCTATCGATCGGCTCGTGAGTTCCGACCGGGGCCGTCTCGAGCTTCTGAATCCGTCGTCCTGGTGGAGATGCGCTCGTCGCGCCTCCGACTCGATCGCCGTCCTTCGATCCGCATCGGGTCCGGATCGAATTCCGTGGTCGCACGACATCGTCGTCCGTGCCCCGAACGCCGCGCGCGAAGGTCGCGCGGGCTCGGTGGTCAGGGGGTCGATGTCTGGACACGGTCGACTTTCGAGTCCTCCGAGTCTGGCCAATGCGGGCCGGCGAATCCAGTGTTGCGTAGCCTCTTCCTCGCGGACACCGCCGGATCCCGAATCGTCGATCGCTGAATGTCCATCACCTGACGAATCCGCCATCCGCAGCCGGAATTCAGCCACCCGCGACTCCGGGAGCTGGATCGACTCGCCGGGATCCCATCGCTGCCCGCGCTGCGCCTCGCCGAACACGCGTTCGTGCATCCGATTGCGTAAGCGTCCGGGGCGAGTGGGGAATATCCATCAAGCGCGAAGAGAGTCCACACACTCGATGCCAGAGACCATGCGGAGCGACCGGGTCTGATCCTTCGTCAGTATTCGCGCACGTGCAGGCGGCGGTCGAGACGCTCGAACGACGAAGCGAACCATCGCGCGCGAAGCGTCCTCGATAGGTAGAGTGAAGCAGCGTGGGGGCTCGGTTCACTCGATCGTGAACGCGATCGAGGCAGCCGATCCGAATGCGATCGCCTAGAGTCGCCGCGCACCTCGCGTGATAGCATCCCGCCGGACGTGATCCCGCGACCGACCCGCGCCCGCGCGTCGCCAACGGAGAGCAATCGACCGTGTTCGGCAAGATGGACACGCAACGCGCGTGGTCGTGCCGAACCCGATTTCCGCGAGCGCGAGAAGCCAGAAGCCTGCCACGAGACGCCCCCAAATGTTTTCGACGCCCCCGAACGAATCGGCTTCCGTGCAGTGCCGACCCTTCCCGTCTCTCCTGGCCGGAGCCCTTGCCGTCTGCTCGCTGGTCTTGACCGCGAGCACCGCAGACGCCGCAAGCGACGACGAAGAGCTCGACAGGTGGGTGCCGTCCATCGCGCTCGAAGTCGGCGGCTTCGGGCACACGGGCAAGGGCAACATCGATGGCACGATGGTGGTCGGGCCGCGCGCGACCATCGGTCCGACCGAGGCGACCATCAACGGTGACTTCCCGGACCTCCGCCTGACGAACCCGGAAGCGAGTCGCGAGCAGATTTCGTCCATGATCGTCGGCGGCAACTTCGAGATCATGTCGCCGCGGCTCATCGACGCGCCCTCGCACCCCCGCCTCTTCATGGACGTGAGCGTGTTCGTGACGAACACGACCGAAGTCAAGCTGGCGCGCGACGCGAATCCCGGTGTGATGGCGGTTCCGCCCGACGCGCAGGGCGGCCTCGTCGGCGAGGGATCGATTCTCGGACGCGGCAGCCAGATCAGCGTGCAACACAAGGACCCGCAGGTCTACGTGGGGATTGGTGTCGCTCTGACCGTGCCCGTGCCCCGGGGCAATTTGCGGGTCAAGCCATCCTTCACGTACTCGCGCATCCCGGTCGACGTCGCGACCACGACGCGGCGTGCGATCCGCCAGCGAGGGGGCAATGATCCGACCAACCCCTTCGAGATCGACGATCCCGGCGACTATCGCCTCCTGATCCTCGACGATTACCGGGAAGAGGTCTATCACGGTGCCGGCTTCGCGCTCGAGTTTGACTATGGCACCGGCGAACACTGGGGCCCCTTCGAAGTCGGGCTGTACTTGAAGGGTGGCGCCACGCGATTCTGGGGCGACGTCACGACCGACGTGACGAGCTCGAACCCGGCCTATCCCGGCGAGCAGATCTTCTACAAGTACTCGCAAGACCGGTGGGTCGGTCGAATGAGCGTCGGATTCCGGCTTCGACTCGTGAAGAGCCTCAGCGAGTTGACGAAGAATCGCCGTTGAACCGAGCGGCCGCGCTCGCGGTCCATACGATCGCGCTCTTCGCAGGCCTCCTCACCCTCGTCCTCGTCGGCCAGCCCGTCTACGCGAACGACACCTGGATCCACCTCGCGCTCGGCGAGGCGTTCGCGGCCGCGGGGCCGTGGCTCGATGCGGACCCGCACCTCTTCGCTGCGCCCGGTCCGCCGGCGCCGAGCTCCTGGCTCGGCTCGCTCCTGCTCTTCGCGGCCCAGGACACGTTGGGTTTCGCGGGCCTGCGGCTGTTGCACGTCGCGGTCGTGCTTCTTCTTCTCCTCGGGGTCCACCGCGTCGCTCGCGTGACGACCGGCTCGACGACCGCGGCGTCGCTCTCGCTCGTCGGCTTCATCGTGCTCGCGACCTTTCGACTCGTCCAGCTCCGCCCCGAGCTCCTGACGCTCTGCGCCACGTTCGTACTCTTTGCCCTGCTGCTGACCGACCGGGCGGGCCCGGACGCTCGCAGGATCGCAGCAGCTGCTGCGCTGACGGCCGTGTGGGCGAACGTGCACGCGGGCTTCGTGCTCGCGCCGGTGCTCACGCTCGGGACCGCGGCCTCCCTCGCTGCGCTGCGCGTGCTGCCGGGTCGCCCCGCGGACGAAGGGGCGCGTGCCCTGCGGCTCGGGATCGCAGGTGTCGCGCAGGTGTTCGCCGGGCTCGCGAATCCACTCGGGGTGCGCGCGTACTCGGCGTATTTCTCCGCTGGGGAAGCCACGCTCGCGCTCGGCGCGGTGGTCGACGAGTGGTCTCCCTTGCGGCTGTTCGCGCTCCCGGTTCCATTGCTGCCACCGACCTGGGCGACGTGGCTGCTCGCGTGGGGCTGTCTCGTGGCCACGGTCGCGGGTGGCGTCGCGCTGCTTCGCGAGCGCGTCGGTCATCGCCACGCTTGCTCAGCCGCCGTTCGCATCGATCCCGCCCTCCTTGCGTGGTCGTCGGCGGGCCTGCTCGCGTCGCTCGTGGCTGCGCGCTTTCTCTGGCTCTGCGTGTTCGGTGTGATGCTCGGCTGTGTGATCGCCTCCCGCGTGCGCGTGGGAAAGACGACGTCGCGCGCTGTCCTGGCGTCGCTGACCCTCGCCCTGCTCGTCGCCCATCTCGGCTTCGGCGACTGGCCCCTGGTCTCCCGCGCGCTGAAGCGGGGGCCGGCGGCCTACCTCGAGCCCTACCGCCCCGCGAAATACTTCGGTCACGCCATGTGGTTCCTCGAGGACACCGGCCTCGAGGGGCGGATCTACAACGACTATCCCCTCGGCGGCTTCATGAGCTTCTGGCACACGCCCCGACTCCGGATGTCGGCGAGCGGGACCATGAATGTCGAGCGATCCGCGATGGAGCGCTTTCTGGCGATCGGCGCCCACGCGGTCGGTCGACCCGGTACGACCCTCGGCGCCCTCGTCGAAGAGAGCGGCATCGATCTCTTCCTCGGCACCGGGCTCCCCGTCTTCCCGACCGCCGCGCGGCCGATCCAGACCACCGTGCGCCACCTCGAGGGCGATCCCGCCTGGATCCCGGCGTTTCGATCACTCCGCAGTGCCCTCTATATAAGGCGACCCGGCTCAGGCACGGACGCTGCCGATCAGCGACGGCGCGCGAACCTAAATCGGGTCGCGGCCTACTACGCGCGCGCCGGCGTGCCCTTCGACCCGGACACCGGCTTCGCGCCGGAGCAGGTCCTTCGCGCAGCGCCCGAGTGGGCGCGGACGCACGGGCTCGTGCCGTCGGATTTCGAACACGTGCTCGTGGCCGGCGACCGGGAGCGAGCGGCGGGCCAGTTCGGGCCCGCGGCGGACCGAGCCGCGGAGTTGTTTGCCGTGCTCGGAGCCTACGAGGCCGCGATCGATTTCGACCGCGCCTCGACCGAGGCCGGGGAGGGGCGCCGGGATCGCCGCGCGCTCCAGCGAAGCCTGTGGTGCGCGCTCCAGCGCGACGACCTGGCGCATGCCCGGCGCCTCGCGACGGCGCTCGATCGGGCGCGGTCGACGGGAGGCCGGCCCGGCTGGGGAGCGACGGTCGAAGCGCTTTCCGGGATGCCGCGATCGGCCCGCCTCGCCGAGGCACACCTGATGCCCCTCTTCCCGGTCGAGCGCGGGCGGGCGATTCAGGTCGGCGTGGCGCCGCCGGTGGCCCGATGGGCTCGAAGCGACGACGGCTGATGGCTGCCTCGGTCGCGACCCGCGGGGGATTTGCACCGTATTTTCCGGCGAAGCCCCGATAATTTTCCCCCACAGATTTTGGCGTTCGTAGTAGGATGCTCTTGATCTGGGAAGGTCATACGACGGAGCGTCCGCTCCGAGCGTGTGGGAGGATATCGGCAAAGCGAGCCCAACCGGGCGAAATCGCTTCAGAATCAAGATCGCAAGATCACACGTAAGCCACGAGGTGTTGGGAAGCACCCCGGTTCAGCTGCGTTCGACGCCCGGTCCCTGACCGGTCACCGTTCTCGCACCTGAAGCACGGATCTCGTGTCGGGCCCGGCCCGCCTCTGAATCGACGCTTTTTCCTCTACCAGATCAGACAGTTGAAGCAGTTCCGTCGTGGGCACACGGTGTGCCGGCTGCGGATCGTGTTGAAGCCTCCGTCATCGCGGTGGCGACGCTATCGGCGCGAGCGCGATGGCAGTTCTGAAGTAGAGGTAGAAGCAAATGATTCGATTCACCAAGGCCCTCGTGGCTGCGGCGGCCCTTCTGGTCCTGCCGTCGGTGGCGAGCGCGATCTCGATCACGATCGTGGGCGCCAACGAGAGCATCTCCAACGATGGAATCCTCGTAGAGGGTGAGACCATCACGTTCGACCTGCGCATGACCGACAACATCGGCGGCCCGCCGGTCTTCGGTCTCGAAGCGGCGGTCACGGGCTACGACGCCCCCGACGTCACCGGCGTCTACGACAGTGGCATCGCTCACCAGAGCGGCACGGTCGTCGACCAGACCCTCGGCATCGACCTCGGTTCTGGGCCGCAGTTCGGCCTCTCTAACAACCTCGCGGCATCGGAAGAGAACTGGGAGCCCAACCAGTTCAACCCGAACGCCTACACCACGACGATGTTCGAGGCCGTTGCTACTGCTGCGGCCCCGGGTGACGGCACCGACGATCTCGGCATTCTCGGCAACCCGATCGCGAGCGACCTGCACTTCCAGGTGACCTTCGCGAACGTCGCCACAGGCTTTGGCCCCGGCTTCAACACCGTCGCCAACCTGAGCTTCGACGTCACGATCATCTCGACCGGCGGTGCCTCGTCCACGACGAGCACGCCGTTCTCGATCACGGTCATTCCGGAGCCGGGTACCGCCCTGCTCATGGGCCTCGGCCTGGTTGGCCTGGCCACGTCTCGCCGCCGCTAGACCTGACTAGCAGCGGCCGGCGGGGCCGAGCCCCCTTTACTTTCGGCTTTTGTAGAAGAGAGCCCGGCCCCGCCACCTAAAAAATCGGCGTCTCCCTCATTGAGGGAGACGCCGTTTTTTATGGTGGCGGAAGGACTCACTCTTTTTGCGGCTTTGGGCTGGGGAGCTTGGGGCGTGGGGCTCTGCTCGTTTGGCGACTCAGATTCGTCCGCGACGCTTCGGCGTCGCGCGCGCTTCAGTCCTTCGGTGTGCTGTCCGTTCTCTCCGGGCGGGTTGCCGCGCGCGAAACGGAGCGCGTGGCTGGCGGGGCCTAACGCAGCAGGCGCTCGAGGTCGTCGAGCGCGTCGCGGGCCCACTGGTCGAGGGTTTCGTTGGGGGTGCCGCCGATGGGGTGGGGGACGATGGTGACGCGGGCGTCGGGGAAGCGGAGCTCGCGGGCCATCTGTGCGGCCAGCGGGGCGAACTCGTGGCTGGCGACGGCGACGGTCGGGCGGCCGCGTTCTTCGAGGGACTTCGTGTCGTGGAGACTCCACGACGTGCAGCTGCCTCAATCGGCAGTGCCCGTGAGGACGACCTCCGCTTCGCTCGTCAGGCGTTCCAGGAGGTCGGGTTCGCAGGGCGTGGCGGCCGTCTGCTTCTGATGGACGCCCACGAAGGTCGCGCCGGCGCGCTCCGCCAGGGCCTCGCCCATGGCCTGGAGCAGCCGCGCCGCGCCGGTCTTGCCGTTGTCCAGGGCGACGATCCGCTTGCCCGCGAGCGCACCCACCGGGACCAGCGGGGTGGGCGCTGCGTTCGGGTCGACGCTGCCTTCGGGCGAATAGATGTCGGTCGGGGCCATGGCTTCTCCTTCGGGGCCTTCCTCGGGGCCTTCCTCGGGGCGTAGTTCAGGCTTCCAGCGGCAGCGTCACGCTCGACGTCATGCCCCAGCTCGGCACGACGCACGAGTGCTTGCCCGCACCCCCGGTGACCAGCACGCGAAAGCGATCCGCGCCGCGCGCGATCGGCTTCGGGTCGTCGTCCCCGAGCGCTTCTTCCCAATCCGCGTACTGCGCGATCTCGAACGCGCGCCGGAAGCGCCCCATGGGCAGTCGCGCGTGCTCGAAGAAGAACTGCTGCACGGCTTCCCGGGAATGGCCCGCGTCCGCGATCAGCACCGCGTGCTCCGGGCCCAGGAACACGAACCACTCCGCGCTCGAGACCGGCGCGTTGTTCGAGCCGAGGGTCGTCATCGTGCTCGCGAGGAGCTCGAGGGTGATCTCCGCGGAGCGGCATTCGTGGTCCTGCACGTTGTGCGGGTTCTCGCCGCAGTGCACGGTGACCGCGCTCGGGGCATCCACGCCGCAGCTGACCGGGTAGGGCGCCCACGGGCTGCCGGTCGCGTTCTCCGCGACGCAGTAGGCGTACTTCGACGGCTGCCCCTGCGTGGAGGCATCTCCGGCGCCAGGGCGCGCACCGGCGACGTTCAGCATCACCAGGCGAAGCGCTCGCCCGACGCTCGCATTCGCTCGGTTGCCGGGGCCGAACGCGCCGAGGCCGGCGTTGAAGCCGAGGGCGTCGACGGCCTCGCCGTGCACGATCAGGAGGGGGGCCACCGGATGCGTGGTCGCGTTCACCCCGCGCAGGTTGACCTCGGGGCGGGCGAGGGCGCGGATCGCGGTCGTCAGGACGGGCAGGGTCTCCGGGCGACAGCCGGCCATCACGGCGTTCACCGCCAGCGTACGGCGGGTGACGAGGCCGCCCCGCGGCGGCAGCGCGGTCAGGACCTCGTCGGGATCGATCCCGGGTGGCAGCGATTCGAGGGTGCGGTCGACGCGCTCCGGTGTCGGAGGGATCAGCGGGAGTCCGTCCCCCCATCCGCGGGCCTCCGCGAACTCGAGGAAGGCCTCGGGATCGTCGTCCGCGAGTGGGACGTCCGCCTGAGTCACGGCGATCGCGGGACCGTCGACTTCCGCACCCGGCAGCGCGCACACATCTTCTTCACACGCCCCGGTCTCGGGGGTGCCGATCGTCGTCGCGGGGCTACCGTCGAATCGTTCGCTCAATGCCGTCCTCGCTCGTGGAGCGTAGGCCATCTCCTGACGGGCCGGCGGCGTGGAGCACGAACGGGAGGTGCGCGCCCATGCCCGAGATCCCGAAGACGATCGTCGACCCGGAGATCATCCGGAACCCCTTCCCGACCCTCGCGCTGCTGCGTGAGCACGCGCCGGTCTTCGAGGACGAATCGATCGGCGTCTACTTCGTGACCCGGTACGACGACGTGAAGGCGCTCATGGCGGAGGGCAAGATCCTCTCCCGCGATCGCCGGCTCGCGCCGGGCTTCACTCCGCCGCCCGCCGGCTCGTGGGCCGAGAAGATGGACGAGCAGGGAACCGGTCGCGCGGAAGGCGAAGATCATCGCGCCTGGCGTGCTCGGCTCTCGAAGGGCTTCACGCCGCGCGCGGTCGCGCGTCAGGAGCAGCAGGTGCGCGACGTGGTCGCCCGCTTCGGCGATCCGCTGCGCGGCCGCGACGGCGTCGTCGACCTCGTGGACGCATTCACGAACCCCATCCCCAACACCGTGATCAGCCGGATCGTCGGGATTCCGCCGTACCCGGACGAAGAGGATCGCTTCCGCCAGCTCGCGCAGGACGTGATCCGCCGCTTCTTCTTCATGGCGGACGAAGAGAACATCCGGCGCGGCGAGGCCGCATTCGACGAGCTCGCCGAGTGGGTCGGCAAGCTCGCGCTGGACCGGCGCCAGGCCCCGGCCGAGGACCTGGTCTCGGACCTCATCCACGGCAACCCGGACGATCCGATGACCGACGAAGAGATCGTGATCGTGATCGCGGTCCTGATCGCGGCGGGCTCCGAGACGACGACCCTCGGCGGGACGAACGCGCTCCGGCTGCTCCTCAAACATCCGGACCAGCTCGCGCGCTTGCGCGAGGATCCGAGCCTCTCTCGCGGGGCCGTTCGCGAGTCGCTCCGCTTCGACTTCGGGACGATCGCCGGCTCCCCCCGCTTCGCGAGCGAAGACTTCGATCTGCACGGCGTGACGATTCCGAAGGGATCGACGCTGATGCTGAGCGCCGCGGCCGCCAATCGCGACCCGCGTGTCTTCGAGGATGGCGACACGTTCGACATCACGCGCGACAACCGCGAGATGCTGACCTTCGGCAGCGGCCCGCACTACTGCCTGGGCGCCAACCTCGCCCTCCAGGAGATGGCCTGCATGCTCGATTCGGCGATCGGGTTCCTACCGGAAGGCGCGCAGCTGCTCGAAGACGACATCGAATGGGAGCGCATCGGCCTGATGGAACGCCCCGTCGGTCTCCCGGTCCGCTTCAGCTAACCCCCCGCTTCACCTCCCGACTGAGCCCTCAGCGCAAGACGCGCCCCCGATCAGGGGCGCGTCGAGAGGCGCGCAGCGCCGAATAGATCAGTCGAGCCGGCGGAACGCGTTCGTGTGGGTCTGCTCCGGGTACTCGTCCTCGCTCAGCGGCACGGAGAGCTCGTCCCAGGTCGGGCCACACTTCTCGGCGATCGGCTTCAGCGCATCGAGGTCGAAGTCGTAGAGCTCCGCCGCGTTGAGCCCGAGCATCTTGCGCGCCGACTCCTCGCCCACGTCGTTGAACGTGTGGCGCAGAGCGAGGCGCGTGTGAGGGAAGGTGCCTTCGTAGTGGGGGTAGTCGCTGCCCCAGCAGATGCGCTCTTCCCCGATGATGTCGCGATCCTTGATCTCGACCGGGGAGGCCGAGCTCGCGCCGTACCAGCAATTGCGCTTCGCGTAGAACGAGGGCGGCTCCGGGGTGACGACGTTCTCGGCGAACTGGAACTCGCCCACGGCGCCGGTCGCGATCCGCGCCCAGGCGGCATCGATCCGCTTGAGCGTCTCCGGAACCCAGGCGCAGCCCGACTCGGTGATGATGTACTTGAGCTTCGGGAAGCGGTGGAACACGCCCGAGAGGAGCAGCTGGCTGTAGCTCCGGGTGGAGAAGAAGGGCGTCTCGATCAGGCGGATCGGGAGCGAGATCGGCAGGCGGCCGTAGTCCGGCGAGCCCGTGCCGCCGTGGTGGTTCACGACGAGGCCCGACTCTTCGATCAGCGCCCACATCGGATCGTAGTCCGGGTGGTAGAGCGGCTTGATGAAGCTGGTGCAGTCATCCGGGACGTGGGGCAGCAGGATGCCGCCGCGCAGGCCGGAGTTGGCGATCCATTCGATCTCCTTGATCGCCGCGTCGATGTCGTTCAGATAGACGAGGCCGATGCCCGCGCGCTGATCCGGGTACTCGGAGCACCAGTCCTTCAGCCAGCGATTGTGCGCCTGGATACCCTTGAAGCGAAGCTCGTAGTCTTCGGGCCGCGGGTTGCCGCAAATCAGCACGCTGGTCTTGAAGAAGGGCGGGACCGTGTTGGGGAAGATGATCTCGCCGACGACCCCGTCGTCGGACATGTCGGACATGCGCGCGTCGTCGTCCCAGTTGAGATGCTTCTTCGAGCCGATGTGCTTCTTCTGCGGGTTCGTGTACGTGCCGCGCCAGTCGTCGAAGAGGGACTGATGCTTCGCGTCGAGGTATTCCTTGTAGCCTTCGACCGAGGCGCCGGCGTGCGTGTCCGAGGAGATGACGACGAAGGGATCACTGCTCATGGGTTCTCTCTTTCGAGTGGCGCGGATGCGATTGGATGGGAGGCCGGGATCGGCCGGGCCTGCCGGGGCGGGGCCTCCAGCGGCCCACCGATCATGTCAAATCCGGGCGCGGCCACAAGCCCTCGCTTCAGCGGGGCCCGAGTCGCACGCAGAGGCCGCTCTCGACCCGCCGGATCGTCGCGAAGGGCACGAGGCGCGGCGTCTCGGCGAGCTCGATCGTCCGGGTCGCCTCCAGCAAGGCGCCGACCACCTCCTGGGCCTCCATCCGGGCGAGTCCGGCGCCCAGGCAGAAATGGGCGCCGAGGCCGAAGGAGAGCGGTCGAGGGCCTGTCCGTGTGATGTCGAACCGGTCCGGCGCGTCGAAGGCGCGTGGGTCGCGGTTCCCACCCGGGAAGAGGAAGTGGACCGGCACGCCGCGTGGGAGCTGCAGACCGTCGTCCGTCTCGATGTCTTCGGCGGGCGCCCGCAGGCTGCCCAGGGTCGGCGGCTCGAAGCGGAGCATCTCCTCGACCGCCGCGCGAATCCCGGCCGGGTCGGCGCGCAGGGCCGCGACGGCGTCGTCGTGTCGCAAGAGTGCCGCGACGCCGATCGAGAGCAGACCGCGGGTCGTGTCGTGCCCCGCGAAGAGCAGGTTGATCGCCATCGACTCGCATTCTTCCGGGCTCAGGCGGTCACCGCTCTCCCGAGCGAGGGCGAGCGCCGAGAGGACGTCCTCCCGAGGATCCGCGCGTCTCGCCGCGAAGAGCTCGCCTAACAGCGCGCGCAGCTCGACGATCGCGTCCTCGCATCGCCCGCGCTGCTCGTCCGAGAGACGGGTCGCGAACACGCGGCCGAGCTCGGAGGTCCAGCCGCGGACGTCCTCCCAGGCCTCGCGCGGGAGGCCCAGAAGCTTGCAGGTCACGAAGATCGGGAGCGGATCGGCGACGGCGGCTTCGAAGTCGACGTCGCCGGCGCCCAGGACCGGCTCGAGGAGCGAGCGGGCGAGGGCGCGGGTGCGCTCGCGTATCGCGTCCACGTGACGCGGGGTGAACGCGCGGCTCACGAGGCCGCGGAGCCGCCCGTGCTCGGGCGGGTTGGTGTTGAACATGACGAGTCGCCACCACTCCGCGAGGGGGCCGCTGGTCACGCCGATGCCCTCGAGGAGACGGCCGCCGACCGTGCGCATGCGCGGGTCCGCGAGCAGGCGTTCGGTGTCCGCGTAGCGGAGCACCACGCGCTCGCCTCGGCCGGTCCGGGCGAGGGGCGCGGCTTCGCGGGCCGGGGCGAGGGCGGCGGCCGGGTCCTGCCAGAGCTCGGGATCGGCGAGGTCGACGAGGGGCAGCGCGTCCGGGTCCGGGGCGTTCGCGGTCATGCCGCGACCGTAGCCGGGTCGCGGTCCGGCCGCGCGCTGGCGAGCCGCCTCCGTTCTCGCTTAGCTTGGGCCCCCAACCCCTGCCCAGAGAGGCCCCGCCATGTCCACCTTCTCCGAAATTCCCTGGATCGCCGAACACATCGAGCTCTACAAGACCGACCCCGAGAAGGCCCACATGTGGGACTCGTCGCATCTCGGTGGTCCCGGCATCCTGCCGACGCTGCTCCTCACCACGACCGGGCGGAAGTCCGGGGAGAAGCGCCCGCTGCCGCTGATCTACAAGGAGATCGACGGCGCGTACGTGATCATCGCGTCGAAGGGCGGCATGCCGAACCACCCGATCTGGTTCCTCAACCTCGAGGCGAACCCGGACTGCGACTTGATGGTCGGCGCCAAGGCCGTGAAGGCGCGCGCCCGCGTCGCCGAGGGCGACGAGCGCCAGCGCCTCTGGGACGAGCTCGAGGGAATCTACCCGCCCTACGCCGACTATCAGAAGAACGCCGGTGAACGCGTGATTCCGGTGGTCGTGCTCGACCCGGTGGGCTGATCAGCCCCGACCGGTCAGCTTGTAGATCCCGTCATTGCAGGAGTGCTCGCCGCGCACGGTCGTGGTCGGCGTGATCTTCTGTAGCTCGGTCGTCATGTCGGTGACCATGTCGCCGAGGGCATTTCCGAGCCGCGGCAGGTTCGCGCCGACGCGGCCGGTGCCGGGTCCGCCGCCGAGTCCGCGGTGGGACGCATAACGCAGGAGCACCTGGTCGCTCTGGGAGTCCCGGAACTCGATGATCATCGTCGCCGAGCCGAACGAGTTGACGTAGGAGATCGAGGATCCGGTCGTCTCGCTGATGTGCAGCCGTAAGTCCTTCAGTCCGAGCTGGATCGCGATGACGCAAGGTCCCGCAGAGAGCGACATCCCGACCGGGCTGCCTTCCTGGGTGAACGTGCCCATCGCTTCGATCAGCATGTCGCGCACCTGCGCTTCCTGCTGCGGACTGAGCTCCGTGGCGCCGCGGCCGTAGGTGAAGCCGACGCCCTCGATCAGGATGTCGTCGTAGTGCCCGATGTGGTGGTCGGGGCGGACCCAGAGCCGGGAGCGCGGGGTCGACCGCACCAGGGCGAGGCCGCTCGGCGTCAGCTCGACCGCTTGGGCGGCCTCCTGTGAGCCGAGGCTCGCGCTCGAGGCGGCGTCGCTCGAGCCCGTACTCGAGCAGGACAGGAGGGCGGTCGCCACGAGGGCGGCCAGGGCGAGGATGCCGAGGCGGCCGCTCGGAGCGGGCCGCGCGGAGCGATCGTGGGGAAGGGGTTCCATGCCGTGTCCTCCCAGCTCGGGCTGTCTCGGAAGGGTGCCGCGTTCGGCGGTTCCGCGCACCCGCAGCGCCGGTCGCGGTCGTGACGCGAAGTCGTGTCAGTCCGCCGCGAAGGCCCCGGACCCGTCCTTCAGACCGAGGAACGACACGGTGTCATGAATCGCGTTGCCGGCGGCGCAGACTGCGACACGGCGGAGCACGCGAGGGCCGACGACCCGCGGGCAGGCCTCGCGCGCGTGTTGCAGCGCGACGTTGTCCCAGACCACGAGGTCGTCCGGGCGCCAGGCGTGCACGTACCGGTTCTCGGGCACGTAGAGGTGATCGTCGAAGAGGCACGCGAGCAGGGCGCGGCTCTCGCGATCGTCGTTCGATTCATCGGAGAGTTCGACGATCCGCTCGGTCTGTTGGAGCGTGCACACCAGCGCCTCGACCCCCGGCTTGTGCGGGTGCGCGCGAACGAGGGGCCAGACGTGGCTCTGGGTCGGTGCGTCCGGATCCGTGCGCGCGTCGAGGTAGGGCTTCGCGTCCGGCTTCATCTGTGCCAGATCGTGTGCACAAAAGACGTGATAGGCGCCGAGCTCTGCACGCAGGGACGAGGGCATCGCCGAGAGCGGCGCGACGTTGCTGTAGAAGACGGTCTCGGATCCCGTTTCCGGAAGGCGCTCGGCCCAGAGCGAGATCGCGTCGGCGGGGTAGGGCGTGTACGTGTAGTCCATGTGCGCGGTCAGCGGGCCTTCGCGATAGCCCTCCGACATCTCGTCCGTGCCGTGTCCGTCCGCGTTCGACACCCACGAGTGGAGCTCGCCGGGCATCCGCTCCTCGAGGACCGGGCCGAAGCGGGCGAGCAGCTCGACCTGCGCGTCGATGGACAGGTCCGCCTGGTTCGGGAAGACCAACAGGTGCGCGCGGTCCCATTTGGCGCGGATCGCGTCCCAGGTCGCGTCATCGACTCCGGCCGCGACGTCCACGTCGTGGACGCGAACGCCGATCCGATCGGAGAGCGCTTCGAATTCGGGCATGGCTTCCTCTGGTCGGGCTCCGCCGCCTAACCTTCCGAGACGACGTCCTCGTAGCGGACGCCGCCCTTCGAGAGATCGAAGGAGAGGTGCTCTTCCATGTTGCCGATCTGGTCGACGTGAACGACGCGATCGGCGAAGCGCCACTCGCCGTCGACCCGCTCGAAGCGGTCGTCGTAGCGGCCTCCGACGATCGCCTGGAAGGGCAGTTTGTCGGTCGCCTGGAAGACCACGTAGTAGGACTTCGCGGTCGCGGCGTCATTCGCTTCGTCGATGTCGATCCGCACGTTGGTCGAGAGGTGACGCGTGCGAAGCGTTCCGTCTTCGTGCACGCGGTTGGTCGCGGCGTAGAAGCGACCGACCGCGTCGCCGGTCATCCCCTCCTCGCTCTCCGCGGAGGTCGAGCCCATCCGGCCGTGGGCGAAGAGCTCGGAGAGTCCGTCGAAGTCGGCCAGGTCGACGCATTCCGCATAGCGGAACATCAGGTTCGAGATCGCGTGGTGACTCTCCCAGGTGCCAGCGCCCATCTTTTCTCCTCCACGTTCCGTCCGGATCGGACCCTTCGACACTGTACACTCCGGACGATGGAGAAGCTGATCTATCTGCTGGGCGACACCGCGGCCGGAACGCCTCCGCGCGGTCGTCACGACCTCCGCGAGAAGCTCTTCGCGGCCGCGCCCGCGCTCGAGTCGGCGGGCGCGCGGGACATCACGCTCGGCGTCGCGGACGTCGACGATCCCGACGTCGAGCACGTCACGCAGATGAACGCCCACGGCCTGATCGACGCGCAGGTTTCGCTCTGGGTCGAGAATCTCGACGGGCGGAGCGGAATCGAGGCGGTCGTCGCCGGCCTCGCGCAGCGCCACGCGGGCTATCTCGTGACGGAGTCGATCCTCTGCGAATACCCCGATCGGAGCTGGCCGGCCGGCGAGGCCAGTCCGGGGATCGCGCTCTTCACCAGCTTCCCCAAGCCCGAGAAGCTCGACTTCGAGACCTTCTACGCCCGCTGGCACGGCTCCCACGGTCCGCTGTCCCTCGAGCTGCACCCGCTCACGCGCTATGTCCGAAACGCCGTCTTTCGGCCGATCACCGAAGCGGCGCCCACGTTCCACGCGATCGTGAGCGAGTCGGTCGCTTCCTGTGCCGTCGCCGCGGACGTCGACCAGTTCTACAGCGGGCCCGCGAATCGGAAGCGGATCGTGAAAGACCTGCTCTCGTTCGCCCAGATCGAGACCATGAGCACTGCCGTCATGCGCGAGTACATTCTCTGAACACCACCCACTGAGTCCGAAGGAAGCATCCATGCCCCCGGAAACGCCCGCAGAACCCGTCGTGAAGCTCGGCCCCATCAGTCACATCGGCATCGTCGTCGAGGACTGCGAGAAAGCCGCCGCCTGGTGGGAGCGCGTCTTCGGTGTCGGCCCCTTCTCGATCGACACGTACACGTTGAACGCGGAGACGAAGTTCAAGTACCGCGGCGAGCCCGCGGAAGCGCTCATGAAGGCGGCCATCGCCTACTCGGGCAAGGTCTTCATCGAGCTCGTCGAGGTCGTGGAAGGCGAGTCGCCGCACACCGAGTTCATGCGCGAGCACGGCGAGGGCTTCCAGCACCTCGCCTTCCTGGTCGAGGACATCGAGCAGACGGTCGCCGACCTCGAACCGGAAGGCCTGAAGCCGATCCTCGACTACCAGTTCGTGACCGAGCAGGCCGGCCAGAAGATCCTGGTCCAGGAGGTCTACCTGAACTCGGCGGAGTTCATCAGCGGCTCGACGGTCCAGCTGATGCAGTTCACTCCGCAGTAGCGACGTCGATCACTCGGCGGCGTCGAAGGAACGTCGGCAGGCTTCGAGCGCGTCGACGAACGCCTGCTCGTAAGCGGCTTCGTCGTAGGTCTCCCCGAACTCCGGGAGCGGAATGAGCTCCGAGGGGTTCCAGTAGTAGAAGACGTGCCAGTCGTCGACGATCGGCAGCGAACACCAGCCGCACGGGTGCTCTTCGAGCTCGGGTGTGCAGAGCGGCGCGTCGTTCGGCCCGCGGACGTAGCGTGCGAACATGTCGCGCTCATCGGTATGCATCGTGCTCGCCAGCTCGGCGACGGCCGAGTCTTCCCCGAGGCGAACGACGCTGACCCACCACGGCAGGGCGTCGAAGCTCGCGGCATAGGCCGCCTTCTGCTCCTTGGAGAGGGGCGGTTCGCGCTGGAAGACGGCCATGGGGCCGACCTCGAATCGCGAGATGGAGGAGAGCTCGTCCTGGGTGGCGCGATCGATCAGGGCTTCGATGTGCGGGCGATGGCTGGGAAAGGCTTCGATCAGCTCGATCGCTGCGGGCGGCCACGCTTCGCAGCCGAGTCCGGGCAGGAGCCACGGGATCGCGAAGACGGTCGAGATCGCTCGCGTGCGCAACACGTCAGGCTTCTCCGCGCGCCTTGCGCGCGCGCTCCGCGAGGAACGCCCGCGTGCGATCCGCGCAGCGCGGATCGGATTCGCCCGCGATCAGGATCGGGTTGAGATCGGTTACGCCGCTCGCGGCGAGCCGGTCGAGCCCGGCCTCGACGGCCTGCTCGTTCCCGGCGATCGCAATCTGGCTCGCGCGCTCGAAGCCCTGCGCACCCATCGTTCGCTGATAGGGCGGGAGCGCCATCGACGGCGCGGTGTACTCGTCCATCAAGGCGCACATCGGTTCGGTCGCGTGCGTCAGCATGACCGGGAGGCTCGCGACGATGCGCTTGCCCGTCGGAAGCTTCGCCGTGACGTGCTCCGCGATGAAGTCGGGGCCCGCGAAGACGACGGTCACGCCGTCGGTCCGTTCGCCCGCGAGCTCGATCATCTTCGGGCCGAGAGCGGCGAGGATCACCGGCGGCGGTTCGACGCCCTCGACCGGGGTGTCGACGCGCACCTGTTCGAACTCGCCCGCGTATTTCACGTACTCCCCGCGAAGGAGCGGGTGTAGGACCTCGAGGGCTTCGCGGGTGCGACCGAGGGGGTGGTCGTTCGGGAGCCCGAGCTTCTTGTCGAGAATCATCGCGTGACCGCTGCCGACGCCGAGGCAGAGCCGGTTGCCGGTCGCGAGCTGGGTGGTGAGCGCTTGTTGGGCGAGCGTGACGACGTGGCGCGTGGGGAGCGGTACGACCGAGGTGCCGAGCTCGATCCGCTCGGTTCGGAGCCCCGCCATCGCGAAGAGGGTCAGCACGTCATGGGAGAAGATCTGCCCGATCCAGACCGTGTCGAAGCCCTCGGCCTCGGCGCGCTCGAAGTCCCCGAGCATCGTCGCCGCGCTTGCGACGCGCCTGGTGTCGAATTGGATGCCGATCCGCATGGTCGCCTCCTATTCTAACATCGACCGACACCGTCGAGCCGCCACGAAAGGACGATCGCATGGGCCGCTGGAGCAAGGAAGAGATCGAGACCGCGTTCAAGACCTACCAGGTCCAGGGGCGCGATGCCGCGCGTTCCGGCGACTGGGCGCGGTGGGGCGAGATGTTCACGGAGGACGTGACCTACATCGAGCAGGAGGTCGGCCAATGGGGTGGCCGCGCCGCCGCCGTCCGCGAGATGGCCGCGCTCATGCACCAGAGCGAGGGCACGCCCTGGGTCTGGGTCAACCAGTACCCGGTCAAGGCCTACATCGTCGACGAGGATCGCGGCTGGGTCTGGTCCCAGATCTGGAACCGCATGGAGGATCCGGGCAACGGTCGCGTGCTGCAGGAGAACTGCCTCACCATGCTCCGCTACGACGGAGACGGCCTCTTCAGCTACGAGGAGGATCTCTACAACCCCCACGCCTATGTCCAGATGGTGAAGGACTGGGTCGAGATCCACGACGCGTGCCAGAAGGACCCGATCGACGACACGACCCGGGCGGCGCGGGCGGAAGCCGCGCGCGCGTTCGCGGATGAGCCGACCTTCGAAGCGGAGCCGCCGCCGGACGACCTCGGTAAACGTCACGCCGAAGCGCGCGCGAATCGCGGCACCCGCGGCCGCTTTCCGCGCGAAGAGATCGAGGACGCCTTCGACCACTTCCGCAAGCAGCTCACCCTCGCTGGTCGGACCCGCGACTGGAGTCACCTCGGCGCGGCGCTCACCCGGGACGCGACCTGGATCGACTGCGCGCTCGGTCACATCGGCAAGCGCGAGGGCATTCTGCGCACGATCGAGGACCGGCTGCACCAGGTCGACGACGACGCGCCCTGGGTGCAGCTCTGTCGTTTCCCGGCCGGCGAGTTCATCATCGACGAGGCCCGCGAGAGCGTCTGGTCCTTCTTCTGGGCCCGCTTCGACGACGTCGGCGACGGCTCACGCCACGAAGCGAAGGTCTTCGCCGAGCTCCAGTACCACGGCGACGGCCTCTTCAAGGTGATCGAGACGCTCTACAACCCGAACCACTTCGACAAGGCGATGGAGTCGTACAGGGCCGCGAAGATCGCGTACGACGAGCGGCGCGAGCGACGGGCGAAGCGGCTGGCGGAGCGGGAAGCGAAGGCGCGGAGCGTGACGCCCGAGGACTAGGTCGTGACGTTCCCGCCGTTCAACTGCAGAGTCTGACCCGTCATCCACTTGGCTTCGTCGCTGACCAGGTAGACGACGCACGGAGCGATGTCTTCGGGGGTGCCGAGGAAGCCGACGGGAACGGTCTTGACCATGTGCGCGGTCACGTCGGGGTCGGTGTGGTTGTCGATCAGGCCCAGGGCGACGGTGTTGCACGTGACGCCGTGGCGGGCGTTCTCCATTGCGAGGTGGCGCATGAAGGCGATGCCGCCGCCCTTGCCGGCGCCGTAGGCGGAGACGCCGAGGGGGATGCCGGTCGTGCCGGCGCCGGAGCTGACGGTGACGATCCGGCCGTGGCCGCGGTCGCACATGCCGTTGATGACGACGTGGCTGCAGTTCATGACGCCATACGTGTTCAGGTCGATCTGCTTCCGCCAATCCTCGGGCTTCGTCTCGCGGAACTGTCCGACGCCCATGCCCGGCGGCACGCCGGCGTTGTTCACGAGGATGTCGATCGGTCCGCCGAGCGCCGATTCGGCGCCGGCGACGCCAGCCTCGACCGCGGCGTAGTCCGAGACGTCGAAGGCGGCTGCGATGGCGGTGCCTCCTGCCTCGTTGATCTCCTTGACGGCGTCGGAGGCGCGCTCTTCGAAGAGGTCGTTGACGGCGACCTTGGCGCCCTGCGCGGCGAGGGTGGTCGCGATTCCGCGGCCGACGCCCTGGCCGGCGCCGGTCACGAGGGCGATGCGTCCGGTGAGATCGAACATGGAGTTCTCCTTGTGCGTGGTTCGGAAACGCTAACGGATCGCCGCGGGCGGGTGTAGGATCGGACGCCGCGGACCGCGACCGGTTCCGCCCATCTCAGGAGGCTGGATGCGCATCGGAATCTCTCTCCCCGTTCGCGAGCTGAAGGACGACCTCGGAGCGATCCGCGAGTTCGCGCAGACCGCGGACGACCTGGGCCTGGCGCACCTCCGGGTTCCGGATCAGGTGATCCGCCCGAAGAGCGGCCACCTCCACGAACCGATGACGCTGCTCGCCTGGGTCGCGGGCATCACGCGCCAGATCGAGCTCGTGCCGTCGGTGATCGTCACGCCGTCGCGGCAGACGGCGCTCCTCGCCAAACAAGCGGCGGAAATCGACGTGCTTTCGGGCGGGCGGATGCGCATGGGCATCGGGGTCGGCGGGAGCCGCGAGGAGTACGCGGCGCTCGGACAGGACTTTTCGACGCGGGGGCGACGCTGCGACGAGCAGATCGACCTCTTGAAGACGCTGTGGACCGAAGCGAACCCGACCTTCGAAGGCGAGTTCGATCGCATCGACGGTTTCGGCCTCGACCCGCTCCCGATCCAGCGCCCCATCCCGATCTGGATCGGCGGCGGCGCCGGGTTCGGGAAGGACGCCGGTCGCGAAGCGCTCCTGCGACGAATCGGGCGACACGCCGACGGCTGGTTCGGGGTCGTGCCGATCCCGGCCGTCGCCGGGATGCGCGACACGATCGCCGAGCACGCACGCACCGCCGGTCGCGATCCCGAATCAATCGGGATGGAGGGCGGCTGCGGCATGGCGGCCAAGACGACCGAGGCGTGGCTCGGCCGCTTGCGCGATTGGGAAGGGGCGGGCGCATCGCATCTCTGCCTCCGCACCCTCGACGGCGAGCTGTCGGCGCCCGACCAGATCGACCTCATGCAGGATGCCCATCGAGTGCTCGGACTCGAAGGGATCTCCTGCGCCTAGCATCTCGGTCACTGCCTCGCCCGACCGGGTACGACCCCTTCGGCAGTTTCGCGTGATCCCAGGACACGACGCGGTCCGGCCGGAGTCGCACGCCCACGCGGTTGCGCAGCACGTTCTCGACCATCGGCCGCCGTGACTCCTCCCAGGGCCCCTGTTGCCGCTCGTTGAGCGCGATCCCGATCGGCCAGAGCGACTCTTCGTCTTCGAGGAGCTCCGCCCGGCCGGCGAGGTTCACCCCTGCGAGCTCGTCGTAGTGCGCGCCGCTCTCGACGTGGAACGAGCAGCGCGGATCCCGTCGCAGGTTCACGATCTTCTGGGCCTTCGCCTTGGAGATCACGTGGACCGCGCCGTCGAACCAGGCGAAGTACATCGCGACCTGGTGGATCAGGCCGTCGGGCCCGATCGTGGCCATCGTCGCGGGCCGGTGGACCGCGAGGTACGCGTCGACCTCGGCCTCGGACATCACGACCCGGCTGCGCAGGTTGTCTCCCATGCCCCCAGCGTACGGAACGCGGGATCGCGCTTCCAAGCGTGGCTCGGCCCGGGCGGCTACCGTCGATCGACCCGGGAGGACCGCGTGAATCGAGCTTGGGGCATCGTCGCCGTGGCCTTCGTCGCGAATTTCGTGTCGATGGGAACGGTGATGCAGCCGGTGCCGGTCTTCCTCGTCGCGTTCGCCGAAGAGTTCGTGATCGGACGCGGCGAGGCGTCGCTGATCTCGGTGGTCATGCTGGCGGCCGGCGCCGTCATCATGCCGCTCGTCGGACGCGCCATTGCGCGCTTTCCGATCCGGAACCTGATGGTCGCGGGGGCGCTCGTGCTTGCGGGCGCCTTCTACGCGATGTCCCTGGCGACCGAGTTCTGGCAGGTGCTGGTGCTCTTCAGCCTGCCGTGCGGATTCGGGGCCGGCGCGCTCGGCGTGATTTCGACCAACACGCTGATGGTGAACTGGTTCGAGGGAAATCGCGGGCTCGTGCTCGGCGTGGCGATGATGGGCATGTCGCTCGCGGGCGTCGCGATGGTGCCGCTGTCGACCTGGGCCTTCGAGGAGTGGGGCTGGCGGGGGCTCTGCCGCATGCTCGCGGCGTTCAACCTCGCGGTCGTGCCGCTCGTCGGGCTGACCGTCGTGACGCGTCCGTCCGACGTCGGATTGCGGCCACAGGGTGCGGACGTCTCGCCGGAGTCCGAGCTGCTCGCCGGCGAGCCTGCGGCGTCGACGCGAGAGATCCTTACGAACCCGTCGCTCTGGATGATCGCGGCGGCGAGTGGTCTCGTGTTCTTCGGCTCCATGGGGATCATGAACCACGGCCTCGCCTTCGCGCAGGACCGGGGCATCGATCCGCTGCTCGCGTCCGGCGTGCTCTCGGCGATCGCCCTGGGCGCGGGGGCGGGCAAGCTCGTCTTCGGATGGCTCGCGGGGCGGATCGGCGAACACGGCGCCTTCGCGACCGCGCTCGTGATGCAGATCGTCACGCTGGCGGCCTATCTAATGCCGTCGTCGTACGCAGTCCTGATCACGGTGTCGCTCGTCTACGGACTCGGGCTCGGCGGAATCTCGCCGCTCCAGGCGGCGCTGCTCGCCCGGGGCGTCGGCGTGCGCAACTTCGGGCCCGCGCAGGGGTTGATGGGGCCGGTCCAGATCCCGTTCCAGATCACGGGCCCGCCGCTCGCCGGCTTCATCTTCGATGCGCGTGGGAGCTACGACCTCGCGATCATGATCTTCATCGGTGCGCTCGTCGTGTCCGGGATCGTGCTCGCGGCCCTCTACAGCCGTGACGTGCGCGGCGCCGTCTCGGACCCCGCGCCCGCCTAGCGTCAGGCCGGCACGACTTCGTTGCGCTGCAGGCCGAGATCGATCCCGCCGTCGTCGGTCGCGATCGAGGCCTCGACCACGTCGCCGATCTGCAGTCGCCGGTCGTTCCGCGCCGCGACGCCGCGGAGCATGCCCTGGCGACGTTTCGGGCTCACCATCTGGCCGATCGCCATGATCGGCTTCGGCGGCGCCTGCATCGCGCAGCCTCCGGGCGTGCCGGTCGCCAGCACGTCGCCGGCTTCCCAGTCCTGCAGACCCGACAGCTCCGTGAGCGTCGGGGCCGGTCGGTGGATCATGTCCGTCGCGAAGGCGTCCTGCCGCGAGTCGCCGTTCACGGAGAGCCGCAGGTGGAGCTCGTCGAATCGAGCCAGGTCGTCGGCATCCACGAGCGTGAGGAAGGGGCCGCAGGGGCCGAACGTCCGGTAGCTCTTGCCCTTGTAGAACTGCATCTCCGGGAGCTGCACGTCCCGCGCGCTCACGTCGTTCATCAGCACGAGCGCGCCCACGTACTCGTGGAGGTTCTGCTCGTCGACCTTTACGGGACCGTCGACGTCGCCCGAGAACACCAGGCCGAGCTCCACTTCGTAGTCGAGGAACTCGACGTGGTCGGGCTTGCGGATCGGCGTCGTCGCCGGGGCGAGGCAGGACGAGGCCTTGCGGAAGAACACGTTGAAGGGGCTCTTCGCCGGATCGAAGCCCGACTCCTTCATGTGCGAGTAGTAGTTGATCGCCTGACAGAGGAACTGGCGGTCCCGGGTGACCGGCGACAGCACTTCGAGATCGGCGAGCGCGAGTCCGCCGTCGTTCGTGGAGGCCGCGATCGCGCGGGCGCGGGCGCGACCCTCGCGCATGAAGTCGCGGGTGGTCGGGAAGTCGCCTTCGATGGGCGCGACGCGATCGCCGAGGACGACGCCCCAGCCGGGACCGTCGGCGGATTGGTAGCGGACGATGTTGATGGCCATGTGGAGAGGCTCCTTGCCGTTCGTGGGTGCTCGACGCGAGTCGAGCGCTATTTGATCCAGGGGCGGGCCGGCTCACCCATCGCGCCGGCCAGCTGCTTGAGCGTGCGCAAGTCGAGTCGCCCCGAGATCAGCTCTCGCGCGACGTCGCGCAAGAGCCCGAAGCCGGGCTGCGGCCCGAACGACTTCGGCAGGTCCTCGCCCCAGGCGTAGATGCCACCGCGGGTCATCGGCGAGTAGTCCGTCGGCACGCTCGAATCGAAGACGTCGCCGTCGCTGTAGTGCTCCATCTCGTGTCCGTCGGGATCCTGCCAGTAGTCGAAGAGCTGGCTGCCGAGGTAGTGCCGGCCGATCCCCCAGAAGTGGTTCCAGCCCTTCGCGTGCATGACCTGGTTGCCCTGGCCGATCGCGTCGACGTCGATCACCTCGAACGCGCAGTGCACGAAGGTGGGCGCGAGGCCCATCGCGAGCGCGAAGGCGTGGTGGTCCGAGGGCGTGTCGCCGCGGTCGGTGCGCATGAACGCGAGGGCGGGCCGTCCGTCGTCGAGGCACTGCACGTCGCTCGGAATCAGGCCGAGGTGCCGCATGTAGAACGCCGCGGTCTCGTCGAAGCGATTCGACTGGAGCACGTAGTGACCGAGGCGCCACGCGAGCGCCGGCTCGAGGGGCGCGCGTTGGCCCTCGTTCACGCGGGGTTGGTCGAAGGGCGTGTTCACGGGCAGTGGGCTCGCGCGGAACGGGAGGGGATCGACCTCCGAGATGCCGTAGGCCACCTCGACGACGAAGCCGTTGGGATCGGTCAGACGAACGCATTCGCCGCCGCCGGGTCGTTCGAGCTTCTCGACGGCTTGGCCGGTCGCCTCCGCGAGGGTGTCGAGGTCCTCGCGACAGGCGGCGAGAAAGCCCGCCCCCACGAAGCCGGGGCGCGCAGCCGGCCGTGCCAGGTAGACGTAGGGCGACGGTCCTGCGCCGCGGAAGAACTGTCCTTCCGCGGTCGAGTCCGTCGGCACGAGTCCGAAATCCTCGAGGAAGGGCTGGACCTTCGTCAGGTCGGGCTTGTCGAAGATCACCCAGCCGATCGTGTCGGCCTTGATGATCGGGTCCTCGCACTCGAGGGGGATCGATCCGGGGGGGCGTGATTCGTGGGGCATGGTCAGGCTCCTCGTTCGGTCCGGGCAACCGTGAGCGCGTCGTAGTCGAAGAGGGTGGTCACGCGGCGCTCTCCTTCGCGACCTTCTCGATCGCGAGCTGCGGGAAGAAGGTGCGGACGACGGCCTCGGCGTGCGCGTCGACGGCCGCTTCGTCGAAGGCGTCCTTCGAGGTGATCATCTCGAACTCCGGCGCCAGCATGTAACGGGTCGTCGCCGCGCCGATCAGCATGTACATCAGCTCCTCGACCGGAGCCGGGAACCCCACGCCGTCGGCCTCGAGCTCGCGCAAGGCGCCCATCGACGCGTCCATGAAGTCGCGGATGTGATGCTCGACGAGCCACTCGAGTCGATCACTCGGCGCCGTGCCCTCCTGCATCATGAAGCGGTGGAACTCCGGGTGGGTGGCGCCGAAGCGCACGAACTCCATCACGAGGAGTCGCACGCGCGTGCGCACGTCGACGCCTTCGAGACCCTGGGCGCGACCGATCAGGCGTTCCCGCATGAGGGTCATGAGGGCTTCGGCCGCCGCGTACCAGAGCGCCTCCTTGGTCGTGAAGTGGAAGGGGATCGCCGACTGCGCGACGTCCGCGCGCTGGGCGATCGCGCGAGTCGAGGCACCGTCGAACCCGCGGTGGGCGAATTCGTGGATGGCGGCGTCGACGAGGCGTCGGCGGGTCTCGGCGCTGCGCTGCTGGGGGCGTCGCGGGGGCATGGGGCTTATTTAGTTCGATCGAACTGAAAATACAACAATATTTGTTCGATCGAACTCATCGAGCGCTCGCAAACGTCTCCCGAGAAGTCGAAATCTCCTTTGGAATCCGCGATCTTGCGCGGGTCGACGGCGCTTCGGCGCGAGGAGGGATCATGGGACGATGTGAGGGCAGGGTGGCGCTCGTGACGGGCGCGAGCCGCGGAATCGGCAAGGCGATCGCGATGCGACTCGCGAGCGAGGGCGCGTCGGTCGTGCTGAACGCCTCGCGCATGGGCGCCCACGGCGAATTGCCCGGGACCCTCGAAGGCACGGCCGCCGAGCTGCAGGAGGCCGGCTACAAGGCCGCCGCGATCGCAGGCGACCTCTCGGACCCGGCCGCGCGCGCGGGCCTCGTCGATCGCGCGAGCGACTTCTTCGGTGCGGTCGACATTCTGGTGAACAACGCCGCGGCCGGTCTGATGAAGCTCCCGAGCCAGACGACGAACGAGGATCGCAGCTTCATGTTCGAGCTGAACGTGAACGCGCCCGTCGACCTCGCCCAGCAGGCCATCCCCGGTATGAAGGAGAAAGGCGGCGGCTGGATCCTCAACATCGGCAGCGCGACCTCCAGCCAGCCCGAGCTGCCCTATCGCGACTCGAAGATGGCCGCGTGGATCATCGGCGCCTACGGCGCGACCAAGGCGGCCCTCGATCGCTACACGGTCGCGCTGGCGCACGAGCTGCAGGAACACGAGATCTTCGTGAACTGCATGATGCCGACGTCGATCGTGCTCACGAGCGGTGCCGACTACGTGCGCGACATCGCGCGGCAGAACCCGGACTGGGTCGAGCCCGTCGAGATGATGGCCGAAGGCGCGCTCGAGCTCTGCGCGGGGCGGCACGTCGGTCGGGTGGTCACGAGTCGAGAAGCGGTGCACGGGGCCGCCCGCAAGGTGCACAGCCTCGACGGCGAGACCGTGCTCGGCGACGCGTTCCTGCTCGCGGATCCGGAGTCGAGCTTCTGAGTACGCGGTCGGACGCGATCGTCGTCGTCTCGGGGCTGCCCCGGGCGGGGACGTCGCTCGTGATGCAGATGCTCGACGCCGGGGGCGTGCCGATTCTCGCCGACGGCCTGCGGTCCGCCGACGAAGACAACCCGCACGGCTACTACGAGCTGGAAGCCGTGAAGGGGATCGCGCGGGACGCGTCGTTCCTGGTGGAGGCGCCCGGTCGCGCGGTCAAGATCGTGACGCCACTCCTGCCGTCCCTGCCGCCCGAATTCGCCTATCGCGTCGTCCTCGTCGAGCGCGACCTCGGCGAGGTCCTCGCGTCCCAGCGCGTGATGATGACGCGGAGGGGCACCGCGGACGGTGCGGATGACGCGGCGATGCGGAGCGCTTTCGAGTCCGCGCTCGATCGAGCGCAGGCCTGGCTCGACGCCGCGGAGGAGGTCGAGACCCTCCGTGTCGCGCACCGTGCCCTCGTGACGACCCCGCACGACGCGGCACGCGAAATCGCGGCGTTCGTTGGCGTGGGGGCGGAGGACGGCGAACGAATCGACGCGATGGCCGCGGTCGTCGACGCGAAGCTCCACCGCCAGAGGAGCGACTAGATCGTCACTGCCTTCTGGTAGGCCGGCCGTGTCGCGTGCCGATCGCAGTAGGCGAGACAGCGCGGCGTCGCCTCCGACACGAATCCGAGGTGCTTTGCGATGTTGAGTCCGAAGTGGACCATGATGTCCGCGGCCGTGAAGGCGTCGCCGACGATGTGCTCGCGATCGGCGAGTTCACGCTCGACGACGTTCACGAGGGCGGGGGCGATGTCCTTGCCCCGGTCGACGAGCGCCGGGATCCGCATGTCTTCGGGCATCGGCCCCCCGTGCGCCGCGACCTCCCCCATGATGATCGTGAGCGGGTTCTCGCCGTAGGCCATCCACTGGGAGACGAGGGCGGCCTCCGGCGTCCCGCGCGGCGGGAGCAGCGCCTCGCCCCCGTGCTTCGTCGCCAGGTACTCGAAGATCGCCGTCGTCTCCCACAGAACGAACCCGTCGTCGTCGATCGCAGGGACCTTGCCGAGGGGATGCACCTTGAGGTATTCGCGCGTCTTCATCTCGGACGTGAACATCGCGAGGGGAGCGATCGCGTAGTCGAGGCCGAGCTCCTCGCAGAGCCAGACGACGCGCATCGAGCGTGACTGCTTCGAGTGGTAGATCTTGAGCATCGGCGCAGCGTAGCGGCCGCTCGCCGCCGGCGAAGCAGCTGGCTAGGATCGAAGACCGCTCGAACCCGACCGCAGAGGAAGCCCCCATGTCCGACCTGATCGTCAAGAATGGCCTGCTCATCGATGGAACCGGCAGCCCGGCCCGCCCCGCAGACGTGCGCGTGCGCGGCGGGATCGTGACCGAGGTCGGACCCGATCTCGCGCCGGACGGCGAAGAGATGATCGACGCCGACGGTGCCTACGTCTGCCCCGGCTTCATCGATTCCCACACCCACCTCGACCCCTCGATGTTCTGGGATCCGGGCTGCGACCCGATGCCGCAGCACGGCGTGACGACGGCGCTGATCGGGAACTGCTCGCTCTCCCTCGCGCCGGTCAAGCCGGAGCACCGCGACGAGCTGATGGACGTCTTCTGTTACATCGAAGACATGCCGATCGAGGAGTTCCGCAACGGCATCCCGTGGAACTGGCAGACCTGGCGCGAGTACCGCGACTCGATGAACGAGAACGGCTCCGCGTTGAACATGGCGTCGCTAATGGGGCATTCGATGCTGCGGATCTACGTCATGGGCGCGGACGCCTGGGAGCGCGCCGCGACGGACGAGGAGATCGAGGCGATGTGCGCGGAGCTCGCGGACGCCCTCGAGGGCGGCTGCTTCGGCCTCTCGACGTCCTTCTTCGACGTCGACCGGGAGGGACGCTTCGTGCCGACCCGCTTCGCCGAGCAGCAGGAGTTCGAGGCGCTGTCGGCGACGATGGGGAAGGCCGGGCACGGCCTCGTCGAGTTCATCCCGAACTTCACCGGAGAGACGCCCCTCGAAGAGATCAAGCAGATCGCCGACGCGACCGCGAAGCACGACGGCGTCGTCGCCGTGTGGAACGGGCTGCTCCATACGGAGATGGCTCCCGAACGCAGCGACGAGTTGATCGCCTACTCCCAGTCCCTGCGCGATGCCGGCGCCGACATCTGGCCGATCGCGTCGCCGCGGACGGTCGACTTCAACGTCAACTGGGAGCAGACGATGGTCTTCATGATGCTCCCGGAGGGCTGGAACAAGATCATGCTCGTCGAGGGCGAGGAGCGCGCGGCGATGCTGCGGGATCCCGAGTGGCGGAAGGTCGCGCGAGAGGAGTGGGACCGCGTCGACAAGTCGCTCTTCCCCAATACCCGGACCGAGCACGCGCGGTTCACCTCGGTCACGAAGCCGGAGAACGAGCGCTGGCTCGCCAAGAGCCTGAAGGATCTCGTCGAGGAGCGCGGCGGGCATCCGAGCGACGTGTTCGCCGACTGGATCCTCGAGAACGACCTCGAGCCGGGGGTCGTCGCCGCGGGGGTCTCCAACAGCGACGTCGACGGCGTGGCGAAGATGCTCGTCGACGACCGCGTGATCGTCGGCGCGAGCGACGCCGGGGCGCACGTCCAGATGATGTGCGCGGCCGGCGACACGACGCTGCTCCTGACCCGCCACGTCCGCGAGCGCGGCGACTTCACCCTCGAGCAGGCGGTCCACGAGATGACCGGGGCGCAATCCGAGCGCCTCGGCTTCACCGATCGCGGCATCCTCGCGCCGGGCTACGCGGGGGACCTCACGGTCTTCGATCTCGACGAGCTCGAGTGGGGGCAGGACGTGTTCGTGAGCGATCTGCCGAGCGGTGCGGCTCGTCTCAGGCGGCCACCGGGGGGCTATCGCGTGACGGCCTGCAACGGCGTCGTCACCCAGCGCGACGGCGTCCTGACCGGGGCGAACCCGGGACGCGTGCTCGACGGGGGGGCGCCGCGGCCGGCCTAGCGCCGTGCCGGGGCTCCGGTCGTCGACCGTTCGACCGGGTCGAGGATCAGCCGCGCGCCGACTCGACGGCGAGCTCCAGCTTGGCGAGTTCGTGGATCACGACGTAGCCGCGACCGTGCTCGATCAGGCCGTCGTTCGTCCACTGGCTGAGGATCCGGTTCACGCTCACGCGCGTCATCCCGACGCTCTCGCCGATCTCCTGCTGGGAGAGCTTGTGGTCGATTCGGAGGCCGCCGTCGACGCCGTCGGAGCCGTAGGGGTCCGCGAGGGTCTTGAGCCGGTGGAGCAGGCGGGTGCCGGAGTCGAGGAGCACGGCGTCTTCCACGAAGGACGTGGATTGCCGGATCCGTCCACACAGGATTGCCATCATCTGGATCGCCGTCTCCGGGTTCCGGCGCATGACGTCCAGGAAGTCGTGCCGCGAGAGCTCGACGATCTCGGAATCGACCGCCGCGATCGCGTCGGCGGAGCGGGGCAGGCCGTCGAGGAGCGCCATCTCGCCGAAGACCTGGCCCGCTTCGATGATGTTGTGGATCACTTCGGTTCCGGTCGGCGAGGTCGAGACGATCTTCACTCTGCCCTCGGCGACGAACATCACCTCGGTGCCTTCGTCGCGCTTCATGAAGATGAGTTGCCCGCGCGGGCACTGTACCCGCCGGACACGCGTCGCGAGCGCGTCGATCTCGTGGTCGGGGATCTGGCAGAGCAGATCGGAGCTGCGTAGCAGCGTCAGCAGCTCTTCACGTCCGATGGGCGACATCGCGGGTGGGATTCCTCGGGTATTGCACCCACGATCCGCGCGCTCGAGCATCAAGGGCGGAAGAGTCGGCGGGGCACCCGAAAGATCGCAAAGGAAACGCGTCGTGCCCACCGCCCGATCGGACGGTGTCCGATCCGTCGTTAGGGGCGGGTGGGGCGCGGTGCCACTTCGATCACGTCGATCGGCACGCCGTCTTCTTCTCGCGGGAGGGCCTCGTCGGGCTCGAGGGAATCGGGGGCGCGCTTGCGCGCCACGTGGACGCGGATCGCGATCTCGTCGATGAGGTTCCCGTCGCGCTCGCGGAGACCGATGTCGAGGTCCGCCACGCCGGGCCGTTCCAGCCATTGCGCACGCACGCGCTCGAGCGTTTTGCGCGCGTGCTCGACGGCGACCGGATCGATCGGTTTCATGGGTACGTGTCATCCTCCTCGCCCGAGCCCGATCATGCGATCGGCGAGGGTCTCGCGATGTATCCCGGGTGACAGACTCCTGTGTCGAGGCTTGCTTTCCTTTCCGCATGTCGGGCGAGCGCCGAAACGAGATCCTCACGACGACCGTGACCAGCGCGGCTGCGACCGTCGGTCGCGTGCTCGACAGCGTCGCGCGTCGGCCGCCGGGTCGCGCCGTTCGGACGGCTTCGGCCTCGGACCGGCTGAGGGAAGAGGCGCGGCAGCTGGAACGGCTGGCGGCGACCTGGTCGCTCGGGGGCTGGCGGCGTCTTCCGAAGCGCTCGCTGGAGCGCGCGAGCGACGATGCCCCGCCCTCGCGAGACGCGAACCTCGTGGAGCTGTGTCGCGGAGTGCTCGCTTTGCTCGCTCGACTGCACGACGACACCGGCGAACAGGCCGCGAGGGAGGGGGTCGACGGTCTGGTCGCGCTCGGGGATGCCTGCGCGGATCGGCAGGATTACGCCGCCGCCCAATCCGCGAGCTTCGACGCCATCGAGCTGGCGGATCTGTTCGCGCTCGACCGCGGTGGTGTTCGCGCGAGTCACCTCGCGATCGAGTGCGCGCATCACCTCGCTAACGGGGACACGGACCCGATGCGCTTCGTTCGGATGCGCCGCGCCGTCTTCCTGCTGCGGATCGCCGAATCGGAGCCCGAACGTCGCGAGGACTTCTTGCGCAACGGCTACACGGCGCTGGAAGTGGCGCTTCGTGCGCTCCCGGCGGACGAACTCCTGCGGCTGCGGTGCGAGGTGGTCGCGAAGGAGCGGATCGAGGCGAACGCGCGGCTCCAGAGGCTTCGGCCCCTGCTCTCCTCCACGCCCGCTCCGGACCCGTGGACGAGCGGTTCTTCCCGGGTCTGACCCGGGACGCTTCCTTTCGCGGCGTTACCATCGTGGAACAGCGATCCGCGAGGGAGGCGCCCATGCTGAAGACGGTCACGTTCGTTCGAATCCTGCCTGGTCTCGACCGGGACGAGTTCTACGACAAGTGGTGCGCGCACACCCGCGACTTCGACCTGCGCGATCACCCCGAGATCTCGCTGAACCGGCTGGTCCTCTTCGATCCGCCCGCCGACGGGTCCGAGCCCGAGTTCGTCGGCATGGCCGAGAACCACTGGCCGGATCGGGCCGCCCTCGATGCGGCGGTCGCCTGGTACGCCACGCCCGACGGCATCGCCCACAACGCGGACCTCGAGGCGTTCATGGACATCGCGAACAGTCCGACCTTCGTGATGGACTACGAAGTCGAGGTCGAGGCCGAGCGGGGCATCGTGTGGCGGAGCGGCCGTGGCGCCGCCTGATACGCCCACCCGGACGACGCGCGTCCAGGCCGCCCGCTATACCGCGCGTGAGTGGGCGGACCTCGAGCACGAGCGACTCTGGCCGCGCGTGTGGCAGATCGCGTGTACCGAGGACTGCGTGCCCGAACCCGGGGACCACTGGCTCTACGAGATCGCTGGTCTCGAAGTCGTCGTCGTGCGCGGCACGGACGGGGAGGTCCGCGCCTTCCAGAACGCGTGTCCCCATCGCGGGAACGCCCTGGTGACGGGTCACGGTCGCGGGCTCGAGCGCATTCGCTGCCCCTACCACCATTGGTGCTTCGATCTCGATGGTGCGCTGCGCGGCGTGTCACCGCAGGGTGAAGCGGCGACGCGTCCCGCCGACGAGAGCGCGGCTCGTCCTTCGGGCCCCGGTCTGGTTCCGGTCGGGGTCGGACGCTGGGGCGGATTCGTCTTCGTGAATCCCGACCCCGTGGCCGAGCCCCTGGCGACCTTCCTCGAGTCGCTCTCGGAAGAGCTCGCGTGGGTCGGGATGGACCGGTACGGCTGCGAGCGCTTCATGACCGTCGAGCTCGACTGCAACTGGAAGACGGGCATCGACGCCTTCATCGAGACCTACCATCTCCACGCGGTCCATCCGCAGATGCTCGCGATCGCGGACGACGTGCACACGCCGATCACCCTCTACGACAAACACACGAAGTTCGTGCAGCCCTACGGCGTGCCGAGCCCCCGCCGCGGGGGCGACGTCGGCGACCAGGAGCTCTGGGAGAGCTTCGCGGCCAACCTGGGACACCGCATGGGCATTCCCTTCGCGGAACAGACGGCGCCCGGTCCGCACCCGCCGGTCCCGGAGGGCCAGGCGATGCGCGACGTGCTCGTCGGCCGGATCCGCAAGCACCTCGCGACGCTCGGGGGACTCTACGACGGCCTCGACGATCACCACGTGATCGACGACTTCCACTATCACGTGTTCCCGAACGCGGTGTTCAACGTCTTCGCCGGCTGGTACGGCCTGATCCGCACGCGACCCGGCCCGACGCCGGACACGTGCTTCCTCGACATGTGGAACTTCGACCTGCGCGCGGAGGGCGACCGCGTCGCCCACCCGCGCCCCGAAGAAGTCGTGCTCCCTCGCGAGGAGTGGCCTGCGCTCGGACCCGTCATGATGCAGGACCTCGAGCTGCTCGGGCGCGTGCAGAAAGGACTGCGCCAGCCCGGCCTCGGCGAGGTCAGGCTCACGCCGGCGGAGTCCCGGATCGGCCGGATGCACGAAGTGCTCGATCGCTACCTCGATCCGCCCGACGATCTGCGCCTGCCGAGCTAGTCGAAGACGATCACCGACCGCGCGACCTCACCCGCGCGCATCGCGTCGAAGGCGGGGTTGATCTCGTCGAGGGAGATCCGCTTCGAGATCATCTCGTCGAGGCGCAGCCGTCCATCGAGGTAGTAGTCGACGTACTGGGGCATGTCGCGACGGAAGGCGTTCGAGCCCATGAAGGAGCCGAGGATCCGCTTCTCCTGGAGCGTGATGTCCGAAGCGTTGATCGGCACTTCCTGGTTCAGCGGAAGGACGCCGACGAGGACCGCGGCCCCGCCCTTGGCGGCCATGCCGACGGCCTGCTTGATCGTGGGCTGGAGGCCGATGCACTCGAAGGCGTAGTCGACGCCCCCGCCCGTCATCTCGATGACCTCGGCGACGGCGTCCTGCCCGGAGGAACTGTCGGCGGCGTTCACGACGTCGGTCGCTCCGAGGTCTCGGGCGAGCTCGAGCTTCCAGTCCATCGTGTCCACGGCGATGATCCGGCTGGCGCCGGCGATCCGGCAGCCCTGGAGCGCGGAGAGGCCGACCCCGCCGCAGCCGATGACCGCCGTCACCGCGCCGGGCTCGACCTTCGCCGTTCGGAGCGCCGCCCCGATTCCGGTGGTCACGCCGCAGCCGATCAGGGCCGCGCGATCCAGGGGCATGTCGTCGCGAATCTTCACGAGGGCGCGCTCGTGGGTCAGCATGTTCTCGGCGAACGAGGACAACGCGAACTGGACGATCGGGTCGCCGTTCTGGGTCAGTCGCGATGAGCCGTCGAGGCGGGCCAGCATCTGGGGCGGCATGCAGAGGTGGGGGCGCCCGGTCAGGCAGTAGTTGCACGTCCCGCACCACGCGTTCAGGCAGCCGATTACATGATCGCCGGGCTCGAAGTCCGTGACGTTCTCGCCGACGGCTTCGACGACGCCCGCCGGCTCGTGACCGAGGATGCAGGGCAGCGGCATGCCCATGTCCCCGGTGATGATGTGGAGATCGCTGTGGCAGATGCCCGAGGCGGCGGTCCGGGTCAGGACTTCGTTCGGGCCCGGCTTGTCGATGTCGACGTCTTCGATCGAGAGCGGGGTGTTCAGTTCACGGAGGACGGCGGCCTTCATCGGGATGGAATCTCCTGCAGGGGTGAATCGGGAGCGCGAAGTCTAGCTTCGTGCGATCTCGCTCGGCGACCCTCGTTGCTACGTTGATCGACCCCCGAGAGGACCGGTGGGAAGAGGAGGCGCACGCCGTGGACGACCAGCCCATTCAGATCGGGAGCATGCTGCTGACCCTCGTCGATCCCGAGCGGGGCCACGAGGCCGCCTACAACCGGTGGTACGAGCGCGACCACTTCTATGCGGGCTGCATGGTCGGTCCATGGCTCTTCGCCGGAAGTCGCTGGGTCGCGACCCGGGCGCTCAAGGACCTGCGAATCTCGGACGGCCGCGGCGAAGTCGCGAACCCCGTCGACGCGGGCTCCTACGTCGCCATCTACTGGGTCCACGCCGGGAAGGACGCGGAGCACTGGAAATGGGCCGGCGAGCAGGTGCACTGGCTCTACGAAAACGGCCGCGGGTTCGCCGAGCGGAAGCACGTCCACACCGTGCTCTTCGACTACGTCACGACCGCCTATCGGGACCCCGATCCCGTTCCGATCCAATTGGCGCTCGACCACGGCTATCCGGGGATCGCGATGATCGCGACGGAGCGCGCCGAGGGTGTGTCCGAGAGCGAGTTCGCAGCGTGGACGGCCGATGCCGATGCGGTCGGGGCCGGCGCGATCGCGATGGTGTCGACCTGGCGCCCGCAGCCACGGGACGAGATCACCGGGAACGCGCCGATGGATCTCGGTACGGGGACCGGCGGGCCGGAGCGAACGATGCAGCTCGCTTTTCTCGAGGAGGATGCGGCGGAGGTCTGGGGTGAGGTCGCGGCCTACGCCGCTGCGATCGACGCGAGCGGGCTCGGTCGCGTGTGTTTTGCGGGCCCCTTCCACAAGACCATCGTCGGGACCGACACCTACGCCGATCAGCTCTGGTAGTCGGTTCGGAGCTTCGCGAGCCAGCGGGCGAGCGCGTCGGATGTCAGGTCCTGCGCGGCCCCGCTCGAGACCTCGAGGGTGCGTTCGGCGAGGGTCGGCCATTCGCCGACCTCCGCTTCGCATTTCGAGGGCGCGAGGATTTCCCAGTGCGCGATGGACTCGACCTCGAGCGCGGCGAGCACGTCGCGATGGCGGTCGAAGCGCCCCACGTTCACGACGATCTTCGGCCAGCGACCCAGCTCTTCGGCGAGCGCGGGGTCCTGCTTCATCCCGTGGAGCTTGCGGCAGTCGCTGCACCAGGCGGCCGAGAACTCGACGAGCAGGGGCTGGTCGCGATCTCCGGCGAGCTGGCACAGATCGGTCAGCTGGGTCGCGAGCTGTGCGTCGCTCCGGAAGGGGACGTCATAGTCTGCGTCGGCCGCGGGCGGCGCTTCCGCCTGTTCGCAGGCGGCGAGGAGCAAGAGCGGGAGCATCAGGCCGGCGAGGGGTCGGTATCGCGGGCGTTCGGATCGAAGTCGGGGCACGCGTCCTCCGGTGCGCTGCGCGAGACGAGCGGAGAGTCTAGTCTTGCCGGCCCTCTGGCGCCGTCGGCGTCCTGAATCTGCAGGAGAGAACCGTGCTCGAAGTGAACGAATATTTCGACGGGAACGTGAAGTCGATCGGATTCCAGACAGCGACGCTGCCCGCCACGGTGGGTGTGATGGCGCCGGGAGAGTACGAGTTCGGGACGAGCCAGAAGGAGACGATGACCGTCGTTTCCGGGGAGCTCGTGGTGAAGCTGCCGGGCGCGTCCGACTTTTGCGCCTTCCGCGCTGGAGAATCGTTCGTCGTCGAGGCGCACCAGAAATTTCAGCTGCAGGTCGCGGTCGACACCGCGTATCTCTGCACCTACGAGTGACGGTCGCTCAGGGCGTTTCGACCCGGCGCACCGAGATCGGGAAGCCCGTCATCCAGGGCATGGCGTTGATCGTTTCGCGCGCGCTCGGATCCGTGCTCGTCAGGAAGTTGGTCGAGACGCCGACCTCATCGTAGCTGCGCTTCTCGCGTGGGAGCGCACCGAAGGCGTGGGGGATCGACACGACGCCGCGCCGGAGATCCGCGTCGGTCTCGGCTCGCGCTCGGATCGCACCGTGCCTTGAGGCGATCTCGATCGCGTCGCCCTCGGCGATCCCCTCCGCCTTCATGTCTTCGGGGTTCATGAAGGCGGGGTTCCAGGGGAGTCGCGCCTTGATCGAGGGCAGCGCGAGCCCGGCCGAATTGTTCGCGTCGCGGAGGCGGCGCACGGCGATCCGGTAGTCGAATCCTTCGCGTCCGAGTGCCGGCTCCGCGAGCGTGCCCTCGACGCGCGAGAGCTCCTCGGCGACGTCGTCCGGGAGCAGCGTGAAGCGGTGCGGACTCTCCCGGTCGCCCGGCTGCACGAAATGCGGCTCGTGGTCGAGGAAGACGCCGCGCTCCGCTTCCTTCAGCGCCTCGAACGAAATCGCCGCATCCCGCACCGTAAGGGCGAGGATGTCGTCGGTCGAAGGCGCAGACGTCATGTCCAGGGGCTCACCGAAGAGTTGGAGCTCCAGCCCGAGGCGCTTCGCCAGCTCCCAGAAATAGGTGTGGTCGTCCTGCACCTCGGCGCCTTCCGGCGGTCGGGCGACCGCCGGCGTGTAGCGCGTGTACGGCTCCGGGGAGACGAGCGACTCGTAGAGCCAGCTGGGCAGGTCCGGTCGCTCGTATTGCAACGTCGGCGGCAGCACGTAGTCGGCGAGCGCCGTCGTCATCGTCGGGAAGGGCTCGATCGCGACCAGCAGGTCGAGCGCCTCGAAGGCGCGCTCCACTTTGTGGATCTCGGGGATCGCGGAGGCCGGGTTGCCGCCATGGCTGATCAGCGCGCGCACGCGGCCCGGCCCCGGCTCGAGGATCTCGTCGGGCAGCGTCCCGGTCGGCATCTCTCCGTCGAGCTGGCCGAAGCCGCCGACCCGGCTGCGGTAGCCGCGCTCCCATCCGCGCGGCGCCGGCAAGACTTCGGCCTTGATCGGTCGACGCGCCTGGATCGCACCGGGGTGCTCGATCGGCTCGCCTTCGCGGACATAACATCCGGCGACGACGTTCAGGACCTCGATCAGGTGCTCGGCGAGGTTGCCGAAGGGTGCCATGTCCGGTCCCGTCGCCCCCGCGGCGGCGCCGCGGCCAGAACCGATCGTGAAGAGCCGCGCAGCCTCGCGAATCTGCTCCGCGGGGACCCGAGCGCGTGTCGCGACGGCCTCCGGCGTGAAGGCAGTGAGGGCCGCGCGCAGCTCGTCGAGCCCGTCCGCATAGCGGTCGCAGAACTCGCGATCCTGCCAGGCCTCTTCCAGGATCACGTGGAGGAGCGCGCCGACGATCGCAGGGTCCTCGCCCGGCAGGGGCTGCAGGTGGAGGTCGGCGAACGCCGCCGTCTCGCTCCTGCGCGGGTCGATCACGATCAGCTTCATGCCCCGCGCCTTCGCGGCGCGCAGTCGCTTCACGGGGTTGCGCGTGTCGAAGCCGTTCGCGCTCACTGAGACGAGCGATTTCGCGCCGACGAGGAGGTAGACGTCGGCACGGCTGAAGGGCGTGCGCCCCGGCGGCCAGAATCCCAGCCGACCGAACGCGACCTGTTTGGCGGACTGGTCGATCGTGACCGACGAGTAGGCCTTGGGGGATGCGAGCGCGTCGAGAAAGGCCGGCACCATCATCACGGACGACGACGTGAAGAAGGCACCGCCGCCCCGGTAGCCGCCGATCGCCTCCGGCCCGTCCTCGCGTCGGATCCGATCGAGCTTCTCTGCGATCTCGTCGAGGGCGACGTCGAGGGGGATCGGCTCGAGGCGACCGGAGGCGCCCCGCTTCATCGGGCGCAGGAAGCGATCCGGGCTGTTGTGGGCCTCGTCGGCCTTCAGCCCCTTGAAGCAGGCGTAGCCGAGAGTGTTCGGGTCGTCCCGATCGCCACGGACGTCGACGACCCGCTCGGCCTCGTCGAGGGTGACCACCGTGCCGCACATGCCCATGCACTGGCGGCAGAAGGAGAGGGCTTCACGACGTTCACCGGCCTGCATGACCTTCCTCCGACGCGGACGAAGGCGACCTCGGCCGCCCACGTTCCGGACGTTCCATGGTACCAGCGCGGAGCAGGCCGGTGGGAGCCCGCGAGCCGATCGCGCTCGCCGTTGAGCGCACTAAAGTCCCCTCTCAACCCCAAGAACGGAGAGGACGGAATGGATCAGCGACTCGCGGACAAGGTGATGATGGTGACGGGCGCATCTTCGGGCATCGGTCTGGCATGCGCGGAGCGCTTCGTCCGCGAGGGGGCCGTCGTGCACGGCTTCGACGTCTCCGAGAAGCCGGCGGCCTGGGCGACGATCGAGAAGGACGCGCCCGGGTCGAGCTTCACGGTCGGTGACGTGCGCGACGAAGCCGCGCAGAACGCGTGGGCGGCCGAGGTGAAGGCGGCGCACGGTCGGATCGATTCGATGGTCACCGCGGCCGGGGTCGCGAGCGGCGGTCCGGTCCACCTGATCCCGACCGAAGAATGGCAGCGGGTCGTCGACATCAACCTGACCGGCACGATGCTCTCGGTGAAGGCGGTGATCGACACGATGCTCGAGCAGCGCTCCGGGACGATCATTACGGTCGCGAGCGTCGAAGGCATGGAGGGCGCCGAGGGCGGCAGCACGTACAACGCCTCCAAGGGCGGCGTGATCCTGCTGACCAAGAACCTCGCGATGGACTACAGCCGGATGGGCATTCGCTCGAACTGCGTCTGCCCGGGCTTCATCGACACGCCGCTCTTCCAATCCGTGATCGGACAGCCCGGTCAGGAGGAGTTTCGGGAGTCGATCATGGAGCAGCACAAGATCGGCCGATTCGGACGGCCGGAAGAGATCGCCGGTGCCGCGTTCTTCCTCGCGTCGGACGACTCGAGCTTCGTGACCGGTCACGCGCTGCCCGTCGACGGCGGCTACACCGCTGGTCACCGCCACGGGCATACCAAGCTGATGGGCCTCGACTGATACCGTCGGCGCTGCGCGCCTCTCGACAGGCCCCTCACGGGCCTGTCTTGCGCTGAGGGCTCCATCTTGCGCTGAGGGCTCTATCCTGCGATGAGGGCTCGTGGGATCAGGGCCGGCGCTTGGCCCATTCGCGGCGGATGAAGTCGTGGCCTTCCTTCGCGAGGGTCTCCTCGTCTTCGAACATGCGGCGCCAGATCTTGGTGGCGGCGGCGAGGGAGGGCAGGGCACTGCCGAAGGCCTCGATCGTGAGCCAGCCGTCGTAGCCGCTCTCCGCGAGCGCATCGAAGCTCGCGTCCCACGCGACCTGGCCCTTGCCGGGGGTGCTTCGGTCGTTCTCCGAGATGTGGACGTGGGTGATGGCTGCGGCGTGTTCGCGGATCGCCCCGGGCGAATCCTTCTCCTCGATGTGCGCGTGGAACGTGTCGTAGTGGACGCCCACGTTCGCGCGGTCGACGTCGCGCACGTATCGCGCGGTGTCCGCCGCCGAGTTCAGGAGATAGATCTCGAAGCGGTTGAGGAACTCGAAGGTGAGGCCGATGTCGCTGCGGGCAGCGTGGTCCGCGACGTCGCGGATCACACCGATGCTGCGCTGCCATTCGTCGTCCGTCGGGCCGGCGCCGCTGAACTGGCCGATCGCCGCGTAGAGCGGACCGCCGAGGATCGGGGAGCCGACCGCCTCGCAGCAGTCGACCACGCGACACAGACGCGACGTCGCGGTCTTGCGGATCGCGTCGTCCGGCGAGATCGGGTCGTCCTCCGGATTGCAGACCGTGATCGCCGTCCGCTCGAGTCCGAGGTCGTCGAGCCGGCGTCCGAGCGCCGCGAACTTGTCGGGATCCGGGTCGAAGATCGGCAGCTCGACGCCGTCGAAGCCCATGCCCTTCAGACGCTCGTAGAGCGGCAGCCAGGACTCGTCGACCGGATCGTCGGTCCAGAGGAAGAGGTTCATTCCGACCTTCATGGCGTCTCCTCGAACGGTTGCGCGCACGCCGGGGCGTGCCGGAGCGCCTACTCTACACTCTTCGACGGACGCCGCGGCCCGCGGTGAGGAGACCGGACATGCGCATCAGCTTCTACGCGACCCTGCGCAAGATCGTTGGCGAGAAGCACGTCGAGCTGCCACTGCCGGTGCCCTGCACCCTCCAGCAGATCGTCGACGCAGTCGTCGAGTCGTATCCCGATCTCGCGGAGGAGATCCTCGATGAAGACGGCGGCCTCGACCGCTACATCCATCTCTTCGTGGACGGGCGCAGCTCGAAATACCTCGACGACGGGCTCGCGACGAGCGTCGACGGCACGCAGACGATCGAGTTCTTCCCGGCGGTCGCCGGAGGCTAGGCGGCCCACGCCTCAGGGCACCTGCAGGTCCGCCAGCTTCTCCTCGGGCACGACGCCGTCCTTCCAACCGCGCACCGCATAGTACTCCCCGAGCATCTGGTCGAGCTCGGACACGTGTCCCTTCGAGCCGGAGAGAGTCGAGGCCTCCTCGGTGAAGCGCTTCGGCAGGGTGTCACTGCCTTCGCGGAAGCCCGCGAGGTTGTTGTAGTAGCGCTCGAGGTTGTAGATGCGTTCGCCGGCCTTCATCACGTCGTCGGCGGTGCAAGGCGTGCCCGTCGCGCCGGCCCACTGCACCGCGTACTCGTCGGCGCCCTGCGCGAAGGCGCTGAACTTGCAGAGGTCGAGGCTGTCCGAGAACGCCGCGAGGTCCTGGAAGATCATCACGAGCTCGCCCTTGCCCTGCCAGGCGAGCGGGTCCGCTTCGATGTCGACGACGCCGAGCTCCGCCGCGGCGACGTAGGCGCGCAGGTGACAGGCGCCGCGATTGCTCGTCGCGTAGCCGAGGCCCATGCCCTTCAGCCCGCGCGGATCGTAGGCGGGCACGGCCTGACCCTTGACGGCCATCGCCGCCTCGGGCTTGCCGAGGTTCTCCGCCGCGCGGACCGCGCCGTCCGCGAGCATGTCGCCCACGCCCTTTCGCAGGGCGAGCTGTTCCGTCAGCTCGACCATCCGCGTGTCGTCACCCCAGGAGAGCGATTCGCCGTTCGTGAGGCCCGCCTCGCTGCACTCCATGAAGACGGAGTAGACGTTGCCGAGCTCGATCGGGTCGAGGCCGTAGTCGTTGCACTGGTCGATCAGCTTCGCGACGGACCGCACGTCGTCCACGTCGCAGTTCGCGCCGAGGGCCCAGGCTGGCTCGTACTCGACGCTCTCCATCTTGAGTCCCTTCCAGGGCCCGTCCTTGATCTCGACCTCCTTCTTGCACGCGACCGGGCACGCGTGGCAGGTCGGGTTGCCGGAGAGGAGGTTCTGCTCGACGTACTCGCCGGAGAGCGACTCCGCCCGCTCGCCGAAGGAGGTGAGCTGGGAGTTCCGCACGCCGAGGGCGCCGATCGAGTTCGTCACGTTCATCAGAACGTTCGTGCCGTAGACGGACAGGCCGCCCTTCTTGGGGCTCGTGATGTTCTTCTCGTCGCGGATCGTGTCGAGGGCGACCTTGCGCGCGCCCTGCCATGCGCCCTTGTCCGGCACGTCGCTCTTTCTGTTGCCGGCGCGGACCACGATCGCCTTCAGATTCTTGCTGCCGCCGACGGCTCCGAGACCGCCCCGCCCGAATGCCCGGTCGTCCTCGTTCACCCAGACCGCGAAGCGCGAGAGGTTCTCGCCCGCCTGGCCGATCGCGTTGACCGAGAGGTTCTTATCGCCGTAGCGCTCGCGGTAGAACGCGACGGTTTCGTGGATGCCCTTGCCCCAGGCGTCGCTCGCGTCGCGGATCGAGATCTCGCCGTCTTCGATGAAGACGTAGACGGGCATGTCGGCCTTGCCTTCGAAGACGAGTCCGTCGAAGCCGGCCCAGCGCACGCGGGCCGCGCTCCAGCCACCCTGGTGGCTGTCGGTGACCGTGTTGGTCAGCGGTGACTTGGTCACCGCGGCCCAGCGGCCGGACATGCTGATCTCGCTGCCGGAGAGTGGGCCGTTCATGAAGCAGAGGATGTTGTCCGGGGAGAGCGGGTCGACGTCGACGCCGTTCTCGAGGACGTAGCGGACGCCGAGGCCGCGCCCGCCGATGTACTTGTCGACCCATTCCTGGGGCGCCGGCTTCCTCGTGACGGTGCGGTTCGTGAGGTCGATGTGCGCGATGTCGCGGCCGAAGGTCCTGGCGTCCATGGTGGGGCTCCCTAGCTGGTGGCCCCGTCATTCTAGACCGATTGGCGACCCTCCACACCGCCTGGCGTGGGCGTACGTACGAGCACAACGGCGACCCTCCCCACCGCGTGGCGTGGGCGTACGGTTGAGCGCAACGGCGACCCTCCACACCGCGTGGCGTGGGCGTACGAATGAGCGCAACGGCGACCCGCCTGCCCCCCGGCAGGCGGGTCGCCTCCGACCGATGTCGCCGATCAGAACCGGAAGAATACGCCTGCGCCCACCGAGACGTAGTCCAGGTCCTCGACGTCGCCGGTCGGCACCACATAGCTGGAGTCGACGGACAGGCCGACGTGCCTGCTCAGATAGAAGTCGATGCCGCCGCCGAAGCGCGCCGCGAAGTCGGTGTCGGTCTTCTGGAAGGCCGTCACCGGGTCGTCGGACTTGGCGCTCAGGAAGCCGAGGCCCGCGGACAGATAGGGCTGCACGCGCCCGGTCGAGAGGTAGCCCTTGACGTCACCGGTCAGCGTCTGGGTTCGCGTCTCGGCGACCTCGATTCCGTCGATCGACGTCTCGAAGTCGTCCATCCACTCGTAGTGCGCCTCGAGCGCGAAGTGCGGCGTGATGCGCGCACCGAGCCGCGCTGCGAGACCGACCGACGGATCGACCTCGACATTGTCGACACCCGGGGTCTCGGTCAGCTGCCCCTCGAGGCGCGTCGTGAAGCCGCCGACCAGGCCGCCACCGGCGTAGAGGCCGGGCCGACCGAAATCCCCGTCGTTCTGATTGAAGCGTCGGAAGCTCCCGGCCTGCGCGGCGGTCGCGACGGTCAGCAGTGCGACGGCGACGAGGGCCACGATCGGTGCGAACTGCATACGGTGGCTCGCGCGTCGCGCACGCGGCGCGAGCAGTCGGCCTTCGCGGAAGAAGCGGGTGAGTCGATTCGACTCGGGATGCTGGGATTGCGAGTGACGCTCCATGTCTCGGTCCTCCTGGACACGGCCCGATGATGGGACCCAGGGCGCTCTGCCCGGGGCTCCGTCGGGATCGACGGCCGGGGTCTCGTTCGCCCGGCTCGCGCGTGTCCGTTGCGTGCTCTGAACAGCTCGCGCCGGGAGCGGTTCGAGAACCGGCGTCGTGGCCCAGACCCGCGCCTCGCGAAATTCGCGCGGAACCCTTTTTGCGGAGGCGGCACATCGGACTGCCCGCGGGCGGGGCGCTGGGGGTGCCTTCACGGCTATCCTGCGCGCGTTCGCGTTCGCGTTCGCGATCGGAGGGAGCGCGCCCTGAGCGTCACGCACGAGTCAGCCGAAGCGGTCTTCGCCGCCTACGTCGATTGCCATTCGCGCAACGATCGCGCGGGGGTGCTCGCGCTCTTCGAGCCCGATGCGGTCGTGGAGGATCCCGTCGGCGCACCGGCGGTTCGCGGGATCGAGGCGATCGAAGGCTTCTATGCCGAGACCCACGCGCGGAACGGGACGCTCACGATCGAGCGTGTGGGCGGCTCGCTCTTCGGGGGCGGAGAGCTCGCGGTGCACGTGCGGGCTTCGCTCGATGCGCCGGGGAGTCCGCCGGCGATGGACGTGATCTATGTGATCGAAGTGGCGGACTCGGGGCGGATGCGATCGCTCCGTGCCTGGTACTAGGCGCGGCCGCGTCGCTGGAGGAGGAACGAATGAAGTGGTTGGGGATCGGAGCGGGCGTCGTGATCGCGCTCGTGGTGGCGATGCCGCTCGTCATGTTCGCGCAGGGCTGTATCTCGAATCCGAAGGTCGAGCAGGAGCTCGTCGACGATCCGGAGGGTGAGCGCGCGCGAAAGGTGATGCTGCTGACCCTGCCGTCCGGGCGGAAGATCCCGGTGAATTTCCTGCGCGAGAACGGCCGCGTCTACGCCGGGGCCGACGGCTGGTGGTGGAAGGAGCTGCGCGACGGACCTCACCACGTCTCGGTCCTGGTACAGGGCGAGACGCTCGCCGGGCGCGCGAGCGCGATCGAGGGCCAGCCGGAGTACAAGAAGGACGTGTTCAGCCGGCTGCGTCCGAGCGCGATTCCCGGCACGGGGACGCTCGTCGAGATCCTGCTCGACCCGGCCGACCCCGGCGGACCGATCGGCTAGTCGGGCGGCGCGCTAGAGCGCTTCGATGCAGGCGACCGCTTTCTCGAGCATGCCGTCGACTCGCTCGAGGACGTGCTCGACGCCTTGCCCACCGCCGAGGCCACCCGCGGCGCCCGCGCGGAGACGCGCCGCGACGCCTTCGACCAGGCACGCCATCTTCCAGAAGCTGAACGCGCGGTAGTAGTCGAGCTGCGAGAGGTCGAGGCCGGAGCGTTCGGCGTAGAGCGCGATCGCGTCGGCGCGGCGCGGAAAGGCGGGGTGGCGGGTCGGGGACGGCGAGCCGAAGTCGTTCTCGTCCTCGGGGTCGGACCAGTAGAGCACGGACCACACGAAGTCCGCGACCGGGTCGCCGAGGGTGCAGAGCTCCCAGTCGAGGACGGCGCGGATCCGGAAGTCGTCCCCGAGGACCGTGTTGTCGAAGCGATAGTCGCCGTGGACGAGGCCGCAGGTCTGCTGCTCGGGGATGCGTTTCGAGAGCGTCTCGTGCAGCTCGTACACGACCGGCAGCTCGCGCCCTTTCGAGGCCTCGAATTGCTTGAGCCAGCGCGCGAGCTGGCGCTCGACGTAGGCATCGCGCCGCCCGAGGTCGCCGAGCCCGACGGCGTCCGGCTCGAGCTTCGCCATCGCGACCTGCACTTCGATCAGGCTCTCCGCGGCCGTCCGACAGGCATCCGTATCCATGTCCCAGGCTTCGTCGGGCCCGCGCAGGATCCGGCCCTCGGCGAAGCCCATGACGTAGAACTCGGCGCCGATCACGCCCGCGTCTTCACAGAACGCGACCGCTTCGGGAACGGGGATGCCGCACTCCGGATGGGAGTGGAGCGCTTCGATGATCCGCCACTCACGACCCATCTCGTGCGCGGTCGCGATCCGGGCGCGCTCCGGCGGGCGACGCAGGGCCCAACGCCGGCCGTCGCCCCGTTCGACCACGTAGGTCAGGTTCGAGCCGCCCGCCGCGACGAGGTCGAAGCTGAGCGGGGCGTCCGCGCCCTCCACGTTCCCAGCCAGCCAGCGCTTCACCGCCGGCACGTCGAGCCCTCGGGTCTCGCTCATGGTCTTCCCGCCCGGTCAGAATCCGGACGTCGGCGCGTCGGGGTTGAGGGCCGCGCCGAGGGCGCCGTTGTAGACCGTGAAGGCGACGCCGGCGGTTCGCGGGTCGAGGGGGTCGGCACCGTGATAGGCGCCCGGGCAGTTGTAGAGCTCGACCTCGGTTCCGGCGGCGAGGAGCTGCATGGCGTACTCGATGCCCTCGTCCCGCAGCGGGTCGAGCCCGTTCGTCTGCACGAACGCCGGCGGGAGATTCGAGAAGTCCTCGGCCCGGGCCGGCGCAGCGTAGGGGCTCGTCTTCTCGCGGTCGTAATCCTCGCCGAGATAGTGGAGCCACATGCCTTCCGCGGCGGCCGAGTTGAAGCCCGGGGTGCCCGGTCCGGCCTGACCCATCGACGGCGTGTCCAGGCGGTCGTCGGTCACCGGGATCATCATCGCCTGGTACGCGACCTTCGGCCCACCCCGGTCCCGCGCCATCATCGCGACCGCGGCCGTCAGGGCGCCGCCGGCGCTCCCGCCGGTCACCACGAGTCGATCCAGGTCGATTCCGAGCGTCCCGGCGTTCGCCGCCACCCACAGCAGCGCCGCATAACAATCCTCCGGCGCCGCCGGAAACGGATGCTCCGGCGCGAGGCGGTAGTCCACGGACACGACCACGCATCGGTGGTTCATCGCCCAGTTCGCCTCCATCCCGGCGAACGTGTCCGGGTGGAGCAGGCAGAAGGCTCCGCCGTGCAGGTGCAGCAGGATCGGCAGCGCCTCGGTCGCGTCGCTCGGTCGGTAGACGAGGACGCGGACGTCCGGAGCGCCGTCGGGCCCCGGAATGAATTCCTCCGCGATGTCGAGCGAGGATCGATGCTCGTCCGTCAGCTCCATGCCGGGAAACTCGTCCTCGGGCAGCGAACGATCGATGGGCAGGAGCTTCTGGGCGCGGCGTGACATGGGCGACCTCCTGCCCGGATCGTATCACGGCGGACCGACGGTGCCTTCGCACGTTTCGGGCGGGTCATAGGCTTGCGATAGGCTATTGGAGAACCTTTCGAGGATCGTCCATGCACGCCATCGATCTCCTGCGCCCCGCCTTCCTGCTCGCGGGCTGGACCCTCTTGATCACGACCTGGATGTTCGTGACCCGGATCCCGACGATGGCGAGGCTCAAGATCGACCCGCAGGACGCTGCGGACACGTCGAAGCTGAGCGACCTGCTCCCGCCCGAGGTGCAGCGAGTCGCGAACAACTACAACCACCTCTTCGAGCAGCCGACGCTCTTCTATGCCGTGGCGCTCATGATCGCCGCGATCGGTGCCGTCGACGAAATGCACGTGTGGTGCGCGTGGGCCTTCGTCGGGCTCCGAGTCGTCCACTCCTGCGTGCAGGCGACGGTCGACATCGTCGCGATCCGCTTCGGGATCTTCCTGCTCGCCTGGGTCGTGCTGGCGGTGATGATCCTGCGGTCGCTTCCGCTCGTCTTCGCCTAGCGGCTCTGGTATTCGCCGTAGAACTGCGCGTACCAGCGTCGGAAGACCGCGATCTCGGATTCCGTCTCGTTGAGCGCCGGTGTCTCGCGGTAGACCTTGTGCTCCCAGATCGGGACGTCGGCCTCCCACTGATCGAAGACCGCTTCGGACAGGCCGCGGGCGTACTCATCGGTCGCCGCGGGATCGTCGAGGCGGCCCACGGTGACGACCCCGCGCAGCTCGACGTGCTCCTCGTCGACCGGTGTCACGTAGAGGCGCTGCATCGCCTCGAGTCCCGAGCCCTTCATCGTGATGTCCGCGGCCGTGAGTCCGGGACCGAAGCAGAAGCCATGTCCGGCCGTGATCGGACCCTCCATGCGGAGCTCCGGCACGAGGGCATCGGGGTCCGACTCCATCGGGATCTTGAACCAGGGCCCGTCGAGCTTGGGCTCCGCGAGGGGCCGCATGACGTGGGTCTGGTGGATGAACCGGAAATGCCCGAAGTCCGCTGTGCTCTCGCAGACTTCCTGGGTGTGGCCCGAAATCGTCCACGTCCGAGAGACGGGGGACGTCCAGTTCGCGTCGTCGAAGTCCGGCATCTCCCAATCCGGAGCGTCGCCGTTCCGGGAATGCCAGACCATCACGACTCCGTGCTTCTCGCGCACTTCCCAGGCCGGGGCGGTCGCGTTCGACGGAATCCGCTTGCCGTAGGGCATACCGGTGCAGACGCCGTCCTCGCCGAAGCGCCAGCCGTGGAAGGGGCAGACCAGCTCGTCGCCGTCGACGCTGCCGCCGTGTCCGAGGTGGGCACCGAGATGCGGGCAGTAGGCGTCGAAGACTCGCGCGTCGCCCTTCGCGGTTCGGAAGAGCACGAGGTCGCGCCCGAAGTAGCGGAGCGGCCGGACCTCGCCCGGGGCGAGGTCGTCCGAGCTGGCGACGGCGAACCAGCCGCGCGGGTAGGGCGGGAGATCGATGCGTCGGGTCATGACAGGTGGGGCCCGCCTAACGGCAGGAGTATCCGCCGTCGACCGGCAGCGTGTGGCCCGTGATGAAGGACGCCGCGTCGCTCGACAGGAAGACGACGGCGGTCGCGATCTCGTCCGGCTGGCCCAGGCGCGCCATCGGATGCAGCTGCTCGTACTCGTGCTGGATCTGCATGTCTTCGCGCAGGATCTCGGTCATCGGGGTCTCGATGTAGCCCGGCGCGACCGCGTTCACGCGCACGCCGCGCTCGGCGAAGGCGATCGCGTATTGGGCGGTCATGCCGACGACCGCGTGCTTCGACGCGATGTACGCGATCCCGCCGCCTTCGATCATGGCGGCCTCGGGCGCGTGCATCGTGATCGGCGACACGAGTCCCTGGAGCCCGGCGATCGAAGCGGTGTTCACGATCGCGCCTCCGCCGCGCTCGGCGAGCAGCGCGGAGCCGTGCTTGAGGCCGTAGTAGACGCCGTTCTGGTTGACGTCGAGGGTCTTCTGGTAGTCGATGTCGCCTACGCCAGCGTTGTTGAAGAGGATGTCGAACCCGCCGAGGGCGTCGATGGTCTGCTGGAGGCTCTTCTCGACGGCGGTCTCGTCGGTCACGTCCAGCTGCAGCGACGCGGCGTCGCCGCCGTCGCCGCGGATCGTCTCGGCGGTCAGCTTGGCGCCGTCCGCGTCGATGTCCGCGCACATGACGGCGGCGCCGGCCTGGGCATAACGGATGGCACTCGCGCGTCCGATGCCGGATCCGGCGCCGGTGACGAGCGCGGTCTTTCCGGAGAGGTCGATGACGGGGGACTCGGGCATGGGGGGCTCCTCGGCGACGGCGACTCGAGGCAGGAGGCCTCCGCGGATCGCGTCGACCGATTCTGGCACTCCGAACCGGTGCCAGCAATCGCCGGCGAGTGGACTCAGAAGGGTTTAGATGGGCTCGACGGCGACCGGCGTGCCCACGCTCCCCGTGCCGACTCGCGTGGGGACGGCGGCCATGGTCACCCGATTGCGACCGTGTTCCTTGGACTCGTAGAGCGCGGCATCGGCGCGATCGAGGAGCTCTGCGGCGGTCGTGCCGTGGCCCGGCCAACCGGTCGCGACGCCCACGCTGACCGTCACGGCGTCGCTGATCCCGCTCGATTCGTGCGGAATCGCGAGGCCTTCGACTGCCATCCGAAGCGACTCGGCCATGCGAAGGGCATGGTCCGGCGCCGTCCTCGAGAGCAGCACGACGAACTCCTCGCCGCCGTAGCGTGCAGCGAGGTCGCCCCGCCGGCGTGCGCGGTTCTGCAGGAGCGGAGCGATCGCTCGCAGGGCTTCGTCGCCCGCGACGTGGCCGTAGCGGTCGTTGAAGCGCTTGAACTCGTCGACGTCGACCATCACGATCGAGACCGGGTCGTGATCCCGCTCGAGGGCCAGCCACTCGGCTTCGAGGTGTTCGGCGAAGCGTCTCCGATTCGCGAGCCCCGTCAGCCCGTCCTGCCGCGCGAAGGTCTGATAGTTGTAGGTCTGCTCGATGATCGCGAAGGCGAAGAAGCTGGTTGCGAGTCCGAGGGACACCGGCATCAGGTACTGCATGAAGGGCGCGTACCCGATCGCGCCGGTAATGTAGAGGACGTCGATCAGCGAGTTCACGTGCGCGAAGGCCCAACCGAGCGCGAAGTAGCGCGCGTTAGGCACCCCCTTCGCCCAGTACCGGAACGCGAGGGCCGACGAGAAGATCGGCCCGATCCCCATCACCGGAAGACCGACGAGCGCGGACCACGGGCTCTCGGCCAGCGCGAGGGGCAGCCAGAAGAGCGCACCGTACTGGAGACCCCGCAAGATCCAGTCGTCGCGACGCGAGATCCGGCGCACGTTCAGAAAGTCCCGGAGCAGCTTCGCGCCGAAGAAGAAGAGCGACGCGAGGACGACCAGGTTGAGCGGCGTGTTGAGCGTGGTGCCTGCGTCGCCGAGCCACTGCCGTACGTAGCCTTCCCGTACGGCGACCAGGGCGCCGAGGCTCGTGACGTAGATCGAGAACCAGGCGCACGACGCGCTTCGCAGGAAGAGCGAGATCGAGGCGGTGTAGACGAGGAACAGACCGATCGCGCCGAAGAGGAGTCCAAACAGGAGCTGCTCGCTCTGGGCGCGCGCGGCGAAGGATGCCTCGGTCTCGAGGGAGATCGGGAGGGTCTGCGAAGCGGTCGTCTCGATACGCAGGTAGTGGAGGGTGCGCGAGCCGGCGGGAAGCGCGATCGGGAAGGCGGGCTGCTTGTACGCCAGGGCGTTCGCGGAATCGACGACCGCGTCTCCGGCGATCGCATAGTCGTCGTTCCCGCTCGACTTCGGCGTCATCAGCTCGACCGAGTCCGCGACCGCGTACTCGAACACGAGCACGACGGTCCGGGGCGTTGGGTCGGGGTTCTCGAGCTCGAAGCGCGCCCACACCACCGGCTGCTGGACCCCGAAGCTCGGGATCAGCGCGTTGGTTCGCACAAACTCGCCCCGTGCGTAGGCGGCCTGGACTTCGCCGAGAGTCGCCTCCGGAGGAACGTCGGTCAGCAGCTCGAGATGGGGACCGAGGTGGGCGAGGGGCAGCGCGTCGGTCGCCACGACCTCGCCGGACGCCGGGCTCGCCAGGAGCAGGGCGGCCATCGCGAGCGCGAGGCCCGCCCCCGCTCGCGTCCTGGACGCGCGTGTCCGAGGCGCTCGGTTCGTTCCCAGGCCCATCTCTCTCCGCAGCGTGTTCGCTGGGACCGGATCGGGGGAAGACCGGTCATGCCGTGCGGGGAACGCCGGGAGTATGCCCGTGCGCAGCTCGGGCGCTCGAGAATCCGTTAGGCCAGACTCGGCCGGACGTTCTCCCTTCGGAAACGCCGGACCGCCTAATGGAAGGGTGCGGCCGGCGCCGCTGTCGGGAAACGGCTCACCCACTGCATGTAGGTGACCATCGCGCGATCACCCGCGACGAGGGAGCCGACCTTGAATCGGATCCCCTGCAGCGTCCTTGCATCGTCGACCAGCAGGTCGTCCCCGAATTTCTGCTGCTCCGCCAGGCGTGCTTCGAGCTCCGCCTCCGAGAGGCCCGAATCCTTCGGGACCGCGGCGACGTAGTAGGTCTGCGCGGACGTCCCGATCGGCGTCGACGTGAAGATCCCGATCGTCGTGTGGTCGGTCACGGTCTGGAAGGAGACGACGTTCGTGCCCGTCACGCGGATGCGCTGCTCGAAGGCGCCGGTCTCCTTCGAGACGAAGGGGATCTCGAGCTCGATGTGGTGATCGTCGACGTAGCGGACGTCCTCGGGCTCGACGGAGAAGTCGAGGTCGTGCACGTAGCGCAGGTGCATGAAGTCGAAGGTGTTCCCGATCGAGAGCCACGGCGCGATCTCGAACACGTTCGTGCGCTTCACCCGGAAGACGAGGTCGTCTTCGGCGTAGTCCCGAACGCTCGGCGGGGCGAAATGCGGCGTCTCGCCGTTGTACGCCCACACCAGCCCGAAGGACTCGTGGGTCGGGTAGCTGAACAGCTTGGCGGCGGACGGAATCGGACCGTCCGAAGGGATCTTCGTGCAGTCGCCGTCGGGTCCGAAGCAGAAGTGGTGATAGGTGCAGCGGATCGCGTCGTCGATCACGTCGCCGAGGGCGAGGTCCGCGCCCATGTGGGGGCAGCGCGCCGTCATCACGACCGGCTCTCCGGAGGCCTTGCGGTAGACGACCACGCGGCCGCCCAGGAATTCCGTGCCGATGGGTCCCGTCGCGGGGATCTCTTCGGAGAGCGCTACCGCGTACCAGCCCTCCGGCTGCGGGTCGTGCGCGCGGAGGCGCGCATCGAGGGATTGCCACTCGGTGTCGGGCGTGGATTCGGCGGCGGCCATGGCTGTCGGGTCTCCTGCTTCGCGGGCCGCGCTCAGGCGGGCTCGATCATCGACTCCTTGAGATAGAGCGAGTCGATGTATTCGCGGACGGCCTGGATCCGACCGTCGCGCACGTCGAACACGAGGCAGTGGTCGGTCAGGTACTCGTTGCCGTTCAGTCCGGTCGAGCGATGGGTCATCTCGACGACGACGTGCTCGCCCTGGGTGACGACGAGGCGCGTCTCGAGGTCGTAGGAGTCCATGCCCGTCGTGAAGAGACCCTTGTCGACGGCGAAGTAGCCCTCGAAGATGTCCTTGCGCCCGTGGAACTTGGCGGGCCAGGGCATCGAGGGCGGCGTCGTCCAGGTCGCGTCCTCGGCGAACGCCTCGTAGGCCGCGTCGTGTCGGCCGGCCTTGATGTCCTCGAGATAGTCGAGGACGACGGTCTTCGGATCGCTGCTCATTCGGTTCTCCTCACGCCTCGACTTCGACCGCGGTGATCGACGGGTCGAGGCTCACGACCATGTCCTTCATCATCGCGCCGAGCGCGTCGGGCTCCATGACGCATTCGGCACATTCCTCGTTCACGCCGGGCACGTAGCGGACGCGCAAAATGCCTTCCGCATCGGAGAGGAGCGTCACGCTCCCTCCCTCCGGCTTCACGATCTCGTTGAATTGTTCGACGACCTGTCGGGCGCCTTCGGACATGGTCTGGCCTCGTTCTCGCGGCGGGCTTCGCGCTAGGCGGTGAGCCGCGCTCGCACCTTCGGAGCGACCTCGCGCGCGAGGTCGCGGATCTCGTCCTTGCTCCAGATCGCCGTCGGGATCGCCGGGTAGTCGATCATCACGAACGGGAACTCCGGAACGCCGGACAGCTTGGCCATCGCCTGGGCGGAGCCCTCGACGGCCTTGTGGATGATGGCGGCGGTCGGAATCCCCGCCCACTCGAGCTCGATCGCGTCACGCAAACTGCGTGCAGAGCAGCTCCCTCAACCTCCCATGCCGGCGATCGCCAGCGAGGTCTCCGAAGTGAGGCGTGCCCAGTCCGCCGGCTCCGGCGCGACCGAGACCGACGATTTCAGGACGCGAACCGCTGCGATCGTGTCGTCTTCGCGGGTCAGCTCCTCGTAGACCGCGTCGAGGAAGAGCTTCGATTCGCCGAGTCCGTTCGCGACGAGACCGAGCACGTGGCCGTCGAGACTTCCGGGCCGCGAGGGCAGGGCGCGCTCGTCCCGCCGTTCGAGCGGGCCGCTCGTCGGGTCGAGTCCGATCAAGGGTTGGTCGGTCATGTCGTCCTCCGATCTGCCGACGCGCTCGCGTTCGAGACCGCGCCGGCGGTTGGGCTCAGCCGGTGGTCGAGACCGGCTCGGTGATCGCCACCGCGAGATGAGGAATCAGGACCCAGGTCTGGGCCATGCCGTCGCCGCCGGCGGCGACGATCAGGATGCCGTCCTTCCTGCCGATCCCGACGATCCGGCCGCCCGGGCCCGGGTCGTCCGTGAACTTCGGAAAGAGGTAGTCCCTGATGTCTGCCTTCGACCAGCCCGCGCGGTCGAAGAAGCGCTGGTGTTCCGGGCCGACCACGAGCATCGCCGTCGTGTCCTCGCCGAGGAACTCGTCGCCGGCGATCCCGTTCCGCCGCAGGGTCGTGAGCATCGAATCGCAGAGCCCCTCCGGTGTGCGCGACATGAAGTCGACGGCGGAATCGACGGTCATGACCGAGTGGACCGTGACCGCGCTCTCGTCCGCCGCGAAGCCGCGCTCAACGTGCATCGGCGTCCAGGCGCTCGCCTCTTCGTTCTCGCCAAAGCAGAAGCTGAAGCGATGGGGGCTCGAGAAGCTCGCGCGGTCGAGCACGCCCGGGATCGCGCGACACACGTTGCGGATCACGAGCCGGAGCGCGCGGCCGATCGTCGCGTTGGCGCGGAAGCCCGGGCCCATGCAGCCGGCGCCGCATTCGATCCCGATCTTCGAGCGGATCGGGCCGTTGACGACCACGGCCTGAACCGCGCCAGAGAGCGTGCCGGTCGTGCTGTGGCAGTTGCCCTTTTCGTGCAAGTGGGCGCGCGCCGCGGCGACGACGACCGGGAAGTACTCGGGGCGACAGCCCGCCATGACGGCGTTGATGGCGGCGTGTTCGGCGGTCACGCGGACTTCGCGGGTCGGGACCTCGCCGAGGAGCACGTCGGGGGCGAGGCTTGCCGCCGCCAGGAATTCGGCGACGCGATCCGGTGTCGGCGCGACGATCGGGAGCCCATCGGTCCAGCCGTTGGCGTGGTAGGACTCCTGGAGGTCTTCTTCGTCGCGATAGGCGTGCTCGGGCGCGGCGAGCGCGGTGGGGGCCATGGACTGCCTCCTGCGCGCGGGGGATCCCGCGTGTCGGGAACACGGTCCCACAGATTCCTCGAGGCGGCCACCGCCTCGGACAGCGTATGAGTCGCCTGCGCTTCGACCTCGCGTTCGAGCCCCTGGCGGCGCGTCCCTGGGCGGATCGATGGCCCCCGATGTCCGCGAGACGGAGCTAGACTGCCCGAGCCCGGCCGGCCGCGGGCGCCGACCACAGGAGACGCAGCGATGAATCCCACCTATCAGTTCGACGGCGACAAGATCGACTGGATCGAGTTCGACGACCCGAGCCAGGACTACCCCTGCAAGTACTGGATGGCGATCCTGGGCGCCGACGCGGAGACCAACCGCATCGACCTGATCGTGAAGTGGCCGCCGAACTCCTACTGCCACTTCCATCGCCACGTCGCCGACACCGCGATCCTCGTCCTCGAAGGCGAGCAGCACGTGACCGAAATCCTCGACGACGGCAGCGAGGGTGAGCACAAGGTTCGCCCCGCCGGCACCTACGTCCTGTCGAAGGGCGGCGAGGCGCACATGGAGCGCGGTGGACCCGAGGGCGCGACGGTCTTCTTCGCGCTGCATTCGGTCGAAGGCACCGTGTTCGAGACCCTCGACAAGGACATGAACGTGCTCGACGCATCGACGGTCGCCGAGACCGCGAGCAACCTCGGCTTCGCGAACCCCGGAGCCGCTGCGTGACCCGATCCGCTCGCGTGTTCGTGGGGTTCTTCCTCGCGGGCGCGATCCTCGCTGGCTGCGCCTCGTCTCCGGGCGGTGTGCCCGCCGGCTACGACCCCGAGGCGATCGACCCCGCGATCTACGATCGAGCGAACGACCCGAACGATCCGTACCGCGCGGAGTACGCGCGTTTCCGCGCTCGTCGGGAACGCGACATGGCGAGCCCGGACTCGCCGCGGCCGTTGCCGCGCTACCCGAATCGCCACCGCACGAGCGATCGGAGCTGGGTGCCGATCGAGTCGCTAATGGCCTTCGACTGGGAGGCGATCCGCAGCGAGGCGCCGGCCGCGGCGGAGGCGCTCACGCAGGCGTTCCGGATCCGACGCGCCTTCGATCATCCCGATCTCGAGATCCTCGAGCTGATGCTCGGCGCCGGCGGTGTGCTTCCGGCCCACGCGGACGGCGCGCCGGGCGCGTACGTCGTCGTCAGCGGGCAGGGCGAGATCGAGGTGGACGGGGAGCGCTGGCGGGTGACCCCGGGCACGACGGCGAAGCTCGAGCCCTATTCGGCGCGCCGTGTCGTCGCGGAGGAGGGCGAGCCGCTTCGATGGCTCTGGATTCGTTGGGCCCCCGGCGGCGACCAGGCCTACGTCGACGCGGGCTACTACCTGACCGGCGCGAACCAACACGTGCAGCCCGCGCAGGCGGACTTCGCGCCCGGCTATCTGTTCTGGGGCGAGACATCGACCGAGCATGGTCCGGCGCGAACCGCGGCCCGCGGTCGGGGCGCGGCGCGCGAGGCTGCGAGCGCAGCCCATGCCGCGGCGCGGGACGCGTCGGGCGCCCCACTCTATCCCGACGTCCCGGTCTTCGGTCACGAGATCACGCGCTCCTGGCTCTCCGCCGAGACGGTGAAGAGCGGCGGCTTCTTCTTCTCGAAAGACCTCGGATCGCTCCAGGCGGTCGGCGATCGCATGATCCAGATCGCTCGCCACAAGGCGATCTTCCGTGCCTCGCGCCCGGGCGGCGACTGGGACTTCAATTTCTCCCAATCCGGCTGGGGAGCGCGATCGACCTACGTCGAGCACAGTCACGTGATCCCCGAGTTCTACTACGTGCTCTCGGGACCCGTGATCTACGGCGTCGACGGCGAGCGCTACGAGAGCCTGCCCGGGGACATCCTGTTCAACAACAGCTACGCGCCGCACCTCGCCCAGGGCATCGTCGATGGGCTGGTGTTCCGCTCCTTCTCGTCGACCTTCGCGCCGAACGGGGATCGCTCCGTCTTCGACCGGCCCGCGTTCCTGATCGAGGCCCTGCCCGAACAGCCGGCCTCCGCCGCGCTGCCGGACGATGTCGCTTTCCACTGAGTCGAGCGACTTCGCGCCGTCGGGCCGGGCGCGAACCCCGGACGGGCTGCGCGAGCTCCTCTCGAGGTTCTCGACGAGGGAGAGCCTCGATCGCGCGCTCGCGTTCCGACCGCGGGACGACGACGTCTTCGTCGCGACCTATTCGAAGTCCGGCACGACGCTGCTTCAGCAGATCGTGCACGGGCTGCGCACCCGCGGCGACATGGACTTCCGGGACATCTCGGAGGTGATCCCGTGGATCGAGGTGGCGCACGACCTCGAGCAGGATCTCGAGGCCGAGCAGGTAGCAAAGCCGCGCGCGTTCAAGACGCACCTCGATGGCGAGACGACGCCCCGCGGCGGTCGCGTCGTCTACGTGGTGCGGGAGCCGATCGCGGCGCTCGTGTCCTTCTATCACTTCAACTCGGGCTGGTTCCTCGAGCCCGGCGCCCTGGACCTCGAGACCTTCGCCCTCGACTACGTCCTGCATCGCGAGGGCCACCGCGACTACTGGCACCACATAGCGACCTGGTGGCCCCGACTCGAAGAGGAGGGCGTGCTGCCGCTCTGCTACGAGGACGTCGTCGCGGACCTCGCCGAGACCGTCCGGCGGGTCGCGCGCTTCATCGGCGTCCCCGACGAGCCGGACCGACTCGAGATCGCCACGCGTCAGGCGAGCAAGGACTTCATGCTGCAGTCCCCCGGCGCGTGGGAGGACGTGAGGCTGCGGGAATACGGCAATCCGCGGATGGGCCTGCCCCGGGACGCGAAGGGGACGAAGGTGCGAGGGGATGATCCGGGAGGCCAGTCGCTCGCGACCGTGACGGACGCGGCGCGCGACGCGTGGCAGCGACGTTGGGACGAGGTCGTGACGCCCGCGACGGGTTGCGCGGACTACGACGCGCTTCGCGCTCGGGTCGCGGAGATGACCCGGTCCTAGGAACGTCTATGCTCCGGCCGCCGCGCTCGGGAGTCGACCGGGTCGCAGGTCCCGCCCGGAGCCGACTTGGCCGATCCCGTTCCCGACAGCAGCGCGACGGATTCGCGAACGTCGACCGCGGCCGAGCTCTCCGAAGCGATCGAGACGTTTCGCCTGCCGCACTACGGCGCGCTCTGGGGATCGAACGTCGTCCAGTTCGTCTGCTTCCACGTGCTCTTCATGGCGATGCAATGGCTCGTCACGGAGCTGACGGAGCTCGTGTCGGCGGTGACCCTGTTGTCCGCGCTCCAGGGCGCGTCGATCGCGGTCATGTCGCCCTTCGCCGGCGTCATCGTCGATCGCTACCCGAAGCGGAACCTGATCGTGCTCTCGCGCTTCCTGCTCGCGGGCATCGCCACGACGGTCGCGACGCTCGTCTACGCCGGTGTCATGACCTACTGGGTGCTGATCGCGATCGCCGTGCTCGGCGGGGCGCTCAATTCCGCCCTCGGACCCGCGACGCAGACCTTCGTGGTGGACGTCGTCGGCCGCGATCGCACGCAGCACGCCGTCTCCCTCAACGCCATTGGATCGTCCTTCGGCACGATGGGCGGCGCCTCGCTCGCGGGTGTCTTGATCGCCGCGGTCGGCGTCGTCGGGACCTATGCGATCGCCGCGGTCGGCGTGATTGCCTCCGCCCTCGCGGTCGCGCGGATCCCGATTCGCGGGCGGGTCGAGCGGACGGAGCGGACGTCCCTCGGTAGAGATCTTCGGGAAGGCTTCGCATACGTCCGGAGTCGCCCGGAGCTGCTACTCGCCCTGGCGGCCTGCGCGATGGCGATCTTCAACGGCGCGATCGGTCCGCTGCGGGTCGTGTTCGCCACCAAGGTCTTCGACGCGGGGCCGATGGGCTTCGGCATGATGTCCGCGGTCCACGGCGTCGGCACCTTCGCCGCGGCGGCCCTGCTGATTCTCCGCCGCCCGCGCGGCAACTACGGGCTCCTGATCGCGGGCACGATGTTGGTCTACGCGTCGGGACTCGTGCTCTACTCGTTCGCGTTCTCGTTCGAGTACATCCTGGCCGTCGAACTCCTGCTCGGCTTGTCCGGACAGGCCTGGAACATCTGCGCCGTCGTCGGATTCCAGATGGTCGTGCCGACCGAGATGCGCGGGCGCGTCCTCAGCATGGTCATGACCCTCGCGCAGCTCGGCTTCCTGGGGATGGCGGTGGTCGGCGTCCTCGCGGACCTGATCGGCGTGCAGCTCGCGGTCGGGATCTTCGGCGCGATCCCGATGACCCTGCTCACGCTCGAGCTCGTCTTCGGCTGGAAGACCCTGAAGAAGATGTAGCCCCGATGAGGGCTCAGTCCTCCGCGAGCGCTGACGCCTCGCCGAGGATTACGCGGGTGCCGTCGGTCTTCTCGACCCAGACGTCGCAGAAGATGCGCTTCTTCGTGCCCTCGGCGACCTCGTCGCGGATCTTCGCGAACGCGTGCACCGTCTCGTCGACCCACAGCACGTTCGTGAGCTTGACGGACATGCGGCCGCCCTCGAGCCAGCCCATGCCGAAGTGGTCCTGCATCACCTGGGAGACGAAGCAGGTCGACATCATGCCCTGCACCACGATGTTCGGGAAGCCGAGCTTCTTCGCCTCTTCGCGGTCGGTGTGATAGTTCTTGCCCGGGCCCGAGAACATCCAGCAGCGTCGGTCGTCGATCACCTTCTCGACGGATGCCAGGTCGGGACCCTCGGCGGTCGGGAAGGGCGGTCGCGGCGCCTTCTTCTTCGCGGTCTTCTCGTCGACGACGAAGCCGTCCGCCTCGTCGTCCTTGGGCGGCAGGAAGGATTGGTAGGTCCGACCGCGGACGAGCAGGCGACCCTCGTCGGCGGGCTCGGCGCTCATCAGGTCGGTCTCGTTCACGACCCAGTCGCGGCCGCGCTTGTGGTAGCGGTCGATGATCGTCGAGCGTGTCCGGACCTTCGAGCCTACGTGAATCGGCGCGAAGAGCGACCAGTCCTGCTGCCCGTGGAGGTTCCCGAAGAGGTTCTTCAGGTACCACTCGCCGAGGTGCTCGTAGCACTCGCTGTGGTGGAGCAGCGGCGGCGCATAGCGCTCGTGCAGCGGATGGGCATCGCCGAGAGCGTCCTGGTAGAAGGCGACCGTCTTGTCGTCGATCGTGTAGAGGTTCGATCCACAGTGCCGCCCGACGTAGGCGGGCTCGCCCTTGAGGTTCATGGTCGCTCCTGGAGTCGTGGACTGCGCCCGACGACTTCGATGTTCAGTCTCGTCCCACGATACCCGACGCCGCGGATTCTATTCGAGACGCACGGTCCCCGAGGCGGTCACCCGGACCTCGCTGGTCCCGCCCTCGAAGGCCGGCGGCGCATCCGCAAAGCTCGAAGGCCGCGCGCGTTCGTGTCGCATCACCACCGGCGGCCCGCTCCCTCCGGTGCCGACCGAGACGTCGCCGAGCGACCACTCCTTGGCCCCGAGGCCTTTGGCCACGAGGGCCGCGCGCGCCTTGAACCGGGCGAGGACCTCGCTGACCAGCTCGTCCTCGACGGCCTCCCGCGTCTCGCGGCGGACGCCGAACACGATTCCGTTCAAGGTGACCGACTTCGTCTGCAGCGCGCCGATCAGCTTCGACAGCTCGTCGATGTCCCCGGATTCGAGGACCAGATCCTGGTGCGCGCGCCAGCGGACGACGAGGCCGTCGTCGTAGACCGGGTGCGTCGAGTAGCCGCCGCTGCGCACCTCGATTTCGTCGGACCGCTTCGCCCGGGCGAGCGCCGCGGCCATCGCCGAGTTCACCTGCGCGGCGACCTTGGCCGCCTGCGGTCCCTCGGCCTGGACCGAGAGGCGCGCCGTCGCCCAGTCGTTGGCGATCTCCCGGACCGCCTCGACCTGGAAGGAAGCGCGATTGCGGCCGCCGCCCCCTCCCTTGCCGTCGTGGTGGCGACACTGGTGGCCGTCTGCGTGCTGGGCGAGCGCCTGGCGCGGCAGAGACCCGACCGACCCGGCGAGGACGATCGTGGTTGCGAGACACAGCAGTCGGACCGGGATGCGGAATCGTGCGCGGGACATGTTCGAGCTCCTCAGGGCGATGCCGGTGGCGACGTCGGCTCGGCGAGCATACCGCTCGCGCTACGCTGCGCGCGCGAGGAAACCCGCCCGATGTCTCCGACGACGATTCCGATCCCCCCCGACCGCTTCCGAACTTCTGCGCGTGCCCTTCTTCGCGCGACTGGTCGGCGTGTGATCCGCGCGGGCCAGCGCGTGGCAGCGAGCTTGGCCCTCGTCTGCCTGTTCCTCGGCTCACTCGATGCTCACGCGGAAGAGGAGCCCGGCGCTTCGACCGGCGACTCCGATGTCCGCCTCGGGCTCTGGCTGAGCCCGGCGGAGATCGCTGCCCTGCCGACCGAAGGACCTGCCTGGGAGGCCGTGCGTCGCGTCTCAGCGGCGCCCACCCCTCGGCCGGATCTCTCGGACCAGGACGACCCGACGAACGTGCGGGTGCTCGCCAAGGCGCTCGTGGCAGCACGGACCGGCGACGAATCGATGCGCTCGCAGGTCGTGCGTGCGCTCCAACGCGTGCGCGGGACCGAGGACGACGCGAACGTGCTGTCGGTGGCGCGCGAACTCCTCGCCTACGTCGTCGCCGCGGATCTGATCGGCCTCGACGGAACCGAGCGAGAGGCGTTCACGCATTGGCTGGAGGACCTCCCCGAACGCCACTTCGGTCCGCGCACGCTTCGCAGTACGCACGAGGACCGGCCGAACAACTGGGGCACCCACGCGGGCGCGTCTCGCCTCGCGGTCGCGCTCTACCTGGGCGACGAAGAGGACGTCGCTCGCGCCGCGTACGTCTTCCGGGGTTGGGTCGGCGAGCGACGCTCCTGGAGCGGCTTCGAGTTCGGCGCCCTCTGGTGGCAGTCGAACTATTTCTGGCGATACGCGATCAATCCTGCCGGTTCGAGCCATCGCGGGCATTCGATCGACGGCGTGCTCCCCGACGACCAGCGGCGGGGCGGTCCCTTCACGTGGCCGCCGCCGAAAGAGAACTGCGTGTACGAGGCGCTGCAGGGCGCGGTCGTGCAGGCGGAGCTGCTCTCACGCGCCGGGTACGACGCGTGGGGCTGGGGAGATCGCGCGATCCTGCGCGCCTTCCACTGGCTGCACGCGGAGGCGGACTATCCCGCCGAGGGGGACGACACGTGGCTGCCCCACGTGGTGAATCGCGCCTACGGAACGTCCTTCCCGGCGCCCGTCCCGTCGCAGCCCGGCAAGGGGATGGGCTTCGCGGACTGGACCCACGCGCCTGCTAGGCCCCACACACCCGTCATGAAAGGTGACTGAGCAGCTCGCCCCGCACCTTCGGGTTCGAGAGCTTCCAGACCGCGCCGTCCACGAAGTAGTGGTGGATCGCGATGCACGCGACGAAGCCCTGGAAGAGCTGCTGCATCACCGGCGTCGAATACCAGCCGTGCCCGAAGACATGCGCCGCGATCGGCGGTCCGTGCAGGAAGACCGCTCCGGCGAGCACGAGCGCGCCGAACACGAGCGCGATGTGGATCCCGACCTGGCGTGAGGTCGGCGGCTCGGCGACCGCGCGTTTGGTGTACCGGTTCGCCTCGACCCGGAGTGGGAAGGCCAGGTACTGCAGCGCGTGGGAGAGCTGGACCCACAGGAAGCCCCCCGGCACGAAGTACCAGAACGGGTACCAGACGTAGAGGGCGAGCCACGGGAAGACGACCCGGAAAGGCAGTCGCCCCGCGCGCCGTCGCGCGGTCCAGAAGGCGCCCGCGCCGATCAGCAGACTGGCGGCGGCTGCGGCGACGACGGCGTTGAACGCGTAGCCGTAGATCTCCGCATAACGTCGCGGATCGATCCACGCCGCCGGGGGCAGGCGCCCGGAGAAGGCATAGAAGATGTGCAGCACGAGCAGCACCCGCATGCCGCCGCGGATGCAATGTCGCTCGATCCGGGTGAACTCGAGGCCGAGGATGCGGGAGAAGGCGGAGACCATGCCCCAGGCCTGACCCGTGTAGTGCCAGGCGAGGTAGACGGAGCTTCCCAGCACGAGGTTGCTCACGATCCAGGTCCGGCCGATGTTGGCCGCGGCCACGCCGAGGAGCGCGAGCAGGAGTCCCGGGACGAAGATCGCGCTCCAGCGATTCGCGAGGATCTCCGCCTTCGACACGTAGAGGAGGCGGTAGGACGCCGTGAAATGCGTGGCGTTCAAGACGATCATGGGAACGAGCCACTCGCCGCTCACGAAGTCGACGTTGCCGTCGAAGCCCAGGGCCCAGACGAGCAGGGCGCTCATGCCGACGATCGAGAGCCCGCCCGTCATGACGACGTCGGCAGCGGGCGTGGTGATCGACGGGGCGCGGTCCTTCATCGCAGGGTGGGAGGGTAGCGAATCGCGCGTCGTTGCCGTTACTGACTGCGTGCCGCGGGACGCGCAGTGTTGTGTCATCGTGTCGTCATGCGCGGCGTTATTGCACCGCGACACCCGAGGAGTCGAAGATGTCCGACGCCATTCCCTCGCGACCTGCGCCCCTCTCGCTGCGGGTCATGCGTCCGGCGATCCGCGTGTTCGGCGCGATCTCCCGCATGCGCCGGCGTCCGCTCGCACCGCCCGTCGAAGCGGTCGAGGCCGCCTACGGAAGCGATCCCGCGGAGCGCATCGAGTACCTCGCGCCCCGGCCCGGGTCGGGCCCGCGCGGGGCGGTGCTCTACTTCCACGGGGGCGGCTGGGTGATCGGCGCGAAGGAGACCTACACGCCCTTCCTGGGCTTCCTCGCCGAGGCGGGCTACCCGGTCTTCAACATCGAGTACCCGCTCGCGCCCGAGCATCCCCATCCCGCGATCCTGCGCTCGCTCTTCCGCGCGCTCGACTGGATCGCCGCGAACCACCCGGAGATCACGGGCTACCACACGATGGGCGACTCGGCGGGCGGGAACCTGTCGACGATGCTCGGACTGCTCGCGCACGATTCGCGACTCGTGACCGAGGTCGACCCGGAGCGCACACAGGGCCTGCCGCTCGCCTGTCACAGCATCGTGTCGATCTACGGCGTGCTCGATCGCCTGACCTGGATCGAGGACGAATTTCCGGGCGGCGCGATGATGCTCAAGAGCTACGGCGGCGAGTCGGCGTTCGAGGCCGAGGTCGGACCGGAGCTCGCGATCACGCCCATGGACCTCGCGTTCGAGACCGCGCCGCCGACGCTGCTCACGGTCGGCACCGAGGACCCGCTGCTGCGCTCGTCCCGGATGTTCGCGGAGCGGCTCGGTGCAGGACCGGGCAAGGTGCTCCTGCGCGAGTACCCGGGTGAGCCCCACGGCTTCTTCAACTTCGGGAAGTCGGACTCGGCCGAGCGGATGAACGCCGACATCCTGGACTTCCTCGAGTCGGAGGACCCGGGGACCGCCTAGCGCGTCACCTCTCTCGCGCGTTCAGTCGAGGGGCAGAAGCTTCACGTTCCGGAACCAGACGGGATCGCCGTGGTCCTGCAGTGTGATGTGTCCGCGCTCCGCCGCGGCGAAGCCGGGGGTGCCGTCGAACTTGCTGGCGGCGAGCGCGGCTTGCCAGGCGTCGCTCTCGCGATCGATGTCGGCGATCGGCACGTCGTTGAGCCAGTGGCGGATGCGGGGGCCCTCGACCCGGATGCGCGCCGTGTTCCACTCGCCGACGGGGCGGGCCGCGTCGCGGGCCAGGGACTGTAGGTCGTAGAGGTCGCCGGCCCGGTGCATTTCGATTTCTCCGTCGAAGTGTCCGGCGTCGTCGAGCACCTGCATCTCCGGCGCGAGGTCCCAGGAGAGTCGCGTCGACTCGTCCGGGACGAGGTAGAAGATGCCGCTGTTGCCACCCGGGCTGATCTTCCAGTCGATCGAGAGCTCGAAGTCGCCGAAGCGCTCGACGGTCATCAGGTCGACCGCGCCGCGGGTGAAGGGATTGATGTGATTCCACAGGAGGCCGGCGGTCGAGACGTCCCGCGTGAAGTGGAGCGCCCGGTCGTCGAGCTCCCAGTGTTCGATCGTGTCGTCCTCGGCGCCATAGATCTTCCAGCCGGCGAAGCTCTCGCCGTCGAAGAGGAGTCGCCACCCGGCGGCGCGCTCGGCCGCGGTCAGAGTGTTGGGCGACGGCTCGCCCGCGGGCTCTGCCGGAGGCTCAGCGGCGACGCTCGGCGTGGCGGGTGCGGAGGGCAGGGCGTTGAGCGTGTACCACGCCTCGTTCACCCACAGACGCTCACCGGCCGCGGACCGGAGTCGCGGATCGAGCTTCAGGTAGACCACGCGTCCCGCCGCGAGTCCCGAGATCTCGAGGGAGAGGCGCGTACGATCCGGTGAGACGACGACGCGATCGACCGCGAGCTCGCGCAGGTCGTATTTCGGTCCACCGTAGATCTCCGCCGGGACGTAGAACCAATCGCGCACCACGAAATCCGCGCCATCAGGCGTGACGTCGTCCGCGAGGGGTCGCGTGAGCTGGACGTCGAAGCCGTCCGAACCCACCGAGACCGACCAGGGCTCGAACGCTCGCTCCGTGCCGAAGCGCACGACCTCGAGCCCATCGGAGCCCTTGTCCAGCTCCCCCCAGTTGCCGCGGCTCCCGATCTGTCCGACGACGAAGCCGCCCGAAGGCAGGGCGAGCAGGCGATTGATCGGCGCGCCGAAGCCCCCCGAGAAGTGGAACGCCGCGCCCTGGACGACGCCCTCGACTTCTTCGAGGACTCCGCGCTTGAGGCCGCCGTTGAAGATGTCGCCGAAGACGACGTGACCGGCGTAGGGGCCGGTCTCGAGGAAGAGGGGCTGCGTGGGCGAGTTGCCGATCTCGTTCTGGGGCAGCCAGAGCGCCGGGGGCGCGGGCGATTCGGGACCGGGCTCGGCCATCGGTGAGCGCCAGCCGTAGTTCTCGCCGGTCTGCACGCGAATCAGCTTGCTCGACGGAAGCCAATCGCCCTGGTTGTCGGTCACGAAGAGCGTGCCGTCCGGCGCGAACGCGAGGCCATTGGGCGTGCGGAGGCCGCGCGCGACCTGCTCGACTTCGCCGGTCTCGATATGCGCGCGGATCACGGTCCCCCGATCCGGGGTCTGGTGGCGGCAGCTCTTGCCGCCGTTCAACACGCAGGCCGAGAGGCTCGCGTAGAGATGGTCGCCGAGCGCCACCAGACCGAACCCGAACTCGTGGAAGTTCGACGTGACCTGCCAGTCGTCGGCGACGGTCCGGTACGTGTCGATCCAGTCGTCTCCGTCGAGATCGAGCAAGCGCGTGATCTCCTGCTTCTGCATGACGTAGAGGGCATCGCCGACCGTCGTCAGGCCGAGGGGCTCGTGCAGTCCTTCGGCGATTCGCGTGACCGTCACGCCGTCGGGGGATCCCGACCAGCCCTCGATCGCGAAGACGGCGCCGTCCGGATCCCACGTCGACACCGCGAGCCGCCCATCCGGCAGCCATGCGAGTCCACCCACCTTGGCAGTGAAGCCGTCGACGGCGATCCGGGTCGTCGAGAGGGAAGGGTGGAGGGCGTCCGGCGGCGCTTCGGTGTCGGAGCGGAACGTCCAGGTCGCTTCGGCTCCGCGGGTGTCGACCGCGACGACCGGGGGCTCCGACGGCGGCGTGTCGAGGATGATCTCGGCGAGCCGCCGGGACTCCGCCCGCGAGATCCCGGGATGGGGCGTCATCACGACGTCGCCCCATTCGCCGCTGCCGCCTTCGCGGATCCGGCGGGCGAGGAGATCGGTCGTGACGCGTTCATTCGTTCCGTCGTAGCGCAGGGCGATCTCGCTCCAGGCCGGACCGACGACGCGCTCGCGTTCGTTGTGGCACGTGTGGCAGTCGTGGCGCGCGAAAGGATCGTCGTCGCGCTCGGCGACGTCGGGGCTCGCGTCGTCGAGGGAGTGCGTCGGGCTCGCGAAGCGATGCACGAGTCGGGCGCGCCTGAGCGACGCGTCGAAGACGACGCGCGCGGCGTCGCGCTTCGCGCCGGTGATGACGTCGAGACCCGCCGGGTCGTGCTCGGGGTCGGGCGCGCCGACATCGAGGGCGAGGGTCGGTCCCGGGCCGAGCGCGAAGCGCCGCTCGAGACCCGCCGCCGGCGCCACCGAGGAGGCCTCGTGCTCGGGGGACTCGGTGACGACGCGCGTTGGGCCGTCGGGGTCGGCCGTTCCGACTTCGTACTGGAGCCAGAGCGCCCCCGACTCCGGGTCGAAGCCGTGGCCCCGCCATCGGATGCGCGCGGGTTGCCATCCTCGGTCGGTCTCGATCCACCATGCAGGCGTCGCCGGGGGTTGCAGATACGCGGTGCCGCGACTCGTCGGCTCGAAGCCGTGCGCATCGTCGTAGACCGGGCCGGTGTAGTCGACGTCCCCGCGCCAGAAGAGGTGGAGGGCAGCGGTCTCGGCGCTCCAGGCCGCGCGCAGCTCCTCTGCGAACGCGGCGGTGATCATGCGCGGACGCCCGTCGAGGGCGCTGCGCCGGACCCACGGCGAGTCCCCGCGTCCGGGATACGCGCGGCGTCCGTAGCCGGAGTCGTCCTCGTCCGGCGGTCGCGACGCGAAGGACCAGAGCAGGCTGGCGAACTCGATGGAGGAGAACTGCTCGATCTGCGCGCGGAACTCCGGCGGCTGCGACACGAGCCAGAGCCGGAACCCGCCCCACAGCGCGACCGGAACGAGGACGACGAGCGCGACGAGGATCGCGAGGAAACGCTTCACGATCGCGAATCAGGCGGCATCGGCGCGGGCGTAGCTCGGGTCGGGCTGGCGTTCGGGATCGAAGAAGGGCGCCTCTCCGTCGACGGTACAGCGACGGACGACGCGGCGCTGTGGGTAGTGGTCGGAGACGCCGCGATGGAGCGTCGTGCGTTCGTCCCAGACCGCGAGCTCGCCGGGCGTCCACTTCCAGCGGACGTGGAAACGCGGCTCGGCCACGTGCGCGTCCAGGAAGTCGAGGATCGCGTCGCTCTCGTGCTGGGGCAGGCCGTCGATGTGGTGCATCACGCCACGATCCGTCAGGAAGAGGCCGCGCTTGCCGGTCTCCGGGTGCGTGCGCACGAGGGGATGGCTGCGCGGGGGATAGGCGGCCCTGATCTTGTCGCCGATGCCGGAGATGCCCGTCTTCCGCTCCGCGATCTCCACGTATTCGCCGTGACACGAGTGAACGGCTTCGAGACCGTCGACGAGCTCGCGCATCGCAGGGGAGAGCGCTTCATAGGCCAGGGTCGTCGACGCCCACATCGTGTCACCGCCATACGCAGGCGTCTCGAGGGCCGCGATCAGGGCGATCGCCGGGGGCGCTTCGAGCCAGGTCACGTCCGTGTGCCACATGTCGGTGCCGGGCGCGTTGTCCGCGTCGTCGGTGATGACCTGGTGACCCGGCTGGTCGGCGCCGAAGAGCTTCTCGATCGGGTAGAGGGAGAGCTCGCCGAAGCGGCGGGCGAGGGCGAGCTGCTGGTCGCCATCGAGGAACTGATCGCGGAAGAAGAGCACCTCGTTCGCGGCCAGCGCCCGGCGCAGGCTGTCGAAGGTCGCGTCGTCGACGGTTTGCTTGAGATCGATTCCCGAGACGAGCGCGCCGAGCGCGCCGGTTCGCGTCAATTCGAAGGGGGGCATCGCGGACTCCGCATCGAGGGGCAGTGGGATCAGGCGCTCGCCTTGTCGAGCCCGAGCTTCTCGTCGAGCTTGAGGACGCGCAGCGCGTTGTCGCGCAGGAACTTCGGCCAGACCGTGTCCTTGAAGGGTTCGAACTCGCGCATCTCGGTGAACTGGCGCTCGAGAGAGATGCCCGCCGGGAAGTATCCGCAGTAGATGATCTTGTCCGCGCCACGGGTATTCGCGTATTTCACGATCTCTTCGGGGTAGTGCTTCGGGGCGAAGGCGCTCGTGCAGTAGTGGAGCCCAGGCCACTTGAGCATGAGCTTCATCGCGAGCTTCTCCCAGGGCTCGCAGCCGTGGCGCGTGACCAGCGTCAGATCCGGGAAGTCGTAACAGACGCGATCGAGGTGCTCGACGTGCTGCGGGTAGCTCGGCATGCGCGGCCCCACGATCCCCGCGTTCATGAAGAGCGGGATGTCGAGCTCCACGCACGTGGCGTAGAGCGGGTACATCTTCGGGTCGCAGATGGGGACCTGCGGGAACTGGCCACAGGGGAAGCAGCCGACGGCGACGATGTCGTGCTCCGCCTTGGCTTCCTTGATCGAACGGACGGTGCCCATCACGTCGTTCGTGTTCTGGGCCTCCATCGTCAGGACGAATCGGTCCGGGTAGCGCTTCCTGGCTTCGATGCCGTTGTCGGAGAGACCACACATCCCGACCTGCACGCCCCACTTGTCCATCTCGGCGAGGGTCCAGTCGACGACGTCGGTCTCCGGCGGCACCACGTCCGGCACATTCTTGAACATGTACTCCGCTGGGAATTCCATCTCCTCGAGCGAAGCCTTGTCCTTGTAGTGCGGCCGCATGAACTGATAGGCCGCCTTCTTCTTCTCGACGTCCGTGTACGGGAAGCCTACGCCGCAGTCGATGATGCCGATGTCGTCCGGAAATCCCATGCCGCCTCCGTGGTGGTCGATCGATTGTGTCGCGTTTCACGGACGGTCGCCAAGGGGGTCGGACGGCCCTCAGCGCGCTCGCAACTCGTACAGCCACACCTCGTCGTAGCCCCGCGGATCGCGCCGGAAGAAGGACTGCGCGGTCCAGGCCTCCGCGAAGGCGTCGATCTCGGCCGGGTCGTCGACGCGCCGCGCGCGAAGATCGTAGACGCGATCGTCGAGGCGAAGTCGGACGTTCGCGTCGAGGGCGATGTTCCGGGCCCACTGCGTCTCGGTTCCGCCCGCGTTCACATAGAAGCGACCGCCGACGATCGTGTACGCGAGGTTGACGCTGTACGGCTCGGTCGGGTGGGTCTCGAGCTGCATCGTCCCGGCGTCCCCCGCGAAGGACCAGTCGCCGGGGGGCGTCGCGGATTCGCCAGCGAGCGCGCTCCCCGGAAGGACGCCCGCCGGGCCGCCGTCGCCGCTGCAGCCGAGGAGCGCGGCGAGGGCCGCCGCGAGAAAGAGCAGAGAGAGACTTCGCACCTCGGGTCCTCCTGAAAGAGGACTCGAGTGTAGGTCGCGCGAAGCTACTCGACGACGCGCGCGCTCTTCACGTAGTCGATCTGCGGGAACTTCTTCTTCAGGAACGCGTTTCCGGAGATCTGGATCCGCTTCTGCTTCGGACCCTTGCCCTGGGGCGCCGCCTCACCGGTCACGTAGATCGAATCGACGACGTCCATCCCCTCGACCACGCGCGCGAAGGGCGCGAAGCCCATGCCGTCGAGGTTCGTGTTGTCGACCAGGTTGATGAAGAGCTGGGTCGTGCGTGTATTCGGCTGGTTCCGCTTCGCGAACGTGACATAGCCGCGCTTGTTCGATTCCTTGACCGGGTCGTCCGCGATCGCCTTGCGGCTCCAGGCCTTGTTGATGCGCGGGTTCCCGTGCAAGCCGAACTGCGCCATGAAGCCCTCGATCACGCGGAAGAACGCGATGTCCTCGTAGTAGCCGAGCTTCACGAGGTTGTAGAAGCGGTCGGCGCCGTTCGGGGACCAGTCGCGGTGGACCTCGAGCACGATCTTGCCCTTGGTCGTGTCGAACTCGACCTTGAACTGCGCGGGGGCGGTCTCGGTCTCGTTGCTCGTGTCGATCAGGCGCTTGAAGGCGTCGGCCGGCGTCTCCGCCTTCGCCGGCGGCTGGGCCTCGCCGGCCTCGTGGTGGCCTGCGAACGCCGGCGCGGCGAGCAGCGCGAGGGCCGCGAGGAGCGCGAAGGTGAAGCGGGAGATGGGTCGACGAGACATGGATCCGATCCTTCCTGACGGGTTCGTGTCTTCCGGACCCCGGGCGGTTCCCGGGTCGGGGGCCGAATCTACCTGATCGACCGGATTTCCGGTGGACCTGATCCCTTTCGGCGACGGCCCTTGCATCGGGGTTGCCGGTCGGACTCGGCGTCGCCTCAGGCGCGTGCGGAAATCGTCTTCACCACGTCCAGGAAGACGTGGTCCACGTTTTCGAGGGTGAATCCGGCCGCGACCACGTTCTCGACGGTCGTGCGGTTCATGTCCGGCCCGAATCGGCGGGTGATCCGGGTCATCGCGTTCATCATGACCCGGAAGGGGAAGTAGCGGCTTCCCGTGTGTTCGAACATGTGCAGCTCGCCCCCGGGCCGGAGCACCCGGCGCAGCTGCTCGAGACCGGCGACCGGGTTCGGGACCGAGCAGAACGTGCAGCTCGTGAAGACCTGGTCGAAGGTGCCGTCGTCGAAGGGCATCTCGTGCACGTCCATCACCTGGGTCTCGATCTCGCCGTCGTAGGCGTCGATTCGCGGCCGCGCCTTTTCGATCATGCCGGAGCTGATGTCGATCGCGGTGATCCTCCGGCCGGGCGGGAAGAAGGGAATGTCCAGACCCGTCCCGAGCGCGAGGAAGAGGATCTTCCCGTCGCCCATCTTCGAGAAGAGCGCGCGCTTGGCAGGCTCCCACCGCTTCTCGGGCCCATAGCCCGCCATCAGGTCGAAGTTCGCCGCGGCGCGATCCCACTTCTTCTGTGTCACGAGGTCCATAGCGAGGCCCTCCCCTGGATCCAGACGTTCGCGGCATAACAGCACACGAGAGTGCCGAGGCCACTGTAGAAGCCGAGTCGCGCCGCGTGGGCGAGCGCCAGGTCTGCGGGCGCCATCGCCGCGGCCATCGAGACGACCATGCCGGCCACCATCCCGGTGGTCATGACCGGGACCATGATCTCCATCGCGCCGAAGCCCACCTGCATGGGCAGGGCGACGATCATCGAGAGCACCATGCCGAGGGCCATGCCCACGAACATGGCGACGATCATGTTCCAGCCCGGTCCGAAGACCAGACTGGTGACGACGCCGACGAACACGCCATCGAGGACGTTCGCCAGCAGGTCGCCGAAGACGAAGTAGGGTCGGGTCTCCATCGGATCCTCCGGATTGCACCGGATCAGGCTACCGCAGTGCCGTTTCGTGCGGGATTGACATGTGCGGGGCCGCTGACCTACAGACGCGGGTCGAACGAGAGGAGACTTCCGAGATGGCGACTGGAAAGAGCGGTGTGCGAAGTGCCCAGGACCTTCGAATCACGATCATGGGCGCGGGACCCGGCGGAATCTGCATGGCGATCAAGCTGCGCGAGGCGGGCTTCGAGAACTTCGTGATCGTCGAGAAGGCCGAGCAGCTCGGCGGGACCTGGAACTGGAATCGCTATCCCGGCTGCGCCTGCGACATCCCGTCCCACCTCTATTCGTTCTCCTTCGACGTGAAGCCGGACTGGTCACGGCCCTACGCGCCCCAGCCCGAAATCCTCGAATACCTCGAGAGCATCGCCGACAAGTACGGGATCGTCCCCTTCTGCCGTTTCGGCCACTCGGTCGACCGGGCGGACTGGGACGATGCGACGTCGACCTGGACGGTGACCCTCGACGACGGGGAGCGGATCGAGTCCGACGTGGTGGTCAGCGCCATCGGCATGTTCAACTCGGTCGTGATCCCCGACATCGACGGCCTCGACGAATTCGCGGGCACGAAGTTCCACTCCTCGCGCTGGGACTGGGAGCACTCCCTCGAAGGCGAGCGGGTCGGCGTGATCGGCTCGGCGGCGAGCGCCGTCCAGCTCGTGCCCGAGATCGTGAAGGAGGCGGGACAGGTCCACCTCTTTCAGCGGACCGCGAACTGGGTCCTTCCCAAGGAGGACGATCCGTATACCGACGAGCAGCTCGCGTACTTCCGCAGCGACCCGAACGCCGCCGACGCGGTCCGCCAGGAGATCTTCGACGGGATCGAGACCGGCCAGGCCTTCTACGACCGGGCGGTCCGGGAGGAGATGGAGCAGACGGCGACCGACGCGATCTCCGTGGTCGAGGATCCGGCCGTGCGTGAGAAGCTCGTCCCGACCCACCAGTGGGGCTGCAAGCGACCGCTCTTCTCGAACGACTACTACGCGGCCTTCAACCGGCCGAACCTCGAGCTCGTGACGGACGCGATCGAGCGCGTGACGAAGGACGGCGTCGTGACCGCAGACGGCCAGGAACGGAAGCTCGACACCCTGGTGCTGGCGACCGGCTTCTCCGCGATCGAGTACCTCTCGGCGATCTCCGTGACCGGGCGGGACGGTCTCGATCTCGAGGACGCGTGGTCCGATGGCGCCGTCGCCTATCAGGGCGTGACGACGGCAGGCTTCCCGAACTTGTTCATGCTCTACGGCCCGAACACGAACCAGGGATCGCTCATCACGATGATCGAGTGGGAGGCGGACCACGCCCTCGCGCACATCAAGCGGATCGTCGAGGAGAACCTCGCCTGGATCGACGTCCGGAAGGACCTGCAGGACACGTACAACGAGCAGGTGCAGAAGGACATCGAGGCGGTCGAGCCCTGGATGGACGGCTGCAACGGCTACTACCGCCATGCCAGCGGCCGGGTCGTCACGCAGTGGCCCAAGAACATGACGGCCTACCGCGAAATGATCGCGGAGATCGACGCGAGCGACTTCGAATCGCAGCCGCGCTAGCGCCGCTTCGCGCGGCGGCGGATCCGCCTCGCCGCGAGGAGCAGCGTCGCGAGCGCGCCCGTGGTCAATGCGATCACGAGGCGGCTTCTTCGGGCACGAGTCCGAAGCCCGACGGCTTCCGCACGTGGCGGATGTAGCTGGGCGGAGGGCCCATCCCCAGCGTCTCGCGCACCTCTTCGATCGGTCGCGGCAGGAGCGGCGCCCACTCGACGGTATGGAGCGGGCGGGTCTTCGCCCCGCGTTCCGCCGCGAGGCTGAGAAGCTCGCGAGCCCCCTTCACCTGTCGACCGACGCCGAAGCGAGCGAGCCGCGAGAGGAATCGGAACGCCGGATCGCCGATCTGGCTCGCCGAGAACGTGAGCACCTGGGCTTCGCCGAGCAGGTCCCGGTGGTAGCCCGTGAGGACGTGCCAGAGGTCGTGGGATGCGCGGCCGTGCTGCTGGAAGCGGCGGAACTCGGGGTCGGCTCCGTGGATCTCGACCTCGACCGGGGCGACCTCTTCGTCGAGCGCCTCCGTCGAGATGCCCTCCCGGATCATGTACTCGAGGTAGGTGCGACCGACGGAGCCTTCGGGCATCGCCGCGAGCGCGTCGCGATCCGTCAGGAGGTCGTAGAGAGAAGGCGCGCCATCGAGGATCGCGCGTCCGACACGATCCTCTCGGAACTCGCGGAAACGCTGCTCGGTGTGGTCGCGATTGAAGTACATCACGAGCCGGGCACCCGCGGCGGTCTCCTCGGGATCCCGGATGATCTTCACCAGCGAGGACGAGAGGCCTCGCACGCGGCCAGGCCGGGGGCGGTCGTCGAAGCGGAGAGCGGACTCGGACATCGGGATCTCCTTCGGGGCGCGACCCTAGAATGGGCGAAGACGGCGCCGGGAGCTTGTCCCCGGCGGCCCGATCGATGTCGATGGAGGTCGTTGTCCGGGGTCGTTGTTCGCGGGTGTTGTCCTTTGTGGCCACGGGCTGGCCAGTTCGATCGCGAGGTGTCGTCGGGACCTCGGGAACTTTGCGGCGTCTCTCCGGCACGGATAGGTTGGGATGATGGTCGAGCGCGCTGACACGATGCCCGTCGATGGGGAGCGTACGTGTGTGATTCGCACGCTGTCCACCCTCGTGACCGCCCTCGAGACCTGGAACGCCGACACCGCCGCGGTCCTGGCCACCGTAGGTCTCGCGCCCGACGAGATCGATGACTGGGAACGGCGGATCACGATCGATCAGTACCTGACCGTGTGGCGGGCCGCGCGGGAACAGACGGGGGACGAGGCGATCGGCCTCCACGTCCTCGAGTGCTTCGATCTGCACGACGTCCAGAGCAACATCGTCTACATCGCCTCCTCGAGCGCGACCCCGCGCGATGCCTTCGAACGCGTCTCGCCCTTCATCAACTATCACCACAACGGGATGCGTGTCGAGCTGCTCGAGGACGAGAAGCGCACGGTCTGCCGCATGGACGTCTCCGTGTGGGCGGACGAGCGCATCCTCGTCGACTACTTCCTCGGTCTCTTCGTGAAGATCGCACCCCAGGTCGTCGGCGACGCCACGGCCCGCGAGGCGTGGTTCCGGCATGCGGCACCGGACTACGCGGCAGAGTACGAGCGGGTCCTGCAGACCCCCGTACGTTTCGACATGCCCTACGACGCCGTGATCGGCGTTCGCGACGACCTCGATCGCCCGCTCCCGGGCGCGGACGAAGTGCTCTGCACGTTGCTCGAGCGCCAGGCGACGGACGCGCTCGAGCGCATGCCCCGGGTCTCGACCTTCGCGACATCGGTGCGCGAGCAGATCGAGTCGCTGCTCGGCGCCGACGACCTCACCGCCGAGCGCGTGGCGACTTCCCTCGGGCTCTCCGCGCGCACGCTGCGACGGAGGCTCGCGGACGAAGACGTGACCTATCAATCGCTGCTCGACTCGGTTCGCTGTGCGCGGGCGCGCGAGGCCCTGGCTCGGCCGGGCACCTCCGTCGGCGAGGTCGCGTTCGAGCTCGGCTTCTCCGACACCTCGGCCTTTCACAAGGCGTTCCGGCGTTGGACCGGGCAACGTCCGAGCGACGTCGCCACGAGCGGGCGGGGCGAAAGCTAGGCGCGCCCGCTCCGGCGCCGCCGGTCGACGGCGGCCAGTCCGCAGACGCAGAGCAACGCGCCGACGCCGAACCCGGGCTCCGGAAGCAGCTGGATCCCCGCCGCTCCGGCGCATTCCAGCGCCGGGACGTCCTGGCCGGAGAGCGAGAGCGCACCCGCGCTCGCAGTGACGAGATCGGCGCGCCAGGTCTGGAACTCGATCAACGCGTCGGCGTCCCCGGTCATCGGCGGACGGGACTGCAGGTCGAGCGTGAGCTCGCCGGTCGAGATGCCGTAGGTCGTCGTCGACGGCGCGTACACGTAGGCGATGTAGTCGCCGTCCGGCAGGCCGGTGAAGTCCGCGCTCCATTCGGCGGGCGCACTGCAATCCCAGACCTGGTCCTCGAGGAGATGTTCGATCGGCGTGGTGCCGAGGGAGAAGAGCACTTCGAAATCGGAGGCGCTCTGGACGTCGACGTCAACCCCGGTCGCGTTGCCGCTCGTGTCGACCAGATTCGTCGTGCCGAGCGGGACTTCGTTCCATTCGCCCGGCAGATCCGCCGCGGCGCCGAAGGTCGAGGCAGCGACCGACGAGCTGGTCCCCAGGTCGAGGTAGAACGCGTGGGTGAAGACCTTCTGCTCGATCGCGCCTCGATCCGGGTAGCCGTCGACGCCCCGGGGTTCGCCGCGCTGGTCGAAGGCCGGTCCCGTCAGGACGCCATTGTCGAGGGCCGGGCTTCCGGGCAGGGGACGATGGAAGGGGCGCGGGTAGCCGGCGTACACGAGCGGACCGAGGAGCGGGTCGATCGGTACGGCGACCGAGCCGAGCAGGTCACCAGAGGGCGATCCCTGGGGCACGAGGCTCGTCGTCACGTCGGCGGCGCCGATCAGGTTGTGTCCGTCGGTCCAGGCTGCCCCGTGGAGATCCGGGGACTGGGTCGTCGCGGTGTTGCCGGCGACGATCGTGTTCTCGAGCAGCAGCTGCGGCACTCCGGGTTCGGCGGCGATCGCGCCGCCCTCGTCTGCGTCGTTGAGGGTGAACGTGCTCGACCGGATCGTCGTGTTGTTGCAGTCGTAGTCCTCGTTGTCCCCGCACATGACGGCGCCGCCCGCGAGGTCGGCGTGGTTCCCCGTGAACGTGCTGTCTTCGATCTCGATGACGGTGGATTGGGGAATCTCGATCGCGCCCCCTCCGCCGGCGGTCGTGTTGGCGCGAAAGACGCTGCGCTGGATCGTCGTCGTTCGCGCCAGCCAGAGCGCGCCGCCCCCTCCGAAGCCCCCGGCGAAGGGATAGAGGAGCGCGGTGTCGTCGTTCGACTCGAAGAGGGAGTCCTCGATCACGAGCTCGGCGTTGGAGCCCTCGTGGCCGACGGCGCCGCCTCCGATCTCGGAGTGGTTGTTGCGGAACTCGGACGCTCGAATCGTCATGCGCCCGTCGACGTTCATGATCGCGCCGCCGAGCGAGCCCTCGTTGTCGTCGAACACGCAATCGTCGACCAGAACCTCGACGTCGAGGGGCGGGTCCACGGAGATCGCACCGCCGTTCGCTGCCGCCCCGCCGCCCGAGACGGTGCCGGATTCCCGGATCTCGAGGTGGTCGAACACGACGACCCCGCCGACGCCGGGCGTGAGGACGTGGAACGCGCGCTCGGCCATGTCGGCGCGAATGATCGGACGGGCCTTGGCGAAGGTGGTGATCGTCAGCTCACCGTTGATGTCGAGGTCGCCGGTCCCGGCATCGTTCTCGCCGGCGCCGGCGATCGTGAGCGCGAAGAGCCCCGCCGGAAGGATGATCGTGTCGGCTCCGGAGCCCGCGTTGCAGCCGTCGACGAAGGCGTCGAAATTCGAGGCCCGGATCGCCTCGCGCAGCGAACAGTCGCCGTCGAAGTTGTTCTCGTCGTTGGTGGTGGTGACGGTGATCGTCGCGGCGAAGACCGGGCCGGCCAGGAGGTTCGCGACGAGCAGGGCGAGTAGACAGCGTCGGAGCAGGAGCATGTCCCCATTCTCTCATGGACCGGGGTGTTTCGTAAAGCGAACCGGGGGCAGCTCCGTCCCCGCGAGTATGCAATCGTGGGGACTCCTCGAGCCCGGAGCCCCGTCCCGATGAAGTTCGCCCTCTTCTACGAGATCCCCGTGACCGCGCCGTTCACCCGCGAGAAGGAGAACGCGGCGTTCAACAACACCCTGGAGCAGGCCGTCCTCGCGGACGAGCTCGGCTGGCACGGCTTCTGGACCGTCGAGCACCACTTCCTCGGGGAGTTCTCCCACTGCTCGAACCCCGAAGTCCTCTACGGCGCCGTCGCCTCGCGCACGAAGAACATCCGGATCGGCTACGGCGTCCGGCTCGCGCCGAAGGGCTACAATCATCCGGTTCGCTCCGCCGAGTCCGCCGCCGTCCTCGATCACCTCTCGAACGGCCGCGTCGACTTCGGGACCGGTCGTTCGTCCACGCGGCTCGAGCTCGAGGGCTTCGGCATCCACCCCGACGATACGCGAGGGCAATGGCGGGAAGCGATCGATCACATCGTTGGCAGCTGGACGAACGAGTTCCACGAGCTCGAGGGCGAGCACTGGCAGGTGCCGCGCCGCCGGGTGATCCCCAAGCCCTATCAGGATCCCCACCCGCCGATCTTCGCCGCCACCGGCAGCGAGTCGGGGCATCAGATGATGGGCGAGCTCGGCCTCGGCCTCTGCTCGTTCTCCGTCGGCACCCCACCCGAAGACGTCGCGCGGCGCGTCGACATCTATCGCAAGGCCATCGCGGGCTGCACGAATCCGGTCGGCGCGTTCGTGAACGACCAGGCGAACGCCTTCACGATGGTGAACTGCGCGCCGACCAAGCAGCAGTCCTACGACATCGCCAAGGGTTCCTTCGAGTGGTACCCGAAGCGCTCGGTCGAGCTCGTGACGTCGGTCGCGGCCTGGCTCCAGGAGATGGAACAGGAGCTCGGCACCTACGACTATCTGGCCGAACAACGGCAGGTCGTCGAGACCGGCCTGCACGACCAGCTCACCTTCGACTACCTGCACGAGTCGAAGGCGGTGCTCTGCGGCGACCCCGACGAGGTCACGCGGACGGCCAAGGAGTACGAGGCGGCGGGCGTCGACCTGCTGCTCTGTCTGATCAATCCGTGGAACGTCTCCCACGAGGATTGCATGCAGACGATCGAGCTGATGGGGAAGCACGTGATTCCCGAATTCGAGAAATAGAAGAGAACGTTCGCCGCCCCGGACGCGCGACCCAGGAGGAGCCCCATGCCCATCGACCCCGGACCCTACGACCTCGATCGCGTTCGCCCGCTCCTGTTGCCGGACGGCACGACCGTCCTCAAGGAAGTGACGCCGACCTTCTTCCAGGAGCTGGGGGAGGGCCTCGAGAGCTTTCGCTCGGTCCAGCTCGTGACCCGCTTCGAGTTCGACGAGCCCTGGCCGACCTGGGAGATGCACCCGGAAGCCAACGAGTTCGTCTATCTGCTGTCCGGCGACACCGACCTTCTCGTCAAGCACCCGGGCGAGGAGCCGGTCGCCGTACGCGTGAACCAGCCGGGCCATTTCGTGATGGTTCCGCAGGGCGCGTGGCATACTGCGCGGCCCCACGCACCGACCTCGATGCTCTTCGTGACCGCCGGTGAGGGCACGCGGAACGAGGTGGAGCCGCCGGAGTGAGCGACTCCGCGCGCGTCTGGCTGATCTCGGGCTGCTCGACCGGAATCGGGCGGGAGGTCGCGCGCGCAGCGCTCGAGGCCGGGGACCGCGTAGCCGCGACCGCGCGGAATCCGGACGCCGTCGCCGACTTCGTCGAGGACTTTCCGGACAGGGCGATCGCGCTCGCGCTCGACGTGACCGACCCCGCGCAGGTTCGCGCGGCCGTCGCCGCGACCGAAGCGCGCTTCGGTCGGATCGACGTGCTCGTGAACAACGCGGGGTACGGCTACGTCAGCTCGGTCGAAGAGGGCGTGGACGAAGACGTGCGCCGGATGTTCGATACGAACTTCTTTGGTGCGATCGATCTGATCAAGGCCGTGCTGCCCGGGATGCGCGCGCGTCGTGCGGGGTCCGTCGTGAACATGTCGTCGATCACGGGCTTCGTCGCGATGCCCGCGAACGTCTACTACAGCACGTCGAAGTTCGCGCTCGAGAGTCTCTCGGAAGGTCTCGCGAAGGAGCTCGAGCCGTTCGGGATCCGGGTCACGGCCGTCGAGCCGGGGGTGTTCAAGACCGACTGGAACGCGCGCTCGATGCACGAGTCGCCGGAGTCGATTCCCGACTACGCGGACACGGTCGGTGAGCGGCGGAAGCTGCTGCGCGCGGGACCCCAGGATTTCGGCGGGGATCCGAAGCGAGTGGGGGAGGCGGTCGTCATGCTCTCGCGCATGGAGGCGCCACCCCGCAATCTCCTGCTCGGCGCCGACGTCCTCGAGGCGACCCGCGCGAAGCTCTCATCGTTGTCCGCGACGATCGACGAGTGGGCTTCGTACACCGCCCGCGCGGGCGAGACGGAAGACTGACGAGATGGGTTCGTAGAGGGAGTTCACGATGACGTTCGAGCGCAGCGCCGAGATCGAAGCGATCAAGCGGGAGCTGGATCACCCGGTGATCGATGGCGACGGCCACCTGATCGAGTTCGCGCCGCTGGTCCGCGACTTCATCCGCGAGGAGGCGGGCGAGGAGGTCGCGGCGCGCTACGAGACGATGATGGGGAGCGGTCAGCGATTCCGCGACATTCCGCACGACATGAAGACCCGCTTCGGCGCCTTCCGGTACACCTGGTGGGGTCTGCCGAGCCGGAACACCCTCGATCGCGCGACGGCGATCGCGCCGGAGCTGATGCGTGCGCGACTCGACGAGCTCGGCATCGACTTCGGGGTGCTCTATGGAACGAGCTCCCTCGGCCTGCTCAGCTCTCCGGACGAGGAGCTCCGCCGCGCCGCGGCTCGTGCCCACAACCGGTACTACGCCGAGCTCTTCTGTGGGCATCGGGATCGGATGGAGCCCGTGGCGGTGATCCCGATGATCGAGCCCGAGGAGGCGCTCGCGGAGCTCGACTTCGCCGTCGGCGAGCTCGGCCTCAAGACGATCGTCATGAACGGCATCGCGTTCCGCCCGATCCCCGGTGCGGAAGACGTGCCGGGCGCGAAGTGGATCGACACCCTCGCGCACGATTCGGATCGCGACTACGACCCGGTCTGGCGTCGCTGCGAGGAGCTCGGTGTCTCGCCGTCCTTCCATCACGCCGGTCTCGGCTGGGGCTCCCGCGCCGGTCGCAAGAGCTACGTCTACAACCACCTCGGTCACTTCGCGGCGGCGGGCGAGGCGACCTGCCGCTCGATCTTTCTCGGCGGGGTGCCGAACCGGTTCCCGAAGCTGAACTTCGCGTTCCTCGAAGGGGGCGTCGCCTGGGGACTGAGCCTCTTCGCAGGCCTCCTCGGCGTCTGGGAGAAGCGGAACGTCGAGGCGATGGAGCACCTGAATCCCGCGCACCTGGATCGCGGGCGGCTGCTCGCGCTGCTCGGTGAACACGGGAAGGGGCCGATCGCAGACCGGCTCGACCGAATCGACGAGGGTTGGCTCTTTCTGCACGACCCCGAAGATCCCGGCGGTGATCGCGACGAGTTCGCGGAGAGCGGCATCGCGGGCCCCGACGACATCGAGGAGATCTTCACGAAGCGCTTCTTCTTCGGATGCGAGGCGGACGACGCGATGAACGCGCTGGCCTTCTCGCGGGACACCAACCCGCGAAACGCCGAGCTCCGGGCGGTCTTCGCGAGCGACATCGGCCACTGGGACATCCCGGATTTCCGCGACGTGCTCCCGGAGGCCCGGGAGCTCGTCGAGAAGTCGCTCCTCGACCGCGAGCAGTTCGAGGCGTTCGTCTTCGGGAACGCGGCGCGACTCCAGCTCGGCGCGAACCCGGACTACTTCGCGGGCACCGTCGTCGAGGACGCCGTCGCAAAGCGCGTCGACTGAGGGCTGCCGGGTCCGGCTCCTAAGGCGCCGGCCAGAGCTCGAGCTCGAGTCCGGGTGTCGGAAGACCCTCGACGACGCATACCCGCCCCGGCGCGAGCTCCGTCGTGAAGATCGATCGCCGATCCGCGCCGCCGAAGCAGACGTTCGTGGGATACGCGCCTTCGCCGAGATCGACGCGGTCGACCTCCTTGCCTTCCGGATCGAAGACGCGGATGCAGTGGTCCATCGGGCAGGCGCAGTAGAGGCGTCCGTCGGTGTCGAACGCGAAGCCGTCTCCCGGCGACTCCCCGGGCAGCTGCTCGATCCACCATTCGGTCTCGCCGCTCTCGGGATCGATCCACTGGAGGCCGCGGCCTTCGACGATCAGCAATCGGCCCTCCGGCGAGAGCGCGACGCCGTTGTCGTAGTCGAAGCCGCTGGCGATCTGCCGAAGCCCGTCGCCGAGGGTGTAGCTCCAGAAGCGCCCTTCGCCGCCTTCGGTCTGCGTGCCGCCGTGGGGCGGCGGGTCCGTGAAGTAGACCGTGCCGTCGGGCGCGACGATCAGGTCGTTCGGCGCTTGCAAGCCTTCGTGGGCGAGCGTGATCACGTCGCCGTCGGGGAAGACGCGCTGGAGGCCGGGCGGTCCGGGGGTGTACGGGATCTTCGACGTGTCGAGACCCAGGGCGTCGGCGAAGCCCGTGAAGTCGATGCAGCCGTTGTTGCAGACGACGAAACCGCCGTCGCTCGCGAGCTGTGCGCTGTTCCCGCCGCCGAGGAACGAGACGAAGGTCTCGATCTTCCCGCTGGCCGGGTCGATCCGCCGCAGCCCACCGGGCGAGATCTGGGTGATCACCAGCGTGCCATCGGGGCACCAGACCGGCCCCTCACCGAGGGGCGCCTCTGCGGTCACGACTTCGTATTGCATGTCCGGAGCATGCACCAACGGCTCGGCGCGTGCCGCCGCCTGGAACTGACCGATCCCGTCGTCGCGCATGCGCTTGGCGCGCTCTGCGGCGTACCGGGCGCGCAGGGCGTCCGGGTCCTAGGGCCGATTTTCGGGCAGGGGCATCGCGGATGTCCTCGGACTGCGTGACAGTGAATCGCTCTGATAGCCTGGATCAGCGAGACGCTCCCGGGAGCGTGGGGAGAATGGTTTGCGCAAGGGCGACGGCGGTCGTTTCGAAGGGCGGGTGGCGATCGTGACCGGTGCGTCGCTGGATCCGAGCATCGGACTCGCGACGGCGACGGGCCTCGCGCGGGAAGGCGCGCGGGTCCTGATCAACGGTCGACGGGCCGAGCCCCTCGTCGCCGCCGAGGCGGAGCTGCGCGAGGCGGGACTCGATGTCCACGCGATGCAGGGGGACGCCGAGGACGAGGGATTCGTTCGCGAGCTCGCCGCGCGCGCGCAGCAGGAGCTCGGGGGCATCGACTACGTCGTGCCGACCGTCGGCGGCATGCGCGCGTTCACGTCGCCGCGGTCTCTGTCGCGCGAAGGGCTTCGCGACACGATCGAGCTCAACACATGGGGACCGCTCGCGCTCGCGCAGGCGGCGCTCGAGCACGGCCTGGGAGACGGCGGGGCGATCGTGCACGTCTCGAGCGGGACGGTGCACAAGACGACGCCGATCATGCTGGCCTACGCCGCGGCGAAGTCGGCCCTGAACGCCATGACCCGGACGCTCGCGCGCGATCTCGCGGAGCTCGGCATCCGTGTGAACGCGGTCGCGCCGGGCTTCACGAAGACCGCCGGAACCGAGGACCTCTGGGGGCCGGACGACGGGGCGGGCGCGGGGGCGAGCCTGCCGACGGGGCGACTCACCGAGGCGACCGACATCGCGCATGCGATCCTCTTCCTGCTCTCCGACGAGGCGCGGCAGATCACGGGACTCACCCTCGACGTCGACGGCGGCAACCACCTGATGGGTGGGGGCTTCACGCCGATGGCGGGCCGCGACGGGCGAGACGGCGGGGCGAGCTAGGTTCCCGACGGAGGCTTCGCATGACGGACGAGAGAGGCACCGGGTCGCTGCGCGAGCTCGCGCGACACGTCGTCTTTCCGGCGACGCTCGTCGCGATGCTCTTCCTGGGTCATCGCCTGCTCGCGGGCGGGGCCGCGCCCGAGAGCGTGATCGTGATCTGGTTCGGCTTGATGCCCTGGGTCGCGACCCTCGAACGGCTCCTGCCGCGCTACGCCGACTGGAACCACTCGAAGGGTGACCTGCTCGCGGACGTGATCTGGTTCCCGACGAACCTGATCTGGGCCGGCAGCCTCTCGGCGCTCTGGGCGGTGCTGACCCTGAAGGTCGCCATCGCGTTGCAAGCCGCCGTCGGCAGCCCGGTCTGGCCGGGTGGGTCGCCGCTCGCGGTCCAGGTCGTGCTCGCCTGTCTGCTCGCCGAATTCTTCGCCTACTGGCCGCACCGGTGGATGCACGAGAACGCCTTCCTCTGGCGCTTCCACTCGGTCCACCACTCCCCGAAGCGGGTCTACTGGCTGAACGGGATTCGTGCGCATCCAGGAGAACACGTCTTCCGCGGCTTCTTCAGCGCGATCCCCCTCGCGGTCCTCGGCGTGCCACCCGAGGTGCTCGCCTACTGGACGATCGTCACCCGGGTCGGCGGCCTGTTCCAACACGCGAACATCGACTTCGCCCTCGGCCCCTTCGCCTGGCTCTTCTCGATCGGCGAGCTCCACCGTTGGCACCACGCCGCCGACAAACACGAAGCCGACCACAACTACGGCGACACGTTCATCGTCTGGGACGTCGTGTTCGGGACGCGCTACCTGCCTGCGGACCGGCCGGCGCCCCACGAAGTCGGCATCGCCGGCCTCGAGGCGTACCCGAAGGACTGGTGGGGGCAGGTGCTCGCGCCGTTTCGGATCGAGGCGATCGAGCGGGAGAGAGAGGAGTGGCGGCCGACGCCCTGACGCGCTCGCGCTCAGTCCTCGTCGAGCTTCTCCATCCCCGACTCCCCACCGAGCCGCGGCAACCCGTCGTCGAGGGCCACCCAGTTCTTCGCGGAGTCGAAGAAGAAGTGCAGATCCGGTCCCCGATCGATCTCGCCCTCCATGTTCGCGAGGGGGATGTCGATGTGCTCGGGGTGGCTCTCGTTCTCGCAGAAGAGGGACGTGCCGCAGCGGCTGCAGAAAGTGCGCGTACCATGATCCGACGACGCGTGGCGGGTGAGCAGCTCCTCGCCCTTCTCGAGCGCCAGGCGCTCGCGCGCGATCCCGAACCAGGTGACGTACGCGGCCCCGTGGTTGCGCTGGCACATCGTGCAGTGGCAATGGCCGCAAAAGAGCGTGGGCAGCTCGATCGCGAAGCGGACCTCGCCGCAGAGACAGGCGCCGTGGACGGTTTGCTCACTCATGCGGGCTCCTCGCTCGGGGGTCAGCGGGTAGCGTAGCGCCCGAGTGAAGGGCATCGTCGCAGGGCCCCAGGAAGGGGCGGGGGTCCGATGTTCCACCTGCGATGGCCGAGCGAATCTTCCGTGCGCGCTGCGCTCGAGCCCGTCGCGGGTGCGGACTTCACGCATCCGCACGAGGGCGTGACGCGGGCTCGGCTCGACGTGGCGCCGCCCGGCTACACCCTCGACGGCTACGGCTGCGAGCTCGGCGAGGGGCGCGCCGTCTTCGACGCGGCGGTTCGGACGATTCGGGACTTCGGCCACTATCCCCCGGCCTTCACCGGCGTGGTCCGCCTCACGGAGGGCTTCGAGCCGGGTCTCGTCTTCGCGACTGTGGCGCGGCATTTCGGATTCGTGTCGACGAACCCGTGCCGGATCGTGTTCGTCGTCGACGAGCGGGAGGACGGACGCTTCGGCTTCGGCCTGGGCACGCTCCCGGGACACGCGGTGGCCGGCGAGGAACGATTCCTCGTGCAGCTCGACCCGGCGACCGGCGTCGTGCGCTACGACGTACAGGCGATCTCCCGCCCGGAAATGTGGCTCGCGCGGCTCGGACGCCCCGCGATGCGCCTCGTGCAGCGGCGCTTCCAGCGGGAGTCGATGGCGGCGCTCACGCGGAGCGCCACGAACGAGGGAGGAGCGAACGATGGCTGACGCGGCCGATTACTTCAGGATCCAGAACCTGCTCCACCTGTACTCGGAGGCCGTCGACCGCGGAGCCTTCGAAGAGGTGGGCGAGCTGTTCCGACACGCGGAAGTGTATTTTCCCGGCGACGACGCGCCGGCCGTGACGGCCGGGAGCGGCGACTTCGGCGCGCACCTCACCAAGTGGACGCGCCGGTTTCCCGAGACCGGAGGCACCCCGCGCACCCGGCATCTCTGCACGAACCTGATCATCGAATTCGACGACGAGACCCACGCACGAACGCGGAGCTACTTCGTCGTGTTCCAGGGGACGGATACGCTGCCCCTCCAGCCCATCATCACGGGCAGCTATCACGACAAGCTCGAGAAGGTCGAGGGCGAGTGGCGCTTCGCCGAGCGGCGCGAGCTCGTCGGCGAGACCGGCGACCTGTCGGCGCATCTCCTGCAGACCTACGCGGGGCCGACGGGGGAATGATCGCGGCCGGGCAAGAGCCCGGTCGTCGCGATAGATTCGGGGGATGCCGGAGAGCACCGTGTCCACCTCCCAACCGATGGCCCCGACCTGGGGCTGGAAGCTCGACTTCGACATGCTGCGCGAGGCGGGCGAGATCCGGAAGCGCGACCCGAAGGCGTTTCGGGGCGCGGTCCTGACTTTCTTCGGCTTCGGCGGGCGGGACGACGGCTGGATCCTGCGCACGATGCGCGCCCATCCGACGGGCGCGAAGATCCTGTGCGATCGCCGTCCGCTCCCGCCCGGCATCCTCGAGCCCCAGCGCTTCGCCGACCTGCCCGAAGGCAGTCTCGGCCGTGCCTACTACGAGCATTGCAAGCACAACGACCTCGATCCGCAGGTCATCTCGACCGAGAGCGAGAAGGTCGCGGCCGAGATCCCCGCGACCGAGGAGCACCGCTTCATCTACAACCGCACGCGCGACAGCCACGACTTCTGGCACGTGCTGACGGGCTACGGGATCGACATGGCGGGCGAGGCGGGGATCATCGCCTGGACCTACGGGATGATGCGCAACAAGGCATATCTGTTGATCTGCCTGCTGAACGCGATTCTGTGCACCCGGCGGGGCCGGCCGGACGTGTTCCGAACCGTCTGGCGCGGCTACTGGTACGGCCGCCGCTCGCCGCAGCTGCTCGCGGTCGAGTGGGAGCCCTACCTGGTGCGGCCGCTCGACGAGGTTCGGCGTGAGCTCGGCCTCGAGGCGGCTCCCGCCTATCGGCTCTTCCACATGGCGGATGCGCCGGGCGCACCCGAGGAATTGCCGCCCCAGGAAGGTACTTCCGCCGGGTAGAGTGACGAGTAGAGCGGCGCCGGATCGACGGGTTAGCATCGATCCCATGACGATTCCCGCTGACGACGAGACCCTCCGCGCGCACCTCGAGCACGCGAACCTGCCCGCCCTCCTGCCCGCGATCGTGCAGCTGACCGGCGACACTTCGCTGCTGTCCCGCTTCCCGCCGCCGACCACGCCGATGATGGGCGCGGTGGAGGGGGACCTCTCCGCGGAGGACCAGGCGGCGATCCGAACGCTCGCGTTCGACGCTCTGGTCGCCCATCGCGACGGCGACGGTTCGCTGCCTCCGCTTCCGTCGGACGACGCGCTCGTCGAGATGATGAACTGGTGCGCGGGTGAGCCACTGCCGCCTGCGTACGTGCCGCTCGCGATCGAGGAGTCGGCGCTCGCCGAGGAGGATCCGCGTCGCTTCGAGTGGAACGCGCAGCCCGAGCGCTCGACCCTCGACGACTACCACGTCCTCGTCGTCGGCGGCGGCTTCGGCGGGATCTGCGCGGGGATCCGCCTGGGGCAGGCCGGGATTCCGTACACGATCTGCGAGAAGAACCCGGAGATCGGCGGGACCTGGCACGAGAACAGCTACCCGGATCTGCGGGTCGACGTCCCGAACCACTTCTACTCCTTCTCGTTCGCGCACAACCCGGACTGGTCGAACTACTTCTCGATGCGCGACGAGATCAAGGCGTACGCGACCGGCGTCGCGGAGAAGCACGGCGTCGACGGCCACGTGCGCTTCGGGACCGAGGTGATCCGCGCGGATTACGACGAGGCCGAGGCGCTCTGGCGCGTACGCGTGCGCGGCGAGGACGGTCGCGAGGAGGTGCTGACCGCGAACGCGCTGATCAGCGCCGTCGGAATGCTCAACCGGCCGCAGTACCCGGACATCCCGGGCGTGGACACCTTCGCGGGCGCCTGCTTCCACTCCTCGTCCTGGGATCACGAACTCGATTTCGAGGGCCAGCGGGTCGGCGTGATCGGGACGGGCGCGAGCGCGATGCAGTTCGTGCCGCGGATCGCCGAGCCGGCGAGCCACGTCACGATCTTCCAGCGCGCCGCGCATTGGGCGTCCTTCAACGCGAGCTATCGCGCGACGATCGACGACTCGTTCAAGTGGTGCCTGCGGAACGTCCCCTACTACCACAGCTGGTACCGCTTCCTGCTCTTCTGGGCGGGCTCGGATCGCGCCTTCCCGGTGTTCCAGATCGACCCCGAGTGGACGGAGCCCGACCGCTCGACCAGCATGGCGAACGACATGTTCCGGGAGGGCACGATCGCGTACATGCGCGAGCAGCTCGGCGGCGACGAAGTGCTCTTCGAGAAATGCCTCCCCGACTACCCGCCCCTCGGCAAGCGCCCGCTCATGGACAACGGCTGGTACTCGACCCTCGTGCAGGACCACGTGGACCTCGAGACGGCCGGGATCGAACGCATCGTTCCGGAGGGCGTCGTCACGAAGGACGGCCGCACGATCGCGCTCGACGTGCTGATCCTCGCGACGGGCTTCCACGCCGGAAAGTTCTTGTGGCCGATGGAGATCGCCGGGCGGGGCGGAGCGATCCTGCACGATCGCTGGGAGGGCGGGGAGAACCCGCGCGCCTATCTCGGGATCACGATGCCCGATTTCCCGAACCTCTTTTGCCTCTACGGGCCGAACACGAATCCGGTCCTCGGCAGCGTGATCTACATGCTCGAGCTGCAGACGCGGTACATCCTCGACTGCCTGCGTGAGATGCTCGAGAACGGCTACCGCGCGATCGACTGCCGCGCAGAGGTGCACGACGCCTACAACGAGCGGCTCGACGCGCAGATGGAGTCCATGGTCTGGCGCCATCCGAAGGTCAGGAGCTACTACAACAACTCCCAGGGGCGCGTGATCACGAACATCCCCTGGACGATGTACGACTACTGGGACATGACCCGCCGCGTCGATCTGAAGGACTACGCGGTCGAGTAGCGCCTCGCGCTAGCCCGGCGTCTTCTCGAAGGTCGGGATGTCCGTCGGGACCTGATGGTAGGCCGCGGCGTCGCACGTGAAGATCGCCATATCCGGTCCGTCGAACTGCGTGCGGTCGTCGAGCGTGCCGGTCTTCACCAGGACCATGCCCGGCATCGCGATACTCGTGATGTGCGTTCCACAGTTCGGGCAGAACCGGCGCGTCACCGGGTTCTCGAGGTCGTCCCGGGTGAATTCCTTGGGCTCGCCGCTGGTGACCTTGAAGTTGCCCTCCGGCACGGCGAACGTGAGGAGCGGGCTGCCGCCGGTGAGGTACTGACACTCACGGCAGAAGCATTGGAACTTCATCCCGATGTCGCCGGTGATTTCGTATCGGATTTGCTTGCAGTAGCAGCCACCATCGATGCTCATCGCGCTCTCCTCGTAGAACGTGGGCGGGCTCTCGATGGTAACGAGTGGACCCGGCTCGACCACGGGTGCGTCGGAACCTGGAGTCGCCGCGCGGCAGTCCGGTCGATAGACTGGCCGCACGATGGAGATCCTGCTCGTTCGACACGGCGAGCCCGTCACGATGGTGAGCGAGGACGGGCCCGTCGACCCGCACCTGACCGAACGCGGCCACTGGCAGGCCGAACAGCTCGGCGAATGGCTCGCCCACGAGCCGATCGATCACGTGGTCGCGTCGAACAAGCAACGGGCGATCCAGACGGCGGTGCCGACCGCGACCCGCCTGGGGCTCGAGCCCGAGATCGTGGCGGATCTCGCCGAGATCGATCGCAACTCGCGGATCTACGGCTCGCCGGCGGTGCTCGCGGAGCGATTCCCGGACTACTTCGACGCGATGCGGAAGGGTGATTTCGAGCGGATCGGCTGGGACTCGTACGACGTGTTCCAGGAACGCGTCCTCGCCGCCTGGACCGATCTGGTCTCGCAGCCGCGCGGCGAACGCGTGCTGGTCGCCTGCCACGGGGGAACGATCGGTGTGATCCTGTCCCACGTCATCGGCGCCAGCAGCCACAGCGTCTTCGACGCGACGCCCTACGCCTCGGTCTCGAGACTGCTGGTCCTCGAAGGCGCCGTGCGCGTGCGGTCCCTCCACGAAGTGGCCCACTTCGATGCCGCCCGGGAGGCGACGCACGGAGTCGAGGGTCCGCCCGGGATCCCCGGCGCCTGAGCCGCGAATCCTCCGATCGGCAACGCGCGAGCTGGACTGGGGACTCTTGACCGTGGCAGGAGCCCGTCGCCGCCGGCGCCAGGCCGACGCGGCTCGCTCCGCTTCGCGCGTTCGCGGAGCGGATTCGCACGTTTCTCGCGAACGGCGTCCCCGAATCCCGATCGTCGGGCACCCACGGGTACGAGCAGGATCAGCGAATCCTGCTCATCCCGGGGCCGACGACCGGTCGCGACCAACGCGCGCAAGCGGGGGTGTCATGCGTCATCTGGATGAGTTCCGATCCTGGTCCGCCACGATCGTGACCTGGTCGGCCACGGCGGCGTACGTCGCCGTGTTCGTGCTCGCCTTCGGGTTGATCGCGCACGCGCTCGACTAGGCGGAACCCCGGAGCGCGAAGCTCGTCTCCTTGATGCAACACCGGCGCTAGTTGCTGCGCATCCCGCCCGCGATCGCGTAGTCCTCACCGGTCACGTAGGACGACGCATCGCTCGCGAGAAAGAGCGTCAAGCCGACGATCTCCTTCGGATCCGCGACCCGCTTCATGAGCGTCGCCTCGGCCGAGCGGTCGATGAAGCCGGTGTCGTATTTCGCGGTGCCCTTCATCATCTCCGTCAGGAAGGGGCCGGGTGAGATCGCGTTCACGCGCACGCCGAGGGACACCCACTCGGCCGCCATCGTCTTGGTGAAGTTGAGCAGCGCGGCTTTGAGCCCCGTGTAGGTGCCGACGCCGGGACCCGCAGCGTACGCGCCGAGGGTCGACACATTGATGATCGAGCCGCCGCCCGCCTCGCCCATCCGCGGGGCGCAGAGCGCCGCGAGCCGGATCGGACCCTTCAGGTTCACGTTGCAGAGCTTGTCGAAGTAGGCCTCGCTCATGTCCGTGATCGGCGTCATCGCCGGGTTGATCCCGGCGTTGTTCACCAGCACGTCGCACCGGCCGAACGCGTCGTAGACGCGATCCACGAGGGCCGGCAGGGCGTCCCACTCGCCGAGATGGCACGCGACCGGCAGGGCGCGACGCCCGGTCGAGGCCTCGACCTGCTTGGCGACCTGATCGCACAGGTCCTGCTTGCGACTCACGACGACGATGTCGCTGCCCGCCTCCGCCAGGCCCTGGACCATGGCGCGGCCGAGGCCCTTGGTCGCGCCGGTCACGAGGGTGACGCGGCCGGTGAGGTCGAAGAGGTCGGGCACGAGAGCTCCTTCACGGGTGGATACGCGCGATCCTACCCGAGCGCGCGGCGGGGCGGCACCGGCCCGAATCGGGGCGCTAGGGTGTCGGCGTGGGTGAGCGGGTGGATGACGCGGAGGATTCCCGATGAGTTTCGACCTCGATTCCTTTGGAACGGAGTGGCGGCCCGCCTTCGAAGAGGTGGAGCGCTCGGTCGGCGGCCGGATCGTCTCTGCGGAGCGCCAGGCCCGTTGGCGCCCGGTGTTCTGGATCGACGTCGAGCGACCCGACGGCGAGATCGTCCCCGTCTGCTTTCGGGGTGGTCGCCTCGAGCAGGGCGACGACAACACGATCCGGAACGAGTACGCGTGCTTCCGGGTGCTCGAGAAGAACGGGATCCTGGTGCCGCGCATCTACGGCTTCTGCGAGGAACCGATCGGCTTCGTCATGGAAAAGGTGTCGGGCCGGCCCGATCTTACGACTGCCGAGAGCCAGTCGGAGGCCGACACCGTTCGCGACGAATTCATCGAGGTCCTGGCCCAGATCCACGCGCTCCCGATCGAGGACTTCGTGGAGGAGGGACTGGTCGCCCTGCGTTCGCCCCGGGAGCTGGCGCTGGGCGACACCGCGAAAGGGATCACGCGTTTTCGAGAGCAGAAGATCCGGCCGGATCCGATCGTCGAGTTCCTGATCGATTGGTGCGAGCGCCATGTCCCGGAAGGCCGCGACGAAATCACCTTCGTGACCGGCGACTCGGGGCAGTACATCTTCGAGAAGGGGCACCTGACCGCGATGCTCGACATGGAGCTCGGCTACCTGGGCGATCCCCTCGCGGATCTCGGTGGCCTCTTCTCACGCGACCTCACCGAGAAGATGGGCCCCCTCGACGTCGCGATCGATCGCTACGAGGCAGCGCGCGGCCATCCCGTCGATCGACGCGTCGTGCTCTATCACGCGATCCGCTTCGCCCTCACGACGCCCGTGTCCACGGGACTGGCGCTGATGGCGCCCCACGTCGCGGTCGAATTCGTGCAGTACCTGACGTGGTACCTCGTGTACTCGCGGACGCCCCTCGAACTGATCGCCCATCGCGAGGGCTACGCGCTCGAGGCCCCGGGACTCCCGCAGGAGGGCGCTTCGCCCTGGGCCGTCGCGCACGACGCTCTGCAGGCACGCTTCGATGCGTTCGAGACCCACGACGAGTTCCAGGACTACGAGGCGGACGGTCTGCGCCGTCTTGCGCTCTATCTTCGCCAGGCGGATCGCTACGGCGCGGACCTCCTCGCGAAGGACTTCGACGATGTCGAAGTGCTGCTCGGACAGCGACCGACCTCGTGGCAGGAGCGGGATCAGCTCCTCTCCGACCTCGTCGCCGCGAACCAGGGTGAGCGCGACGAAGAGATCGTCCGCTATCTCCATCGCCGCATCGTGCGAGAGGAGTTCGTCCTCGCCCCGGCCCAACGCGACCTCGTCGGGGCGAAGATGCAGACGATCCGACTCGACTGACGTGGCCGACTAACGCGGGCTCGGTGGGGCGAGCTCCTTGACGGCCGCGACCGTCGCGCGCACACCGGTCACGATCGAGCCTCGGGGCTCGATCCGGAACCCCGGCGAGTGGTGGAAGGGGGCGGGCGCGCCCCCGCGTTCGGCCTCCGCGACGACCTCGGGCGGCGAGCCGCCCACCGAGAGGAACGCGCTCGGCACGGCGTGCTCGGTCGACCCGAATTCCGCGAAGTCCTCGGCGCCCATGCTGTCCCGCTCCCGCGTGTAGAGACCTTCGGAGCCGAGCTCCGCGAGGATCGGCGCGCGCAGCCGCTCGATCAGCTCGGGGTCGTTCACGACCGGCGGCGTCGATGCGAGGACCTCGAGGGTGGGCAGCGCGTCCTCCGGCACCCCGTGCGCACGCGCCACCCCGTGCGCGATGCGCTCGATCCCGTCGATCAGGTGATTGCGGACGCGGACCGCGTCCGACCGGACGGTCAGCTCGAGCTTCACGCGGTCGGCGATGATGTTGTGTTTCAGGCCGCCGTGGATCGAGCCGACGGTCACGACGGCGTTGTCGATCGGGCTGATCTCGCGACTGACCAGGCTCTGGAGCGCCACCACGATCTGTGAAGCGATGTAGACCGCGTCGATCCCGTTCTGGGGCGCGGCCCCGTGGGCCTGGGCGCCGCGGACGATCAGGTCGACGCTGTCCGAGGAGGCGGCGGACGCGCCTGCCTGCAACACGACCTTGCCGGTCGGGCCGCCGCTGTGGACGTGGAGGCCGAGCGCGTAGTCCGGCACGCCGAAGCGTTCGTAGAGCCCGTCCGCGATCATCGCCTTTGCGCCACCGATGCGTTCCTCGGCGGGCTGCCCGATCAAGACGACCGTCCCGGACCACGTGTCGCGGTGCTTCGCGAGCCATCGCGCGGTGCCGACGAGGCTCGTCATGTGCATGTCGTGACCGCAGGCGTGCATGACCGGGACGACTTCGCCGTCCTGTCGCTCCTGGTTCGCCGTCGAGGCGTAGGGCAGACCCGAGTCCTCGCGGATCGGGAGACCGTCCATGTCCGCGCGCACGAGGACGCGGGGGCCATCGCCATTCTCGATCACGCCCACGACACCGGTCCCGCCGACGCCGCGCGTGACCTTCGCGCCGGCCTTGCGGAGCTCCTTCGCGAGACGCTTCGAGGTCTCGACCTCGAGGTAGGAGAGCTCGGGGTTGCGATGGAAGTGTTCGAACAGGTCTTCCAGGTGTCGGTCGTAGTCGCGCGTGACCTCGTCCGCGATGGCGTCGGCGTGGGCCGGGGCTCCGAAACCGAAGCAGACCGCGAGGACGAGGAGCGCGAGGGTGCACCGCATCAGATCGAGAGCTCCGCGATGTCGGACTCCGCGAGCTTGCGATCCGCGATCCCGGCGAAGCCGTCGCCTCCGGTGTAGCTCTCCTCGCCGACGAGGAGGCCCTCGTTCTGGTCGACGGGCCAGACGATGCTCATGCGCGCCTCGTAGAGGTAGTGGGCCTGGTCGTCGTCGACCTCGATCCCCTGCGCTTTCAAGGCGTAGCCGGGGTAGGCCATGCGCATGGTGCCTTCGGTCACGACGCAGTCGCGATCGGCGATCACCCGCTGACAGTCGAGCTCGAGGCGATGGGCCCCGGACTGCACGATCGTGAGGTCGTAGAACTTGCGGACCGCATCCTTGCTGCCGTCCGGGTTCATGGGCACGTTGCCCGGGTCGTCGTGCATGACGTATTTCGGCTTTTCGACGAGGGTCGCGACGACCCCTTCGATGTCCGCCTTCGCCTCGCACTTCATGTGCTGGAGGACGAGTTCCAGGTTGCGGCGGACGATCGGGTCCTCTTCGGAAGCGAGGCGCTTCTCGACGAGGGTCCAGGTGTTGTTCGGGTCGAGCTTCATGACGAGGGCTCCTCTCGGGTGGCCCCCGAGAATAGACCCCGTCGCCGTCGCGCGCGCTAGCGGCTCTTCGGCAGCCCGAGCTCGACCTCGGCCACGAGGCTGCGGAGGATCTCCGCCGTCCCGCCGTAGATCGTGTTGACCGGCGTCTGGCGGAACGCCTCGTCGAAGTTGCCCCCGGCGAGCGCGCCGTCTTCGTCCTCCTTGAGCAGACCGGCCGGACCGACGAGGTCCATCCAGCTCTGTGCGTCCTCGAGGTAGGACGTGCCCGAGAAGGACTTCGTCATGGCGCCCTTGCCGCCGAGGTCCTTGCCCTCCGCGGTGATCCAGGTCGAGCGATGACGCAGCAGGCGCGACACCTCGGCGTGGATCGCGGTCTGGCCGAGCTGTTCCTTCACGCGCGGATCATCGAAGGGGCGCTGGCCGTCGGCGCCCGGCGTGAGCGACCACTGACCGGCGTGCTGGATGAATCGCTCCTGGAGATCCGCATAGCCCATCGCCTGCTCGAGACCGAGGGCGAAGCGCACGACGGACCAGCCCTTGTCGACCTCGCCGACGCGGTAGGCGTCGGGAATCCGCGCGTCGGAGAGCGACACGCCGTTGCTGCGTTCCCCGCCCATCGTGTGGATCGGCGTGATCTCGACGCCCTCGATGTCGGTCGGAACGAGGAACATCGTCAGCCCGCGGTGGGGTCGGTCCTGGGTGCTCGTGCGGGTGAGCATGAAGATGTACTGCGCGGTGTGGGCAGTCGTCGTCCACATCTTCTCGCCGTTGATCAGCCACTCGTCGCCGTCCGGCGTGGCCGTCGTGCGCGCGCCGGCGACGTCCGAGCCCGAGCCGGGCTCCGAGTAGCCGAGGGCGAAGGCGATCTCGCCGTTCGCGATCTTCGGGACGAAGTGCTCGCGGTGATAGTCGGTCCCCATCGCCATCAGGGTGTGGCCGATGAAGCCGTTGTTCAGCAGCCCGATCCACGGGAAGCCCGCTTTGCAGAGCTCCCAGTAGAGGGTGAGGATCTCGTAGGGATCGCGGCCGCCGCCGCCGTACTCCTTCGGCCAGCCGGCGGAGACCCAGCCCGCCGCGGCGAGCTTGCGGTACAGCTCCCAGTTGTGGCCGCCGCCGTCCTCGGCCGCTTCCTTGCGATCCTCGTCGCTGAAGTGCTCCGCGAGGAACGCACGGATCTCGCGCTGGACCTCTTCCGCCTTCTCTCCGAGTCGGAAATCCATTACTGCGCACCTCCGAGAAGCGTTGCGGCCTGGCCGCTGCCGTCGCGGTCGAAGCAGAGCTCGGCCACGGTCTGGAGCTCTTCCTTGGCGCCCCCGGCGATCGACGAGAGCGATCGCGCGCGGCGGTAGAAGAGCTGGATGTCGTACTCGGTCGAGAAGCCGTAGCCGCCGTGGGTGTGCAGGGCGATGTCCGCGGTCCGGATCGCCGTCTGAGAGCCCCAGGCGAAGGCCATCGACGACAGCATCTCGAAGCGAACCGGATCTTCGGTGTCCGCCCAGGCCGCCTCCTGGCAGAGGAGCTCGGCGCCATCGGACCGGATCGCGCACTCGGCGAGGGGATGCGCGATCGCCTGGAAGCCGCCGATCGGGACGCCGAACTGGATGCGCTCGCGGGCGTATTCGGAGCCGATCGCGAGCGCGCGCTGGGCGATGCCGGTCAGCCAGAACCCGGCGAGCAGCTTCCACTCGGCGTTCGCGCGCGCCATCGCGGCGACGGCTTCATCGCCGGTCGCGAGCACCCGGGCGTTCTCGGCGCGGTCGAGGTTCCACCAGGCGAGGGCGCCGGCGCCGATGTCCTGCACACGGGAAGAGCGCCGCGCCTCGCCGCCTTCGGCGATGTAGAGCGTGTCCCCATCCAGCGCGACGACCGCGTCGGCGAGGGCTCCGAAGGGCACCAGGGTCCGCGTAGTGCCGCCGGTCGACGTGCCGAGCACGGCGTTCGAGCGGGGCAGGGCGATCGACGCGGCGGGCGCGCCTTCCGCGAGCGCCGCCAGCAACGGATCTTCCGGCGCGACGTTCGCGAGCAGCCGCCCGACCGTCGCGACCTCGAGGAAGGGCACCGGCGCGATCGCGCGACCCGACAGGTTTGCGACGAGGCCGAGGTCGAGCAGCGACATCTCGAGGCCACCCGCGCTCTCCGGCAGCCCCATCACGTTCGCGCCGAGCTCACAGTACTGACCCCAGAGTGCTTCCGAGAAGCCTTCGCCCTCGCAGTCGCGGACGTGCGTCGTCGGACACTCCTTCTCGAGCATCTCGGAGAAGGTGTCGACGAGGATGTGTTGGGATTCGTCGAGAGAGAGATCCATGCCTTGTTCTTTCTTCCGGTCGGAATCGCGGGTGCGGGACTCCAGCCCGGCCGCTCAGTCGATCACGTCGAAGCGCGGCACGCGCCCCTGCCCGGGCAGGTCCTCGAACCGGACCGCGACGCGCTGGTCGATCGCGATCGTCTCGGGATCGGCATCGAGCAGATCGCAGACGAGCCGGACGCCTTCGTCGAGCTCGATCGTCGCGATCACGTAGGGCACGTGGTCCTGCCAGGCCGGGTGGAAGGCGCGATGCGCCACTGTATAGGAATGGACGTGGCCGGTGCCTGCGACGTCCCGCAAATCGAAGCCCTCGGCATGGCACTCGGGGCAGCGCAGGCGCGGGTAGTGACGCAGCACGCCACAAGACGTGCAGCGCTGGATCGCGAGCCGACCTTCCTTGGCGGCGTCCCAGAAGCCCTGGCTGACCTCGGTCATCGGGATGGCCGGACGCGGCGTCGTCTCCGTTCCGCTCATGCCGCGGCCCCCAGGATCATGCATGCGCCTTCGTGGAAGCCCCCCTCGCCGGTGACCATCACGCGCTCGCAATCCGCCACCTGCCGCCCTTTCTCGACTTCGCCGCGCAGCTGTCGCACGGCTTCGCTCACGAGGTTGGCCCCGGAGCAGTGCCCCTCGGAGAGCAGGCCGCCGGAGGTGTTGACCGGCAGCGCGCCGCCTAGCGCGATCCGCCCGTCTCGCACGAACGCGCCGCCTTCGCCGGGCTTGCAGAAGCCGCAGGCTTCGAGGCTCGCGAGCACGATCCAGGTGAAGCCGTCGTAGATCTGCGCGCAGTCGATGTCGCTTCGATCGACCCCGGCCATCGCGAAGGCGCGCTCCGCCGCGCGTTCGAGCCCTTCGATCCGGGTCAGGTCCCGCTTTTGCGTGATCGAGGTCGGCGGGTCGCCGTGTCCCTCGCCGACCCCGAGGATCGGGATCCCCGGCTGCTTCGCGTCCTTCGCCCGCTCGGCGCTCGTGATCACGATCGCCGTCGCGCCGTCGGTCTCGAGGGAGCAGTCGAAGAGCCGGAGTGGATCGGAGATGAACGGCGACGCTTGATGCTGCTCGAGGGTCATCGTCTTCTCGTGCATCAGCGCGCGGGGATTCGAGTTCGCGTGTCCGCGGATCGCGACCGCGATGTGCCCGAAGTCCTCGCTCGTCGTGCCGTACTCGTGCATGTGTCGGCGCGCGGCCTGGGCGAACCACTGAGCGGCGACGGTGTTGCCGAAGGGTCGCTCGAACTCGTCGATCTGGCGCATCACCGGGTGCGGCGGGATCGCGCCCTCGCTCGTGAGCGACACGCGCTGGGCCGAATAGCCGCGGCGGCCGGCGATGAGCAGGACGTTCTTCGCGATGCCGGCGGCGACCGCCAGGGCGGCGCTCTGGATCGCGGAGACGAAGCTCGCGCCGCCGGTCCGGATCGTCGACGAGAAGGCCAGGTTCGGGAGGCCGAGCTCGAGGATGAAGTCCTCGGCGACGGTCCCCGCGAGCTCGTTCGGCATCACGCCGTCGATGTCTGCCGGCGTGAGCCCGGCATCGGCGATCGCTTCGTGGGCGGCGCGGAGGTGGAGCCCGAGGGTCGAGGTGTCCGTGCCGCGGGTGAAGGGCGTCTGGCCGAGGCCGATGATGGCGGTCTTTTCGCGGAGGGACGCGAGGGCGGACATGTCGAACCTTCGGAAGGACCGGGTCGGGTCGTGGATCGCAGGCTTCGAGAGCGAAGGAGGGTGCCGCGGGGCGCGGTCGCGCGCTGCCGGGCAGGGGGGCGGAGCATAACCGATTCGACGGCGTCGGGATTGCGGGCCAGAATGGGTCGGGGCGCGCCAACGCGCGTCGGAGGTGCGGGTGCGCGTCGGAATCTTCGTCTCGGAAACCTGGGGGCCGGGCTCGGCCATCGACGAGATTCGTGAGCGCGCGGTCCGTGCCGAAGCGCTCGGCTACCCGAGCGCGTGGGTGCCCTACCTGCCCTGGGCGCCCGACGCCCTGACCTCGATGCAGGCCGCGGGCGAGGCGACGCGCACGATCGAGGTCGGCTCGGCGGTGATCCCGACCTTCTTCTTCCATCCGCTCGCGATGGCGCGACAGGCCGCCTCGGTCCAGTCCGCGGTCGGCCGTCCGATCCACCTCGGGATCGGTTGCTCGAATCCGGCGATCATCGCGATGCACGGACTCGCCTTCGAGCGCCCGGCCCGGCACGTACGCGAGTACCTCGAGATCCTGAACGGGGCCTTCGCGGTCGGCGCCGCGCCTTCCGGCGAACGCGAGCAGGCGGGCTTCGTCCAGCACGCGGGTGAGGTCTTCGAGCTCGGATCGATCTACGGCACACCGGGCGCCGAGAAGCCGGGCTCGGTCCTCGTCGGCGCGATCGGGCCGAAGATGCTCGAGGTGACCGGGGCCTTCTCGGACGGCGTGATCGGAACCTGGTGCGACGAAGGCGTGATCGCGCGCGAGATCGCGCCGCCGGTGCGCAAGGCCGCGGCGACCGCGGGTCGGGGCGAGCCGACGATCGCGAGCGTGGTCGCGACGGCGATCGTGCCGGCTTCGAAGACCGCCGCAGCGCGCGACGCAGCACAGGCCGAGTTCGGCTTCTACGAAGGGAACATGCCCTACAAGCGCGTCGTGGATGCGAGCGGCGCGTCGCGAATCGCGGACATCGCCGTCATCGGCGACGAAGAGGAAGTCGCGCGAAGGCTGCGCGCCTATCGTGACGCCGGCCTCACCGACTTCCTCGCCGCCCCGCTCGCGGTCGAGGGAGCCACGTGGGAATCGACCGCGGCGCGGTTGGCGGAGATCGAGATCTGACCCGCGTGCGACGCGATCGCACGCGAAAGGAGAACCAGAGATGGCGGACGAAACACGCGTGAAGCTCGGCACCAATCTACCGGAGCACCTGATCCTCGAGGATCCCGGGGCGCTGCGAGAGTTCCTGCGCGCGATCGAAGACATGGGCTACGGCTACATCACCGTCGGTGACCACGTGCTCGGGGCCGACCTCGACCCGCGCCCGGACTGGAAGCCCTATTTCGGCCACGGACCGCTCTACGACCGGCACATGGTCTGGCACGAGCCCTTCGTGCTCTTCGGCTGGCTGTCCGCCTTCACCGAGACCCTCGAGCTCTGCACCGGCATCCTCGTCGGCCCCCAGCGCCAGAGCGCGCTCCTCGCCAAACAAGCCGCGGAAGTCGACCTCCTCTCCGGCGGCCGCACGCGCTTCGTGATCGCGGCCGGGTGGAACGACGTCGAGTTCGAGGGCATGGGCGTCGACTTCAAGAAGCGGGGCAAGATCATGGACGAGCAGCTCGACGTGCTGAAGCTGCTCTGGACCCAGGAGGTCGTGAACTATCACGGCGAGCACCACACCCTCGACGCGGTGGGGATCAACCCGCTCCCGATCCAGCGCCCGATTCCGGTCTGGCTCGGCGGCCAGAGCCCGCGCGTGCTGAAGCGCGTCGGTCGTCAGGCCGACGGCTGGTTCCCCTACTACCCGTGGTTCAGCGAGGATCTCCTGCGCGAACACCTCGAGACGATCCATACTGCGGCCAAGGAGGCCGGGCGCGACCCGTCCGAGATCGGGCTCGAGGGCGCGGTCTACTTCGAGGACGAGCGTTTCGAGATGCCCCCGGGCGCACGCAAGGCGCCGAAGACGATGGAGGAGTGCGTCGAGTACGCGCATCTCTGGAAGAGCCTCGGCGCGACGCGTTACTGGGTGACGGCGCCCTGGGCAGACCTCGGCCCCGAGGAGACCGGCGTGCGCGAGCCGGGCAAGGAGTGGAGCGGGATCGAGCCGCGCCTGCGCGAGCTCGAGGCGTTCAAGAAGGCGCTAGGCGACGACTTCTAACGGGGCGTCTCCGGCGCAGGTCGCAGCGCGTCGACCGGGACCCATCCCGAGCGACCCGCCATGCCGGCGTCGCAGCCGTCCAATCGCCAGACCTTGAGCCAGGATCCGTCCCGGTCGAGCACGCGGAGACGACACGCCTCGTCGAGTCGGCCCACGGTCGGCCAGTCGCGGCCTGCGCCGAGGTGCACGCTCGCGCCGACGCGGCCGACCTTTGCGAACTTCCACGTCGGGGCGCCGTCGGTCGTGAAGAGCGCCAGGGTTCCGGCGACGGCGCCGACGAGCAGGAGCGCGGCGAAGAACGGACCGGACGCTCGGCGCCATCGCGGCGTTTGCGGCGTCGATCCCGCCTGCACGACGACGAGGTTCGGGGGCGAGGTCTCTCGCGGCCAATCGCGGTAGACCCAGCCCGCCGCGGCGAGCCACCCCACGCCCGTCCAGCCGAAGCCGAGGTTCAGGAACAGGATCGCGTTTGCGCTGCGGTGTTCGATGCTCTCCGCCGCCACCCACGGTGCGATGTAGAGCACGAAGAAGAAGAGGAACAGGTACTCCATCGCCCGGACAGGATATCCCGAGCGGCGCGGAGGCGTCTAACTCGTCCCCGGTCCAACCGGCGCGGAGGCGTCTAACTCGTCCCCGGTCCAACCGGCGAAGTGGCGTCTAACTCGTGCCTGGCCCGGCTTCCGGCATCTGCAGGAACTCGATCAGGAGCGGGTCTCCCTCGCGCTCGAGGTAGGCGAAGATCGTGTCCTCGGTGAAACGCTTGTACCAGATTGGCGCGTATCCGAGGGGGGCGAGCTTCTCGACCCACGCGTCGGTGTCGTCGACGCGGTAGCGCAGGTGGTGCATGCCTTCGCGGCCGGCCTCGATGAACTCGCGGTGGGGGCTGTGGCCGTCCTTCCACTCGATGAACTCGATCTCGAGCTCGCCGGAGCGCCCGAAGAGGATGCCGAGGGAGACGTCCTCGCTTCGGCCGCGGTAGTCCGCGTCCTGGACCGAGCCGTCCATCTCGGTCCACGGTCCGAAGAGCGCGCCGTAGCGCTCTTTGGTCTCTTCGAGGGATCGGACCACGAACCCGACCTGATCGATCGGAGGGAGGCCGAGGGTCTCGAGGGCGGAGGGCGTTTCGGGGGTGGACATGGGTTCGTTCCTTGTGATCCGGGGCCGTGCGCTCAGCTCGTGAAGCGCACGGGCATCGCCGAGTAGCCCTTCACGAACTCCGTCGCGTAGGTTTCCAGGCGGCTGTCGTCGACGACGTAGTCGGGGAAGCGCTTGAGGATCTCGTTGATCGCCAGCTCGCCCTCCTTGCGCGCGACGTGCAGGCCGATGCAGGCGTGATGGCCGTGGGAGAAGCCGAGGCTGCGCGGCGCGTTGCGGTGCATGTCGTAGCGGTCGGGATCCGGGAACTCTCGATCGTCGCGGTTGGCCGCGGTGTAGAGCAGGACGATCACCTGGCCGGGGGACATCTCGACGCCGTGGCGTTCGACCGGCTTGGTGACGAGTCGGCACATGTTCTGGGTCGGCATGTCGATCCGGACCGCTTCGTTGAATGCGGGGACCGCGAGGGCTGGATCGGCCGCGAGGGCCGCGCGCTGGTCCGGGTTCTGTTGCAGGCGGAGCATCAGGTTCGCGAGCACCTTCGGGAGCGTGTCGGTTCCGCCTATCAGCAAGAGGGAGAGATGCGAACCGATCGCGTCGTCATCGAGGGCGTTGCCTTCGAGGTCCCGGTATTCGCGGAGCACCGTGATCGCGTTCGGCTCCGCCGGGGGGTTCGCGCGTTGGTCGGCGGAGATGCGCCGCAGGTATTCGTTCATCTCGCCCATCGCGGCGAGCCCGTCCTCGGTCATGCCTTCGTATCCCGGCTCGCGCATGAAGAAGCGCCCGACGACGTCGCGCAGGTAGTCTCCGTCCTCTTCGGGCAGGCCGATCACCTTGCAGCCGACGTTCATGGCCAGGGGCTGCGCGAAGTCCTCGACGAACTCGTGCTCGCCGCCGTCCGCGAAGGGCTCGACGAGGCGCTCGACCAGGTCCTGGATCCAGGGCGAGAGCGCGCGGATCTTCGCGGGCATGAAGTGCTTGCGCAGGCCACCGCGAAGCCGCGAATGCTCCGGCGGATCCATGTTGTTGATGAGCGGAAGGACCGGCTGCACCCGGGTCAGCAGATGGGCAGAGGTCGCGCCCCGGGCGTTCGAGACGAAATCCCCGGCGCAGGCCCACCATACGTCGTCGAAGCGGGACAGCGCGAAGGCGTCGTAGGCCTCGAGGTAGTGCATCGGCGACTCGTCGCGCAGTCGCTTGTAGATCCCGTGGTTGTCGCCGTGGATCACATCGTCGGAGAAGGGGTCGTATTGGACGGTCATGGGGCTCCTCGGCGGGAAATCGTAAGGCGCCCGACGCGCGGAGTCGAGGGAGCGCGAGCGGCCCGCGCATGCGGCGCTACCGTCGGAAGTCCCTGCAAAACGAGGAGCACGAAGATGTCCGATCCCCGGCTCGACCCGAGAATCAACGCCATGCTCGGTCAGATGCAGCTCGGCGAGAGCAGCGACGTGAAGGATCGCGACGAGCTGATCGCGCGCATGAACAGCGAGACCGCCCGGCAGGGCACGGAGTCACTCCGCCAGATGATGGAGATCTGTGACTCGGAGGAGATCGCGCCTTCGAAGGGGCTCTCCGTCGAGACGCGCGAGCTCACTTCGACCCCGGACGGCAACACGATCAAGCTCCAGTTGATTCGGCACGTCGACGCGGAGACCCGACCCGGCGTGTACTACATCCACGGTGGCGGCATGATGACGATGTCGTGCTTCGACGGGAACTATCGCGCCTGGGGCAAGATCATCGCCGCCCAGGGAGTGAACGTCGCGATGGTCGACTTCCGGAACTGCATCGTTCCGTCGAGCGCACCCGAGGTCGAGCCCTTTCCGGCGGGCCTGAACGACTGCGTGTCCGGCCTCGACTGGCTGATCGAGAACGCGGCCGAGCTCGGCTTCGACACGAGCCGGCTGATCGTGGCGGGCGAGAGCGGCGGCGGAAACCTGACCCTCGCGACCGCCCTCAAGCTGAACCGCGAAGGCCGCGCGGGTCGGGTCGGCGGCTTCTACGCCCTCTGTCCCTACATCGCGGGCGAGTGGCCGCAGGATCGCTTCCCCTCGTCGGTCGAGAACAACGGCATCCTGCTCGACCTGCACAACAACGTCGGCAAGCACTCCTACGGGATCGAGGCCTTCGAGAAGCAGGACCCCCTCGCGTGGCCGATCTTCGCGAGCGAGGACGACCTGAAGGGATTGCCCCCGGTGATGATCAGCGTGAACGAGTGCGACCCGCTTCGCGACGAGGGCGTCGCGTTCTATCGGATGCTCCTCGAGGCCGGGGTCGAGGCGCGCTGTCGTCAGGTGATGGGGACGATGCACGGGACGGAGATCTTCCCGATCGCGTGTCCGGAGATCAGCCGCGACACGGCACGCAACCTGGCCGACTTCTGTCGAGCGCCAGGACGTTAGGCGAGACGGATCCCATCACGCAGGCGGGAGGGACGATCATGTGCCGTAACATCAAGACGCTCTACAACTTCGAGCCGCCGGCCACGTCCGAGGAGGTCCACGCGGCCTCGCTCCAGTTCGTGCGCAAGATCAGCGGCTTCAACAAGCCCTCGAAGGCGAACGAAGCGGCCTTCGAGTCGGCGGTCGAAGCCGTGTCCGGGGTCGCCGCGCAGCTCCTCGAGTCGCTCACGACGACCGCGACCCCCCGGAACCGCGACGTCGAAGCCGAGAAGGCGCGCGCTCGCGCGGCGAAGCGCTTCGGTCCGCGTCCGGCCTGAACGGATCGGCGCTCGCTACACTGGCCGCGATCCGAACGAGCTGCCGGAGGCGTGCGCAATGGGCGAAGCAGTCAGCCAGAGCACCGGGCTGCCGGAGCTGGCATTCGACGCGGGCTTCTTCCGCGACCCCCATACCCGTCTCGGAGCGCTGCGAGCGGAGGGCGCCGAAGCGGTCTTCCTGCCGCGCATGAGCACGGCGATGTTCCTCTCCTTCGAATCCGTCCACGACGTCCTGCTCGGTCGGAACTTCGGCGCGATGGGTGCCGCCTACTATGAGCAGCAGGGCTGGACCGAGGGGCCCTACATCGACTGGCTCCGTCGGACGGTGGTGTTCCTGGATCCGCCGGTGCACGACCGACTCCGGGGCCTGATGAATCGCGCCTTCACGCCGCGGCAGGTGGCGCGGGTGCGACCGATCACCCAACGCATCGCCGCGCGACTCGCGGACGCCGCTGCCGACGCCGTCCACGTCGATCTCTACGACGCCTTCGCGCAGAAGCTTCCGCTCCAGGTGATCTGCGAGGTGATCGGGATCCCCGAGGTCGACTTCGAACAGATGGGACGCTGGACCGAGGCGCTGTCGGTCGCGACGGGCTATCCGACGGACGAGGATCGGGTCAGGGCGGACGCCGCGATGGTCGGCCTCAGCGACTACGCCGCGGATCTGATCCGCGCCCGCCGCGCGAGTCCGGCGGACGATCTGCTCTCGGCACTGATCGAGGTCGAGGAGGCGGGCGAACGACTCTCGCCGGAGGAGCTCGTCGCGATGATCGCGCAGATGCTCTACGCGGGGCACGAGACGACGCGCAATCTGATCGGCAACGGGCTCTTCTGCCTGCTCGAGTTCCCGGATCAGCTGGCCGCCCTGCGCGCGGACCCCCCTCGGATGGAGGCGGCGGTCGAGGAGATGCTCCGTTTCGAGCCGCCGATCATCTACCTCTCGCGTCTCGTGCGCGAGGACTGCGAGCACGCCGGGGTCGCGCTCGCCAAAGGGCAGCTGATCCTCGTGAGCCTGTCCGCGGCGAATCGCGACCCGCGACGATTCGATCGGCCCGAACGCTTCGACATCGGTCGAGCCGACAACCGGCACCTGAGCTTCGGGTTCGGCGCCCACTTCTGTGTCGGCGCGAGCATCGCGCGCATGGAGGGGAGTGTGGCCTTCGAGACGCTGCTCGACCGCTTCGCCACGATCGAGTGGGACGGTGCCGAGCCGCGATGGGCGGGCGACACCGCGCTGCGTACGCTGGAGGCGTTCCCTCTGCACCTGCGCGCGGCTTGACGGCGCAGGCCCTGCTTCGCGGCTCGGGAGGAGTGTGATGCACTGGATCCGGCGGAATCCGGCGAGCCTCTGCGGCGCGATCGCTTTCGCCGTGCTCGCGGCGTTCTTCACGTGGACCGGCGCGCTCACGGGTCGAGAGGTTCCCGCCTACGCGGGCTCACGAACCGAAGTCGTCGGCATGACGCTGATGCTGCTCGGTCTGCCTCCCTATTTCGTGATGGTGTCGATCGTGCTGCGTCGCTTCTCCCTCGCGCTGCTCGAGCAGCTCCGGCCGTCGATCGCGGATCAGGAAGCGATCGAGCGCGCGCGGCACGAGATCACCGACGGCTGGCGCGCGTGGCCGATCGGGGTCGCCCTCGGACTCGTGCTGGCGTCGTTCAACACGTCGATCTTCGAGGCGGTGGCCGCCTCATCGGCGCGCTCCGTCACGGTTGCTCTCTCCCTCGGACAGACCACGGTCTGGGTCGTGGTCGGGATCGTGCTCATCATCCGATTCCGCGTCGCGCAGGCCTTCCGCCATCTCGGTCGCCTCGCCGAGTTCGAGCTCTTCGCCCTCGAACGCCTGAAGCCCATCGCCCGCTCGGCGTTGGGCGACGTCGTCGTGGTCGCCGGCGCTCTGGCGTTCTCACCGCTGCAGTCCCTGGATGCCGAGTTTCGCTGGTACAACTACCACTTCGGGATCGTGCTCTCGGTCATCTCGATCGCGCTCTTGCTCGTCTGGCCGCTGTGGCCCCTCCACCGTCGACTTCGCGACGCGAAGACGCGACGCCTGGCCGACGTCGATGCGCGGGTGGAGGCGGCGGCGGCTCCCTCGACGACCGAGGACGTCGTCCGGCTCGAGTCGCTGCTCGCCCATCGGGACCGGATCGCCGGGGTCGGGACCTGGCTGATCAGCGTCGATCTGGTCTGGCGCTTCGTTCTCTATCTGGTGATCCCGCCGATCGCCTGGGTCGCCGCGGCGATCGTCGAGCGCGGGGTCGATTCGGTGCTCGCGCGGTAGGCGCCGAGCGACGAGAGCGCCGATCAGGGCATCCCGAGCGTCTGCACGACCGCGGATGCCCAGGGCAGGTCCGAGTGCTCGCCGCGTTCGGTCTGCTGCATGACGACGACGACCGCGTCCTTCTCGGGACTCACCCAGAACTGCGTGCCGAAGCGGCCGCTCCACCAATAGTCGCCGTTCGTCGCGGGCATGATCGTCTTCGTGTCGTCGGCGACGACGCAGACGCCGAGACCCCAGCCGAGGCCTTCGATTCCCATGTCGGCGAGGACGCCCTGGGGCACGTGCAGGCGTCGCATGTCGGCGACGGTCTCTTCGCGCAGGATGCGCACGCCGTCGAGCACGCCTCCGTTCGCAAGCATCATCGCGAATCGCAGGTAGTCGGGGCCGGTGCCGACCATGCCGCCGCCACCCGGTGTCCACCCGCGACCATAGTAGTCGTCGAATTGCGGATCATGGACGAGGTCGCCGTCTGCGTCGTGTGTGTACATCCGCGCGAAGGGCGCGTCCGGGGGAACTTCGTCGGGGAACCCGGTCGCGTGCATGCCGAGGGGCGTGAAGATGCGCGCTCGCAGGAAGGCATCGAAGGGTTCGCCCGCGGCGACCTCGACGACGCGCGCCAGGGTGTCGGCGCTCCAGCCGTAGCGCCAACGCTCGCCCGGGCGTTCGTAGAGCGGGCGGGACGCGACGTGCTCGATCCGGTCCGCGAGGGAACCGAGCCCGGCAATCTCGATGTCCGGGGAGCGCCAGAGCTGATCGAGCGGGTCGTCGGTCTCGGCGTACCCGCCGATCCCCGAGGTGAACGTGAGCAGGTGACGAACCCTGATCGGCTCCGCGAGGGCCGCCGTGTCGAAGTCGCCTTCCGGATCGCGCGCGACGACGACCTGCGGTGCCCCGAACGCCGGCAGGTAGCGCGCGATCGGATCCTCGAGACCCAGCCGGCCCTCCTCGATCAGGATCAGCGCCGCCACCGCCGTGATCGCCTTGCTCATCGAGGCGAGATGGAAGCGCGTCTCCAGGGTCATCGGCGTGCCCGCCTCGCGATCCGCGAGCCCGGTGGTGCGCGCGTACACGACCCGTCCCTCCCGCGCGATCAGCGCCACGTATCCGGAAGCGCCCTGAGTCGAGACGCGATAGTCGAGCACGCGATCGATCGCGAAGCGGCGCCAGGACGAGAGGCCGTCGCGGTCGGGCGCGCCACCGATCTCGGGGAGCGGGGGCTCGACGCCGCCGCAGGCCACCAGGACGAGCGTGCACGTCGCGCGGAGCGCGGTGAGTCGCAGGTTCATTCGGCCCCCTTCGCGACGATGCGCGTGAGTCGCTCACGCAGGCGGCCCAGGCGACGCCGGATCTTCATCCCGAGCGTCGCATCGAGATCGCGATCGAGCACGATGGTCGCGAAACGATCTCCGATGGCGGCGAGCTCATCTGGCGAGAGCGCAATGCCCCAGGAGGCGGTGTTCTCCGCGAGCTGGGCCTCGCTCGACGCACCGACGATCGCTGCGGTCACGCCCGGCTGACCCAGCACCCAGGCGAGACAGATCGCGCTGGGGCTCGCGCTGCGCTCGCGCGCGACGGGCTTGACCGCGTCCGCGAGGGCAGCGCGGATGCGACCGAGGTTGGGTTCGCGGAAGACCGGATCGTGCTCGCCGCGTGCCCGGGTTCCAGCCTCGTCGTCGAGGATTCGCGACGACAACGCGCCGGCTTCGAGGGGCGTGTACGCGAGCGTGCCGACGCCCGCGGCAAGGCAGCTGGGCAGGAGCTTCAGGTCGGCGCTTCGTTCGAGCAGGCTGTAGTGGAGCTGGAGGGAGGTGAGCGCATCGCCGCGCGCCCCGAGGAATGCAATGCAGGACGCGAGCTCAGTCGCCGCTACGTTCGACACACCGATGTGTCGGATCTTACCCTCGTCGCGCAGTCGCGTGAGCTCGCCGAGCGCTTCCTCGATCGGCACACGTCGATCAGGGTGGTGGATCTGGCAGAGGTCGAGGTGGTCCGTGCGCAGACGAGTCAGGCTCTCCTCGACGTCGCGCCGGATCGCGGTCGGGCGCGAGTCGCGGCGCACGACGCGCTCGGGGGTCGCGAAGAGCACTTCGCCGTGATCCTCGTCCCAGCGGAGGCCGACCTTCGACAGCAGCTCGACACGATCCCGTCGACCGCCGAGCGCGTCTCCGAGGAAGCGCTCGACGTCACCGAAATCGTAGAGGGGCGCCGTGTCGATCGACGTCAGCCCCGAGTCGATGGCCGCATCGAGCACGCGTCGCCGCTCGGATTCCGCCTGGCGAGTGCGGCCCATGCTTCCGAAGACCAGGGTCGAGACTTCGAGATCGCTCTGGCCGAGTCGCGCGCGCTCCATGGTCCTCGCCGCTCGGACCCGTCGGTGGGTCGCGCGGGGAGTCTACCGATTCGCGGGGAGTGTGGTCGTGCAGAGGAAGACCGCGCCGATCGGCGAATGTTCCAGGCCGAAGCGCGAGCCAGCTAGTCGCCGGCCGCGCCGTGCACCCGAGCCTGGACGCGGAGCGAGCCGCCGACCACGCCTAGGAGGCCTTCGTGCTTCGTCAGCTCGGTACCGAACGCGAGCAGGTCGTCGGGGTTCCGGATCGCTTCGAGACCGATCTTCTCGAGCGTCTCGTCGATGATCCGCTGCGCTTCGCGCCCGCTGAACGCACGTGACAGCTTGTCTCTCACCAGGTCCATCAGTTGCACGAGGGATCCCCTCCGAGGGTCTTCGCGAGGCTTTCGGCACGCTCGGGCGCCGATTCGTCGAGGCGGCCCAGGAGCGCGAGGAAGGTCGGATGCGTGAGCCCGCAGCGAACGAACATGTCCTCGTAGGCGAGGCGCCGCGACGCTTCGATCCGCGTTCGCTCGTCGTCGGTCAGGACGCGGCCGATCGCCGTCGCGAGGCTGTCGACGTCCATCGCTGCCTGTCGGGCAAAGGTCGCGCCGAGCTCCGCGACGATCTCGAAGTACTCGTCGACGCCGCTCTCGAGCGCCCGGTTCGGCGCGAAGGCCGCCTGCTTCTCGAGCTCGAGGGCGTCCACGCGCGCGTGCTGGGACTCTTCGATCCAGTGGTGCTTCAGGAGCGACACGAAGAAGGGGTCGAGGGTGTCGTCGTCCCGCGCGCTCTCGACGTAGTGATGCTGGGTGGTGAGCTCGAGCTGGAAGGTGACGAGCATGACCGCCACCGGGCTCTTCGACAGGATCGCGCCCGCGACCTCCGCCGCGTTGTCGAGCACGCGACAGGTCGTGCCGAAGCCGTCTTCGAAGGCGATCCGATAGCGCTCGAAGAGCTGCTGGTGCTTCACCTCTTCTTCCGCGACCCGCGTGAGCGCACGGAGGGCGTCCTTGTCTCCGAAGAGCTCCGCCCGAGCGTGGTCCATCATCGTGGCGATGATGTACTCCTCGACGAACGAGAACGCGTTCAGGTAGGCGTTCGCGGTGATCTGGTTCAGGATCTTCCGCTCGCGCGCGTCGAGCATCTCGAGGGATGCCGTCTTCGCCAGCGACTCCGGAAGGAACGGAGACGTGAAGTCGAGCCGGGTGCCGGCCGGCATCACGTCGTCGAGGCGCCAGGCGGCTCGTTCGGACTGTTCTACGCAACGTGCGAAGCTATCGCTCGTCTCGGACATGGGATCGCTCCCCTCCCTGCTTCGGCTGCTTGCAGAATCGGTTCCGGTGTCGCAATGCTTGAGACTCAGTGCCTCCAATGGAGCGGTACGCCGCTCGGAGCGGAAAGTTCAATGCAGCGGACGCGCAGCAGCGTGTCGCATCGTGCCCAACCTACGCGATCCACCCGGTGCGATACGCTTCGCCGCGCTCTGATCGGACCGGGACGGCAGGGACACGTGTGAAGACCGAATCAGCGACACGACGATTGCGATCACGCCGAGAAGAGCTGGCGACCCTCCGCGTGGTCACCGTCGGCGGCGCGAACGTGGAGCACGGCTACACGCTGCCGGGGGAGTTCGAGGCGGACGCGAAGTACTCGATCGCGCCCCAGCCGCGGCTGGCCGGTGGGAGCTCGATCAATCACGCGTGTCGACTGTTGGCCCTGGGGGTCGACGTCCATCCGATCCTGCCCCTCGCGAAGGCCGACCCGGTGAGCGACGTGATCGTCGGCGCCCTCGAAGAAGCGGCGCGAACGGGCGGCGCGGCGTTCGAGTCCCGGGATCTGTCGATCCGCGGCGCGGGGCTCGTCACGCCCTACACGACGATCATCCGCCAGGGCGCCTCGCGCGCGGTCTTGAACGAGTTTTCGTCCGATCTGATGGAAGCGTTCCCCGACCACGTCGAACGCCATCTCGCTCGGATCGCCGCGCGGCGAAAGGCCCCAGACGCCGTCGTCATCGGCCACATCCACGCGGACCGCAAACGCAAGTCAAGGTCCGACGTCGGTCACGCCGGCGCGATCACCGAGCGGATCCTGACCGATCCCGCGCTCCGCGACGTTCCCAAGGTCGTGAACTTCGGGAGTGCGCAGTTCAAGCAGGGCACGAAGCGCTGGGAGAAGCTGCTGCGCGACCGCGTCGACGTGTTCCAGCTCGACATCGGGGAAGTCCGCCGCTTCTGTCGCGACGCGGACCTCCCGGACGCGAGTCTCGCCTCGATCCTCGCCTGGTTCCGCGACCGCTGCACGGTCGTCGTTTCGCTCGAGCGCTTCGGCGCGATCGGTCAGCGGGTCGGCAGCGATCGCCCGGTCGCGGCCTGGCCCTTCCTGATCGACGACGTCGCGGACTCGACCGGCGCCGGCGACGCGATGGGGGCCGGAATCGCGGCGAGTCTCGCCCCCGACGGTTTCAGAGTGGATCCGGACGATCCCCAGGACGAGCGCTTCTCGACGGCGCTCGCCTTCGGCCGGGCCTGCGCGGCCCACGCCTGTACGACGATCGGCGGCGCCGCCGAGTGTCCCGGCCTCGATGCCCTCGTGGCGTTCGAGAAGAAGGGGCGGTTGCCCGGGGACGATCGCGGGATCCAGCGTGACCTGTCGGAGCAGGAGCTCTTCTTGATCGATCGCGCGTTCGACTCCGACGGGGCGCGCTGAGGCCGGTCGGACCTAACGTGCTCGTCGCGCTCGCTCGACGACCGCGATCGCGCCGAACACCACGATCAACAGCGCCACGTACCCTGCGAGGGTGTGGAAGGCGCTCTCGTTCGCGGCCTGCAGGATCGGCGCCTGGTCGGCCGGCGCGAGCGCGGCGAATGCGTCGGCGCCCCCGGCGAGGGCCGACTTGGTCGTGTCGGTCACGCGCCCGAGCGCAGGCAGGACGTACTGGATCGAGATCGCGCCAGCGACGCCCATCAGGCCGATGAAGAGCTCGCCGCCCTTCGGATAGCGCTCGGACACGTTGGCCAGCATCGTCGGCCACAGGAAGCACACGCCGAGGCCCCACACGGTCGCGGCGAGCAGCCCCGTCACGGGCGAATCGGCGAGGGGCAGGATCCAGAGCCCGACCACCGCGAGCGCCGCCGAGCCCCAGAGCATCGTCAGGTTCGAGAGACGGTGCGCGATCGGGCCGGCGAAGTGGCGGAACACGAACATCATCGCGGACACGTAGATCACGATCCACGCACCGCGGATGCCGATCGACTTCGTCAACGCGAAGTCGAACCACTGGTTCGGGGCGAGCTCCGCCGCGGCGGTGAGCAGCATGCAGACCCACCACACGAGGAACATCGGGTGCTTCGGGATCTCCGCGAACATCTCGCGCATCGACACGCCGAGGCTCGCCCGCTCCGTGCGCGGAAAGGGCGTGCCGACGTAGAGCGCGACGCACCCGGCCGCCGGGAGCAGCACGGCCGCGAACTGCGTGCGCCAGCCGAGGTCGAGGGCGCTGCCGCCGAGGGCGACGAGGGTTCCGAGGATCACGCCCGCCGGCCACCAGGCGTGCACGATGTTCAGGCGATTCGTCTTGTCGTCGGGATGCAGCGCGGCGGTCAGCGGATTGACGGCGGCCTCCATGAAGCCCCAACCGAGGCCCGAGAGCAGGAAGCCGGCGCGGATCAGTCCGGTCGCGCCCTCACCACTCGCGACGAGCGCGAGACCGGTGCCTCCCGCGAAGCAGAGCGCGCACGCGAGGAGGGCTCGCCCCATGCCGATCGCGTCGAGGAAGATGCTCGCGAAGAGCAGCGTGGTCCCGAAGCCGAGGAACGCGGTCCCGAGCAGGCTGCCGGCCAGGCTCGCGGAGCCCGGCGACAGCTCGGCGACGACGTCCGCGATGATCGCCCCCCGGAGCGCGAAGCTCGTGCCCGCGGTGAAGAGCGCGAGCGACGAGAGGACGAAGATCTTGCGACGGGGGTAGGCGTCGAGGGACGCTTCGGTGGTCATCGCGCGCAGGATAGTCCGCCGCGGTCGCCGCGCTCGTAGCCGAGCGCGATCAACCGAGGACGTCCAGCACGTACCAGATGAGGAAGGCCGTCAGGAATCCCGTCACGCCGAACATCGCCGCGAGCCAGACGCGCGCGAGGGGGCCCGTCGGGCGATCGTCGCCGAGGTAGGCCTCGCTCCGTTGGAGCAGGCAGAAACCGAGATAGGTCGCGGGCAGGAAGAGACCGCAGACGATGTTGGTCGGGACCGCGACCCAGACCGCGATGTCGCTCCAGTAGACGCACCCGAGCACGCCGGGGATCGGGAGCCAGGTCGCCAGTCGATGTTCCCGGCTGCCGACGGTCACTCCGAAGAGCTCGACCGCCACGAAGCCACACGTGAGCATCTGGAGCGTGATCGACGACATCGCCATCCCGAGCACGCCGATGCCGAATACCAGCCGGCCCGCGACCGGGCCGATCGTCTGGGCGAGGACCTGGGCCGCTTCGACCGGGGAGAGACGGACGCCTTCGTAGGCGGGGTCGAGGTGGAGCGTGTTTGCCGTCGCGATCACGACCAGGCTGACCGCGATCGCGTAGGGCACGAACATGCCCATCAGGAGGTCGACCAGCGCGAGCTCGCGATGTTCCCGGCCCCAGCCCTTCGCGAGCAGCGTGTACGGATAGAGGAAGATCATGTTCACGCCGACCGCGGCGGAGAGCCCGGACAGCACGAGGGTCGCGGCCGCGATGCCGTTGCGCGTCTCGGGCAGCGACGTCGGGAAGAAGCCGCGAAGCAGCGCGCCGGGCTCGGGAAGCCCGGTCTGCACGACGACCCACGCGAAGCAGAGCACGATGCCCCACACCATGAAGCGCAGGACCTGCTCGTAGAGGCGCACGGCCGCCGGTGAACGCCCGTAGAGACCGCTCACGAGCACCGCCCACGCGAGGATCACGACCCCCGCCGCGATCGGGGGCACGCCTTCGAAGCCCATCACGTCGGCCACGTCGACGAGCACCGCCGAGGCGAGGGCGTACTGCGCGAACTGCCAGATGATCGACGAGAGCAGCGCGCCCGCAGCCCAGGCCCAGGCGAAGAAGGGACCCGCGTGCGCGCGCATCGCCGGCCAGGGCCGCGCGCCCGTCGACAACGTCTGCCACGCGATCGCCGAGAGCATCACGAGGCCGAGGGCCATCCCGACCGGTGCGACCCAGAGCAGGTCGACGCCGAAGATCGCGCCGGCGAAGAGCGCCGACGAGACGGTGCCGCCGCCGAGGGTCATCGCACTCTGCAGGTAGCCCGGACCGAGCATGCGCAGGTAGCCCCGCATGCGCGCGCCGAAGGGGCGAGCAGCGAGACTGCGGAGGGCGGCGCTCTCCCATTGCAGGGCACCGGGGTCGGGCGCAGTCGCAAGGCGCAGGCCCTGCCAGTCGTCGGACGGGCCGCCTTCGGGCTCGCTGCCGTTCGTACCGCTCGGGTCGGGTCCTTCGCTCACGCCAACGGCTCCTGAAGCAGAGTGTCGAGCTCGTTGCGCGCGTCCCAATCGACCGCAGCGTCATAGCCGTAGCCGGTCGCCTCCCGGCACGCCAACGAGATCGAGCCGTCTTCGATCCGAAGCACGATCCGATCGCCGCGGCGTTCGTAGAGGTCGGGATGCGCTTCGAGGGCGGCTTCCGCCTCGCGTTCCGGCAGCACGTCGAGGCCGGGAAAGAAGTGATGGCCGTTGCGCTCGCTGTGGTCGAGGCCGAGAGCGGCGACGGTCGCGAGGTCCTGTTGCAGGGGAAGCATCGGCAGGTTCGTCAGGTCCTCACTCGTCTGGAACGTGCCGTCGCTGCGCGCGAGCACGAGCGAGCGGTTGGCAAGGGCGCGGAACACGCCCTTGCAGTTCTTGACCGACACGCCGCGATAGCCGAGAGCGAGCGCACGGGAGAACGCATCGATCGCATCGTCCGCTTCGTCGATCAGGAGCGGGACGCGCTCGCCGAGGGCGCGCACGTCGTCCGCCGTCGAGGGATCGAGGGTGCGCACGCGGGGCAGGGGCTGCTCGAGGTAATGCAAGCCTTCGAGCAGGCGCCGCCCGTCGGGGTCGGCTTCGAGTCCGTCGAGCAGCGCGCCGATCGGGGCGACGTCTTCGTAGCTCTCGTTCGCATCGAGCGTATAGACGGGATCCGCGACGCCGGACGCCTCGACCACGCGGGCGATCTCGCAGAGGCGCGCGACGTCCGCGCCGGGGTCACCGCCGGCCTTGAGCTTGAACGCGCGCAGGCCGAAGCGCGCGATGTCGTCTTCGAGGGCGATTGGATGGTCGTCGTCTCCGCATAGCACCGGCGGGACGTCGGCGCGCCGGAGCGGGTCGAGTCCGCCGACCGTATGTCGCACCTGCACGTGGGTCGGCGACGGCTCCGCGACGAGGGAAGGGCCCCCGGCGAAGGCGTCGCCAGCGAGCTCGGGAAGGAGTGCGCCGGCGTCGAACCCGAACACGTTGGCGCGGAGGGCATCGGCGAAGGACCGTCCGACCCCGCGACAGGTCGCATCGATCATCGCGCGTTCGACGAGGGCCACTCCGAATCCGTCGACGAGTCGGATGCCGCTCGCGAGATCGCCGTCGAGGCAGCGGCGATGGGCCGCGTGCCAGATCGAGAATGGGGTCCCGCTGGCGCCCGTGAAGGCGCGTGTCGCGCGGTCGGCGCTCCCGAAGAGACTCGCCACGTCGTCCCGAACGGATTTGCGGGGGTTCTTCTCGAACCACTTCGGGACGCAGAGATCCGCGGCGAATCCGACGACCTCCCGGCCTTCGATCGTCGCCGTGAGCCGGGCGACGACGACGGGCGCCTCCGTCAGGGTCACGATCCCGAAGCGGAAGGGCAGGCGGGTGCGGCAGCGCGTCGCGCGGAGCGCAACGGCGCGGATCTCGATCTCCGTTTTGGGCATCGGGGTGGGAGAGGCTCCTGGGCTGGGCTTGACTACTAACTAACCTTTTAGTTATAACGACGCAAGCCCGGGCCGAAGATTCGCCCGGAAGCAGGGAGAGGCCGTGCCGAGCCCCGAGAAGCGCCCTAGAGACTCGAGCTCACATTCGCGCGCCCCGCGCCGGACCCGATCCCACGCGCCCGGATCGCCCCGGACCCGCGATGCCGCGCGCAGTCGGGCCACGATTCTCGAGGCCGCGACCGACGAGTTCGCTGCCCATGGCCTCGGCGGCGCGCGGGTCGACGAGATCGCCCGCCGCGCGGACGTGAACAAGGCGCTTCTCTACCACTACTTCGGCAACAAGGAGGCGCTCTTCCTCGCCGTGCTCGAGCAGATCTATGCGGGCATTCGCGGGGCGGAGGCGAGTCTCGACCTCGAGGCTCTACCGCCTGAAGAGGCGATGGCGCGCCTGGTCGACTTCACCTGGCGCTACTACCTCGAGCACCCGGAGTTCATCCACCTCGTCAACAGCGAGAACCTGCACCGCGCCGAACACCTCGCGCGGAGCGAGCACGTCGGGTCGCTGCACCATCCGCTCGTCGATCGCATCCGAGAGCTCCTCGATCGCGGCGTCGCGGCCGGGGCATTCCGGGCCGGGGTCGACCCCGTCCAGCTCTACATCACGATCGCGAGTCTCGGATATTTCTATCTGAGCAACGCACACACCCTCGGCGTCGTGTTCGAGCGCGACCTGCTGTCGGGCTCCGAGCTCGACGAGCGCTGCGGGCACATCCACCAGGTGGTGCGCGGCTACCTGCGACCGGAGCGATCCGATGACGACTGACACGCACCCTGCGGCCCGCGTTCGGCGGGGCCGCGAGATCCAGGGCATGAGCGCCGTACTCCTGCCGATCGATTCCGGCGGTGGGATCGACTGGACCTCGTTCCGACACCTGCTCGAACGCACGGCGGCGGCGGGGCTCGTCCCCGCGGTGAACATGGACACCGGGTATGTCCAGCTCCTCGACGAGGCCGAGCGGGTGGCGGTCCTCGACGTGACCCGTGAGGTCGTCGGGTCGGAGTTCGTGGCCGGGGCACACGTGGCCGACGCGAAGGGCGATGCATGGGACCGGGGCGCGACGGCGCGGGCGATGGCGCCGATCGAGGAGCGCGGCGGCCTCCCCGTCGTGTTCCCGTCGAACGGACTGACCGCCCTCGACGGTCCCGATTGGGCCGGCGCCCACGCGCGCCTGGCCGAGACGAGCGAACGATTCCTCGCGTTCGAGCTCGGGCCGATGTTCGTGCCTTACGGCCGGATCTACGACCTCGACGCCTATCGCGCGCTGCTCGACGTACCCCAGTGTCTCGGCGCGAAGCACTCCTCCCTGTCGCGCGCGCTCGAATGGGATCGCCTCGCCTTGCGCGACGCGGTGCGCCCCGACTTCCGCGTCTTTACCGGAAACGATCTCGCCATCGACATGGTGATGTACGGCAGCGACTACCTGCTCGGGCTCTCGGCGTTCGCGCCGGAGGCGTTCGCCGCGCGAGACGCGTGTTGGGCGGCGGACGACCCGGCCTTCTACGAGTGGAATGATCTCCTCCAGTACCTGGGCTTCTTCGCGTTTCGTGATCCGGTCCCGGCCTACAAACACGATGCCGCGATGTTCCTTCACCTGCGCGGTCGGATTGCGTCGCCGGCGACGCACCCGAAGGCCCCCACGCGACCCGACAGCGACCGCGGCGTCCTCGAGGACATCGCGCGGCGGCTGGACGAGATGGAGAACGAGCGATGAGTGCGCGCAGCGCGGCGATCAAGATGACCCGGCTCGGCACGCGCGAGAAGCTCGAGGCGCGCCTCGCCGAGCTCGGGGTGTCGCTGCCGATCGACGACGCGGTCGAGACCAACGGACCGCTCGCGTCGCCGCTCGACGTCGCGGGTCGGACGCTCGGCAATCGGTTCTGCGTCCTGCCGATGGAGGGATGGGACGGTACGCCCGAGGGTCGGCCGACGGAGCTCGTCGAGCGCCGATGGCGACGCTTCGGCGAGAGCGGCGCGGCGCTCGTGTGGGGCGGCGAAGCCTACGCGGTCCGGCCCGAAGGGCGCGCGAATCCGCAGCAGCTCTGTGTGAACGATGCGACGGAGGCCGATCTCGTCGCGCTGCGCGCTGCGCTCCTCGAGGGGCACGGCGAATCGTGCGCCGCGGACGCGCCCTTCCTGGGGCTCCAGCTCACCCACTCGGGTCGCTTCGCGCGTCCCCAGGGCGCGCCGCTCCCGCGCATCGCGTTCCGGCATCCCGTGCTCGACACGCGGGTCGGCGTCGAGGACGACGCGGCGATCCTGTCCGACGCCGAGCTGGACGATCTGATCGGCGACTACGTGCAGATCGCCGAGTCGGCAGCGCGCGCCGGCTTCGACTTCGTCGACGTGAAGGCGTGCCACGGCTACCTCGGGCACGAGCTCCTCTCCGGGCGCGGGCGCCCGGGCCCGTATGGCGGAGATCTCGCCGGGCGTGCGCGCTTCCTGCTGCGCACGATCGAGGCGGTGCGTGCGGCGGCCCCGTCCCTCGCGATCGGCGTGCGGCTCTCGGCCTTCGACTTCCACCCCTTCCGACCGGGGGAGGGCGGAGTCGGGGAGCCGGAGTCCTCGGCGCACGTGCCCTTCGGCGCGAACGAAGACGGGCTCGGTCTCGACCTCGCGGAAACCCAGCAGCTGCTCGGCTGGCTCGCCGAGGCCGGCGTCGCGCTCGTGTGTACGACGGCGGGCAGTCCCTATTACAACCCGCATGCCCAGCGTCCTGCCTTCTATCCGCCCTCCGATGGCTACCGCCCGCCGGAGGACCCGCTCGTCGGGGTCGTGCGACAGATCGAGGCGACCGCGTCCCTGCGCGCGCGCCATCCCGGGCTGCGCTTCGTCGGATCCGCCTACACCTACTTGCAGGAGTGGCTCCCGAACGTCGCGCAGGCGTTGATCCGAGCGGAGCGCGTCGATTCGATCGGCCTCGGTCGCATGATGCTCTCCTACCCGACGTTGCCGAGGGACGTGCTCGCCGGTCGCGACCTCGAACGCCCGCTCGTGTGCCGTACGTTCAGCGACTGCACGACGGCCCCGCGCAACGGCCTCGTCTCCGGCTGCTATCCGATCGACCCGTTCTACAAGCGTCGGCCCGAAGCCGACGCGCTCGCGCGGATCAAGAAGGAGGCTGCGTCGTCGTGAAGCGATTCCTGCTCTGGGCGGGTGGTGTCCTGCTCTTCCTGCTCGTCGCCGCCGCGATCGCCTTCTTCGCGCTGCGCGGGCCCGACCCCGAGACGATTCTGGCCGAGCTCGAGCGCCCGCCGTCGCCGGAGCTCGAGCCCGAGGAGGCACTCGCGTCCTTCCGGGTGGCGGACGGCTTCCGGGTCGAGCTCGTCGCGGCGGAGCCGCTGGTCGTGGATCCGGTCGCGATGGACTGGGACGAAGAGGGGCGGCTCTACGTGGCGGAGATGCGCGGGTTCATGCCCGACATCGAGGGCAAAGACGAGGAACGCCCGATCGGGGTGGTGGCCGTCCTCGAAGACGTCGACGGCGACGGTCGGATGGACACCCGGCGCGTCTTCGCGGACGGGCTCGTGTTGCCGCGCGCGGTGACCGTCCTGCCGGAGGGCGTCCTGATCGCGGAGCCCGGGACGCTCTGGCTGTGTCGCGACACGACGGGGGACGGTCGCTGCGACGACAAGCGACGGCTCGGGGACTACGCGGTCGATGGCCCGAGCGTCGAGCACCAGGAGAACGCGCTGCTCCCCGGACTCGACGGCTGGCTCTACAGCTCGAAGTCGGATCGCCGCCTGCGCCTGACGGGCGACGGGTTCGCGTCCGACCCGACGCCGTTCCGCGGACAATGGGGCCTCGCCCAGGACGACGAAGGTCTGCTCTACTACAACCACAACTCGAGCTTCCTCTACGGGGAGGTCTTTCCGGGCGAGTACGCCATGCGGCAGGCGGCGACCGCCGCGCGCACGAGCCAGCCGGGGATCAACGTCGCCCTCGCGCACGGTGAGCTGGTCTGGGGCATCCGCGTGCAGCCGGGGCTCAATCGCGCCTACGGTCGCGGCACGCTTCGGCGCGACGGGCGGCAGAACGGGCCGACCGCGGTGAGCGGGCTCGTGATCCAGCGTGGCGATCAATACGGACCCGAATACAAGGGCGACGCGTTCGTACCGGAGTCCGGGGGCAACACGCTCTCGCATTTCGCGATCACCCGGGACGGCGAGACCCTCTCCGCCGAACATCGCCTGACCGACGATCCGGACTGGGAGCAGCGCGAGTTCCTCGCGTCGACGGACGAACGCTTTCGCCCGGTCGACGCGAAGGTGGGGCCGGACGGCGCGATCTGGGTGATCGACATGTACCGCGGCGTGATCCAGCACGCGGTCTTCGTATCCGACTACCTGCGCGACTACGTGGGCAAGCACGACCTCGCGCCCCCCGGCGCGCGCGGTCGGTTGTGGCGCATCGTGCGCGAGGACCGGCCCGTCGCCTATCACCCGCCGCCCCTCGCGAGCTTCGCGGACCGGGTCGCGGCCCTCGATCACGCGAACGGTTGGGTGCGGGATCGCGCGCAGCGGCGGCTGATCCACGAGAACGACCCGCGAACCGCCGAGCGACTCGCGCGGCTCGACCGGCGAACGCCGCTCGGACGTGTCCACGCGCTCTGGACCCTCGCCGGCCTCGGAGCGATCGATGCCGGCACCTGGTCGCGCGGGCTCGCGGACGAAGATCCCCGGGTGCGACGCGCAGCGCTCCGCGCCGGCGAGGCGTCACTCGACAGGTTCCCGAACGCGCTGTCGCAGGTGACGCGGCTCCTCGACGACGAAGACGCGCTCGTTCGATTGCAGGCGCTGCACACGCTCGGGGCGCGACGTGCGACCCCGGAAATGCGGGCGTGGATGCTTCCGCTCGCGCGCAGCGGCTCGCCGATCACGCGGCAGGCCGTGTTGTCCGGCCTCGCGGGGGTCGAGCTCTTCGCGCTCGGCGAGGAGCTGGTCAAAGCGAAGGGCGTCCTCGCGAACGAGACCCACGCGGCGTGGCTCGGGGAGCTCGCCGGCGGGGTCCATCGCGCCGCGCAGACCCGGGACGACGAGAGCGTGATGGTGGGCGCACTGCTCGATCGGATCGCGGCGAGTCCGGCTCCGCTCGCGATCGCGATGCTCGACGGGATCGACGCGGCGCAGCGCACACCGGGGGCGAAGCGGGTCCAGCTCGACGCCGCGCATCCGCTCTTCGACGAGACCGCCGAGCGCGACGAGGCGTTCGCGGCGGCGATCGCGCGCGTGCGGCCGCACGTCACCTGGCTCGGCGATGCGCGGCCGGGTGGGGCTCGCGCGCTGACCGAAGCCGAGGAAGCGCTGCGTGCGCAGGGCGAGACGCTCTTCGCGGGATCCTGTGCGGGTTGCCACGGCGCCAACGGCGCGGGCCTCGAGGGCCTCGCGCCCCCGCTCGTCGAATCGCCGTGGGTGCGCGATGCCGACGCCTGGCTCGTGCGGATCATGCTCCACGGTGTCACCGGACCGATCGAGGTCGCCGGCGAGACCTGGAACTCGACCATGCCGGGTCACGCCCCGGATCCGCGCTTCACCGACGAGGGCGCGGCGGCGGTCGCGACGCATCTTCGCCGGGCCTGGGGGCATGGGGACGACCCCGTCTCGCCGGAGACCGTCGCATCGATCCGGGCCGAGGAGGCGGAGCGCCGGATGCCATGGGCCGCCGCGGAGCTCGAAGCGCTCCCGGTCGAACACCGGCTCGATCGCTATGTCGGCAAGTACTCCATCCAGTTCACCGGTCTCTTCTTCCTGGTCGAGCGGCGCGGACCCGAGCTCGTCGTCGGGCGCGGAGACGGCGCGGTCGCGGAGCTTCGCGAGCTCGGCCTCGACACGTTCAGCGGCCAGGGACTCAACCTCGTCTTCGAGGCCGACGAGGCGGGCGCGATTCGCGGCGCCGACGTGAGCTACCAGGGCACGAGCTTTTCGCTGGACCGGGTGGAGTAGGGCGGGGGCCCGCGCGGATCGGCTATCAAGTGGACCCTTCCCCACGTCCAGGAGCCCACCCATGGCCGGCAGCATCCAGTACGAAGTCAGCGACCACATCGCGACGATCACCCTCGACAACCAGAAGGCGCGCAACGCCTTCGACTACGACATGTGCATGGAGCTGAAGCGGCTCTGGGGCGTGATCAACGAGGACCCCGAGATCCGCTGCGCGATCGTGACCGGCGCCGGCGACAAGGCGTTCTGCACGGGGTGGGACATCAGCTCGACCGCGAGCGGCGACAGTCAGGATTTCGCGAAGCACGGCCGCAAGGCCGCGCCCTACAACAACATCACCGCGGTCCAGAACAAGTGCTGGACGCCGGTGATCACCGCGGTGAACGGCATGTGCAACGGCGGCGGTCTGCACTTCATCGCCGAGACCGACATCGCGATCGCTGCCGATACGGCGACCTTCTTCGACACCCACTGCGCGAGCGGTCTGGCGGCGGTCGTCGAGATGGTGGGCCTCGCCCGGAAGATCTCGCTGGATGGCGTGTTCCGGCTGGTCATGCTGGGCTCGGTCGAGCGGATGAGCGCGGAGGACGCGCTGCGCCTCGGCATGATCGGCGAGATCGTCCCTGCGGCAAACCTGATGGACCGCGCGCGGGAGCTGGCCGAGATCGCCTGCCGCTGGTCACCGACGGCGCTCGCGCGCACGAAGCAGGCCGTCTGGGAGAGCCTCGATATGGGCCTCGAGGACGCCCTCGAAGCGACACACAAGATCCTCGACGTGCACGCGGACCACACCGACATGGTCGAGGGCGCGACGGCCTTCATGGAGAAGCGCGAGCCGAACTGGGCGCCCTTCGACGGGAAGGCCGTCGACATGTCCTAGGCGTTCGACGCCCGGACCCGAAACGAAAAACGGCGTGTGGCCCAGGCCACGCGCCGTTCTTCGATCGGGCTTCCGGGCGGAGGACTAACGCCCCTTCCACTCCGGCTTGCGCTTCTGGGCGAAGGCGGTCGCGCCTTCCTTGGCGTCTTCGCTGCCGAAGATCTTGCCCATGTAGGCGTCCTGGGCCTTCCAGCTCTCGGCCTCGGGGCGGCCGATCGAGTCGTGGACGATCTCCTTGCTGGCGGCGACGGAGAGCGGCGCGTTGTCCGCGATCCGGCCGGCGAGCTCGAGCGCTACGTCGAGCGCCTTGCCGGGCTCGGCGAGGTGGTTGATCAGGCCGATCTCGTGCGCGTGATCCGAGGAGATGGGATCGCCGGTGAGCGCGAGCTCCATCGCCGTGCCGTAGGGCACGCGCGAGGACAGGCGGAAGAGGCCGCCGCCGGCAGCGAAGAGGCCGCGCTTCACCTCGGGGATCCCGACCTTCACGCCCTTCGCCGCGACCAGCAGGTCGCAGGTCAGCGCGATCTCGAGTCCGCCCGCGAGGGCGAAGCCTTCGATCGCCGCGATCAGCGGCTTCTTCCCACCCTTGCGGAGGAAGGTGCCGAAGTTCGCGGGCGGGCCGCCGGAGGCGAAGGCCTTCAGGTCCATGCCGGAGCTGAAGCCGCCGTCCGCGCCCGTGAGCACGCCGATCGTGAGGCCGTCGTCGCCGTCGAGCTCGTCGATCGCTGCGACGAGCGCGTCCGCGAGCGGCGCGTTGACCGCGTTCTTCGCCTCGGGTCGATTCAACGTGATGACGAGGACGCGGCCCCGTCGTTCGAGAAGGATCTCGTCTGCCACTTTCCTGGTACTCCCTAGACGCGTTCGATGATGATCGCCGGGGCCATGCCGCCACCGGTGCACATCGTGATGAGCGCGCGTTCCTTGTCCTGCCGCTCGAGCTCGTCGAGAGCCGTGCCGATCAGGATCGATCCCGTCGCGCCGATCGGATGGCCGAGGGCCATCGCGCCGCCGTTCGGGTTCACCGTCTCCGGGTCGAGCCCGAGGTCGCGGATGAACTTGAGCATCACGACCGAGAAGGCCTCGTTGACCTCGAAGAGGTCGATGTCCGAGAGCTCCATCTTGGCCTTCTTGAGGACTTCCTTCGCGGCCGGAACCGGCTCGTTCAGCATCAACGTCGGGCTGCCGCCGGCGGTCGCGGTCGCCACGACCCGGGCCCGCGGCTTCCAGCCGGCGCCCTTGGTGTAGTCCTCGTTCGCGAGGATCAGCGCCGCGGCGCCATCGACGACGCCGGAGCTGTTGCCGGCATGATGGACGTGGTTGATCTCGAGGTCGGGGTACTTGCGCTTCACGAGGTGATCGAAGGTCTCCCCCGTGTCGTCGATCTCGACGCCCATGAAGTTGTCGAAGACAGTCGGCAGCTTCGCGAGGCTCTCCATCGTCGTCTCCGGTCGCGGGAACTCCTCGTGGTCGAGGGCGACCGAGCCGTCGTCGTTCTTGATCGGGATGAGCGCGTTGTCGAAGTGGCCGTTCTTGATCGCCTTGTCCGCCCGCTCCTGGCTCGTGACGGCGAGGGCGTCGACGTCTTCGCGGGTGTATCCCTCGAGGGTCGCGATCATGTCGGCGCAGATGCCCTGGTGCGGCTGCGGATGCAACGCACGCAGGTGCGCGTTGGCGCCGTCGACGGTCTTGTTCTTGTCCTCGCTGCGCGGGGCGGTCTGCGTGTAGGACATCATCTCGACGCCGCCGGCGACGACGAGATCCTGCATGCCGCTCATGACGCCCATCGCGCCGAGGCTCGCGCTCGTGATCCCCGAGCCGCAGAAGCGATCGAGGGTGACCGCCGAAGCGTTCGTGTCCCAGCCGGCGTCGAGTGCGGCCATGCGCCCGATGCAGGAGCCCTGACGGCTGATCTGCGAGCTGCAGGCGACGACGCAGTCGTCGACGTCGGCGGTGTTCAGGCCGTTGCGTGCTTCGATCCCTTCGAAGACCTGGGCGAGCAGGCGCTGGGGGTGGATGTGGGCGAGCGCGCCCTTGCCGGGCTTGCCGACACCTCGGGGGCTGCGGCAAGCGTCGATGATGTAGGCCTCGGGCATGGGGGACTCCTTGGGTCGGGGGTGGATCGGAGGACCGATCGTAGGGGATCGCCACGCAGCGCCCACCTCCCGACGGGGAGCGAGCGGGAACGCGGAGTCCTCTGTCGGCGCGAAGGCTCGAGTCGGATCGGAGAGCCCGCAGCCGCGGGCTAGCGCCCCTGGAAGTCGGGCTTGCGCCGCTCGCCCATCGCCTTGACGCCCTCGCGCCAATCCGCGGTCTTCTGCAGGCGGTCCTGCTCCGACTTCTCGCGGTCCGTGGCGGCGCGGATCGCCGCGGGAAGGTCGCCGCGCAGCGTCTCGCGGATCGAGTCGACGGCGAGGGGCGCGGAGATCGCGATCTCCCGGGCGAGGGCCGTCGCTTCTTCGCGCAGGGATTCGATCGGCACGAGTCGGTCGCAGAGTCCGAGCGCGTGCGCTTCCTCGCCCTTCACGCGGCGACCCGTGTAGAGGAGCTCCGCCGCGGCCTGCGGACCGATCAGCCGGGGCAGGGTGACGGAGAGCCCGAAGCCCTGGTGGAAGCCGAGCCGCGCGAAGTTGGCGCTGAAGCGCGCCTCGACACAGGCGACACGGAAGTCGGGCATGAGTGCCAGGCCGAGGCCGCCCCCGATCGCCGCGCCCTGGATCGCGGCGACGACGGGCGTGCGCGTCTCGAAGAGGCGCACCGCCTCGTCGTAGAGGTGGCGACCTTCGGGTCCTTCGGTCGCCGGCGTCTTCGCGCCGAAGTTCGCGCCGGCGCAGAAGTGGCGGCCTTCCGAGGCGAGCACGATCGCGCGGCCCGCCGGGTCGGCGTCGATGGCCTCGAACGCGTCACACAGACTCGCGATCAGCGCGTGGTCGAAGAAGTTGTCGGGGGGACGACGGATCTCCGTGAGGGCGACGTAGTCGTCGTCGACGGTGACGTGGACGTCGCCCCAGGTTCCGAAGTCGCGAGCGGTGCTCATGCGTGTCTTTCCTTCGCCGCGGCGGACGCGCCTAACGCGGCAGCCCGACCAGGTTGCGCGCGATGATCATGCGCTGGATCTGCCCCGTGCCCTCGACGATGTCCATCGCCTTCACGTCGCGGTACAGCTTCTCGATCAGGTGATCGCCGCGGGCGCCGACGATCCCGATCAGCTCGAGGCCGAGGCTGGTCGACTCCTGGGCGATCTGGGCAGCGAGGGCCTTCGACATCGAAGCCTCGATGATGTTCGGTCGCTGCTGGTCCGCGAGCCAACCGGCCTTGAGGCAGACCAGGCGGGCCCTGCGGACACGACGCGAGATCGCCTCGATCCGGTCACGCACGCGATCCCGGTCCTGCAGCCCGTGCTCCTTCGCGAAGCGGATCGACTCGTCGAGCGCGGCGCGGGCCATGCCGACGGCGTTCGCCGCGATTCCCGGGCGACCCGCATTGAACGTCTTCATCGCGGTCTTGAAGCCGGCGCTGCTCTGGTAGCGCTCCTCCCCCCCGAGCAGGTTGGCGGCGGGGACGCGCACGTCCTCGAGGCTGAACGAGGTCGACTCGTACGCCTTGAGGCCCATCTTCTTCTCGATCTTGAACCCGCCGAGGCCCGGCGTGCCCTGCTCGACGAAGAATGCGCGCTGGGCGCCTCGGCCCTTCGAGGGATCGATCGTGGCCTGGACGAGAATCCAGTCCGCGCGACTGGCGCCGCCGATGAAACATTTCGCGCCGTTCAGGATCCAGCCGTCGCCGTCCTTCTTGGCGCTCGTGCGGATCGCCGCCGCGTCGGAGCCGGCGCCCGGCTCGGTCATGCCGAAGCAGGCCCAGCGCGGACGATCGGGCTCGAGGAAGGGGCCGAGAAAGCGCTCCTTCTGCTCGTCCGTGCCCATCGAGAGCACGTTGTTCTCGGGCAGCCCGGGGCCCGGCATCGAATTGATCACGCCGCGATCCCAGTAGGCGAGCTCCTCGGCGACCAGCAGGCCCTCGACGACCGAACGTCGCCGTCGCTTCGGCTTCGCTGCGCCGGGCCCGGCCCAGGACGTACGACCCTCGCCGCGCTCGATGCACCGGTCGAAGAAGGGGTCGTCCCGGGGAATCGGCGCGCCCTTGCGGTCGGCGTCGAGGCCGGCCGGGCGGAGCTCCTTGCGGCCGAGCTCGCGGGCTTCGGCCACGCGTGCCTGGATCGCTTCGTGGACGCGGTACTCGATCACAGCGCGCCCTCCTCTCCGAGGCCGAGTGGCGTCTCGCTGTCGACGAGCGCGCGCCCGGCGTCCTCGATCGCCGCGTCGAAGCCGCCGTGGAGCAGCGAGAGCGCACGCGCCTCGCGCATGTGCTTCTCGACCGGGTAGTCGGCCATGAAGCCGTGGCCGCCGAGGATCTGCACGCCGTCGGGACCGAGGGTGCGCGCGATCTCGATGCACTCGGCCCAGGCGGAGGCCGCCTCGGTCGCACAGGGGAGGCCGCGGTCGACTCGCCAGGCGGCTTCGTGGACGACGAGGCGCGCGGCTTCGAGGGCCATGTGCATGTCGGTGATCAGGAAGGCGAGAGCCTGGTGGTGGCCGATCGGCTTTCCGAAGGCCTGGCGTTCCTGGGCGTAGGCGGCGGAGAAGGTGCACGTCGCGGAGAGCACCCCGAGCAGCAGCGAAGCCGTGTGCAGCCGCGCGCGAGCGCGAGCGCGTGACGCGCCTTCGGCGTTCGTCCAGCGGCCTGCGATCTGCGCGTCGTCGATCCTGAGCGAGGCGCCGCCTGCGGCGCGAAGGCCCGCGCCGCGCACGGCTTCGAACGCGAGTCCTTTGGTCACGAGCAGCACTTCGTCGTCGCGAAGCAGCACCAGCGCCGCGGCGGATTCGGCCGGAACCCACGCGGCGTCGAGACCGAGACGGTCGCCGTCGAGGCGAACCTGCGCGTCGCGCTCGTCGAGATAGAGCGCACGTCGCGCGCCGTTCTGCGTCGCATCGACGAGCGCGCGGGCCGCATCGTCACCCCCGACTTCGTGGAGCGCCACGAGCGCGGGGCCGTAGGGGTCGAGGGCGACGGTCGCGCCGACGTCCCCTTCGGCGAGGGCCTCGTTCACGTGCACCCGCGCGAGGCAGCCGAGTCCGGCGCCGTCGAGCGCTTCGGGCACGTCGAGGGTGGAGAGTCCGACCTCGGCCCAGCTCTGCGCGAGGGAGCCGGACACGGCGCGATCGGCCTCGTGGTCCCGCATCGCGGGGACCAGCTCGTCCTGGGCGAGTCGCCGCGCGGTCTCGAGCACGAGCGCGAGCTCGTCGTCGGGGGAGAGGTCGAACACGGGGCCTCCTCGGCGCGCGGCGGGGGGCCGCGTCGAAGATCGAGCATGCCGCGAACCGGGCGCCCATGCGACCCGAGGAGCGGAACGCCGCGTCTCCTGCGCGTTCGCCGTTCAGCTCTCCGCGACGGGATTCAGGAAGATCGGCGACGACCAGGCGCGCTGCTCGTCCGGCGCCTTGCAGTCATCGCCGTCTTCGCGCGCGAAGCAGGTGTCGAGCTCCGTGCATCCGCCCGGTTCGCTGTCGCGGCAGCCCATCGGGTCGGCGGAGATCGCGGGGGAGGGCGTCTCGATCGCGCGCACGTAGTAGCTGGTGTCGCGTCCGTCCGTCATGAACTCGGGATCGCTGAACAGGACTTCGCAGCCTTCGCGGCCGCCGCTGCACGCGAGGGTCTTCCAGGGATCTTCGATCAGCGGCGACAGCGCTTCGTCCGCGCCGAGCTGGGTGCGGATCCGCACGACCTCGATCCGCGTGATCGCGCGGCGCGTCTCGGACGGGTGGTAGCACTCACCGCGACACACCTTCTCTAGACGCTCGGGGGTGAGCGCGCTCGTCGTCGTGTCCGGACAGCCCGGCTTCTGCTCGAAGGAGCCCGCCGCGCGGACGCGGAAGGTCGGTGCGCCGCGGATCCCAACCTCGCTGCCCATCGGCCAGCGACCGCCCGGGGCGTTGGGGTCGAGGAGATCGAACCAGAGCAGGATGCGTGGGCCGCTGGTGCCGTAGGTCTCGCGTCGTTCGAGTGCGTCGAAGATGGCACCGCGCTCGCGGCGCGGCGCATGCACCGCCGCGATTCCGCCCGTATAGAAGAAGGAGCCGCCGCGCTCGGTCTCGAAGAAGGCCACGTTGGGTACGCCGTTGTCGCTCGCATAACGCTCGGCCCGGGCGACGGGCTCGCGTGCGTACTGGTCGAGGATCGCGCTGCGCGCAGCGCGCCCCATGCGTGAATCCGTGAACTCGAGACGATCGACCTCTTTGTAGCCCGTGCCGGCGCGCGCGGTGTGGTTGTCGCTCGAGCCGATGAACCCGAAGCGAAACCGCCGAGCGCCCTCCGGCGCGTCCGGGCGTCCGAAGGCGAGGGTCGCCTGGACGCTGCTCTGGGGCCGGTAGTTGAACGCGGGCTGGAAGCAGTCGCGACACTGCCCGGCATCGAGCAACGCCGCCGGATCGAGCCCCGGCACGACCCAGGCCCCGGCGTTCCGGTCGGCGTCGACGAAGAACTGCCCCGCCTCCGCGGCGCGGGCGTCGCATTCCGATTCGCTCTCGCCGTCGGCGAGACAACGCTCGCGGATGATCTGGCCCGCCTGCCAACAGGTCGGCGTGTAGGAGGCGGTGGGCTCGGGGCAGGTGCGCGTTCCGTCGTCGGCGATCTCGACCGCCTTCCATGGTCGGAACTCCTCGGCGTTGCCGTGGCCCGAGTAGACCTCGATCAGGCGTTGGCGGTCGGGATCGTGCTGCTCGAGGGTGAGCTGCTTCGCCCAGCTCGATCCCGGCGGCGTGTACATGCCCCAGACGGTGCCATGGGGGATCACGGTCGCTGCGTGTCCCCACTCGTCGAGCTTCTCGAAGAGCTCGCCGGGCGTCTGGACCGACTCCATGCAGTCCGCCGGGAGCTCACGCACGGGGACGTCCTTCGGACATCGATTCGCCGCCGACAGCTCGGCGAGCTGCGCCATCAGGTCGTGGCCCCCGTCCATCGCGAAGGCGCCGAGCCCGAGCAACGCCGGATTGTTCATCCCGGTGTCGAAGGGCGACGGCACCCCATCCGGCGGCTGGGCCGCGATCGGGCGCGCGGGGATCGCGTCGTCCTCGAGGTCCCGGAGCACGACGTTCTTGTGTCCGTAGTGGTTGGTCGGCGTCGACCCCATCTGCGTCCATTCCCAGCCGAGAAAGGACACGAGGTCGCGCTCGCCTTCGCCACCGATGGCTTCGCAGCGGCGCATCGTCTCCACCGTCTCCTGCCAGCGGCGCGGGGTCAGAGAAGCGGCGTGGTCGTTGATCGACCAGAAGTCGAGATTCGAGCAGTACCGGGCGAAGTCGCACGCGTCGGCGACCGGGTGGGCGCCGTCGCCGCCGGTCATCGGGAGCGTCAACTGGAATGCGTCGACGGAGAAGGAGCTGTGGACGTGGAGATCCCCGAAGAGGATCTGCTTCGGCTCCCACACGTCGAGCGCTTCGGCGGCGGCGGCCTGGCGCGTGTCACGGTAGGCGACGTCGGCAGCAGGCAGCGACTCGGCGATCGGCTCACCGGCGCGCACGAGCTCGCCGAATGCACCGCCGCCCGCGCGTTGGAGCACGACGGCCCCCGCGACGGCGAGCAGGATCAGGACGATGGCGACGATGGCGACGGCTCTCAAGACGGCCTCCGGAACGGGAGCCGGAGCGTAGCGAGTCTTCGATCCGAGGATGCGTCGTGGCGGGTTCGGAGGGCAAGGCTCGGGCCGTTCGCGCGCGCTCGCCCTGCGCGCCTCTCCGACGATAGGCCTCGTTCGGTGCCTCGAACTCGCGTGAATTACCTAGACGGTCGCCCCTTCGCGAGTGTCCTAACGTGGATGCCGCTGCGCCTGCGGAGGCGCGCTCGCAGTCGAACCCTGTCCACGAGTCCCGCCCGATGATCGGTCCCACCCCCGCCCTGCCCGAGATGGCCACCGCGCTCCAGCGCTACCTCGACGAGAATGCCGCGGATCTCGCGCCGTGGAAGGTCGAGCCGCCGGACTTCGACGGAAAGCTCGACGTGCTGCGGGCGCTGCAAGCCCGGCTCTTCGACGACGGCTGGGCCCGCTACGGGTGGCCGGAGGAGATCGGTGGGCTCGGTGGCGACATCCGCCACCGGATGCTCTTCATCGATCTGCTGGAGCAGAACGGGTTTCCGCCGCGGCACGCCCTCGAGCACCTCGAGATCCTGCTGCCCCCGCTCGTTCGACACGCCGGGCCCGAGGTTCGCGAACGGCTCTTCGGACCGACCCTTCGCGGCGACGTCCTGTGGTGTCAGGGCTTCTCGGAACCGACGGCGGGCTCGGACCTCGCGGCGCTCAAGTGCAAGGCCACGCGTGTGGGGGGCGGCTACCGGATCGACGGACACAAGATCTGGACGAGCTGGGCGAAGTGGGCGGACCACCTCTTCTTCCTCGCGCGGACCGGGACCCTCGAGGACCGGCACCGCGGCCTCACGGCCTTCGTCACGCCGATCGACGCCGACGGTCTCGAGGTCGGCGCGATCCGCCAGAGCAACGGCCACGACGAGCTGGCCGAGGTCTTCTTCGACGGCTGCTTCGTACCGGACGTCCAGCGGATCGGGGAAGAGGGCCAGGGCTGGTCGATCGCGATGGACATCCTCGCTTGCGAGCGCGGCGCGTACACCTGGCTGCGCCAATGCGAGATGCTGCCGACCCTGGAGCGCCTCTCGCAGAAGCCCGGGGCGGAGGCGGCCGTCGCGGGTCTGGGCGATGCGTTGATCCGGATGCTCACCCTGCGCGCCCGCTCCCGTTCGGTCGTCGAGATCCTCGCGCGCGGCGAGGCCCCCGGCCCCGAGTCCTCCGTCACGAAGAGTCTCGTGATCGACACAGAGCAACACTTCTATACCGTCGCCCGCGAAGTGCTCGGCGGAGGGATCGACCTCGGTACCGACGAGGACTGGCCCTTCTGGCAGGAGCACTACCTCTACTCGCGCGCCTCCAGCGTCTACGGCGGCTCCCAGCAGATCCAGTACAACGTGATCGCCAAGCTGCTGATCAACCAGGGCGGAGCGCAGCCGCACGAGGACGACGAGGCCGCCGCCATTCGCGCGAGCGTCGCCGAGTCCATCGAACGAAGTCCCGACGGACGAGCGGCCCTCGACGGCCTCGACTGGTGGTCCTACGCGGCGGCGCCGGAAGACGCGTTCGCGCGGTCGGCGTTCGCGGCGTGGTTCGAGGAGCAGGGGCTCGCGACCGCGACGAGTCCCGCGCTGGCGGGCGTCGCAGGATCGGCGATCGCCGGGGCGCTCGGGGTCGCGCCGAACGCGATCGCGCTCGGCGTCCGCGCCGGCGACGACGTCCTCGCGTTCGGCCTCGACGCCGGGACGCGATGGTTGGCGATCGCGGACGCCGACGCAAAGATCGTTGCCTTCGACGCCAGGGGCCTCGAGGTCGAGGACTCCGACGCCTTCGACCCGGGGCTGTTGCGGCGCGTGAAGGCACCAACCGGCGCGCGAAGCGTCGACGTCGACGGCGCGGCCCACGCGCGGGCCACGGACCTCGCCCGGATCGCCGCCGCCCACGAGATCCTCGGCGCCTGCCGCGGCCTGCTTGCCGCCGCGATCGCGCATGCGAACGAGCGCGAGCAATTCGGCCAACCCTTGTCGAGCTTCCAGGCGATCCAGCACATCCTTTCGCGCACGCAGGTGGAGCTCTCGGGGCTCGCCGAGCTCTGCGCGACGGCCCTGGAAGAGTGGGGCACCGGCGAAGCATCCGCCCTGTCGGAAGTGGTCAAGGCGCTCGCGGGGCGCGCCGGGGTCGAGATCGCACAGAACGCGCTGCAGTGTTTCGGCGCGATCGGCTTCACCGACGAGCACGTGCATCACCTCTTCCAGAAGCGCATCCACACCCTCGACATGCTCCTCGGGAGCTACTTCGAATTGCGGCGGGGGCTCGGTCGTCGATTGATCGAGACTGGCGAAGCGCCGCGCGGCCTCCGCATCTGGCGACCCGACGCGACCTAGCAAGCGAGAGAAGACGACGCGATGCCCGGACCCCTGGACGGATTCCGAATTCTCGAAGTGAGTGAGCTGATCTCGGCACCGCTCGGCGTGATGATGCTCGCGGAGCAGGGCGCGGAAGTGATCAAGGTCGAGCCGCCGCGCCACGGCGACGAGGCGCGCCAGCTCGCGAACTACCGCGACGGGATGGCCGGGCTCTACCTCACTTCGAATCACGAGAAACGATCGATCGGGATCGACCTCAAGAAGCCCGAGGGCAAGGCGATCTTCGACGACCTGCTTCGGACCGCGGACGTGCTCGTCTCGAACTGGCGGCCCGGGACGGCGGAGCGTCTCGGACTCGGCGAAGACGACGTGCGCGCGATCAATCCCGACATCGTCTATGCGTCGGTCGTCGGCTTCGGCGACGACGGCCCCTACGCGGATCGGCGGGGCTACGACCCGATCTTCCAGGCACTCACCGGTTACGTCGCTGCGCAGCTCAACCCCGAGATCCCGATTCCGGACCTCGTTCGTCACGCCGTCGTCGACAAGGCAACCGCCTATACCCTCGCGCAGGGAATCACCGCCGCGCTCCTCGCGCGGGAGCGGGGAGCGCCGGGACAGAGCGTGCGCGTCACGATGCTCGACGCGGGGATCGCGTTCTTCTGGCCCGACGGCATGTTGCGGCACTGCCTCGTCGGCGACGACGTCGCCAATCCGATGGTGCCTGGCGAGCGCTACACGCTGACGCCGACCAAGGACGGACAGATCGTGTTCTGGGCGAGCACGGCGGAGCAGATGCAGGGCACGCTCCGCGCGGTTGGGCGCGACGATCTCGCGGACAGTCCGCGCCACCAGGGCAAGGCGCTGATCGAGCCGGCGAACGCCGAGCAGCGTGTCTCGGCCGTCGCCGAGGGCCTCTCGCACATGACGACGGAGGACGCCTATCGCGCCCTCGTCGATCGAGAGGTCCCGGTCGCACCGATCCTGTCCCAGGCGGAGGTCCTCCAGGACCCGCAGATCGTGCACAACGGGACGGTCGTCGAGGCGACGCACCCGACCTACGGTCGCTACCGCCGCGTCCGTCCGGCGGCGCGCTTCTCTGAGACACGCTTCGAGATGACGAAACCGGCGCCGATGTATTCCGAGGACGCGGACGCGATCCTGGAGGAGCTCGGCGTGGAGGCTGAGGCACGACAGGGTCTACGAGAGCGTGGCGTCATTCCGAACGCGTGAGCGCGTCGCCGGGATTTCCAGCCCCGGGGCGGACCGCGCCGTGATGGGGTGATCGCATGCCGATCGTAAACAAGGCCATTCTGCGCACGTATTTCGAGACGGGCTCGACCCCGACGGAAGCGCAGTTCCAGAATCTGATCGACTCGCACCTCGTGCTCGATCTCGATTTCGGTCCGACGATCGACCAGCACTCGTTGTCGCTCGCGCCCGGGACGGGGGGGGGGGGGGTCCCCCCAGCCCAAGGG